>VOFG01000773.1_pt1 | contig 242001 bp, 239 predicted proteins | sample 5384171 | NCBI WGS metagenome assembly VOFG01 (sample SAMN12384726, study PRJNA508395) | human gut metagenome | isolation source: healthy gut F | host: Homo sapiens | reverse complement strand
ATCGGTATCATTGGTTTGAATGGTTCCGGTAAATCTACCTTGCTGAAGATTATCGCCGGGTTGGACAAGTCTTATCAGGGCGAAGTGGTATTTTCACCGGGTTACTCAGTAGGCTATCTGGCTCAGGAGCCTTATCTGGATCCTACAAAAACTGTAAAAGAGATTGTAATGGAAGGTGTGCAGCCCATTGTAGATGCATTGACTGAGTACGAAGAGATCAATCAGAAGTTTGGTTTGCCTGAATACTACGAGGATGCTGATAAGATGGACAAGCTATTTGCACGTCAGGGAGAGTTGCAGGATATTATCGATGCAACTGATGCCTGGAATCTGGATAGTAAATTAGAGCGTGCTATGGATGCCCTTCGTTGCCCGCCCGAAGATGCAAGCGTGGAACATCTTTCTGGAGGTGAACGCCGTCGTGTGGCACTCTGTCGCTTGCTGTTGCAGAAGCCTGACGTACTGTTGCTGGATGAGCCTACCAACCACCTTGATGCTGAATCTATCGATTGGTTGGAGCAACATTTACAACAATACGAAGGTACAGTAATTGCTGTTACTCACGACCGTTATTTCCTTGATCATGTAGCAGGCTGGATTCTTGAATTAGACCGTGGTGAAGGTATTCCTTGGAAGGGTAACTACTCCAGCTGGCTGGAGCAGAAGACTAAGCGTATGGAGATGGAGGAAAAGACAGCCAGTAAGCGCCGTAAAACATTGGAACGTGAATTGGAGTGGGTGCGTATGGCTCCTAAAGCACGTCAGGCGAAAGGTAAAGCACGTTTGAACTCTTACGATAAATTGATGAACGAAGACATCAAGGAGAAGGAAGAGAAACTGGAAATCTTCATTCCCAATGGTCCGCGTCTTGGTAATAAAGTTATCGAAGCGAAACATGTGGCTAAGGCCTATGGTGATAAGTTACTGTTCGATGATCTCAACTTCATGCTTCCCCCCAATGGTATCGTTGGTGTTATCGGTCCTAACGGTGCCGGTAAAACTACGCTGTTCCGTCTGATTATGGGATTGGAAACTGTAGATAAAGGTGAGTTTGAAGTAGGAGAGACCGTAAAGGTGGCTTATGTAGACCAGCAGCATAGTGATATTGATCCGAACAAGAGTGTTTATCAGATAATCTCCGGTGGTACGGAGCTGATTCGTATGGGCGGTCGCGATATTAATGCCCGTGCGTATCTTTCGCGTTTCAATTTCTCCGGTGGCGATCAGGAAAAACTCTGCGGCGTACTTTCCGGTGGTGAACGCAATCGCCTGCATCTTGCTATGGCATTGAAAGAGGAAGGCAACGTACTCTTGCTGGACGAACCTACTAATGACATAGATGTAAATACCCTTCGTGCTCTTGAAGAAGGTCTTGAAGATTTTGCCGGATGTGCTGTAATCATCAGTCACGACCGTTGGTTCCTCGATCGTATTTGTACTCACATTCTTGCGTTCGAAGGAGACTCCAATGTCTTCTATTTCGAAGGTTCTTATTCAGAATATGAGGAAAATAAACAGAAACGTTTAGGAAAAGAAGAACCTACCCGTGTACGTTATAGAAAGCTGATGAATGACTGATAACAGTGAGAATCTGATAGCATAAATTATATTTTGATGACAAATAGAAAGCCCTGCAAAAAACTTGTAGGGCTTTATTGTTATAAAAAGTCTCAATAACTCCTATCTACTCTGAAATTTTGTAGCAGAAATGTAATACAAATCTAAATCTTATTAATTATATTTGCGTCTTAAAACAGTATTTAATAATTAATTAACACTTTTAATTAACAAAAAACAGAAGTATGAAAAAACATCTAATTCATTTCCTGTTAGTGGCTGTGCTGTCTGTATTCAGTGCTGCGGCATTTGCCCAGACTACAGTGAGGGGGCAGCTTGTTGACTCGGAAACAGGCGAGCCGTTAGTGGGCGCTGCTGTTATGGTAGAAGGCACTTCACAAGGAACTGTGACTGACATTGATGGTTATTTTAAGCAAAGTGTTGCTCAAGGTGGGACATTGGTGTTCAAGTATGTAGGTTTCAAAGACCTCAAGAAGAAAATAACACAGAAGGGTGCTTCTGTTGATTTGGGTACTATCAAGATGGAACCGGATGCTGTGATGCTAAAGGATGTGGTGATTACTTCGTCTATAGCTGTTGCTCGTAAGACTCCGGTGGCTTTATCTACAGTAGATCCTACGTTTATTGAAGAAAAGTTGGGTACACAGGAATTTCCTGAAATTCTGAAATCAACGCCAGGTGTACATGCCAATAAGCAGGGCGGCGGTTATGGCGACTCTGAAATCTACATGCGTGGTTTCGGTCAGGAAAATGTGGCCGTAATGGTGAATGGTGTACCTGTCAACGATATGGAGTGGGGAGGTGTATATTGGAGCAACTGGGCAGGGCTTTCTGACGTAACCCGTACATTGCAGACACAACGTGGCTTGGGAGCCAGTAAGGTATCTGCACCTTCAGTAGGTGGTACAATTAATATTGTAACTAAAGGTCTTGAGTCGAAGAAAGGTGGAAGTGTTTCTTATGCTATGGGTAATGATGGCATGAACAAGATCCAGTTTAATATTTCTACAGGATTGACGAAGAATGGTTGGGCTTTGACTTTGCTTGGTGCCAAACATTGGGGAGACGGTTATGTACAAGGTACTAAGTTTGAAGGTTACAATTACTTTATCAATTTGGCCAAGCGCATCAACGACAATCACCAGTTACAATTTATGGCTACCGGTGCACCGCAGCATCATGATCAACGTGATAAAGGTGCTGGTTTGACTATTGCTGATTGGGAAATGACAAAGCGTACTTATGGTGTTGCGGATAATAAGTATAACCCTTCGTTCGGTTACCGTAAAAATGGAGAAGCTTATAATGCAAACCATAATTATTATCATAAACCACAGATCAGTTTAAATCATCAGTGTGAGATTGATCGCAAATCGTCGCTTTCTACCTCTTTATATATGTCATTGGGACGTGGTGGCGGTTATTCCGGTCAAGGTAATGATAAATTCTCTCCGTATAGCTATTCTTCTTGGAATGGTGCTTATAAGGGAGTGCTAAATACTACTTTCCGTTGCCCGGATGGTACTTTTGACTATGCTGCCATTGAAGATTATAATGCTTCTAGTGAATATGGTTCGGCATTGGTAATGTCTGAATCTAAGAACGAACATGTTTGGTATGGTTTACTTTCTACTTATACGACTAAGTTCGGTGAGAATTTCGATTTTTATGGTGGTGTGGATTTTCGTTATTACAAAGGTACGCATACTAATGTGATTTCTGACCTTTTTGGTGGTGAATACTATATGGATAATGCAGACCGTTTGAAGGTGAAAGCTGCCAATAATGCCGCAGCGGCCGATCCTATGTGGGCCTATGAAAAACTTTATGTAGGTGACGTGGTTTATCGCGATTATGACGGTCATGTGATGCAAGAAGGCGCTTTTTTCCAATTGGAATATAATAAAGACAAATTGGCTGCTTTTGTCTCAGGTTCTCTTTCTAACACTGGCTATTGGCGTGTAGACCGTTTCTACTACGACAAGGCGCATGAGAAATCAGAAACCGTAAATTTCTTGGGCTTTACTGCTAAGGGAGGTGCTAACTATAATTTGACCGAAAATCACAATGTATTTTTCAATGTGGGTGCTATTAGCCGTGCACCAAAATTCTCTTATGGTGCATTTATGCAAGCTACTAGTAGCAATGCTACTAATCCCAATGCTGTGAATGAAAAGATTTTTTCTGCTGAGTTGGGATATGGGTTTCGTAATCGTATGCTAACTGCTAACGTCAATCTTTACTATACTAAGTGGATGGATAAAACAATGACTACTGGTACAGATTTGGGTTATACGCGTGCTAATATCAATATGTCAGGTGTAGAAGCTACTCACATGGGAGCGGAACTTGATTTGAAGTTTAGGCCTTTTAATTGGATGGAACTGACGGGTATGTTCTCTTATGGTGATTGGAAGTGGGGTAGCAACGCTAAGGGATATTTCTTCTCTGAGCAAGGTGGACAGCCTCTTGACAGAAACGGTAATGTTACCGAACTGTTAGGACCCGATCATGCGTGGGCCATTATCAATATGGATGGTGTACGTGTGGGTGGTTCGGCTCAGACTACAGCTGCGGTTGGTTTGAATGTAAATGTGAATAAAGATATTCGTGTAGGTGCAGATTGGACTTACTATGGTCGCAACTATTCATATTATCAAGTAGATGGTACATTGCTTAGCATTAATAAAGAAAATACACTAGATGACCCATGGAGAATTCCCGCTGCAAGTATGATAGACTTGAATGCTTCTTGGAAATTTAAAATTGGTGGTCTGGATGCTGTATTCTCGGGTAATGTGAATAATTTACTGAACTATCAGTATATTGAAAAGGCATGGAATCCTAAAGGTAAGGTTGCTACAGACGAGAATGTATATGTGTTCTATACCCTCGGGCGTACATATAGCCTCCGTTTGAGAGTTAATTTCTAATCATGAAGATTATTTAAGAAGAGAATTATGAAAAAAAATATAGTTACATCGTTTGTTTTGCTGGTGCTGTTAGCGGCCTGTAACGATGATTACAATGATCAGTTTGATATTAATAGTGGATATCAGGATGTGAAAAACATCACTATGACGCTGCAGACTTCAGACTATGCTTCTATTGCCGGTGATAAAACCAATCAGGCATTGGCGTTGGCTAAAGATCCGGAAGGAAAGACAGGTTTGGAAGCATTGGAAAGTGTGGGAAAGAATGGCTATTTTACTGCCGATGCTACTGCTGATGAATACATTCCTGCTTTTTTGGCTGAGAAGTATCCTAATGCAGATATTAAATCAAAGTTCACTGTTACATATAATCAGTATCAGACTCCGTCTGCTTATTTGAAAGACTTTACTGATATATCTGGTTATACACTAGAGTCGGAAGACTATGATGGCGTGTGGGGGGACAAGGTAAAGGCTTCTTATCTTTCACCAGCCACTGTAAGTAAGATTCCCGCTATTCTGAAAGAAAAAGTAGCAAGTGCAGTTGCAGGCGATATGGTAGTCGTAGACTATGCTTATTCTGAAACGGAACCTAGTATTGGTGGTGGCGGAGGAGGTTCTTCTGAACCTACTTGGACTCAGGTTGCAGCAGTGCCTGTACGTGCAACAGGAAAGAGCTGGGATTTTGTGAATATGGGCGCTATTGATCTTTCTGCATGGAAAGGACAAGTGGTGAACATTGCTTTCAAATATACCAGTACTGATACAGGGGCGGCTACGTGGGAACTGAAGAATGCTAAAGTGCTTTCTGTGCCTTATTTGGACGTTTATTTATTTGCTGAAACCGCTGATGGCACATTTGCCAAGGTGTCTAAAAGCGGTGCTTTTGGAGGAGCGGGTAAATATGTGATTGCTTCGTTGGGTGCTGATGGACAGTATTATCCTTTTGGACGTTTGGATGATGGAAAGACATATGGGTATATGTATCCCGATCCTATAAAGGTGGAAGCTGGCGTTATTGCAGTTGCTGATGCTGCTGATTTTATTATTACGCTTGAAGCTACTGAAGCAGGTTTCAATATTAAGAATGTGTTGGGGCAGTATTTTTATATGAGCGGTAATTATGACAGTTTTAACGTAACTACCGAAGTTGGTACAGAGGGATACGACTGGACAGTTACTTCTGCGGGCGGTGCGGATTTGTTTACTATCACCAATGTTCAGAAAGAGAAAAGCGTGAAGTTGAATTACTATGTAAATAAGGAAGGTGTTGCTCAGTACTCATTTGGTAGTTATGCTGCTTCTAAGGTTAATGATAAGACATATTATACCAATTCCTTATTGGGAGATATGGGTGGCTTTACGTTCTATGATGTTAATACTGGTGGTTTGGATTTTATATGGCAGAATACAGATAAGTTTGGTTTCAAAGCTTCTGCTTTTGTTAACAGTGTAAATCATGCGTCTGAATCTTATTTAGTATCTCCTGCGATCGAGATAGAGGAAAATGCAGTATTGCCTTATATGACGATGGATGAGGCTATTAATTTTGGCAGTCCTGAGGCTCTTACGGTCTGGGTTTCTACGGATTATGCTGTATCAGCAAACACTCGTACTATGACTCGTGCTTATGTAGCATCTAACACTTCCTCACTTTATCGTTATAACGGTGAGAGTTGGTCTCTTTACTCCAATGATGATGCCAAGGTGGCTGTAGTGGAACCTTCAGTTTATGCTTCCATAGGTGCTTCATTTATTGCAGAACCCGAATTGGTATTGCCTGTTTACCTAAATGGTAAATATCCATATGCTGTTGATGCTGATCGTGCAGTGGTGGTTTACAAGAAGAAGGCTGATGCTTATGGTGTGGAAGAATTCACAAAAAGTGCGGGTAACTGGATTGCGACTCCCGAAAGTGTGGAACAAGCTACAACATTTACACTTGACAAAGACGGTATATCTGCCAAGATAAGCGTTTATATTGATGAATCGCTGAATGGTAACGAAGCCGGATTCAAGGCTCAAGATGTGTTGCTGAGCGGTGGTATAAGTTTTGTTTGGGTAAATACTACTTCCTATGGCTGGAAGGGGGCAGCTTTCAGTAACCAATGCAATGCAGCCGAGAGTTGGTTAGTATCTCCTGCTTTTGACTTCCGTAAGGGGGTGGCTCCAGTGATGACCTTTGATGAGGCTGTCAATAAACTGGGTACCAATGCTACTGTGGCTGATCATTGTTTTGTGAAGATTTCTATTGATTATAAGGATGATGTGACAAAGGCTACATGGGAAGAAATACAACTTGAGAAACGCCCGGCAGGTACAGACTGGAATTTTGTGAATGTGGGAAATATAGATCTTTCTAAATATGTAGGTAATATCGTACGTATCGCTTTCCAATACGTATCTACTGAGGAGAGTGCACCAACGTGGGAAATTCAGAACATTTTGATCAAAGAAAAAGACGCTGAGTAAATATTTTGATTAACTGGAGGTGACAAGCTTTGTATGAAGCATTTGTCACCTCCCTTTTTATATAATATATGAAACTATTTAATAAACTTTTTTATATAAGTCTCTTTCTCTGGACTTTAATGGCTTGTGACACAGATATTGTTCCGGATAATGGTTACATAGAGACTACGCAGAGTGATGCTTCCACCTTTGTAATGCAAGGATACGAAGATTCTAAAAAGGTTTCAATGTGTTTAATCCTGAAGGATCTTCTCTTCCGTTTTATCTGAAAGAGAAGACTTTTTATGGTTCCCATTTCTATTTCTTGGAGGATGGAAGCACACGGCTTGATGGTATGGCAGAAGCATCTGAGCAGGGAGCATGGAGCCATATGGCTGAGGTGATCGAAGGTAAATGCTATTGGGTACGCTATGGTGAATATCGTGTATATAACTATATGAAGTTGCGTGTGGCCTATATCGACGGTAACAATGTGGGAATAGAGTATGTCCTGACCGATCAGACATCCGTAGGACCAAATATTAATGCTAATGAAGCTTATTTAGTAGATTTTCCTTCGGTACTTAATTTGGAGATGCCGGCTGTTAATGAGGTTAATGGAATTTATCGTGAGCATTATGTGAACTATAATGATCAGTATATTATGAATCTGGCGACATCTTGGAATGCGGAACTTCGTCATTCGTCGTGGGTGGCTTTTTACTTTGATAAGCTAACCGCACAGGACAATGTAAAGCGTACTGATGCTTGGGGATGGGATTCTGCATACAACTTTGATACAATGGGAGGAGTAGAAGAAGCTGATCACAAGAGTGATGGTTTCGATAAAGGGCATATTTGCGCCAGTGAAGATCGTGTATATTGTAAGGAAGCGAATGAACAGACTTTTCTTTATACAAATATATCAGCACAGATAGCTTCGTTTAATCAGAAATATTGGGTAGGACTGGAGCAGTTGATACAGAAATGGGGACGTTCCACTATAGGTAATACTTATGATAAGGTATATGTGGCAAAAGGTGCCACACTCAATAAGTTGCTCACAGGCTTTACTGGTACCGTAAAAGGTGGTGATGGCAAATATCCTGAAACTGATGCTAACGGTAGGACAATTCATGGTTTAGTTTGTCCGGCATATTACTATATAGCTCTTCTTTCTGAGAAAGACGGTGTGTATAATGCTATTGGTTTTTTGGTACCTCATTCAGAGACTTTGCCGCAGAAACCTACAGCTGATGACTTCAAGGCTTATGCGGTGAGCATTGACAGACTGGAGGAAGAAACAGGAATTGATTTCTCTTGTAATCTGGTTGATAGTGTGGAGAATGCAGTGGAAGTTGCCTGTGACTTTGATGCTTGGATTTGGTGAAAATAATTTTATGTTTGAATGACTAATATTATTGAATGTTAAAATCTGAGTTAGGCATGGTTGGTGTCTAAAGTTTCTTGTCAATAGTTTTGAGGAAAAAATAAAAGAAAAACCGTACCTGATTTTATTTCTCTAGTACTTATTTTTGCAGAATGAATAATATACCAAATATAACTCAAAAGGGATTGTTGGTTATTCTTTCTATTTGATAAAAAGTGTTGAGTTAAAACGAGACTGAACTCTATTTTTTAGAGTTCAGTCTCGTTTTAATCATTTGTATCATTATGAAAAGTCCTTTCTTTATTGTAGTATCTTATCGATAGGAAACGCTTGTTTTGCCTTTTTCTTAGCGGAAATGAAATTTTATAGGGGAAATTTTGTATGAAATAGGAGAGTGGTCTTTCTTTGAAGACATTTTAGTCTAATTTTTCTCCTATTGGGAAAAAAATATTTCTCCTACTGGAAAAATGAAACCTCATCCTCAGCACATAGTACATTTCCCTTTCATGGAAATTCTGTTTATCCCAGATGGTAACTTAGTTTCTTCCACACGGTAACTCCATTTACATGCTGGGGTATTTTTGTACATGAATGATTTAGATTTATTTCTTTATTTTCATTTCCATCAGTACCGGGTTGTGGTCACTACATAAGTCCAGGTCAGGCGAGTAGTAGCGGTATCCCTGAATGGTGGGTGAATGGAAAATATAGTCGATACGCAACAAACGTTTGAAGTAGCGGAAGGTATACATGTAACCCCGTCCACTGGTGCGGAACCCGTCTTTAAGTATATCACTTAATTCTGTATAGGTGTAGGAAGACGGCAAAGAGTTGAAGTCACCGCACACTACTACGGAGTAAGGACTGGCGAGGGCCAGTTGACGGATACTGCCTGTCTGTTCGGCACGCTTCACAAAGTTGTCGTGCAAAGTGTTGATAGCACCTTGTACAACTTCCACTTCACGACGGGTGTCATTCGTATTGTTAAGACCGCGTTCCCATTTCCGACGGTTTTGATTGACACTGGTAGTCTGCAGGTGGTTGTTGAGCAGACGGACAGTGTCTCTTCCTAATATGATATCGCACTGCATGCTGCAGTTGGCACTTTGCGGATAAGAAATAAATCGGGGATTGATGAGTGGGTAACGGCTGAATACGGCGATAGGAAGCACTCCGCTGATGGAGTCTTCAGTGGGTATCAAGGCATATCGCCAGTGGGAAAATACATTGCGGATGCTGTCCATCGGAAAGTACTGATTGTCGCCGAACTCTTGGAAGCAGAGTACATCGACTTCTTGTTGTTTCATGTAGCGGGCAATCTCTTTGCAGGAGTAGCCGGTGATCTCGGTACCAAAATTGCCGACATTATAAGTGGCTACTTTCAAATATCCATCGGCATAGTTACTACTGTAATGTCCTTCAGGGATTTTTTTTGTGAAATTGAATTGAAAAACGGAAAGTATATAACCGTAGTTGAAAGCCAATGCCGCAAAAAGGGATGAGGATCCAGCGACTGCGGGCAAATGCCCAACAGATGGCAACCAGTAGATTGCATATCAGTAATACTGGAAGAGCTAATCCCAATACAGGCATATATTTGGAATTAGCAGGATCAAAGTTCCCGGAAAAGGCGGAGATAATAGTAACAGTAGCCAGAATGACTGTCAGGATCACTGGAATACTGCGGAAGAGACTGTGAATTTCAGATTTTCCCATGTTTATTGAAAGGAATGTTATTTTATAATATTTATCGGTTTTCCTTCCGCATACGCTTTCAGGTTACTGACTGCTATATGTATCAGCCTTTGGCGTGCTTCAAAGTTGGCCCAGGCGATGTGTGGGGTGATGAAGCAATTCCGTGCAGTCAATAGCGGGTTGTCCGGACGAGGTGGTTCTTCGGAGAGAACATCCAGTCCGGCGGCATATATTTGTCCGGTGTTCAAGGCATTGGCAAGATCTTGCTCATTAATAAGTGGACCACGTCCGGTATTGATAATGATGGAGGTAGGTTTCATTAAAGAGAGACGGCTGGCGTTGACCATTTCGCGAGTACTGTCGTTCAACGGACAGTGCAGGCTGACGATGTCGCATTCGTGGAATAATTGGTCGAGATCTGCTTTTCTGATTTCGGGTGGGAGTTGCAGACGCGATTTAGAAGTATAGGCCCATACCTTCATTCCGAAGCCAATGGCTATACGGGCAGTGTTATATCCGGTCTGTCCCAGACCGATGATTCCTATCTTCTTGCCAAGCAATTCAATAAGTGGGGTATTGTAGAAGCAAAAGTCAGGGTTCTTGCTCCAGTCTCCTCTGCTGACCTCTTCAGAGTAATGGCGTACTTGCTGAGTGATATTCAGTATGTGGGCAAATACCATTTGTCCTACGGAGGGAGTACTATATGCAGGAATGTTGGTGACAATGATACCTCGTTCACGGGCGGCAGCTATGTCTACTACGTTGTAGCCTGTAGCCAGCACGCCGATATATTTCAGATCGGGCAGGGCAGCCATCATTTCGCTGTTGATCACTACTTTATTGGTGAGGAGGGCTTCTGCACCGGCAGCACGTTCCAGTACTTCGGCGGGGGCGGTACGATCATAAATTACGCATTCGCCAAACTCTTTCAATTTGTCCCAGCAAAGATCACCGGGATTTGCGGTGTAACCGTCTAATACTACAGTTCTCATTCTGTTTATGTTTAAAGTGAGTACGCAAATTTAGGGAAAAGATTTAGGATTATGCTTATAATGGTATATTTTGTTGTGGTCGGTGTGTTTGTTGGAAGAAGTAGTATGGGATATATTAAGTAAGGATTATTTCTTAAATTTATCCTCGCCCCATAATGCTTTCATGCGTTCTGCATGTTTCTGCTCGGCAGCATTGTCTTGTGCTTCCCAAAGGCGACGTTTTTTCAGTTCATCGGGCATGAATTGCTGTTTCACGAAATGACCTGGATAGTCATGGGAATACTTATAATTGTCTCCGTAACCTAATTGTTTCATTAATTTGGTAGGTGCATTACGCAGATGCAACGGAACGGGTAGATTGCCCGTTTCCCGTACAAGTTCCAAAGCATTGTTGATGGCTATGTAGGCGGAATTACTCTTCGGGCTTGTAGCAAGATAAATAGTAGCCTCTGCTAGTGGAATACGTCCTTCGGGCCAGCCCACTTTCATTACAGCATCAAAACAGGCATTGGCAATCAGCATAGCATTTGGATTTGCCAGTCCGATGTCTTCCGATGCGGAAATAACGAGTCGGCGGGCAATAAAGGCAGGATCTTCCCCAGCTTCTACCATACGGGCGAGCCAATATACGGCACCATCGGGATCACTACCACGAATAGACTTAATGAAAGCAGATATGATATCATAATGCATTTCTCCATCCTTATCGTAAGCCAGAGGATTTTGTTGCAGACGTTCGGTAACTATCTCATCAGTAATGACCACCGGATCATTGGCTTCGGAAGAAACTACAAGGTCCAGAATATTAAGCAGTTTACGCGCATCTCCACCACTATAGCGGAGCATGGCAGTCGTTTCTTTCAGTTCGATTTTACGCTCTTTCAGAATATGGTCGGTGGTGACGGCACGTTGCAGTAATTCCATGAGGTCTTCTTTCTCCAAAGACTTCAGTACATAGAGTTGGCATCGTGACAGGAGAGGGCGGATTACCTCAAAAGAGGGGTTTTCTGTAGTGGCACCTATCAATGTCACTGTACCTTGTTCCACTGCACCAAGCAACGAATCTTGTTGCGATTTACTGAAACGGTGGATTTCATCAATAAACAGTATGGGGCTGCCTTGTGAGAAGAAGCGGTTGCTCTTGGCGCGTTCTATCACTTCGCGTACATCTTTCACACCACTGGTAACGGCACTCAATGTATAGAATGGAGTTTCCAGTTTATTGGCAATGATCTGTGCCAGTGTGGTTTTTCCTACACCCGGAGGTCCCCACAAAATAAATGAAGAGATACGTCCCGCATCAATCATCTTACGTAGTATTGCACCTGGTCCTACTAAATGTTTCTGACCGATGTACTCATCTAAAGTTTTAGGACGAAGCCTTTCTGCTAAGGGAGTCATTTTAATTACTAATTACGAATTATAAATTACTAATTGCGAATTACAAATTAATAGTTCGTAATTTGTGATTCGCAATTTGTAATTTCTAGAATATCATTAATATCATAAAGCGTATGCCTCCTTTTTTTACACCTGGAATATCCGTGTAAGTGAGGCGGCGTACATATTCGATATGCAACAGTTTGAAAATGTTGTAGATACCTACGCTGGCTTCCAGATAAGGAGTACTACCCATTACATGGCTGGTAGGCATACCGTCGCGCATAGGGAAGAGGAACAATTCGTCATTGTGGCTCTTATATGGGTTATTCTTATCCGTAAGTGTTCCGTACATACCACGGATACGGAAAGTTTCGCGCCATTTCAGCTTTTTAATGAGGGGAATACGATTGAATAGCTTCCCGTTCATATCATAAGTGATGGCAAGAGAGGCATAACGGTCATTCAGGAATTCCATGTTGTTGATAAGGCTGAAAGATTCATTGTGCTGGGTGATATATGAAAGGTTTGCCATGGGCAGGTTCAGTAAAGGAACGGTACCGTATTCCATTGTGCACCGGCACGGGCGGTGATGTCTAGTTTACCCCAGGAACCAAACCAGAAACGTTTGCGGATACTGGCTTCTGTAAGATTGAAGTTATATTCGCCACCCAGCACACCTTTCAGACCAATGGTATGGGAAAGAGAGAAGATCGGGGCATCCAGAGACACCGGAACACGACGTTGCTTCGTATTGACAAATGTTTCCCCGGAGCATAACGTAGGGTAACGCCAAGCTCGGTTGTAGTGATATCTTTGACGAATGTATTTGTATCATCCCATGAACCGGCTATGTTACCGTCGTTCTTCCAATATTGCAATACACCGCCGGCAGGTTCATCATTGCGGTGGCGTGCCATAGCTTTGATGGAGAAACCGGCATTCGTTTCCAACTCATACGTCAGGGTAGCATCACGCATATATGACATTTGGTCTACCTTTGTCCACTTCCAGCCTACAAACATATTGTCCTTATCTGTTGAGAGGTATTTGTCCATCGGAGACATGACATCGTAGCTGTAATCGAAAGCGATATAATGTTTTGGGAATTCCCATAACACATACTCACGCTTATTAAATGAGTAGGCTGCCTGACCTTTATAGAACCATTTCTTATCTTTTGTACCATAAGCACCATATCCGCTGAAACTCCAGTGTGGGTCGAAGTTACCGGTAGTCATACCACTGAGGCGGAAACGTGTACCGTTTACATAATTACTTGTGATACTGGTATTGATAGGACCGAAGTCGAACTTGCTGGGGTGCTTTTTGCTTCCTGTTTCTACAAAGTTCTCTATCAGGGCTTTTGCACCGAAGATAACATACTTGAAGCCTGGAATCTGTTCAATGCGATTCATGAATACGTCCATGTTACTCTCCTTTTTGGTGAGGGGAACCTGGCGTACTGAAGCCCAGTATTCATCGCTCTTGTTAAGCATATTGGCTTCCTTGATGACATTACCTTTCAGGCGGAAAAGACGGGGCTCTATATCTTCAAATTTGTAATTACTGTACTTGGTAGTACGTTGTACTTCAAGTCCTTGCAAACCTTTCACGAATTGTAATTCTACAGTCATGTCGTCATCTGTCAGTACCCAGTTGCCATCCGGCATCTGTTCAAACTGCTGCACAATATCAAGATTGTCCACGAAGTTGACTCCAGTCTTTTTAGGGAGGTTCATGGTACATTTCTTCACTGCATAGGTGGAGTCTTTCACGACATAGAGATGTCCTGTAAAACCAAAGTCCTGCGAGTTCTGTGGAACGAAAGTAAGGTGTACACACTCCTGGCGGTCCACCATAATAGTATCCATAAGATAGAACTTATAAAAACTGATAGCGCCTCGTCCGATAGGGCTGACGAAACGGCGTTGCAACAGGCGGATGTCGTCATCATAGATATTGACGTCAGAGAATACATCGGTCAGAATGGTTCCCAGCATATCTCCAGTGTTGAAGAACTCTTCAATACCGCTGGAATTCATACCTTCGATAATAGTCTTTTCGCTTTTGGGACTTTTACGATAGATGGTTTTTGAAGACGTCTCTTTGATGGAAATAGGGAGAATCATCTTGTTGGTCTTGGGCGATATTTCTACCTGGTCCTTGAAGAATGAGAATTTTTTATAGATACCTTTCTCCATCTTCTCTGGAGTGACGTCGTTCATGGACATCTTCATCTTTTCATATTTCTGGTACTGATAGAAGTCATTGGCTTCCAGTTTCAGCCCTTTTTTTATTTTCGATGACTTTTCTCATGAAATCCACGGCAGGGTTGTTTTTCCGGGAATATTTCTCTTTTTGAGGTTTTACCACTACTTCAGAGAGCATGACGTCGGCAGGTGCCATCTTCACGTTCAGCACTTTGGTGTTAGGAGTTAGTGTGACTTTCTTGGTCACATATCCGATGGCGGAGAATGTAAGCTCATTCCAACCTTTGCGGGTTTCTACTGTATATTCTCCTTCGGCATTGGTGATAGCACCTACACCTTTCCCCTCGTATTGAACGGTGATGTACATTAATGGTTCGTTGGTTAGGGAGTCGGTAACGACACCTTTTATCTGTGCGGATGCACTATGTGCAACAAATAGTGACAGCAGAAAAAGGATGATAGTTGTATATTGTTGTTTCATATTTAAGTCAGTATGAGGCTGCAAAGGTAGCAAATTACCATTAAATAAGAAGTAAATATAATCTAAAGAAATAAGAGGAATGTTTATATGCGCTCTTCTTTTATATCAAGGTAAAGGAAAAGATGCTGTTTTTTAGATTTTATGTTACCTTTGCAGGGATGAATAAATCTTGTCACAGCTTAACTATAAGAGTAATATATGAAACTTCATGTTGTTAGTTTTCAAGTGCCGTTCCCTCCTGATTATGGAGGGTTGATAGATGTGTATTATAAACTGAAGGCTCTGAAAGAAGCTGGCTGCTCGGTTGTTTTGCATACATATAGGTATGAGGTGGCTGAGCAACCAGATTTGCTTAAGGTGGTTGATGCCGTCTATTATTATGAACGCTTTACAGGTTGGTGCTCTATGTTTTCTTTTCGTCCTTATATTGTTTACAGTAGGAGAAGTAAGTTATTACTGGAACGTTTGTGTGAGGATGATTCCCCAATTCTGTTTGAAGGACTGCACACCTGTTATTTCCTCTCAAATCCTTTATTGAGAGACAGACAGAAATGGGTGAGGATGCATAATGTAGAGCATGATTATTATTACTTTTTGGGGAAGTCGTGTGTTTCTTGGTACGAGAAATGTTATTATTATTTGGAAGCTTGGAAATTGAAACATTATGAACGGGTATTGCTGTATGCTGATAAAATATTGGCTATTACCAATACGGATGCTCTCTATTTCACTCAGAAATATCCTTCTGTGTCGACTTATTGTCTGCCTTGTTTCTTTGATAACATTAGTGTAGAAACTGTGACGGATGTAAGTCCGGAGAATGAGAAGTATATACTATATCATGGAAATCTGTCTGTTCTTGAGAATGTTCGAGTGATTAATTATATTCTGGACAACTTGCTGCCTAAGTTGGATATAAATATGCGGGTGGTTATTGCCGGTAAAAATCCTGATAAGCATTTACGGGAGAAAATTTCCAGAATACCGAATGTATCTCTTGTCGCAAATCCTTCGCAGGAAGAAATGAACTCTCTGATAGTCTTTGCACATATTCATTTACTGCTGACTTTCCAGAATACAGGAATCAAACTGAAGTTGATATATTCTTTGATGAAAGGGCATGGACATTGTCTAGTGAATTCGATGATGATTCCGGATCTAGGCTTTGAGGAAGTGTGTACAATTGCTGATGGACAAGAAGCACAAGTTATAGCTCTCCGTAAATTGTATCATACTCCTTTGATGCCTGAAGCGCTCCAATGGCGACAACAGGCTTTAATGAAAATGGGATATAACAATCAGGTTACTTTAATTCTCCATTAATCAACGTTTGCACAATACGTTCCGCTGTACGTCCGTCCCAACGGTCAGGTAACGTAGTATGTTTCCATTCGCCATGCATCAACGTTTCAAGTACGGCGGCAAATGCAACGGGGTCTTCGTTCACTAATTCATTAGTACCTACACGCCAGGTTTCGGGATGTTCGGCATAAGAGTTGAGCGTGATGCAGGGAACATCAAGGAAAGTAGCTTCTTCTGCAATGTTGCCGGAATCTGTGATGATACCTTTGGCATGGTTGATAAGATATCCGAAGTGCAGGTAACTTTGAGGCGGTAGAATGTGTAGGTTGGGTGCAGGTATTTCCAGCACTTTGATGGCTTTCTGCACGTATGGGTGCAACGGAGCAATAATGGGCATACCTTCGGATTTATCCACTAATGTTTGTATTAAAGATTTGAGCACATTCTTTTTGTTCAGCAACTCGTGACGATTGAGAGTGAGTAATAGATAGCCGTGTCCTTTCAAGCCCATGGTAGAGAACCATACGGGTTGCAACAGGCGGTGACGGTTATAGCGGACGGTATCTATTAGAATATTACCTACATAGTGGATGTATTCGGGAATCATGCCTTCCTGATTCAGGTTGCGGTTAGCCACCATACCTGCGGTAAACAGATAGTCGGAAATGGCGTCTACAATGGTACGGTTCACTTCGCGAGGCATATTCATATCGAACGAACGGGTACCGGCAATGAGGTGTGCGACTTTCAGCCCGCGCTTCTTGGCAACGATAGAACAACTCATGGTGGCTGTAAGGTCATCTACAACAAGAACTACCTGGGCGGGATGTGTGTTCAATTCCTTTTCGAAGGCAAGCATGATGGCAGCTGTTACTTCCGATTGGTCATGACCGCTGACTCCAAGATAACCATCGGGTTTCTTCATGTCCAGATCGGAGAACAGAGAGGCATCCAGACTGGTATCGTCTTGCCGTCCAGTATAAATAAGACGGTATGAAATTTTCTTTCCAGCTTCCTGTGCGGCTTTAATAGCCCGGGTGATAGGAGCTATTTTCATGAAGTTGGGGCGTGCACCCGATACGATTGTTATTTTCATTATATATAAATTGATGAGACAAAAATACGTTTTCTTAGGGAAATTATTTGTTACTTTGCCAATAAATTTAATGAATAGCAATTATAAATCATTAAACATTTAACGTTAATCATTGATTATTATGCCAACATTTGTTCAAATACTCGACTTTATAGGTACGTTTGCTTTTGCCATCAGTGGCATTAGGCTGGCTTCGGCAAAGCGGTTCGACTGGTTCGGGGCGTACGTGGTAGGTTTTGTAACTGCCATTGGTGGCGGTACGATACGTGATGTGCTGTTGGGGGTCACTCCGGGCTGGATGACGGATCCTATCTATTTGATTTGTACGGGACTGGCCTTACTGTGGGTGATTCTTTTTGGAAAACATCTGATTCATTTGCATAACACCTTCTTTATATTCGATAGCATTGGTTTGGCGCTGTTCACAGTAGTCGGTGTGGGAAAAAGCATTGCACTGGGATGTCCGTTCTGGGTAGCTATCATTATGGGTAGTATTACAGGTGCTGCAGGTGGTGTGATTCGTGATGTGTTTATCAATGAAATTCCACTGATTTTCCGAAAAGAGATTTATGCTATGGCGTGTGTAGTAGGCGGTACGGTTTACTGGATGTGCGATCTTATCGGGATACATTCATATGGATGTCAGGTGGCAGGCGGTATTTCAGTATTCGTCACACGTATTCTGGCTGTGAAGTATAATATCTGTCTGCCTATTCTCTCGGGAAGTGCGGCAGAAGTAGAAGATAAAGACAAGGATTAAAGATTTTGTTCCAAGAACAAACTGAATAATTGTAAAAGCGAATGGAAAAAGAAAAGGGTATCACCGGAAGAAGAGGTGATACCCTTTTTAATTAAAGGAGATTCTTGTTAGAACATTGCGTCTTTCGTGTTGAACAATTTTCTTTCATTCAGTTTCACTACTTTGCCGTATTTCTCCAGCTTCTTCACGTCGATATCTTTCGGGTTACCCATGATACCGATACAGTATGGTTTACCTTTGACATTTTCTTCGTAGAACTTTACGATATCATCGAAAGTCAGGGCATCAACCTTAGGCAGATTCTCTTTGGTAGGATCATCGTTATAGCCTACACGTTGCAATGATCTCATATACTCGGCTTTGTTACGGAAAGAAGGATGTGTAGTCAGCATCTCCTGGCGCATGTAGCTCTTGATGTTGTCTATACGGTCAGCATTCTTTGGCATGTCTGTAATCAACCCCATGAATACATCCAATGCATCGTTGGCTTTATCATTCTGTGTACCGATGTTACCGAACAGATAAGTCGGGTTGCCAGGCAATGAAGGTGTACCGATATATGCTCCGGCTGAATAAGCCATAGAACGTTTTCCACGGATTTCATCCAATACCAATCCATTGAAACCACCAGAGAAGTATTGATTGAATGCATCGCGAATCACGTCATCTTTCTTGTCGAATTTCTCCATTGGCATGAAGAAGTAGATTTGAGCCTGTTCAGCATCAGAGTTCGGCAGGAAGTAAACAGTGTTCTCCGTTACGGTAGCCATAGGTTTGTCCTGCGGTGAAGTGGTCGGTTTTTCGTTGGCAACCAGTGGCAGGTTTTTGCTGAGAACTTCATAAGCATTGTCGAAAGGCATTGTTCCGCAATAGAAGATTTCTGCTTCATAGTTGGCTGCGCGGTTGATGTCACCTGTCAACTCGGAAATCTGTAATTCATAAACTTCCTTGTCTGTCAGTTCGTCGATGTAGGATGATTTATCCTGGTAAATCATATACTGCATAAGTGCGCTGGACAAAGCGTTTACGTTTTCCTTGCGTTGCTGACGGCTACCCAACATGGAACCTTTGATACGGCTCAGCTGCTTTTCGTCCAGTTTCGGCATCAGAATCTGACGGGCGAGGAGCTGGCAAGCTTGCGGCAAAGTTTCTTCATAACCTTCCATGGTGATGTAGAGATAGTTGCTGTTAGCACTTACTTCACAAGTAGCATTCAGTTTACCAAGCTCTTCTTTCAATTGTTGCGGCTCGTAAGCACCCATGATACCTGCATTATTCATCAGGTCTGCTGCAATACCCAGTTTGCGGAATTCGCGCTCACCAACACCGTAACGCAGTGTTAAGCTGAATACATTATTTTCCGGATTCTGTGTATAGTACATCTTAGAGCGGTCGTTCAATTGTTTGCTTTGTACGTCAGCGAAGTTGATGAACTTCTCATCTACTTGTCCGATTGGCATGTTCTTGAATTGCGTAGCATACAGTGATTGTTTTCCTACAGGAGGTTCGATAGGTTTATATCCCGGTTTCTTAATTTTGGTACTCTTATCGAGTTTTCCTTTTTCGATGTAAATGGCAAGGTAATCATTGGTCAGGTATTGCTTGGCAACACGTTTGATATCTTCTGTTGTGATAGCCATTACTTCATCTTTGTAGTTGAGAACTTGTCCCAGGTCTTCTTCACTGATGAAAGCATCCATCAACATATGTGCTTTGTAAGTGTTAGACTCCATTCTGCGGTCGAAATCACGACACATATTGTTCTTAATAGAATTGATTTGCCATTCTTCAAATTCACCGTTAGCTACTTTCTCAATAGCTTTCAGAGCTTTCTTTTCAGCACTCTTATTTGATTCGAAGCGACGTTGGTTTTCGTCGTACAAAGGGATGCAACGCACGATATTACGGCCTTGTTCGCGACGACTGTCTGAATAAGCAAAGCCTTGTGTCAATTCACCGTCAATGGTCAGCTTGTCCAGTGTACCGGTGTTGCTGTTATTGCTCAACAGAGACATAGCTATATCCAAAGGCTTTTCATCGGGATGTCCGGAAGGTACACCTTTATATACGAGGCATACATTGGGATAATAACCGATCTTTGCATTATATTGCTTACGGCCTTTGATTTCAAGGTCGGGATAAGTTTTACGTTCGGGAGTCGGTTTAGCTTGCAGGCGTCCGAAAGTAGCGTTGATACGTCCGCTGATTTGTTTAGCATCTACGTTACCAACGAGGATGAGCACCATGTTTTCCGGAGTGTACCAATCGTTATAATAGTCGATCAACTTACTCAAACGTGGGTTTTTCAGGTGTTCCGGCAATCCGATAATAGGGCGTGCGTAGGGATGTCCTTCGTATGCCTTGCTTGAGATAAACTCTTGCTGTACGCTGCTTGGATTGTCTTGGTACATATTATATTCTTCGTATACACTTTCCAGCTCAGTCTGGAAAGTACGGAATACCGGGTTGATAAGACGCTGTGAGTAGATTTCCAACCATTTGTTGATTTGGTAAGGAGGGAATGAGTTGTGATAATAAGTCACATCGAAACTTGTTCCGGCATTCAATCCCTTTCCACCCATACTTTCTATCAGATTCATGAATTCGGTAGATACACTTACTTTAGCGGCTTCTACTGTCAGTTCATTGATTTCTTTAGCGAGGGCTTCTTTCTTCACGGGATCGGCTTCATCCGCCATTTCATCGTATTTGGCAATGATTTTATCGTAAAGAGGCTTTTCGGTAGCCCAGTCCAGTGCTCCGATCTTGTCGGTACCCTTAAACATGACGTGCTCCAGGTAGTGTGCCAGTCCGGTATATTCTGCCGGATCGTTCACTGAGCCTGTTCGGCAGGCCACAATACCATATACATCCGATTTGGTGTTGTCTTCCCATATATATACGGAAAGGCCATTCTTTAGCTTGAATGCTTTCAGCCCTTGACCGTATGACGGCAGAGCGATAGCCATGATAGCCAGAAGAATAATGGAATTAATAATTCGTCTCATAAAATAAAGTGTTTTTAAATAAAGTGTTTTTTGCTATATGTAGGCAAAACTATAAAAAAAATCACAAACACTTTACGAAATCTTCGGAAAAAGATACGCTTTTTTTTAAAAAGACCGCCAGAAAACTCTCAAAATGGGGGTGAAAACTGTCATTTGATAGTTTTTGCCCTAAATAAAAACAAAACTCGACCCCTCGGAAACTTGAAACTTCCCTATACTTGCAATCGTGAATTTAAAATAATTATTAACTATTTAAAAGAGCAAAGTATGAATACCTACAGTTTTAGGAAGGATTTGATTAGTGTGCAAGAAGAACTGCTTCGCTTTGCATATAAGTTGACAGCCGCTAAAGAGGAGGCGAATGATTTATTGCAGGAAACCTCACTCAAAGCGTTGGATAACGAAGACAAGTACATGCCCGATACAAATTTCAAAGGGTGGATGTACACCATTATGCGGAATATCTTTATTAATAATTACCGCAGAATTGTTCGCGAACAAACTTTCGTGGATCAGACAGATAACCTTTATCATTTAAACCTGCCGCAAAACTCCGGTTTTGCAAGCGCTGAAGGAACTTATGATTTGAAAGAGATGCACCGCATTGTCAATTCATTACCTCGTGATTATAAAGTCCCCTTCTCCATGCACGTTTCCGGTTTCAAGTATCGTGAAATAGCCGATCGGCTCGGATTGCCTTTAGGAACTGTCAAAAGCCGCATATTCTTTACCCGCCAGCGGCTACAACAAGAATTGAAAGACTTTGTTTAAAAGCTACAAGCTATGAGGAGTTACGAGCTACAAGAAGTTACGAGCTATAAACTCTGAGTGACAAATTACGAGCTACGAGTGCCTTGCGGTATAATGGCCGGGTGAACAATCATTTACCCGCCAACATAGCGCAGCCACTCGTAGCTCGTAGCTTGTAGCTTGTAGCTCGTAATTTTGATGACAATATGATATAAAACATAACTTTTATAGCAAATATTTAAGGTGTATTTTTGACTATATGTCAGAATAAACCCTTATATTTGTACTTATTAAGTTAACTTACTAATCCATATATGTTAAACCGCTAACTACCGACTGCGATGAAAAAAGAAATTAAATTCAGTCTTGTTTACCGTGACATGTGGCAATCTTCCGGTAAATATCAACCTCGTGTAGACCAATTGGTACGTATCGCCCCCTTGATTATCGAAATGGGGTGTTTTGCCCGTGTGGAAACTAACGGAGGGGCTTTTGAGCAAGTGAATCTGTTGTATGGCGAAAACCCCAACAAGGCCGTACGTGCTTTTACTAAACCTTTCAATGAAGCAGGTATACAGACACATATGCTGGATCGTGGTCTGAATGCTCTGCGTATGTATCCGGTACCTGCCGATGTTCGTCGTTTGATGTATTATGTGAAGCATGCACAGGGAGTGGATATCACTCGTATTTTCTGTGGATTGAATGAAACACGCAATATCATTCCTTCTATAAAATATGCATTGGAAGCAGGTATGATACCGCAAGCTACGCTGTGTATCACGCATTCGCCTGTACATACAGTGGAGTATTACGCTCATGTTGCTGATCAGCTGATCGAAGCCGGAGCACCCGAAATCTGTCTGAAAGACATGGCAGGTATCGGTCGTCCGGGTATGCTGGGGCGATTGACGAAAACAATTAAAGAGAGGCATCCGGAAGTGATCATTCAATATCATGGTCATAGTGGGCCGGGCCTGTCGATGGCATCTATTCTTGAAGTCTGTGAGAATGGAGCTGATATCATTGATGTGGCTATGGAACCGATGTCCTGGGGTAAAGTACATCCGGATGTAATTTCGGTGCAGGCTATGTTGAAAGATCTGGGTTTCCAGGTACCGGATATCAATATGAAAGCCTATATGAAAGCGCGTGCCATGACGCAGGAATTTATAGATGATTTCCTGGGGTATTTCATGGATCCTACGAATAAACATATGTCTTCTCTGTTGTTGAAATGTGGACTTCCCGGTGGTATGATGGGGTCTATGATGGCGGATCTAAAGGGGGTACATTCAGGAATAAATATGATACTGAGAGGGAAAAACGAACCTGAACTTAGTATCGATGATTTGCTGGTGATGCTTTTCGACGAAGTGGAATATGTATGGCCTAAATTAGGTTATCCACCACTGGTGACACCCTTCAGCCAGTATGTGAAGAATGTTGCGTTGATGAACGTTATGCAACTGGTGAAAGGCGAGGAGCGCTGGACGATGATAGATAATCATACCTGGGATATGATTTTGGGTAAGAGCGGACGCCTGCCAGGTGAACTGGATCCTGAGATTGTAGAACTCGCAAAGTCTAAAGGTTATGAGTTTGTAGATACAGATCCGCAGTTGAATTATCCGGATGCACTGGATGAGTTCCGGAAGGAAATGGATGATAACAACTGGGAATATGGTGACGATGATGAAGAACTCTTTGAGTTAGCCATGCACGACCGTCAGTATCGTGACTATAAGTCAGGTACTGCTAAGAAGCGTTTTGAGGATGAGTTACAACGCGCTAAGGATGCTGCCATGGTGAAAAATGGATATTCAGAAGAAGAAATAAAAAAACTGAAACGTGCTAAGGCTGACCCGATAATTGCTCCGGATAAAGGACAGGTACTGTGGGAGGTATCAGTTGAAGGTCCTTCTGTTGCTCCGTTCATCGGGCGTAAATACCAGCATGATGAAGTGTTCTGCTATCTTTCCACCCCGTGGGGAGAATACGAAAAAATACCGACCGGATTTACCGGACGTGTCGTAGAGATATGTGCCAAGCAAGGTGATACCGTGAATAAAGGCGATGTGATTGCTTATATTCAGAGGAGTGATATTTTTGCATAGTTAAATTAATGATTAACGGTTAGTGATACACTGACCGTTAATCATTAATTCTCCCTTATCCACTTTTTTATTGTCTCCTTTAGCACCTCCTGTGTGAAAGGTTTAGTCAGGAAATCGTTGCACCCCACTTCAAGTGCTGCTTTACGGTCATGATCATAGGCAAAAGCAGTCAGGGCAATGATGGGGATATCGGGTGATAGTTCACGGATGATTCTTGTTGCATCCAGTCCGCCGAGGTTCGGCATTTTCATATCCATCAGGATGATATCCGGATTTAATTCCACAAACATATTGACGGCTTCCATACCATCTTTGGCACGTTCCAGGTGATATTCTTTTCCTAAGATGGCTTTGATCAGGATATAATTACTGTCGGTATCTTCGGCTATCAGGATCGTTTTCATTCGAGAACTTTCAGGTGTAGCTTGATTCTTTTCAGTTGTTGCTTTTTGTTCATTGGTTGTCGACCCACTCTCTTCAAGTACAGTTTCAGGCATTTCTTTTTCTTCCTCGTTGGCAATCTTTGCAGGCAGGTTAAAGGTGAAAGTTGTACCTTTCTCCAGTTCGGAAGTTACAGAGATTGTTCCGCCCAGACGTTCAATGATGGTCTTGCAAATTGCTAACCCTAATCCTGTACCTTGTGCAAAATTGTTTGCTTTCACAAACCGTTCGAAAACTTTTCCTATCTTTTCGGGAGCAATGCCTGTTCCTGTATCAGTTACATGGAAAATGATATTTTCCCCTTCTTGGTGGTATCCATAACTGATACTTCCATGAGTTGTGAACTTGAATGCATTTCCTATCAGGTTTGATATAACCTGGAAAATACGATTCTTGTCCGAATCGATGCGAATATCTTCATCCGAAGGTTCAAATATTAACTCAACATCGGAAGGACAACGGAATACATGGGCATCATGAATCTCTTTACAAAGCGGATATAGGCGGACGGGAGCAATGCTGAATTCAACAATACCGGCTTCTATCTTTGATAAATCCAGTATTTCGTTGATGAGTTGCAGCAGGCGTTCGTTGTTAGCTTCCACTATGTTGTAATATTCTTTGCGTTCCTCTGTATTTTCACTTTCGGCGATGATGCGTGAGAAACCTATAATGGCATTGAGTGGCGTACGTATTTCATGGCTCATATTGGCAAGGAAAGCCGATTTGAGCTGATCGGAAGTTTCCGCTTTTTCTTTGGCAACCATTAATTCACGTTTCATCAGTTCCATGTCGGTGATGTCCCATTCTATATTCAATAAGATGGGAGAGAAGTCGTTACTTTCTATTTTCATCTTCCGTTTGTCAAGGAAAAGAGATTGTCCGTTACCATCACGTTCTTCCGTAATCCAGTGCATTTCTTGTCCTGTAGCAGCTATCTCAATGTCTTGGCGACGTTTTTCTTGTGCTATTTCCAGAGGATAGAAGTCGAAATCGTCTTTTCCCAGAGCTTCCTGCATAGTGATTTCACGGTTATATGATTCACGGTTGCGGTATAAGTACTTAAAATTGTTTTTTATATCTTTCACGACGATACCTGCGGGCAAATACTCTATGGTTTTGTCTAATATCTGGCTGAAGCGTTTGATTTGCTGTTCGTGTTTGATGCGTTGGGAAATATCCCGGCCGAATGCCCAGATAGTTCCTTCACCTTCATCACTGGTGATACAATAGGCATTACTTTCGTATGCCAGTATTTCGGGGTAGAGTGGCAGAGGGTTATACATAGTGACACACAGTTTCTTTTCTCCATTCTTGATGGAAACAGCCAGTTTTTTCCATTCTTCTTCATTCCGGACATATGAGTCGATTTCATAAATTTTTAGTTGGGTGATGTCATCTGTATTGTTCAGGTTGTGGTGCAGCTTGAACTGGCGGTTGGCAAATATCAACGTACCATCTTCATTGGCTGCAAAGATATCTTCTGTGGAATTGTTGATGGCGTGCGTCAGCAGGTTGATGTCATTGCGTCTCTGCTGGATGTCGGTGATATTTTGTATATATCCTTCCAGGGTAACATTGCCGTCCTTGTATCGTTCGCGGGTGAATGCTTTCAGGCGGATATAAAAGACTTTTTTGTCTAAGGAAATACGATAGTCTATGCTTTCTTCCATATTCCCTTTGAGATTTTGGACGAGCCAGTTGCTGAAACTGTCTCTATCTTCAGGAAGAATAAAATTCAGGTAGTCGGATAGGAGAATACTTTGTTCTGCTTCCGTACACATGATACCTGTCTGACCTGAATAGCTGAATTCCTTGGCGTTGGCATTATATATCCACCTGCCAATGAGCGCGGCCTTTTGTATTTCAAACAGTTCCCGATTTTTTCTTTCCAGTTCCAGTTTGCGTTGGCTGCGTTCCGTAATGTCACGATATTGACATAATATTAGGTCGCCATAGGGCTGCATGATACATTTGAAGAAATAATTTCTACCCCGCAATGTGAGTTCATAATTGCGGATTGATTTTGTTTTCTGGAGTAAGACTTTCTTGAATTCCGGATAAAACTCACGGTAGGTATTGGAGGGTAACAGGGATAGTAAATTCTTTCCAAGTAGCCTTTTTTCTTTTATGAACCATAAATCTACATTATGGATAGCTATATCTACACATACACCGTCTTTGTCCATGAGTATTAGTGTGTCTGATACCATGTTCAATAGTTTTTCGGAGTTGTTTGTGTCTTTCAGGATGCTTTTCATGTCTTCTTGTGTATTTAGATTTATAATTGGGCAGGTATCTTATTTTCCCGCCCTTCGTGATTTTTCCCAAGCTCCACTGCTATTGCCTTTACGTTTACTTAGGTAGCGGAATCCCCTTATTACATTGACGTTCATAAAAAGGAAGTAATAAGGTATGAAGAGAATTTTGTTTTTAATATGTCTTCTTGAAAGGATATATCCCCAGATACCCATCAGGTAAAATAGAACCTGTAATCCCAGAATGATAGCGTAGAATAGAGGACAGTTACCAGTAAAGAGTAATATAACATTGAGGGGCAGCAACAGGAACAGGAGGATAGGGGTGATAGACCATCGCAGAACACGATGGGATACATATTGGAAATTAAGCCAGCCATAGCGGAACGGGTTCAGTAACGGACGTAATCGCCAGATAGACTGTAGTCCTCCGGCTGCGATGCGTACTTTACGTTTTTCTTCTTCCTGCATATCGGCAGAACCACTTTCGGTGGCGTAAGCTGTAGCACAGTAAGCGATGGTATAACCGTGCATGGCTATGCGGAGGGAGAGGATGAAATCATCGAGTAGGGTATCCGTTCTCATGTCTTCGAATAATTCGCGGCGTACAGCGAACAATTCTCCGGCGGCTCCTACAGCTGAGTAAAGACGTGAATCGAGTGCTTTCAAAGTCGACTCATATTTCCAATAGATGCCTTCTCCACCTGATGCTGCATTATCTTTGCTTTGTACGGCAATACGTTTTTCTCCGGCAACACACCCTACTTTAGGATTGGCAAAAGCATGAACGATTTCACGCAGAGCTTCACGGTTCAAGTGGGTATTGGCATCAGTGAATATGACGAGTGGCGTTTTTACAAACTTCATTCCCCGGTTGAGGGCAGCGGTTTTTCCCTGCCGTTGGGGCTGATGGAGTACGGTGGCTTGAGGCCAGCGTGAAAGGCGTTCATTAGTGTGGTCGTTACTGCCATCGGTTACCCAGAATATTTGCAGTTTCTCTGTAGGGTAGTCTAAGTCCAGGCAGTTTTGCATTTTTTCGTCTACAACGTCTTCTTCGTTGTAAGCTGCAATAAAGAGTGTGAGTTCAGGCAACTCTTCATCAGGAGGTATGGGGTAGTGGATCGGCTTACGGAAAGTTTCCTTTATCTTAACCAGAATATATAATACAATTCCATATCCTATATAAGTGTAGAATACGATAAAAAGGCTTATCCAGAATACTATCTCGAGGGTTCTCATTATAAAGTTGTTTAAGGTAAACAAGTAATCATGCTCAAAAGTATGGATAATCTTTTACTGATGCAAGAAAAGGGGGAAGATTTATCAAAACGCTTCTGTCATATTGAAATAAAACAGTGTTTGGTTGTTGACTGTATTTTTACCCAAATCAAGACGGACATTCATACGGGGCTGTACTTCAATACGTAGTCCGACACCGTAGTTGGGAAGTACACCTTCTATCTTGCCGGGAGTGGGCCCCATGAATCCGCAACCTGTCCAAGCTACGAAACCTACATGGTTTAGCATACGCTTCAGCCAGGTACTCTTATCAGTGTTTATCATCTGGCGATACTCCGCCATAACCACATGGGAAGATTTGTCACGATATTGTCCCATATAATAACCACGCAGGTCAAAAGGAGTTCCAGTAAGCATGTATTGTGTCAAAGGTACATCTCCAAACACGTTTTTAGTTTGTGCTGTCCAGGCAATGACCTTACGTTTCCCGACAGTCTTATATTGACGATAGTCTATCTCCAAGCGATAAAAGTTTTTATCGCTCCCGAGAAATTTGGTATACATCATTCCACGGAAATCGAGGTACATGCCCGAGTAGGCATTGGGGAATGTCACGGCTGTCATAAGTCAGCAGAAAACCAAGTCCGGAATTGAAATTTTTGTAACCTTTCTCTGTACCTCCGGCTGCCTTGTAGGATGGCTCGTCTACCAGATGTTTGGCGGGTTCTGTTATATCGTCATAGTTGATGTCTATCTGTGGTCCAGCAAATATGTTGCTGTTGCCTAAGCGGAAAAGGAACCAGGGATTGAACTGGATACCACTGTAGCGGTATTGGCTGGTGCTGTCGCTACGAACATAATTCTTGTTTGTACTGTAGCCCAGACCGTAGAAATTATCTTCCGTGTTTTTATAAGCAAATTTTCCGAAGATGCGGAAACGGTCACCTTTAAAAAAAGAGTTGGGGTTTGGAAAAAGGTTGATACCGCCATTGAAGAGGAAAGCGATGGCTACGGGAACTACAGAACGCAACTGTGTGGTGTCACTTGGATTCATGCGGAAAGTCATCAGAGCGCTACCACCAAGTACTGCACCAAAATCGGGAGTATAACTCGGACCACCCAAAATATTATAATGCAAGTTTCGTTTTGCTACCTTTTGTTTACGCAATTCACGCTTAGTCAATGCAGGAGTCGTATCGTTGCCAGTAATCATCAAATTCATTCCTTCCTGAGCGGAAAGTGCTGTTACTGAAAGTAGTAATGTAATAATACCTGTTATATATCTTTTCATATCATACGAATGAGGGTGCAAAGAAAACTAATAAATTTGAATTAGTTTTCAATTCAAAAGACAATAAATCTAAAGATTTTACTAAAAGTTTCAAAAAGCCATTAATTTTGCATCTAATCAAAGAACTGGCAGTGGGAATTGCAAATGGCCTTTTTCGAAGTATCGGACATTTAGACTAATATAAGACCATCCCCGTACCCGGTCCGTGTCTGGTCCATACCAAAGCCGTACCAAGTCCAAGCTCTTAGACACGGAGCAAGTACGGACTTGATGGGGGAAGACCTGTAGAAGACAGGAAAAATAGACCAATTACTATACAAACCATATATTTTATGAATAAACGAATTTTATCAGTTTTTGTTTTCAGTGCCGCTTTATTTTCCATGCAGGCACAAGACGGAAAAGGGGGAATCAGCGAAACGATGCTGAACCAGATTAAACAGGGCTATCAAGGCACCACTGCCGATAAGGCTCTTCGTAATGCCATCGGAAACAATGACATTCGTAAACTTGCACTGAATCAGGAGAATCTGACAGGAATGGATACTCATTTTTCTGTGAAGGTAAATTCTAAAGGAATTACAGATCAGAAGTCGTCCGGACGTTGCTGGCTCTTCACCGGACTGAACGTGATGCGTGCCAAGACTATTGCCAAATATGATTTTCAATCTTTTGAATTTTCGGAGATTTACCCTTTCTTCTGGGATCAACTGGAGAAAGCCAATCTTTTCCTGCAGGGTATTATCGACACCCGTGAAAAGCCTATGAGCGACAAAACAGTGGAATGGCTTTTTCAACATCCTTTGAGTGATGGAGGAACATTTACGGGGGTTGCTGATATTGTCAGCAAATACGGTCTGGTACCTAAGGAAGCTATGCCGGAAACCAATAGCAGTGATAATACTTCGCGTATGGCAAATCTGGTTTCTTTGAAATTGAAAGAATACGGCCTACAATTGCGCGACCTTGCTTCTAAAGGGGCAAAACCGGCGGCATTGGAAAAGAGAGAAAACAACAATGCTCGGTACTATATATCGTATGTTGGTACTGAATTTGGGTGTTCCACCTACAGAGTTCGATTATGTACGTAAGGATGCCAAGGGTAATCCTGCGGAGACCGAACATCACACTCCGATGTCCTTCCTGAAAAAATATGGTGATGAGAATCTGTTGGGCAATTATGTGATGGTAATGAACGACCCTTCCCGTGAATACTACAAATGCTATGAGATAGACTATGACCGCCACCGCTACGATGGCAAAAACTGGACCTATGTAAACCTGCCTGTAGAAGATATCAAAGAAATGGCTATTGCTTCTTTGAAAGACAGTACCATGATGTATTTCTCTTGTGATGTGGGTAAGTTCCTGAATTCCGAACGTGGTTTGCTCGATGTGAAGAACTATGATTACGAATCGCTTATGGGCACTACTTTCAATATGGATAAGAAACAACGTATCCAGACTTTTTCCAGCGGTTCTTCTCATGCCATGACGCTTATGGCAGTAGATTTGAATAAGACGGAAAACCTGTGAAGTGGATGGTGGAAAATAGCTGGGGACCTGCAAGCGGTTATCAGGGGCATTTGATCATGACGGATGAATGGTTCGATGAATATATGTTCCGTCTGGTTTTGGAAACTAAGTACGTTCCTGCTAAGGTAATGGATCTGTTCAAACAGAAGCCTATTCGTCTACCCGCTTGGGATCCTATGTTTGCGGAAGAAAATTAACACGATAACTCATCTTGTCGTCATCGTGCTCGTTAACGAAAGGAATTGAATTGCGGAAATTTATCCGTAATTCCTTTTGTTTTTGCTCTTTATTCACGTTCTTTTTTGCTACTTTTGCGGCAAATTAATGAAACCATTATTTTATCTAGCATGGCAAATGTAATAAAGTTACGTAAAGGCCTTGACATAAACCTGAAAGGTAAAGCTGCTGAAACGTACGCAACAGTAAAAGAACCGGGGTTTTACGCACTCGTACCCGATGACTTTCCTGGAGTGACGCCTAAGGTAGTTGTGAAAGAGCAGGAATATGTAATGGCTGGTGGACCCTTGTTTATCGACAAGTATCATCCTGAATTGAAATTTGTTTCGCCGGTGAGTGGCGTGGTGACGAGCGTAGAACGTGGTGCTCGTCGTAAGGTATTGAACATTAGTGGAAGCTGCTGCAGAGCAGGACTACGAAGATTTTGGAAAGAAGAATGTTGCTTCAATGGATGCTGATGCTGTGAAATCCGCTCTGTTAGAAGCTGGACTTTTCGCGTTTATCAAACAACGTCCTTATGAAATCATCGCAGACCCGACGATGTATCCGAAAGCTATCTTCGTATCGGCCTTCGATAGTAACCCGTTGGCACCGGATTTCGAGTTCGCCCTCAAAGGTGAGGAAGCAAACTTCCAAACAGGGTTGGACGCTCTCGCCAAACTGGCAAAAACCTTACCTGAGCATCAGCGTAAAACAGAATGCTGCCGCTCTGACGCAGGCCAAGAACGTTACAATTACCGCATTCGACGGACCGAACCCCGCAGGTAACGTGGGCGTTCAGATCAACCACCTCGACCCTGTCTCTAAGGGCGAAACGGTATGGACTATTGATCCGCAAGCCGTAATCTTCATCGGTCGCCTCTTCAATACAGGCCATGTAGATTTCACCCGTACAGTAGCTGTGACAGGTTCCGAAGTGTTGAAACCTGCTTACTGCAAACTTCAGGTAGGCGCGTTGCTCACTAACGTGTTTGCCGGCAATGTAACAAAAGACAAAGACTTACGCTACATCAGCGGTAATGTACTTACAGGTAAGCAAGTATCTCCGAACGGATTCTTGGGCGCATTCCATAGCCAACTGACTGTTATCCCCGAAGGTGACGATATTCACGAAATGCTTGGTTGGATCATGCCACGCTTCAACCAGTTCAGTGTGAACCGTTCTTATTTCAGCTGGTTGCTGGGTAAGAATGGAATATGTGCTTGATGCCCGCATCAAAGGTGGTGAACGTCACATGATTATGTCCGGCGAATATGATAGGGTATTCCCAATGGATATTCTGCCTGAATATCTGGTAAAAGCAATTATAGCAGGTGACATTGACCGTATGGAGGCTTGGCATTTATGAGGTAGCTCCCGAGGACTTTGCTCTTTGCGAATTCGTATGTTCTTCGAAGTAGAAGTTCAACGCATTGTTCGTGCAGGACTCGATATGCTCCGTTCAGAAATGGCCTAATTCAAAAAAAAAAAATGATAGTTGAAATTTATGAAAATTAAAATACAGCGTAAAATTTTCAGTAAATTCTCAATTTAATAAATGAAAGCGTTAAGAAATTATCTCGACAAGATAAAGCCGAACTTTGAAGAGGGCGGCAAATTCCACGCATTCCAGTCTGTGTTCGACGGATTCGAAACATTCCTGTTCGTCCCCAGCACGACTTCGAAATCGGGAACGCATATTCACGACGCTATCGATAGCAAGCGCATTATGTCGATGGTGGTCATTGCGTTGGTACCGGCTTTGCTGTTCGGTATGTACAACGTAGGTTACCAGCATTTCACTCACACGGGTGCTAGGGGCAGTTTCATTGAAATGTTTATATACGGTTTTCTGGCTGTATTGCCTAAAATCATTGTTTCATACGTAGTAGGTCTGGGCATTGAGTTCGTCGTGGCTCAATGGAAGAAGGAAGAAATTCAGGAGGGTTTCCTCGTTTCGGGTATCTTGATCCCTATGATCGTTCCGGTAGACTGCCCGCTGTGGATTCTTGCCGTGGCTACTGCATTCTCCGTAATTTTTGCAAAGGAGGTATTCGGTGGTACAGGTATGAACATTTTCAACGTAGCCTTGATTACTCGTGCATTCCTGTTCTTCGCATATCCGACCAAGATGTCCGGTGACGCCGTTTGGGTGTCAGGCGACAGCATTTTCGGTCTGGGACAAAGCGTAGACGGACTTACCGTTGCTACTCCGCTGGGACAAGCTGCTACATCTGGTAGTGTTCCTGCATTCAACATGGATATGATAACAGGTCTTATTCCCGGTTCTATCGGTGAAACAAGTGTGATCGCTATTCTGATCGGTGCCGTTATCCTGCTTTGGACAGGCGTTGCTAGTTGGAAGACTATGATTTCCGTATTTGTCGGTGGTGCATTTATGGCATGGGTATTCAACGCAATCGGCATGGAAAACAACACAATGGCTCAAATGCCTTGGTACGAACACCTCGTTCTTGGTGGTTTCTGCTTTGGTGCCGTATTTATGGCTACCGACCCTGTTACTTCCGCACGTACAAAGAGGTAAGTATATTTTCGGATTCCTGATCGGTGTGATGGCGATCGTTATCCGCGTATTGAATCCGGGTTATCCGGAAGGTATGATGCTCGCTATCCTGTTAATGAACATCTTCGCACCGCTGATTGACTACTGTGTAGTACAGGCAAATATCAGTCGCCGCGAGAAACGTGCTATTAAGTCTAACCAATAAATACCGAATGAAAATGAATACAAATAGTAATAGTTATACTATCATTTATGCTTCGGTAATGGTTATTATCGTAGCATTCTTGCTGGCATTCGTTAGTTCCTCACTGAAATCTACACAAGACAAGAATGTGCAGTTGGACACTAAGAAACAAATCCTCGCTGCATTGAACATTAAGAATGTGGAAGATGCCGAGGCTGAATATAATAAATATGTGAAAGGAGATATGCTGATGAACGTAGACGGTACTTTGACCGAGAATACGGGAGCATTTGCTACTGGCTACGAGAAAGAAGCTAAAGAACATCAACGCCTGCACGTGTTCGTATGCGAAGTGGACGGACAGACTAAATATGTAGTTCCTGTTTACGGTGCCGGTCTTTGGGGTGCTATCTGGGGATATGTTGCACTGAATAGCGATAAAGATACCGTTTACGGTACTTATTTCTCTCATGCTAGTGAAACTCCGGGTCTGGGTGCTGAAATTGCAACCGAACATTTCCAAAACGAATTTGTAGGTAAGAAGACTTTGGAAAATGGAGCTTGCCCTTTGGGTGTCGTGAAGAACGGCAAGGTAGAGACCTGATTACCAAGTGGATGGTATCTCCGGTGGTACGATCACTTCTGTAGGTGTAGATGCCATGCTGAAGTCTTGCCTGAATAGTTACTTGAGTTTTTTTAACCAATAATAAGGAGGAGAAAGATATATGGGACAGTTATTTTCAAAGAAAAATAGAGAAGTATTCTCTGCTCCGCTGGGCATTGATAATCCTGTAACCGTACAGGTGCTGGGTATCTGTTCTGCACTGGCTGTAACTGCCAAGCTGGAGCCTGCCATTGTGATGGGTCTTTCAGTAACGGTAATTACTGCATTTTGCCAACGTGGTTATTTCACTATTGCGTAAGACAATTCCTAATCGCATCCGCATCATCGTCCAGTTGGTTGTGGTAGCAGCTTTGGTAACCATTGTAAGTGAAATTTTGAAAGCTTTTGCTTACGATGTAAGCGTACAGCTCTCTGTGTATGTAGGTTTGATTATCACAAACTGTATCTTGATGGGACGTCTGGAAGCATTTGCCATGCAGAACGGTCCGTGGGAGTCTTGCTTGGATGGTATAGGTAATGGTTTAGGCTATGCTAAGATTTTGATTATCGTAGCTTTCTTCCGCGAATTGTTAGGCTCGGGTACATTGCTTGGTTTCAATATCCTGAATTATGAACTGACTCAAAATATCGGATACGTAAACAACGGCTTGATGTTGATGCCGCCGATGGCATTGATTATCGTAGCATGCATTATCTGGTATCAACGTGCACGTCATAAAGAATTGCAAGAAAAGTAATCACTAGTAAACAGAAAGAATTATGGAACATTTATTAAGTTTATTCGTCCGCTCTATCTTTGTGGACAACATGATATTCGCATTCTTCTTGGGTATGTGCTCTTACTTAGCTGTTTCGAAGAATGTGAAGACTGCCGTAGGACTGGGTATCGCTGTGACTTTCGTATTGGTGGTGACGCTTCCGGTCAACTACCTATTGCAAACTAAGGTGCTGGCTGCCAATGCTATTATTGATGGTGTTGACCTCAGCTTCCTCAGTTTTATCCTTTTTATTGCTGTAATTGCCGGTATCGTACAGTTGGTAGAGATGGTTGTGGAACGTTTTAGTCCTTCTCTCTACGCTTCACTGGGTATCTTCTTGCCGTTGATTGCTGTAAACTGTGCTATCATGGGTGCTTCTCTGTTCATGCAGCAGCGCATCAATGTAGGTGAGAGTGACCCGAAGTACATTGGTGATATTTGGGATGCCCTCTCTTACGCACTGGGTTCCGGTATCGGTTGGCTGCTGGCTATCGTAGGTCTGGCTGCTATCCGTGAGAAAATGGCTTACTCTGACGTTCCTGCTCCGTTGAAGGGCTTGGGTATCACGTTCATCACAGTAGGTCTGATGGCAATCGCATTTATGTGTTTCTCTGGTTTGAACATCTAAAAAGAAAGGAATAAGACAATGGATATGAATTTAATATTATCAAGCATTGGAGTATTCCTTGTGGTTATTCTGTTGCTTGTTGTTATCTTGCTGGTTGCCAAGAATTTCCTGGTACCGTCAGGTAACGTGAAACTGACAATCAACGGTGACAAGGTACTGGATGTGGAGTCTGGTGCTACGTTGCTGAATACATTGTCTGTGAATGGAGTATTCCTGTCATCCGCTTGTGGTGGTAAGGGTTCTTGCGGACAGTGTAAATGCCAGGTACTGGATGGTGGCGGTGAGATTCTGCCGTCTGAGGTTCCTCATTTTAGCCGTAAACAAGTACAGGATCACTGGCGTCTGGGTTGCCAGGTGAAGGTAAAGAGCGATATGGCTATCAAGATTGACGAGTCTGTGCTCGGTGTGAAAGAGTGGGAGTGCGAAGTTATCTCCAACAAGAACGTGGCTACATTTATCAAAGAGTTTATCGTTGCTCTGCCTAAGGGCGAACACATGGACTTTATTCCGGGTTCTTACGCGCAGATCAAGATACCTAAGTTCTCAATGGACTATAACAAAGACATTGATAAGAGCCTGATTGGTGATGAGTATTTGCCGGCATGGGAAAAATTCGGTCTGTTTACACTGAAGTGTCGAAATGACGAAGAAACCATTCGTGCATACTCTATGGCTAACTATCCGGCGGAGGGTGACCGTATTATGTTGATTGTACGTATCGCTACTCCACCGTTCAAGCCGAAAGAACAAGGTCCCGGATTTATGGATGTAATGCCGGGTATCGCTTCTTCTTATATCTTTACGCTGAAACCGGGTGACAAGGTTATAATGAGCGGTCCTTATGGAGATTTCCACCCAATCTTGGATTCTAACAAGGAAATGATGTGGATTGGTGGTGGTGCCGGTATGGCTCCGTTGCGTGCACAGATCATGCACTTGACGAAGACATTGCATACAACTGATCGTAAGATGTCTTACTTCTACGGTGCCCGTGCGCTGAACGAAGTGTTCTATCTGGAAGATTTCCTGCAAATCGAGAAAAGACTTCCCGAACTTCACATTCCATTTGGCATTAGACCGTCCGGATCCCGCAGCAGATGCAGCAGGCGTGAAGTATACTCCGGGATTCGTTCATCAGGTAATTTACAATACATACCTGAAAGACTCACGAAGCTCCTGAAGATATTGAATATTATATGTGTGGTCCTGGCCCGATGTCGAAAGCTGTTGAGAAGATGCTCGACGATCTTGGCGTTCCGGCTCAGAACTTGATGTTCGATAACTTCGGCGGATAAAATTAGGCAAGGTTTATAAAAAACTTCGATATTTGTAGAAACTCCTGCAAGGCTACGGCTGTGCAGGAGTTTTTTGTTATCTTTGGCTCGTTATCGAAAAAATGAATGTTATGGAAATTTTATTTCTTTTATTCATATACTGCGTAATCTGCAAGTAGAACAACTCACCCCGATGCAGGAGGCTACTCGGGAGGCTTATCATGAAAATAAAGATTTGGTGCTACTCTCACCTACGGGTTCGGGTAAAACACTGGCTTTTCTTCTTCCGTTGGTACAATCATTAAAAACGAATGTGCAAGGTGTGCAGGCCGTTGTGTTGGTACCTTCGCGGGAACTGGCATTGCAAATTGAAACTGTATTTAAATCCATGGGAACTCCCTTTAAGGCTATGAGTTGTTATGGTGGCCGTCCTGCTATGGAGGAACATAGGACGATGAAAGGTGTTAATCCTTCAGTCATTATCGGTACACCGGGGCGAATGAACGATCATTTGAGAAAAGAAAATTTTGATGCGGGTACTGTTACTACATTAGTAATAGATGAGTTTGATAAATGTCTTGAATTTGGTTTCCATGACGAGATGGCGGAAGTTATCGGACAGTTACCTTCATTAAAAAAGCGTATATTACTTTCAGCTACAGATACCGAAGAAATTCCCCAATTTGCCGGAGTGGGAGGAGATTCCCAATCTTCAGTCTCCGGTTCTCAACTGGTTAAGCTTAATTTTCTTGATCCCGATGCTCTTGCCCCTCGTCTGAAGTTACATAAAGTTGTTTCTCCCGAAAAAGATAAGCTGGAAATACTCTACAATTTGCTTTGTACGCTTGGTTATCATTCCACTCTTGTATTTTGTAACTATCGTGATAGTGTGGAACGCGTCACCGGATACCTGCAAGCAAAGAAGTTCCCGTGTGATATGTTTCATGGGGGTATGGAACAGCCTGACCGTGAGCGGGCACTCTATAAATTTCGCAATGGTAGTTGTTCCGTATTAATTTCTACTGATCTTGCTGCCCGCGGACTGGACATTCCGGGCATCGAAAATGTAGTGCATTATCATCCTCCCGTGAATGAGGAAGCCTACACTCATCGTAATGGGCGTACAGCGCGTTGGGAGGCATCGGGAAACGTCTATTTGATTCTGCATGAAGAAGAATTTGTACCGGAATATATTTCTGATGATATTGAAACTTACGAATTTCCAGAGGTGCTTCCTAAGCCTGCTAAACCTCGTTGGGCTACATTATATATAGGTAAAGGAAAAAAAGATAAATTGAATAAAATCGATATTGTAGGTTTCCTATATAAAAAAGGTGGAATGGCACGTGAAGACGTCGGGCAGGTAGATGTGAAAGAACATTATGCTTTTGTAGCTGTGCGCCGTAGCAAAATGAAGCAATTGCTTACGCTGATACGTGGTGAAAAAATCAAAGGAATAAAGACGATAATAGAGGAGGCTAAGTAAACTCTCTTATAAATATTCATTTTATTTGCATTTATTCTTCTGAATGTAAAGTAATAAATCCTCAATACTTTTAGTTTCTCTAAAAGTATTGTTCTTGATAAGCATGGATAACAAAATGGTGCATATATCCTGTATAAACCATAAAAAAGTAAGCTAAATGCGGTGTAAAATGGAATTTCATCATGAAAGGTTTGTTTTAAAGAAATATTTCCGTAATTTCGCAAGGTCTAAAGACATTAATGAACGAAATTGTATAACCAAAACAAACTTCAAATGAAAAAGCATAATTTCAATGCAGGACCTTCTATTCTTCCTCGTGAGGTGATTGAGGATACGGCAAAAGCTATTCTCGATTTCAATGGTTCAGGCCTCTCACTGATGGAAATCAGCCACCGTGCTAAGGATTTTCAACCCGTTGTGGATGAAGCTGTAGCACTATTCAAAGAATTACTTAATATCCCTGAAGGGTATTCGGTACTGTTCTTGGGCGGTGGTGCCAGTTTGGAATTCTGCATGGTACCCTTCAACTTCCTTGAAAAGAAAGCTGCTTACCTGAATACAGGTGTATGGGCCAAAAAAGCCATGAAAGAAGCCAAAGCATTCGGTGAAGTAGTTGAAGTCGCTTCTTCCGCTGAATCTACTTATACTTATATTCCGAAGGACTATACAGTACCTGCTGATGCTGATTATTTCCACATCACAACCAACAACACTATTTATGGTACTGAACTTAAGGAAGATTTGAATGTAAATGTTCCGATGATTGCTGATATGTCTTCTGATATTTTCTCACGTCCGATCGACGTTTCTAAATATATCTGTATCTATGGCGGTGCACAGAAGAATCTGGCTCCTTCCGGTGTTACATTTGTTATCGTTAAGAATGACGCATTGGGTAAGGTTTCCCGTTACATTCCAACGATGTTGAATTATCAGACTCATGTTGACAGTGGCTCTATGTTTAACACTCCTCCTGTTGTACCTATTTATGCAGCATTGCAGACGCTTCGCTGGATCAAAGCACAGGGTGGTGTGAAAGAAATGGAACGTCGTGCCATTGAAAAAGCGGATATGTTGTATGCTGAAATCGACCGTAACAAAATGTTCGTGGGTACTGCTGCCAAAGAAGACCGTTCACGCATGAACATCTGTTTCGTGATGGCTCCCGAATACAAAGACTTCGAAGCTGACTTTTTGAAGTTTGCTACTGAAAGAGGTATGGTAGGTATCAAGGGACACCGTTCTGTAGGTGGTTTCCGTGCATCTTGCTATAATGCTATGCCGAAAGAAAGCGTACAGGCTTTGATTGACTGCATGCAGGAATTTGAAAAACTTCATTAATAATATTTTCACCACAGAGTCACGCTGAGGTTTCACAGAGTTGTAGAACTCAGTGTTACTCAGTGAGACTCTGTGGTGAGTCTTTTTTAATATCATAGAATTATGAAAGTATTAATTGCAACAGACAAACCGTTTGCTAAAGTAGCTGTAGACGGTATTCGCAAAGAAATTGAAGCAGCCGGATATGAGCTTGCTTTGCTTGAGAAATATACCGATAAAGCACAGTTGCTGGATGCAGTGAAAGATGCTAATGCTATCATTATCCGTAGTGACATCATAGATGCCGAGGTGTTGGATGCAGCTAAAGAACTGAAGATTGTGGTACGTGCAGGTGCAGGTTATGATAATGTAGACCTGGATGCAGCTACTGCACATGGTGTATGCGTAATGAATACTCCGGGACAGAATTCAAATGCCGTGGCTGAACTTGCTTTCGGCATGATGGTGATGGCTGCCCGTAATATGTATAATGGTACTTCCGGTACGGAACTGAAAGGTAAGAAACTAGGTATCCATGCATATGGTAATGTAGGTCGTAATGTAGCCCGTATTGCTAAAGGTTTTGGAATGGAAATCTACGCTTTCGATGCTTTCTGCCCAAAAGAAGTAATTGAAAAAGAGGGTGTGACAGCTGTTGACTCTGCTGATGAGCTCTATTCTACTTGCAATGTAGTTTCATTGCATATTCCGGCTACTGCTGAAACAAAGAATTCTATCAACTATGCTCTGGTAAACAAGATGCCGAAGGGTGGTGTATTGGTTAACACAGCCCGTAAAGAGGTTATCAATGAGGCTGAATTGATCCAGTTGATGGAAGAACGTGCAGACCTGAAATACATGACTGACATCATGCCTGCTGCTAACGAAACATTTGCAGCTAAGTTTGTCGGACGCTACTTCTCTACACCGAAGAAGATGGGTGCTCAAACAGCTGAGGCGAATATCAATGCCGGTATTGCTGCTGCTCAGCAGATTGTAGGCTTCCTGAAAGACGGTTGCGAGAAATTCCGCGTAAACAAAAAGTGAGATGAATAGCAGGACTGCCTATAAATTTGCAGTAATCTATCTGACGATAGGTGCTGGTATATTTGCATTGAGCAGTATATTCAGAAAAAGAACTTTCAGATTTCGCCCTCGGCTTTTGCGAGGGCGTATCTGTTGTGCTGATAGTAGGTAGTGCCATCTATTTGATAGTGCATTTCATGAAAAAGAAATCTCAATAATCCATTAAAAACATACCATGACTTATGGCAATAATTAAACCTTTTAAGGGCATTCGTCCTCCGCAAGACCTGGTTGAACAGGTCGCTTCACGTCCTTATGATGTATTGAACTCAGCAGAAGCGCGCGAAGAAGCGAAAGGAAACGAAAAATCCCTGTATCATATCATTAAACCCGAAATAGATTTTCCGGTAGGCACTGACGAACATGATGAATGTGTTTATCAGAAAGCTGCTGAAAACTTCCAACTGTTTCAGGATAAAGGCTGGTTGGTGCAGGACGATAAAGAAAACTATTACGTCTATGCGCAGACCATGAATGGAAAGACGCAGTATGGTCTGGTAGTTGGCGCTTATGTTCCCGACTATATGAACGGTGTCATCAAAAAGCATGAATTGACCCGCCGCGATAAGGAAGAAGACCGCATGAAGCATGTTCGCGTGAACAATGCCAATATCGAACCGGTATTCTTTGCATATCCTGACAATGCTACTCTGGATGCTATTATCGCTCATTATACTGCCGGAAAGCCAGTGTACGACTTTATCGCTCCCGGCGATGGTTTCGGACATACTTTCTGGATTATTGATAAACAGGAAGATATTGATGCCATCACCCAGGAATTTGCTAAAATGCCAGCTCTTTATATTGCCGACGGACATCATCGTAGTGCTGCCGCCGCTTTGGTGGGAGCTGAAAAAGCGAAGCAGAATCCTAATCATTCCGGTGACGAAGAATACAACTACTTCATGGCTGTTTGCTTCCCCGCCAACCAACTGACAATTATCGATTATAACCGTGTTGTCAAAGATTTGAACGGTTTGACACCGGAACAGTTCTTGGCTGCTGTCAGCAAGAACTTCACGGTTGAAGAAAAGGGTGCGGATATTTATAAACCTTCCAGTTTGCATAATTTCTCCCTTTATCTGGATGGTAAGTGGTATAGCCTGACAGCTAAACCGGGTACATATAATGATAATGACCCGATTGGTGTGCTGGATGTGACCATTTCTTCTAATCTTATTCTGGATGAAGTACTCGGTATAAAAGACCTTCGTTCCGACAAACGTATTGATTTCGTCGGTGGTATCCGTGGTCTGGGCGAGTTGAAGAAACGGGTGGATAGTGGCGAGATGAAAGTTGCTTTGGCACTTTATCCGGTCAGCATGAAGCAGTTGATGGACATTGCAGATACGGGCAACATCATGCCTCCCAAAACAACGTGGTTTGAACCGAAATTACGTTCGGGACTGGTTATCCACAAATTGGATTAAAACTATTATTTGAAAAAGAAAAACGAGGATGTTCCTTTCAACGGACATCCTCGTTTCTTTTTAAGAATGGTGCTTGTAATATCGTTTTCTCATCCATCGGTCGAACAGGACGAACAACGGAATTGTAATAAGTATCAGCACCCAGAATGCCGGTATCTGAATATGGTCAGGTTTCAAGTTTTCCGTAGGAGTGAAGGCCTCCTTGATGACATCACCAAAGTAAGTGGTTAATCCGGCAATGCAACATCCTGCTAAGAATACAGAAGCTGCTATCGTAGCAAATAAAGTCTTTCGTTCCGATTTCTTTTCCCGCAGACGTATAGCCTCTTCCACTTTCCTCATGGTGCGGTAAGCAAAGTTGGAAGGCAGGCGAAATTCATTTTCCGCTTTTACGGCTCTTTTCAGTCCTTTATCTTTTTGTTCTTCGTTCATACTTCCTCTTGTTTAATGAGTACATATATCTTTTTGCGTACGCGATGCAATTTTACTTTTGCATTGCTCTCTGTCAGGCCCAGAATCAGGGCGGTTTCATTCATCGTCTTTTCTTCATAGTAGAATAGAGTAATCAAGGCACGTTCGTCAGAGTTCAGTTTTTCTATGGCTCTGTTTAGTTTGATAATCATTTCCTCGCTTTCGTCGTTCAGCGTTTCATCAACCTGTTGTTCCGAAATGTTGGCGAGTAACGTATCATCCATGGCAAAGGTATCAAATTTCCTTTTACGGGCTGCCGAAATCGCCGTATTATAAGCGATGGAATATATCCATGTGGAGAAAGAACTTTCGGCTTTGAAAGAGGAGAGGTGCTGGAACGCTTTCAGAAAAACGTCTTGCGTCAGCTCTTCGGCATCCTCCTGATTGCAGATGATGCGGGCAATCAGGGAAAATACCTGTTGACCGTACTGATTCAGGAAGTTTTCGTACAGAGCAGTTTCTCCTTTCAATATTCGTCGGATAATATGTGTTTCGTTATTCTCCATTTTGCTCTTTAGACGCAACTCTATATATAAGGTTACAGAATCCGGAAAGAAATATTTTTTTCGCAGAATGTGTAACCTCACAAAGAAGCCTGCGTCTAAAGTGTACAAAGGAACAAAAATACTAATTTAAAACGAAACGAATATGATGGATTTTATTATGGTGCCTACGATTATGGCAATCATTACTTTAGGAATTTACAAACTGTTTGAATTGTTTGTATGTAAGAAGGAGCGCCTGATGCTGATTGAGAAGATGGGGGATAAGTATGTCCCGGATGTAGCTTGTATGCCGAAACTTTATGGCAATTTTTCTTTCTCGGCATTGAAATTAGGATGCCTGCTGGTGGGCATGGGATTGGGATTGTTGATAGGTTTTGTAATTTGCACTTCGGCAATTCCCGGATACTTGGATAAGGATGTGGACAACTGGCGTGTTTATCGTGAGACGGTATCTTTGGTTTATGGAGCTTGCGTGCTTTCGTTTGGAGGTATCGGGCTTATCACAGCCTTTATTGCAGAGTTGAAGCTCAGTAAGAAATAATGGCCGGAATTTAGGAATTTTCTTATGATAAAAAAGAGTTGTCAGTCATTGGCAACTCTTTTTTGCGTTAAGAGAGAACCTTAAGGATTCTCCGTGTGTTACTATATTAGTAAATAACCTAACCAGAATAAGAATATGGATAAAAAAGAAGAAAAAGCTCTCGAAAATAAGAGCAAGATGCAGAAAAGTGCTGAAGAAACATTACCAGGACGACAATTGGGGTTATATTCCAAAGTCGATAAGAAAGAAGTGCGCAATATGGTTTCTGAAATAAATCCGGATAAGAATAGCTTGGGCAGCAGAGGGTAGTTTCGTTTTAATTGACTATCTTTGCAACGCATTTAAAGTTTATAAAACAATGAAAACGAAGAAACGCCGGGATGTCATATCGGCATTCAAGGAAGCGAACCGTTCGATAGAGCTGGAACGCAATGGCGGGCGTTGGATTGCAAAAGACCGTCCGCATAAAAACAAGAAGAAGTATTGTCGTAAAGATAGTAAGAAAGAGTTGTCACGTATCATCGATGGCAGCTCTTTTTGTTTTATATCACTCTTTTTGTTAACTTCGCCGTTTCTAAAATTAAAAAAACTATGTTTCGTAAACTTGTAGCAATAGAACCTGTAAGTCTGATTCCGTCAGCAGAAAAAGAACTGCACTCGTATGCAGATGAAGTTGTGATGTATCCTGATATTCCGGCAGGAGATGAGGAAATTATAGCCCGCATCGGAGATGCCGATGCTGTGCTCCTGAGTTATACTTCCCGGATAAACCGTGCGGTGTTGGAGGAGTGTACGGATATTAAATATATCGGGATGTGTTGTTCGTTGTACTCTCCCGAAAGCGCCAACGTGGATATCCGCTATGCCAATGAACGGGGAATAACAGTAACCGGTATCCGCGATTATGGCGACGAGGGTGTGGTGGAATATGTGGTCAGTGAGTTGGTGCGTTGTCTGCATGGGTTTGGTCAGGAATCATGGGAAGATATGCCGCGCGAGATTACCGGGCTGAAAGTTGGTGTTGTGGGTCTGGGTAAGTCCGGTGGCATGATAGCGGATGCATTGAAGTTTTTCGGTGCGGAGATTGCCTACTTTGCCCGTAGCGAGAAGCAGGAGGCGGCAGCTAAAGGATATCGTTTCCTGCCGTTGAACGAACTTCTTGCTCAGAGTGAGGTTGTTTTCTGTTGCCTCAATAAGAACACGGTTTTGTTGCATGAGGCGGAGTTCGGACAACTGGGAAACAAGAAGATTCTGTTCAATACCGGATTATCCCCGGCATGGGACGAACCGGCATTTGTCAAGTGGCTGGAAGGTGACAATCTTTGTTTTTGTGATACGGTGGGAGCTTTGGGTGGAGAGCAACTTTTGAGTCATCCCCATGTCCGTTGCATGCAAGTATCCACTGGCCGCACCCGTCAGGCATTTGACCGCCTGAGCGAGAAAGTACTGGCCAATATAGAAGCATATAACCGATAATGTAATCAGAAGAATACAATCGGTGATGTTATGTTAAGCAGGGTGTTCACCACAGACCACCCTGCTATTTCAGCCGTGGCGCTGTACACATCGATTACGGCATGCACCTGCTCATTCTTTATTTCTACTCTTTGCGTATCTCCCACAAATCCGGGGGTGGACTGCATGGACATTTGCATGTTTTCGGGACCAACGGAGGCCAGTGAGGCGGCAACGGCTACATTGACTTTGGTAGGGAACATGGCGATGGCTTTGGTTGCATTGCCTGAGAAGACAACCCGTTGCTCGGTTTGCAGAGCCTCATCATATACGGCAGTTCCTTTCAAGGCATTAGGACCCTTTTCATTAAAAAACTTGGCGGTTGCATTTCCCATCAGAGAAGCTGTGCGCAGCACATCAAATCCGCCGGTAGCTCCGGAGACGATATACACACGTGTGCCATTTGCTTGGGCTGTCTCTATCACTTCCTGATAAAAAGCTGTGTCTGCCAGTGCGCCGATAGAAAGGGTGACGATAGAAGTCCCGTTCTTCAATGCAGGCAGGGCAAGTTCTTTCATGGCGGCAGGGGAGGCTGCTTCCACTAAGTAATCGGGCTTCAGTGCCAGTAAATCTTCTATGGTTGTGCAAGCCATACATGTTTTTCCATGTTGCTGTATTTTGGCAACGATACGTTCAGCTTTTTCTGCTGTACGAGAGTATACACCCACTAAATCATATTCAGGCAACAAGCCATTGACAACTGCATCCGAAACTATTCCGGCGAGTCGTCCACATCCGACGATAACTAATTTTTTCATGGGGCAAAGATACTCCTTATTCGTATAAACTCCAAAATGCAGCTATGAGCTTCGTCTATTTTTTGCGGGACGATATAAATGTTGTACTTTTGTTATTGAAAAAGTAATAAGAAGTTTGAGTATATGGGACGAAAAGAAGAATACAAACTGCAAAATGAGCAATACTTGGAAGCGTTGCGTGCAGAAGAAGATATCAAAGAACTACCTTGCGAAATCCTCTACCGTGTATTGGAAAGCGGCAACGGTGATAATACTCCCCGTTTAAATAGCATTGTGACTGTGCACTATAAAGGTACCTTGATAAACGGTCGTGAATTTGACAACTCCTGGAAGCGCAATTGTCCTGAAGCATTTCGTCTGAACCAAGTTATCGAAGGTTGGCAGATAGCCCTGCAACGAATGCATGTAGGTGACCATTGGATAGTCTATATCCCTTACACAATGGGATACGGAACACGTAGCAGCGGTCCTATTCCCGCTTTCTCCACTTTGGTGTTTGAAGTTCAGCTATTAGGAATCGCATAATCATGTCATCATGAAAATTCTGATTATTAACGGAAGTCCCCGCAAGCAAGGCCATATCTCAAAGATGCTTCAACTTATGGAAACAGAAGCAAAAGACAATGGCGACGAAGTAACCGTCGTGAGAGTTGCCGATCTGGCAATCCGTCCTTGCATCGGCTGCATGAGTTGCCGTGAGAAACTGAAATGTTGCCTGCCGGAAGATGATGCACAGCGCGTACTGAAACAGATAGAAGAGGCTCATGCCTTGATTATCGGTGCTCCCTGCTATTGGGGGAATTTGCCCGGACAACTGAAAGTAATGTTCGACCGCATCGTTTACGGAATGATGGGAGAGACATCGCGAGGCATTCCTATCGGGCTGCATAAAGGAAAAAAGGCCGTTATCGTCAGTACTTGCACCACCCCGTATCCTTTCAATATTCTTTTTAATCAGTCAAGGGGAGTGGTGAAAGCACTAAAGGAAATTCTGAAATGGAGTGGATTCAAAGTCATCTCTGCCATTGAGAAAGGCGGAACGAAGCAACATTCCGGACTGACGGAACGGGAAGTGAAACGCTGTCGCAAAGTGATACGTAAGCTGTAATCAGGAGACCATTGAAAGATAAATTTTAGAAGGAACGACAAATCTCTACCACCGTTTCTGAGATATTTGCGCGTGCAACTTCCGGTTGCATGGCCTGCTCCAACGTTATGGATGGTGGATTGATAGAATATACTCCCCGAAATCCCGCCCGATGCAGGTCGTCTGCATTTTCTACGCCACCGGCTATCAGTATAACCGGAATTTTCTGTTTGCGAGCTTTGTCAAGTATGCCGGAAGGAACTTTCCCCATTAATGTTTGTTTGTCGGCCTTTCCTTCGCCGGTGATAATCAAATCAGCACCTTTTATTTTATTGCTGAAATCAAGAGTCTCCAGCATCAACTGTATACCCGGTTTCAATTTTGCATTCAGAAAAGCCAGTAAACTGCCACCCATACCACCGGCGGCACCTGCTCCGGGATGATTGGAAATGTCTTTTCCCGTTTTGTGGAAGATGACTTCTGCAAAGTTTTTCATGCCTGCATCCAGCGCCTCTACCATTTTCCGGTCCGCTCCCTTCTGAGGAGCAAAGATATATGCGGCGCCTTCCGGTCCACAGAATGGATTTTGTACGTCGCAGGCAACGGTAAAATGGGAAGTTCTTAAATCAGGGTGGACGAAACTTGTATCTATGGAAACAACTTCCATTAAAATTTTTCCGTTACCAGTTTCCAATATCTTCCCTTCTTTATTCAGAAACCGGAAACCTAAGGCCTGTAACATTCCCAGCCCGGCATCATTCGTTGCACTGCCACCAATGCCGATGATGAAGTTGCGGCAACCACGTTCCAACGCATCACGAATCAGTTCTCCCGTTCCGTAGGAGGTTGTCTGCATCGGATTCCTTTTCTCCGGCGGAACCAGAGGCAACCCGCTGATGCTTGCCATTTCTATAAAGGCCGTTTTCTCGTCTTCCGAAATGCCGTAGTAAGTATCGTGCCATTCCATGAGAGGGTTGTGGGCAGAAATCTGCACTTCACGTCCGTTGGTTGCCGCAATCAGCACATCCAGCATACCTTCTCCGCCATCGGCTATAGGTAGAGACCGAATTTCACACTCCGGGAATACAGAACGAATACCCTTAGCAGCAGCTTTTCCTGCTTCTGCCGAGGATAAACATCCTTTGAAGGAGTCGATGGCGATGACTACTTTCTTCATGTATTTAGATTTCCTCTATATCTTCTATATCTTCCAGTTTGGCTTCGGTTTTAGCTTCCGTTTTTGTCAATTTCTTGGTATTGTTGGCAATGACGGCCAAAGCGCGATACAGTTCGGCAAGCAGGCGTGCAAATACAACAATCAGGAAACCGTATATCGGCATGAGGAAGGAAATGCCTGTAGATACCGGCATGACGTATTGTAATTCGTTTGCTGCCAAGAGTGCGATAATCAGTGAGCAAAGTGTGCCAACAACACCGATATAAAGTCCGAGCCATTCACCCACTGTCTGTGTCAGATGGGATACTACAGGGATAGCAATGAATTCGTTGTCTTCCTGGATGACTTCTTTCAGTTTGTTTTTCCGGTTCATCCAGAGCAGATAGCTGCCCCATGCACCACCGCAAAGGATAATAAATATCAGAATAAAAGCAAAGATTGCTTTCCCCTCGGCGAACTTGAAGAATCCCGTGTCGATGACTTTCACCAGGATTGCAATAGGAAATAGCAGATTTAGTACAGCAAAGATGACATAAAGCCAACGGAAAGGTTCACGGAAGAAACGTCCGTTGTCGATGTAACCCAGCAGAGGGTCGAGAAAGGTAAACAGCTTGTTGTTCATAGTGATAAATGTTACTTATGGGAGGACCTTGCATTCTAAGATTGTAAGTATGAGGCCCTGATACATACTTATAATCAGAAGTTTTTCTATTGAATGCGGTTCTGTTTTGACAAATTTACAAAAAAAAACTTTTAAACTCTGTCCGTTTCGTCTGAAAAAGAGAGGATTAGAAACTATTTTCTCATAACGATAAGAATACGTATCTTTGCAGCATGAGTGAAGATACCTACAAAACCATAAACGCCCCTGCCGAAGGGATTTATACCGAGAAGCGTAGCAAATTCATTGCTATCGCTTTGCCTGTGCGTACTGTCGATGAGGTAAAATCGCATCTGGAAACTTATCAGAAGAAATATTACGATGCCCGTCACGTCTGCTACGCCTATATGTTGGGAGCCGAGCGCAAGGATTTCCGTGCCAATGATAACGGAGAGCCTTCCGGAACGGCGGGAAAGCCTATTCTCGGACAGATAAACTCCAATGAACTGACAGACATACTGATTATCGTGGTCCGCTACTTCGGTGGCATCAAGTTGGGGACGAGCGGACTGATTGTAGCTTATAAAGCTGCTGCCGCCGAAGCGATAGCTGCTGCCGAGATTATAGAAAAGACGGTGGATGAGACGGTGGCTTTCCTGTTTGAATACCCTTTTATGAATGACGTGATGCGCATTGTCAAGGAGGAGGAGCCGGAAATACTGGAACAGTCGTACGATATGGATTGCCGCATGGCGCTTCGCATCCGTAAGTCGATGATGCCGAAGCTGAGGGCACGCCTGGAAAAAGTCGAGACATTGCGCTTTGAAGAGGATGCGTAATGTCTCAGCTCCCCGGAGAAAATTCCTCCGGAACGTCTATTTCAGAGATAAATCGTTATAGTGGATTTTCCTGTGCGTCCCGTCGCAGAAGGGTTGTTTATAAGAGCGTCCGCAGCGACACAAGGCGATTCTTCCTTTTCGTACCTCTGCTTTTCCCTCCCGGTCTATCAATTTGAAATTGCCTTCTACAATAAAAGGTCCGTTGGGTGTAGCCGTGATGGCTACTGTATTTTCTTCTGTTTCCATATCATTGTTTTTTTAATGTTATACGTTTCAAATAAAACGTTTGCGTATGGAAATAGTTTGTCCATTCACTTTTTTTGTATGGATTTCCTTATCTTTGTGCGCACTTATAAATAATATATAGATATATGGCATTCGAAGCAACAAAGCGTGAGTTGGGCGAACTCTACACATTCTTTCGCCTGTTGGCAGACGGAAAGGTTTCATTGGGCACACCGCAAGTCCGGAAGGATGAAGCAAAGTGCTGGCCCATTGCGATGGTACAAAGGGAAGAGCATGACGGCACGCGCCGTTATTATATAGAACAGGAAAATATCCGTATCGTCAGCGGGACGGTGGAGAAAACGGGGACGTTTACTGTGGCTGACAAGGAAGAACAGAACATTCCCCGCGAAGACTTTGGCGGGGCGGCAGAGCTGATACTTGAATTGCTGAAAACGACTGCCGGTTCCGATACGATTGAAGTTCCTGAAGGTCTGGAAGGTTTTCTGGATGCCATCAATGTCTACGATTTGGAGGCGAAGACGGAAGACCGCACGGATTTCTCTGTTGCCTTCTGGCACGCTGAAGCACCGTTGACGGGATTTAATGTCCGTTGCCGCCTCAGTTCGATGAACCCGTTGCTGGATGGCGGACGCACGGCAAACCTGAAACTGGAACAGTCGGGCATCAAGTTTGCTACGCCTACGGTGAACAAGGTGAATGCTGTGCCGGAGTCTCCAACGGAGGTTACGGAACGTATGCTGATGATTGAGCGTCTGGGCGGAGTGCTGAAATATTCGGATGTGGCGGACCGTGTGTTCCGTTGCAACCTGCTGATGATTGATTTGCACTTCCCCCGTATGTTGGCGGAGATGGTGCGCATGATGCACCTCGACGGCATTTCCCGTGTCAGCGAACTGACGGAGCGTATCAAAGAGATAAATCCTCTGAAGATAAAAGATGAACTGATAAACAAACATGGTTTCTATGAGTTTAAGATGAAACAGTTTTTGTTGGCACTTGCTTTGGGCATGCGTCCGGCAAAGATTTATAACGGTACGGACTCAGCCGTAGAAGGCATTCTGCTGGTAAATGCGGAAGGAGAGGTGCTTTGCTATCATCAGTCGGAGCGCCAGGTATTTGCCGATTTCTTATATCAGAACACTCGTTTCGAGAAAGGCTCGGTAGATAAGGATAAGTACGGTTTCCTTGAAAAAGAGAACGGTGTGTATTATTTCAGACTGAATGTAAAGATTGGGTTGACAAAAAAATAATGAGTATGAATGAGATTTTAAAGACCATCAAGTCGCGCCGCAGTGTGCGCGCTTATACGGAACAACAGATTTCGCAGGAAGATTTAAGCACCATTCTGGAAGCGGCAACCTATGCCCCCAGTGGTATGGGACTCCAGACATGGCATTTCACCGCCATTCAGAATGGCGCTGTACTGGAAGAACTGAACGAAAAGATTAAAGGCGCTTTTGCCAAGAGCGATGAACCCCGTTTGCAGGAACGCGGACATAGCCGGACGTATTGTTGTTATTATCATGCTCCTACACTCGTCATTGTTTCCAACGAACCGACACAGTGGTGGGCAAGCATGGATTGTGCCTGTGCCATGCAGAATATTTTCCTTGCAGCCAAGTCTCTCGGCATCGGTTCCTGCTGGATAAACCAGTTGGGGCAAACTTGTGATGATCCTGATGTGCGTGCTTTCCTTACGAAGCTGGGCATCCCCGAAAACCACCGCGTATATGGTTGTGCCGCTTTAGGTTACGCCGCTGCCGCTCCGGTGAAGGAGAAGAAACTGGCGGAAGGCACTGTGACGGTTATTAAGTGATACTGAACGTTCCCTTGTTCTCTATATTTACTTTCGTATGCTGAATATATTTGTCATCTGTTGTCCTGCATAGAGGTATGGGATAAAGATGACTGGATTGAATGTTTTGCCATCTTGCGGAGCTTGATGGAAAAGAATGCAGGGAATCCGTATGATGAAAATGCAAAAAGAAAGCATTTGGGGAGAATGAAAGGAATGTTGTATGGTGATATTCCTGTAAATGCTTCCATACGTTTGTATATGGTTAAATTTCAATCAAATGGACTTTAAGAGAATGATTGGAATGCTTCGAAATGTAGCGGATAAAACTTCTTTCAGAAGAAGATTTTTCCATGTTTTGGATAAAAATAGCCTTATATCCGATAGGGCTACACCCTTTTAAGTACATGGTTACACCCTTTTGGGCATATGGCTACACCCTTTTTGCTGAATGGTGTAGCCCTTTTTCAACCCCGTTATCTCCCCTGTTATGTTCGTTTCTGCCGATAGGAACTTCCGTTACTGCTCGTGGGAACTCCGGTTTCCCTTAATGGGAACTCCAGTTCCCTTTAGTGGGAACGACAGTTTCTCCTTGTGGGAACGCTCGTTTCCTGCTGGTAGGAAACCCCAATTGCTTGTTTGCTAATTGATTATGAAAGCATCTGGAAAGTGTCAAAAAACGATGCGAAGCTGCAGGGTAAATCGGGAGCCGATGGACGAATAAGTACTAGATAAAAAGACAATATGAGGAAAAGTCATAACAATAACGAAAATACTTTTCTTCGTATGTTTACCCATCGTTGATGTAGCGAATCACTCTTGCCGTTTTCTTTCCCCACTATACAGCAAAGAAGGTGTTCATAAAAATGCCCGCAGAGGAGGCGGCAGTCAGGTAATTAATGAATTATACATGAAGCAATTTCGTATAATTCCGTCGCCTCGCCCTGTGGGCTCCCTCTTTTCACAAAGCGGGTTGAAATGAAGCTATATTCCGATAAGAATTTACTTCATTTATCTCTGCATATCAATGATACCGCTATGCGTATCGCTATTGTTCAATCCCTTGTTACCGGCTTTGTGCTTGCGGCCGAACTCGAACGTATAGCCTATGCGGAGTATGAACATCTGTCCCGTTTCTTTTACAAAAGTTTCCGAACGGAAAGGCGCTACCTCACTGATACGTTCTTTTCCCACCTTATAATTATTGGTGAAAGGAAACAGAACACCAATCCCTGCCTGAAAGTTTTGCTTGGCATACATCGCCATAAATGCGGTCTGATTCTCATTCTTCTTGATGGTTTCACCAAAGAAGTTATTCTGCACTTTCCGGAACTGCCCGAGCAGTGAGAAACCTTTGTATTGCAATTGCGCCATCACACTGTAATAAAATTCATCGTACGTGTGACTGTATGTCAAGCCTTCCGACCAATTGCGGGTATATCCTCCCGAAGCATAAAGCGTCAGGAAATCTTTCAGCCCGAACAGCGTTGCGCCGTTGATGCCTACCATCAGTTCCGCATTTAGGCTTTGGAACGACCGTTGGTTTTCATCTTTCAATATCAGTTTCCCGTCCTCAACGAAGATGCTTTCCATGATGGGACTGTCGTAATACTGGTGGCGCACGCTCAGATTGGCATTGAACTGCTTCTTCGAATAACTGTAAGACAGAGAGTTCGTGAACTGCTGATACGTTTTCAGCAACGGATTACCACGAACAATCTGTATGGTATCAATAGCCTGCTCCACATCCGTCAACGAACCAAGCGACGGTATGGCGGGACTGATATTGAACCGGTAGCGCAGGAAGCCCGCTTTCTTCAAATTGTAACTCAATCGTACGGTAGGCGTGAAAGTATAGTAAGCATGGTCTTCGTTGCTTTCCTTGAACCAGGCGCGCGTCATGCCCACACTACCCGCATAACTGAAATCCTTCACCTTGCCCTGCACCTCAAAGAAAGCGGAAGTCTGCGACTGGTCCATTTTCGAAGTAGTGGGATTGGAGCCTTTGTATTCATTCTCCGTCCTCATCTGGTAGTGGCGGGCGCCACCGCTCAGTTTCACATCCTTGAAGCTCTTTTCATAAATGGCCTCACCGATGACAGAGCGTTTATCGCCATCCACCAGTGTCTGAATATCCGCCAACGGTGCATTCTCGTCCTTGTACTCCTTATATTTACGGTTGTTCTTGGTGTGGATAAGCGTTCCCGTCACATTCATCTGTATGCTTTGCTGATGGGGCAGGGTATGCTGGAAGTAAAGGTCGAGTGCCGGAGAATAGCTGGATGTGTGGTTATTGACGTATGAATAGATAGACTCCGTGCTGCCTACTGCCCACATCCGGTTCAGCTCGTTCTGGTAAGGCGCGTTGTTGAGGTTATTGCGGAAGATGGCGTTGAAGACATACTTGTCCGCTTTCGTCAGATTGTATGTCAGGTTCAGGTTGTTGATGAAACTGAGTGCGGGGGATTCGTCTTCGATACCTTCCTTGATGCGGTCGATGGTACGGTCGCCCAGGTGGAAGGTTTCGTGAGATTCGAGGCGGCTGTGATACTTGCCGTTCTTGTTGAAGTAGTCGATGCCCCATTCGGAGTTTTTGTAATTGAACTTCGCACTCAGGAAATTCTCTCCCCACAGGGTATGGGGTGAGTCGGAAAGCTGGAAGTTTACCACACCACCCGTTTCGCGGCGGCGCAGGATGATGTTCACCACAGCGCCCAGTTCGTCGTCACCGTATTGTTTGCCGGGGTCTTCAATGAACTCCACGCGTAGCACGTCTTTGGCTCTGATGGCGGCTATTTCCTTGTCCGTCACCTTGATGCCGTTGATGCGGGTCTGCACGGCTCCGCCACCGCTGATGCTCATGCTGTTGGTGAACTTGTCCACTTGCAGGCGGGCGATGCCGAGGTTATTCAGCAGGTCGTAGGCACCGAACGAGCGTTTCAACTGGCTTTCGGTGGGCAGGATAATCTGACGATCCACCCGTTGAAGTACGTTACTGGCGGATACGGTTACCTCGCCCAGACTTACGGCATCTTCCTGCAACTGTACATCGCCCAGATCGAGGTTGTTGTTCAGTTTCAGCAGGATGACTTCACTCTGATAGCCGATGAAAGTAATGGCGAGGCGGTAGTTGCCCGCCTTGATTTTATTGAGAGTGAACTTGCCCTGTGCATCCGATGTTACTCCGGTCACCAAGGTGGAGTCTGTGGCCCATAGTGATACGTTGGCGGCTATAATCGCCTCTTGAGAAGCGTCTGTGACACGTCCTTTGACGGAGAGGTTCTGTGCCTGCGCACTGAGTACGCAGAGGACAAGCAATAGTAAAAATAGTTTTGTTTTCATATTCATTTCTGTTAGTAGGTTACTAATCAATTAGGGATACAGATTTCATTCCTCCCCATTGGGGAAGATTTTATCTATTGTATTTCAATTGTTTATACTTTCTTCGTTGAGACGGTGAAAGTTAGGATTGTACGGCGGAATTCAGTTCGTACATCAGCGTAAAAACCTTGACTATGATGAGTACGAAGAGGAGTCCGAAAGTAATCCATAATGCTGTCTTTGCGTATCTCTTCATGAACTGCTGTTTTTAAGTTTATTATATCGTTCTGTTATTTCATCTATGCTGATGCCAAGCAGGTCCATAATGCTGAACAGGTCGGCAAGCTGGTTTTCAAAGAATTCTTTCTTCTGTATCTTCATCACTTTCTTCATGGCATCCTTTGAGAGATAGAAGCCCATGCCCCGCTCGGGATAGATGATGTCCTCCGCTTGCAGGTATTCGTAGGCTTTCAGCACGGTGCGCGAGTTCACGGCAAGCTGCGTGGAAAGCTCCCTGACCGAGACTATTCGTTCGCCCACCGTCCACTCACGGGTGAGTATCTTGCTGAAACAGAAGTCTACAATCTGCTGGTATATCGGTTTATTGGTCTTGAAGTCCATAGCTTACAGTTGTTTTTCTTTGAGCAGGAAGTAGCTCGATATCCATATTCCGATGCTGAACAAGATAGGGGTACCGTAGTTGCAGAAAGCAATGATGGCTTCTGACGTGCTGCTTATCGGGAAATTATAGATGGGATAGGCTATGTTTGCTATCCAATATCCGTGGCTGTCGGCAGGTTCCCACAATGTCATTGAGAGTATAATCCCGAAAATGAGAATGAAGCAGGAACACAAAACGATGAAGGAATTTATCAGCTTCTGGCGTTTGAAGGCTATGCATCCGAGGAAGAAAATTCCTTGCATCAAGCTGCATGACAGTATCTGGTCTTTTTCTATCAGGTGAAATTCAATGTGGCTGCCGAAGTGTTGCAGGTAGCTGGTACCTGAGAGTATTAGTAACCCTTTTATGCCTGTTATCAGCAAGAAACAGAACAGCGGGAGTACGAGCAGATACTTCATCCACAAGTGCAGGAACTTTTCAAAAACGGAAGCGGGCATCAACAGGTATAGAGTAGAGGTCTGTTTGGTGATATTTATCTCCAACAGGCAGGGGGCGATGCAGAGGAACCACAACAGGTAGCGGCTGAGGGAGAAAGCCTGTGTATGTTCGATGTAATAGCTTGAGCCTTTGTTGATATCATACATCATGCAGAGAAGACAAATGCCCAGCACAATGCCGGCACTCCAAAGCAAGTGTCGGCCGGTTTCCTGTTTCTTGTACTGTTCCAGCAGGAAGAAACGTTTCAGGTTGAAGGTTGCATTCATATTCTTTGCTTATTTGAACATTGATTTTATCTTTTCCGGCACTTGCAACATTGCTTTGTACAGCAGTTCTATATCCGGTGTATTTTCTTCTTCCTCTTCATTAGGCAACACGGAGAAATATCCGGGTAATTCCTGTTCGCTGTAAATGCTGTCTTCGGGCAGACTGTCTGTCCGGGCAAAGAGGAGGCGCTGGCTGATTTCGTCCAATGAACGGTTCAGCAAGATTTCGCCTTCGCCGAGGATGATGAGGTGATCCAGCAGGTTCTCGAAGTCGTGTGCCTGATGGGTAGAGATGAGGAGCGTACTGTCATCATCTATGCTGCGGCTGATGATACGTTTCAGAGCTTGTCGGGATGTGATGTCCAGTCCGTTTGTAGGCTCGTCGAGTATCAGGAGCGGGGTATGCAGTGCAAAGGCATACGCCAGCATCGCCTTCTTCTGCTGACCATAAGAAACTGCGGATAACTTCTGTTTCCTGTCAATCTTCAGTTCTTCAAGATTCTGTTCAAACTCTTTGTGGTTGAAGTGAGGATAGAAAGCGGAATGCCGTGTGGCAAAAGCGGAAATGCTTTCGGAAGGCATCTGCATTTCTTCGGGCAGAAAGAAGTAGCGGCTCAATAAGGCGGGTTCTCTTTTTGCCGGATTCATCCCATCAATGCTGCATTCTCCTTTCCAAGGAAAAAGTAGTCCGCAAAGGAGATGTATCAGTGTGGTTTTACCTACACCGTTCTCTCCCAGAAGTCCATATATCCGTTGCCTATCTCCAAAGATATATCATTGAAAATAGGATGGTTAGACTTGTAGCCGTAGCTGATGTTTTCTATCTTTATCATAGTTTTTTAAGTGTTGCACTGATGTACAACACTGCAAACGTAGGGGAAGCTGAGGAGAAAAACAAGGAAGGGAGAGATTAATTAATATATTTTAGCAGTCAGCGAAGTCTTGTCGTAGTGGTATGCCGACTATTGTAACTTTTACAATTCAATGAATTTCCTTTTAAAAGGTCTGTTTTTCCCAATTTGTTTATATATAAGTTTTATTCTGGCTACATATCCGCAACGTTTGAAGCCTTTCGCCGAGGCGCGGTTTGAGGATTGTACATAGGCAAAAGTGACGGATTTACCTTGTTTCCGTGCTTCATACTCTCTTATGGCGATTATTTTCCGATGTAATCCTTCTCCCCTATGATAGGGGTTGGTATAGTCGTCAAACAGATAAGCTGTATTCGGATCCATCTTTCTGTTTATGAAGTTGTCGTGATTTGTTGAGATTGCGCCATAACATATCAGGTTATCGCCATCGTAGATTCCGTAGTATGAATATCCCGGTTGGTCAATAAACCTTTCAATTTGTTTCAACTTGCGATTATTAAACCACTTCCCATCGAATTTCATTTGCTTTCTGAAGTCATCCATTGTCATTTTGTGATACTGTACTAATGTGTCGGTATCTATGGTTTCGGGAAGCTCTTTGAAGTATGCTAAGTACTTAATGTAAGTAATACCCAGCATTCTCACGACTTTAAAGATTGTTTTGTACAGGCATCCTATTATGCCGTAACGTTTGATTATGTCTGTTAGCTTGTTCATTTTGACTGTCCGTTTTTATAAAATCAACCACACCGCCATCATGTGGCATATTGATCCTCCCAATACGAAGAAATGAAATATAGAATGCATATAACGTTGCCGGAAAGAGTAGAACACCGCTCCGGTGATGTAGCAAATACCCTCACCGATCATCCAGTAGCACGTTCCTGCGGCAACGGCATATAGAGGTTTGAAGGCAACCAGTACGGACAGCCCCATAACGATGAAACAGATTGTTTCCACATTGCTATGTTCCTCCATTTTGCGGAAACTCGCGATAGTGCCGATGATAGCGCACAACCAGACAAAACCGAATAGTCCCCATCCCCAAGCGCCTTCGCTCCGCAGTGCAATGAGTGTGACGGGTGAATAACTGCCCGCAATATGCCAGTAGATAGCCGCATGGTCCCAATTCCGCAACCGCTTTTTCCAGGGATTATGGTATTTCAGCGCATGGTAGAGAGTAGAGGCAACGTAAGAGCCGAGCATGCCGAAGAGGTAGAGCCAGATGCCGAATACAGCCCAGAAGTTTCCACTCTGATAGCTTTTTACGAGAAATATCGTGCCGACAACAACTCCCATCAAGATGCCTGCGGCGTGCGAGAGGGTATTTATTCTCTCTTCGGCTTTTGTGTAGAAAAGTCCGTTTTGTTTCTTTTTCCGGGTGATGCTCATTTCTTCGGTTAGTACTCGTGACACTTCCGCAAAGGTATGCCTTTTGGGGCAGAAAGCAAAGATTTGCTATTTTATATTTTCGCCATCTCCCTATTGTAAGGTGTGCTTTTCGAAACTGTCCTTCTGAATGGAGTAACGGCAAGCCAGACGGTTCCAGTTCCAATGCCCGGTCGTACATATTGAGAGCAAGATATAGGTTCGACTGTCCGCCATAAGCCATGATGATGCCGTTTCCCAATTTTTGCAGACTGTCATTTATTTGATGAAGGTGGGCACGAATGGCAAGTAGTTCGTATTTCAGCAATGAATCGTTAGGAGCAACATCATTATATATATGCGGACGAACATTTATTCGTCCGCATACACCAAGAGAGTTTATTCAAAGCATCCGTAGCATGTCGGCAACAACTTGCGGTCGCCCAGCGTGTTATCCACGCGCGCTACGTTTATCCAGAATTTGTTTTCGCGTACACTTTCTATCGGATAAACCGCCTTTTCCCGAGTATAGCTGTGTTCCCAGTTGTTGGCAACCACTTCATATTCGGGGTGCGGAGCGTTTATCAGAACATTGTCTTCCTTATCTGCTTTGCCTTCTTTCACTTCCTGAATTTCTTTCCAGATGTTTAGCATTACATTTATGAAGTTATCCAGTTCGCTGAGGCTTTCACTTTCCGTTGGTTCAATCATCAATGTTCCGTGAACAGGGAAGGAGAGGGTAGGAGCATGATATCCATAATCCATCAGACGTTTGGCAATGTCATTCTCGCTGATACCTGTTTCTTCGTGAACCTTACGGCATTCCAATATCATCTCATGGCCTACGAAACCCGTAGCGCCACGATATACGATGCCATACGTATCTTTCAGACAGGCTGCCAGATAATTAGCGCTGAGAATAGCGATTTTGGTAGCACGTGTCAATCCTTCCGTACCCATCATACGGATATATCCGTAAGTGATAGGCAAAATACCGGCGCTACCGAATGGGGCGGCAGATACAGTATTGGCAGGATTGCCGAACAGCGGATGTCCTGGCAAGAATGGGACGAGATGTTCTGCAACGCAGATAGGACCTACGCCCGGACCACCGCCACCATGAGGCGAAGCAAATGTCTTGTGCAGGTTCAGGTGGCAAACGTCGGCGCCAATGAAGCCGGGATTTGTCAGACCTACTTGCGCATTCATGTTGGCGCCGTCCATATATACCTGTGCTCCGCATTCATGGATGATGCGGCAGATTTCTACGATTTCTGTTTCAAAAATACCGTGAGTAGAAGGATAGGTAATCATCAGTGCGGCAAGGTCGTCTTTGTTTTTCTTCCGCCTTGGCACGAAGATCATCCATGTCCACATTACCCTGTGCGTCGCAAGCACAAGTCACAGTAGTAAAACCGGCTTGGATGGCAGATGCCGGATTGGTGCCATGGGCTGAAGCGGGAATCAATATTTTATTGCGGTGCCCCTGACCGATGTTTTCCAGATAAGCGCGGATAACGCGAAGCCCTGTATATTCACCTGCCGCACCGGAATTCGGTTGCAGACTGACGCCTGCAAAGCCTGTGATGACTTTCAATTCTTCACTGAGATTGTTTATCAATTCACGGTAGCCCTCTGCCTGGTCCTCGGGAACAAGCGGATGCATGCACATGAATTCCGGACGACTGAGGGGCAGCATTTCCGCCGCAGCGTTCAGCTTCATGGTGCAGGAACCCAGGGAAATCATGGAGTGGGCAAGGGAAATATCCTTGCGATCGAGGCGTTTGATATAACGCATCATTTCCGTTTCTGTGTGATATTTATTGAACACTTCATGGGTCAGATAAGAACTCTGACGTTTCAGAGCCTTGCTGATAGTACTGTTTACGGGAATATCTTCTGCTTTTGTCCAATCCTTACCGGCGGCAATGGCAAAAATGGAGAGCAGGATGTTGGCAGCAGATACATCTGTTGTTTCATCGATACTCATACCTACATCTCCATTGTGGAAATAGCGCAAGTTAACTTCTTTACTCAAGGCAATGGTACGTATCTGTTGTGCAGATACAGTATCAGGCAATGCAAAACGTAGGGTGTCGAAGTATTGCTCGTTCACTTGTTTGTATCCCAGCTTGTTGATGTTCTTTTCGAGATATGCCGCAATGCTGTGAATGCGTTCGGCGATAGTGCGAATGCCTTCCGGTCCATGATATACGGCATAGAAACCTGCCATCGTTGCCAGCAACGCTTGTGCGGTACAGATATTTGAAGTGGCTTTTTCACGTTTGATATGTTGCTCACGGGTTTGCAAGGCCATACGATAACACAACTTTCCGTATTTGTCTTTTGACCAGCCAATGATACGTCCCGGAATGTTACGCTTGTACTCGTCACGTGTAGCAAAATAACCGGCAGACGGTCCACCGTAGAACATTGGTGTACCGAGGCGTTGGGTGGTACCGAATACGATATCCGCTCCCCATTCTCCCGGAGGTGTGAGCAGGGCAAGACTCAAAATATCGGCGGCTACAGCCACTTTGCAGTTGGCAGCGTGAGCTTTCTCTACAAAGGTGCGGTAATCTTCCACATTTCCACTTGCATTGGGATATTGCAGTATGCAGGCAAAAATGTCCGGCGTCATTTCCATCTCGGAATATTTACCTGTGCGTATCTGGATACCTTGCGGGATGGCGCGTGTGGTCATTACTGCCAATATTTGTGGAAAAATCTTTTCGTCCACAAACACAACGTTTGCACCGGATTTCTGCATATCGCGCGGACGCAGGGCATACATCATACTGACGGCTTCGGCCGCAGCTGTTGCTTCATCCAGCAGGGAACAGTTGGCAAGAGGCATACCTGTTAGGTCGCAGACTGCTGTCTGGAAGTTCATCAACGCTTCGAGGCGTCCCTGTGAAACTTCTGTCTGGTAGGGAGTATAGGAGGTATACCATACGGGATTCTCAAATACATTCCGTTGGATAACGGCGGGGGTGATGGTATTATACCAGCCGAGGCCGATATACGTAGTGTAAAGTTTGTTTTTGCACGCTAATCGGGTGATGTGTTGGCCGAACTCATATTCTGTCATGGGTTCGGGGAGTGCTAATGGCTCTTTCAGCCGAATGTTGGCAGGAATGGTTTTATCTATCAACTCATCCAAACTGCCGACTCCAATTTTCCGGAGCATTTTCTCTTCATCTTTCTCGCTAATGCCGATGTGGCGGCAAGCTAATAGGTCGCTTTTCATGGTAGTATCTGTTTTTTTAAGTTTATCTGAAGAATGGATTTTCTGCCTTTTCAATGCCGATAGTAGTCGGAGCACCATGTCCGGGATAGACTATTGTCTCATTGGGCAATACGAACAGGCGGCTACAAATATGTTCTTTCAGTTCGTCGAAGTTGCCGCCAGTGAGGTCGGCACGACCGATGCTACCTTGGAAGAGTACATCTCCGGAGAACATGCAGTGATCTGCAGCGCAGTAATAAACAAGGCTTCCCGGTGAGTGTCCCGGTACGTGAATAGCCTCCAGTGTTGTATTTCCAAAACTGATGATGTCTCCATCATGTAAATAGTGCCCTATTGGTGCAGGCAGTTCGTTCCAGTGAAAGCCAAACATACGGCTTTGTTTCGGAGCTTCATCAATCCAGAATTCATCGGCCTTATTAGCTTCTACTTGCAGACCGAATTCTTTAACCATGAAAGCATTTCCAAAGATATGATCCAGATGCAGGTGTGTGTTGAGGAGATGTTTTACGTTCAAACCGTTCTTGATAATGAAGTTCTTCAACGCTTGTTTTTCCTCCTCATAGTAGCAACCGGGATCTATCACGGCAGCTTCAAGAGTGTCGTCCCACAGAACATAACAGTTCACGGGGAACATATTAAACTCAAACCTTTTTATTTTCATGATAGGTATATGTTAGTCATTATTTCTGTGATTAAGGCGCTACATAAACCACTTTTTTCGTTTCAAAGAATTCTTCTTCGAAATAGTCTTTCAGATCGTACATCACAGTCTTGTTCTTGAAAGGCATAGTCTCATTGGCCAGCTCGCCGCCTTTCAGACAGATCAGTCCGTTGGGCAAAGCATTCTGTTGTTTGGGAGTGATATTCTTACGAATGATTTTCAGTAGATCGGCAAGCGGCATTACAGCACGACTTACAACGAAATCGAATAACTGCTTTTCCTCCTCAGCCCGGGCATGGCGGAAAGTGACATTTTTAGTCCGATACTGTTGGCTACCTCCGTTGCTACGCGCACTTTCTTTCCAATACTGTCTACAAGGTGGAATTTCACTTCGGGAAATAAGATGGCAAGAGGAATACCGGGAAAGCCTCCTCCTGTTCCCAGATCCATGATATGGGTACCGGGTACGAAGCGTGTAACCTTGGCTATACCCAGTGAATGGAGTACATGATGTTCGTACAGATTCTCGATGTCTTTGCGTGATATGACGTTTATTTTTGCATTCCAGTCCGTATAGAGGTCATAGAGGGACGCGAATTGTTGCTTCTGCGTCTCTGTGAGGTCCGGGAAGTACTTTAGAATGATTTCCATGTTTATTTAAATATAAAATATAAACTATTAATTATTAATTGCGAGCCGGAATTATGAATCTGCATAGAATTAATATTTGATAATTAAGAATTCATAATTAACACCCCTTTTTCATCGCTCAGTAAATGCGACATGATTTCATAAGGCAGAGTGATTTCTACCGGTCCCATCACATAGGGAGCGATTTCATAAATATTATAATAGAAAGTGATTCCTTTTTCGCTCAGGTAGAAGTTCTCGGTTGGTTCCAGGTCTCCAGTGCTTGTATATCCCATTTCTTACTTCCTGGCGTGTAGTGGCATTGTTATCTGCCATGAGTTGGTTCCATAGCAAGTCAGTGAGTGCTTCCTGATATTCTCCTACAAAAATATCGTCCAGACGTATCGGACTCAAAGTACGCAAGTCCATATTGAGGAAAGTGGACATATAAATGCCATGGGCGCCTCCGGTAAACTCGTTGTAATCGATGCGGTAAACCAGCAGATTCTTTTTGTAATATTGTACATGGCCTTCTACACCTTTGTAATAGGAGTACCAGGCACTTATGGATGCTGAATCTTCTTTTTCCGCTTCATCTTTGGCATACATGGGTTCCAGATCTTTCAGATAATCCTGGATATAGGTTTCTTTATAAGCTTTTACAGCCTCTTCGGGTGTCATCGTCATGTACTTGTCGCCGAAGCAGGCAGAGAGGAAATAGGTGTTGAGACTGTCTTTCAGTTTCTCGTCGGATGATTTACTGGCATAGGCAAAGTTGATGGTAATGTTACATCCGGGCTTTGCAGTATCTCCGAACAGGTGTGCAGTCTCGTTTACCTGTATACTGTCGAACTCCAACGCACCTGCGTTTTTGTTCATGGTGTTACCACAAGAAAATAAAAAGCCACTTGCCGCAAGTAGAATGACAAGTAGGCTGACATATTGCTTTTTCATTTGGACTTTCTTCGTTAAATTCAACATTCTGGTTTCAGTTCGCTATCGACAAATATAGGACATATAAACGAATAGAACATATAAAAAATGAAAAAATAATAGGCATAAATGCTTTTATCTGCCTATCTTTGTTTCAGATATGAAGAGACTTCGCTACATATTGGCAATATTATTGTCCCTGACGGTTGTGTATGCAGGGGCCGGAGTTTCTATTGTCCACTATTGTTGTGCACGTTGTGCCACAGAGCAGGCATGCTGCACCAATGGTTGTGCTAAATGTCACAAATCTTATCATAATCCGGAGAAATCTTGTAAGGATGAAGGCTGTACGGCTACCTTTTATAAGGTAAATCTTGTGAAGTATTCGTGCGAAAGTCCTGTTATAACTGTACCGGTTATTCAACTTTTCTGTGAAGCATTACCGGATTTCCAATACTCCTTGCCTACAGGTGAATTGGAGGAGGTAGCTTATAATGTACCTCCGCATCCTGACAGCTCAAGGCGGTATTTGGCTCTTTATTCTGTTCTCATCATTTAGAATTCCCTTATTACGGAGTGAATCCGCTCCTGTAAGTTTGAGAGATTTTCATTTCTTTCAAATAGGGTAGGCACTGTGCCCCTAACTATACCAAGTCCGTATCAAGTCCATACCAAGTCCGTACCAAGTCCAAGCGTATAGACACGGAACAAGTACGGACCGGATAAGAAGCAAATACAGTGCAGGTCATTTAAAATGATTGCAAGAACTAATAGAATTTTAAAAATAATGAGATTTTTATATATTTTTCTTTTTCTCTCCATAACCTTGAACTTGCAGGCGCAAGTGACGGGTGTTGTAAAAGACACTGCCGGAGAACCCATTCCAGGTGCAAATGTTTTCTGGATAAATACAACCGAAGGAGCGACCACTAATGAAGATGGTAACTTCTCTATTCATAAACCTGCCCGCAGCCATCTGCTTGTAGTTAGCTTTATCGGATTTGAAAATGATACGGTACATGTGGATAAGGGCAATCAGCAACTTGAGATTGTGCTTCGTGAAGGAGTGGAATTAGGTGAAGTGAACATTGTAACCCGTAAAATGGGTACCATGAAGTTGCGCTCCAGTGTGATGAACGAAGATATGATCAGCAGTGCCGAACTGACACGTGCAGCCTGCTGTAACCTGGGCGAGAGTTTTGTGACAAACCCTTCTGTCGATGTAAGCTATTCGGATGCTGCTACGGGAGCCAAACAGATTAAACTATTGGGGCTCTCCGGCACCTATGTACAGATGATGACTGAGAATATTCCGAATTTCCGTGGAGCAGCCGCTCCTTATGGATTAGGATATGTACCAGGACCATGGATGCAGAGTATACAGGTCAGTAAAGGAAGTTCATCCGTGAAGAATGGCTATGAGTCTATAACCGGACAAATTAATGTGGAGTTCAAGAAGCCTCAGTTGCCGGAAGCGGATTGGGTGTCGGCAAATCTTTTTGCCAGCAGCACAAACCGGTATGAAGCTAATGCGGATGCTACGGTGAAGCTTTCGAAGCGCTGGAGTACTTCTTTGCTGGCGCATTATGAAAATGAGACGAAATCTCACGACTCCAATGATGATGGTTTTGTGGATATTCCGCGTGTGGAGCAGTATAACTTCTGGAACCGATGGGCGTATATGGGCGATCATTATGTATTTCAGGCAGGTATAAAGGCTTTGCATGAAACCCGTAACAGTGGTCAGACAGCTCATGGACAGACACCTACTCATGACCTATACGAAATAGGCATCCAGACAAACCGTTATGAAGCCTTCACCAAGAATGCTTATATATTTAATAAGGAGAAGAATACGAATCTTGCCTTGATTCTGCAAGGAACTTTGCATCATCAGGATGCCACTTACGGACGTAAACTGTATGATGTGGATCAAAGCAATTTCTATGCTTCGTTGCTTTTTGAAACGGAGTTCAGCAAACAGCATAGTCTATCCACGGGATTGAGTTTCAATTATGATGGTTTCGATCAGCATTACCGGCTGACAAACCAGGTAGAAGACGGATTGACGAAGAAATTTGTGAAGGAGTCTGTTCCGGGAGCATATGTACAGTATACATTCAATCTGAATGACCAGTTGATGTTGATGGGTGGTATCCGAGGGGATTACAGCAGCGAACATGGTTTCTTTGTAACACCGCGTGCACACGTCAAGTATAATCCGAATGAGTATCTGCATTTTCGTTTGTCTGCCGGTAAGGGATACCGTACCAATCATGTATTGGCGGAGAATAACTATCTCCTGGCAAGCAGCCGTAAAATGAAGATTGCCCTCATCTGGATCAGGAGGAAGCGTGGAATTACGGAGCAAGTGTGTCTGCTTACATTCCTGTTTTTGGTAAGACGTTGAATGTGAATGCCGAGTATTACTATACGGATTTTCTGAAACAGGTGGTTGTGGATATGGATAGCAATCCTCATGAAGTGGCCTTTTATAATCTGGATGGACGTTCTTATTCACATGTATTCCAGGTGGAAGCAAGCTATCCTTTCTTCAAAGGTTTCAACCTTACGGCAGCCTACCGTCTGACAGACGCGAAGACCACCTACGATGGTAAACTAATGGAGAAACCACTTACCGGAAAGTATAAGGGTTTATTGACAGCTTCCTATCAGACACCTCTGGGACTATGGCAGTTTGATGCTACCCTACAATTGAATGGGGGTGGAAGGATGCCCGATCCTTACGAACTCGCTGACGGCAGTCTTTCGTGGGAACGTCGTTATGGCAGCTTCCAGCAACTTAGTGCCCAGGTAACGCGTTATTTCCGTCGCTGGTCTATTTATGTCGGTGGTGAAAACCTGACTAACTTTAAGCAGAAGAATCCGATAATCGATGCCTCTAATCCATGGGGAGAGAACTTCGATGCTACCATGGTGTGGGGACCGATGCATGGTGCTAAGGCATATATCGGGTTGAGGTTTAATCTGGCAAGAAACTAGTAGCTTGTAGCTCGTAACTAAAATAATATTAACCAATAACTAAGGAGATATTTATGAAAACAAGAAGAATGATGGCTGCTCTCGTAGTAGCTTTATTGAGTGTAACAGCAGTGATGGCAAAAGATATCCGTACCGCTGTCTTTAAAGTTTCACAGATGCATTGCGAAAAACTGTGAACGGAAGGTGAAGAATAACATTAAATTTGAGAAAGGAGTAAAAGAATTCTCTACAGACTTGAAAACAAAAACTGTGTCTATTACCTACGATGCTGAAAAGACAAATGTAGACAAACTGAAAGCTGGTTTCAAGAAGTTCAACTACGAAGCTGAGTTCGTTAAGGAGTCGAAGCAAGAGGATAAGAAGTAGTCGAACAAACGGCCTGTAGAGATTGTTACTTACTGTATGAGTATGGGCTGAATGATAATTTGCAATAGGCATATAAGCCTTTCAGCCTGTTATATTATCATTCCTCCCATTCTTGTACAATTATCAGCTAATTTTGATAAATCATAAAAACAATATATATGGCTAATTTAAAGAAACAGACGTTTCCCGTGCTGAACATGCATTGTGCGGGATGCGCCAATAACGTAGAAAAGACAGTTCGCAAGTTGGTGGGCGTTGCAGATGCTTCGGTCAACTTTGCTTCCAATACACTGTCTGTCTCATACGAGATGGATAAGCTGACACCCGGAGAAATTCGTGCTGCCGTACTGGCTGCGGGCTATGACCTCATTATTGAAGAAGATCATGTCGAAGAGCGCCAGGAGGAAGAACAACAGAAGCGTTACCGTCGCCTGAAAGGGCGGGTGATAGGAGCGTGGCTATTTGCTATTCCTCTGCTGTTGCTTTCCATGGTCTTTATGCATGTACCTTATTCCAACGAAATACAGATGGTATTGGCTATTCCAGTACTGGTGTTGTTCGGTACACCGTTCTATACCGGTGCCTGGAAACAGGCTCGTTTGGGACGCAGTAATATGGATACCTTGGTTGCACTGAGTACATCCATTGCTTTTTTGTTCAGTGTTTTTAATACCTTCTTCCCCGATTTCTGGTATAGCCGTGGCTTGGAGCCTCATGTTTATTATGAAGCTGCTGTGGTTATTATCGCTTTCGTACTGACTGGTAAGCTGATGGAAGAGCGTGCTAAAGGTAACACCTCTACCGCCATCCGCAAGCTGATGGGATTACAGCCCAAGATAGCCCGTGTGGTGCGCAACGGTAAGGAAGAGGATATTCCTTTGGAACAGCTGAGAATTGACGACCTGGTCAGCGTACGTCCCGGTGAGCAAATTCCCGTTGACGGCTTTTTAACTGAAGGAGATTCTTATGTCGATGAAAGTATGATCAGCGGTGAACCTATCCCGGTAGAAAAGAAGATTGGCTCGCATGTGTTGGCCGGAACCATCAATCAGAAAGGATCGTTCATAATCCGCGCCGAGAAAGTCGGTAGTGAAACGGTGCTGGCGCGTATCATCCGTATGGTGCAGGAAGCACAGGGCAGTAAAGCTCCCGTACAACGTATCGTGGATAAGGTGACAGGTATCTTTGTTCCTGTAGTATTGGGCTTGTCCGTACTGACATTCTTTATTTGGATGTTCTTCGGTGGTGTAGATATGCTTTCCCATGCCATGTTGTCAGCGGTTTCCGTATTGGTGATTGCTTGTCCCTGTGCATTGGGGTTGGCTACGCCTACGGCTTTGATGGTAGGTATTGGTAAAGCTGCCGATCATCATATCCTGATAAAAGATGCTGTGGCACTGGAACAGATGCGAAAGGTGAATGTGGTGGTGTTGGATAAGACCGGCACATTGACTGAAGGGCATCCCACTGTTACCGGATGGTTATGGGCACAGCCGCAGGAGGAGCACTATAAAGATGTTCTTCTGGCTGCCGAACTTAAATCCGAACATCCGTTGGCAGCTGCTATTGTGACTGCCCTGCAAGAACAGGAGCATATCGAACCGGCAGCTTTGGACAGCTTTGAAAGTATTACCGGAAAAGGGATTAAAGTTTCTTATCAGGGTACTGAGTATTGGGCTGGTAGTCATAAACTATTGAAAGATTATCATGCCGCTCTTACTGATGTATTAGGAGAGATGCTGGCACAGTATGAATCGGATAGTTGCAGTATCATTTATTTCGGACGTAAGAATGAGCTGCTTGCCATTGTAGCTATCAAGGACCAGATAAAAGCTACATCCGTCGAGGCTGTCCGCGAACTTCGTACTCAGGGTATCGATGTATATATGCTGACGGGAGACGGAGAACGCACTGCGTCTTCTGTTGCCGTACGCTTGGGCAATATCCAATACATTTCTGATGCTATGCCGGATGATAAGGAAGAGTTTGTCCGTCAGCTCCAGCTTCAAGGAAAGACGGTGGCGATGGTAGGCGATGGAATCAATGACTCACAGGCTTTGGCTTGTGCCGATGTCAGCATTGCTATGGGTAAAGGAACTGATATTGCTATGGATGTAGCAATGGTAACCCTTATGACTTCGGACCTGTTACTATTGCCGAAAGCGTTCAACCTCTCCCGGCAAACTGTACGTTTGATTCATCAGAATCTGTTTTGGGCATTTATCTACAACCTGATAGGTATTCCTATTGCAGCAGGACTGCTTTACCCCATCAATGGATTATTGCTGAACCCTATGCTGGCAAGTGCGGCTATGGCGTTCTCCAGTGTATCGGTGGTATTGAATAGCCTTCGACTGAGGTACTAACTATTTCTATATTCCAACGGACTCATTCCCATGTGCCTCTTGAAGTACTTTCCAAAGAAAGAGGCACTGGGGAAGTTCAGTGAATAGGCTATCTCCTGGATAGTCATATCTGTAGATTTCAACCGTGCCTTGACGTCGATGATGACTACATGTGAAATGATATCAAGCACGTTCCTTCCAGTTACTTGTTTTACAGTGGTACTGAGGTGCTGCAATGAAATTCCTAATTTGTCGGCATAGAACTGGGCACGACGTTCGGTCATATAGTTCTCGATAACCAGTTGTACAAACTTATGGCAAATTTCCTCTTTACGGCTTTTGGCAAGAATGTTTTGCGGACGACGGGCATAGAGAGTATTTATCCCAAGCAAAATGCTGTGAAGTACACTTTGTCCCATAGCTGTGCTGGTGGGGTGTGCAATGGATATACGCGTCAGTAGTGCGAAATAATCTATAAAATAAGAGGCTACAGTATCGTTGACATTGATAATAGGGTTGTCCCATATTTTGGAGAATGACCCCATAGTAGCTTGCAGCAGGTTGATGCCGTTGACACAATGAGCGGAGAAGCCTACGAAACAAAGCCGCACTTTTTCTTTTTGTTCATTGAGTTGTATGATAGTGCCCGGCATTAGGATAATCAAATCATTCTTCTTTATCTCGTATTCCATCAGGTTGATAGATGCCTTAATGGTTCCTTCGGTACATAATGCAAAAATACAAGCCTTTAATCGGCACGACTGGCGATAGAGATTCAGAATATCTTCTGTAACATCTCTCCATGCCAGCATTTCGACCGGCAAATCTACTTGTGGGAAGTTATGTTTCATCTTTTTTCATTTTGCTGTCGGCAAATATACGATTTTATCCCTAAAATCTTAACTTTGTCGGCATGAAACTGAATGTTACAGACTGGAATATTATTCCGTATGCCGATGCATGGACTCGGCAGACTGAGTGGTTTGATACTCTTGTTCGCGCCAAGCAGGCGGGGGAGGAGTATGAAAATCACATTATTTTGTGTGAACATCCGCATGTTTATACTTTAGGCCGTAGTGGTAAAGAAGGGAATATGTTGCTGAGTGAGGAACAACTTCAGAAGATAGGAGCTACGCTCTATCATATTGACCGTGGCGGAGATATTACCTATCACGGTCCGGGACAGCTGGTATGTTATCCTATCCTGAATCTTGAAGAATTCTCATTGGGACTGAAGGAGTATGTGCATTTGCTGGAGGAAGCAGTCATCCGTGTGTGTGCCTCTTATGGAATCATTGCTGGAAGGTTAGAGAAAGCAACAGGCGTGTGGCTGGAAGGGGATATGCCACGTGCCCGTAAGATATGTGCCATTGGTGTGCGTAGCAGCCACTTTGTCACCATGCACGGGCTGGCACTGAATGTGAATACGGATTTACGTTATTTCAGTTATATTCATCCTTGCGGATTTATAGATAAGGGAGTCACTTCACTTCAGCAGGAGCTGAAACGGGAGATGCCGATGGAAGAGGTGAAACAGCGACTATGCAGGGAATTACAAGAATTACTTCATAGATAAAAAACAGTCCATCTATTTACAACGGATAGATGGACTGTTTTCAGAATAATTATTAATTGCTTTTATCTTTTATTTCAGCCATTCGTCCAGCCATTCGAAGAATGTGCGCTGCCAGAGAATACCATTCTGAGGTTTCAATACCCAGTGGTTCTCGTCCGGATAGATCAGCAGTTCGGCAGGAACACCACGCATTACGGCAGCATCAAAAGCAGCCATTGCCTGGTTGGCAAGAATGCGGTAATCCTTTTCGCCATGAATACAAAGGATAGGCGTATCCCATTTGTCTACAAACTGGTGTGGAGAGTTGGCGAATGTGCGTTGAGCCACCGGATTCTGTTTTTCCCAGTATGCGCCACCCATATCCCAGTTGGCAAACCATTTTTCTTCAGTTTCCAGATATTGCATTTCCATGTTGAAGATACCATCATGTGCGATGAATGCTTTGAATCGCTTGTCATGATGTCCGGCAAGCCAGTAAACGGAGAAGCCGCCGAAGCTGGCGCCTACACAACCGAGACAGTCTTTGTCTACAAACGGTTCTTTCGCCATTTCATCAATCGCTGTGAAATAATCCTTCATACACTGACCGCCGTAATCTCCACTGATAGCCTCATTCCATTCTACTCCGAAACCCGGAAGACCGCGGCGGTTGGGAGCTACGATGATATAATCGTTGGCAGCCATAATCTGGAAGTTCCAGCGATAACTCCAGAACTGGCTTACGGGGCTTTGCGGACCACCTTCACAGAACAGGAGGGTGGGGTATTTCTTATTCGGGTCAAACTGTGGCGGATAGATTACCCATGTCAGCATCTGTTTGCCGTCTGTAGTCTTCATCCAGCGAGCTTCAACCTTACCCATTTCCAATTGGTCGTAAATCTGCTTGTTTTCGAAGGTCAGTTGCTTTGCTTCGGCAAAAGCATCACCGTTGCGGGTGGCAGATACGGCATAGATTTCATCACCCATACTCATTGAATGGCGTAAAGCGATTACCTTATCTCCTGCAAGGGCAAGGGAAGCATAGTCATACATGCCGTCTGTCAATTGTGTAATCTTATCATTGGCAGCAAGGTCTACATTATAAATCTGTGTTTCACCATGCCAGACACCGATGAAATAAATACTTTTAGAGTCTTTATTCCATAAGAAACCGTCTACATTCGATTCAAATTCCTTGCTGACGAAACGTTTCTCACCTGTTTCCAGATTCATAATGAAGAGGCGGTTTAAGTCTGCTTCATAACCGTCACGTTCCATGCTCTGCCAGGCAATGTATTTACCATCGGGAGAGTATTGAGGATTCGTGTCGTAACCTTTGTTTTCTTCGGTGATATTGTCTGTCTTCTTAGTTGCAAGGTCATAGATGTAAATATCCGAGTTGGTGGAGATGGCATAAGCCAGACCGGTCTTTTTACGGCAAGTATATGCTACCTTGTCTCCGGCAGGACTCCATGCCAGTTGCTCGATGCCACCCCAAGGTCTCATCGGGCTTTCGTAAGGTTTCCCTTCCAGTATATCTTTTATATTACTGATACTGTTTCCATCAAAATCGGCTACAAAAGGATGTGGAGCACCGGTTACCCATTCATCCCAGTGTTTGTACATCAGGTCGGTAACGATGATCCCCGTTGCTTTAGGGAGATCAGGATACTTATCCGCGGTACTTGGTTTAGTTTTCACTTGTGCAATGAAAAGCAACTTCTTGCCGTCGGGAGAGAAAGAATAACCTTCGATATCACCATCATATTGCGTCAATTGCTTGCGTCCGCTGCCATCAGGATTCATTTCCCACAACTGACTGCTGCCACTTTCATTAGAAAGGAACGCCAGTTTAGTACCGCCTTTTATCCAGTTTACTTCGTTCTCCTGCCAAGGAGTACGGGTGATTTGTTGGTTGCCTGTTCCATCTGTGTTCATCACAAAGACTTCACGGTTGCTCTTGTTCTCCGGCACACTGTAGTAAGCTACCGTGTAAGCAATCTGCTTTTCATCGGGAGATACGGCTACACCGCCGATACGCCCCATAGCCCAGAGAGCTTCGGGAGTCATGCGCTTGCCTTCAATCTTGATGTTCGACCGCTCGATAAGTGGTACTCCGGCTTGCCCTGCGTCTTTTGTCCCGCCGCAGGCAGCCAATGTCATAGCTGCTGACATAAGCAATAAGTTTACTTGTTTCATATAGGTTGTTCGTTACAGTTATTTTGCGACAAATATACAAATTATATGCGTTTCTTCTGCCATTGTCCTCGTTTAATATACCGCCAGCAAAATAGTAGAATAAAGATGGAATACACCATTTCTGATGTCCAGCATAGGGCTACATCCAACTTAAGGTAAAGAATGGTGTAAGTAATATAGGCCACATAGATCACCAGTGTGGCTAGTTCCATTACCAGTGCTGTGCGTGTATTTCCAGTTCCGGAAACTGACTGGAAATATACATTGGCAGGTACGAGAAATAAATATGCAGAACACATCACCCAAAGTGAGTGTACGGCTGCATCCTGTAAATCGGTCATATCGGTGTAGATGCCCAGTATCAATTTGGGGAATAGTACGAAGAGCAATGCCAATGGTAAGACAAATATATAGGCAAGACGTATATGTTGCCGGATGGTCCCTTCTACACAATCTTTCTCGCCGGCACCTATTAGGTTGCTGACTAGTGAACCGCATGTCGAGGCAAATGCCATCATTACCATAAACAGTATACCGGATACACTCCGGACAATGTTTGTAACGGCAAGCGACCGCTCTCCCAGGTGCTCTACATAGAGGAAGAATAAAAACCAAGTGGACAAAGAAATAACATTCTGTATCATTGTCCAGAAAGAGATGTTTAACATCCGTTTTAATACTTCCGGACGGAACTTAGGAATACGATCCAGTCCATACTTGCGGCAATCGATGCGACTACGGGTATAGAGGATGAAAAATGCCAATGAAACTAATTCTGCAAGCGATGAGCCAATGGCTGCACCTGCAATACCGAGGGCTGGGAAACCGAACTTTCCAAAAATCAATATATAGTTGAACACTACGTTGCTCAATACCATAACTATTGAGTTCAGGGTCAGGGTTTTTGTTTGTGTAGTTCCCAGAAAGAAAGCACGGAATATGACTGCACTGAATGAGAAGAAAGCTCCGAAGACACGCCAGTTCAGGTAGCTAATAGCTGCTTCATAAATGTGTTCGGAGGCAACGATACGCTTTAGTATAATCGGTGACAGGAAGTAGGAGAGCAGGAACATGATTGTTGCCAATCCTATCTGGAAGTAAATTCCCTGATAGAAAAGGTCACCAATTTCCCGGTACTGTTTTTCACCGTTTCGCCGTGCTATCAGTATCTGTGCTCCGATGCTGAAGCCGAAAGCTGCCATAAAGATTACCATATAGAAAACACCTGCAATGGCTGATGCTCCTAGTTCTACTTCGCCTACCCGTCCTAGAAAGGCGGTGTCTGTCATACCTATCATTTGTTCCATCAGCAGGCTGATAAGGATCGGATAGGCTATCATCCAAATCTGTTTGTTGGTGTATTTAGTTTTCATTTAAATTATAGTTATAGTTGTTATAAGAGAAAGAAAGCCGGACAATTACATCAATTGCCCGGCTTTTATTATCAAGTGATGAAAAACGGAGACTTACTTTTTATTCTGTCTCTCTTTCATCAACTGTTCCTGTTGTTTCTGCATTGCCTCCAGGCGAGCGGCAAAGCCGGTTTTCTTAGCTTTCTTCGGATCTTTCTTTCGGGCTTCCAATTGGGCAAGAAGTTTCTCTTCATTCGTAGTCTTGCGCAGAATGAGAGTAGTCACCACACTAATCAATGTCGATATGAAGTAGTAATAGTTCAAACCTGAAGGATAGCTGTTCAAGATAAACAACATCATAATCGGCATGAGATAGGTCATCCACTTCATCGCTGCCATCTGCGGGTTTGCTCCGGTATCCTGTTGTTGCATCATGAACTTGGAGTTCAGAATATTCACAACGGTCATCAGTAAGCAGAACAAACTGAGGTGACTGCCCAGAAACGGGATATTGAACGGGAAGTTGATGAAAGCATCATACGTTGAAAGGTCATCAGCCCATAAGAAGCTCTGTTGACGCAATTCGATAGCACTTGGCACGAACATGAACAGCGCAATCAGAACGGGAAATTGTACCAACATCGGCAAACAACCACCCATCGGACTCACACCATACTGGCTGTACATTCCCATTACCTCCTGTTGCTTCTTCATCGCATCTTCCTGCTTGGGGTATTTCTTGTTGATTTCGTCTATTTTCGGTTTCAACACGCGCATCTTGGCAGAAGATATATACGTTTTCCAGGTAGCGGGGAATACGACTGCTTTTACAATCAATGTCATCAGTAACAATACGATACCCATGCTCAGACCCCAACCGGACAACCAGTCAAAGATATTAATAGTAAACCATTTGTTGATCCAGCGGATCAACGGCCAACCTAAATAAACCAGGCGGTTCAGTTCCCATTTCTCTTCGCGTCCCTTGTCCAGTGCAGTCAGCGTCTTGTAATGGTTCGGGCCGAAGTAGAAAAGAACATTTGCGTAGGCTGTTTGCCTGTCGGGTCAAAGCTCGTGCTCATCTCGGCGGAGTAGTCTTTGATATATCCGCTGCCTTCTCTTTCCATTTTGGATACTAGCTTCGTTTTTTCAAAGTCAGCGTCTGCAATGAATACCGAAGAGAAGAACTGATTCTTGAAAGCAATCCAGTCCAGACGTTCCGGTACTTCTTTTTCATCATCTTTATTGGCTGATAAATAATCTGTACCATTACCCATGAACTTGTAAGTCAGTTCAGACAGACGGTTTTCGTATACATAACCCTTTTCGATCTGGCGGGCGCGTTGTGCCCATTCGATGTCTACATAGTTATTGCTTGCTGCCAACTTATCTGCCATACCTTTAGCATCGATGCTGAAGTCTACCAGGTAGGTATTGGGATGCAATGCATACTTGAAGTCTATAAAACTTGCACTGTCAGCAGACAGACGCATCGTTACAGTGCTGTCCGTACGGTTCACAGTGGTGAAGTAATAGTCCTTAGTCTGTATTGTTTCCTTTTTATTATAGAAAAGGAAATTCATGGAAACATCGTTTCCGGTGAATAAGGTTACAGGAGTCTTCTTGTCCTGCTCCATATACTCTTTCAATACAGCGGAGAATATGGAACCGCCTTTGGTGCTGAGGGTCAACTCAGCCACGTCGTTCTGAATAGTAATCAGCGAATCTGTTCCTTGGAGAGCATTGAAGAAGAGTGAAGTAGAATCCACTGTTTCTACATCTTTTTCATTTGCCAATGCTGCATCCGCTTTGGCTTTCAGTGCTTCTTCACGTTGCTGTACCAGCGCAATGGAATCATAATAACGCTGCTGTGCCTCCAATTGCTCTTTGCTGGGGCGACTCAGAAAACTGAAGCCGACTAACAAAATTGCTATTAAAACAAGACCTGTAATGGTGTTTTTATCCATGAATAATTTCTAGTTTACAATTTTATAATTATTGAAATAATCTTATTTCTTTGCTTTTTCCTTTTCCTCGAAACTTTCGATAGATGCTTTAATGAAAGCCACGAACAACGGATGGGGATTCAATACCGTACTGCTGTATTCCGGATGGAATTGAGTTCCGACAAACCACTTCAGTTCCGGTATTTCTACGATTTCCACCAAGTCCGATTCCGGGTTGATACCTACACATTTCATGCCGGCTGCTTCATATTCCGTTTTATACTGGTTATTGAATTCATAGCGATGGCGGTGGCGTTCCTGGATGTGTTCTGTTCCGTATGCCTCGTATGCCTTGCTGCCTTTTTGCAAAATACATTCGTAAGCTCCCAGACGCATCGTTCCACCCATATTGGTGATGGATTTCTGCTCTTCCATGATGTCAATCACATTATGCGGAGTTTTCTCATCCATTTCGCGTGAGTCAGCATCAGTATATCCCAGTACGTTGCGTGCAAATTCGATAGCAATGCATTGCATTCCCAGGCAGATACCGAAAGTCGGAATATCATGCGTGCGTGCATATTTGATAGCTACGAACTTACCGGCAACACCACGTTCGCCGAATCCCGGGCCAATCAATATACCTGCCATGCCTTTCAATGCTTCCGCTACATTTTCTTCCGTGAGCTTTTCACTGTTCACGAAGTCTACAGATACCTTACAGTCATTGTACGTACCGGCTTGTGACAGGGCTTCACGGATGGATTTGTATGCATCCTGCAAATCATATTTGCCAACTAGTGCGATGTGCAGCGGTTCTGTATTTTCCGCTTTATGACGGCGTTCAAGAAAAGCACGCCACGGGCCCAGTCCCGGTGTGTCGCCTACGGGCAATCCCATTTTCTTCAATATTGTTTCATCCAGTTTCTGAGCCTGCATCAGGATGGGAACTTCGTAGATGGTAGGAGCATCGATGCTCTGTACTACTGCGTTTTCATCCACATTACAGAACAAAGCAACTTTCTTGCGTACGTTGCTACTCAATTCGTGTTCCGTGCGCAAAACCAATATATCCGGTTGGATACCTGCACTCTGCAATTCCTTTACGGAGTGTTGTGTCGGTTTGGTTTTCAATTCACCGGCGGCTGTGAGGTAAGGCACATATGTAAGGTGTACACACAATGCGTCACGTCCCAGTTCCCACTTCAACTGACGGATACTTTCCAGATATGGCAAGGATTCGATGTCGCCCACCGTACCACCGATTTCTGTAATTACAAAATCGAATTTATATTTGTTACCCAGCAACTTTACGTTTCGTTTGATTTCGTCCGTGATATGAGGAATGACTTGAATGGTCTTACCTAAATAATCACCACGGCGTTCTTTATCGATAACGCTTTTATAGATGCGTCCGGTTGTGATGTTATTGGCTTTTGTAGTCTGGATGCCAAGAAAACGTTCGTAGTGGCCTAAGTCAAGGTCAGCTTCATGTCCGTCTACAGTCACATAACATTCTCCGTGTTCGTAGGGGTTTAAAGTACCCGGGTCAATATTGATATACGGGTCAAACTTTTGAATGGTTACTTTGTAACCTCTTGCTTGTAGCAATTTACCAATGGATGAGGCGATGATACCTTTACCTAAAGATGAGGCAACGCCACCGGTGACGAAAATATACTTTGTTTCTCCCACAGCTATACTGTTTTTAATATTATTGTTTTGTTTTGGTGCGATGTACACATTTGTGTATCTATCTGTCTACACGTGAGACTTAAAAAGCGCAAAATTACAAAAAAAAGAGGAAGTACATAAAGTTTCGGCGAAACAATTATAAAAAAAGCATGTTTTCTTTTTCTTTCTCTATTTCTATGTTTTCTAAACATTTTAATTTAATTTTGCGCTCAAAACATAGATTTTAGGGCGTTATGAAGAATAAATTTTTATCTTTATGGGCAATCGCTGTGCTTTTTTCTTCGTCGGCTATGGCGCAGAATTCGGTGAAGCCTGTATTAAAAACCGGTGAAAAAACGGCTGTAGTACAAGCGGATACTTTATCGGACTTAATGAAGCAATATTTTGTTTTAAAGTTGAAGCCGGGAAGTGCTACCCCAGAATTGGATACAGTTTCCATATCCTATGAAAAACATTTGGGAGTATTAAATTACCTGAATGATCCTTCCACTCCGGAGCGTTACATTGCGGACAATCCTGATTATTACCGCTTGTTTATCCCGTTGACTTATTATAATTCTCCCATGGAGAGCATTTCAACATTGAAATGGAAATTCCAGCCTTTTGATACAGCAAAAACTTCTGTAAAGGAACCATTGTTGTTTGATGAAGCTCCTTTTACTTCGAAGAAACGTGCCAATGAAGTGGTGGACCGTGCGCTGTTATATCTTTATGCTAATGAGAATCCGCCTAAGATTGTGGCATGGGAAGATGAATTAATGCAGGTGAAAAGTTTCACGGATAATATTGAAAAAGAAGTTTCATCTAAACCTTCTGTCCTGAAATTATTTGTCCAGGAAGATATGGCCAATGTAAAAGAGGATGCAGAGGTTGTGATCCATAAGCCCAATTGGTGGGTGACGGGTGGAAGTGGTTCTTTGCAGATTACTCAAAACTATATTTCTGACAACTGGTATAAAGGTGGTGAAAGTACAAACTCTTTTCTGGCGAATCTGCAATTGTTTGCTAATTATAATGATCGCGAGAAAGTGCAGTGGGAAAATATGTTGGAGGCCAAGTTAGGTTTTGGTTCCACTCCTTCGGACAAGTATCACGATTATCTGGTAAACACTGACCTGCTACGCTTGTATAGTAAAATGGGTATCCAGGCAGCTTCTAATTGGTACTATACCATTTCAACAGAATTTAAAACCCAGTTCTGCCATGGTTATAAGGCGAACAGCGAAAAGTTAGTTTCAGCTTTCTTTGCTCCGGCGGATTTATCCACCAGTGTCGGTATGGACTACAAGTTGAAGAAGAAAAAGTTTAGTCTGTCTGTTTTTATGGCTCCGTTGACTTGGACGATGCGTTATATAGGCAATAAAGATGTGAATGAGGTGGACTTCGGTTTGGAGGAAGGCAAGTGTGTACGTCACAACTGGGGTTCGCAAATACAACCCACATTGAGTGGACCATCATTCCTTCCATCGTATTGAATTCCCGTCTGAATTATCTGACCAGCTACGAATGGACTCGTGTAGAATGGGAGAATACGATCAATTTCATATTGAACCGTTATCTTTCTACAAAATTGTATGTACATGCACGTTATGATGACAGTAGCAAGCCGACTACTGGAGATAGTCACTTCCAGGTGAATGAAATTCTGAGTTTTGGTATTAATTATAAGTGGTAATTATAAATACTTGATATAAATAATGAAGCTGCTTCCTTTTGGGGGCAGCTTTATTTATAATATCCCTCCATTAGTGGAATTAATGGCTTCCTTTCCGTGCCCGAAAAGGAACCAAGGCTGGAGTTGGGCAATATCCGGTCCGTACCAACTCCGTACCAAATTCGGTTGAAGGTACCTCTATCCGGGGATGGTACGGAGCAAACAGGGGGGTGAACCTTTTTTGGTAGGGATCTGACAGGATGCTGAGCAGCCTCTGATTCCTGCCAATGAGTATAGTATAAATGTAGTAAATGAGGCTGTTTCTTTTGAACAATAGTGCAAAGTGATACATCAATCCCTGTTTTTTAACAGCTTTTCTGGCTTTTCCTGTGAAAAAAATGAGGAAAAACAGTTAAAACGGGAAAAAGTGCGTTAGCGTACACATAAAAAGTAGGTGAAAGCCTTGCAGTTCACAAATAATGCGTAAATTTGCCGCAATTTGTAATGCACAGTTTGCAAAATGGCAGATATTATAAAACATCAAGGTATTGTGGAAAACATAAACGGTTCTCATGTTATGGTGAGAATTGTCCAAACGTCAGCTTGTGCAGCGTGTAGCGCTAAAGGACATTGTGCCTCGGCTGATACCAAAGAAAAAATGATTGATGTAATCAGTAATGATGCATCTTCCTACCAACCCGGTGACCGGGTAATCGTCTTCGGAGAACTATCCATGGGGATGATGGCGGTGTTACTGGCCTTTATAATACCTTTCTGTGTTCTGATTATTTCTCTTTTTATATTTATGGCTATCTGGAACGACGAACTTCTCTCTGCGATTTGTTCGTTAGCTTTCCTTATACCTTACTATTATATATTATGGCTGAATAAAACACGTATGGGGAAAAAGTTCTCTTTTTCCATAAAGCCGATAGACTAACTATTAGAACATTAAAAACAAATAATTAAATAAATAACTAATTTATGAATGTAATTCTGATTGCAGTGATTTCATTGGGAGCTATAGCGCTGGTTTCGGCTGCTATTCTGTATATCGCTTCCAAGAAATTCGCCGTGTACGAAGACCCGCGAATTGCACAGGTAGGAGAGGTGTTGCCTCAAGCAAATTGCGGTGGATGTGGTTACCCGGGTTGTAGTGGTTTTGCCGATGCTTGTGTAAAAGCAGGTTCGTTGGACGGAAAATTCTGTCCGGTAGGCGGACAACCTGTCATGACGCAAATTGCCGAAATCCTTGGTTTGGATGCTACTGCGGCCGAACCGATGGTTGCGGTTGTGAGATGTAATGGAACCTGTGCCAATCGCCCGCGTGTAAATATGTACGATGGCGCGAAGAGTTGTGCTATTGCAGCTTCTCTTTATGGTGGTGAAACAGGTTGTAGTTTTGGATGTCTGGGCTGTGGCGACTGTGTGGAAGCCTGTCAGTTTGATGCTATCCACATGAATCCCGAAACAGGACTTCCGGAAGTGGATGAAGCCAAATGTACGGCTTGTGGTGCTTGTGCAAAGGCTTGCCCGAAGAATATTATTGAAATCCGCCCGCAGGGTAAGAAGTCACGCCGTGTCTATGTGCAATGCGTGAACAAAGACAAGGGTGCCGTAGCGCGTAAGGCTTGTACGGTTGCTTGTATCGGTTGTGGCAAGTGCGTGAAAGTATGTCCGTTCGAGGCCATTACGCTGGAGAATAATCTGGCTTACATTGACCCGAACAAATGTAAATCATGTCGTAAGTGCGAGGAAGTTTGTCCGCAGAACACGATTGTCGCACTCAATTTCCCGCCGCGCAAGCCGAAGGCGGAAGGTGCTGCTCCGGCTGCTGCTAAAGTAGCTGCTGCGCCAAAAGCTACAGAAACTCCTAAAGCAGCAGAGGCTCCTAAGGCTGTAGAAACCCCGAAAGTAGTTGAAACCCCTCAGGTGGAAACTCCGAAGGCGGAAGCTTAATAATCAAGAAGTAATAAACGACTAAAATACAGAATTGTATGTTGAAGACATTTTCAATCGGTGGTGTTCATCCACACGAAAATAAACTTTCAGCACATCAGCCCATCATCAAGGCGGAAGTTCCTGCCAAAGCTGTGATTCTGCTGGGACAGCACATCGGTGCACCTGCAAAACCGCTTGTGGCTAAAGGAGATGTGGTGAAAGTCGGCACAAAGATTGCTGAACCCGGTGGTTTTGTATCTGCAGCCATCCACTCGTCTGTCAGCGGCAAGGTTGCTAAGATCGATTCGATTATCGATGCCAGCGGTTATCCGAAGCCAGCTATTTTTATCGACGTAGAAGGTGACGAATGGGAAGAAAGCATTGACCGCACAGAAACTTTGGTGAAGGAATGTAATCTTACCTCTGAAGAAATTGTGAAAAAGATTGCCGATGCCGGTATTGTAGGTTTGGGTGGTGCTTGTTTCCCTACTCAAGTGAAACTTTGTCCGCCGCCTGCATTCAAGGCAGAATGTGTGATTATCAATGCTGTGGAGTGTGAACCCTACCTGACAGCTGATCACCAGCTAATGCTGGAACATGCCGAGGAAATTATGGTAGGTGTATCTATTCTGATGAAAGCTGTGAAGGTTAATAAGGCATTTATCGGTATTGAAAATAATAAGCCGGATGCTATTCAGTTGATGACAAAAGCTGCTTCCAGCTATGCAGGTATTGAGGTGGTTGCTTTGAAAGTGCAATATCCGCAAGGAGGTGAAAAGCAGTTGATTGATGCCATCACCAGCCGTCAGGTAGCAAGTGGCGCATTGCCTATCTCTACAGGTGCTGTGGTACAGAATGTGGGTACTGCATTTGCCGTATATCAAGCTGTACAGAAGAATAAGCCATTGTTTGAACGTGTGATTACCGTAACAGGAAAATCGGTGGCAAAACCCTCCAACTTCCTGGCACGTATCGGTACACCGATGAAGCAGTTGATTGATGCTTGCGGTGGTTTGCCCGAAGATACAGGTAAGATTATCGGTGGTGGCCCGATGATGGGAAAGGCGTTGATAAATACAGATGTACCAACTGCTAAAGGTAGTTCTGGTATTCTGATAATGAACAATAAGGAAGCCAAGCGCGGTGAAATTCAACCTTGCATCCGTTGCGCAAAGTGCGTGGGTGCTTGTCCGATGGGATTGGAGCCTTATTTGTTGTCGGCGCTTGCTGAACATACCGAATTCGAGAGAATGGAGAAAGAAAGAATAATGGATTGTATCGAGTGCGGTTCTTGCCAGTTCACCTGTCCTGCGAACCGTCCGTTGCTGGACTATTGCCGTTTGGGTAAAGGTAAAGTAGGAGCGATCATCCGTGCACGTCAAGCTAAAAAATAACGAAGTATGGAAAATAAATTAATAGTATCACTTTCGCCCCACGTCCATGGTGGTGACAGCGTGAAAAAGAATATGTATGGCGTGCTCATTGCATTGATTCCTGCATTTCTCGTATCACTCTATTTCTTCGGACTGGGTGCGCTGATTGTTACGGCTACTTCGGTAGCTGCCTGTTTGTTCTTTGAATGGGCTATCGGCAAATTCCTTTTAAAGAAAGAAACCACGACTATTTGTGACGGTTCTGCCGTAATCACAGGTGTGTTGCTGGCATTCAACTTACCTTCCAATCTGCCTATCTGGATTATTATTCTGGGTGCATTGTTTGCAATAGGTGTCGGTAAAATGTCTTTTGGCGGACTGGGTTGTAATCCGTTCAACCCCGCATTGGCGGGCCGTGTATTCCTGTTGCTCTCTTTCCCTGTGCAGATGACGAGCTGGCCGGTTGTCGGACAGTTGACTTCTTATACAGATGCAACGACGGCGGCTACACCTCTTAACCTGATGAAGCAGATTGCCGGTGGAAATATAGAAGCTTTAAAAGATTTGCCTTCTTCTTTTGACTTATTGATTGGTAATAATGGAGGTTGCTTGGGTGAAGTAAGTGCCTTGGCATTGCTGTTGGGATTGGCTTATATGCTTTGGAAGAAAATTATAACCTGGCATATTCCTATTTCTATATTGGCAACAGTATTTGTATTCTCAGGTATCATGCATCTGGTAGATCCGGAAGTATATGTATCTCCGGTGCTTCAACTGCTTACAGGTGGTTTGATGTTGGGTGCTATCTTTATGGCTACGGATTATGTCACTTCTCCGATGAGCAAGAAAGGGATGTTGATCTATGGTGTGTGTATCGGTCTGCTGACAGTGATTATCCGTTTGTTCGGTGCTTATCCTGAGGGTATGTCATTCGCCATCCTGATTATGAATGCCTTTACTCCGTTGATAAATACATATTGTAAACCTAAACGCTTTGGGGAGGTAGCGAAGAAGAAATGAAAAAGTTAGAATCATCCTTGAAGAATATGTTGCTGGTACTCACGGGTGTTACCGCTATTTCTGTGGCGTTGCTGGCGTATGTAAATGAGCTGACGAAAGAACCTATTGCACAAGCCAATGCAAAGACATTGAGTGATGCGGTAAGTGCGGTTGTTCCTGGTTTTGATAACGATCCGATTGCGGAAAAAAAGGTGCAGGCTGTGAATGGTGTGGATTATGCCGTGTATCCTGCAACGAAAGACGGACAATTTATTGGTGCTGCTGTAGAAGCCAGTTCAATGGCATTTGGCGGTGAACTGAAGGTACTGGTCGGTTTTGATGCAGAAGGAAACATTATAGATTATTCTTTGTTGTCGCATGCGGAAACTCCGGGATTGGGTTCCAAAGCTGCCGATTGGTTTAAAGAAGGCAACAAAGGAAGTATTAAGGGAATGAATCCGGGTAAGGCCCCTTTGTCTGTTAGCAAAGACGGGGGACAGGTAGATGCTATTACCGCTTCTACCATTACTTCACGTGCTTTCCTGAATGCTGTGAATGCTGCTTATGCAGCTTATGCCGGTCAGAATGAATCGGATGCCACTACGGGCGCTACGCAAAAAGTTGTTGAACCTGCTGAAAACGCAGCTACTGAGGCTGCGGATTCCATCAGCGCTAAATAAAGAAAGGAGTAGAAGATATGAATAATTTTAAAGTTATGATGAACGGGATTATTAAAGAGAATCCTACGTTTGTACTCCTGCTTGGTATGTGTCCTACGCTGGGTACTACCTCTTCCGCCATTAATGGTATGGGTATGGGATTGGCAACCATGTTCGTGTTGATTTGCTCTAATATTGTAATCTCGGCTATTAAGAATGTTATCCCTGATATGGTGCGTATTCCATCTTTTATCGTAGTTATCGCATCTTTTGTAACGTTGTTGCAAATGGTGATGCAGGCTTATGTTCCTGCTCTGTATGCTACGCTGGGTCTGTTTATTCCGCTGATTGTGGTAAACTGTATCGTACTGGGACGTGCCGAAGCTTTTGCTGCAAAGAATACTCCGGTAGCTTCTTTCTTCGATGGTTTGGGAATGGGACTTGGTTTTACCTTGGCTCTTACTCTGTTGGGTGCCGTACGTGAGTTTCTGGGAACAGGTAAAATCTTCAATCTGACTATTCTTCCTGAAGAATACGGTATGTTGATATTCGTACTTGCACCGGGTGCGTTCATCGCGTTGGGTTATCTGATTGCATTGATTAACAGCTTTAAAAAAGCATAATTAAGAACTTAGTATGGAATATATATTGATATTTATTTCGGCAATCTTTGTTAACAACATCGTGTTGTCACAATTCCTGGGAATTTGTCCGTTCCTCGGAGTATCCAAGAAAGTGGAAACTGCATTGGGTATGTCGGCTGCTGTAGCATTCGTACTTACTATTGCTACTATAGTGACATTCCTTATTCAAAAGTTTGTTCTTGATGCTTTCGGTTTGGAATACCTGCAAACAATTACCTTTATTTTGGTAATTGCAGCCTTGGTTCAGATGGTAGAAATCATTCTTAAAAAAGTATCACCTTCCCTATATCAGGCACTGGGTGTATTTTTACCTTTGATTACTACAAACTGCTGTATTCTTGGTGTGGCCATTCTTGTAATTCAAAAGGATTATGACCTGTTGACGGGTGTAGTTTATGCATTCTCTACTGCTATTGGCTTTGGCTTGGCACTGACACTCTTTGCGGGTTTGCGTGAACAGATGAGTTTGGTGAATATTCCGAAAGGCATGAAAGGAACTCCGATTGCTTTAATTACAGCCGGTCTTTTGGCTATGGCTTTCATGGGATTCTCCGGTGTAGTAAAGATCTGAAAAAAGAACATTCAGTAATAGATAAGGGGTAGAAGAAATTCTGCCCCTTTTTAATTTAAACTAAAAAAATACTCTTTTTTCTTTTTATCTAAAATTAATTTCCTTAAATTTGCCGCCACAACGATGATAACCTATAAGAATAAATCACTGATGAAAGAAAAAATCTTGGTTACAGGTGGAACCGGTTATATTGGTTCACATACTGTAGTAGAACTTCAAAACGCAGGTTATGAAGTAGTGATAATAGATAATTTGTCAAACTCTAGCGCCGATGTAGTTGATAACATCGAAAAAGTATCAGGTATTCGTCCTGCATTCGAAAAATTGGATTGTTTGGATTTCGCTGGTCTTGACGCTGTGTTTACTAAATATAAAGGCATTAAAGCCATCATCCACTTTGCAGCCAGTAAGGCTGTAGGCGAGTCGGTTCAGAAACCATTGCTTTATTATCGCAATAATCTGGTTTCATTGATTAACCTGCTTGAGTTGATGCCAAAGCACGGAGTGGAAGGTATTGTGTTCTCTTCTTCTTGTACAGTTTACGGTCAGCCGGACGAATTGCCGGTAACGGAGAAAGCCCCGATTAAGAAAGCTGAATCTCCTTACGGTAATACGAAGCAGATCAATGAAGAAATCGTTCGCGATACAGTGGCTTCAGGTGCTCCTATCAATGCAATTTTGCTGCGCTATTTCAATCCGATTGGTGCGCATCCGACAGCATTGCTCGGTGAGTTACCCAATGGTGTGCCTCAGAACTTGATACCTTATCTGACCCAGACCGCTATCGGTATCCGTGAGAAACTGAGCGTCTTTGGTGATGATTATGATACGCCCGACGGCTCTTGTATACGCGACTTCATTAATGTAGTTGATTTGGCAAAAGCACATGTTATTGCTATCCGCCGTATTTTGGAAAAGAAACAAAAGGAAACAGTGGAAGTGTTTAATATCGGAACGGGACGCGGTCTTTCAGTATTGGAATTGATTAACGCTTTCGAAAAGGCAACTGGTGTGAAACTGAATTATCAGATTGTCGGTCGTCGTGCGGGAGATATTGAAAAGGTATGGGCCGATCCTAAATTCGCTAATGAAGAGTTGGGTTGGAAAGCTGTTGAAACCATCGAAGATACATTGCGTTCTGCATGGAACTGGCAATTGAAGCTTCGTGAGAGGGGTATTCAATAAGCGGTAAAAGAGATTTTTGTTTTTATTAACAAATAGGGAATGAACAAATGCTTCCCCGCATTTGTTTATATGTTGCAAATCAGCCTGATGCTGTTTATGTATATGTGAATATCCGTAACTAGTACTTATGCCTCCCCGGCATAGACAGGTAAGATTGCATAGTAGTTTTGTCGTGTTTTATTTTGTGTTTGTGTTGTGAATAAGCCTTGTCGGGAGACAGGGCTTATTTTTTATTCTTGTTCTTCTATTGCTTTATTCAATAGAAATGTTGTTTCTTTAAGTTTTTCGACAATATTTATTTTAGTAATTTCTTCAAACCGAATATCTGGCAAGTAAATCCCCAGGCTTGCGATGATCGTCTTGTTTTTATAAATAGGAGTTGCTAGGCTGACAACATGGTTAGCATTGGAAGTGATTTCTACTTCTTTGGCTCTAATTTCAGTTAAGGCAGCAACCAGATTTTGTGCATTCTTTATTTCCGGCCACGATTCTTTATCAGGTAATCCGTATTTTCCTGTGAAATAGTTTAGTTCCTTTGGAGAGTAGTGGGCTAGTATCATTCTTCCGGTAGTAGCTTTATAAACGCTGGATTCTTGGGTGGTTCTGACCTGGATTTCATGGGTACATTCTGCTTCATATAATAAAATTCGTTTCCCCCCTTCAATAATGGAGAGAATAACCGTTTCATTTATATTATCCCGAAGCCGTTCAATAAGAGGCTTTGCGATTTCTTTCAGTTCAGCATAATAGGTATATGAGTTGGTTAATTGATAAGCCATATAGCCTAGTTTGTATCCCTTCTTTGCGCCTATCTGTTCTACATAGTTTCTGTTTACCAATGTTTTTAATATGTTGGCACATGTTCCATGGTTTAATTGAAGTGAATCTGCAATTTCGGACAAGCTTAGGTCTTCTTTGGGGCTGGAAGCTATTACTTCAAGAATGCTTAGGGCCCGATGTATGACTTGTATCATATCTATAATATAAAAGTTATTTTTTTATAGTTTTATAATGCAAAATTAGGAATTATAATTCTATTGCCAATTTTTAGGTTTTGTTTTTAACTACTATTGTGTGTGTGTCCTCGTGTAGAGCCCTTTTGATGGCTTATTCTTATGTTCTACAACAGAAATTGCATTTTTTTTCTGCTGATTATTTTGATCCTAAAAGACTAATAGTAATTTTGCATTGAAAAATTAAATTTTATATTATGAAAACAAAGTGTTATTTGCTACTGTGTATGTTTGTTTGCACCACGGCTTTTGCTCAGCATGGTGTAAAAGGCAAAATTGTGGATGCCGGTACCGGAGAGTCTTTGGTAGGCGTGAATGTTACGGTAAAAAATGAGAGTTCCGTAGGTACGATTTCCGATTTGGACGGAAATTATTCTTTGGTTGTTTCTAAAACTGCTACTTTGGTATTTTCGTATATAGGTTACATAAGCCAGGAGATACCGGTAGGAGAGAAAAACATGATTAATGTTTCATTGGTTGAGGATTCAAAAACCTTAAGTGAAGTTGTTGTAATTGGTTATGGAACCATGAAAAAATCAGATTTGACTGGTTCTGTGGTTAAAGCGGATTTGAATGTAATGAAAGATTCGCCGAATACAAGCATTATGCAATCTTTGCATGGGACGGTGGCTGGATTGCAAATAGGGCAGACCAATTCAGCTGGTGAAGATCCTTCAATCGGAGTGCGTGGACAAACCACTATTAATGGTAGTACTTCTCCTTTAATTATATTGGATGGAATTATATATGGTGGGCGCATTTCTGATATTAATCCGAGTGATATTGAATCCATTGATATATTGAAAGATGCGAGCAGTAAGGCTGTTTATGGTGCGAAAGCAGCTAATGGTGTATTGATGATTACATCTAAAAAGGTAAAAGAGCTCAAAAACCGAAGATATCATATTCAGGTAGTTGGGCGTTCAGTAATCCGACAGTCGATTACCGGCCATTGAACCGGGAAGAATGGATGCAGAAAGTACGTGATATCGAATATGAGTCAGCCTATACCAAGGAATCCGGTTATTTAGTTCCAAATCCGGACTGGGATTTTTCCAAGTCACAACTGAATGTGCAACAGTTGGATGGAATAGAGAATGGTACAGATTTTAACTGGTGGGATGAAGCTATGCAGACTGGGCATTTATTTACTAATATGGTGAATATCAATGGTGGTAGCGAACATGTTTCTTATTTCCTTTCCGGTAGTTGGACCAATCAAAGAGGAGTTGTAAAGAATGACAAATATAAGCGTACTACATTCAGAGCTAATATTGATGTGCAAGCTACATCTTGGCTGAAGGTGGGTACTAATACTTTTTTCTCCGTTTTGGACTATTCCGGAGAGTCCCCCAATATGAATGCTCTTATTCGTATGCCGGCCGTAGTGACTCCCAAGGATGCGGATGGTGAGTGGATTACCAATCCGAATGGAACTTTAACTATGAATCCTTTCTTGGAATATATGGTCGAAAATTCAGACAAGCGTCATCAGATAAATACAACCGTTTATGGACTGGTTAGTATACCTTGGATCAAAGGATTGACCTATCGCTTGAATTATAATTATACGCTTGATGCCAAGAATTTATATAATTATAGTCGGTATGAGGCCAGTCAACAAGGAGAAGCATCAAAGCAGCACGATAATTCATCTGTATGGTTGCTGGATAATATTGTAAATTATACCAATTCTTTTGGTAAGCATGCTATTAATGCAACGTTTGTGTATGGTGCTAGCAGGCAGGCCTATGACAATACCCTGGCAAAAGGACAACAATATACTAGTACGGTAACTGGTTATAATGATTTGGGACAGGCTATCATACAAACCATACGTTCGTCAGCTTATAAGGAGAGCAACCTTTATCAAATGCTTCGTACATCTTATAATTATGATAGCAAATATTTGTTAACAGCTACATTACGTCGTGATGGTTTTAGTGGCTTTGCCGAGAATCACAAGTTCGGTCTGTTTCCTTCTGTTGGTTTGGGTTGGGTATTGTCTCGTGAAGCGTTCTTGTCCGAAGCGGAATTTATGGATAATCTCAAGCTCAGAGCTAGTTTTGGTGTGACGGGTAACCAAACTTCACGTTACAGTTCCTTAGCAAAGGTTGAACTGAATGCAGGCTCGAAATATGTTTTTGGCGATGGTGCAAGTACGTCCATCGGTTCTACTGTTATGCGCATGTCCAATAAAGATTTAAAGTGGGAGACGACAGCTGAGTATAATGTTGGTATTGACTTTTCCTTTTTCAAGGAGAGGCTGACTGGAAGTATAGACTTTTACCGAGCTACCACAAAGAATCTGTTATGGGATGTTATTATTCCGACGATGACCGGATTTTCCAGTGTACGCAGCAATGTGGGCAAGTTACAGAATACAGGTTTGGAAATAGTACTCGGTGGTACTCCTGTGAAAACAAAAGATTTTCAATGGAATGTCCGGCTGAATTTTTCAACGAATAAGAACAAGGTGGTTTCTTTACTGGGACAGGATACTGATGGAGACGGTAAAGAAGATGACTTGGTAGCCAGCGGACTGTTTATCGGAGAATCGTTGGGAACCATTTATGACTATGAAGTGGAAGGTATCTGGCAGTTGTCAGATAAAGAGAATGGTACTATTATGAAGGGTTTTTATCCCGGAACCTATAAAATTAAGGATCAGAATGGCGATGGAGAGATTACGGCTGGTGAAGACAGGGTGATTCTAGGGCATAAAGAACCGGCTTACATGATGGGTATTTCCAATGATTTTAGCTATAAAGGGTTTGAATTACGTTTTTTCATCAATACCATTCAGGGAGGTAAGAACGGATATCGGTCGAAGATTGCCAAACCTGATTATATTGGAAAGTCGATAGGTAATGCCGAGAACCTGAGTTGGCTGACTGCCTATGATTATTGGTCACCAAGAAATCCAAATGCTAAGTTTGCAACAGCTTGGCTATCTCCTACCGTAGATACGAATCGGATGCAAAATCGCAGCTTTGTCCGTTTGCAAGATGTATCGTTATCCTATAACTTTGATCAGCGATGGACTAAAAAGTTAGGTGTGAGTAATCTGAGGCTTTTTATTAGCGGACAGAACCTTTTGACTTTTACAGGTTGGGATGGTTGGGATCCTGAAGCCGGTATTGGTTTCACCACAGACTCTTATCCCGTAATGCGTACTTATGCTTTTGGTATAGATTTAACTTTTTAACAGATTGAATTATGAGACAGAATATTTTTAATGCAGGAATTGCCTTTTTATTCTCATGTTTTGTTTTCTCTTGTAACGAAAGCAGCTTTCTGGAAGAGAAGCCGCTGGACTTCCTGAGTCCGGAGAATGCCTATAATACATATGCCGATTATGAAACAGCCTTTAACAGGTTTGTATGCGAAAGTACGTGCGAATTTCTATAATAGTGATTTCGTCTTCTTTCAGGAAACAGATGTAGCCAAGAATGCGCGTGACAATAATAATTTCATGGGCAATCTTAAAGACTGGCTCACTCCTCAGCAAGCTGGTGTGGCAGACGTATGGGATCGTGAGTATAAACTGATTAATAATGCCAATACCATCATCAGTCGTATAGAAGGTAGTTCACTGAACGCGGAACAAAAATCCCAAGTGGCTGCCGAGGCCAAATTTTTCCGTGCATTCGGTTATCGTACGTTGGTTTATATTTTCGGTGGTGTTCCGTTAGTGCTTGAGGAAAATGTCTCTCCAAAGACGGACTTCACCCGGAACTCGAAAGAGGAAGTATTGAAAGCTATGTATGATGACTTCCTGGAAGCAACAACTGTACTTCCTGACATTCATACTGTAGTTGATGGAAAGATTTCCAATCTAGTGGCAAAACATTACCTTGCTGAGACCTGTATATCGTTGGGACTCTACGATGATGCTATTCGTTTAGCTTCTGAAGTGATTGATAATCCCAATACAGGTTTGATGAAAGTCAGGTTCGGGTCTCACAAATCGGAAGAAGGAGATGTCTATTGGGATCTATTCAGAAGGAAAAATCAGAACCGAAAAACTTCGGGTAATACGGAAGCATTATGGGTAATTCAGATGGAGCCGGATGTAGAAGGTGGTTATCTGACTTCAACTTCTTATCGTCCCTATTATCTGGAACGGTTTGCCGCACCAGTGACATATTCATGTACTGATTCGGAAGGAAAGAAAGCTTTCCTTTCTTCGAATGGTCGTTCGGATGCCAATGTGGGGGGGGCGTGGAGTTTCCAATATGTCAAATACCCATTGGTGGTTGTATGAGGTATGGGGCGACGATTTTAGCAATGATATGCGTAATTCCAAATACAATGTGGTACGTGATGCTTATTATGATTTGCCTACTTCCAAGTATTATGGTAAAAGTATTATTGCTCTTGAAACGAAGAGTAAACTTTTGGAAGAACAGTCTTGGCGTTGGTATCCGTGGCCAACTAAGATTACAACTCCGGGTGAACATCCTGAAGCCCTGTATGCCGATCCGGCACTGAAAACACTGAAATCGACTGCCGGTGCTACTTATCTGGACCAATATATGCTACGTTTGGCTGAAACCTATCTGCTACGGGCAGAGGCTTTTTTAATGAAAGGAGACAAAGAAAAGGCAGCAAACGATATCAATGAAGTAAGGAACCGTGCTCATACATCTGAAGTAGTTGCATCGGAGGTCACCATAGACTATATTCTGGATGAGCGTGCACGCGAATTGGTATATGAGGAATTCCGCAGAATTACGTTAGGACGATTGGGCAAGTATGTAGAACGTGTTCGTAAATACAATACGCTCAACGGACCTCGTGTGGAAGATTATCATGAACTGTTTCCGATACCTTACAGTGCAATAGAAGCCAATAAAGATGCTGTATTGGAACAGAATCCAGGTTATAAGAACTAAGGAACTACTGATATAATAAACAAGAATAATACAGTTTCTAACTATAATTTTTTAAAAGGAATTGAAAATGAGGAATCAAATAAATGTTTTATGTCATTTCTTGCTGCTTTGGGTTGTAAGCTCATGTACCCATACACCGGTTAGTGAAGGACGGGTGAAAACGAATCTTGCCGTACCGTATGAAGCGATCGGTGTACTATCTCCTAAAAGTATTCATGAGGTAAAAAACGATCTGACTTTAGGATGCGAGGTGCTGGATAGGGATTATGCCGACTACCATCAGTATAAAGAATATATCGTTCCTTTGGGTCTTAAAAAGATACGGTTGCAAGCCGGATGGGCCAAAACAGAAAAGATAAAGGGAGTTTATGATTTTGCCTGGTTGGATTCCATCATAAATGATGCAGTTGGACGTGGAATAAAAATCTGGTTACAGGCATCTTATGGAAACCCCATCTATGAAGGTGGGGAACCCCCTATCTGAAAGGAGGTTGGCCTACTTCCGAAGAGGGAAAAACTGCTTGGAACAGATGGGTGGAGGCTATGGCTCTTCATTATAAAGGTAAGGTTTATGAATGGGAAATCTGGAATGAGCCGGATATCAATAAAGAACAGATCAAGGATTATAAGAGTCTGACGGACCTGAATATTCGTACGGCAGAAATTATAAAGCGAATAGAGCCGGATGCTAAGATCGCTGCTTTGGCATTGGCCTTTGCCGATGCAGAATTTCTGGAGAAATGTATGCAGGATTTTAAGGAACGCGGGAAATTGGAACTTTTTGATTGGATTTCGTATCACCAGTATGTGTTCCGGCCGGAAGATGTGTATCCGAAGGTTGAGAAGATGCGGCAAGTTATACAAAAATATTCAGATCATATCAAATTGTGGCAAGGTGAGAACGGTGCACCATCCAAAGGATATATGGGTGGAGCTTTAGGAGCTTATCAATGGTCGGAAGTCTCGCAGGCCAAATGGGCTTTGAGAAGAATGCTCGGTGATCACGGGCGGGATATTGCTACCGGGATATTCAGTATTGCAGATATGAACTATGGCGGTAATGATGCCATCAAGAAGAAAAATGTAAAAGGCCTGTTGGAAACTAATGAACAAAACCAGGTTGTTCGGGCAAAGGTGGTTTATTATGCCGTACAACATCTGGCTTCGGTGTTCGATTTGTTACAGCATTCGGTAGATGTACATAGGTTTGAGGTCAAGACGGATTATCCTTATAGTCTTTTTGCCTATCAAGATGAAAAGAGTGAATTACAGTCATTCCTGATATGGTACGATGAAGCTACTCCTACAAACTTCAATCAGCCTACCCCGGTGGATGTGGAAGTGGCCGGGGAAAATTTAAGAATCCTGTATGGGTAGATTTGTTGACTGGTAAAGTTTATAAGATTCCTGCCGGTGATATAAGTAAGCACGGAGACAAGTATTGTTTTAGCAATCTTCCGGTATATGATTCTCCGATTATGGTCGTTGACCAGAGCTTAATCAAATATGAATAATGGCTATGGAGTTACAATTACAGGAACTGGATTATTGGGCCATTGGTGTTTATATATTATTGATGGCGGGGATAGGGCTGTCTTTCGGTTGGTTTATAAAAGATGTCGGTGCTTATTTCAAGGGAAATGGCACTATCCCCTGGGTGATGGCTACCGTTACCAATTTTATGGGATTGTTCAGTACGTTTGTCTTCGTGGCTTATGCCGGGATTGCTTACGAGTACGGGTTGGTCTCTGTTACGGTATTTTGGTCCACTGTACCGGCATGTATCATTGGCAGCCTGTGGCTTGGCGGACGTTGGTGGCGGACTGGTTGCGTCACTCCCATCGAATATTTGGAACAGCGTTATAGTTTCTCTGTTCGTGAAATAATGACGTGGGTAGGATTACTGGTGAGGCTGTTAGACAATATGGTGCGGTTGTATGCTATTGGTGTTTTCATTACTGTAGTCACTCCTCTGTCATTGGAATGGGCCATCATCATTTCGGGTGTAATTGTTACGCTGTTCAATATTATTGGCGGTATCTGGACTGTAACGATTATGAGTACGGTACAGTTTGTGATCTTAATACTTATCACCTGTGTACTGCTGCCCGTGTCCTTACATGAAGTGGGAGGTATTGGTGGACTTTATCAACAGATCCCTGAGAAGATGACGTGGTTTAATGGTCCCAAAGGAGCATTTTTCTGGTTGGCAATCTATTATGTAATGACGATGATAAAATACAATGAGAACTGGACATTTATTCAGAAATTCTTTTGTGTGAAAGACGAAAAAGCAGCTAAGAAAATGGGAGTTCTGACGGGTATCCTCTTTTTAGTGTTTACCCCGATATTCCTCATTCCGGCTGTTGCCTCTTCTTTAATAGTTCCGGAACTGGAGAATCCGGAGATGTCCTATATATCGGTTGCCATTCGCTTGCTTCCTGCCGGTATTATGGGTATCATGTTTTCTTCGATGTTTGCGGCAACTATGTCTTCACTGAATGCCGAGTACAATGTTATGTCGAGTGTTTTTACAAAGGATGTATATCAGCGGTTGTTTAATACGGAAGCTGCTGAAAAACGCCTTCTGGTTGTGGCTCGTTGGTCTACATTGGTTATCGGAGCACTGATTACAGTAGGTGCTATCTATATCGAAGGGTTTGGAGGAGCTTTTGAAGCCAATAAACTGTTTACGGGAATATTCTGTATTCCTATAGGTATTCCTTTGGTATTGGGTATTGTAAGCCGCAAGCCGAATGCCAAGGCGGCTATAATTACGATCAGTGCTGGAATTGTAGTAGGGATTGTCTTGAATGCACTTCCCGAAGTGGATTGGGAGATGGCAACACTTATCGAGTTAATAGTTTGTTTGGTTCTTTATTATCTGCCGGTTTATGGGCAGATGGATATGAAAGACAAAGTGAAAGTGGATGAACTGTTTGATGCCTTGAGTGTGAATATAGACCCTAAAAAGGTTCCTTCCATTTCATCGCAATATGTTAAAGCACTGATGATATTACTGTTGGTATCTCTTGTTGTATCCGGCGGGCTTTTTATAGGAATGAGCATTCCCAATCTACGTTCTATGGGTGGAGATTTGAGTTTATGCGCCGGCATTTTGAGTCTTTTACTGGCAGTGGCTCTGTGTGTTGTTTATAAATTGAAAATAAAAAAGTAAATAATGAAACTAGCATGGTATTTACCTACTTTGCCATCGGTAAAGTGGAAGATTGCAACCCAATTGGGTGTAGAATATGCGGTAGCGGCATTGCCTGCCGAACGGTATTATATGAAACCGTGGGATTTCAAGGCTCTGCTTTATGCTAAAGAGAGTTTGAATGATGCAGGTCTGAAGCTTGAAGTAATTGAACCGGCTCCTCCCCATTATAAGATTAAGCTGGGATTGCCAGGCAGGGATGAAGAAATAGAGATATTCAAGCAAGTACTGAGAAATATGGCGGCTTTGGATATTCCTGTTTTATGTTACAATTTCATGCCCCAATCCGGTTGGTATCGTACCTCTTTTGCTAAAAAGGGGAGAGGTGGGGCACTGGTAACGGCATTTGATTCAAAATTGATGCAGGCAGCCCCGCAGTTGACTGAAGCCGGGACACAAACTGACATACAGATATGGGACAATTATAAATACTTTATGGATAAGGTATTACCCGTAGCAGAAGCATGTAAAGTGAAACTGGCTCTTCATCCGGATGATCCTCCGGTACCTTCCTTGCAGGGAGTGTCGCGTATCTTTAGAAATGTAGAGAATTTCGACAAAGCCTTAGAACTTTATCCCAGCGATTACAACGGGATAACATTTTGCCAAGGTTCTTTTGCAGCCATGAATGAGGACATACCTTCTTTGATAAGACATTTCGGTCGGAAGATTTTCTTTGTCCATTTCCGAGATATACGTGGAGATGCAGATGCTTTTGAAGAGACATTCCATGATGAAGGGCAGACTGACATGAAAGCCTGCATGCGTGCATATAAGGAAATTGGGTTTGATGGAGTGATCCGTACAGACCATGCTCCTGTTATGGCTGGTGAGTCAGGAGAAAATCCGGCGTATGAGATGCTGGGACATATATTTGCGACAGGATATTTAAAAGGTTTATTAGAAGAATAAAAATGATTATGGACAATAATTTAATGAAGTTAGAGAAATTGATTGAGAAATTGGATAGGATAGATGGTATAGAGTTTCCGATTTCAGATCAAGAATTGTGTGAACGTTACGAAAATCTTTATACAGGAGCCGTAAACGATGTTTTGCGTGAAGCCACATTGATGGATCAAGCCTTGCCGATTACTATCTTACCATTGCAGTTTGAAATGCGTGCGGCAGGCATCGCATTCACTATTCGCAGTAATCCGGACCCCACTGTCAAGGGGGAAATGGATATCAGGGCACAGATGCTGGATGATATGCCGAAAAATTGTTGTGTGGTATGGGACGCAGGTAATGAAGATGAAGCAGCTCATTGGGGAGAGGTAATGACAGCTTCCGCTATAGCCCGCGGAGCAAGATGTGCTGTGGTCAACGGTGGGCTGCGTGATACGATTCAGGTATTGAAGCAAGACTTTCCTATATTCTACCGTTACCGCAGTTCGAACGGTTCTTTAGGGAGAACCAAAATAACAGGATATAATATACCGGTTAGGGTTGGAAAAGTTTATATAAAGCCGGGAGATGTCATTTTTGGTGATGTGGATGGTGTGGTAGCCATTCCGCGTAGCATCGCCTATGACGTATTGTTGAGAGCTGAAGCTATCAAGCAGCAGGAGAGGGAGATGCGTACTTGGGTACATGAAGGCTTTTCTGCTCAGGAGATGGTAAAGAATGGTGGCTATTTTTAAAGCAGCTTGAGTATGGATAGTTTTATTAATGAGGATTTTTTGCTGACGACCCATATTTCCAGGCAACTCTATCATGAGATTGCTGAGAGTCTTCCGGTTATAGACTTTCATAACCATCTGGACCCGCGAAAACTGGCAGAAAATCATAAATTCGTTGATTTGGCAGAATTGTGGATTCATGCTGATCCTTACAAACATCGTGTGATGCGTATAGCCGGTATTGACGAAGAGATGATTACAGGGGTTGGCATATCCGGTAAAGAACGGTATGATACGTGGGCCTCCATATTCACACGTACCCTTGGTAATCCTTTGTTCCATTGGTCATGTCTGGAGTTAAAACGTTTTTTTCGGTATTGACGAAATCTTGAATCGGGAAAATGCGGGGAAGATATGTAAGGTGTGCAATGACATCCTCCGGCAGCCGGGATGGGGAATGCTGGACATCTTGAAGAAATGTCGGGTGGAAATGTTATGTACTTCCGACGATTTATTGGCCGATTTCACTTGGCATCGCGAGGCATCCCTACAACCTCAGAATATTATAGTGAAGCCTTCGTTGCGGGCGGATTCAGTAATTTCTTTTACAACTCCTTCTTTCAGGGATTTCGTTTCGCAGTTAGCGGAGCTTTCAGGTATAAAAATAAAGTGTCTGGAAGATTATCTGAATGCAATAGATATTCGTCTGAACCTCTTTTCTGATGCAGGATGCGAGTATGCCGACCATTCTTTGGATGCGGGTTTCAGGTTTGTACCGGTTTCATCGGGAGAGGCTTCGTCCTTGTTCGGTAAATTATTGCAGACTGGGGAAATCTCTCCTGCGGAAACGGTGAAATTACAGTCGTATGTCTTGTTGTTCATGGGGCGCTGCTATGCACGGAGAAACTGGAACATGCAATTACATATTGGGGCCAAACGGGATACCAATACTCAGTTGCGGACACGGCTTGGTCCGGCGGGAGGATATGCAGCGATCGGTTCGGCGTGCGATGTGAACAGTTTGGTTTGCTTCCTAGACACATTGAATGAGGAGGATTCGTTGCCTCGGACCATTTTGTATACATTAAATCCGGCGGACAATGCTGTTTTTGCCACACTGACCGGTTCATATTCGGGCAGTGGTATTTTAGAAAAGTGCAATTTGGTCCTGCCTGGTGGTACAATGATCATTTGGAAGGAATGACGCAACAATTGCAGTCCCTATCTTCTTATGGACTTTTGAGCTGTTTTGTCGGTATGACGACAGATTCACGGAGTGTACTTTCCTTCTCGCGTCATGAATATTTCCGCAGGGTGCTTTGCCGGTTTATTGGTGAAAAGGTAGTCAGCGGAGAGTTCCCGTCGGATATGACTTTATTAGGCGATATAGTAAAAGACATTTGTTATAGAAATTGTAAAAATTGGAGGAAATAGGTATGAACAATATAAAAAAAGAAGAAGTGGCTGTCGTTACGGGAGCCGGTGGTACGTTATGTTCGGAGTTAGCTGTAGACTTGGCTCGGAAGGGCTATCGAGTAGCCCTTATAGGTCGTAGTCTGGAAAAGTTGCGGAAGACGGAGAAGATGATAAAAGAGGCGGATGGGAATGTTTTGTCTGTTTCGTGTGATGTTCGTAATTTAGCGGAAGTAAAGAGGGCACATGCTTTGATTAACGAACAGTTTGGTGCATGTTCGATTCTTATTAACGGGGCGGGAGGTAACCAGCCGGAGGCAGTGACTAATATCAATGAATTTAACGAACGGGAATTGGAAGAGGAGCAAGGAGAATTGCGCGGTTTCTTTAATCTGGACATGAGCCGTTTCTTGGATGTGATTGATGTAAATATTATGGGCACGGTTATTCCTTGTCAGGTTTTTGCTCCGGATATGGTTCGGTTGGGCAAAGGATGTATCATCAATTTTGCATCAATGAATACTTATCGGCCTTTGTCGCGGGTACCAGCTTATGCCTTGAGCAAAGCAGGTATTGCAAATTTCACCCAATGGTTGGCTGCCTATCTGGCACCGGCCCATATACGTGTGAATGCCATTGCTCCGGGATTTTTTCTGAATGACAGGAGCCGTAAGCTGTTGATGACTCCGGATGGTAACTTTTCGGAAAGGGGAAGTAACATTTTGCGTCAAACACCCATGAAGCATTTTGGGGAAGCGCAAGAGCTGGTAGGTTGTATGAACTGGCTTATCAATGAAGAAGCTTCCGGCTTTGTAACCGGCATTACCATACCAATTGACGGAGGCTTTCTGGCTTGTAGCGGAGTCTGATTTTAAATTTTGATTAATGAAATGTTTATTATGAAAAACAAGTTTGTAATTCTACCGATTATTGTGTTCTTTAATTTTCTTGCGCTGAATTCACAGCAAATACCGAAGCAGGAAGAAACTTTGAAACACATGCTGTTGGCCAATAATTATTTTATGGTCAAATATCCGGATCCTTGTCAACCTACATTTGTACATACCTTACGGCCAAGCAATATATGGACGAGGGCTGTATATTTTGAAGGTTTAATGGCTTTTCATGCCATTTATCCCCAAAAGGAATTTTACGATTATGCATTGAAATGGGCGGAATTCCATAAATGGGGGTTGGATAAAGGGACTGTTACTCGTCATGCAGACAATCAGTGTTGTGGGCAGACTTATATTGATTTGTATAACATTTGTCCTGATGATCCTAATAAAATCAAGGATATAAAATTATCCATTGACATGATGGTGAATACACCTCAGAACGATGACTGGTGGTGGGTAGATGCCATCCAGATGTCTATGCCTGTATTTGCTAAGTTGGGCAGACTGACTGGAGAACAATCTTATTATGACAAGATGTGGGATTTGTATTCATTCACACGCAACCATCATGGCGATAAGGGGTTGTACAATCGTAAAGACGGGCTTTGGTATCGCGATAAGAGATTTGCCCCGCCTTATAAAGAGCCTAACGGACGAGACTGCTACTGGTCCAGGGGCAATGGATGGGCATACGCTGCGCTGGCGCGTGTCATGAATCTGATTCCCCGAAAAGATAAGCATTACAAGGATTATCTGAAAGACTTTTTGCAGATGAGCAAGGCCATTAAACTTTGCCAGCGCGAAGACGGTTTTTGGAATGTAAGCCTACATGATCCCGGTAATTTTGGTGGAAAGGAAGGTACCGGTACCGCTTTATTTGTATATGGTTTGGCATGGGGAATAAGGAACGGTATTTTGGATCGTGACGAATATCTGCCAATGACCTTGAAAGCTTGGAATGCTTTGGTAAAGGACTGTATGCATCCGAATGGTGCATTGGGATATATGCAAGGGAGAAGTAATAGTCCTAAGGCCGGTCAGCCCTTAACTTACGATTGTATACATGAACCGGAGGATTTTGCAGTAGGCTGCTTTTTGTTAGCCGCTTCGGAAATATATAAATTGAAATAGCATAAATATTATGTATAGAAATATTTTGTTACTCATATGCGGGCTGTTGGGGAGTGTCTCTCTGTTACATGCTCAGAAACTGGTCAAAGCTGGTATGGGATATAGCAGTACGTCTGTTAATACTGCCATTTTCGGACAAACTCCGTTACTTCGAAAGGAAATATGCAATTTATTGCCTATTATGACGAAGATGGATATCTGACGTTGGGGAAACGCCGTTTAGGAAACGACCGTTTTGAAATACTCCGTTCACCTTATAAAGGAAAATGCGAGGATGCCCACAACGTTATCAGTATTGGTATCGACGGTAAAGGTTATCTGCATGTGGCTTTCAATCATCACAATGCTCCGTTGCAATATTGTAAAAGTGTGGAGGCTTATTCCTCCGGCTGGATACGTTGCAATCTATGTTGGGTAAAGATGAAAGGAAGGTGACCTATCCCGAATTTTATACATTGAAAAATGGTGATTTGCTGTTTGCTTACCGTTTGGGTAAGTCCGGTCAGGGCAATCTTGTACTGAATAGGTACGATGTGCGGAAAGGCCAGTGGAAGCGCTTGCAGGATACTTTGATTGATGGTGAAGGACAGAGAAATGCATACTGGCAAATGTGTGTTGACAGGAAAGGAACCATACATGTTTCCTGGGTGTGGCGTGAGACGTCTGCTGTAGAGACGAACCATGATTTATGCTATGCCTGTTCCAAGGATGGAGGAATCACTTGGCAGAAGTCAACCGGTGAGCGGTATCATCTTCCCATTAATGTGAGAAATGCAGAATATGCATTTAAAATTCCTCAGAAAAGTGAGTTGATAAACCAGACAAGTATGGCTACTGATAAAGAAGGCAATCCTTTTATTGCCGCATATTGAAAGAACCCGGAGATGCTTGTCCGCAATATCGATTAGTCTTCATAGGAAAAGGAAATTGGCAAATGGTAAAGGTTGCCGATAGGCATACGGATTTTACATTAAGTGGGCGCGGTACCAAGATGATTCCTATGTCACGTCCTCGTTTGGCTGTTGACACCCGGGGAAAAGGAATATATTATATATATCGTGATGTAGATCGTAATAGCCGGGTGACGGTAGCATACTCGGGTGACCTTTCAAAAGGGAACTGGAATGTGAGTGATCTGACGGATTTTTCGGTTGATGCATGGGAACCAAGTTATGATACAAATTTGTGGAACAAGCGGGGAATGCTGCATCTTTTTGTACAATGTACCTCACAGGGAGACGGAGAGAAAGTGAAGCAATCGGTTCCCCAACAAGTATATGTATTGGAAGTAGATACAAAACAATAAATAATTATGAAACGAGAAGCATTTAAAATGTTTTTGAAGCCGGGGTGCGAAGCTGAATATGAAAGAAGGCATGCACAGATATGGCCCGAATTGAAACAATTATTGTCAGAAAACGGAGTTTATGATTATTCCATTTATTGGGATAAGGATACCAATATCCTTTATGCTTGTCAGAAGATCAAAGGAGAAGCTTCATCCCAAGAAATGGGAAATACTCCTATTGTACAAAAATGGTGGGATTATATGGCTGATATAATGGAAGTCAATCCGGATAATTCTCCAATAAGTATTCCACTTATAGAAGTCTTTCACATGGAATGAAATAGAGATAAGTCTTAAGATTGAATTACACGGACAACTTTATGAAAAAGAATATAGTAATTCTATTTTTGTTGATTGCCGGTTGGGGGTATGCTCAAAAACCAGCTTATCTGGCTTCGAAGTTTACAAATGGATTACGCGATTTTTTTGTTTATTATGATAGTTGTTTTGAGGCAAGACATCATTTACCCGGACTTTTTCCTTGGTTGGAGAAAGATAGAGTGGAAATTAAGGAAATTGTACGAAAGTCACTTGCCATAAAAGAGGAATGGATTCCGGTGATTAAGACCCGAATAAATGGAGTCACACGAAATCGGGACTTCATAGTGCAGCATTTGCAATCCGTTTCGTGGAATAATTGTTACGGTGCAGCTCATTTGTATATTCCGTCCAATAATGATGCGGATAAAGGTTTACCTGTTGTATTGCTGGCTTGCGGGCATGGAAATAACGGTAAACTCTATCCTGCTTATCGGAAAATGGCAGAATATTTGGCTTCCAGCGGCATTGCGGTATTAGTACCGGACAATATTGGTCAGGGTGAACGTCATTTCATGGGACATTATTCCGCTCCCGGAGTTTTTGAGTGTGGACTGACTGTACAGGGATTGATAGTTATGGAAACCATAGGATGGCTCAATTGGATAAGAAAGCAAAAAAAATTTAATATCGAAAAGATTGCTGTATGTGGTAATTCTGGTGGAGGGGCGCTGGGACTATTCTTGGCATCTGTCGTACCTGAAAAATTCTCTGTACTGATTTCATCTGGCTATCCTTCTACGTTCGAGTATGTTGCCCGCAAGGAGAAACGGCATTGCCATTGTAACATTGTTCCGGGAATTATTGGAAAAGTGGAGATGTGGCAGGTTTTGGGGTGTTTTGCACCTAAACCAATGTACCTCCTGCAAGGAAAATCAGATGAATTCTTCCCGGTAGATATCTTTTACCGAGTATGTAGACAAGTAGGAGATGTTTATCACGAATCGAAGGTTTCAGTGAATTTTAAGGCAGATGTATTTAACGGAACTCATGACTGGGATGATACACGTATTTTGGGGATCGCACAATATCTTTGTAGACAATTTGATACTTTTTGTAAGCAATGGGATGAATTTATGGGTAGTACCCGATTAATAGCTTCTGACTGCTATGAAAAATGGCCAATCAATGCGCTTGATATAAACAAACTTGCCGAACAAATTTCAGGCAATAAAATTAAAGCCAATAAATTGAGAGATGTTTTTCCGCCATTTCACATTCCGATAGAAAAATCAGAAGTAAATTACAGGCTACCTCGCGGGGATTGTGGAGAAATCTTTGCACAGTTTAATGCTTTTCTTGGATTATAAAAAGTTATTAAGAATAGGGGGACTCTCCATGCTGTTGTGAAGAGTCCCTTTATTTATTTTAATGCTCCTTGGTATACAAAGGTCTTTTCTCCGAAATCTTCTTTAACAGATTTATTATATTCCGGTTTGAACAATCCGAATACGGATGAACCGGACCCTGTCATTGCCGCATATACGGCTCCTTCCTGATAGAGCTTCTCTTTTATCTCTTTGATAGCGGGGAATTGAGGGAATACGCTTTCTTCGAAATCGTTCACCATTCGTTCTTTCCATTCCTCTATAGGTTGCTTTATGACTTCTTTCAATGGAATTTCCTGCCGATGAGGCTTTATTTGCGCAAAAGCGTCACGAGTGGATACAAAGATATCCGGTTTTACTAAAACAATCTGATATCCTTTTAAGGATAAGGAAATAGGAGAGAAGATGTTTCCTATTCCCTCTGCATAGGTTGGAGCGTTCCGGATGAAAAAGGCACAATCCGCTCCTAATCTGGCGGCATACTCTTCTAAGTTCTTATCCGACAATTTCAGGTTGAACTTCTCATTCAGCAATTTCAGCATATAAGCTGCGTCCGATGAACCGCCGCCTAATCCTGCACCGGAAGGGATATGCTTGAACAGGTGAATATCTACGGGAGGAAGGTTGAATCTTTCATCTAAAAGCTTATAAGCTTTCACAACTAAGTTATTTTCTGCTTCTCCCGCAATTTCCAATCCCGCCTGATGCAGACGAAACTTCTGCGTGCTCTCATTCCATATATTGACTTCTAACGCATCTTCTACGGGGACGGGATAGAATACTGTTTCCAGATTATGATATCCATCAGGACGTTTCTCTACAATGTTCAGTCCCAGATTTATTTTAGCATTCGGAAATGTTATCATGGTGTTTTCTATCCATATTCAAAGTGATTTATGTAGCAAATATACGAATTTGTTTAAAGCAGAAAGCAAAATCTGGATATTTTTGTTTATAAAAGAAAGCAGTTTGAACTTGATTGATTTGAAAATAGTAAAAAGGTTGCTCTTGGGGAGAGCTAACCTTTTTGAGATTTTCTAGTTCTGTAGTAGCTTTAAGATATATTTTCCCGGCATAACAATCCGTGCCTTCATCTGTGGTGAATTGTTGATGTCATAGATGATTTTCCAAATTTTGCCTCCCAATCTTCCGAAGTCCGTCAGTCTGAGAATAGCGTTTTTCTCTTTTATGGATGCAACTTTTTGCCGTTCCAATTCTGCTATCAATCCTTCGTAGTTGTGCGTCTGCCTGTTGAGTGCATACTCTGGAGGAACAAGAAGAATCTCCTCATTCTTCACTGTCTCCCCTTGGGGAGATATAGAGGGGTCTGTTTTATTTTCTTTATTCTCTTTATTTGTTGCTAAAGCGTTGCTTGCCTTTGCATCTCTGATTTTCTGTTGGTTAGCCAGTCCTCCATGCTTGCCTGCCTCTCTGTTCGCTTCGCGCTTGGCTTCCAGTGGTCTCATCCGCAGGATAAGACCGGGCGATGAAAAGGCTGTATCGTCTACCTCAAAGAGTTTATAATTGTAGATAATTCGCTTCGAGGTAGTCACTGTCACTCTCATCTTTTGTGCCAGGATAGGCAGTACCCTCAGATCGGCTTTATATCCGTTCTGTAACCTCAGGAATTCAAGCAGCATCCAGTAGATGCCATATCCTTTCATTCCTTCTTTTTGTATCATCATCATAATTTTAAAGTTATTGCCTGCATTGGCATCATGTAATAAATATGAATCCATAATTCTTCATTCTTAATTTTTCATTCTTCATTTAAACAATCGGTCTCCATTCCAGGAAGTTTTCAATTTGGAAAGTCCTCCATCCTTGCTGTTCTATATCCCAGTATGCTACATGGTTTTTGATGCGCTCAATATCATATTTCCGATGGAAATCGGATTCATAATAAATAAGTGTTCCTCTTGCCATGTAGAATTCGCCATTTTGTTTTCTGTAGGCTATCAGCGCACATCCGTATGGCATGTACTCGGTCAACTGTCGGATGCGTAGTGCCATCCATGCAATGGTTTCTTCGGATAATTCGGTTTCTTGCCTGATAAGTTTTTTCCATAGATTTTCTACTCTTTCTTCTTTCGTTACATGATTTGGTTGGTGACCCAACATCTTTTTCTCCATTTTAATAATTTTAGTTGAATATAAATTGTTAATAATCAACCTACTGTGATGGCTACACCTTTGCTCCGGATAGCTACACCCTTTTATGCTTAGGGCTACACCATCCGGGTGAAAGGGTGTAGCCCTTCCACTGTCAGGTTGACGGGGCAAAGTTATGTCCTTTCTTTGGAGTAAACTATCAATGATTTATCCTTACATCATATCCATAGGGGTCTATATGTTCCGTATCTTCCTTTTGTATCACTGCCCATATCTTTCTTAGTTCTGTCATTAAACTGCTTAGTTCCAATAAAGTATCTTCTCCTTTTTCGTGTTTTAAACCATCACCCGATTCGTATAAATGCATTCCCAAAGCGCTTATGGTGTTAATATTTAGACCTCTGAAATAGCCTAATTTGAAACTTCTTAGAACTCCTACATACATGTGGGTTTTTGTACCTGCATAATACCGTTCAGCCAGTAAATTTTCGTCGACTATACTAATTCTGCTTACTGTTCTACTACTGCTTGTGCTCTGATTTACAACTTGATGTGACCTTTTCTTTGTGTCAGATCCATTCTGATTCTCTTTTTTTTAAATCTTTCATATTGCATAAATTTTAATTATGGATTTAACTGATATTTACAGTTAAAAATGTCGCAAAAGTAGAAAATAAAGTTCAGATATGATAATGGAGAGAAGGAAAGTGAAAAGAATGTAATTTTTGTTGGATTCAAATAGCTGTAAATTAGATTGGTAACTTTGTTTTTGAAGGTGTTTAAAAAAACGTTCGTTTAATGGACGCAAAGATAGAGGTGTTTTTGGAAACGACAAAATGTTTGATAAAAAATTTCTTGATGATTTTACTTCCATTTTATATGCTAATATTCTGATTATGAGCAATAAAATGGGACTAAAAATATCAGTTAACATCTATTCATTTTATTATTTTCTTCATCTCCCATTTTTAAAAAGAATTGACGTCCATTAAACGAACGTCTAAAAGACACTTTTTATTTGTGACTGGTTCGTTTATAGCTTTTTACCTGTAAGGTAATGAACTACTGCAGAAAATCTGTTGGCAAGAAGGACGCAAAGCTTGCTATATTCTACATAAAGCGTTCGCAAATGATTGAATTTCAAGTATATGCAAGGAATTCAAAGCCCCGGGAGAACACCCTTTTCTGAAATAATCATAAAATGGAAGTGGAGAAAGAGAGCGAAATATGGTATGCCATGCGTGCTACTTATCGTAGGGAGTTGGATGCTATGCGACTACTTGAAAAAGAAAAAAGTTGGGTTGCTTTATTCCGATGCAATATAAGATAAGTGTAAAGAAAGGTAAGAAAGTTCGTGTTTTGATGCCCGTCATCCACAATCTGGTTTTTGTTCATGCCTGTCCTTCTGAAGTGAAGCGTGTTAAATCACAGATCAATTACTTGCAATATATAACTGATACTCGTAGTGGGCAGAAAATAATTATCCCAGACAACGATATGCAGCGTTTCATTGCTGTTGCCGGTACCTACAACGACCATCTCTTATACTTCCAACCCGATGAACTGAATTTGTCCAAAGGTACCAGAGTCCGCATTATTGGTGGTGATTTTGAAGGGCAGGAGGGGCTTTTCTTGAAAGTGAAAGGTGCACGTGATCGTCGTGTGGTTATCGAAGTACAAGGGGTTATCGCTGTCGCTTTGGCCACTATCCATCCAGATCTTATAGAAGTAATCGAATAATTAACAGCTGTCATTTGGTGGCTGGTAAATCATAAATTTGAAATCATAAATTGTTATGACTCTTTCCGAAGAAACATTTGCTCTTCAGCGTGCAGCGCACGAACTGATGTATTTAGGTATGGACGGGAGTCCGGTCTATAGCGATGACCTTTCCCGCCGTAACGGTGAAGTTTACCGCATGACCACGGCTTTGTATAACTCTGGTGCCAAAGGTTCTACTACTGAAGAACAGGCAAATGTCTGTCTTGCTCTTTTGATGGGCTACAGTGCCTCTTTCATTGATTACGGTGAAAAACAGAAGCATGTTCAGGAAGTTTTGGATCGTTGTTGGGACATCCTTGATGTTCTTCCAGCTTCATTACTGAAACTTCGTCTGCTTACTGCCTGTTATGGTGAAGTATTCGATGAACCTCTAGCTGATGAAGGTCGTTCCATTATCGCTTCTTGGGATTCTGCAACACTTACTTCTGATCAACAGGAGGCCATTGTGGAGTTTCAGAATGTGGTTGATAATCCTTATCCGTGGGAATATATTGATGAATAAGAATTTCATAATATTGGGTAAATACCTAAATTATAACTCAAATATCTTGATGAAGTTCTGATAGATATTGCTCATCTTTGCTGTCTTGCCCATGCTCGTGCTAAGTTTAAGGAGGTTTTGGAGCAAAGTTGTTAGAAAGCTCGTTACTTTCTATTGAAGAGGGGGCGTGAGGAGGAATACAGACGTTTAGGTTTGCCTGCCGATGAAATCCGCAAGCGTCGGAATGATGCTTATACCAACGGTGTGATGGAGGATTTGTAGAAAGAATTGTTTGACTTGCTTGTATTACCTAAATCTGAGATGAGCGACTTGATGCAACGTGCTTTGAATTATCTTTATTCGCTCTGGAAGCAACTTTTCAACTATTGGAAAATGGAGAGCATACCATAGACTACTTAGCGGCCGAGCGGGTTATACGCTCCTTGACTGTACAACGGAAAAAAACAGCTTGTTCTTTTGCAGTACCCAAGGAGTATTGAACTCGGCGACCTATAATACATTTATAGAAATGTGTAAGTAGATGGGTGTTTCGTTCAGGAATTACTTTCGAAGGGACATGAAAGAACTCTAGGCAGGAAGGGTAGATTACGAGAACCTGCTTCCACAGACTATAGGTCTCAAATTAAATAATAAATGTTAAAAATATATTTCAAGATTTTGGTAGAAACTCTCAGGCATCTGTTCTAAGTGGTGTATACCAGGTTTTGAACGCTTACAAATAATTATACGATGAATATTGCAATTGTAGGAACCGGGTATGTTGGCTTGGTTTCAGGTACTTGTTTTTCAGAAATGGGAATCAACGTAACATGTGTTGACGTTGATGAAAAGAAAATAGAGAATCTTAAGAAAGGTGTAATTTCTATCTATGAACCTGGTCTTGAAGATATGGTTCGTAAGAATATACAAGCGGGCAGATTGAACTTTACTACTGATCTTGCCGATGTTCTTGATGATGTAGAAATCGTATTCAGTGCAGTTGGTACACCTCCCGATGAAGATGGCTCTGCCGATTTGAAATATGTGCTTGCGGTTGCAAAGGCTATTGGGAAAAAATATAAAGAAATATACAGTTGTTGTTACAAAATCTACTGTCCCTGTAGGAACAGCAAAGAAGGTGAAAGAAACTATTCAAGCCGAACTTGACAAGCGAGGAGAGAATGTCAAGTTTGATGTTGCAAGTAATCCTGAGTTCTTGAAAGAAGGGGCGGCAATCAAAGACTTCATGTCTCCAGATCGGGTTGTAGTGGGGATAGAAAGTGAGAAAGCGAAAGAAATAATGTCGCGGTTATATAAGCCTTTTATGCTTGTGAGTGACAGGCTCATTTTTACTGATATTCCATCCGCTGAAATGATTAAATATGCGGCAAACTCAATGCTTGCAACGCGTATCTCATTTATGAATGATATTGCTAATCTTTGCGAGCTTGTAGGTGCTGATGTAAATATGGTTCGTAAAGGCATTGGTACAGATACCCGTATTGGAAAGAAATTTCTTTATGCTGGTTGTGGATATGGTGGTTCTTGTTTTCCAAAGGATGTAAAAGCACTTATCAAGACTGCTCAAAAAGTAGGATATGATATGGAAGTACTTCAGGCGGTAGAGTCAGTAAATGAAAAACAAAAGTCGATTTTATTCAATAAGCTGATGAAGCATTTTAATGGAGATATTAAAGGTAAAACTATTGCCATATGGGGGCTTGCTTTCAAACCGGAAACTGATGATATGCGCGAAGCTCCTGCATTGGTGTTAATTGATAAAATAATCAGTGTAGGGGCATCGGTTAAGGTCTATGACCCGATTGCAATGCCAGAATGTAAGCGTCGTATAGGTGATAAGGTAGTGTACTGTAAAGATATGTATGAAGCGGTTGTAAATGTTGATACTTTACTTCTTGTTACAGAATGGAAAGAATTCCGTATGCCAAATTTAGAAGTACTTAATAAAACAATGAAGAATAAAGTGATTATTGATGGGCGAAATATTTATGATGCTAAAGAAATGGTAGAAAGTGGTTTTGATTATTATAAGATAGGATAACAAGTATCTCTCATATCGGGGATTAAAATGCAAGCTAGGTTAAGATAAGTTCTTAAATATCTGATGGGGAAATGCTAATCATAAGTCAGGGCAAAGATTAGTCGCTGAAAGCAAAAATAATGTAAGCACTCAAATTAGGGTTTAAATTTAAAAGCTCTACCTTCGTAGCTGAACATTTAAACATCATATTATGTTACAGTAGCGAAGATTTGGAAAGATTCTATTTCCAGTACCAAACGGAGGCTATGCCTAAGGGTATCTCCGTAGAACAGTTCTGTTCCCATGACAAAGTGCCTTACAACCTATTCTACAAATGGCAGCATTGAAAGTAAGCGTCCAAAACTGACGTCTTGACTCGTATCTATTTCGACTTCCCTTTGCTGCAGACTAAAAGAGCAATATTATGTATAGTAGCAGTGATTTTGAAAAGTTATGGTTTCTCTACAAAACGGAGGGTGAACCCAAAGGTATTTCAATTAATTCATTTTGCCTGAGTCAAGGTGTTCCTTATCGTGATTTTAATACTTGGTGTGTGAAGCCTCGTAAGAAAATTGTTCCAGTTCAGATTGAAGATGCTCCTTCTTCAGATTCTTTAGTGGAAGCATCCCCCCCATTGCAGCCTGTGGTGAGTCTGTTCTCAAGCCAGCTACGGTCCCGGTGCTCCCTGGTAATATCCTTGTGACTATCCAGACCCGTGATGGTCTGAATATCCTTAAAGGCAATTTAGACTACCATGGTTTAAAAAAATTGGTAGAGAAATTGGAGGGTTTATGTTGACAATTTCGGGTTTGAAGAATTTCTATAATCTTCTCTCCTTTCACGATATGCGCTGCAAGGCCCTCCGTGTTTCCGAGATCATCCGTTCCCGATATCACCGTGACCCTCTTGATGGGGACGTTTATATTTTCATGTCTAAAGACCCAAAGAAGGTTAAAATGATCCATTACGAGCGTCACGCTTATTATTTGCATGAGAAGAGTTTTACGAACGGTTACCGTTTTATGCGAATTGAGTTGGAAGCAGGCATTACAGTTTATAAGATCGACTGGCAAAGCCTTGTATCCGTGCTTGAAAGCCCTGTCATAAAATCCATTCGCTTATAGTTTATCGGCGGTCGTTTGTGTGTTAAATAATTGTATATAAATGTGTTGTGTCTGTATTTATTTGTGTGTTTCTTTAATTTTCAGTACCTTTACGTCAAGTAAAGGCCATGGATCAAGAGGAATTACATACTTGAATATTAATGCGAGATTATCGAGACAGGAGTTGAACGCTTCTTCTGTCTCTACCGATCCTTGTACCGATATGGAATTAGATGAAATGAGACACTACGTACGCTTCATTCTAGGTCAGTTGGAAGATAAGCAGAAGCAGATGAACCGTGTGTTAGATAATTTATCGGAGCTTAAGTCTGCTTCCAAAGAACAAGGTAAACTGCTTGGGCGTATTGTCGCACTGACAGATGAACTTGAGCGGTTCCGCAAGGCAAATGTAGAATTGACTCGTTCCAATAAGAAACTGGAAGATCGTTTGGGTTTGGTCAGTAATGACCATTATAATACCTCCAAGAGTCGTAAGTGCATCGATAAGGATAAATCGGTGAAAGGCAAGAATGATGACTGTCCTGATTTTGATGGTACTGTTCCGTCGACTCCTCCAGATAATGGTTCGTTAGATACTTCATCTCGTGTTAATCAGGGTCCTAGCCGTAAAGGTGCTACTTATAAGAAAGAAATCGTGGGTGATCCTATCGAACATAAATGTGACCGCTCGAAACTTCCGGTCGGTACCGTGATTCTAAAAGTGATGAAGGCTAAAGTCGTCCGTACGATTGTCAACCTGATTGAAGAACATCATTTTGAAGTTCTGAAGGTGAAATACCCCGATGGAAGTATCAAACAAGTATACCTTCCTTGTGATGATGATAATCAGGTTCATTTATACGATGAAGTAGTCCCTGGTATTCATATCACCGCCTCTTTGTTGTCACACCTTCTGTTCAACCGTTATCAGGTGTGTTCTCCTGACTATCGTGAGTCAAAGAATCGCCTTTCTGATATGGACTGGAATACCTGCCGCCAGAATCTGGCGAATTGGGCGGATAAGGGCGCTGTTCAACTCAACAAGCTGATCCCTGCCTTGAAGGGTATCGCTTTAGAACCGGGTTCGAATGTGAATGTTGATGAGACGTGGTGTCGTTACCAGACCCACTTCGGCCATAGGAAAACGTATATGTGGTGCCTTGTTAACAAGAAAGCTGGTATTGTGATTTTCTTCTATGAAGACTTCCTTGATGAGGATGGTACCAAGCATGAGAGCGGCCGTGGCCGTAGTGTCCTGAAGGATTTTCTGGGCGATTCCCAAATCAAGTCTTTGCAGAGCGATGGTTGTAATGTCTATATGTATCTTGATGAGGAACTGATGGAGGTGGATCATTTATGCTGCCTTGCCCATGCGCGTAACAAGTTTAAGGATGCCTATAATCAGGCCTGTGAGAAAGCCCGTTCCTTCCTGGAGCAGATAGCCAAGCTGTATAAACGTGAGGATGACTACCGCCGGAATAATTTGACGTCAACTGATATTAAGGAAAAGCGCAACGATACTTATACGAATGGAATTGTGGAGCGTTTGCGAAGTGAGCTTTATGATTTGCTTGCCTTACCGGAAGAAGAGATGAGTGATTTAATGCGAACCGCTTTGAATTATCTCCATAAGTTTTGGAATCAGCTTTTTGCCTATCGTAAAGACGGAGAGTATACGATAGACAATTTGGCTGCGGAACGGGCGATACGCCCCTTGACGGTTCAGAGAAAAAACAGTTTGTTCTTCTGTAGTACGAAAGGATTATGAGAACCTACTACCAATGACGATCAGGCTAACCAATTAGTGAAAACAAATTAAGACTTAATATCCAAGACAAGTGGCGAGTGCCTACTAGCACTCGCCTGAAAGGGGTATACTATGTTTTGGACGCTTACGGATTAATACGTCCTAATGATACTTCACATAAACTTCTTGATGTCAGTAAGGCGACAAACTTCAAGTGAACATATAAGACTGAATTAAAAGAAGATGTTCGTCTTGCTTACAAAGACTTTCTGGATAATCCAATGAAAGCTGAACGATATTTAGAAAGTAGTAGAGTTTCAAAATTCAGAAGGTATTGAGTTTCTTTTCACTGCCAAAGCCAATTTGAAGCTCATCATTTTGTATACAGTGATGGCTTCTTCTATGAGTCCACAAAGTACAATCCTCATAGTGTCTCTACAGTTCAAGTAAGATATCAAACAGCTATACCACATAAATATCTATAGCGAAAGTAAAAATGAACTTAAAATCAGATAATAAATATTTTCTTTCTTCTTTCTTTTGGAGCACTTTTTCAAAAGTATTGAATGCATTATTTGGTTTTGTATCTGTACCTTTGTTATTAGGGTATTTTGGAAAAGCTGAATATGGGCTTTTGTCTATTGCAACTGCTTGCAATGGTTATATGCACTTGATGGATCTTGGGATGAACACAGGAGCTATTAAGTTCTTTTCTCAATGGGAAGCTGAAGGAAATAGGGGAATGATCAAACGTGTTTCACGTACGAATGTAACTTTCTATTTTATAATATCCATATTTAATATTTTGGGATTATTATCACTTGCTCTTTGGGGAGAAGGGTTGTTTTCTGTAACTCATGAACAGTTTGGGCAATTAAAGACATGTTTCGTTGTATTAGCTCTGTTCTCATCTGTTAGTTGGATTACCACAGCTTATAGCCAACTATTGACAGCATACAAAAAGTTGGATTTTACAATGAAGATTCAATGTGTAATGGTGCTGATCAAATGTGTACTTATTGCTTCTGTGTTTATTTTTGGTCTGTCATTGGTCGATTATTTTTTTTATTTAACATTGATAGTGAGTTCCGCTATTATTCCGTATGCTATTCAATGTAGACGTACTAATTTGATTGATACATTATTACCTGCAACTAATTGGAGTGACTTTAAGGTTGTTTTTACTTTCAGTTTGTCGATTTTTGCATTGTCGCTATTCCAAGTAACTGCCACTCAATCTAGACCAATACTACTAAGTATTTTCTCAACGGATGGTGCAGGAGCTATCGCAGACTATAGAATAATTGAAGTTATTCCTCAATTTATCATAACTGTTTGTGGAACATTTACTGGAATATTCCTTCCAAAGTCAGCTGAAATGATAGTTCAAAATAGCAGAGACGAAATACAACAATATGTTAATAATTGGACTGGTAAAACAACTATATTGGTATGCATTCTCTGTTTCCCGTTTGTAATAGGAGCAGAAAACATAATTAATGCATATGTAGGCTCGGGGTATTCTTATTTGGGAAAATGGTTACAATTGTGGTGTCTTTTCCTAATAGTACAGATGCATTCAACACCAGCATTTAGTTTCGTCTTAGCATATGGTAAAACGAAGGTGCTAGTATTGTTTACTGCTATTGCTTGTATATTATCAATGGTTGTGAATGTTTTGCTTTGTACAGTAATACCTATTGGCTCTGCTATTATTGGCTATGCAGTATATATGTTGAGTCTCATTGGAGTATATTATATATATATATATAGAATATACTTAAAGTTAAATAGTTGGCAGATATTTTTATCATTTTTGAAACCAATGTTTATTGGAGTGATGTGCTTTTTAATTCCTCATTTTCTTAATATTGAACATATATTTGGAACAATATCAAGTCCAAGGCTTTTTGGTTTATTTGTATTTATCATAAAAACAATAATTTGGTTTGTACCATTCATTATGATACTTTATTTTTCAAATCTTTTAAAAACAAAACGATAAATTGATAATACAATAATTATATATGTCGTTAAAACAATATTTTGTAAGAGCTTTTAATTATGTGTTACATGGTGTTCCTGTGAAAAATGTTTACCCAAGGGTTGACTTGATTCAATTTCCTAAATCTTTAGAAGGTAGATGTGCTTTTATTACAGGAGGAACAAGTGGTATTGGCTATGAGATAGCAAAAACATTTGTAAATTCCGGAGCTAAAGTAGTAATTACAGGGCGGAATTGTGAGACAGTTAAAATGGCATCTGAGAAGATTGAGTATGATCTTCAGGTTAACCATCGGGTATTTGGTATAGAAATGAATAATTTAGAAATTGCCTCTTTCATAAAATGTGTGGATAAAGCGGAAAGTCTTATTGGCAAAATTGATATTTTGGTTAATAATGCTGGTATTGGAGGAGGTGATTTTTCAACAACAGAAGAAGACGAATATGATAAAGTTATGGATACAAATCTAAAGGCGAATTTCTTTCTTAGTAGAATCATTGCTAATCGTATGATTGCGAATAATATATCAGGTAATATCCTTAATATCGCATCGTCATCTAGTTTGCGCCCTGCAAATTCTGCATATGTCTTATCAAAGTGGGGAGTACGTTCTTTGACTGAAGGATTAGCTTTGTCTTTAATACCACATAATATCGTAGTTAATGGGATTGCTCCTGGTCCTACAGCAACTCCTATGCTACATAAGAAGTTTTCGCCTGATAAATCTTTAACTAGATTAGACAATCCGATTGGACGTTATGTGTTACCACAGGAAATTGCTCAGATGGCTGTTGTTTTGGTTAGCAATATGTCTAGATCGATAGTTGGAGATATTGTATATATGACAGGAGGAGCTGGGAATCTTTTTAATTCGGATTTTGAATATAAATTTTGTTAGCGTCTAATTTTGACGTATTGCTCAATTTCAAGAGATGTCCGACCTTTGAAGCTGTAATAACAAACGAAGATTTATGTATAGCAACATTGATTTTGAGTGTCTTTTCATTTGCCCTCTTGTAGGCGAACGTTAAGAACAGCTTGTTCTTCAGCAGTGATAAGATGGCAAGTGTATTGGCTGCCTACTATATTTTGATATCCACGTGTAAGATGCTTAAAGACTTGGTGTTGGAGTATCTGAAAAAAATAAGGCGATGGTTCAAGGAAGAAGATTACGAGAATCTATTCCCCATGAGCATCGGATTAAATACTAATCAATATTAAAAAATAATCCATTTTGACTAAAATTTGCAGAAAACCGCCATTCGGTGGTTATCTAAACTCTATATGTCAAAATTGGACACTGACATAAATTTTATATTTTATGTATACAATCGTAGAAAATGCTAAAATTGTTATAGCATTGCTTAAGAGGCATAATATTCGCCATATTGTATTGAGTCCCGGAGGATCGAACATTCCAATTGTACAAGGAGTCCAAGATGACCCATTCTTCAAATGCTATTCAGTTGTGGATGAGAGGAGTGCTATGTATGTTGCAATTGGAATATACCTTCAAACAGGGGAAATGGTGGCTACCTCATGCACTAGTGCTCAAGCTACAAGAAATTATATTCCAGGATTAACAGAAGCGTATTATAAACATGTCCCTATACTTGCAATTACTATGTCAAAGCATCCAGTGTTTGTTGGACAAGAGTATATGCAATGTCCTATTCAGACATCACTACCTGTAGATGCTGTGAAAAAATCATATAATTTGCCGTACATTTCTACAGAACTTGACCGTCAACTATGTGTGCGTGTTGCAAATGAAGCTATGTTAGAATTGACGCATCATTGTAATGGTCCAGTCCAACTAAACATTGAAGCTTTAGATAGTGAAACTTGGGAAATCTCAGACAAAGAAGATTTGCCAATTCCTCGTGTTATTAGTAGATATGAAAAATGGGGTGATTTTGAAAATATTAATCTACTGGATAAAAGAATTCTGATAGTTGTTGGTGAACACAGGCCTTTCTCTGATTCTGAAAGAAATGCTATCGAAAATTTTTGTGAAACTAACGATGTTGTGGTCTATACTGTACACATTTCAAATTATCATGGGCGTTATTCAATTAACGGAGAAAAATGTTTGCTATGTTCTTCCGAAAAGTATTTCAAGGAGTTTTTGGAACCAGATATTGTAATAACAATTGGAGGGATTACAGGTGACTATGTTTGCTATAATAAATTAAGTAAATCACTTAGTAAAGAGGCTGAAGTATGGAGGGTATCACCAGATGGCAACGTTGTTGATACCTACGGTAGGCTAACAAAAATATTTGAAATGAGATATGAAGATTTCTTTGTGAGATTTTCAAACATTGATAGTCCTAGTCATTCTTTTTTTTGAAGGCTGGAAAAATAGTTTAGTTGATCTTGATTCTATTGAGATTGCATTCGGAAATGTGTTTGCTGCTCAGCAATTACACCACTTGATTCCACATGGTAGTAACTTGAATTTTGCTATACTTAATAGTTTTAGGAGTTGGTTGCATTTTGATTTGCATCCATCAATTAAGTGTTTTTGTAATGTTGCGGCTTTTGGTATAGATGGTTGCATGTCAACAATGCTTGGCCAAAGTTTTTGTACTGATTCCCTATGTTTTCTTATAACGGGTGATTTGTCTTTTTTTATTATGATATGAATTCTCTTGCACTAAGACATATTCGAGATAATGTGAGAATTTTATTGGTGAATAATAATGGAGGTGCAGAGTTTAAATTGGGTAATATACATGAAAAAACAGATGTTTCACGATATATAGCAGCGGATAATCATTTCAAGAACGCCAAGGCTTGGGCTGAAGATAATTCATTCATTTATTTTTCAGCTCATAATAAAGAGGAGTTCTTGGCTCATGTCAATGATTTTGTTGGAAACTCTAAAGGACCTGTAATTTTTGAATTGTTTACGACACCTGATAATGATAGAAAAGCGGTGGGTGATGTTGCAAAAGCATGTTTAAAGTACACTACAAAAAAGAATCGCTTGCTATTAAAGCGAAATCAATAATTAGAGATTCTATCGAAGGTGTTTTGGGAGAGAAGGTCTTTCGGACTTTAAAAATGTCCGTCAAAAATGAGTAGAAATATGAAAAAGTATGTTATTGTTACAGAAATGAACCTTAATGATCCTAATAGAGGTACAGCGGCTTTAGGATACGGTGCTATGTCTTTTTTGAAAGAACGAAACCTTTTAAGTAGTGATCACATATTGCTTCATATCCCTACTCCTATTTTTCCATGGAAATATGAGGATAAATTAGAAGTTGTAAATATCCAAGGTGCAAAGTACAAAATACAGACTTGTTATATATTTAAACCGATATTTGATTTATATATAAAATGTGGTATTCTTTTGCCATTCACAAAACTCAAGAAAATTATCAAACAGATTGATCTGGTCGCTGCAATAAACGGTGGTGACGGTTTCTCTGATATTTATAATAGTTCTACATTTCATTGGAGATTAAGAGAGACACTAATGGCTAATAGAGCAAATATACCAGTTGTGATATTGCCTCAGACTATCGGACCATTTTATTGTATAAAGAATTACAATATTGCAAAATCTATCCTTAAGAGTGCAAAATTTGTTTTTGTCAGAGATGCAAAATTTGTTGATGAACTTGATAAGATGGAAGTAAGGTATGAATTAACAAAAGATTTATCTGCGTACATGATGCCTGAGAAATGGGATATTGATATTCGGCAAAATAGTATTGGACTTAATGTAAGTGGTTTGTGTTACAGTAATTCTTTTAGATCTCTTTCTGGGCAATTTGAATGCTATCCTCTCTTGATTAATGCTATTATACAGCGTTTTCAAGATAAAGGTCTTAATGTTTATCTTATCCCACATTCGTATAATTATCAACAACCAGAGGAAAGTAATGATGATATTGTAGCTTGTCGTGCTGCGTTTGATAAATTATCAAGTAAAAAAGGAGTTTATCTTATTGATATGGATTTGTTATCTCCTCAAATAAAGTATGTAATAAGTAAAATGTCTTTTTTTTGTGGAACTCGTATGCATGCAAATTTTGCTGCGATATATACGGGGTTCCTCTTTTTGTTGGCTTGCATATAGCTATAAATTTGAAGGTGCTTTTGATGCAAATGGTCTCAATGGCAAAGAACAAACAACTACAATTAATAATATATGTTTTAATGATATTCCTTCCATTGTGGATAAAATCGAACAAGTGTACATAAAACTTACAAATAATAGCGAAGATTTATGAAACCAAGAGTAATTGCTTTATATTTACCCCAGTATCATCCAACGCCACACAATGATCTGTGGTGGGGTAAAGGATTCACAGAATGGACAAATGTCGGTAAGGCAAAAAAACTTTTTCCAGGTCATGAACAGCCCAAAGTACCTGCTGATTTAGGCTATTATGACTTACGCTTACCGGAAGCGAGAGAAGCGCAAGCAGAACTTGCACGAGAGGCTGGTGTAGAAGCATTTTGTTATTACCATTACTGGTTCGGAAATGGTCATGAGGAATTGGACTTGCCGTTTAAAGAAACGTTAAGAACAAGAAGACCTGATTTCCCATTTTGCTTATGTTGGGCAAACGAAACTTGGTATTCTAAATTCTGGAATATGGATGGTAAAGTAAGTAAAAAGCCTATTGCAGAACAGTTATATCCTGGAGATGAAGATATAATAAATCATTTCAATTCGTTACTATCGGCATTCAAAGATGATCGATATGTAAAAGTGAACGGAAAACTATTCTTCATGGTGTATATGCCTTTCGAATATCCAGAGATGAAACATTTCATGGATGTATGGAATCGACTTGCTAAGGAAAAAAGGTCTTGAGGGTTTTTATTTTGTAGCCCATTTAGTTCATGGCGGAGATATAACACCTAAGAATGTGGAAAAATTGATAAAGATGGGTTTTGATTCCGTAAATGTTGCTGGTTTATTTAGAGCAATAAAGAAAGAACGAAGTTTTTTTTGATCGTGTAGTTCATAAGGTTTTAAATAGACCATATATAATGAAATATGAGTCTATTATTCCTGAAATGATTAAAGAGGAAGATAATCGGAAAGAAGTTATTCCGACCATTACTCCTAATTGGGATCATTCTCCTCGAAGTGGTGCTTCGGGAGTGGTTGTTACAGAGGTTACAGCTGACTTATTTAAGACATTAATAAGAAAGGCTATTAACATTATAAAAGATAGAACTCAAGAGGAAGCAATTATTATTCTAAAAGCATGGAACGAATGGGGTGAAGGCAATTATATGGAACCCGATTTGAAACATGGCAAAATGTATATTAATGCATTAAGGGAGACCTTGGAAGAGGTCAAGTAATTCGTATATGAGTTTTACTAGAAATATTCTTTCTCTTTACCGCAAACTTCAATATAAGATTTGTGGACGTTCAAAATATGGCACAATGTCTCCAGGGGCATTATGTACGCATACTCCATTTGAGGAGGAGATTAATCATGGTGATGTTGTACATCCATGTGTGCGATATATACCTGAAGGATATTTGGGGCATAAATGGTGGATGATTTATACTCCTTATTATAAAAGCAATGATAAGACAGAGAACCCTATCCTCTGCTATGGAGATAATGAGACAAACGTCCCTCCTACACACTGGATAGTAGCGTATCAGGTGCAAGGGCAGCCTACAAAAGGATACAACTCGGATCCTGCTTTGCTCTATGCTGACAAGAAGTTATATGCCTTTTGGCGTGAGAATTTTACAGGTAGGTGCGATATAAACGGATTTACAAGAGCTACTTTTGGAGCGGAAGTGTTTGAGGATGGAATTGGAGAAGTATTCGGTCCCGTTGTGGGAACTAAGGATGCAGAAATCGACCCAGAAACAAGCCCTGCTTTTATAAAAGAACAAGATGGTACATATCGTTGTCTTGCCACACATATCACATTTCATAGTAAGACCATCAAACGGCTGCCTGCTTTTTTGCGGAAGATCATCAATCCTGTAATTTTCATATCTGATTTGATGGGATTCTGGAGTCAACAGAAGGCTCATGGCATTGCTCAATGGTCGTGTGACAAGGTGAACGGAAAGTTTTATTTAGAAGGTACGGTAAAATTTGAAGATAAGAATGTTCTTTACCGCCCTTGGCATATTGATTTCTTTGAGTGTGAAGGGAAGCTTTTCGCAATCGTACAGAGCAACCAGTGTAATGCTGATATTTGTCTTGCGGAGAGTAAGGATAGAGTACATTTCCGTTTTTTTAAGAGACCGCTTATGACTAATGAGACCTGTGGAAAAGTGGGAATATATAAGCCTACTGCCGGAGTTGTGGATGGCAGATTCTTTCTCTACTATACTGCTCAGGATGTTGATAACAGGACTCTCAACAAACTGTATCTCATCACAATGGATTTTAATGAATTGCTAAAAAACTGCAATGAATATAGTATTTTTTCATAGTAATGGCATAGTGCCTACATTAGGAGGCATTTCTCGTATAACAGCTATTCTGGGTGCATTATTCGTTGATAAAGGCAATAATGTCTGGTATATTGGAGCGCAAGACAAGCATAAAGGGCAGAAATATTGCAGTTGGCAGAGTTTCCTGCCATCATCTAAGTTGTTTGCTGATGAGAATATCAGATATATTGTTAATTTTATAAAAGAGCATCAGGTAGATGTAATAATCAACCAATGTGCCCTTGACCATCATAGTGCTCAATTTCTTGCTTTATGCAAAAAAGAAGTAGATTTCCTGTTAGTGTCATGTTTTCATAATTCTATTCTTACTCCAGTATTGAATGGAGCTTACCAAAAAGAGTATCTTTTAAAAACAAAAGGTTTTGGATGGCTTTTTTATTTGATGAAAACTCGTCTTATATCGTCCATAATGACTACGTTTTATATCTGTAAGTATCGCAAGCACTACCTCTCAACCGTCCAGAATAGTGATCGAGTTGTGTTGTTGTGTGATGGACAACAGTCAGAACTGTATCGAATGTGTGGTATTATATCTTCTGAAAAAGTACGCGTCATCCCTAACTGTACAGATATAAATATTGAACAGCCACAGTGTAAGGAACAGACAGTTGTTTGGGTAGGTACATTTGACTATTCTGTTAAACGACCTGACAATATGTTGCGTATATGGAAACAGGTTGAATCCAAACATCCAGATTGGAGTCTGTTGATGTTGGGTGATGGACCATCATGGAAAGAGATGAAAGAATTGTCAAAATCGTTAGGTCTGCGACGAGTCTCTTTTTGCGGTAGAGTGCAACCTGAGGAATATTACAAAAAGTCTTCAATTTTGTGTGTCACAAGTGTTCATGAATCTTTTTCACTTGTAACGTTGGAGGCTCAACGGGCAGGTTGTGTGCCTATATTAAATAACGCTTTCAGTCCGGCTCCTATGCTCATTCAGGATGGTGAGAATGGTTATCTAGTTCCAGCATTTGATAACAATGCTTTTGCTAACATGCTTGATTCGTTGATGAACAATCCAGTGAAGAGAGAGAAAATGAGTATGAAAGCAGTAGAGAGTATAAAACGTTTTTCACTTGATGTGGTTTATGCCCAATGGCTGAAAGAACTAAAGAATGATTAATAGTGCTGAATTTATATCCAATGAAGGACTCAAATAAATTAATCTCTTTTGTTGTAACCTTTCAGGTGATAGCTCAAGGATGTAAGAATATCCTGGTGCAAGGATTTCCATTCTTTTATGAGATAAACGATATGTTGAATGTTGTAATTATGGGTGGTTCTTTGCTGATGTATGTGTATGCCTTGTTAACAACGGGGAAATTGCGAATACCTGTGCAAACTATAGGTGTATTGTTTTTTGTGGGAATGACCTATTTGTTTACTTATATGTTTTGCTCTCAAAACGTAAAATACATTCAGCCTACTATTCTTAGAGCACTTGTAGCTTGCTTCTTACCTTTCTGCTTGTAAGCAAACTGTTGACTTTTGAATATCTTTGTGATTATTTCACCAAAGGTTCTTTCCTGATAACTTTGAGTGGCGTATTATATGCTGGGATTATCAACGTGATAGGTCATACTACCACTTCTGAGTGGAGTACGTATTCTATGACTATGTCAAATGTGCTGCTTTTGTCTGTACTTTGGCAGTTAAATGCGTATTTCGACTCAAAAACAAGCTGGCACTTATTGCTGCAATTATTGGTTCTGTAGTGATATTTATATATGGATCAAGAAATCCGTTCTTAGCCATTGCTTTCTTTGTTTCGATAAAAATATTATTCAATTCGAAAAAGGAAGAGTTCATCTGGAGTCGCCATCAAATTGTTCTTTGTTTCTTTTGTTTTGATTGTATTATCTTTCTTTAAAGAAATACTTTCTTTTGTTGGAGGGATGCTTGACTCCTTTGGTCTTAGCAGTCGCACCCTGTATTATCTGATAAATGCAGATACTGTAGATATTACTACAGGCAGAAATGAGATTCATGACAAGTTGTGGGATATAGTCCTAAATGATCCTTTTTTAGGTCTTGGTATTGCCGGTGATGAAGTGGTAATACAAGAACTTGCTCATAGTATGTACTTAAGCATTTTCGTTACATATGGAATGATATTGGGTAGCCTTGTTATTCTTTATCTATTCTCGCAAACTATAAATGGTATTCGTAGAACATCCGGCCTAAATCATAATATAATTATTATGTACGTCTGCCTCGTTTTTCCAAGAAGTTTTACGGGAGGCGATATTTGGGCAAATGATTCTTTATGGTTTTTAATGGCGTTAATCATATCATCTCTTCGACAAAGAAAAAGAGCAATGGTTTGATACAGATAGTTTATAACTATGAATGTTAAATCTTTTTTTAATTGTGTAAGTCCAAGACTCCTTACTAGTCTTCAGTTTCTCTATCATTTCCATAAGCCACTGAACTGGTTCAGGCCAAAAGATTTGAACGAGAAAATCAACTGGCTGAAGTTTAATTCTGACACGAGTTTGTGGACATTGTGTGCTGACAAATATCGTGTTCGTCAATATATTCACGAAAAAGGGCTTGATGATACTCTTGTGAAACTATATGGTGTTTGGGAAAAAGCAGAGGATGTGGATTGGGATTCTCTTCCGGATTCCTTTGTTTTGAAAACAAATAACGGAAGTGGTGATATCCTTGTTTGTAAAGACAAAAACAAACTGGATATAGAAAATACAGTTAAGAAGTATTCTGCATTGCTCTCAAAATCGTTTAGCGAGACAAATGGCGAGCCCCACTATGCTGCCATGAAACCTTGTATGATAGCCGAAGAAGTGCTTGACTGCAAGAAACAGCCGATAGAAACAGACACGCTGATAGACTACAAAATTTGGTGTTTTGATGGAAAACCTCATCATATATGGGCATGTTTCAATAGACATCAAGGGTCTGTTGAGGTGGCTACCTATGACCTGGATTGGAAACGACACGATGAGTGTAGCGTTTTTACTTCACATTATAAACAAGCCCAATCAGATTTGCCAAAACCTGTGTCATTAGACAAAATGCTTGAGATTGTCTCAAAACTTTCATGTGGAATACCTCAGGTTAGGGTGGATTTGTATGAAGTTGATGGCAAACCATATTTCGGCGAGATGACTTTTTCGTCAGCTGGTGGATTTATGAATTTCTATACATCCCAATTTCTGCGAGAGATGGGTGATTTAGTGGATCTGTCATTAGCAAAAAAGAAAATAAAGAAGAGATGTACGACAAAATAGTTTTTTAGTTAGTTCACTCTCTCAACCTCGAGCAATCCGCAGAGTGGAATCTATAGCAGCCCTCGGATATGAGGTAGAAGTGTACGGATATGATAGAGTGCAGTACAACTGCAATAAGTTTTCTGCTAAAATTCCGGTGACCGTCTTAGGGCAGATGTCGAAAGGTGATGGGTATCTTGAAAAGATTAGAACCGTAAAGCGAGATATTGCTCGTGTTGTAAAGGAACACAAGGGGCAGAGTTGCCTTTATTATTCCTTTGGTTACTTCGAGAGCATCTTCCTTCGTATGAAAGGTGTTCCATATGCATACGAGATTTCGGATATAGCATACGGCTTTCCTGCTTTTGGTAAAGTCCGTCCTTTGCTTCGGGCTATTGACCGTAATCTTGTGAAGAATGCTCAATTTACTTTGCTGACATCTGAAGGTTTCAGGGGTTTCCTTAACCAGCCAAAGGCAAGATTTATTGTTCAGCCAAACAAGGTAAACCGTAAGATTATTGGTGTGGAGCGCAAACCGCTCAACCTGAAAGATGACCACTTTATATTTTCATTTGTGGGTTCGATACGTTACACCTCAATGATGCGTTTTGCTCGGACCATAGGAAAATATTTTCCTCAGCATGAGTTTCACTTCCATGGAGTGGCAAATGTGGAATCGACCCAGAAAGCTATTGATGATATGATGGAATTGTACCCGAATATCAAATTGTTTGGTGCTTTCAAAAATCCCGATGATTTCGAACATATTTATAATTCTGTAGATATTGTGGTAGTGACATATGGAGTAGAATCGCTCAACGAAACTATTTTGGATCCAAACAAATTGTATGAAGGTATCTTTTTCTGTCGTCCGCTGATTGCTACTAAGGGGACTTTTCTTGCTGAACAGATAGAAAGCTATGGTTGTGGCATCAGCATAGACTCTTCGACAGAAGAGGCAATACGCAATTCGCTCAGCCAGCTGACAATAGAGCAACTTAACAATATTTCTAGAAGGGAATATGAAATAGAGCGCGAAGAGGTTTTTGACAGTATGGATAATCTTTCAACATTACTAGAGGAGATATGCAAGAAAAGAAAGAATTGAATTGGGTAAATGTGGCAAAAGCGATAAGTATTATTACTGTGCTGTTTGTGCATACAGAAAACTATTATGGTCTGAAACTCGGCGAAATCAATCAATTTTTGTGCGGATTCTATGTAAATGCTTTCTTCTTGATTAGCGGATATTTACTTTTCCGCAAGCAACTTAATAAACCTGCCATTGAAGCAGGTTCGGCTCAATATATAATAGGGGATGGTAAAAAGCTGATATTTAGTATTCTATATAGGCTGTATATCCCCATGATAATATTCTCATCAATTGAGTTTTTACCGAAGATTATGATAACTCACAGGGCGTTTGAATTTAATGCACTCTTAATTGAGACAGTAGGAGCAGGCACCTATTGGTTTACATCTGCTCTTCTGATTGCTGAGGTGATTATTGCCTTGCTTTTGGTAACTAGAAGGAAAAATATTGGGTTTTATGTCGTAGCTCTAGGAATAATATCTTCTATAGGCATATATCTTTATGACATAGAAATTTTCCACCTACATCGCGAACCATTTTTTGTTAGCAGGGGAATACTAGCCTGCTTCTTCTTGGGATTAGGAGCCTTATACTGGAAATATGAGACATGGTTTGATAGAGTTATCAACAAACACACCATCCTGCTTCTTTTAGCACTTTATTTGTATATAGCTTATTTCTGTCCAGTTGCTCCAAGATTTATGGTCTCAATGGGTGATATGGATGTATTAGGCTACTTTTTCGGATTCCTTGGATCTGTATATTAATCTGGTTTTGTAGACAGTTGCCACAGATAAAAACTCTCACATTTGTTGGTCGAAATAGCATCTGTTTCTATTTCATGAGTGGTGCGTTGCCAATCACATTATCTGCTATTATAAAAAGATTTTATCCTGAAGTGTCCCCTTGGGGGTATTTTTAGTATTTAGCCTTACATTAATTGGGGCGTATATAGCAAGCTTGGTTATTGTGAAATATCTGCCATGGATGCTTGATATTAGGAAATTAAAAAAATGATGAAGAAGAATGTTCTTGTGAATTAATCATCTGGTTTCCTTGTGGTGGATGACCTGTTAGTTCGAAGATAAATATTGAAAATATGTAGATACAATAGGTCAAGTAGCGCAAAGAGAATGGCAACTTGGCTCTTGGCATTCACGTAGGTATTCTTCAAGTTACTCTTCAAGTATAGAGATTGTGAAGTTGTCTATTATACCAATCTGCCAATAGCTTGCTTCTCAGCTTTACTCTTGAATAACAAGTTTCGTATTGTGGAGTATGACATCTATCCTGATGTTTTTAAAACAATTGGTACAAGTGAAAAACTTTATTTATAAAACATGGGCAATGCTGAAAATACACCTCTATAAAAAGGCAGAGAAGATATACACTTTGAGCGAAGGGATGAAGGAAGTCCTGACAACCTATGGTTCAGCAGAAAAATAAAAAGTCCTTTATCTTTAAGGGGTTAAAAGCAGCAGAGTGCTCACTTTATATTAAAAAAATACTTAAAATATAGCTACAGAATATATATTGTAAATTAGAAATACTTTAAATAATAAAGACTAATGAGAAAAAAAGCATTAATAACTGGCATTACTGGTCAAGATGGGTCTTTCCTTGCTGAGTTTTTAATTGATAAAGGTTACGAAGTTCATGGTGTTCTTCGCCGTTCTTCCTCTTTTAATACAGGTCGTATTGAGCATCTTTATTTGGATGAATGGGTACGTGACATGAAGAAAGATCGTCTGATAAATCTTCATTATGGAGATATGACTGATAGTAGTTCGTTAATTCGTATAATTCAGCAGGTGCAGCCTGATGAAATCTATAATCTTGCTGCGCAAAGTCATGTAAAAGTATCTTTTGATGTTCCTGAATATACGGCTGAAGCTGATGCTATAGGAACACTTCGTATGCTTGAAGCTGTTCGTATTCTTGGTTTGGAGAAAAAAACGCGAATTTATCAAGCTTCTACTTCTGAACTTTTTGGTAAAGTTCAAGAAGTACCTCAGAAAGAAACTACTCCTTTCTATCCTCGTAGTCCTTATGGGGTAGCCAAGCAATATGGTTTCTGGATTACAAAGAATTATCGGGAAAGTTATGATATGTTTGCCGTGAACGGTATTCTCTTTAATCATGAGAGTGAACGACGTGGTGAAACATTTGTGACAAGAAAAATTTCTTTAGCTGCAGCTCGTATCGCTCAAGGTTTTCAAGACAAATTGTATTTGGGTAATCTTGATGCTCGCCGTGATTGGGGATATGCGAAAGATTATGTAGAGTGTATGTGGCTCATCCTTCAACATGATACGCCGGAAGACTTTGTAATAGCTACTGGTGAGATGCATACTGTTCGTGAATTTGCTGTTTTAGCTTTTCGAGAGGTTGGCATTGAACTTTGTTGGGAAGGTGAAGGAATTCATGAAAAGGGGATTGATGTAAAAAGTGGTAAAGTTCTTGTAGAGATAGATCCTAAGTATTTTCGTCCTTGTGAGGTCGAACAATTGTTAGGTGATCCAACTAAAGCAAAAACTTTACTTGGCTGGAATCCGACAAAAACCAGCTTTCCTGAATTAGTAAGAATCATGTTAGCCCATGACATGAGTTTTGTGAGGAAGTTGTATCGGAAAAGTTACATTAAATAAAATTGATTGATTTGTACTGCTGTATGGTATTGACAAAGCTAGGCGTTGATTTAAGATGAAAATGAATATAAATAAAGTGGTTATAATAAATCAGTCAACAGGTTATTTGACAGTTGATATTGTTAATGCATACTGTAAGGTTTATAAAGATGTAACACTCATAACGGGAAGGGTGGAAGAATATGATCGAAAATTGTCTTCTGACGCTAAAGTATGTAAGATAATATCTTATAATAAATCGTCTGTCTTTATGAGGATTCTTACTTGGATTGTTGGTTTTGTGCAAATATTATTTGTTTTATTATTTAAGTTTCCAAATGCTTTGGTTGTTTATGTTACTAATCCGCCTATTACCTATTTTGCATCTTTGTTATTGAATAATCAATATATAATTATTGTATATGATATTTATCCACATGCACTTAAAAACATAGGTATAAAAGATAATAGTTTAATATTTAGGATATGGGGAAATATTAATCGAAAAGTCTTTCGTAATGCAGACTGTATTTTCACACTCAGTAATGGTATGGCTAATCTTCTTACGAAATATGCTGATAAAGTGAAAATTAAGATTATTCCGAATTGGGGGGCAATTACGATGAATCCTATTCCTAAAGGCGAAAATTACTTTATTAAAGAACATCATTTAGAGAACAAATTCGTAGTAATGTACTCTGGTAACATTGGCTATACACATAATGTAGAGACAATTATTGATATTGCTGCGCGTTTACAAAATGAGTTGGAGATTCATTTTATGATTATTGGAAATGGAGGGAAAAAAGCTGATTTAATTAAATCGGTTGAGACACGAGGGTTGACCAATTGCACTTTTTTAGATTGGCTTCCTGCGGATAAGATTGTTTATTCTCTGAGTGCTGCCAATTTATCAGTTGTGACGCTCACTGACGATACAGCTTTTGTTAGTGTTCCAAGTAAGACATATAACATCCTTTCTGTTGGTAGCCCTATACTTTGTGTTGCTCCTGAAAAGTCAGAAGTTGGTCAATTGGTAAAAAAGGAGCAATGCGGAAAGTGCTATGATAAAAGCCATATAAAGGAGATGGTAAATTTTATTTTACAATTAAAATCTGATAAAGAGTACTATGCTGAAATGGTACAAAATTCACTAAATGCCTCCATGCACTATACCTTCGCAAATGCAAGTGAGTATGTCTGTTATAAATGATATTAAATGTTATGTATGAACGCTGTGTAAAGAGGACATTTGATTTTGTCTTTGTTGTTTGCATATTAGCTATCGTTTGGCCTATACTTCTTCTTCTTGCTTTTTGGCTTTATTTTGCCAATAAAGGAGCTGGTGCTTTTTTATTCAGGAACGTCCTGGCAAGCATGGTAAGATTTTCAAAGTTATCAAATTCAAAACAATGACGGACGAACGGGATGAAGATGATAACTTATTGCCGGATGAGAAGCGTTTGACAAAAATAGGAAAATTCATTCGTTCCACTTCTATTGATGAATTGCCACAATTGATTAATGTGCTGAAAGGCGATATGGCTTTGATAGGTCCCCGCCCTTTTTACTTCCCCAATACCTTCCTCTTTATTCCAAAGAACAGGCCCGTCGTCATGCAGTCCGGCCAGGCATTACAGGTTGGGCACAGGTGAATGGACGTAATGCCATTTCCTGGACAAAGAAGTTTGAACTAGATGTGTGGTACGTGGATCATTGCTCTTTTTTACTTGATTTGAAAATCATTTTTATGACAATAAAGAAGGTCTTTGTACGCGAAGGTATTAGTTCGGAAACTTCGGTTACGATGGAGGCTTTTACTGGAAACAATTGAAACTTTAAAAAATGTATTTATATGGTGCCAGTGGTCATGCCAAAGTGATCATTGATATATTGCGTGCGAATAATGAACCGATTGAAGCATTGTTTGATGATAATGAAAAAATCGATTCTCTTTTTGATTATCCCGTATTACGTTCGTCGGAAGTCTGTGGTCCGTTGATAATCAGTATTGGTGATAATGGTATTCGCAGGAAGATAGCTGAAAGTCTGCATGCTACCTTTGGTAATGCTTTTCATCCTTCAGCCATTATATCTGAAGAAGCTGTAATAAAAGAAGGTACGGTCGTGATGCAGGGAACCATCATACAATCCGGTGTCTGTATCGGCAGGCATTGTATTATCAATACTGGGGCTTCTGTGGATCATGAGTGCATCATTGAGGATTATGTACATATCTCTCCTCATTGCACCCTTTGTGGCAATGTACAGATAGGGGAGGGTAGTTGATTGGTGCAGGTACTACCATTATTCCGGGTGTAAAAGTCGGGAAATGGAGTGTGATCGGTGCCGGTTCTGTCGTCACCAAAGATATTCCGGACAATGTTCTGGCTGTAGGGAATAGATGTAAAATCATAAAGAACTTATTATAGTTTTCTTTTAATCATATAATTTCATGGACAAGAGAATTTATCTTTGCCTTGCTCATATGAGCGGCAAGGAGCAAGACTTTATACGCGAAGCCTTTGATACCAACTGGGTAGTTCCTTTGGGACCTAACGTCAATGCTTTCGAAGAAGAACTGAAACATTTTGTGGGACAGAATAAGGAAGTTGTTGCTTTATCTGCTGGCACGGCAGCTATCCATTTAGGTTTAATTCAGTTGGGCGTCAGTACAGGTGATGAAGTGATCTGCCAGTCATTCACTTTCTGTGCTTCAGCTAATCCTGTAGCTTATCAGGGGGCAACTCCTGTATTTATCGATAGTGAAGAAGACACTTGGAATATGGACCCTGCTTTACTGGAAGAGGCTATCAAAGACAGAATTGCGAAAACTGGTAAAAAGCCTAAAGCCATTCTTCCGGTTCATCTTTATGGTATGCCTGCCAGAATTGATGAGATTTGTGCTATTGCATCGAAATATGACATTCCGGTGTTGGAAGATGCTGCCGAAGCTTTAGGTTCTGAGTTCAAGGGACAAAAGTGTGGTACTTTCGGCACTTTCGGTGTCTTATCTTTCAATGGAAATAAGATGATCACTACTTCGGGTGGTGGTGCGTTAATCGTTCCTGATGAAGCGGCAAAGAAGCAGACCATGTTTTATGCTACTCAGGCCCGTGAACCTTTCCCTCATTACCAGCATGAAAAGATCGGTTATAACTACCGCATGAGTAATATTTGTGCGGGTATCGGTCGTGGTCAGATGACTGTGCTGGAAGATCATATTGCCCATCACCGCCATGTACATGATCTTTATGCAAAAGCTTTTGAAGATGTGGATGGCATTACACTGAAATCTAATCCTGACGATCGTTTCAATGCTAACTATTGGTTATCTACGATTCTGATTGATCCTGAGAAGACCGGTACTAATTATGACGAAGTTCGTGTGCAACTTGATGCCAAAGGTATTGAGACTCGTCCTTTGTGGAAACCTATGCACCTTCAGCCTGTCTATGCGAATAATCCTCGCTATGTGAATGGTGTTTCTGAACGTTTATTCAATATGGGATTATGTATTCCTGCCGGACCTTGGGTGACAGATGAAGACGTAGCGTACATCGTGGAGCAAATAAAGGCATGTTTGAAAAAGTAAATCATAGCGCTTTGGTATAATATTCATTTATAACTACTTACAACTTTTCTCAGAAAAACTACTCTCTTCGCTCATTTTCCTACTTTTATTAGAGATTTAATCCTCATCTTTGCATCAACGTTGATCAACAAAGTGAAATAAAACAGAATTTAAATCTCTAAATGAAAAAGTATGAGTGTAATTTTTAGAACGGTAGAGAGACCGTCTGACCCTCGGGTTGAGAATTCTCCCAAAAAGTTTTTCCCTCAGTTAATAACTTTAGGACAGAGTGTAGACTTGGCATTCATAGCCCAGAAGATGCAAGATCGTTCTTCGCTTTCTATTGGTGATATCCGAGTACTATGCAGAACTTCGTGGAGAAGCTGAAAGAACAGTTGCTGGAAGGCAAAACAGTAAATATTGCAGGATTGGGTGTATTTATGCTGGCTGCAAAATCTAAGGGAGAAGATAAAACTGAAGATGTGACCGCCAAGAGTGTGGAGAGTGTTCGTATCTGCTTCCAGGCTAACAGGGAATTGAAGATAACCAAGACTGCTACCCGTGCCGGTGAAAAACTGGATTTGATCAGCCTGGATGATTATCTGAAAAATTTAGCTAATGTTCCATCAGGAGGTGGTTCAGATGGTGGCTCAGGAGGTAATTCGGGTGATGGGGGAATAGAAGACGATCCTCTGGGATAATTTCCAAAGCCAGCAGCTTTGGAAATTAAAGAATTAAGAATTAAAAATTAAAGACTGCGCAGTCTGTTGATCACTGAATATTAATCATTAAAAAAGTTTCTCTTATGAAAAAAACGAGTTGGAATGTGATATTGAAAGTCATCATTGCCGTGGCTAGTGCCATTGCAGGTGTGATTGGCGGTCAGGCAATGACCATTTAAGAATAAGTTTGATATAAACGTAAAGAGCTGTTTTCGAATTTCGGAAATGGCTCTTTTTTTGTTTGCTAGAATAGGGATGATTTTGATTAATAAGCGTTATCTTTGCCATCCCTTTATAATTCATAGTATTTAAAAATGGCAGAACAAAAAAGAACTCCCCGAAGTAACTCCAAGGCAAAAGTGCAGCCTGTAACTGACTACGGACGTATACAGCCGCAGGCGCCGGAATTGGAAGAAGCTGTGCTGGGAGCATTGATGATTGAGAAAGACGCTTATTCATTGGTAAGTGAAATTCTTCGCCCGGAGTCTTTTTATGAACACCGGCACCAGTTGATTTATTCCGCTATCACCGATCTGGCTGTGAATCAGAAGCCGGTGGATATCCTCACGGTAAAAGAACAGCTTGCTAAACGTGGTGATCTGGAAGAGGTGGGCGGACCGTTCTACATTACCCAGTTAAGTAGTAAGGTTGCCTCTTCGGCACATATTGAATACCATGCCCGCATCATAGCGCAGAAAGCATTGGCTCGTGAATTGATTACATTTACCAGCAATGTTCAGAGCAAAGCTTTTGATGAGACTCTGGACGTAGACGATTTGATGCAGGAGGCTGAGGGAAGGCTTTTCGAGATTTCCCAGCAGAACATGAAGAAGGATTATACGCAGATCAATCCGGTTATTGCCGAAGCGTATCAATTAATTCAGAAAGCAGCTGCCCGTACAGATGGTTTAAGTGGTTTGGAAAGCGGATTTACCAAGTTGGATAAAATGACTTCAGGTTGGCAAAATTCTGACCTTATTATTATTGCTGCCCGTCCGGCAATGGGTAAGACGGCGTTCGTGCTTTCTATGGCAAAGAATATAGCTGTTAATTATCGCAATCCGGTAGCTGTGTTTTCACTTGAAATGAGCAACGTACAGTTGGTGAATCGTTTGATATCCAATGCGTGCGAGATTCCGAGTGAGAAAATCAAGAGTGGACAGTTGGCGGATTATGAATGGCAACAGTTGGACTATAAATTGCGTGATCTTCTGGATGCGCCGTTATATGTGGATGATACTCCTTCTTTGTCTGTATTTGAGCTTCGTACAAAAGCACGTCGTCTGGTGCGTGAGCATGGAGTAAGGATTATTATTATCGACTACCTGCAGCTGATGAATGCAAGTGGTATGTCGTTTGGTAGCCGCCAGGAAGAGGTAAGTACCATTTCGCGTTCGTTGAAAGGTTTGGCGAAGGAGTTGAATATTCCTATTATAGCCTTGTCGCAGTTGAACCGTGGTGTGGAGAGCCGTGAAGGTGAAGAAGGTAAACGTCCGCAACTGAGTGACTTGCGTGAATCGGGAGCTATTGAGCAGGATGCGGATATGGTATGTTTCATTCATCGTCCTGAATATTATAAAATCTATACATCGCAAGATGGTACTGATTTGCGTGGTATGGCAGAAATTATTATTGCTAAGCATCGTAATGGTGCGGTAGGTGATGTTCGTTTGCGCTTTATCGGTCAGTATACCCGTTTCCAGAATCCGGGATGATATGGTGATTCCGCATCCGGCAGAAGGAGGCGGAGCTACTTATGGCTCCAAAATAAATGCGGTAGGTGATGGCAGTATACCGCCTCCAGCTGAGTTCGCTCCTCAAACAGATAATCCGTTTGGTGGGGTGGGGTCGGATGGACCGTTGCCATTCTAGGTCGTTTTGTTTATGAAATGGATGTTTTTTGAGTAGAAAATCATATCTTTGCAAAAAAGAAGGTTAAAAATGTCTGCAAATCAATATATAAATATGTTTTCCGCCCATCTGTTTTGGGATGTGCGGAGAGAAGATTTAGACCTTGATAAGCACTCTGAGTATATCATAAAAAGAGTGTTGGAATATGGTTTGCTGAAAGACTGGAATTTGCTTCGGTCGTATTACGGATTATTTAAGATTGTTGAAGTTACGAAAGAAATGAGAGATTTAGAGCCTCGTGCTTTAGCTTATATTTCTGCCATATCTAAAACACCTAAAGAACAGTTCAGATGTTATGCTTATCGACAATTGAACCCTCAACACTGGAACTTTTAAAAAAGTTACAGCAACTTCCTGAACTTCGTGATACACGATTAGTAGGAGGAACAGCACTTGCTTTGCAATTAGGGCATCGGAAATCTATTGATTTGGATTTCTTTGGCACAATCAATTGTGATACTCAAGAATTGGTTGATGCTATAAAGAGTGTTGCTACTCTTACTATTTTGAAAGAGTCTCCTCATATACATATTTATTTAATAGATGGTATAAAAGTGGATATTGTGAACTATAAATATCCGTGGCTTGATGAAGTGGTACTAAAACAGGAAATCAGGATGGCTAGTTTTAAAGACATTGCTGCAATGAAAATAACTGCGGTGGTAGGGCGGGGAACTAAGAAGGATTTTATAGATATTGCATTCTTGTTACGTCATTTCTCTTTGGATGAGATTCTGAGTTTTTATTCATTGAAATATAATGATGGTTCTATTTTCATGGCGATGAAAAGTCTGGCTTATTTTGATGATGCAGAAAATGAGCCAATGCCTGATATGTTTGTGAATCAGTCTTGGGAGCAAATAAAAGAATATATCCTATCAAAGATTTCTTGATATATTTTCCCTGTCAACCCAAAAAATCTTATTACCTTTGCGGGTCACTTTTGGAAACAATAAAAAATTAATGATATGAATATCTCTTATAATTGGTTGAAAGAGTATGTCGATTTCGATTTGACACCGGAAGAAGTTGCGGCTGCATTGACTTCTATAGGTCTGGAAACAGGTGGTGTAGAAGAAGTGCAAACAATTAAAGGCGGACTGGAAGGTCTCGTGATAGGTGAAGTGTTGACATGCGTTCCTCATCCGAATTCAGACCACATGCATGTGACTACTGTGAATCTGGGACAGGGAGAACCTGTACAGATAGTATGCGGTGCACCGAATGTGGCTGCCGGTCAGAAAGTGGTAGTTGCTACTTTGGGTGCAAAACTCTATGACGGGGATGAATGTTTTACGATTAAAAAGTCAAAACTCCGTGGTATTGAGTCTAACGGCATGATTTGTGCTGAAGATGAAATAGGTATCGGTACGGATCATGCAGGTATTATCGTTTTGCCGGCTGATGCAGCTCCGGGAACTCTTGCCAAAGATTATTATAACATCAAGAGCGACTATGTGCTGGAAGTGGATATCACTCCGAATCGTGCCGATGCTTGTTCGCATTATGGTGTAGCTCGTGACTTGTATGCTTATCTGGTGCAAAATAATAAACCGACTTCTCTGAAGAGGCCGTCTGTAGATACTTTCTCCGTTGAAAATAATGATTTGGATATCAAAGTTACAGTTGAAAACAGTGAGGCTTGCCCTCGCTATGCCGGGGTAACGGTGAAAGGCGTAACGGTTAAAGAAAGTCCGGAATGGTTGCAGAATAAACTCCGTATCATCGGACTGCGTCCTATAAATAATGTAGTAGATATCACAAATTACATTGTTCATGCATTCGGTCAACCGTTGCACTGCTTTGATGCGGATAAAATTGAAGGTGGTGAAGTAGTGGTAAAGACAATGCCTGAAGGTACTCCGTTTGTCACATTGGATGGTGTGGAACGCAAATTATCCGATCGTGACCTGATGATTTGTGACAAGGAAAAACCGATGTGTATTGCCGGTGTATTCGGCGGTTTGGATTCCGGTTCTACGGAAACCACCAAGGATGTTTTCATTGAGAGTGCTTATTTCCATCCGACATGGGTCCGTAAGACGGCTCGTCGTCATGGGCTGAATACAGATGCTTCTTTCCGTTTTGAAAGAGGTATTGATCCTAATATCACTATTTATTGCCTGAAGCTGGCTGCCATGATGGTGAAAGAACTGGCCGGCGGTACTATTTCCTCTGAAATTAAAGATGTTTGTGCTGCTCCTGCTCAGGATTTCATCGTAGAATTATCTTATGAGAAGGTATATTCATTGGTAGGCAAGGTGATTCCAGTGGAGACAATCAAGAGTATTGTTACCAGTCTGGAAATGAAAATAACCAATGAGACTGCAGAAGGATTGACTCTGGCTGTACCTCCTTATCGTGTAGATGTACAACGTGATTGTGATGTTATTGAAGATATCCTCCGTATTTATGGATATAATAATGTAGAGATACCATCTACGTTGAAGTCCAGCTTGACAACGAAAGGCGAACATGATAAATCTAACAAGTTACAGAATTTGGTAGCTGAACAGTTGGTAGGTTGTGGTTTCAATGAAATTCTGAATAATTCTCTGACACGCGCCGGTTATTATGATGGTATGGAAACTTATCCTTCTAAGAATCTGGTAATGTTGCTGAACCCGTTGAGTACAGATCTGAATGCAATGCGTCAGACTTTGTTGTTCGGTGGTCTGGAAAGTATCTCTCATAACGCCAACCGTAAGAATGCCGACTTGAAATTCTTCGAATTCGGAAATTGCTATTATTTCGATGCAGAAAAGAAGAATACCGAAAAGTCGTTGGCTGCTTATACAGAGAATTATCATCTCGGATTGTGGGTAATGGGTAAGAAAGTATCCAATTCTTGGGCACATGCTGATGAAGAAAGTTCTGTATATGAATTGAAAGCTTACGTAGAAAATATTTTCCTCCGTTTAGGGCTGAATATGAGAAATCTGGTAGTAGGTAATCTGGTGGACGATATTTATGCTACTGCCTTGTCTGTACAGACTAAAGGTGGAAAGCGTCTTGCTACATTCGGTATCGTAACGAAGAAGATTCTCAAAGCTTTCGATATTGATAATGAAGTATATTACGCTGATCTGAACTGGAAAGAGTTGATGAAAGCTATTCGTTCTGTAAAGATCAGTTATACGGAAATCTCCAAATTCCCGGCTGTGAAACGTGACCTTGCCTTGTTGATCGATAAGAAGGTGCAGTTTGCGGAGATAGAAAAGATTGCTTATGAAACTGAGAAGAAGTTGCTGAAAGAAGTATCTCTTTTCGATGTTTATGAAGGCAAGAATCTTGAAGCCGGCAAAAAATCGTATGCTGTCAGCTTCCTGTTGCAGGATGAAACGCAGACACTGAACGATAAGATGATCGATAAGATAATGTCGAAACTCGTGAAGAATCTGGAAGATAAACTGGATGCAAAACTTCGATAATTAATTAAAAGTTAAATAGTTAAACATTAAAATATTATTCCAATGGGAAGAGCGTTTGAATATAGAAAAGCTGCCAAATTGAAAAGATGGGGTCACATGGCAAAGACCTTTACAAGACTGGGTAAACAAATTGCTATTGCTGTAAAGGCTGGTGGCCCGGAACCGGAAAATAATCCGACTTTGCGTTCTGTTATCGCTACTTGTAAGCGTGAGAATATGCCGAAGGATAACATTGACCGTGCTATTAAAAATGCGTTAGGCAAAGATCAGAGCGATTACAAAGGAATGACTTATGAAGGATACGGCCCTCACGGTATTGCTGTATTCGTAGATACATTGACTGACAACACGACCCGTACAGTTGCTGATGTACGTTCAGTGTTCAACAAGTTTGGTGGAAACTTGGGTACTATGGGGTCATTGGCTTTCCTGTTCGACCACAAATGTATGTTTACTTTCAAGAAGAAAGACGGCATAGATATGGAAGAACTCATCCTTGACTTGATTGACTACGATGTAGATGATGAGTTTGAAGAGGATGAAGAAGAAGGTACAATCACTATCTATGGTGATCCGAAGAGCTATGCTGCCATCCAGAAACATTTGGAGGAATGTGGCTTTGAGGATGTCGGTGGTGAATTTACTTATATCCCGAACGATACGAAGGAGGTAACTCCCGAGCAACGTGAGACTCTTGACAAGATGATAGAGCGTCTTGAAGAATTTGATGATGTGCAAACGGTTTATACCAACATGAAGCCGGAAGGAAGTGAAGAGTAATGAAGTATACTTATAAGACTCAAGGTACATGTAGTTCTCACATTGAATTGGAAATAGAAGATAATATAATAACGGATATTGCATTTTGGGAGGTTGTAACGGTAATTTGCAAGGTATTTCCCGTTTGGTAAAGGGAATGCCGGTAAATGATGTGATTTCCCGTCTGGAAGGAATTCGTTGCGGAGGACGTCCGACTTCTTGTCCGGATCAGTTATGTAGGGCGCTGCATGAAATGGGATTCTAACTAAATCCCTGTACTTTTAAATATATAGGTTGACCCTCGGTATTGTACAATGCCGGGGGCTTCTTTTTTGAACAGAATGTGTGGCTTGCTTGTTATTATTTCGTAATTTTACGCCATAAAAAGAACGAACAATGAAAAATATTCTGAAAGACTTGAAACGTAGGGATCATAAGCGCTATTTAGGTGGTCTGGACGTTTTTAAATATATTGGTCCCGGACTCCTTGTTACAGTAGGTTTTATTGATCCCGGAAACTGGGCTTCTAATTTTGCGGCGGGTTCCGAATTTGGATATTCCCTGCTTTGGGTGGTAACTTTATCAAAGATCATGTTGATTGTATTGCAACATAATGTGGCTCACTTGGGGATTGTTACAGGTTTATGCTTGTCGGAAGCTGCTACGAAGTATACTCCTAAATGGGTTTCCCGTCCTATTCTGGGTACTGCGGTGTTGGCATCCATATCGACTTCCCTTGCCGAGATACTGGGAGGAGCAATTGCCTTGGAAATGCTTTTTGATATCCCTATTATATGGGGAGCCGTATTGACAACCGTCTTTGTCGTCATCATGCTTTTTACGAACTCATATAAGAAGATAGAGCGTTCCATCATCGCGTTTGTTTCAGTTATTGGATTATCCTTTATTTATGAGTTGTTCCTGGTGAAGATTGACTGGCCGTTGGCTGTAGAAGGATGGGTGACACCTGCTTTTCCGGAAGGAAGTATGCTGATTATTATGAGTGTGCTGGGAGCAGTGGTAATGCCACATAATTTATTCCTGCATTCGGAAGTAATACAGAGCCATGAGTATAATAAGCAAGATGACAGTTCTATTCGTAAGGTCTTGAAGTATGAGCTGTTTGATACGCTTTTCTCCATGATTGTGGGATGGGCTATCAATAGTGCCATGATATTGCTGGCTGCTGCTACTTTCTTTAAAAGTGGTATTCAGGTTGAAGAACTGCAACAGGCAAAGTCTTTGTTGGAACCTTTACTTGGAAGCAGCGCTGCAGTCGTGTTTGCTTTGGCCTTGTTGATGGCAGGTATTTCATCTACCATTACAAGTGGTATGGCGGCAGGTTCTATTTTTGCCGGTATCTTTGGAGAATCCTATCATATCAAGGATAGCCACTCTCAGGTGGGCGTAATCCTTTCATTGGGTATTGCGTTGTTGCTGATATTCTTCATCGGTGATCCTTTCAAAGGATTGTTGATTTCGCAAATGGTGCTTAGTATTCAGTTGCCATTTACTGTTTTCCTGCAAGTGGGACTGACGTCTTCGCGTAAAGTGATGGGGCAGTACGTTAATAGTAAGTGGAGTAGTTTTGTACTCTATGCTATTGCGGGAATCGTTACTGTATTGAATATTATGTTGCTGATATCTGAACTAGTATAAACCAAATAAACAATCATATGAAGATTATTACATATAATGTGAATGGGCTGCGTGCAGCTGTTGGCAAGGGGTTGCCGGAATGGCTGGAACAGGAACAAGCTGATGTAGTATGCATTCAGGAAACCAAATTGCAACCGGATCAATATCCGGAAGAAGCACTGAGTGCATTGGGATACAAACATTATCTTTATTCTGCACAGAAGAAAGGCTATAGTGGAGTTGCCATTTTGACCAAGCGGGAACCGGATCATGTAGAATATGGTATGGGTATGGAGGAATATGACAATGAAGGCCGTTTTATCCGTGCCGATTTTGGCGATATATCTGTTGTGAGTGTTTATCATCCTTCGGGAACAAGCGGTGACGAACGTCAGGCATTCAAAATGGTATGGCTGGAGAAGTTCCAGGAATATGTGACGGGGTTACGAAAATCGCGTCCGAAACTGATTCTTTGTGGTGACTATAACATTTGTCATGAACCGATAGATATCCATGATCCTATTCGAAATGCTACGAATAGTGGTTTCTTGCCTGAAGAGCGGGAATGGATGACGCGTTTTCTAAATGCCGGTTTTATTGATACTTTCCGCCTATTGCATCCCGAACAGCAGGAATATACGTGGTGGAGTTACCGCTTTAATTCCCGTGCAAAGAATAAAGGATGGCGTATTGACTATTGTATGGTGACTGAACTGGTTCGTCCGTTGCTGAGAGAGGCGCGCATATTGAATGATGCTGTACATTCTGATCATTGCCCCATGTTGTTGGATATAGAAGGATAAGAGGAAGGGGGAGGAACGATGTTTGAAGAAAGAATAGAAAAAGCAGTAGATTTTTTAAAAGTGGTTATAATTGTTCCCAGTCTGTAGTACTTGCTTTTGCTGATATGTATGGGTTTACACAAGAACAGGCAGCGCGTATGGCAGCTTCTTTTGGTGGAGGTATTGGCCGTATGCGTCAGACTTGTGGAGCCGCATGCGGTATGTTTTTACTTGCAGGGCTGGAGACTGGGGCAACTGATCCCAAGGATCGTGAAGGAAAAGGTGCCAATTATGCCGTAGTTCAGGAGTTGGCTGCTGAGTTTAAGAAACGGAACGGTTCTACAATTTGTGCTGAACTATTAGGGCTGAAGAAGCCGGAAGGAGTGTCTACCCCCGAAGAACGTACCGAACAATATTATGCTAAACGTCCGTGTGCCAGGATGGTAGAAGAAGCTGCCCGTATCTGGGCGGAATATCTTGAAAACAGACCGTCTGTTTGATATAAACAGGTTATATTTCTGGTCTGACCTGCTGAAAAAATGCTCTTTTATGACATATAACATAAAAAAACAGAGAATAATGTGTTATATAACATAAATATAACTATCTTTGCCGCTGAAATAAAATCTGAACCTCATCAATGAGAGAAGTTGGATTAAAGCATGTATAACTAAAAAAAAAGAAGAAAATGTTAAAAGAAAAAGCTGGTGAAACTGCAGGAAAAATTTGGAGTGCTCTGAATGAGACTGAAGGTTTGACTGCTAAACAAATCAAGAAAGCAACTAAGTTGGTAGACAAAGATTTGTTCTTGGGTCTTGGCTGGTTGTTGAGAGAAGACAAAATCTCTACTCAGGAAGTAGAAGGTGAACTGTTTGTCAAGTTGGTTTAAGAGAGAGATTGACATTTATCTTATAAAAAAGAAGCGTTGATACATTTATATGTTATCAACGCTTCTTTTTATATACTATATTTCATCAGTGAAGGATGTTAAGGAGCTAGTCTTTCCTGTATCCAGTTGCCATCTTTCTGAAGTATATATTGGATGCGGTCGTGCAGACGGCTTTCCCGCCCTTGCCAAAACTCGAAGCGGGTAGGGGTTACAGCAAAACCACCCCAATTATCGGGACGTTTAATATCGCGGCCTGCCAGCTTGAAGACTTCTTTCACGAAGGCTCGCATAATCTCCATACGGCTGCTTATCACCTGGCTTTGCGGAGATATTCTTGCACCTATCTTGCTTTTATATGGCCTGGTGGCAAAGTAAGTATCCGAAACTTTATCGGGGCATTTTTCGGCTTTGCCTTCAATGTGTACCTGTCTTTCCAATTTGTGCCATACGAAAGAAAGGGAAATATATGGATTGCCTGCTAATTGTTTTCCCTTTCGGCTTTCGTAATTAGTGAAGAATATAAATTGGTTGTTTTCTACCCCTTTCAACAAAACGGTGCGCGTGGAGGGGAACCCTTCTGCTGAAACTGTTGCTACTATCATAGCGGTAGGTTCATCTTCTTTGTGAATGATAGCATCATCTAGCCATTCCACGAATTGCTCAAAAGGATTGTCGTGGATAGTGCATTGTGTCAGCTTGCCTTTGCTGTATTCTCTTCTGATTTCAGATATTGGGGTTTCCATATTTTCTATTTTGTTGTTGTATTTTGATAATAAAGAGTGATCTCCTCTTATTTTTGTATCGGATAAATCGGATTGCCTGATTCGTCTACTTCGGTCCAGTCTTTAATGCTGACATTGGGGAACGATACGGAATTTCCGTCTATAATGGCGCTGAAGACATAAGAAAATCCACCGGCCAGTTTACCCGGGATAGGGATACTTCCGGTATAGGTACGTGGTGTGGTTTCTCCATCTGCGAGAATTTTTAGTGTCATTGACATTGGGGTGGTTGCACGGGTTGGTAAGACAATGGCCTGTGCGAGAAATCCATTCTTGCCCATATTAAGTGGAGTTGTGTCATAAGTGTCGGTTGCTTCGATAATACCGGTTTCTATATCAAGGCTGGCGCCAGGAGTAGGCGGAAGAATAGTTGCCGATACTAAACTGTCAAGCTGTAATCCTTCACCTGCTGACAGGTCAACTACGACCTGAGTAGCTATATGCTGAAAAACAATGGGCATGTGAATTTGTGAAGCTGTGATATCTTGGTCCAGATTTTCCCACCATAAATAATCTACGCCATTCTTTAGCGGAGCCGATATTCCATCGGTTAGACTCGGAGGATAAGTAGAAGAATTTTCTGAAAATGCATACATGTTATAAGAGCCGTTACTCAAATACATTTTGTATCCTTTCATCCCCGTTAATGTACCAGCTGAAACTGTTGAATATAGCCCTTCGGCAAACGGATCATTAAAATTCTTGTCTGTCGTTTCAAAAGCATATATTTGGCTTACTAATCCTTTGGGCATAGGAGACATGGATCTGGTTACCTTACGACTTTCAAGTGAAGCGGAAAATGTGATGAGTATATCTTCTTTTTGTGAGGTTTGTCCGTTACCGGGATCATTGGTTCCGGGGGATGATTCATAAATGATTATTTCATTTTTGGAACATCCTGCAAGTAATAATAAATAGAATGCTAGAATAACAAATTTTTTCATTTCAGTTATATGGTTTAGGTTATTGTCCATACATAACAGTAGAATGATGGAATAGTTCTGGGATATATAGACATTTACAACTTCGGATATTGAATAAATCACTTTCAAAACCTCATCTTTTTCATTATCTTTGCGCCCGCATTTAATAGATAATTATAGAAGATGAAGAATAAGATACGTAACTTTTGCATTATTGCCCACATTGATCATGGTAAGTCTACTTTAGCTGACCGTCTGCTTGAATATACCAACACCATACAGGTGACCGGAGGACAGATGCTGGATGATATGGATCTGGAAAAAGAGAGAGGTATCACCATTAAGAGCCATGCCATTCAGATGGAGTATACGTACAAGGGTGAAAAGTATATTCTGAATCTGATTGATACTCCGGGGCACGTAGACTTTTCGTATGAAGTTTCCCGTTCTATTGCCGCTTGTGAAGGTGCATTGCTGATTGTAGACGCTTCGCAGGGTGTACAGGCACAAACAATCTCCAATCTTTATATGGCAATTGAGCATGATCTGGAAATTATTCCGGTCATCAATAAGTGCGATATGGCGAGTGCCATGCCTGAAGAGGTAGAGGATGAAATCGTAGAGTTGCTTGGCTGCAAGCGCAGTGAGATAATCCGTGCTTCCGGTAAGACGGGTATGGGGGTAGAAGAAATTCTCGCAGCCGTTATCGAACGTATTCCCCATCCGGAAGGAGATGAGGAAGCGCCGTTGCAAGCATTGATCTTCGATGCCGTATTCAATTCGTTCCGTGGTATCATTGCTTATTTTAAGATAGAGAATGGAGTGATACGCAAGGGAGATAAAGTGAAGTTCTTCAATACGGGTAAGGAATATGATGCCGATGAAATCGGTGTGCTCAAGATGGAAATGGTGGCACGTCAGGAACTGCGTACTGGTGACGTGGGATACATTATTTCCGGTATTAAAACCTCTAAAGAGGTAAAGGTGGGAGATACGATTACTCACATTGCCCGCCCATGTAAAGAAGCTATTGCAGGTTTCGAGGAAGTGAAGCCGATGGTTTTTGCCGGTGTATATCCTATTGAAGCGGAAGACTTTGAAGACTTGCGTTCCTCTTTGGAAAAACTGCAATTGAACGATGCATCACTGACTTTCCAGCCTGAATCCTCGTTGGCGTTGGGCTTCGGATTCCGTTGCGGATTCCTGGGACTGTTGCACATGGAGATTGTGCAGGAGCGACTTGACCGTGAATTTGACATGAATGTGATAACCACTGTGCCGAACGTTTCTTATAATATTTACGATAAACAAGGTCATATGACAGAGGTGCATAACCCTGGAAGTATGCCCGATCCTACTTTGATCGACCATATTGAGGAGCCTTATATCCGTGCTTCCGTTATCACAACCACAGATTATATCGGTCCTATCATGACCTTGTGTCTGGGTAAACGTGGTGAACTGGTGAAGCAGGAATATATTTCCGGTAATCGTGTGGAGATCTATTACGACATGCCTTTGGGAGAAATAGTGATTGACTTTTATGATAAACTGAAAAGTATTTCGAAAGGATATGCCTCTTTTGATTACCATGTGGTTTCCGTCCGTCCAAGTTGGTAAAACTGGACATCTTGCTGAATGGCGAGCCGGTGGATGCCCTTTCAACACTAACACATTTCGACAATGCGTATGATTTGGGACGCCGCATGTGCGAGAAGCTGAAAGACCTGATCCCGAGACAGCAGTTTGATATTGCTATCCAAGCGGCTATCGGAGCTAAAATCATTTCTCGTGAGACGATTAAGGCAGTACGCAAAGATGTTACGGCGAAATGTTATGGTGGTGACGTCAGTCGTAAGAGAAAGCTGTTGGAAAAGCAGAAGAGAGGAAAGAAACGTATGAAGCAGATTGGTAATGTGGAAGTGCCACAGAAAGCGTTCCTTGCGGTGTTGAAATTAGATTAATATAAAAAATCATAAAAGCAGATTCATATTAGTCTGGGGATTGTTCTCTTTCTGTAGGACTGTCTTGGCAATCCCCTTTGTTTTGAAAATTCTAACTAATAATAAATGAGAAAAGTTCTATCGTTTTCGGCCTTCCTGGTGGTAGGTCTCTTTATAGCGCAGTATCTGCCTGCATGGTCAGGAAGTGATTATAGTACGGTGAAAACCGTATCTAATGTGTTGTTGTATATTTGTCTGGGATTCATCATGATTAATGTGGGACGTGAGTTCGAAGTGGACAAGTCCCGATGGCAAACATACGCAAAAGATTATTTTGTCGCAATGGCTACAGCAGCCATGCCTTGGTTTCTGATTGCTATTTATTATATTTTCGTTTTACTTCCACCGGAATACTGGGATAGTTGGGAGGCATGGAAAGAAAACTTATTGCTGAGTCGTTTTGCAGCTCCTACTTCCGCAGGTATATTATTCACTATGTTGGCGGCTATTGGACTGAAGTCCAGCTGGATCTACAAGAAGATTCAGGTGTTGGCTATCTTTGATGATCTGGATACCATCCTTTTAATGATTCCTTTGCAAATAATGATGATCGGACCGCGCTGGCAGTTGTTGGTTATTATCCTTATCGTCTTTCTGTTGCTTTCTTTCGGTTGGAAGAAACTGAGTAAATATAATATGAGGCAGGATTGGAAAGCCATTCTGTTTTATTCCGTTCTGGTATTTGCTGCCACTCAATCGCTCTATCTTATTACCAAGAACTTATATGGCGAGGATGCCAGCATTCATATTGAGGTATTGCTTCCGGCATTCGTCCTGGGTATGGTCATGAAGCATAAGGATATTGATACGGCTTGGGAACGTAAAGCTTCGACAGGAATTTCATTTATCTTTATGTTCCTGGTAGGTATGAGTATGCCTCCGCTTCAGGGAATCAGCCTTCCCGGCGATATAGGGCTGGCTTCTATAACAGGTTCACAGGAAATGATGCCTTGGGCACTGATTATTGTACATGTGGTTATTGTATCGTTACTTTCCAATGTCGGTAAGTTGTTTCCGGTATTCTTCTATCGCGATCGTAAGTTGAGTGAACGTCTGGCACTTTCCATTGGTATGTTTACTCGCGGTGAAGTAGGGGCAGGAGTTATTTTTATTGCGTTGGGTTACAATCTGGGTGGTCCGGCATTAGTAATTTCTGTACTTACTATTGTGTTAAATTTAATATTAACAGGTATATTTGTGCTCTGGGTTAAAAAATTAGCGTTAATGAGCTATCAGGAATAGCTCATTAACAGCGCCGGGCATTCTTTTGGAAATCTAATACTTAAATCGAACATATGATTATTCTACGTACTGTGAAAAACTTTTCGGCACTGAATGTAGTGGCGAGTATTTTATTATTCCTGACGGCTATTTTGGCAGCTGTTGTTGCCAATTCTTCATTAGCTCCTGTGTATCAGAGCTTCCTGTCGCAAGAGTTGCATTTGCGTATAGGCGATTTTAATCTGCTTTCGCATGGCGGTCATAATCTTACGATGATCGAGTTTATCAATGATTGCTTGATGACGATTTTCTTTCTGGCTGTAGGATTAGAGATAAAACGTGAATTACTGGTTGGCGAATTGTCTTCTTTTCGAAAGGCCATTCTACCATTTATTGCAGCATGCGGGGGAATGATACTTCCGGTTGTAGTTTATTTTCTTCTAGTAACTCCTGATACTCCTGAAACACAAGGTATGGCTATTCCTATGGCTACGGATATTGCTTTTTCCTTAGGAGTACTTAGTTTGTTGGGTAAGCGCGTACCATTGAGCTTGAAGATTTTCCTGACTGCCTTTGCTGTAGTAGATGATATTGGTGGTATTCTGGTGATTGCCATTTTTTATAGTTCTGAAGTTGCTTACGGTTATTTGATTGTGGCTGCCATCCTTTATATCTTTTTGTATTATATGGGCAAGTTTGGTATGACGCAGAAGATATTCTTTCTTTTCTTTGGCATTATTATCTGGTATTTATTCCTGCAATCCGGTATTCACAGTACAATATCCGGTGTGATACTTGCATTGGTTATACCTGCCCGTCCGCGATTGGATGCAGGTAAATATATCCGGCGTATCCGGGCTATTGTCAGTTCTTTCCCGATCGTGCAGTCTGATAATATAGTATTGACAAATGAGCAGATTGCTACATTGAAGCAAGTGGAGCGAGCTTCGGATCGCGTGATAAGCCCTTTACAATCTTTGGAGGATAATCTGCATGGGGTTGTGAATTTTGTTATTCTTCCTTTATTTGCCTTTGCTAATGCGGGAGTGGTTCTTGGCGGTAGTGGAGAAGTTATAGGGAATGTGAGTCTTGCTGTCGGCATGGGGCTTCTTATTGGTAAGTTTCTGGGGATTTACCTTTTCACCTGGCTGACTATCAAAAGTGGACTTACCCGAATGCCTGAAGGTATGAACTGGAAGAATATTGCAGGAGTTTCGCTGTTGGGGGGCATTGGGTTTACAGTGTCATTGTTTATAGCTAATCTTTCTTTTTCCGGTGCTTATCCGGAATTGCTGAATCAGGCTAAATTCGGTGTATTGTGTGGTACTATTATTGCCGGAATACTCGGATATGTGGTGCTGAATCAAGTATTGCCGAAGAAAAAGAAAGTATAAATAAGAGTATGACATATTCTCTTTTTCTATATATCATGTGAATCAGGAGTTGAATTTGATCGGTGCAGAAGGAATAAGAGAGTGTTAAGGTGATAGGGTGATAAAGTAGCTGCGTTCTGTTCAGAAAGGTACTTGTAGCCCGTAGCTCGTAACTGATTCATAATTAACATCGATTGAAAGTGAAATTCACTCCATCCGCTGTTGAGCTAAATAAATTATCTCATTAGAGATAAGTAATGAACTAAATGCAATAGCTAATTCTTTTCTTAGGCATTCCTATGCTTTTTTCCTTCCAACGGTTAGGCTTTTCCATCCGAACGTTTATTCTTTCCACCGTGGAGTTTCTTTCTTTCCACCATGGTGGAAAGAAAGTTTCCCCATGATGGAAAGCAACTTTCTCCATGATGGAAAGAATAAGTACTTACTACAATTTTCCTTAACCGTCGCAGCGAAAAGGGATAAAAGTGGCGATGCGGCGGCTTAACCTCTGAAACTTAATATTATTTATGCGGATCAGGAGTGGGATTGTGTTCATAATCCTGCAATAATGAACAGGATTCAACTCTTGATCCGCATATATAATAATGTGTATTGACTATCTACTAATAATATTAGTTAAACTACTTCTTGTATTAGTTGAATAACTAATATAATTAGTTGTTTGTTTAAAACTAATTTCTATCTTTGTGCCATTCACCCAAGTAAACTTGAAAAGATTATGAAACGATTAACTGCCAAAGAAGAAGAGATCATGCAAATGTTCTGGGAACATGGTCCGATGTTTGTTCGTGAATTGTTGGCCTTTTATGAGGAGCCTAAACCACATTATAATACCGTATCTACCTTGGTGAGAGGGCTGGAGGACAAAGGATTTGTGAAATACAGGGCTTATGGTAATACGTATCAGTATTATGCGGTTGTTTCCGACAAAGAATATAAGCGTTCTGCACTGAATGATGTGGTGGCTCAATACTATAATAACTCTTATACCAATGTCGTATCTGCATTTATTGAAGAAGAAGGTATGTCGGTAGACGAGTTAAAAGCGTTGATCGCGGAAATAGAAAGTAAAAAGTCGAGCAGATAGAAATAGAGTTATACTCGGAAAATAAATAGATCATGGGAACTATATTGTTTTATATATTTGAGTCTACCTTATGCCTGACAATCCTGTACCTTCTGTTCAGATTGTTTTTCAGGAAAGATACGCTGTTTCGTACGAACCGTTATTTACTGTTGATGGGAACAGTGGCATGCACATTACTCCCATTGCTGCAAATAGATGTTCCTCAATATACAACTTTGCAGTTGCCGATAACTGCCGTAAGACATTTATTGACTGAAAAAGAAGTGAATATTGAAAGAAAAGGAGGCGTTGATGAAAAACATTTGTCAGGAGAAGCAAACCTTTTTATGACAGGGAAAGGAGAGGATACAGAAGAAAATCATGCCAATGTGATTCATGCTATCCCTGTGACTTTACTGTTAGGTGGTTGTTATTTTATTGGAGCTTTGGTTGTACTTACCTTTCTTTTGTTTTCTACTGTCCGTATGCGCCGGCTCATTCATAGTTACCCCGCCTGTAATTATGGGAAATATAAATTGATTATCTGCCCTGAGAAGATCGTTTCTTTCAGTTGGGGGAATATGATTGTTCTGTCACAAGAAGATTATGAACGGAATCCCGGAGAAATCTTGTTGCATGAACAAATGCACCTGCAACATAGGCATACATTGGATTTACTTTGGATGGAATGTATCCTGATATTCCATTGGTTCAATCCTGCCGCATGGCTCCTGATGCGTGAACTTCGTGAAGTGCATGAGTATGAAGCCGATAATGGCGTTATTAATAATGGCATCGATGCAACAGAATATCAACTTTTGTTAGTGAAAAAATCCGTAGGTACAAGGCTCTACTCTATGGCTTGTGGATTCAATCACAGCAAACTTAAAAATCGTATCACTATGATGTTAAAAGAAGAACAAACAATTGGGCGCGTTTGAAGCTATTGCTTTTTGTGCCCGTAGCTGCCGGGACGCTTTATGCTTTTGCGCGACCAGAAGTGAAGAAAACAATGGGACAGGCGATAAACACGCCTGTGAGTGTGAAACAAAATTCGGTTCAGGAGAGCGAATTGCAACAGTTGGAAGCATTTTTCGAGCGTAAGGCAGAAGATGCTGTGGGTGGAAAGAAGGAGTATCAGATTGAAAACCCGACGGGAACTTTTTATAGTTTCTTTGTGAACATGAATAATAAGATGATGCTGAATCAGGAGTTGATTAAGGAATATGATGTGGAAACCTTGTCAGTCCGCCTTAAGGATCTCTTGAGGAAAGAGTATCGGAAAGTTGCGAATACGGACAAAAAATGGATTCCTGGCTTATTTGTAAGGTACGACCGTGGTTCATCATCCACTGCTATCACTTCTTATCTGCGTACCATAAAAGAGGCTTATCTACAAGTTCGTGGAGAAATTTCCAAAGAATTGGGCGGAGTTTCCGAGGCTCGTTTGGATAGTTTGCTTCCTATATTCGTTTCTTTTGGAGAACCTAAGGTTTACAGTTCTAAATATAAGACGGCTTCGGATGTATTTTTTACCTATAGAAGTATCTTTGTATCCGAGAGGAGGTATAAGCGCAGTGATAAAGAATCCTTCTCTTCAGGAATTGGAATTAAAGCTAAAGGATTACAAAACGATTGCCAATAGCGTTGGATTATCAGTGGGACTGAAGTTTGATAAAGATGTTACTATGGGAATAGTCCAAGATGTGAAAGAAGTTATTCGGAAAACTTTATCCGATAAATAATGCTTTACTGCATTTAAGATATACCCAGCTATTAATTTACAGCCGATTTGTTCATGAATCAACAAACCGGCTGTAAGTTAATAGATGATGAAACACTTTTATCTAATCTTTATTTCGCAATTATCCAGACTTTCAATAATCGCCAGGGATTCCACATGTATACCTTGCTCACGCAGTTCATCTCCTCCATGTTGAAAAAGCCTTTTCTATAATGAAGCCCATACCTACCAGTTCGGCACCGGCCTGTTTCACAAGCTCCATAATACCTTTGGCTGCATTTCCATTGGCTAGGAAATCGTCTATAAAGAGTACCCGGTCGCCCGGACGAAGAAAATCTTCACTGACACATACATCATACGAGCGTTGTTTGGTGAAAGAATAAACAGAGGTCACCAACATATTTTCCATGGTACTGGGCTTTTTCTTTTTGGCGAAAACTACGGGTAGTTCCAATAGATAACCTACCATGATGGCAGGAGCAATGCCACTGGCCTCTACTGTGATAATTTTGTTGATTGGGGTAGAGGCAAAGCGTCTGACAAACTCCACACCGATAGATTTCATCAAAATAGGGTCCATTTGGTGATTGATGAAATTGTCTACTTTCAGTATGCCTCCCGGGTAGCATTTCCCATCCTTCAGGATACGGTCTTTCAGTATTTTCATGTTTTATATATCTTATTTTGAATGTCTATTTCATTGGTTCGGTTTCCTCTTCTTCTGATTCTTCTTCCTGAGGCAGCAACCTTGCTGATATCCGTTTTTAGGAGTAAGACTCATGTTACGCAGAAGTTCAGCTTGCCTTACCACACTACCGTTGCCATCAGAGAGCTGGTTGTATGCCTTGTCATAATCTCTCTGCATCCCGTTCAGACTGTCGCCGATACGCAGGAAAGTATCTGTAAATCCGGCAATCTTTTCGTAAAGCAACGTTCCTCTTTTGATGATATCCTGCACGTTCTTTACTTGATTTTCCCGTTTCCAGAGGTCGAGAGAGAGGCGGAGTGCGCTGATCAGATTGGTAGGGCTCATTAATACCACCTTCTTTTTATAAGCATACTCCCATAAATTAGTATCCGCTTTAATGGCTGTCAGATAGGCTGCTTCAGTGGGAATAAACATCATTACAAAGTCCGGTGCTTTAGCGTCATAATGTGAGTAATCCTTCTGACTGAGTTCATCGACGTGAGCTCGTACCGATTGCAGATGTGCCTTTAGCCAGCGTGCCTCTTCATCTTTATTTTCGGCCGAATTATAAGCAGCATAGGCAGTTAGCGACACTTTAGAGTCGATAATCATTTCCCGGTCGTCCGGATACCTAACAATAATATCCGGCTGCATTTTCTGACCGCTTTCTTCATTGGTCAGCATTTCACCTTGCTCGTTTTTTAGGAATTCCTGACGGAAGTAGTGTTCACCTTCTATCAACCCGGAGGCTTGCAACAGGCGTTCCAGTATCATTTCTCCCCAGTTACCCTGTATCTTGGAATCACCTTTCAAAGCACGGGTCAGGTTGTTGGCATCCTCACTGATGCGATTATTCAATTCTACCAGATCCTTGATGCGTTCTTCCAAAGAAAAACGTTGTTTTGACTCTTTGTCATACACTTGTTCCACCTTTTCCCGGAAGTCTTTTAGGTTTTCTCCCAAGGGACGGAGCAAATTGTTGAGATGTTCTGAATTTAGCTTAGTAAAATCCTCTGCCTTACTCTTGAAAATCCGGTTGGAGAGATTTTCGAACTCTGTGCTCATACGTTTGTGTAAGGCTTCCGCTTCTTCTACTTGCAATTTCAGGCGCTCTTCCCATTGTTTCTGTTGTTCTGCCAATCTCAGATTGAAAGATTTTTCCTGCTCTGCCAGCCGTTCGGTTGTTATGGCTTTTTCACGTGAAATCCGTTCTTCTACCGTACGATTCAGTAACTCCTCGCGTTCGCGGGTGGCTTGCAGTTGTGCGGATAGGGCAGCACTTTTTCGTCCGGCTATTAAGTAACCTATGCCGGCACCTACGATGAGTCCGATAATCAGGAAAACAATATCCATGCTTATTCAGTCAGTATTTCGTTGCCATTCTCAGTAATCAAAATCATGCTTTCCCACTGTGCTGAGGGGAGCCCGTCGTCAGTGCAGACTGTCCATCCGTCGGCTTCATCAATGAAGACTTCATAAGTTCCCATATTTATCATCGGTTCGATGGTGAAAGTCATTCCCGGAACGATAAGCATTCCCGTACCGCGCTTGCCAAAGTGTTCTACGTCCGGTTCTTCATGGAACTTAATTCCTACACCGTGCCCGCACAAATCGCGTACTACACTATATCCGTTTTTCTCGGCATGCTCCTGAATGGCTGCGCCTACATCTCCGAGGCGTGCCCAAGGTTGTGCTGTCTGTACGCCTATGTCACGACATTCTTTTGCCACTTGTACCAGGCGTTGCAGTTCCGGTTTCACTTCTCCAATCATGTACATGCGTGAAGCATCCGAGAAATATCCTTTATAAATAGTCGAAACATCCACGTTCACAATATCTCCGTTACGCAGAAACTCTTTGGTACTCGGTATACCATGGCATACGACATCATTGATGCTTGTACATACACTTTTAGGGAAACCTTCGTACATGAAAGGGGCCGGAATGGCATCATGATCTGTGGTAAATTCATATACCATATGATCTATTTCTGCTGTCGACATCCCTTCACGGATATTTGCCGAGATATAATCCAGCAATGCAGTATTGATTTTTGCGCTTTCACGAATACCTGCCAATTGCTCCTCAGTACGCAATAAATGGCGTGACGGTAATTTGTAGCCTTCCTTTTTATAGTGCTGAATTTTTTCTTCTACTTCGTCGGAATAATTTTTAGGAGCAAACCGGACTCCTTTTATGAACTTTTTCATTGTCTTCTTCTATTAATAGTTGCTACAAAAATAGGTAATAATATAGTAATTATGAATTTTAAATTATAAATTATGAATTGCCGTGCGGATGATTGCGCAGCCATTCATAATTTATAGTTCACAATTCATAATTCGAAATTTTAATCTCACTTCTCGAATTATCGATTCGCTTTACCTGAATTTGGGTTTTGATCCGTTCACGCAGCCCTTCTACATGACTGATGATGCCTACTTTCTTGCCACCCATTTGGTGTAGCTTTTCCAAAGTATCCATCACTGTATTCAGATAATCGCTGCTCAGTGTTCCAAATCCTTCATCGATAAACAGTGTATCTACTGACAGGCTGTGGCGGCTGAGGGCAGAGAGTCCTAAGGCGAGTGATAAAGATACCAGAAAGCTCTCTCCGCCGGACAGGGTGCAGGCTGGACGTGGTGTGCCTCCCTGATAAAAATCGCGTAGCAAGATAGTGAGTGAACCAGCCTGGCACTCCAATTCGTAGCGCTTGGTGAGATGTTGCAGGTAGAAATTTGCTCCATTGAGCAACTCTTTCAGTACAAAACTTTGTGCGATGTTTCGGAAATTCTTTCCTTTCTCGTCACCAAAGTGATGGCAAAGACGGTCCCATTTCAAGTACACTTCCCGTAATTCGTCCGCACGTTTCTTCTCGTCCTTTATCCGGGCGATGTTCTTGGTGTTTTCTTCCAATTGGATTTTCAGCCGTATGAGGGCCTGATTGCTTACTGCAATTTTCTCATCTAAAGCTATGATAAGGCTGTCCAGACTTTCAAGGTTTTCTTCCTTTGCCATCTCCGGTTTCTTGCTTTGGTGCTCTTCCAGTTGTCTGGTTGTTAGCTTGAAAGCGGTTTGTGCGGCTACTTCTTCGTTTTTAAGCCTTTGTTGACCGATACGCAAGTTCTCTATTTGCTCGCTAGAGTAGGAGGAAAGAGCTATGAGGCGTACTTCGTTCATATCTGGATGTATAGTATAGAACACTGTAAGGTTGGCTTGCAGCTCGTCGATGTTTTTTCGGATAGATGAGATATTTTGTTTCAATCCGCTGACTTCAGAGTTCAGGGTATTCCATGCCATTCCCAGATTTTTGATCTCCATCCTTTCCTCTATTGGCAGGTTTTTCCATTCGGGAAATGCTGTGCAGATCAGATTCTGCGTTGCTGATACACTGTCCAGCTCTTTCTCTATGAGGGAAATGGTTGTTTTTAATTCCGATTGCCTGTCCTGTGCCAGTTTATAATGTACTGTAGACTTTTGTAAGCGTTCGATAAATGAGGTAGGATCAGTACTCCATTCTGTTTGCCATCCTTCCCAAAGAATAAGTGGGCTAACACGTTCCAGTGTGGTGCGAATGATGTCCTTTTCACTTTCGATTAGCGAATGTTTATTAGTGATGTCATTTTTCAGTTTCGTCAGATTCTTGTCAGCAGTATCGAAAGCATTTCGGGCGGCCTCCACTATTTTCTGATGTTCATCTTTTAAGTACTGCAATCGGGAGATATTGTTGGAAAGGATTTGTACTTCGTTCAATCTGGCATTGATGTCTTCAAGGTGCTGTTTATTTTCTTGAATTTGTCTTTCCAGGATATCTCTGGTATCATTTGAGATTATTAGAATATTACACTGACGGCATGTTTCTTCAGCTTCAGTTTGAATAAATTCATATCCTTTCCGGGCTTTATCTGTTGCCAGACGACTCTCTGCTATCATATCCTCATAAGTTCTGGTCTCCGTCCGGTTACTATTCAAAGTTTGTTCTGCTTCCTTGTATTCTTTCTCTTTTGTCTCCAGCGATTGCCGGATAGGGGCAAGTACAGACTGAAAATCTTCATCCTTGCTGAGTGATTCTATCTTTTGACCACATACCGGGCACATATCTCCTACAGAAAGACGGGTACGGGCTTCTTGTGCCCACTCTTCCACAGCTTCTTTTTGTTTGTCGTAGAGCATTTTGATCTCATCGTAGGCTTTCTTTTTAGTGTCGAACCTGTTTTCCAGTTCTTTGTATTGTTTTTTGCTGGTTTGCAGCTTTAGTTCCAGAGATTTTAGGTTTTCTTCTGCTATGTTCAGGGCTGCTTTTTTCTCTCCCTAATAGTATCAGGGTATTTTGAGCTTTTAGCAACTTTTCCTTAGCCGTTTCCAATACATTCTTCTTTTCCTGTAGTACATTTCGATTCATGGATTCAAGCCGGGCATTCAATAAGTTTATCTCTTGCTGCTTAATCTGATTTTCCTCGTTTTTCCGGTTGAAATCATTTTCCTTATTCGTGCGTTCCTGTTCCTGGACAGGCTGCTTCCGGGACAATTCTGCTATTTGTATTTCGTAGGCAGCGATGCGTGAGTGAGCAGAGAGCACAGCATTCAGATCTGTAACGATGGACTGACTTTGCTCGAACATAGGTAGGAGCGGGGCGTGAGCCTGCAAATACTCTTCGGCAAGTTTTAATTTAGCTTGCAATTCTTTCAGATTTTCCTTCAACCAGAAACAGCCACTACTGAGGTAGATGAAACTCTTTTTCAATTTCTCAGTTTGCTCTCTGTCTTTTTTCTGTTGCTGTTGTTGCTGTTTGAGAGAAAATAACCAGTTACGGGCATCTGCAGTATTATTCCAGTCTTTTATCAATAGTTCTTTCTGCAGGAAGTCATCCGATTGCAATTGTTCCTTTTTCGTTTCCCAGTTCTTTTGTTGGCTTTCTAGGGTGAGGATCAGTTCAGCAAACCGTTTCAACCAGTCACGTTTCAGGACTGCTTTACTCTTTTGTACGTTATTTCCATTGATATCAGCATTTAGCGTAGTTGTAGTTTCGGAGATTTCGTTTATCTCTTCATCAGTCAGCACATGGATACCTTCCAGTTTTTGGTTCTGATTCTCATATTCTATGCGTTTCTCTTTGGTGATGGCGTAAATCTTTGCACCTATTTCAGAATAGATTCCGGTACCTGTCAGTTTCTCCAGGATATCCGATTTTTCACTTTCCTTACTCTGAAGAAATTTGGTGAAATCCCCTTGTGCCAGGAGAGTAGTACGGCAGAATTGCTCGAAACTTAGCCCTACGGCAGCTTGTATTTCGGCTTTTATTTCATTTTTCTTAGTGATTTGGAGATTCGTTTTCCGGTTCTCTAATGTCCACTTTGCATCTTGAATGGCACCCGATGCTTTTCGGTGTGCACGGGCTACGTACCACTTGGCAGTATAAGGTATCTCGTTTGAACCGGTGAACTCTAGTTCCGTCCACGCCTCGTTGGTATTTCTGCGCATCAATTGGCGGCTGTCGTTTATTGACACATCCTCTTTCTTGGAAGAAAAAGTTTGCCCTATGTCCCTGTACTTTTCGTTTTCTGCCCGTTCCATGCGCGGCGTTTCATTGTAGAGTGCCAGGCAAATTGCATCGAGTAATGTTGTTTTGCCGGCACCCGTTTCCCCACAAATCAGAAACAGGGATTCTTCGCTCAGTGGTCCATTCTCAAAGTCGATCACAGCATCTTCTATGGATGCCAGATTTTTTATAGTCAGTTTTTGAAGTTTCATGATTCACTACAGATTATAGGGAATTAATGCAGAATGCTTTTCTCTTTTACCTTTTGTACTACGCTATTCATCAGTTCGCAGAGTTCCTCATCCATTTCTTTTCCTTCTGCTTCCTGAAAATAAAGTTTTGCTATTTCCAATGGGGACATTTCCTGCATTTCCTGAATAGAGATATGCTTGGTTTCATCATCTGAAGTATGCTTCTCCCGATTGGGCTTGATATAGCAGAATTTGCAGTTCTTCCCTTTTACCGCGTTCGATGCACGTTCGTTGCAGTCGGGCGCCAGATAGTCTTTTATCAGAACATTCAAGCGGATATAAGCCGGTTTGTCATCCGGGTATTCCTCCAGCAGTTTTATAGCTTCTTCAAAATCTACAGCTTCCTTGGGTAGCGTGATGAGTGGCATCGGATTCTCTATTTCAATTGTTTTGATCTGAGGTGCTTTTTCTCTTTGTATTTCAACAATGGAAACAGAATGTGGATAAGCCTCGTCGAAGCTGACAGGCAGGGGAGTGCCACAATACCGTGCACAATGCCTGCTTCCTTTAATGTTCTGTGGGCAATGGATATGACCGAGTGCCAGATAATCGTATCCTCCGCCCATTGCACTGATAGGGACATATTCTATTCCGCCTACGGTATCGTCATGCCCGGTTTGGTCGCTGCCTTCTATGGAAAGGTGTGCCATCAATACAACAGGCAGTCTTTCCGCATTCATTTTTTCTACTTCATCCTGCAATGCTTGGAAAAAGCGTGCCTGCCGTTCTTCTCGAGGTGTTTCTGTGTCCAGTATCGGGAAGTTTTGCGGATAGACGTGAGGTATGGCGATAATATATCCTTTTAGTATTCCTCTGTCGTTTCTCACTTCTACGATGTGTTTTTCCAGATTTACTTCTTCCTGGTTTCGTTCTATGTTTCCTACTACCTTTACACCGAAATGGTTCCACAGACTACTGTCTATCTCTAATTTCGAACTGCTGTCGTGGTTTCCGGCAGTTACTACAATTGTCATTTCGGGGCATGCCCTGTGAATTTCGAGCATACCGTCCGTGTACATCTTCTGTGTACTTGCCGATGGGGTGGAGTAGTGGTAGATGTCTCCGCTGACGACCATTGCATCCGGCATTTCTTCTGCCACAATGCGGGTTAGTTGCTTTAGGAATGCTTGTTGCTCGCGACTGCGGTCATAGTTGTATAGTGTATGTCCCAGATGCCAGTCGCTGGTATGAAGTATTTTCATGATTTTTTTATTTTCTGCTCTCAAAAGTACGTAGAATATGGAAGATACGCAATTCTCTTTAAAAATCTCTTTACTAAAAACTGGGAATTCTCTGATTTTTAATTAGTTTTGCAATCTAATTTCTCTATGATGTAGGCCTTTTGTTCCTTGTGTGGTAAAGAATGGATACACTTGTAGACTAAACTGTAATTTCGATGAAATATTTGCAAATAATAATCAGAGTGTTTATTATATTAGTTGTTTTTCTTTCGAATGCTGTTAATGTATTTGGCAAAGTCTCCTCAGCATTTAAACCCGGAAATGAAGATAGAATATTGATTCTCAATGCATACAGTGGATCTTCCCGTTGGAGTAACGATTTTATTATCCCCATTTATAATTCTTATCAACATAAAAACTCTCCTTATGTAGTGGATGTGGAACACATGGGTGGGCAATTTATGCATCTGCAAAATGTGGAAGATTTATCAGAATACAAAGAAAACCTCTTTGGAAAATATGCAGACAATCCTCCGAAACTCTTGGTCCTCTTGGGTAGTGCCTCTTGGGGCTTGCTAAAAGAGAGTATAGAAAATAAATGGAAAGATGTTCCCGTTATTCTCTGCACCGAGACGGATTATGTAGGTCCACAAGAGGCCTACTTGCACAGGCGAGCCATTGCGGCGGAAGAGAGAACACCTTTGACAGATTATCAAGGCAATCTGTCGCTGACTGTCTTTCATGTGCCTGCCTATCTTAAAGAAACTGTTCTGTTAATGCAGAATCTGATGCCTGAAATGGATGAACTTATCTTCTTGTCGGATGCCCGTTACATAAGTGCTCAGTTTCGTTCGGATTTAAAAGAGATTGTGAATAAAGACTTTCCGGAGCTTGAAATAAAAGATTATGTTGCCGGTGAAATGACTACCGATGAATTGGCTGATTCACTGGCCCATGCAGAGGAGAATAGTGGCGTTCTCTTTTTGCTCATGGTATCAGGAAAATGCTCAAAAAGGGAATGCTGTATTGACCAATAATATTTCCAGAATCCTCAGCTATTATTCTTCTTCACCTATTTTTTCATTAGACAATACCGGATTGCAACGGAATGGTATGATAGGTGGTTACTTTTTGGATGAGAAGACAATCGGGAGGAACATTACAGAAATAACTGCCGGCGTTTTAGCTGATAATAACGTGAAAGGTGTTCATATGGTGAATTGTGGGACTCCCGTTCCTATGTTCAACTATTACGATCTTACAGAAGCCGGATTATCACCTAAGTTGTGTCCTCCCAATTCTGTTTTTTATATGATGCCTCCTTCTTTCTGGGAGCAACACAAATATAGTGTCATTTTGGGAATTACCACAATTCTGATTTTATTTATGTGGATGTGGTTGTGGTGGTTGTATAAGAGCAGAAGAAAGCAAGCCGAACAGATAAAGCTGATGACAAGCTATCACAGTTTGTTTGAGAATATGCCCATCGTTTATTTGAAGCAACAGCTGGTTTATGATTCTGCCGGAAAGATTGTCGACTACATTACAGTGGAAGCAAATCCCCGTTTCGAAAAATATTTTAAGTCTATGGGTGAGGTGATTGGTAAAAGAGGGAGTGAAGCAGATCCGAAAGGCTTTGAAAGAATGTGTCATCTCTACAGTATGGTCAACTCTACTCAGAAGGAGCTTTCATACCAATACTATTACGAAAATATAGGTAATTATTTCAATGTAATTCTGACACCCTCTAAGCATAAGGGATACATTGATGTATTCTGTGTGGATAATACCGAGTTAGCCGAGACACAACAGATGTTACGATCTGCTAATCATAAATTATCAATGTCGCTGGACGTGGCTAATATCGTTCCCTGGAAATGGGATTTGGAGAAAGGTACTATGCTTTGTGACGTAAACCGTCCGGTAGAGCTTAGCCATGATGATAGCATGATGAACGAGGAACAACTTTCCGTTCCTGACTACCAATATTTTGCCAAAATTTGCAAGGAAGACAGAGACCGGGTAAAGAGGGCTTATAAGGAGTTGACGGAAGGTAATGTTTCTAAGATCAGAGAAGAATATCGCGTGATAGTTCGTAAGAATGGAATATCGCGTTATGAATGGGTTGAGGCTCAGGCCACTGTGGATAAGAGGGATGAAAAAGGTAATCCGATAACTTTGGTAGGTTCTTCTCTCGTGATAACTGGACGAAAGAAAATGGAAGAAGATCTGATTACGGCAAAAGAGAAAGCTGAAGAATCAAATCGTCTGAAGTCTGCTTTCCTGGCCAATATGAGTCATGAAATACGTACTCCACTCAATGCTATTGTCGGCTTCTCCAGTATTTTGGCAGATGCGGAAGAGCCGGAAGAAAAAGAAGAATATATCAATATTATTGAGAATAATAATACACTGTTGCTGCAGCTGGTAGGAGATATTTTAGAACTTTCTAAGATTGAGTCCGGAACGCTGGAATTTGTATTTTCCGATTTAGATCTGAATGCATTGTTTAAGGAGATAGAAGAATCTGCCCAGCTTCGTCAGAAGAATGAAGCTGTCCCTATCCGATATATACCGGAAATGCCGGACTGTACTGTAAATATCGAGAGGAACAGGCTGACACAGGTTATGACGAATATGCTTAATAATGCTATGAAGTTTACTTATGGTGGAAGCATCACTTTCGGTTATAGACTGAAGGATACTGATTTCCTTTATTTTTATGTTACGGATACGGGATGTGGAATTGAAGAGGATAAGAAAGATACTGTTTTTGGTCGTTTTGTGAAACTCGATTCTTTTTCTCAAGGTACAGGATTGGGACTGTCTATCTGCCAGAGTGTTGTTGAGAATTTGGGCGGTAGCGTAGGCGTTGAATCGGAACCTGGCAAGGGCTCTACTTTCTGGTTTACTCTTCCTTATCATCCTGTGGAACTCAAGTCGACGAGAGAACAGAAAGAACACCGGTTGAGTAAAGTAGAGAAGCTCACCGTTTTAATAGCTGAAGATAATGAAAGCAATTTCTTGTTATTTGAATCTATTCTGAAACGTAAATATAACATTCTTCATGCTTGGGATGGGGAAGAGGCGGTAGAATTATTTAAGAAATACAATCCTCATTTGATATTGATGGATATCAATATGCCTAAAAAAACGGGCTACGAGGCTACACAGATTATACGTGAAATATCGCCGACAGTTCCTATCATGGCAGTAACGGCTTATGTCTATGCAGAAGATGAGGAACGCATCCTGAATAGTGGTTTCGATGCGTACACTTCTAAACCTATCAATGCACAGAAATTGCAGAGTGATATTGTAGATTTGCTTAAGAAGCAGTTGATCTTCATGTAATCTTATTCCGAAATTGAGCATAAAATAGAGCTGTACTGTATCCTAAAGGCAGGATAATACAGTACAGCTCTATTTCTTTTATATCAGACCTTATCTGATTACTATTCAGTAATACAAATTGCTACACGATTTTCATTATTAGTAGAGAAAGGTTGAACCTTGTCTCCCTTAAAGTCTACCATGATTCTGTCGGCAGCGATACCTTTTTGCTTTCAAAGCCTTCTCAACAGCTAAAGCACGTTCTTTGGAAAGTCGTAGGTTAATGGCTGTTGTACCGGTTCCAGCATCTGCATATCCGCAAATAGAGACTTTTACATCTGCGTTCTTTTGCAGGAATGCAACCAGGTCAGCTATTTTACTTTCTTCAGAAGAACGTATAACAGAAGAATTTATATTGAAGAAGATATTTTCAGTCAAAGGTTTCACTTCCTCTTTTTTCTCCTCTACTGGTGCAGGAACATAAACTGGTTTCGTCTCTTGCTGAACTTCCACTACTGTTTCCACGACCTCCGGAGTATAAGCAACGACAGGTTTTGCCTTTTTGCCACTCTTTCCGAACTTGAATGTAAAACCGGCCAATGCATTAAGCTGCCAGTCGGCATTGTCAGCCTTCTTGGAGTTGAATTTATCCGATACGACATTGGCATTCACTTCAAGATTGAAAGATACATGGTTGCTCAGACGCAAATTTGTACCCAACCCCCACGGCCGGCTACAAAAACCTTTTTGCCGCTCCAGAGATATTGCATGCGGTAACCTGCTGCGTCCAGTGCAACAGCATCGTCATTGTTGAATCCACCGGCGAGACCTACTCCCACGAACATATAAGCGTTGAAGAAACGTTTTGGATTATAGTGGCAGAACAGGTTGCTCAGGTCAAGTGTGGCATCTACGTTTCCTTGCAGATAGTTGAATTTATAGGAATCGTCAAGTGCCGCCCATTTACCTTTTGCTTGCCAGCCACTTGCACCGGCGCGTATTCCCCATAGAGGAGTAAACTTGTATCCGACAGAAAGAGCTGCTGCAGGAGAGAGCAGGTCTTTAAAACTGGCCTCACCAACAGTTTCTGCAGCACCTGCCTGTACCTGCATATACCAATGAGGTTTGAATGTTGTTTTACTTTCTTCTGTGACTTGCCCGGGAGATTGAGTATTTTGTGCCAATCCGGCTAAAGTGCTTAGGCATAGAGCCATGAGCATAAAACTTCTTTTTGATTTCATATTCGTTTGTTTTTAATTTTTTTGAGTTCGCGAAATTAACTATTATTTGTTAGATTTATACTATATAACAAAAAATAAAGGATTTTGTTTGCGTTGTAACGCTTATAGGAAAGAATTCTGTTGAATGACGTATAATTTACTCATAATCAGTTGTCTGGGATGGCTACACCCTTTGCCCCGGATGGCTACACCCTTTTTGTGCTCAAGGCTACACCATTCGGGTGAAAGGGTGTAGCCCTGTTGCAAACATGATTTTTACGTAATAGTCTATGCTGTTTTATATATCTTAGCTATCTTTGCCTGCTAAAATATTTAAAGCTACAAAAATATGTTAGGTCGTATCATTGCAATGGTAATAGCTGGAGTGATTATAGTTTATCTGGTTCGTTGGATAGATAACTTTTTCTCCGGATTCCGAAAATGAAAAACATAATAGCCCTGAAACTTATGATAAATTTCGGGGCTTATTATGTTCTATTTCTCAATCCATTCTGTTATCTTCTCCGATAGCGGATCAGTTGTGGAGCCATAGGAGGCTATCCACTTTCCATTTTCATCTATCAGGAATTTATGGAAATTCCAGCCAACTTTTGCATTTTCCACGCCATTTTCGCTTTTTTCGGTAAGCCATTTATAGAGAGGAGCAATGTCTTTCCCTTTAACAGAGATTTTTGCCATCATTGGGAAGGTAACTCCGTAGTTCAATGTGCAGAATTCTTTGATTTCCTCATTACTGCCTGGCTCTTGGCTCAGGAAATTATTGGCAGGAAAGCCTATTATTACAAAATTGTCTTTTCCATATTTTTTATATAGCTCTTCAAGCTTGGCATATTGCGGAGTGAAGCCACATTTGGATGCTACGTTAACTACCAGTACTTTCTTTCCCTTAAAGGTGGAAAGTGATAAATCTTCTCCATCAATCGTCTTGACTGTGAAGTCATAAAAACTTTTCTGCTGTGCATGGGCAGCTATTGCTGTTATTACCATAAATAGACTTATAATAATTGTTTTCATATTACTGTTCTGTTTATATATAAAAACAAAATGAAGCCATGAATAGTTTATTATTGGAATAAAAAAAACACTACCTTTGCACCCCGGTAAAAAGATTAGTTTTTTGTAGGTAAAATAGGTATGAAGAAGAGTCTTATTGCATTAGCATTCGGCACCTTGGGATTAGGGATTGCCGAGTTTGTCATGATGGGCATTCTGCCCGATGTGGCTAAAGATTTGGGTGTTAGTATTCCTGTGGCAGGGCATTTTATTTCTGCATATGCTTTGGGAGTATGTGTCGGGGCACCCACTCTGATCTTGGCCCGTAAACATCCACTGAAACATATTTTGTTGGCGTTGGTGACTCTGATAATGCTAGGGAATATCTGTGCAGCAATGGCGCCTAATTATTGGGTATTATTACTGGCTCGTTTTATTTCCGGACTTCCTCATGGGGCTTATTTCGGTGTAGCTTCTATTGTTGCCGAAAAATTGGCTGATAAGGGTAAAGGCTCTGAGGCCGTATCTATCATGATTGCCGGAATGACTATAGCCAATCTTTTGGAGTTCCATTGGGAACATCATTGAGTAATGCTATCTCATGGCGGGTAACATTCTTGCTGGTGGGTTGTTGGGGAGTGATTATTCTTTATTATATCTGGCGTTGGGTACCCCACGTGGAAGGGCTGAAAGATACTGGTTTCAAAGGACAGTTCCGTTTTCTTAAAACCCCGGTTCCCTGGCTCATTTTAGGGGCGACGGCACTGGGTAATGGCGGAGTTTTTGTTGGTACAGTTATATTAACCCGTTATTGACGAATGTATCCGGTTTCAGTGCCGAAAGCATTACCGGATTGATGGTATTGGCCGGTTTTGGTATGGTGGTGGGTAATCTGGTGAGTGGGCGTCTTTCTGACCAATATACTCCCGGAAAAGTAGGTACTACTGTGCAAGCTATGATTTGTGTTGTGCTGTTATTGATATTCTTCTTGTCTCCTTATCCGTGGTTATCAGCATTATTGATGTGCCTTTGTACTGCCGGTTTGTTCGCGGTTTCCAGTCCGGAACAAGTGTTGATTATCCGTGTGGCAAAAGGTGGAGAGATGCTGGGAGCGGCTTGTGTGCAAGTGGCATTTAACTTGGGAAATGCCATCGGTGCGTATGTTGGTGGGCTTGCTATCAGTGGCGGTTATCGCTATCCGGCACTGGCAGGAGTTCCTTTCGCCATGGTCGGTTTTATTCTGTTTCTGACCTTCTACAAGAAATATCAGGCGAAATATTAAAACATTTCGATTTCTTTTCGTATTTTTGTCCACAGGTATTAACTAAACTTGATAATTATGAAAACTTTGAATTGCGTAAAAATATTATTGCTATGCATCTTTGCTGTTGGTTTATTGTCTTGCGGGGATGATGTATATTACACGATGGAGAATAGTGACAAAAGCTATGTGACAGAACCTGGATAGATGAATATGAGACGGATGAGGGCTTAACATGTACTTATCAACTCAGATTCTTTAAAGATAATAATAAAGGGCAGGAACTTACAACCACCTATGATACCGGTGGAAAAACGACTGTCGACAGAGAATTTTCCTGGCGTTGGACAGATGATAGCAAGGAAGCTTTAAGACTTACTTTTTCAGATGGAAAAGTAAAGTACTTTGAGAATGTATGGGTACGTGATCATTACCTTAGTGGTAAGTTGGATGGGAAAGTGCTGATGATGACAGACTCCAATTATACGAAAAACTAAATAAATAAGCGAGATGAAAAAATATCTATATTTTATATTTGTATGGGTGTTTGCCCTGAGTCTGACATCATGCGAAGATGATGATCAGTATAGTATAGAATCCGTAATCATAGGACGAGCATGGACAGGAGATGTAGGTATGTATGCTGAGAATGGTGAACCTATTTTCAGTACATTTACTTTTTGGGGAGATGGATTTGGTGAAGAATACCAATATTATTCATATGATGGAGCTCCTTATGATAATTTTCGTTTTAAATGGCTGTGGGAGGATGATTACAATAATAATCTAATATTAGATTATGGTAGGGCAGGTATGTCTTATATGGATGATGTTAGAGTAACAGGAAATCAGTTGAGAGGTACATTCTTCTTGACAAGTGATTCTCGGGGATTTAATTTTATACTGGGAATGGAATAAAAGAATGGAAAATGTATAATAATAAAACAGGTCGCTTTATAAAAAGTGACCTGTTTTATTATAGGCCTTCTTATTTTTTCAGAAACAACTTTTTAAAATCATTCGGATAAGGCGTTTCAAACTGCATCAATTCTCCTGTAACCGGGTGATAGAAGCATAATTTGAAGGCATGTAGCGCTAGGCGTCCGATAGGATTTACCTCTTCGAGTCCGTAACGCCCGTCCCCAACAATAGGATGTCCTAAGTCTTGCATATGTACCCGGATTTGGTTTTTACGTCCGGTTTCAAGGTTTAGTTCCACAAGAGAATAACCATTGGCACGCTTAATAGTGCGATAATGTGTAATTGACTTTTGTCCTCCGTCATCTGTCGGACTGGAATATACATAAAGAGTACGATCCGTGAGCCAGGATATTATACAACCGGCATTCTTCTCCATCTCTCCCGCAACTACAGCTACATAACGACGGTCGGTTACAATCTCATGCCAATTATCACGCAGCGTACGCTGTGTTTTTTCATCTTTTGCAAACATCATTAACCCGGAAGTATCACGATCGAGGCGGTGGACAATATAAACGTTGCTGCCGCGTCCATTGGAGCGTTGCACATATTCATTTAGAATATGATAGGCTGTACGTTCCTTCTGGCGTTCACTGCTGACTGACAGTAAACCTTGCATCTTTTCCACCACTATGATATATGCATCTTCATATACGATCTTCAGCAATTTGTTATGAAACTCCTTTTTACCCTTATCACGGCTAATCTGTACTTTCATGCCCGGTTTTAGCGGAAAATTGTATTGAGTGGTTATCACACTGTCTACGAACACCACTCGTTTGCTGAGCAATGATTTTAGTTTGGTGCGACTGGCGTCCGGCATCTTGGCTGCCAGGAACTCCATAAGTTCCATCGGTTCATTTACTGTGTAGTCCGTATATTGAGTGCGGGCCCGTGCTACTATTTTTCCTCTTGCCACGTTGATAGTGATTAATGGTTAGTGATTAGTGATTAATTCTCAGTCTTCATTTCTTAATTCCAGAAGCACTACGTTTTCTACGTGGTGAGTATGTGGGAACATATCCACCGGTTGTACGGCTTTTACTTTGTATTTTACGTCGAGCAGTTGCAGGTCGCGTGCCTGTGTGGCTGGATTACAACTTACATATACAATACGTTTCGGTTCGGCAAATAAGATAACGTTTACTACATCCTGATGCATACCGGCTCGAGGAGGATCGGTGATAATAACATCCGGTCGACCGTATTGGTTGATGAAATCCTGTGTTAGCATATCTTTCATATCACCGGCAAAGAATAAGGTGTTCTCAATACCGTTGATTTCTGCATTTACCTTTGCATCCTCAATAGCTTCGGGTACATATTCGATACCGATAACCTGGCGGGCTTGCTTGGAGACAAAGTTAGCAATGGTTCCTGTACCTGTATAAAGGTCATATACCAGTTCTTTTCCGGTTAATCCCGCAAAATTGCGTGCTATCTTATAAAGGTTGTATGCTTGTTCGGAGTTTGTTTGATAGAACGATTTAGGACCTATTTTGAAGCGTAATCCTTCCATCTCTTCGAAGATGTGATCTTTACCTTTAAAAGTATGTACATCCAGGTCGGTAATAGTATCGTTGCGCTTATTATTAATAATGTATAGAAGGGAAGTTATTTCGGGAAATGTATCAGCAACATATTGCAGGAGTTGCTTGAACAGTTGCAGTTCTCTTTCTTCTTCCTCTATTTTTGCAACGAGAATCACCATAAGTTCCCCGGTAGTGGAGGTACGGATAATCATATTGCGTAACATTCCTTCCTGAGTACGCAGATTAATGAATGAATAATCATGCTCGTAAGCATAATCGCGTACAGCATTCCGGATACGGTTGGATATGTCATCCTGTAACCAGCATTTCTCTATCGCCAGTACTTTATCAAAAGCATTGGGGATGTGGAAACCTACAGCATTCATTTGATCATATACCACATTTTGCTTAACTTCTTCTTCCGTCAACCAGCGTTTGTTAGAAAAAGTGTACTCCAGTTTATTTCTATAGAACTGTGTTTTCTCAGAACCGAGAATCGGGGAAATCTCCGGAAGTTCAATTTTTCCGATGCGGGTAAGGTTGTCAGTTACTTGTTTTTGCTTGTATTTGATCTGTTCGGAATAAGGGAGAACTTGCCATTTGCAACCACCACATACCCCATAATGTTGGCAAAATGGGACGGCTCTTTCACGAGAATATTCGTGGAACTTCACTACTACGGCTTCAGCATAATGATGCTTTTTTCTCTTAATTTGCAGGTCTACTACATCTCCGGGAACGACATAAGGTACGAAAATAACCAAATCATTGACCTTTGCGATGGCTTTTCCTTCGGCAGCCACATCCGTTATTGTCACTTTCTCCAGTAGGGGAAGTTCTTTTCTATTTCTTGCCACTTTTACACCAGTCTAATAAATTATTCTGCAAAAATAGACATTTTTTCGGGAATTCTCTCTATGAAGTGAAATATTAAAGATTGCAATGTCGAAATTGCATTTTGATAGAAAGTTTTTTCTCAAAAAAGTTTTCTAGTATGCGAAATATACTTAGATTTGCGAACAGAAAAATCACAATCGAGAAACTTAAATTTATATTATGGACAAGAAAAGAGTTTATACCTTTGGTAACGGTCAGGCAGAAGGAAAGGCCGACATGAAAAATCTTTTGGGAGGTAAAGGTGCCAACCTTGCCGAAATGAACCTTATCGGGGTTCCGGTTCCTCCTGGTTTTACAATCACGACTGAGGTTTGTACCGAATATAATGAGATGGGGCAGGAAAAAGTGGTTGCTCTGTTGAAAGGCGAAGTAGAAAGCGCTATAGCAAAAGTAGAAGAATTAATGTCTTCTAAGTTCGGTGATGTAGAAAATCCATTACTGGTTTCAGTACGTTCGGGTGCTCGTGCTTCCATGCCGGGTATGATGGATACGATCCTTAATCTGGGTCTGAATGATGAAGTAGTAGAAGGATTGACACGTAAAACAGGCAATGCACGTTTTGCATGGGACTCTTACCGTCGTTTCGTACAGATGTATGGTGACGTGGTATTGGGTATGAAACCGACTAATAAAGAGGATATCGATCCATTTGAAGCCATCATTGAAGAGGTGAAGCACGCAAAAGGTGTGAAGCTGGATAATGAACTGGAAGTGGAAGACCTTAAAGAATTAGTGAAGAAGTTTAAAGCTGCTGTAAAGGAGCAAACCGGAAAAGACTTCCCGGCTTGTGCTTATGAGCAGTTGTGGGGTGCTGTTTGTGCAGTATTCAATTCTTGGATGAATGAACGTGCTATTCTATATCGTAAGATGGAAAGTATACCCGATGAGTGGGGCACAGCCGTTAATGTTCAGGCAATGGTATTTGGTAATATGGGTGAGACTTCTGCTACAGGGGTTTGCTTTAGCCGCGATGCCGGTACAGGTGAAGACTTGTTTAATGGTGAGTATTTGATTAATGCGCAAGGTGAAGACGTTGTGGCAGGTATCCGTACACCGCAGCAGATTACCAAAATCGGTTCACAGCGTTGGGCAGAACTTGCAGGCGTTAGCGAAGAAGAACGTGCAGCTAAATATCCGTCAATGGAAGAGGCTATGCCGGAAATCTATAAAGAGCTGGATACTCTGCAGACTAAGTTGGAAGACCACTATAGAGATATGCAGGATATGGAATTTACCGTTCAGGAAGGTAAACTCTGGTTCCTCCAGACGCGTAACGGTAAACGTACCGGTGCAGCTATGGTGAAGATTGCAATGGATTTGCTGCATCAGGGCATGATTGATGAGAAAACTGCATTGATGCGCTGCGAGCCCAATAAATTGGACGAATTGCTCCACCCTGTGTTTGATAAGACTGCTTTGAAACAAGCCAAGGTTTTAACTCGTGGTCTTCCCGCATCTCCGGGTGCTGCTACAGGACAGATTGTCTTTTTGCAGATGATGCTGCAGAATGGCATGCTGCCGGTAAGCGTATTATAATGGTACGTATCGAGACTTCTCCCGAAGACTTGGCGGGTATGGCAGTTGCAGAAGGTATTCTTACTGCTCGCGGTGGTATGACTTCTCATGCAGCAGTAGTTGCCCGTGGTATGGGTAAGTGCTGTGTATCCGGTGCCGGTGCTTTGAATATCGACTATAAAGCGCGTACTGTAGAAATAGATGGCGTTCTGCTGAAAGAAGGTGATTATATTTCATTGAATGGTAGTACAGGTGTAGTTTATAAAGGTCAGGTAGAAACAAAGGCTGCTGAACTTTCAGGAGATTTTGCTGAATTGATGGATCTGGCTGATAAGTATACGAAACTTCAGGTACGTACCAATGCAGATACTCCCCATGATGCCGGCGTAGCTCGCAACTTTGGTGCTGTAGGTATCGGTCTTTGCCGTACGGAACATATGTTCTTTGAAGGTGAAAAAATTAAAGCTATGCGTGAGATGATCCTCGCAGAAGATGCGGAAGGACGTCGCAAGGCTTTGGCCAAGATATTGCCTTACCAACAAGCTGACTTTAAGGGTATCTTCCAGGCTATGGAAGGTTGTCCGGTAACTGTTCGTCTGCTCGATCCTCCTTTGCACGAATTTGTTCCGCATGATTTGAAGGGACAACAAGAAATGGCGGACGCTATGGGCGTTAGTTTGCAATATATCCAGCAACGTGTAGAGTCACTTTGTGAACATAATCCGATGTTGGGACACCGCGGATGTCGTTTGGGTAATACGTATCCTGAAATTACTCAGATGCAGACACGTGCTATCCTTGGTGCTGCTTTGGAACTGAAGAAAGAAGGTGTGGAAACCCATCCGGAAATCATGGTTCCGCTGACTGGTATTTTGTATGAGTTCAAAGAACAGGAAAAGGTAATTCGCGAAGAAGCTGCTGCACTTTTCGCTGAACTGGGTGACAGCATTGACTTCAAGGTAGGTACAATGATTGAAATTCCTCGTGCTGCTTTGACTGCTGACCGTATTGCTTCTTCTGCTGAGTTCTTCTCATTTGGTACAAATGACTTAACGCAGATGACATTCGGTTATTCACGTGATGACATTGCTTCTTTCCTTCCGGTTTATTTGGAAAAGAAGATTCTGAAAGTAGACCCATTCCAGGTTCTCGATCAAAATGGAGTAGGACAGCTGGTACGTATGGCTACGGAAAAAGGTCGTGCTATTCGTCCGGACTTGAAATGCGGTATTTGCGGTGAGCATGGCGGAACCTTCTTCTGTAAAATTCTGCCATAAGGTGGGTTTGAACTACGTTAGTTGTTCTCCATTTAGAGTACCTATAGCACGCCTCGCAGCGGCGCAGGCAGCTATTGAAGATCTGAAATAAAAAGACTTCATAAATCTTATTTATAGGCTGTAAACCTTTTTAGAAAGGCTTACAGCCTATCTTTTTAGAAAAACATGTATCTATTGATCAGTTATTTGTTTTTTCTTTAGTATATTTGTACCACATATAGAATTAGGATCATCTTTATCTTTTAATAACCAACTTTATGAAGCCGGATTTTGCAACATTTTATATTTTAGGGGCATCAGATTTTTATCAAAGGAATGAAATACTCTTGCTATGCTTTGGAGTAATTATTTTATTACTTCTGGTCATTATGATTGTGGTGTCTATCAACAAGACCAAGAGGTTGAAGACTTTGCAACAATTAAATGAAGTAGCGGAAGAAAGTAATCAGCTGAAGAATGCCTTTATCGCTAATATGACCCATGAGATACGTACTCCACTTAATGCGATTGTCGGATTTACAAATGTACTTGCTGAGACTGATAATCTGAGTAGAGAAGAACGAATGATTTTTCTGAAAGAAATCAATGACAATAAAGATTTTCTTGTTCAGATGATTAATGATTTATTGGACTTCTCAAAGATTGAGGCCAATACAATGGAATATAAAGATGGAGATGTGGATGTGAATGCTTTGATTCAGGAAATGTGTGCTGCAGAAAATGCACATCCCCGTCCGTCGGGTATTCAGATAGAGTTTGTAGAGAAACTTCCCCAATGTCGTTTAATGATAGGCCGGGTACGTTTTGCACAGGTCATTAATAATTTGGTGAAAAATGCTTTGAAGTTTACAGAACAGGGTAGTGTGAAGATTGGATATCGCCGTTTGAGTAATAATAACTTTTATTTTTATGTAGCTGATACAGGATGTGGCATTGATGAAGAAAGTCGCCGGGCTATCTTTGAACGTTTTGTGAAGATGAACTATAACATTCGTGGCACAGGTTTAGGTCTTTCTATTACGAAATCTATTGTTGAACACTATGGTGGTGGCATTGGTGTAGAATCTAAAAAAGGAGAAGGCTCTACATTCTATTTTACTTTGCCTGCTGGGGTCGAATATAAAGAATATGGGAAGTTCTAATGGAAATTGAACTTTTTAATCCGCCATTTCCTTTAGTTTCTTAAAGTGGCGGATGACACCTAAATAATCCCGGTCTGTACAAACATTGAATTTATTCCATAAATCACCGAGTACTACTGCACCGCCGAATCCGAAATCTTTTATTTCCAGAATATTGTCTGGAGTGATTCCTCCTAAAGCCATAACTTTAGTATCTATTATTCTTTCTTTTCCAGCTGTGCGCAATTCTTCTGGAGTATAACCGGAAAAAGTACCTGTTTTGGTGATACAGTCGTATACGGGGCTCATAAATACATAATCATAAAAATGCTTTTTGCTTTTTACTTCTTCTACAGAATGGCAAGTACAGCTGACATGTCCTGAGTAATCATGTGGTTCATTAGGATTACGTGTGTTCAGATGAATACCCATGAGGTCAAACTCTTCCTTTAAATAGAAATGTTCGTGAGTAACAATGCGTCTATGATATTTTTCAGGTATTAGCGTCAAAAGTCGCTCGGAATACATAGCAGGAGTTTCCGGTTTCCGCAGATGCAAAATATCCAGCCCTTCTTCAAAGAGTGCTGTAATGATCTTGTCCTCTTCCACAAAAAATGTGGGCGCTGTGACTATGATGAGCTTCATTTTTATTTGTTAAACGTTTATGTTTAGCAAAGTTAATGATAAATGCTTTCAGTAGGTAACGTTTTTCTTTAAAATATGTTAGATTGAAACACAAACGCACCTATGGGAAGTTTCTATTCCCGTAGGTGCGCATTAAAAAAAGAGTTTATAAGGTTGTTGTTGCTTATTTCAGTCGATTACCCACTACATCCCAGTCGATAATACTCCAAAGAGCATTTACATGATCGGCACGGCGATTCTGATAATCAAGATAGTAGGAGTGTTCCCACACATCGAAGCCTAACAATGGAATAAGTCCTGCACGTACAGGGTTACTGCCATTAGCTTCTTTGGTTATATGAAGTTTTCCGTTCTTATCTACTGATAACCAAGCCCAGCCAGAGCCGAATAATCCTACGGCAGCAGCTGTGAACTCTTTTTTGAAGTTATCGAAGCTTCCAAAATCGCGTTTAATAGCTTCTGCTAATTTATCGGTTGGCTCACTATGAGCAGGTTTGGGGGAAAATTGCAGGAAGTATAAAGTATGGTTCAGAACTTGTCCTGCATTATTGAAGATGGCTCCATCTGGTGCAGTAGCTACTATGGTTACTAAATCTTTATTTTCATACTCTGTACCCGGAACCAGGTTATTGAGGTTATTTACGTATGTTTGTAAGTGCTTACCGTAGTGGTAATCTATAGTTTGCTGACTGATTACAGGTTCCAACGCATTGTTTGCATATGGAAGTTTAGGCATTTCGTATGTCATAATTATAAGCATTAAAGATGTTAATAATGTATTCATAATTTGTCTTGAATTATGTTTCTGTTAATATAACGTTTGATATCCAATAAATGTTCTTCCATATCTATAAAACTTTTTGAAGATGTAGAATGACTTGTTGTGGAAGTGCATAATAAACAGTGACTTATGGACTGTTTTCTGAAATGTAATATGCTATCTTAATTATTTTAGTTCGTATACATTGTATGAATCTAAAAAGAATCCCTTAATTTTGCATACATGAATACGAATTATATCGAAGAACTGAATGAAGGACAGCGCGCAGCAGTGCTATACAACGAGGGCCCGTCACTGGTTATAGCCGGTGCTGGTTCCGGTAAGACGCGGGTGCTGACCTATAAAATAGCCTATTTGTTAGAGAATGGTTATCAGCCATGGAATATATTGGCTTTAACTTTTACCAATAAAGCTGCCCGTGAAGAAAGAGCGTATTGCTTGGCAGGTAGGAGACCAGCGGGCACGTCATTTATGGATGGGCACATTCCATTCCATATTTTTGCGTATTTTGCATGTGGAAGCCGTAAATATAGGTTTTACTTCACAGTTTACCATTTATGATACGGCGGACAGTAAGAGTCTGATGCGTTCTATTATAAAAAGAAATGGGCTTGGATGAGAAAGCGTATAAACCGGGGAATGTACAGGCACGTATATCCAATGCGAAAAATCATTTAGTTTCACCTGCGGCGTATGCATCCAATAAAGAGGCATATGAGGGCGATTGTGCAGCTAAGATGCCTGCAATACGTGATATTTATCATCGCTATTGGGATCGTTGCAGGCAGGCGGATGCAATGGATTTTGATGATTTACTTTTTTATACTTTTTATACTGTTCAGGGATCATCCGGAAGTGTTAGCGCGTTATCAGGAACAGTTTCGCTATATTCTGGTAGATGAGTATCAGGATACTAATTATGCTCAGCATAGCATTGTATTACAGTTGGCAAAAGATCATCAGCATGTTTGTGTGGTAGGAGATGATGCCCAGAGTATTTACTCTTTCCGGGGAGCTGATATTGATAATATATTATACTTTACTAAAATATATCCCAATACAAAAGTCTTTAAACTGGAACAAAATTATCGGTCTACACAAACTATTGTTTGTGCGGCGAATAGTTTGATTGAGAAGAATGAGAGGCAAATACGTAAGGAGGTTTTTTCGGAGAAAGAGAAAGGGGAAGCCATTGGTGTGTTTCAGGCATACAGTGATGTGGAAGAGGGAGATATTGTAGTCAATAAGATTACGGAACTTCGTCGCTCGGAGCATTATCCCTATTCGGATTTTGCTATACTTTACCGTACCAATGCGCAGAGTCGTGTCTTTGAGGAAGCAATGCGTAAGCGGGGTATGCCATACCGTATTTACGGTGGATTATCCTTTTATCAACGTAAGGAGATTAAGGATGTGATAGCTTATTTCCGGTTGGTTGTTAATCCGAATGATGAAGAAGCATTTAAGCGGATTATTAACTATCCGGCTCGTGGTATTGGTGATACGACAGTGGGGAAGATCATTACTGCAGCTACTGAGAATGGTGTCAGTCTTTGGACTGTGTTATGCGAACCGTTGACATATGGGCTGAATTTCAATAAGGGTACACATTCCAAATTACAGATTTTCCGCGATTTGATTTCAGGATTTCTGGAAGGTGTAGTGGATAAAAATGCTTATGAAATTGGTACGGAAATTATCCGTCAATCCGGTATTATTAATGATGTCTGCCAGGATAATTCTCCGGAGAACCTTAGTCGTAAGGAGAATATCGAGGAGTTGGTCAATGGTATGAGTGATTTTTGTGCGATGCGTTTGGAAGAAGGTAATCCTAATATATCGTTGACTGATTTTCTTTCGGAGGTCTCACCGTTGACAGATCAGGACTCAGATAAAGATGGAGATGATGAGAAAATTACGCTTATGACTGTCCATTCTGCCAAAGGATTGGAGTTTAGGAATGTATTTGTGGTGGGAATGGAAGAAAATCTTTTTCCCAGTGGTATGGTAGGGGATTCACCCCGTGCGTTAGAAGAGGAAAGACGTTTGTTTTATGTGGCCATTACCCGTGCAGAAGAACATTGTTTTCTGTCATATGCCCGTACCCGTTTTCGCTATGGAAAAATGGAATTTGGCAGTCCTAGTCGCTTCCTGAAGGATATAGATATTCGTTTTCTGCGTTTGCCCCAGGAGGCAGGGCTTAGTAATAAGATTGATGATGAGTCCGGGGCATTTCGTCGGGAGAATAGCACTGGTTTCTCTCGTTCACCCCATGTACGCGAATCATTTTATAATAAGGAAAAAGAAACTCCTCAGCGTCCTAAACAGCAGATGATTGCTCCGAGCGTTCCGCGCAACCTGAAGCGGGTGACTTCATCAACTCCTGCTTCTTCATCGGTTCCTGTTTCTGCAATGGCAGTACACCCCAGACAATTGATCGAGCACGAACGTTTTGGTCTGGGAGAAGTTGTGAAAGTGGAAGGTGAAGGGGATAATGCTAAAGCTACCATTCATTTCAAGAATGCGGGTGACAAGCAACTTTTATTGCGCTTTGCCCGTTTTAAAATAATCGGATAAAAAAGAAAATATGATAGATTTTGATCGTTTCCCTTCTCCATGCTATATTATGGATGAAGAATTATTGAGAAAAAACCTCACGCTGATAAAAAGTGTTGCCGATCGTGCCGGGGTGGAAATTATTCTGGCCTTTAAATCGTTTGCTATGTGGCGCTCATTTCCTATTTTTAGGGAATATGTCGAGCATTCTACGGCGAGTTCCGTATATGAAGCGCGATTGGCACTGGAAGAGTTCGTCAGTAAAGCTCATACCTATTCTCCTGCCTATACGGAGGCTGATTTCCCGGAAATCATGCGTTGTAGTAGTCATATAACCTTTAATTCTTTGTCACAATTCTGCCGTTTCTATCCTGCGGTGGTAAAGGAAGGAAGTGGAATTTCCTGTGGTATTCGTATCAATCCTGAATATTCAGAAGTAGAAACAGAGTTATATAATCCTTGTGCTCCCGGAACCCGTTTCGGCATAACGGCAGATTTACTGACTGAAACCTTGCCGCAGGGTATTGAAGGGTTTCATTGCCACTGCCACTGTGAGTCTTCTTCTTACGAACTGGAACGTACGCTTAAGCATTTGGAAGAAAAATTCTCTTATTGGTTCCCGCAGATAAAATGGCTGAATCTGGGTGGTGGTCATTTGATGACACGTAAAGATTATGATGTAGAGCATCTTATTCATTTATTGAATGATTTACGTAGCCGCCATCCTCATTTGCGTATTATTTTGGAGCCAGGTTCTGCTTTTACCTGGCAAACTGGTGTTTTGACTTCCGAAGTAGTGGATATTGTAGAAAGTCGAGGCATTCGCACAGCTATTCTCAATGTTAGCTTTACCTGTCACATGCCCGACTGTCTTGAAATGCCTTATCAGCCCGCTGTATGTGGTGCTGAAATGGGGAATAATGGTTGCCATGTATATCGTTTGGGAGGGAATTCATGCCTGAGTGGTGATTATATGGGAGATTGGAGTTTCGATCATGAACTGCAGATCGGAGAACGCATAGTCTTCGAAGATATGATTCATTACACTATGGTAAAAACAAATATGTTCAATGGAATCCATCATCCTGCTATTGCTATGTGGACGAAAGATGGGAAGGCTGAAATATTCAGGCAATTTTCTTACGAAGATTATCGGGACAGAATGAGTTGATAATCAAAAACATGTCTTCAGAGTGGAGGAGATGTATAGTTTTCTTCGCGAAAAAAACGGGCGGAATGTTTGCAGGTTTGGAGAAAATATCTACCTTTGCATCCGCAATCGCGGAAATAGCTCAGTTGGTAGAGCATAACCTTGCCAAGGTTAGGGTCGCGAGTTCGAGTCTCGTTTTCCGCTCAAGTACATAGATTGCAATTACCTAATGCCCAGGTGGCGGAATTGGTAGACGCGCACGTTTCAGGTGCGTGTGTCGAGAGGCATGCAGGTTCGAGTCCTGTTCTGGGCACATTAGGTGAGGCAATTGCTCTTTGAGAATATGAAATGTATGGAGAGGTGGCGGAATTGGTAGACGCGCTACTTTGAGGGGGTAGTGACAGTTATGTCGTGGGAGTTCGAGTCTCCTTCTCTTCACACAGTCATCATAGTTGCGGAAATAGCTCAGTTGGTAGAGCATAACCTTGCCAAGGTTAGGGTCGCGAGTTCGAGTCTCGTTTTCCGCTCTGCTTTATATAATAGATGACACAATGCCCAAGTGGCGGAATTGGTAGACGTGCACGTTTCTGGTGGTAGTGGCAGAAATGTTGTAAGAGTTTGAGTCTCCTCCTCTTCACATAGTCATCAAAATGCGGAAATAGCTCAGTTGGTAGAGCATAACCTTGCCAAGGTTAGGGTCGCGAGTTCGAGTCTCGTTTTCCGCTCTGTTTTATATAATAGATGGCACAATGCCCAGGTGGCGGAATTGGTAGACGCGCACGTTTCAGGTGCGTGTGTCGAGAGGCATGCAGGTTCGAGTCCTGTTCTGGGCACCCCAACCCGTTGATTGTTTCTTGATAATCAACGGGTTTTTTAATTTAAAGGTGTGCTAAAAGTGTACTTCGTATCAATGTGTACGTCAAAAGTATACCAACAAAAGAAACAAAATAGAAATATAATCAGACCATGAAACCATTTGTCAAATGGGCCGGAGGAAAGACAAGGTTGCTCAAAGAAATTGAGCGACGGCTTCCTGCTGACTTCGATACATGGGAGGATGCGACATATGTTGAGCCGTTTGTCGGAGGTGGTTCTGTGCTTTTTCACATGCTGGAAAAGCATGAAAATATCTCAAGAGCTGTCATTAACGACATTAATCCTGTGTTGATGCATTCCTATCATAGAATTAAACAGGATCCAAAGTCTATAATGGAGACCTTGAAAGTTCTGAAAAACGAGTATCGCAGGTTATCTGAGGATAAAGTTAGGGAGGCGTTCTATTACCGTGTTAGGGACACATTCAACGACATGCAGTTTGAGGATGAACAGAAAGTTGCTTTCTTTATATTCTTAAATCATACATGCTTTAATGGTCTCTACAGAGAGAATAAATCAGGAAACTTCAATGTTCCTCATGGCAAATATAAGAGTCCAGCTATATATGAAGAGGAAAATATTATGGCTCTCCATGAAGCTCTCCAAAAGGTGGAAATCTATTGCGGGGATTTTGACAGTATATGGAGCTCACTTGAAAGTAATCCAACATTTATTTATGTAGATCCGCCGTATCGGCCTATAAGTAAAAAGGTATTGATGTTTACTCTTTATGACAAAAGTGGATTTTCTGACTCTGATCAACTTCGGCTAAAAGAGATTTGTGACATCTTCGGCAATAGAGGATGCAGAATCATGCTAAGTAATTCAGACAGTTATGATGGTGATATTTCATACTTTGAAACGCTTTACAATAATGGATATCATATCGATAGAATAGAGGTTACTCGTATGATAAATCCGTACAACTCAAAAAACCGCAAACCTAAAGAGGTCATAATCACTAACTATCCCATTCCCAATCATATTAACCATATTAACGAATAAAATTAAAAATCTCTCACCATGGCATGGCTAACGGAACTGCAGAAAGATAATATTTCCAATCACATCACAAACGATGTTACTGTACTTTCACGCAGATACAAATCAAAGAAAAAGGAATTTGATGAACAATCGGTTGAAATCAACGAGATTGAGGATTGGGAAAAAGAAGACTGGGAAGTAATAAGTAAAAGCAAGAGGAAAGCCCGAATCCAACGTCCTAAAAAAGCGGGACGTTTATTTGAGGATAACATATGGTGCATGTTCTATGAATTAGGATTCAGAACATTAAATAGTGATGAGTGCTTAATGTTGCCATGGAGCAGGGAAAGTAGCGACCATCAACAAATAGATGTTCTTGCAGTAGGTGAAGATGCTATATTCGTTGTTGAGTGTAAGGCTGCTGAGTCAACAAGGAATGCTAATTTCAAAAAGGATATAGACCACATCGAGCAAACGAAAGAAGGGATTGTGAAAAGCCTGAAAGAACTTTTCGGAAGTGACAAGAAAGTTAAATTCGTTTTTGCCACTCGAAATTATAGGTTTTCGGAAACAAGCGAAGATCTCTGCAGACTCTCGGCTAAAAAAATATACCACTTCAATGAAAATGCCTATAACTATGTTAAAAATCTGATAAAGTCATACAAAGGCGCTGTTATATATCAATTTTATGGGTTGATGTTTAATGGTGAACTAATCAGTAACGAAAAAATCAGAATTCCAGCATTGAAAGGAAATATGGGCAAGCACGAATATTATATGCTTTCCATAGAACCTTCTATCTTATTGAAGATTGGCTTTGTTTTGCATAGAACAAAAGTCAACGATTCTATGTCTCAGCCAACATACCAGCGTCTATTGGTCCCAAGCAGACTTAAGGGTATAGGTAAATTCATTGATGATGGTGGATATTTCCCGAATTCAATCATAATAAATTTTGACTGCTCAGACAAGAAGTTGAATATTGATTTTCAGCCAGCTGGCAGAACATCATCGGATAGTGATTCTCGGTTTGGCACATTGATCTTACCTAATGCGTATGGTATAGCGTATATTATTGATGGTCAACATAGAGTATATGGGTATTCCGCGTCCCAAAAGAATTATAAGGACACGAATACAATTCCAGTAGTTGCCTTCAAGAATATGGATGCGAACGAACAGTTGCAAATATTCATGGATATAAATGAAAACCAGAAGGCTGTGAGTCCAAGTTTACGGCTTGATCTTGCAGAAAATCTCAATTGGGATTCTCCTCGCGTTGATTCACGAATGCTTGCTTTGCGTTCTTCAATCATTAAGGTTTTAACTCGAGATGCCAATAGCATTCTCTATAATAAAATATCCGTTGGGGAAGATAATGCAAAATTGACATTTAGACCTTTTGATGAGGCTTTGAAGAAGTCGCCCCTTTTACCGAAGGGTAATTTTAAGTCATACACAGAGGATACGGATGTTTGCTTATACGATTGTCATATGACTGACAATGGCAAAGCAATGAGTGATAGTAAAAAGCGTATATCCCGTTTGCTAAAGGAAAGCTATGGCTATATGCAGCGAAATATGGAGAATAAATATTACGATAGTTATATCGAATCCAATAGAGGAACTTTTGGTTTCATCGTTTTATTGGGATCTGTTTATAAATACTTGATTAGAAAAGGAATCTTAACTCAGAAGTCCAGTCTCGAACAACAAATGAATGCAATCGAGCCATATTTGATGGCTCTTGCAAATTATCTATCTAACTTGCCCGCACAGGACAAGAGTGATTTGGAAATAATCAAAGGAGCCCAGGCAGATACTACTTGGATGAGGAAATTTCAACAAGCCGTTAACAATGAATTCCCCGAGTTTATACCTGATGGATACGAAAAGTGGCTTGAGACCCAAGATAAGGATTTGCAAGCTGAAGGGCAATCGATTGGACGTGAAATTGTAGAAAAGCTCAAACAGCAAGTTGTTGAGAAGGTGCAAGAATTATTTGGGAACAAGTGGGAAACGGCCATATCTGAGGTTAGAGCAAGATGTAAAAACAGAATCAATGAACGGGAAGCCTCCGATGAGAACTTCAATTCAGTTGATGCTGACTGGACAGATTTCATTGACTTTTCGGATATAAAATCAATCATAGAAAAACATTGGTTTTATAAGCCGGAAGATGATCCATCGGCTGTTACATTTGAAAAGGAATTTTCTATTCAGCTATCTCCAGAAGATTCATTTAGGACCAAGAAAGAACGTACTCGTTGGTTAACTGATCTAAACTCCTACCGAGATGCCTGGGAAAAGACAAAAGGAAAGCCGTTGAACAGAACTCAGGTAGAAGCTTTGAGAACTATATACTGTTATCTTTACGAGCAGATTAATCTTATGATTTCTGATATTTGCAAAGTGGATTATTCGCTCCGCGATTATCAGCAAGAGGCTAAGGAGAAAATCTTCGGCCAGTGGGATTCTGTGGATAATGTTCTTTATCAAATGCCAACGGGGACTGGAAAAACTCGTTTATTCACATCAATAATCAGAGACATATCCTTGGCATCTTTATATGAACATTCCCGAAAAAGTATATTGATTATAGCCCATCGTACCGAACTGATTGAGCAAATAGACGAAAGTCTCAACAAATATCGCATACCGCATGGTATTATTGCCGGTGCTTTTAAAGATAAACGAGACTTGTTGCTGCCTGTTCAAGTTGCGTCCATTCAAACGATAACACATCCTTCTAATCGACAATTGGCTGATGCATTTCATGCAGACTTTATCATAATTGATGAAGCCCATCATGCTATGGCTAAAAGCTATACTAAATTATGGAATTATTATCCGGAGTCTAAGAAACTTGGTGTGACCGCAACTCCATGGAGAATGGATGGTCGAGGTTTCAGAGGTAACTTTGATATGTTGATATCTTCCATGCCAATAAAGGAGTTTCTTGAAAAGGGGTGGTTGGCTCCTTATAAGTATTATTCGGTGCCTATCGGCAGTTCTATTAGGAATAGTATCGAGTCAATCAATGAATTTGGCATAGATGGTGATTATAAAACAAGTGCCCTTGAAGAAGTGGTTGACACAGGACGGATTCGTGCTCAGTTACTTGACAGTTACTTCGAATTTGTAAAAGGAAAGAAAGGAATAATATATAGTATTTCGCGTAAACATAGCAAACATATTTGTAGCCAGTTTTTTGATGCCGGAATAAAGATAGCTGACATAGATAGCGAGACTCCAGCAGAGTTAAGGAAAAAACTTGTGCGAGATTTTAAGAACGGAGATCTCGATATCATTGTGAACGTTGATATATTTTCGGAAGGTTTTGATTGCCCAAATCTTGAATTTGTACAATTGGCACGACCGACTCGCTCCTTAGTAAAATATATCCAGCAGGTTGGTCGCGGGCTTCGTAAAAATGGTGGGAAGCAATGTATTATTCTTGATAATGTCGGAATGTATGGCCGTTTTGGGCTTCCTGATGATGACCGTCCATGGAAGGAGTATTTTGAAGGAAATCCATTTTCTTTAATGCACCAATCTAAAAATAAAACAGATAGAGAAAACATTGGGTTAGGCACACCTTGTGAAAAAGATTTATCTGAGGGATTGGACGAAATGAAACTCATTCAACAAGTTGATGTAGAGGTACATCTTGATGTCAGCACAATGAATTCAGAGGAAGAGAATGTCCAAGAAAACAATAACGACATCGAGGTGCGTTCTTCATCTGTCTTCAATAAGTACAATATTGTGGAATTTAATGATGGCTATTTCATTGAGAACATCCGAAATAATGAGAGGCAATTCCTATGCGGACTGAGCGGCAGGAGATCGATTTCCATAAAACTGATGAAGAGTAATAATGGTCAAAAAGAGTTTTCTATAATCAGTTCATTCAACCGGGAATCAAAGCCATCAATAAATGATCGAATAATTGGCTATCTCTATCGTGAAGGGAAAATAACACGATTTACGACATGGAATCGTGAAGCTATCGTTGATGTAAAAATATAAACGGCTAACAGTGAGATTCCTAAACAATCTTCCATAATGGTTGCCGTATTATTTAAATGGTCTCTTTTTAGAGTTACGTTATTATCGAGTTTTCGCATTAACAAGGCTTGTGGTCTCTATCTGATTTGACGTCTAAATAATATGGGGATGCGTAGTCTTAGAAAAATACTGTTAATATTTTTTTAATCTAGCGGTTTTTATCGGATACTATATGGTCGTATTCATAAAACTGGGCTTGCCAAGTGGATGGAGATGTGGCAATAGCAGCAGCGATTTTGCTCCGTAGGGGATATTAGGCTCCCCGGTGGCTAGGTTATGCGGCAAGCTGTTTGATGAGTTATGGCTGGTGGTGATGATGAAGTTGGAGACTGAATTGAAATTCGGGGTGTTTCTGAGGCTGAAAATGGCGTTTCGATTGCTTGCAATGATGGCATGGATGCAGCAATACTCTCCCGAGATTTTAATCGAGGGGGAAGCAGATTTCCTCGGTAGGTTTGAATGTGGCAACTCGCGCAAGCGTGTGGTGCTTAAGGTATCAGACTCAAGCCTAATCCTACGACGCACAATTTCATCGGTCAACCGAGCCACTTTTTCAATGACACGCCTCCTTTTGCTATGTTGGGATGGTTTAGGGACAGTGGGAGGGAGTTGCCACATCAATTATTTACGGGGCTTTTTAATTTCTGTATATTGTTATTCTTTCTTTTCGAGTGAGAACCCTAACATCATGCCATCGTAGCTGTTTGCCAGAGAGCTGATTGTTTTTAGTGTTGCATTGCTGCTTTTGCTGGAAAGGAAAGTAATAAGCTTTAAAAGTTTATCAGATTCGAACAGCAAATCCATATTGCTTGATGTGCAATTGACTTTGGCATTCATGTTTATCAGTTTAACGAACTTCATGGCTACATGTTTTTCGGAAGCATCGTATGTATAGGTACCCTTCAAAGTTTTGGTTCCCAATTTGACGTTGAATGTACTGTCGGCCGCAAAGGTAAAGCTCATTTGTCCGGGTTTGATGCCTACTTTACTTAATTGCTCGTTGAGCTTGGCTTCTGCTGTAGTAGCGGCTACTGCACCACCGGCTTTCATTAACAAATTATCTGATTCAAATTCGATAGCAGAACCAGTATAGGACCATGTTCCTGTCATATCAACGGTATTTTTTACCAGTAACGGCACTAACTACCTTTTCTACGTTTTCTTTATTGAATAAATCTTTTAGCGACTGTGCCTGACTATTGGCAGACACCAGAAGCAAAGTGACAATAAATGCCACTGAAAATACACTCTTTTTCATATAACTATTACTTTATTTGGTATTCAATTCTTTATTAATACTCTCTATATAATCTAATAACTCTTTTTTTGCCCATTCTGTTCTCAGAAGAGGTCACAAAATATGGGGGAAGTTCTTCCCATTGCTCTTTTAGTTTTTTCAGATACTGCTGGATATTGCTGTTCAATCTGCCTCCTTTCAGCTTATCGCCTTTGGTAAAGACGATGGAGAAGGGGATTCCATGTTCGCCCAACCATCCCATGAATTCGATGTCGATGACTTGTGGATCGAGCCGTGAGTCGATAAGCACAAAGAGATTTGTCATCTGTTCACGTTCCAGAATATAATCTTCAATGATGCGCTGTATCTGTGATTTTCCTTTTTGTCCGCGTCTGGCGTAGCCGTAACCGGGCAGATCGACTATATACCAACTTTTATTAATAAGGAAGTGGTTGATAAGCATTGTTTTTTCCCGGAGTGGCGGAAGTCATAGCAAGTCCTTTACGGCCTGTCATCATATTGATGAGGCTGGATTTCCCAACGTTGGAACGTCCGATAAAAGCATATTCGGGAAATATTCCGGGGGGACATTTTTTAACGTCTGTATTACTAATGACGAATTCGGCGCTTGTAATCTCCATTTTTCTTGTCAATTTTAGAAAGTTTCTTACTCTTTTTATCTGTGTGGAGAATGTTTTTAAAAAACTCTCCCAACGTTTTTAAAAGAATATGGCGGACGTTTTTTAAAAACGTTGCCTTTATTCTTTAAAAACGTTATGCCCCCTTCCAGGAGCTACTTATGAGCGGTGGTACGTAAATGTTTACACTCCTTACAGGCTGTTTCTCTTTTTTTACGTGTGCAAAGGTAGCACTTATTTCAAAATTCCGTGTTCAGAATACGGAATTCTGATAATCTTTTTGAGAAGATAAGCTGCATTTTGGCATAACTTTTTCATGCTTGCATGAAAGTTCTGTACTCAATTTGCATTATCTTTGTCGCCAATAGTTGATTTTTAAGTATGAATGGACAATTTTCCTCGATATTATTGGAGAAGGCAGTGAGTGAATTTGCCAAGCTGCCCGGAGTTGGACGAAAGACGGCTATGCGCTTGGTGTTGCATCTTTTGAGACAGGATACGGCGGTAGTGGAGGCTTTTGGCAATGCCATTGTTACGCTGAAGCACGAAGTGAAATATTGTAAAGTCTGCCACAATATATCGGATACCGAGACTTGCCGTATCTGTGCTAATCCACAGCGAGATGATTCTACTGTGTGCGTTGTGGAAAATATCCGTGATGTCATGGCAGTGGAGGCTACACAGCAATTTCGTGGACTTTACCATGTGTTGGGTGGCGTCATTTCACCAATGGATGGGGTGGGACCAGGCGATTTACAAATAGAAAGCCTTGTGCAGCGTGTATCTGCAGGTGGAATAAAAGAAGTTATCCTGGCACTTAGTACCACAATGGAGGGTGATACAACCAATTTTTATATTTACCGTAAATTGGAGAAACTGGGTGTGAAGTTGAGTGTCATAGCCCGTGGTATTTCTGTTGGTGATGAACTGGAATATGCTGATGAGGTGACATTGGGACGTAGTATTGTGAATCGAACTCCTTTTTCCGGAACAAATTGAATTATTAGTTATTAAGTTATTAGCACATGGAAAATCAAATAAAACACGTGGCAGCTCGTTTAAAAGTTATATTTATCAGCTTTTGGTTGCTGCCGGTTCTGTTAATAATAGTAGGTGAAACTGGTGGGGAATGGGTAGGCATGTACGCTGCTGATGTACGTGCTACTTATTTTGCTGAAACTTTGGTTATTTTGCTGGCAGCTATCTGTGTGCCTGTGTCCTTAAAATTATTTGCATGGGTGCTTACGCGCAAGATCGACAAGGTTAGTTTGCCCGAAGCCTTACATTTGTATTCTTTCTGGAGTAAAATTCGCATTATACTTTTAATGTTACCGGTGTTGGCGGGTTTTGCTGTTTATTATCTCATGTTGAGTAATAAAGGAATTCTTTGTGCTTTTATTGCTCTAACGGCTTCATTGTTTTGTTTGCCCGGTGAGGGACGCTTGCGTAAGGAATTGCATATTAATAAAGAGGAGGAAGCATGAAACTTTCCGTTGTCATAGTCAATTATAATGTTAAGTATTACCTGGAGCAGTGTCTTTGTTCCTTATACAGGGCTATTGACAATCTTTCAGTTGAGATCCTGGTAGTGGATAATGCCTCTATGGACGATTCTGAAGCATATATCACTGAGCGCTTTCCGAATATTACCTATATCTATAATAGAGAAAATCTGGGCTTTGCCTGTGCCAATAACCAAGCAATTCGTGAGTCGAAAGGGGAGTATGTGCTACTGCTGAATCCTGACACTGTATTGTCGGAACAGACATTGGAAGAGGCAATACCTTTTATGGATGCTCATCCTGAAGCCGGGGCTGCCGGTGTGAAAATGATAACGCATGACGGACGCTTTTTGAGGGAATCTAAACGTGGATATCCTACTTTGGCGGCAACTTTTGGTAAATTGTCCGGTTTGGGACGATTGTTTCCACACTCTAAAAGTTTGGGTGGTTATTATTGTACTGCTTTGGATATGAATGGCGTTCATCAGGTGGAAGTACTGGCGGGTGCATTTATGTTGCTTCGTCGTTCAGCATTAGATAAGACCGGATTACTGGATGAAGATTTCTTCATGTATGGTGAGGATATTGACCTGTCTTGCCGGATAGAAGAAGCAGGATATAAAAATTATTATTTGCCCTGTCCGATATTGCATTATAAGGGAGAAAGTACATCGAAGGACACTTACCGTCATGTGCGTGTATTTTGTAAGGCAATGGATATTTTCTTTTGTAAACATGGCGAACGTTATGGTGTTATAGGATGTTGGCTGGTGCGTGCGGGTATTCATCTACAGATGTATGTTCGCTTGTTTGTACTTTTTGTGCAGCGTTTGTTTCGTTTTCCGGTAAAAGAGACAAAAATCTCTTTCCAGAAAGGACAACGTTTTCCTCGTTTTCTCATATTTGGCGAAGAAGCAACCATTCATAGCTTGCGCGTACTTTTAAAGCGTAACGGATTAGGTGGAAAGCATCACTTTGTTGTATCCAACGAAATGTCTGCTGTAGATGGTCATGGAAGTTCATTTATTTCACTGAAAGGTTTCACGCATGTAGTATATGATTGCCGTGCCTTTTCTTTTTCAGCTATTATTCGCTTGCTGTCCCATCATCACAAAATGGGATTGAGTCTGGGAATTTATAACCCGGAGAGTCGCGTATTGGTGACTCCTGATAAATGTTACATCTGAATGAAACATACCTATTTTATAAATGACCGTATTCGTCTTCGTGCTATGGAGCCAGAAGATCTGGAACTTATTTGTGAGATGGAAAATGATCCTCAACAGTGGGATATCAGCAACTTTACAGTACCCTATTCGCGCTATGTTATGAAGCAATACATGGAGAACTCACAATGTGATATGTTTGCTGATAAACAACTGCGTATGATGATTGTGCGTCTTGAAGACGGTCTGACAATTGGCACGGTTGATATAACAGACTTTTCTCCTATGCACGCGCGTGGAGAAGTGGGTATCGTGATCAGGAAAGAGTTTCGCGGAGCAGGCTATGCAAAGGATGCATTAACATTGCTTTGCGAATATGCTTTTGATTTTCTGCGTATGCGACAACTATTCGTTCACATCGCTACAGATAATGAAGCAAGTATGCGCCTGTTTACTTCATGTGGCTTTGTTTCTTGCGGATTATTAAAAGACTGGCTATGTATCGAGGGATGTTTCAAAGATGTTGCATTATTGCAGCGTATCCGGCATGATTAATTTAGTGTAGGAATTTGTGGAAAGCGTGACCATATTTCATACTTGCCTCCCAGCTGTCCCAATACGTTTTTCCATAATTCTGCACTTCCTTTTTCATTCATAAGGGAGGCGATGCTTGTTGATCCTATCAGCCAGGTATTTTCTTCTATTTCCTGGCATAATTGATCATGTTCCCAACCGGAATAGCCCAGGAAGAAACGTATCTTTCCGTCGATATCATTACCTTGCAAAATATAACGGCGAATGGCATCGAAGTCTCCATTCAGATAAACTCCTTTTCCTATTTGCAACGAATCTTCCACATCTTTCAGAGTGTGAAGATAAAACAATGTGTCGGTGCTTAATGGGCCACCTTTATAGATCGGTATATTGCTTATATCCTTAAATTCTTTCAATACATCATTTAGGCTTAAAGGAAGTGGTTTATTGAGTACCAACCCCATTGTACCATCTGTAGAGTGGTCTACCAACAAAATAACGGAACGTCCAAACATCTCATCATAGAGAAAAGGCTCAGATATCAACACTTTGCCACGTGAGGGGACCACATGGTTTGTTTCTATTTTAAATATGTCCGCATTAGTATCCATGCCCCTAATATACATACAAATCCTCGAAAAACAAATATTATTGTTCTTTTTTCACTGATAGATATTACTTATATGTTATATAACAGGTTTTAATTGAAAAAGAAATTGGTTACATTTGCAGATTGTTATTTCTTTATTGCAAATTATGAAATTTACTATCTATAGTTATATCTGTTTTTTGTTTTTAGTTATTTTTTTTACGCAGTAGTTCTTGCTATGCTTTTGTTGCAAACGACATAGACAGTCGTTTGATGGTAATCTTGGCACAGAAAACTCTTACAGGATGCGTTGTAGGTGAGGATGGTGTGCCCTTGGCGGGTGCTACAGTGTTAGAAATAGGTACTTCAAACGGTACGGTTACTGATATGGAGGGGAAGTTTAAATTGACTGTTGCAGACAATGCTATGTTGCGATTTTCTTTTATGGGATATAAAACGCAGGAGATAAGTGTGGGTGGAAAGACTTTCCTGAATATAACAATGGTAGAGGATGCTGTGGAACTGGATAAAATAGTTGTGACTGCATTGGGTATTGAGAAGAAAGAACACTCTCTTTCTTATGCCATGAGTCAGATAAAGAATGAAGAACTGACGAGGGTTAAAATGCCGAATTTGATAACATCGTTGACAGGTAAAGCTACGGGTGTACAAATAAATCAGGTCTCATCAGGTTTGGGGGCTTCTGCGAAGGTAAGTATTCGTGGAATCCGTTCGGTGGCTGGTGAAAATCAACCTCTTTATGTAATTGACGGTGTTCCTATGCTGAATTCAAGTTCGGAACAAGCTTTCAGTGCCATAGGAGGGACAGCTAATGCAGGAAATCGCGATGGTGGTGATGGCATTTCAAATTTAAATTCAGAAGATATTGAAAGTATAAGTATCCTGAAGGGCGCTCCTGCTGCTGCACTCTATGGAAGCCAGGCAGGTAATGGTGTGATTTTGATTACAACCAAGAAAGGTAAATCACAGGGACAGCGTAGTATTTCATTCTCTACCAGTCTTATGTTTGATAAAGCTGTTTCTTTGCCTGAGATGCAAAACCGTTATGGAGTCAGTGAAATTATAGATAGTTGGGGTGAGCGACAAAATTTGCCAAAAATGATAATCTGAAAGATTTCTTTTCTACGGGAATGGCTTCTATTACTTCTGTATCCTTGAGTCATGGTAACGAAAAATTGCAAAACTACTTCTCGTATGCCAATACTACCGGTAAAGGAATTATTGATAAAAACCGTTTGTCGAAACATAATCTTACTTTCAGAGAAACTTCTACTTTGTTTAACGATCGTCTGAGGTTAGATGGTAGTGTAAACCTGATGCGGCAAGTTACTAAGAATAAACCGACGGTGGGCGGATTTTATATGAATCCGTTAGTCGGTCTTTATCGCTTTCCTCGTGGAGAGGATCTGACCTATTACAAGGATAATTTCGAAGTATATGATGAGAGTAGAAATTTGAATATACAAAACTGGCATACTTCTTATGATGACTTTGAACAAAATCCTTATTGGATTGTGAATCGTATACAAAGTAAAGAAGTACGCTTGCATGCTATAGTATCCTTATCGGCAAGTTTCAAAGTAAATGATTGGTTGACAGTACAGACTCGTGGTAATGTTGATTGTATTAATGACAAACTTCGTCAGAAATTCTATGCTTCCACAGCTCCGGCTTTAGCAGGTACGAACGGACGTTACATAGAAATGGACTATCAGGATATCCAGTTTTATGGTGATCTGATGCTTATGATGAAGAAGCAATGGGGTGACTTCTCTGTGAACGGCGCGCTGGGTACGAGTCTCAATGACAAAACCACCAATTCTACTCGTTATGACTCTAAGACTGCTTCATTATATTATGCCAATGTTTTCAATCTGGCAAATATCATAATGAATGGTTCGGCTGCCCTTGATCAGAAGATAGATGCCCGTCGCCAGCTACAATCCTTGTTTGCCACTGTCCAGGTGGGATACAAAGAAAGCGCTTATATTGATTTGACTGCCCGTAATGACTGGGCATCCACTCTTTCACATACCAAACATGAGAAACGGGGATATCTTTATCCTTCTATCGGAACATCGCTGATCTTGAGTCGCTTGTTTACATTGCCGGAATGGGTGTCATACGCTAAGGTACGTGGAGCTTATAGTATGGTAGGCAATGATATTCCTCCATTCATGACATATCCTCTGTCTCATATAACTGCCGGTGGTGAGTATTTGGCAAATGATGCAGCTCCTTTTAAAGAGATGGAACCGGAAATGAATTATTCGTGGGAGGCTGGTGCTGAGGCGCGTTTTTTGAATAGTCGCATTGGTTTTAATCTTACTTTTTATAAAACGAATACTCGTAACCAATTCTTTAAATTACCTACATTGGCGGGTGATAAGTATGCTTATCGGTATGTCAATGCTGGTAATATTCTGAACCGTGGCTGGGAAATAGCATTGGATGCAACACCAGTGTTGACGAAAGATTTCATGTGGAGTACCACTCTTAATTTTGCAACTAATAAGAATAAGATTGTCGCTTTGCATGAAGAATTGAAAGAGTTTGTTTACGGTCCTACCAGTTTTTCGTCGAGTTATGCCATGAAGTTAGTGAAAGGTGGTTCTATCGGTGATATTTACGGAAAAGCTTTTGTTCGGGATGCTTCAGGTAATATTGTGTATGAGACGGAAGGAAGTAATGCCGGATTACCTAAAATAGAAGGTGATGGGAACACGGTAAAGGTAGGTAACTCTAATCCGAAGTTCCAGATGGGATGGAATCATACACTTTCTTATAAAGACATCTCGCTTTATTTCCTGGTAGATTGCCGTTATGGAGGGAAAGTACTTTCACAAACGCAGGCAGATATGGACTTGTATGGTGTATCGGAAGTTACAGCGCAAGCTCGCGATGAAGGCTATGTAATGCTCGAAGGACATCGGATAGATAATGTAAAGGGATTTTATAAGATAGTTGGTGGACGTGCGGGAACAACGGAATACTATATGTATGACGCTACAAATATCCGGTTGAGAGAACTTTCATTGTCTTATCAGTTACCTGCTTCCTGGATGGAAAAATCTAAAGTTCTGAAGAAAGCGCAGGTTTCTTTTATAGCCCGCAATTTGTTCTTCTTTTATAAGAAGGCGCCTTTTGATCCTGATTTGGTATTGTCTACCGGCAATGACAATCAAGGTATTGATGTGTATGGAATGCCTACGACGCGTAGTTGGGGCTTTTCATTGAAGTGTGAATTTTAATGGATGAGGAGAAAAGTGGAATGAAAAGATATAGTTGGATATTCGGGGGACTGCTATTATTAGCTTCGTGTACAGGTGACTTTAAAGACATCAATACGGATTTGTCCGGAGTAACGGATGAAGATTTGCAGATTGATTACAATGAACATGGTATTCGTTTAGGCATTATCCAGCAAGGTATTTACTTTAATTATGATTATGGAAAAGGTAAGAACTGGCCTTTTCAGTTGACACAGAATCTGAATGCCGATATGTTCAGTGGATATATGTATGATGGTAAACCGCTGAATGGAGGAAGTCATAATTCGGACTATAATTTGCAGGATGGTTGGAATAGTGCTATGTGGGGACATACTTATTCGTATATTTTTCCGCAGATATACCAGTCGGAAAATGCAACTCGTGACAAGCATTCCGGCTTTTTCGGAATAACAAAGATTCTGAAAGTTGAAGTGATGCATCGCGTTACGGATTATTATGGTTCTATTGTGTATACACACTTTGCCGATCCTGATGCAGAATATGCTCCCCGATACACAGGAAGCTGTATACAAAGAATTCTTTTGTGAGTTAGATACGGCTGTGACAGTTCTTACCGATTATGTTGGGTCGAATCCGGAAGCTGCTGAGTTCTCCCGTTTTGATATATTGATGGATGGTAAATATACTTCGTGGATTAAGTTTGCCAATTCATTGAGAATGAGACTTGCCATGCGTATTGCATTGGCGGATAAGGAAAAATCACGTTCAGAGTTCCTCAAAGCATTTAATAATGAATATGGAGTGTTGGAAGCAGAAAATGAACTGGTAGCTGTCTCAACTCAAAGTGGATATACCAATCCGCTGGGTGAACTTAATCTGGTGTGGAATGAGACTTATATGAGTGCTCCTATGGAATCTATTATGAACGGTTACGAAGATCCCCGGAAAGCTGTTTATTTTGCTACTTGTCAGGATAAGGCATATACGGGACAATATCGTGGTATCCGGCAGGGGACCTGTTTCTCTCATACCTCTTACCTTGGTTTATCTAAATTGCAAACCACTCAAAAGACAGATGCTATTCTTATGACTGCAGCTGAGGTTTGGTTCTTGCGAGCAGAAGCTGCTTTACGGGACTGGACAAGTGAAAATGCCGGTACCTGTTACGAGAGAGGGGTTACTGCATCTTTGCGTCAACATGGTATATCGCAAACGGCAGATTATTTGAATAGTGATAAATTGGCTGCTGATTTTGTGGATACATATGATACTGAAAATAATATAAAGGCACGTTGTACAGTGTCTCCAAAGTGGATTGAAACAGCTGACCGGGATACAAAATTAGAAAAGATTATGACTCAAAAGTGGTTGGCGATGTTTCCAGAAGGATGTGAAGCTTGGGCGGAACAGCGTAGAACAGGATACCCACGTCTTTTCCCCGTACGCTTCAACCACAGTAAGGACGGTTGCGTCGATACGGAAATCATGATACGCCGGTTAAATTTTCCCGGAGGCTTACAAACGGAGAATCCAGAGCAGTATCGTGCATTAGTCAATGCTTTGGGTGGGGATGATAATGCCGGTACTCGTTTGTGGTGGGATACCGGCACTAACTGGTAAATTTATTTTTTCTATTTACTTATTTCACCGGATGGTTTTCTGCAAAGATGGCCATCCGTTCTTCTAATTGCGCGTATTGATGATCCTGAATGAAAGAAGTACAAGCGCGTAAACCTTCCTGGTGGCTACCTGTTGTAATCAGTGATATGGCACTGACACCATAATACATCAATTCTTTAGCAAGTTCCCCACTGGTCATACCCGGATAGCCAATGGTAAAGTAGAAACCATCGGCAACTGGATTACCCAAATCATTGTCATATACCAAATGGAAACCATGACGAAGGAAAATTTCTTTTAATTTGTGTGCACGTTCACCATATATCTTTACCTCATCAAGGAAGTTGTATTGCCCTTCGTTAGCAGCTTTCAACATGGCAGCAAGTGCGTATTGTGCAGAGTGGCTGGTACCTGAAGAAAGAGCATAAAGTACCCGATGAATGAATACTGTACCAAATGTGCCACCTCCGTATCGTTTGGTGAGTCCAGGGTAGGAGCGATGGTACAATTTGTTTGAGATGCAGCTTACCCCGATGCGTTGTCCGGCATAACTGAATGCTTTAGAGCCGGAAATAAGCAATACATAATTGTCTGTATAATGTGCCACTGACGGTTGATAAGGCGGTTGGAATGGTTTGCTCAAATCCTGGCGGAAGTCCATTGCAAAGTAAGCCAGATCTTCCAGGACAATTACATCATACTTCGTGGCAAGTTCTCCGATAATACGCAGTTCTTCTTCCTTTAGACATATCCAACTGGGATTGTTAGGGTTTGAGTAAACAATAGCAGAAATATTGCCTTTCTCAAGATAGCTTTCCAGCTTTTCTTTTAGTTTGTCACCACGGAAGTCATATACATCAAAGGTTTCAAACTTTTGTCCCATGACCACCAACTGTTGTTTTTGCACAGGAAATCCCGGGTCGATAAACAATATCGTATCTTTCTTTTCATCACATTGACTGCAAGTAAGAAATGAGGCAAAAGTGCCTTGCATAGAACCGGTAACAGGTACACACCCTTCGGGCTTTAAATCTACATTAATGAAAGCTTTGATAAAACGTGAAGCTTCCTCTTTTAGGGCAGGTAATCCGTTGATGTTGGGGTAGAGACTGGCAATTCCTTTCTGTAGTGCTTCTATTTCTGCTTTCACACCTACTGTAGAAGGAGGCAGACCCGGTACACCCATTTCCATTTTTATGAATTCTATACCTGACTCAGCTTCTGCTTTGGCAGCAATTGCTTTTACTTCGCGGATAGTAGCCTTTCCAAAGTCGGCAATTTGAAATGCTTCGATGGTTTCGTCTATCAACTTACGTTCAATAGGAGTATTTCTCATGATTTTTCTCGCTTTTGGTTCATTTTGATTTGTTATTCGATTTTTTTTCGTCAGACAAAGGTAATATAAATATCTTATAATCAAGCTTAGTTTAAAAAAGATGAAAAATATTTCTTCCAAGCTATTGCAGGTTTCAAAGAAATGCCTACCTTTGCAACCACAATCGAGAGAGATAGCAATTAAAAATGAAATTATGGTGCGTTAGTTCAGTTGGTTAGAATACATGCCTGTCACGCATGGGGTCACGGGTTCGAGTCCCGTACGCACCGCGAAAGCAAATAGCAAATGAAAGCAAAGCTCTGAAATTCAAGGATTTCAGAGCTTTTTCTTTTTCTCCACTTCGGTCAAAAATGGTGGTCTAAGCAATTCTTGTGTATCTCCATACCCTTCAATGGTGTGTGTTGCTGTCTGCTTTTAAACTACTATTCATGTCGGTTACCTTGTTCTGTATATACTTTAGGGGTAAACAATTTACCTTCTGGGTATGTTTTATATATCAAGACAAATCGTTTGTCGAACTTATTCTTATGTTTTTATTGTTTTTTCATCCTAAGAAATAATTAATATGAAACTAAATTTATTTTTCATTTCAGTAGTAGTAGGCTATATGTTTTGGGGAACATTGTCTGCTATGGCCTGTACAGGTATAACTTTAAAAAGTCAGAATGGTACAGCAGTTGTAGCACGGACAATCGAGTGGGGTGGGAGTAATCTGAATAGTCAGTATGTAATTGTTCCGAGAGGTTATTCTGAGCAATCATTTACACCAGATGGACAGAATGGCATGGTGTTCATCGCTCGTTATGGGTATGTAGGATTGGCTGTTGAGCAAAAAAGAATTTATTGCAGAAGGAATTAATGAAGCCGGACTCTCGGCTGGTCTGTTTTATTTTCCACATTATGGAGAATATGAAGATTATGATAAAAAAGTGGCAGATAGTAGTATATCTGATTTTCAGCTCGTTTCTTGGATACTTGGAAGGTGTACTACTCTTGAAGAAGTGAAGGAAGCCGTTGCCAATGTACATATTATAAACATCGATTCACGTGCATCTACTGTACATTGGCGTTTTGGTGACCAGACTGGACGTCAACTTGTATTAGAAATAATCGGCAAAGAAACTCACTTTTATGAAAATAATCTGGGAGTTCTTACGAATTCGCCAGGATTTGAATGGCATTTGACTAATCTGAATAATTACGTCAATCTTTATCCCGGAACCGCACAGACACATGGCTTAGGGAATCTTGAATTATCTTCTTTTGGAGCAGGCAGCGGTTTCTTAGGACTTCCTGGCGATGTAACTCCTCCATCACGTTTTGTACGAGCTGCTTTTTTATCAGGCTACGGCTCCGCAAAAGTCTACTGTTTTCGAAACTGTTCTACAGTGTTTTCAAATATTGAATAATTTCGATATTCCTATCGGAATAGAATTTTCGGAGGGAAAAGCTCCTGTTGATATTCCAAGTGCTACACAATGGACGTCAGCTACAGATATGAGGGACCGGGTAATCTATTTTCGTACTATGTATGATAGTACGATTAGGAGCATTGATCTGCGTACAATTAATTTTTCTATAGTTTCTTATCATGCTGAACCTATGGATAACGTGAGACAGCAGAAAATAGAAAGGTTGAAGATTCACTAATTAGGGATATTCCTAAAATAATAAAATTTAAGGCAACTAATTCATTGCGAGTTAGTTGCCTTTTTTGTATCTTTAAGCATTCCCCCAAAAAACGGTTTGACGGCCAAAACGGGGGTAATTTAAAATAAAAACACATGGTAAAGATACAAAAAATCTCAGAAATCGAACCTCGTTTAGGTTTTACCGAGTTCGATATGCTTAAAAAAATATCGTCAAAGTTTTGCAACGAGTGAATTAGGTCGCCTCCATGCCCTGTTTCCTTTCTCGGAACTGGCCCGAGAAATGCATTTGAAGTCCTCTGCTTTGGGTCGTAAAAGTTATTTTTCTCCTGGGGGTAAAATAGCCTTGATGGTCCTGAAGTCCTATACTAACTTTTCAGATTCACAACTGATTGAACCTTTAAACGGTAATATTCATTACCAGTTATTTTGTGGTGTTCAGATTGATCCGCTTCATCCACTGACCAATCCTAAAATCGTCAGTGCAATTCGTCAGGAACTAGCGGATCGCCTTGATATTGAGTTCCTCCAGGCTATTCTGGCTGACCATTGGAAACCTTATCTTGAGAACCTTCATGTCTGTATGACGGATGCCACCTGTTATGAAAGTCATCTGCGTTTCCCTACTGATGTCAAACTCTTATGGGAAGGTATTGTATGGCTTCATCGTTACATTATCCTCTGATTACCAAAGACGTTTCTCGGTCATACAGACGGTCCTTGAGCAAGGGAAGAATTTATTTGCAGGCCAAAAAGTGTCCAGCCGTATCGTGAGTATCGACCGGCATTATCTTCGCCCCATAATCAGAGGCAAGGAAACCAAATCCGTTGAATTAGGAGCCAAAGTCAACAATATACAGATAGATGGAATCTCGTTTATAGAACATATCTCCTTTAAGGCTTTTAACGAAGGAGTACGTTTGAAAGACTGTATTCATCTGCAACAACAACTGACCAAGGTTAGGGTTAAGGCGCTTGCAGCGGATTCAATCTATGCTAATAATGCCAACCGGAAATTTTGTACTAAATATCATATAAGTACTTCCTTTAAGCATAAGGGTAGAGCTGCCAAAGATGAGCCACTTCGGAAGATCTTACGGTCGGAACTCAGCCGTGAAAGAGCTACCCGCCTGGAAGGAAGCTTTGGAACGCAGAAACAATATTACTCACTGGCCAGAATAAAAGCTAGAAACAGGAAAACGGAAATGCTTTGGATTTTCTTTGGAATACATACGGCCAATGCGGTATGCATGATAGAAAAGGTCGAAAAGAAAAAAAGAACGGCTGCATAATCAGACTAAAATAACAAGAGGAAAACAGGAGAGGTCTTTAACTTCCCCTAAAAAGACATATACATAATGTACCGTTGGGAAGAAAAAATAAGAATATGTAAATAATATTCTATTAAAAAGATAGAAGACTTGAGACTTTACAGAAAAAAATAAGAGAAAAGCTCACGTAAAGTAAAACAGTTCTCTTAATTTATTAGAAAGAGGGACATTTACTGAATATCTCTAATTAATTCCATAACTTTTATTGCAATAAGGCTCTGTTGATTTGTCTGCAGAGCTTTATTGCAATATCATTTAGAGTGCTTATTGCAGTGTCATTCCTATATGTTCTTTTTCCAGTGAATAAATAAGTTTTTGTCAACTTTATTTTTCCTACTAATTGAAGGTTATAGGAATTTAGACCAGCGTAGCGATAATCGCCATAATTAATGTCGCCTAATAAATCTATATTCATTAGTGCCCGAACAATTTTTGATCCGCATTGTTCTATTTTCTCGACGATACATTTTCCTCCTAAGAGGTTCATAAGCAGATAAGCTGAAACTTCATAAGCACACCAGCCACATTCTTCCAGATACAGATGGATACAACTTTCATTGTTTTGCTCTTTTTTGAGCACTTCAGAAACTTCTTTTTTCATGGTTATCTTTTTATTTACTCGATTTTAGAATCCGGGCAAAGCTAACACCCCTTTATAGTAAACAAATATTTTAGTGATACGGTTTTGCAGGGTATTTAAACTATTCAAATAATTAACAGTATAAAAGAGACCGTAACAAAGAAACTTTGAAATTGGGCTGTCAGCTACGTAAATAAACACTATTTTTGCATAATGAGATTCTGAGCATGTACGGACATTATACTTGATATATAAAACACAATGGAAACATCTAACTTTAAAGAGGAGTTTGAGAGAATGTTGATGAGTGAAATTATTCCTCTTAAACGTGGAGAAACTAATTCACCGGAAGGAGGTGAGTTGTTCTCTAAACTCCATGATTTGGTGGCGAAAAATGTACCTTCAAAACTATATAGATATCGGAACTGTCAAGAATATAATTTGGATTCATTTAGAGATGATGAAGTATATGCCGGTAATCCTCGTAATTTTAATGATCCGTTTGATTCTTTGGTTTGCTACAAGAAAGAGGAGATATTAAAGAATTATGAGGAAGCGTTGAATAAAAATTGGTTTCTTTATATGTTGAGCAAGATAAACAGCCTGGTTGAGGAAGAGATGAGAAAACAATATCCTGACGATCCGATAATTGATGAAGTTGTGAAAAAATGCAATGTTTTAATGTTTGGAAAGGAGAAGGGGACGAGGTGGTGAACCAAAGATTGCGTGAGGCTTATTATGAAGGAACTACATATGGCGATAAGGGCATTTATAGTGATAAAATTAATGAATATCTTGAATTTATCGGGGATTTATTAGATCAATCAGTGGAGAGTGTAAAGGAAAGTTGTAAGATTGCATGTTTTACAGAGAGAAAGGATAATATGCTGATGTGGTCACATTATGCTGATAGACATAGCGGATTTGTGTTGGAATATGATATAAAGCAAGTTGTTTTTCCAACAAGTGATACGCAACCTAGTAGTCACCCGGCAATACTTTTTCCGGTAATCTATTCAGATAAAAGACTTGATGCAACTCATATAGGGAAAAGTTTAATGGATGACTTTCTTATAAGCCTTAAAGGAGAAAATAATAGCAGCATTGTTTTGCCTGACATTTTTATTTATTTGAAAGTGTTTTTGAATAAAGCCAAATGCTGGGGATATGAAAATGAATGGCGATTGATTTGTCCGGATTCTTATGAAAATGAATCTATCAAAGTTATAATGAAGCCTACAGCTATTTATTATGGCAGTAACATATCTTCTGCTGATAAGGCGAAATTGAGTTTATTGGCTAAAGAGAAGAACATTGCTGAATATCAGATGGCAGTAGAATATTATAATTCAGAATATAAGGTAAATGTCTTATAATTATTTGCCTGCCTATTACCGGAGGTTGATTAGAGTAACTGTCTCGATTTTATCTCCAGATATTTATTAATTACATCAATAGAGAGATTTCCGGGCGTGGTCAATAGAGAATAAATGCCATGCTGTTTTAGGGTAGAGACAATTAATCGTTTTTCAAAGGCAAATTTTTCGGCAATGACATGGCGATAGTATCCTTCCGTATCTGAGGCAGGAGTCGCAATATAGGCTTTCAGGTCAGCATCTTCGAAGAATACTACCAGTAGGCGGTGTTGTCGATTCAGTTGTTGCAGGTATGCTAATTGCCTGTTCATGCTTCCCATACTGGAGAAGTTGGTGTATAAAACCAAAAGGCTACGTTTATTGACATGCTTGTTCAGATGTACGCATAAGGAAGAAAAGTCCGTTTCACTGAAAGTAGTTTCCTGACTATAGAGATTTTCAAGCAATGTCTGCATATGTCCAGGACGGCTTGATGCCGGTACGAAGGTATCGAAATGCTCATCAAAGGTTATGAGCCCGGCTTTGTCTTCTTTCTGCATGGCAACGTACGAAAGAACTAATGAGGCATTTATCGCATAGTCAAGTAAAGTCATTCCACGAAAAGCCTGTTGCATAACCCGTCCCTTGTCTATCACACTATAAATTTGCTGGGAACGTTCGTCTTGATACACATTTACCATAAGCTCGTGCTTGCGGGCACTTGCTTTCCAGTTTATCGTGCGATAATCATCACCTTTACATATTCCTTTATCTGTTCAAACTCAGTGTGATGCCCTACGCGACTGATACGTTTTATACCTAATTCCGTAAGATTATCACTTATTGCCAGCAATTCATAACGATGTAACATCAGGTAGGATGGATAGACTTTGACATCTTGGCTATCACCACAGGTATAGCGGCGCGAAAGTAATCCCATCCGGCCTTGTACAAATACACGAATCCGTCCAAAATTGTAGATTCCCCGATGGGTGGGTCGTAATTGGTAGCTGATTGTTTTACCTTCATTTGCCTGGAGCTTTATCTGGAAATTTATATTTCGCTGCTGGAATATAAAAGGTATTTCATCAATGACTTCCACGGATATTGCATACGGATAACTGCTCTCCACCCGAATGTTCACCGTATTTTCATCTCCGTTGGAAAAACGTGATGAACATTGGCGAAATGCCCATATACCATGGATGCGATAAAGCATGTATCCTTCCACTAATACAGCCAGGAGCATGACAAAAAGTATCCCTTGCCCGAGAACAAAGAGCGGAGCAAACGTATACCCGCTACCCAGTAACAGGATAATTAGGCTGAGGGCAATATAAAAGCGTTGGTTTAAAATCATTTCGGTACTTCTACCTTATCAATCAGGCGTTGGGTTACTTTCACCGATGAATATCCTTCCATTTCGGCCTCCGCAGTCAGAATCAGGCGGTGCTGGAGTACGTATGGAGCAACAAATTTTATATCTTCCGGTGTTACGAAATCACGTCCCTGCAATAGAGCGTATGCTTTAGAGGTCTGCAGCATAGCGACAGATGCACGTGGAGAAGCTCCCAGATATACGGCTTTGCTGGTGCGCGTCTGCTGTACAATCATGGCAATGTACTGAAGCAATGTACGATCAATAAATACCTGGTTCATCAGCTTGCGGAGAGATAAGAGCTCTTCTTTGGTAATGGTAGAAGCGATGTCCTCCAGTTTCACGAATGCGGCATTTGTATGATGGCGTTCCAAGATGTTTATTTCTTCATCCAGAGTTGGGTAGTCCATTGTTATTTTCATCAGGAAACGGTCGAGTTGCGCCTCGGGTAGTTTATAAGTACCTTCTTGCTCTACAGGATTTTGAGTAGCCAGAATTGTATAAAGCTCTCCCATAGGATAAGTCATTCCGTCAATACTGACCTGACGCTCTTCCATTACTTCGAACAGGGCAGCCTGTGTCTTGGCCGGAGCACGATTGATTTCATCCACCAATACGATGTCGGCAAAGATGGGGCCCCGATGGAAATCAAAATCATTGGTTTTCATATTAAATACAGTTGTACCCAGTACATCGCTTGGCATTAGGTCCGGAGTAAACTGAATACGGCTGAAATCCGCATCAATCAGGCGGGCAACCAGACGGGCCAGCAGTGTTTTTGCTACTCCCGGCACACCTTCTATCAAGACATGCCCATTTGCTAAAATGGCAGTCAATACCAAGTCCACCATTTGCTCCTGACCTACGATGACAGATGCAATCTGGTCTTTCAACTCTTGTATCTCCTCGGAAAAGAGAGTCAAATCTACTCGTCTTTCAATATTCTCTTCCATAAATTTCTTCTTTATATATGATCTATTATTTCATTCATCTTATCAATAAAATACTTCATCTGCTCTACAGAAATAGTGCACCCTCCATAAATCACTGGTCTGACGGAACGGATAAGCTCACTGATCTCTTCTGTATTCATACCGGTCTTTTGGGCTATTCTGCTGAAAGAGTGTTCGTCATTTGCTACTTCCTCTATATTTACCTGAATTTCTCTTCTCAATTCTTCTGCAAAGTAGATATACTTTTTATGCACCAAGTCGGCATGATCTTTCTTTTGAAAATAAAGAGTTCCTATCAGTTCGGTAAATTCCAGCGATTTGTTTTCCGGTTGGTAGATGATAGGAATTACCCGTTGCCTCCTTCGGGCGGTGAATACCATGAAGAGGATAATGGTGAACATCGTCAAATACAAAGCCCATCTCAGCGGTCTTTGAGAAAGGAAATACCGGAAAGGGGACATCTGTATTTGGGCCGTTTGCTTCATGTAACCTTCGGTGCGGACAATGGGTAAATCTCCCATTTGGGATAATAGGCGGAAAATGTAAGTAGCATTTTTTCCATCTAATACTCCATAATTAGTAAAGAGCAGGGGAGTAGAGACCAGGATTATTTCACCTTTTCCCCATGGATAGGACAAGGCTATTGGGACACTTGGAATACCCTTTTCTGCCAGTACCTTAGCCGGAAGCGAATCGGGCATGAGGTAAGAAGAACACAATTGAGGATAGAAATAGAAGGATTGCCGGGGATATGCGGCAGAATCTCCTATCCAGAAGAGAGTATCTTTCTCCAATGATGCAGCTGCATATTTTTTTAATAATGCCGGGCTAAAGTAGGAATAACTGCTATTAAAATCCAATGTATCTTCTAAATTTCTGTTGAAAGAGTTACTCACCAGCATAATCTTATTTCCCCGTTTTGCTATCTTTAGTATTGCTTCTACATCCACATCTGTCAGAGACAGGTTATTAGTGGCTACTAATATGCCTCTACGAGAGATTGTGTCTTCCTGTTCCAGTTCATAAAAGGTTTTTCGAGATAAAGAATACCCCTTTGGTAACGACGTAGATAGCAAACTGTCGAAAACGGCACATCCGAAAGGTTGTTTATCGTAGTGGCTGAAACTAGGAGCCCATACAAACTTTTTGGGTAATCTACATTCTATCGCGAACATTAAGAGTAAAAAAGATGGCAATACAGATGATAAACAAGTGATTTCCTTTCATACAATGCCTCCTTTCTTGACTTCTCCCTGTAAGGATAGCATGGTCTGGAATAATTCTTCCGTTGCTTCAAAGTTTCCATAGCGCACTCGCAAAAAGTGATGGGTTAACCTCTGAAATGCAGGCATCCGTACTTCATAAATATATTGTGTAGGCGTTTTATAGAGTTGCCAGTCAATACGTTTTTCGTCACTGAGTTGCTTCAATGTTTGCAAATATAGCAGTCGGATTGCTTCCCTGTAATCGTGGCGGGAAAGGGAAGAGGCTATTTTTAGGGCAAAATCAACTCCATAAATGGTATCTTCCCCCACACTGTAAGGTAAAGCATTCTTGCGGGAACGTATGAATATTGCCGGATTTTTTTTATAAATGAACCAGCCGATCAGTAACAGCATGAGGACAGCAACACTTATCAGAATCGTTTTTGAATAATCTTCAGCAAACTGACTGCCAAATATACTCTGCAATATTTCTCCGAACCACCTGTTGAGCCATTCGAATATATTCACTTCGGGGGCTATTAACTCACGGTTGTAGTTGTAATCTGCGTCAGATTGCCACACAGCAAGCTGCGTAGTATCACAAACCAATGTATCAGCCGGAGAAAAAGTCATTTAGATTGATTTAGAGTTTGTCAAAGTTATCAATGTCACTTTCTATCGTTACACTATCCATCTTTTCGGATGCATGCCCGTATTGATAGGCTAATCCCACAAATGTGAAAATCATTGCCAGATAAGTACCGAATGCCTGCACAATAGCCAGTAGATAGAGCATGAAGCTATATCCTACTGATACGGTTGCTTCACTTCCTACGTCACTCATAGTGAAGAGTATTTTTACAATTGTAGCTGCATACCAGGGCACCAAGGTGACTCCCTGTAGTATGCCGGCTATGATTCCCATGACTAAAGAAATAAGGAAGACACCTCCCCAGGTAGCAAAGCCCAGACGGAAAGTTTTCTTAAATGCTTCCATTATGGAAATATTTTCGAATAAGTAGATAGGTGCCCAGAGGGCAAGTGGCACGGCAAAAACTATTGCAATGAGAGCAAATAAAAACGTGATAGGGAAGAACATGACGCTTAAAGCGCCTAATATAAAACTAACACATACTGTTAATAGTAATCCGAAAAGTACAATGATGAATAATCTTCTGATGTTATGGAACAACAAAGGTGTCAGCATTTTCAAGGTAATACCTTGCAGGCGCTCTTCGCGTTCATTATAGGTTCGGATCATTGCATATATCAGCGAAGCTTGCAATACAATTCCTATTATGAGAAGAAGTGCAAACAAGCCATAGTATGAGAGGAATGAGATAAGGAGAGCCGTATCGGAAGAAATATCCATGCCCTCCACTATACTTTCCATCCCTTTCATCATACCATTTAGACTTAGGGCTTGGATGAGACAGAGTGGTAAAAGCAGATATGTGGTAAACTTTAGCATCAGCTTCCAGTTCTCCCTTATAAAATCAAAAGATGCATTTAACTTCTCTCCGAAAGAGCGTTTCACATACATTGCAATTTTAGGCTTTTGTGATTCCATGTCGTTTCTTATTAGGTAAATAAATATAGTAGAATATAATAAATGCAAGAGAAATGAGGATCAGGCTGAGTCTCAGTATATTCGGTAATTCGGTATGGCGCGTGATGAAACTTTCGATAAATCCTGCCATTATGAATATGGGGATTGTACCTACAACTATTTTCACTCCTCTTTTGGCTCCTCTTTTGAACGATTCCAGTCTTGAATATGTTCCGGGAAAAGCCATCCATTGCCCAAAGCCAGTCCGGCAGCTCCGGCAACAATAATAGACCAGATTTCAAGTGTCCCATGCAGCCATATGGCAAGCATGGATTCCCAAAGTAAGTCATGCTGGAAAAAGAACATCTGGAATGCGCCGATCATAACTCCATTATTGAAAAGCATATATCCTGTACCAAAGCTTGTTAGGATTCCCATGGCAAAGCAATAGAAAGAAACCATAATATTATTTAGTGTGATTCCCAGGAACATAGGAACTTCGGAAGAGCCGTTATACACTGCCATTGGCTCACCGTTGGCTATGTTATCTAAGGTCATGTCCACATAGCCGTTCCCCAGAATCAAACGGACGAAATCGAGATCACCCGCAGCAGAAACTGCCCCAATCAGCACGCTGACGGTAAAAATGATCAATGAAACCAATAGTTCCCGACGGGCATCATACATGATCTGTGGGATTTCTTGTGTCCAAAAGGTGATGATCCTCGTCCATTTCTCACGTTTGTTCTGGTAAATCTTGTTATGTAGTGCAGAAGCAAGGTTGTTCAGGTAAATGGAAATACGTGAAGTAGGAAAGTGCGTTTGTGCAAACGCCAGATCGGCAGTGAGGTCCGTATATACATCGGCAAGCCGGTCGGGAGACAAGTTTGTTGCTTGCTCCACTACCTTCTCGGCTTCTTTCCATTTATCGATATTCCGACGGATAAACGTTACTTCTTTCATGCTTTTCCAAAGGTTTCAAATAAGTTTTGTCTGAAATCAATAACAAAAGTAAGAGAATAATGATATATTTGCAACGATATACAAAAAATGTTTAATCAGAAATGGCAGAAACTACAATTATTACCGGGCAATTTGTTCGTATCAGCCAAACACCTGCGAGTATTGGTGAGCGACTCATTGCGTTGGTGATCGATTTTATTCTGATAGGCTTCTATGTATATGCAACGGCTACCCTGCTTTCTACACTCCGAATCTCATCGGATTTTATAATGATTCTTATTATGATTGTAGTCTATCTGCCGGTATTAGGCTATTCGTTTCTATGTGAAATGTTCAATCATGGACGAAGTTTCGGGAAAAATCTGATGAACATTCGTGTAGTGAAGGCAGACGGTTCTACGCCCGGCATTAGTTCTTATTTGCTTCGTTGGCTTCTTTTTCCGATTGATAGTCTGCTTACCGGTGGTTTCGGACTATTGGTGGTACTATTAACGAAGAACAGTCAGCGGATGGGGGATCTTGCAGCCGGGACCATGGTTATCAAAGAACAGAACTATCGCAAGATCCATGTCAGCCTTGATGAGTTTGATTATCTGACGAAAGATTATCGTCCCACTTATCCACAAGCAGCCGATTTGTCGCTGGAGCAAATAAATGTTATTACCCGGACATTGCAGGACGGTAAGAAGGATCGTGTGCACCGCATTGCACAATTGGCAAAGAAAGTCCAGGAACTTCTTACCATAACTCCCCGTGATGGTAATCAAGAGCAGTTTCTTCAAACAGTTCTCCGTGATTATCAATATTATGCATTAGAGGAAATCTGATAATTTATAGTCTTTAGAAAGTGTTACCATAGGAAAGAAATTTGTGTCATTCTGTCACAGTATTCTTTATTTTCCTGACTTGTTACTTCAAAAATAATCGCATTCCGGCGTATTTTTTGGATAGACGAATAATAATAATGCGCATTTTCTGCATATTTTTCCGGATTTCAGGGGATTTATGCAAAAAGGTTATTGTTTATGGGTAAAAGGGTTACTACTTACAAGTAAAAGGGTTACTACTTACAGGTAAAAAGGTTACTACTTATAGGTAAAAGGGTTACGGCATCCGGATTATATGCTTGTTTGTGCACTTTTCAGGGGATATTTCATTCTAAAAAAATGTCATGATTTCGATATTTATCTCAAAATCTGCTTCTTGCCATTTTTTATTGGCGTATTTTCATCTTTGTGGGTATCAACCCGGGAATATGGGATTCTCAATAGATTAAAAATGCAAAGTGTCAGAATGTGAGTTCCCTTGTCAACCCGTTTTGATTTTCTATTGTTGATATATTGCGGTGCCGAATAGTACATCAGTTTGCGGTAACTACCTTGATATGCAACCCCAATAAGTAATTTTATAGAAATATACTGTAGTTTAAGATAATGTGTTTAATAAATATAGTTTTATTAATTTTCTTGATTCTTTATTGTCTCTATTCTTTTTTTATTTAATTTTGTCTGCACTATTTTATGTGGGAATTAAACTCAAACCATAATAAATAACAGATAGCTATGACGCAAATAATAGAATTGCAAGGTACGGAGAAACGGTTGTATCAACTTGTAGCTCCTTTAGTAATGAATCCGGAAGTCTTAAAACAGAACTATAATTATCCTTTCCGTACGTCGGAAAGTTTTGTGTGGTTTGTTGCAGTGGATGGAAAAGAAGTTGTAGGTTTTATACCGCTGGAATATAAAAAGCGGGAAGCAGTTATTAATAACTATTATATAAGGAATAATAATGCAGAAGTATTAAAAGCTCTTTTAGAAAAGGTCATAGCCAAAATGGATAAAAATAAATATTTGAGTTCAGTTACATTTGTAGAGCATCAGGAGATATTTAAGGAATTAGGCTTTTCAGTAGAGAAAGAGTGGAAGCGCTATGTGAAAATGAATAAGGAGAATTAAAAATGGGGAGGCTCAGAAGAATGTATATGAATTAGCACAAGAACGGCTACATATTATATTTAAGGAGTTCGATAACATCTGCGTGTCTTTTTCCGGAGGGAAAGATAGTGGTGTATTACTGAACTTGTGTATTGACTATATCCGGCGCAATAATCTCAAGCGGAAACTTTGTGTTTACCATATGGATTATGAAATCCAGTATAGCATGACAATTGATTATGTAGACCGTATTCTGGAGGCAAACAAGGATATTTTGGAAGTCTATCGAGTGTGTGTGCCTTTTAAAGTCACTACTTGTACCTCTATGTATCAGAATTACTGGCGTCCCTGGGATCCGGAGATGGAAGAAATATGGGTGCGGCAGATGCCAAAGGGAAGTATGGACGTAAAGAGCTTTCCCTTTTATACCGATGCAATGTGGGACTATGAATTTCAGATGCATTTTGCCAAATGGTTGCATGCAAGGAAAGATGCGGTTCGGTCCTGCTTTCTCATAGGTATTCGTACGCAGGAAAGTTTCAATCGCTGGCGCAGTATTCATCTTGCGCGGAAATATCAAATGTATCATAATTATCGTTGGACTTCTAAGATAGGAAACGATATTTTCAATGCATATCCTATATTCGATTGGAAAACGACGGATATCTGGGTGGCTAATGGAAAATTCGGATGGGATTATAATCATTTATATGATTTATATTATAAAGCTGGCGTTAACATTGAACGTCAACGTGTAGCAAGTCCATTTCTATGTGAAGCTCAGGAAAGTCTTCGGCTTTATAAAGTAATTGACCCTACTACCTGGGGTAAGATGGTGGGCCGTGTGAACGGGGTGAACTTTACTGGAATTTATGGCGGAACACATGCTATGGGATGGCAAACCGTTCGCTTGCCGAAGGGGTATACCTGGAAAGAATTTATGCAGTTCCTGCTTTCTACATTGCCTGAGAGTACCCGGCGTAATTACTTGAAGAAATTGACCGTTAGTATTGAATTCTGGCGTACGAAAGGCGGATGCCTTAGTGAAGAGACCATTCAAAAGCTTAGGGATGCCGGTGTGTCGCTGGAAGTAGTGAATACTACTAATTACAAGACACATAAGAAACCTGTGAAGATGGACTATCTGGACGATATTGAAATTTCTGAGTTTCGTGAGATTCCAACTTATAAGAGAATGTGTGTCTGTATCCTGAAAAACGATCATGCCTGCAAGTATATGGGGTTTGCCTTAAACAAAGAAGAAGCATACAAACGAGATAAAATAATGGAACAATTCAAAAATATGATGTTATGAGTGTAGATCAAAGTCCGGTATATGCTGTGAAAGCTGTACCGTTGGAAAAAATAGTGGCGAATGATTATAATCCCAACATCGTGGCGCCTCCTGAAATGAAACTATTGGAACTTTCTATTTGGGAAGATGGTTTTACGATGCCTTGTGTATGTTACTACGATAATGAAACTGACCGTTATATATTGGTTGATGGATATCATCGTTATAGCGTGTTGAGAAGTTCTAAACGTATTTATCAACGGGAAAATGGTTTGCTGCCTGTAGTGGTGATTGATAAAGAACTTTCTAACCGCATGGCGTCTACCATTCGGCATAATCGTGCGCGTGGCTCACATAATATAGAGTTGATGTGTCACATTGTGGCTGAGTTGGATAAAGCAGGCATGTCCGATCAATGGATTATGAAAAATATTGGCATGGATCGGGATGAATTACTCCGTTTGAAGCAGATTTCCGGTTTGGCGGATTTGTTTTCGGACAAGAGTTTTAGTATTCCGAACCCGGTTGAAACACCGGTTCCCGAAGAATAAAATGCCCATTTTGGGCATTTTTGTTTCTATTATGTTCTTTTGTTATCCTTAACAAGTGAAATATCCGGTTACAAACTTGCATAAGTTAACCAAATCTCCTACTTTTGCCAACATAAACAAACGAACAGGTTACATGTGTCTTCGGGCATTATAAAATTCTTACATGAAAAAAATATTGGTTAGCGGAGGTGCCGGGTTTATAGGGTCGCACTTATGCACAAGGTTAATAAATGAAGGGCATCATGTCATATGCTTGGATAACTTATTTACCGGTGTAGAAACGAATATAGAGCATCTGAAGAACAATTCTCATTTTGAATTTGTGAATCATGATGTAGAATTTCCCTATCTCATTGAAGGCCTTGATGAGATTTATAACTTGGCTTGTCCGGCATCACCAATACATTACCAATATGATGCGATCAAAACGATTAAGACTTCCGTACTGGGAGCTATTAATATGTTGGGGTTGGCGAAGAAGACGAATGCTAAGATTTTACAAGCGTCAACAAGTGAAGTATATGGTGATCCAGTAGTACATCCTCAGGTAGAAAGTTATTGGGGAAATGTGAATCCGATTGGCATCAGATCTTGTTATGATGAAGGAAAACGTTGTTCTGAGAGTTTGTTTATGGATTATCATCGTCAAAACAATATTCGTATTAAAATAATTCGTATCTTTAACACGTATGGTCCGCGGATGTTGCCGAATGATGGTAGAGTCGTTTCTAATTTTGTTGTTCAGGCACTGCAAAACCATGATATAACAATCTATGGGACAGGGGATCAGACTCGAAGCTTTCAGTATATTGATGACTTGATAGAAGGAATGGTGCGAATGATGAATACAGAGGATGAATTTATTGGCCCGGTAAACCTTGGAAATCCGAATGAATTTTCCATTCTTGAACTAGCTGAAAAAGTCATCCAATTGACAGGATCTAAATCGAAGTTGGTATTTAAGCCGCTTCCGCATGATGATCCGAAACAGCGCCAACCGGATATTACGCTGGCAAAAGAGAAATTGAACTGGCAGCCAACAATTGAATTGGAAGATGGCTTGCAGAAGATAGTGGAGTATTTTAAGGAATATCGTTATAGAAATTAATAGATAAACGGGAAAACAATATAGTATAAGATGAATATGGAAATAAATCCTTCTGAGTACAAGATTCTCATCGTTGACGATGTGATGTCCAACGTTTTGTTGTTGAAAGTACTCTTAACAAATGAAAAATTTGCTATCGCTACGGCAAGTAACGGTCGGCAAGCATTGGAGCAGGTAGATAAGGAAAACCCGGATTTGGTGTTGCTGGACGTGATGATGCCGGATATGAGTGGTTTTGAGGTGGCACAGCATTTGAAAGCAAACCCTAAGACCGCAGATATTCCTATCATCTTCCTGACTGCGCTAAACAGCACGACGGACATTGTAAAAGGTTTCCAGGTGGGAGCGAATGACTTTATCTCCAAACCTTTCAATAAGGAAGAGCTGATTATTCGTGTAACCCACCAGATTTCGCTGGTAGCTGCCAAACGCATTATTTTGAATAAGACCGAAGAACTGCAACGTACTATTGCCGGACGTGATAAACTTTATTCGGTGATTGCTCATGATTTGCGTTCTCCTATGGGTTCTATCAAGATGGTGCTGAACATGCTGATACTGAATCTACCAGCTGAAAAGATTGGTGATGAGATGTATGAGCTGTTGACAATGGCAAATCAGACGACAGAAGATGTATTCTCACTGCTGGATAACTTGCTGAAGTGGACGAAGAGCCAGATTGGCAAGTTGAATGTAGTATATCAGGACATTGATGTGGTAGAAGTTGTGGATGGAGTGATAGATATCTTTAATATGGTAGCTGGTCTGAAAAAGATTACTATCCGTGAAGAGAAACCGGAGAAATTGGCTGTATCCGCAGATATAGATATGTTGAAAACCGTGGTACGCAACTTGATAAGCAATGCTATTAAGTTCAGCAACGAAAATTCTGAAGTGTTGGTAAAACTGGAGGAAAAAGATGGTACGGCGGTAGTCAGTGTGCAAGATCACGGTTGTGGTATTGACGAAGAAGGACAAAAGAAACTGCTGCATACAGATACACACTTCAGTACCTTCGGTACAAACAATGAAGAAGGTTCCGGTTTGGGATTACTCTTGTGTCAGGACTTTGTAGTGAAGAATGGTGGTAAGTTGTGGTTTACTTCCAAAAAAGGTGAAGGTTCTATATTCAGCTTCTCACTCCCGTTGAAAAAGTAAATATTGTTTAAAGACAGACCGTCTGTTTCATGCAAACAGACGGTCTGTTTTTTTTATCGCCTGCATAGCTCTCTGAAATCACAGAACTCACATTTCTTGGTATCTTCAGTTTGGGTGAAAGCTTCTTCCGGATTGTATATTTCTTGCAAAAGAGTTTGCAGACGTTCACGAAATTCATCTTCATAGAAAGCAAAGTTATTGTCTGGTATCTTGGGCTGGCGTGCTTCTCCCATTTCAATAACAGGGGAATATGTCTCTGACGCTGCGCGATGAATATAAAGTAGGGAAGGGGCTACCTTCAATGACTGCTTGCGGCACATAATAGAAGCATACAAGAAAGTCTGAAAAATGTAATTCGGACGTCCGTCGGCAGGTGTGAATAGCTGCTTGATGTTTTCGGGTGTCTTTGGACTACCTCCTGTTTTATAGTCTACTATACGTAAAGTGTCATCTTTGCTATCTATACGGTCAATGGTACCACCGATGTTCAATGCTAACTTTCCTTGCGAAGTTTCGATTTCTATAATTTCCGTTACCTTCTTTTCCATACCTTCCATAAAGAAAGGTGCATATTGCAGATCGTTGCGCAGTAGTTGGCGGAGATAAGATGTGATTACTTTTGCATTGATAAGCTGCGTACCGTTATATTCCGGCTTTTCGGTGAGGGCTACATGGAAGAATTCCTCTTTGAAAGCGATATCTACATAATTCTGTAATTTTATGTCATTGCGCAACACTTGATCCAAATCTTCTTTCCGTATTTCTTTTCCGTTTGCAGTCAAATCTTTATAGACTAATTCGGCTGCACGGTGGAAGATTGTACCAAACAGAGCAGAGTCTATTTCAGCGCTTACTTCATCGGGAGCCTTTAAACCGGCTACATAACGGTAATAAAATTTTAATCTGCAATCCAGGTAAGTATTAAGTGCTGAAGGTGAAAATAAGGATCGCGGATGACGGTTCACATCATACCTTTCGTGCATTCTTGTTATGATTTCCGGTGTCTTCTCAACGCGAATTTCTCTACCACTTTGAGGAGATTGTCCGGCTTCAAGGTATTCTCGTGAGATAGTGTGCGGAGATTCGACAAGGAACTGCAACATGAAACGAGACATTTCTCCGCGATTCAATCCTTCCGAAGCAGTATTATATAATAAGGTGACATTTTCGGCACGTTGTATCAGGCGGTAGAAGTAATACGCATATACGGCATTCTTATGTTCGATAGTAGTCATGCCGAAAGCTTTCCTTAGATTGTATGGAATAAAGGAAGAATCACCACCTGCTTTGGGTAACTGCCCTTCGTTGAGCGAAAGCATAATAAGATTACGAAAGTCGAGATTACGTGTTTCCAATACTCCCATCACCTGCATACCAATAGCAGGCTCGCCATGGAAAGGAATGTTTGAAGTGGCAAGTAATCGGCAGAGCAGACGTCTCAATGTGTCAATTTGTATGTTCAACTCTCCATTGTCAATCAGGTTCAGCAGGCGATTGATGAGGGTATAACTTTTAAATAGAGACTCCCGGTAAAGTTGGTTGAAGATATCATCTGTTTCTTGTTCTTGCCGGTAGAGGACAGCAACTTCGCGTAACATATCCGTGAGGTATTGACAAAGGGCTGAAATACCCGTTTTAGGCGTGAACATTTGTTCTAAAAAAACATCTTGCTTTAGCTCGGAAGGTAAAGGGAAGAATCGATTGTCCCTTGTTAATTGTTTCTCTAAACTTTCTGCAGAAGTGGAGAGCTGACGTGTATAGGGATGCTTCAGTACAGACTGTACAGCTTCGTATTGATAGCGTCCTGTATCTCTGCGATAACCTGTAGTCTGCAATTCGATAAGTGCACAGACGAAACTGTATACGGGTGTTTGTGCCAAAGGAAATCCCATAGTTATATTACATTCTTTACTTCATGTGGGATGGAATGAAGTACAGGTAGCAGAAGTGCCTCATTACAAAGAACTACTGCATTTTCTTTCTCTTTCACAGGAGTCTCCGGTAGGTCTCTTTTCGTTACGGAACGTATCCATTCCGGTAGATAACGTGCTTGTGCATTCTCAGTCGGAGCAGAGATGAAACGTACATTTTAGGCTTTCGCAATGTATCAAAAACTGCTTCCGGCAATTCGTTGGGGAATATTTTCAGATTACGAAGAATGAATTCTCCCGCCTCGTGTGTGTAGGGAGGTGTATTTTCACGGGGCAGGCGGGTGTAGAAGACATCATAATCCCAATAAAACAATGCTTTTCCGGCCTCGCGCAAGCGTTCGAAGAACTTGGTTTCCACTTTGTTTAATACGTTGAAACCAACAAAAACGTAATGCTCATACTTTAGTTTATCCGGCTGTAATTCCTCCATTACATAGCGGTACATCATACCTTCGTAAGCAATGCCAAGTTCTTCAAGATTACGGCGATAATGGTGATAGATGTCGCCTAATTTATCCCATAGAGAAATGAATTTCTCCTTAAGCTGTGTCCGGCGCTCGATAGAGAAATTTTGGAAAAACTGACGAATAGCTTCTTCCTGCTCGGAGTCAAGGAAGTCGTAATCGTCCATTATATTTTTCAAATCCTGCAGGTTAGAGAATAACCGGTCAGCATCTACAAGATTTTTGTCCACATCGTCAAAATCACTGATAAGTAATTCTCCCCAGAAGTAGAAATCATCGAGTGTTTCTTCGCTGCGGGTTTCTTCACGGAAGACTTTATAGAGTTCGCATACCAACCGGATAGGGTCTCCGGATTTCCACGGGGAGAGTTGCCGGAACAGTTCGCTGATACTGACATAGGCAGGCGACCATATAGGGCGGTCGCTTTGCATTGCCAGATATTCGTTAAAGAACAGGCTGGCACGTTTATTTGGGAAAACGATGGCTACTCTTGAAAGATCGTTTCCTATCTTTTGGTAAAGGTCTTGGGCTACTAATTGGAGAAATGTTTGCATACTACCGTTGTATCTATACTTTTTCTATTAAATCTTCTTCCACATACCAAAGGTATCCTTTTATGTTTTCTTTCAGATACCCCATGCGAGTGAGCAATTGCATATATCCTTGCACTTGCTTATTATACTTTTTGTTTTGTTTTCCGAATTTGAAATCTATAACGACAATTTCATTGCCGCGCATCATTACACGGTCGGGCCGGCGGGTATGTAGTTCACCTCTTTCCTGCCAGATGATATCACATTCATTGAACAGGTGCCAGTTCCCCGAATACCAGTCTTGAACTTGGGGAAGCGAGAATGCATGATGGGTCAGTTCCCGGATTGACTCTTCCGTTTCGGGTTTGCCGATAATACCTTCAAAGACAAGTTGGTCAATAGCGTTATCAATATCTTCCTCTGTTTCAATGGCTGAGAAAAGGGTATGTAAAAGCCGCCCCCGGTTTATGAAGCGATTGTCGGATTCTTCTTCATCAACTCCCTGAATAAAGTCCGCAGAACGGTTCGACTGTCGGAATTCTATATCATGCCTCATGCTTTCCATGTGTACCGGGAGTTTGTCAGGCTTTTTGTGCAAGGCGGTTGGCAGAAACTTTACGGGCTTCGGGTAGATGGCCATCCGTTTCTGTGTACTTTGATGGACAGAGTTCTACACTTTCATAAGGTTCTTCTTCATCCCAGTTTTCATCACCTTCCCGGGCGGCTACTTGTGGCAGAGCATTTGCCAATAATTCCGACATGGTACCTTTTTGCCCTTTCTTGCACCAGAAAATCAGATTCTTTCCGGCACGGGTGAAGGCTACATAAAGTAGGTTCAGGTTATCCACCCAGAGTTGCAGGCGTTCATCCAGATAATTTTGCCGGTATACAGATTCCGCCATGGTGGAAGAATAATTTACCGGAACGATGTCGAGTGTACTGAATGGTGCTTCAGTAGGCGAACACCATATCAACTGATTATTAGTTTCATTCTCGAGCTTCCAGTCACAGAAAGGAATGAGAACGGTATGAAATTCCAGTCCTTTTGATTTATGAATGGAAAGGATACGGATGCCGTCCATTTCTCCACTGGGGATAGTCTTATTACATAATGTCTCGTTCCAGTAGCGGATAAATGCGTCTAGGTCCGAAGAATTATTTTGAAGGTATTCAGTGACAGCATCGAAGAAGGAAAAAAGATAAGCATCCTGCTCTTCAATCCGCTTCATTTTAAACAGGCTGAATAATTCTTCCAACAATTCGTAAAGTGGCATTAACCGGAGAGTTTCCATACCTGTGACGAATGCTTCGGGCAGTGCTTCTTCAGGTTTCGCGGTCAGCAAACTGTCCCAGTCGCCACCCTGTTTCTTGATACCTGATTCATAGTTCATCATGAGTGATGCGCACGCCACCTTGTCTTCCGGATTGGATAAGTAGCGTAAGGCATCTATCAACATACAGATGGCCTGTGAAGCATCCAGTCGGAATGCCTCGTCCGAGACGACAGACAGATGCAAGGTCTTGTCAAAATAGTCAGCAATGGGAGGGATGTTTTTATTTTGCGTACCAGAATGGTGATATCGTTTAGCTTCACGCCTGCTTCCAGCAACCGCTGCACTTCTTCTCCTAACGAGAGAATGGTGAGTTCTGTATAGTCATGCTCTTCGTCCGGTTCCAGAAAGGTTGCTTTGATGTATCCTTTAGCTTCCGTTCGTGGCGATTCCTGGGCAACATCTGCATAAGCCCGTTGCAGGGGATGGCAGTCTTCTTGCAGCTCTTTCAGGTGGAGCATATTTAGATATTCCACGGCTGCGGTAAATAAGTTATTATTGAAGCGGATGACATTCGTTTCACTTCGACGGTTGGTCTTTAGTGTTTCTACACGTACCGGGAAAGGGAAAGAAGCATCTTTGGTACCCAGCGCGTTCAATATCCCCCAGTCGCCGTTTCGCCAGCGATAGATAGATTGTTTCACATCTCCTACGATCAAACTGTCTGCTCCTTGTGAAAGACCTTCAAGTAGTAGAATTTTGAAGTTATCCCATTGCATCCGGCTGGTGTCCTGAAACTCATCGATCATTACGTTTCGTATATTGGCACCGATTTTTTCGAATACGAAGGAGGAATCCCCATCCCGTACCAGATTATGGAGCAGTGCATTCGTATCTGATAATAGGAAGCGGTTATGTTCCCGGTTCAGTTCACGCACTTCTTCGTCGATATGGGCAAGTAACTGTAATTTATTCAAATGTTGCAGAGACAGTCGGCAACTATTTACGATCTTGTTGTTTCTTGGTCTGAAAGTTTCAGCATCTTGTAATAACGGGAGTAAGCTTGTTTCGGCCAGCCGAATAATTTCGTTCTTCTGCGCAGATGTTTTGGTAGCCCAGTTTTTGGCATCATCCAGACTGTTCTTCAGTGTGGCATTTACTGTATCTTTATCTGATAAACGTCCATCCCTCAGTTTGCGAAAATAGCTGCCTATACCTCGTGCCCCACCTTTCAGATCTTCCGGTGTGAGGGCGTATGCTTCCAGTTCGCCAATGAATTGGTCGTAGAAACCTTTCATTTGTTCCAGAGCTTCCGTTTCCATTTCCCTAAGTTCGTTGCGGTATAGCTTGATAGTATTGGGGGCTTTCAGTTGTTGGCGGAGTCCTTCACCTTGTTCTATATAACTTTCATCGAAGATATTCCAGCCAAAGCGTTTGATTTCATTGGATACATTCCAGCGTTTATCATCGGCAATACGCTCATTGATATAGTCCAGTAGCCAGGCCAGTACCGGAGAGGATGGAGTTAGTTTCTCTATCAGGCTATCCACTGCATCACTCAGAACTTCGGTATTATTCAGTTCGATATTGAGGTTCGGGCTTAGTTCCAGTTCGCGTGCCAGATTACGCATTACGGATTGGAAAAAAGAGTCGATGGTTTCCACCCGGAACCGACTGTAATCGTGCAACATGTACTGTAAGGCGGTTCCGGCTGCCAGGCGGATATCGTCTTCAGACAGATTCTTCCATTGTAAGTCTTCTCGGATACGATTCAAGTAGGGTTCGGATGCCGGGTCGCTTACCCAGATTCCGTAGAGTTGTTGCAGGATGCGCTCTTTCATCTCTGCCGTAGCTTTATTGGTGAAGGTTACGGCAAGTATTTGCCGGTAAGCTCTGGGGTTGAGTATCAAGTGCTTGATGTACTCTACAGCGAGGGTGAATGTCTTTCCAGAACCGGCTGAGGCTTTATATACTAATAATTCCATGTAAGCTTGCGAAATTGAACTTTGGTACAAACATACGTAAAAAGCATGAATTAGAGGGTATGTCTGTGACAATTCTATCTATTAATTTTGATTCACTTGAGGGGTATGGACATAAAAAAAGGAGTACCGCTGTACTCCAACCTTTGTTAACCTTAAATCTAATACTATGAAAAACACATTACAAAGATACGGACTTTTGGAATACTTGCAAATTATCCAAAAGAAAAAGTATGTTTTATAACATTTATTAGCCAAAACGACTTCTGATTCTATTTATTTTAAGGAAAATGACAGTCTCTTTTATCTTCTACCTACCAACACCGTATCAAGTCCGTACCAAGTCCAAGCGTATAGATACGGAGCGAATACGGACTTGGCACGGTTCGGATAGGAGGGAAGAGAGAAAGCAACACAGATGTGTTATGTTTTCTCTTTCAACAGATCCTCCATTTTCAGCAATTCGTCCCGATATTGTGCTGCTTCGATGAAGTCGAGCTTCTTGGCAGCCTCCTGCATGAGTTTTCTGGTACGTTCGATACTCTTTTCCAGTTGCGGACGGGACATGTATTGCACAATAGGGTCGGCAGCAATGCTGGCGGAACTTTCTTGCTCGACATAGGGACGGGGAGTGGTTGTCCCTTTTTCGGTAAAGCCATTTTCCAGTGCAGTATTGGGTGCAAATACATTGAGGTTCTTTGCCTTTTTGATTTGTTGGGGAGTGATACCATATTCCTCATTATATTTTAGTTGCTTTTCACGGCGACGGTTGGTTTCGTCAATCGTCAATTGCATGCTTTCTGTGATACGGTCGGCATACATGATAACCATACCGTTTACATTTCGGGCGGCACGTCCGGCAGTCTGCGTCAGTGAGCGGTGTGAGCGTAGGAAACCTTCCTTGTCTGCATCGAGAATTGCCACGAGTGAGACTTCCGGCAGGTCTAATCCTTCACGCAACAGATTGACACCAATAAGGACATCGTATAACCCTTCACGCAAATCGCTCATAATCTTTACGCGTTCCAATGTATCTACATCGCTATGGATATAGTTACACTTCACATTGTTATTCAGCAGGAATTCCGTTAATTCTTCTGCCATGCGCTTAGTAAGCGTAGTGACCAGCGTACGTTCATTCTTTTCGATGCGAATCTGGATTTCCTCCATGAGGTCGTCTATTTGATTGTGGCTGGGACGTACTTCGATAATCGGATCCAGCAAGCCTGTAGGGCGAATAACCTGTTCCACAACAACGCCTTCCGACTGAATCAATTCATAATCGGCAGGTGTGGCGCTTACATAGATTACTTGTTTTGCCATCTCCTCAAACTCCTCAAATTTCAACGGACGATTGTCCATGGCAGCCGGAAGGCGGAAACCATATTCTACAAGGTTGATTTTACGGGCACGATCACCACCATACATGGCACGTATTTGAGGTACACTCACATGGCTTTCATCTATAACGATCAGAAAGTCTTCCGGAAAGAAGTCCAATAAACAATAGGGACGGCTACCGGCACTACGGCCGTCAAAGTAGCGCGAATAGTTTTCAATACCAGAGCAATGACCTAATTCGCGTATCATTTCCATATCATATGTTACCCGTTCCTTGAGGCGCTTTGCTTCAAAGGGACGGCCTTCGTTTTCAAACCATTGCACCTGCTTATGCAGATCATCTTCTATCTCATGGATAGCTCGCAGGGTGGCCTCTTTGGAAGTCATGAAGAGGTTGGCCGGATATATTTTGTATGTGTCGAAACGAGCGATAGTTACACCGCTTATCGGATCGACTTCTTCAATACTATCTATTTCATCTCCCCAAAAAATAATGCGTAGCAGATTATCTGCATAAGCCAGATAGATGTCTACTGTATCTCCCTTCACACGGAAGTTTCCGCGGTTCAGATCAATATCATTGCGTACATAGAGGCTGTCTACCAGACGACGCAGGAAAACATTCCGGCTGAATGCCTTTCCTTGTTGTACTTCTATCACATTCTCATAGAAATCCGACGGATTTCCCATACCGTATATACAAGATACAGAAGACACTACCACTACATCTTTCCGACCTGAAAGTAGGGAAGAGGTGGCTGCAAGCCGCAGTTTGTCTATCTCATCATTGATGGCAAGGTCTTTTTCTATATAGGTATCCGAAGACGGCAAATAAGCTTCGGGTTGGTAATAATCATAATAAGAAACGTAATACTCTACAGCATTATTGGGGAAGAAAGCTTTAAACTCACTGTAAAGTTGCGCTGCCAATGTTTTGTTATGGCTCAATATTAACGTTGGTTTATTGATATTGGCAATCACGTTGGCTATGGTGAACGTCTTTCCCGAACCGGTGACACCAAGTAATGTTTGTGCAGGAACCCCCTGAAGTACGCCCTCAGTGAGCTCTGCAATAGCTTCCGGCTGATCTCCGGTTGGCTTATAGGCGGATGTTAATTCAAATTTATTCATTTTCTCTCCTTATGGACGGCAATATTCGGGAAAATACTTGAGATAAACAAAATTTTTTTATTCCTTTGCAGGAAATAAGAATTAATAATAACCATCAATGTAATACAACAAAGACATGATTTGGAATGAAAGCATCGAATGTATGGATCGTGAAAGCCTTCGCAAAATCCAGAGCATTCGCCTCAAAAAGATTGTGGAGCATGTTTATCACAACACTCCTTTCTACCGTAAAAAAATGCAGGAACTGGGAATTACTCCGGACGATATTAACAGTATAGACGACATCGTAAAACTTCCTTTTACTACAAAATACGACTTGCGCGATAATTATCCTTTCGGACTTTGTGCTGTACCTATGAGCCAGATCGTACGTATCCATGCCTCGTCCGGTACCACAGGAAAACCTACTGTAGTGGGATACACCCGTAAGGACCTGTCTTCCTGGACAGAATGCCTTTCACGTGCATTTACAGCTTATGGTGCAGATAGTTCCGACTTTTTTCATGTGGCTTACGGATATGGCTTGTTTACCGGTGGTCTGGGTGCACATGCAGGTGCGGAGAACATAGGTGCTTCTGTTATTCCGATGTCAAGTGGTAACACAGAGAAGCAGATTACTTTAATGCATGATTTCGGTTCTACAGTACTTTGCTGTACTCCTTCTTATGCTCTTTATCTAGCGGATGCCATTAAAGACTCCGGTCTTCCACGCGAAGAGTTCAGGTTGAAGATTGGTGCTTTCGGTGCAGAACCCTGGACAGAGAACATGCGTAATGAAATTGAAGAAAAATTAGGTATAAAAGCCTATGACATATATGGACTGAGTGAAATAGCTGGTCCTGGTGTGGGCTATGAGTGTGAATGCCAGCATGGCACTCACCTTAATGAAGATCATTATTTTCCTGAAATCATTAATCCGAATACATTGGAACCTGTGGCTCCGGGTGAAACGGGTGAACTGGTTTTACGCATCTGACTAAAGAAGGGATGCCTTTGTTGCGTTATCGTACCAAGGACCTAACCGCCCTGCATTATGACAAATGTACTTGTGGACGTACGCTTGTTCGTATGGATCGCATCCTTGGTCGTAGTGATGATATGCTTATCATTCGTGGAGTCAATGTATTCCCGACTCAGATAGAATCCGTTATCCTTGAAATGCCGGAATTTGAGCCGCATTACCTTCTGATTGTAGACCGTAAGAACAATACTGATACTATGGAGTTGCAGGTTGAAGTACGCCCGGAATACTATTCGGATGAAATTAACAAGATGCTGGCGTTAAAGAAGAAATTAGCAGCTCGCCTGCAAAGCGTGCTTGGGCTGGGAGTAGATGTACGCCTGGTAGAACCTCGCAGCATTGAACGCAGTGTTGGTAAAGCTAAACGGGTGATTGATAATCGGAAACTTTAATTAATTATAAATTATGAATTATAAATTATTAATTTCCTGTGGGATGTCCGTAATTTATCATTCATCATTCATCATTCATAATTCATAATTAATAATTAAGATCATGGTAGCAAAACAACTTTCTATTTTCCTTGAAAACAAGTCTGGCCGTCTGACCGAAGTGACTGAAGTGCTTGCGAAAGAAGGTGTCAATCTTTCCGCTCTCTGTATTGCCGAGAATGCTGATTTTGGTATTCTTCGTGGCATTGTATCTGAACCGGATAAGGCATATAAAGCATTGAAAGATAATCATTTTGCAGTGAATGTGACGGATGTGGTAGGCATTAGTTGTCCCAATATTCCGGGATCATTGTCAAAAGTCCTGCGCTTCTTGTCCGATGAAGGTGTTTTCATCGAATACATGTATTCGTTTGCTAATGGTAACACTGCTAATGTTATTATCCGTCCCAATGACATGGAGAACTGCATCCGTGTGCTGACTGAAAAGAAAGTGGACTTGCTTGCAGCAAGTGATTTGTATAAATTATAATGACCGTTATTTTCGACCGTTCATTATCCCGTTTTGTCGTGAATAGACGGGCGTTTGTCGGTCAATGTCTGGTTTTTGAAAAATTAAGGTTCGTATCGTTGCTTTATTCGATGCGAACCTTTATCTTTGCACATTATTTGAAAAGCTAAGAATGAAGAAGAATATCTTAATAACTTTGCTTGCAGCAATATTGCTCTCCTCGTGTGGAGAGTACAATAAACTGTTAAAAAGCACCGATTATGAATATAAGTATGAGGCGGCAAAGAACTACTTCGCAAAAGGGCAGTACAACCGTGCAGCAACGTTGCTTAATGAGTTAATTGCTATCCTCAAGGGTACAGACAAAGCAGAGGAATCCCTCTACATGCTGGGTATGAGCTATTATAACCAGAAAGACTACCAAACGGCAGCTCAGAGTTTTGTCCAATATTATAATGTATATCCCCGTGGTACGTTTGCAGAATTGGCACGTTTTCATGCAGGTAAGGCATTGTATCTGGATACCCCGGAACCTCGTCTCGACCAGTCTGGTACTTACAGTGCTATTCAGCAGTTGCAGATGTTCATGGAATACTTCCCACAGAGTTCAAAGAAAGATGAAGCTCAGGATATGATATTTAAATTGCAGGATAAGTTGGTAATGAAAGAGTATCTCTCAGCCAGAATGTATTACAATTTGGGTAACTATTTGGGAAATAACTATCAGTCTTGTGTGATTACTGCGCAAAATGCTTTGAAGGATTATCCTTATACGAATCTTCGCGAAGATCTGTCTATTCTTATTCTGCGTGCCAAATATGAAATGGCCATTTATAGTGTGGAAGATAAGAGAGCAGAGCGCTATCGTGAAACGGTGGATGAATATTATGCTTTCAAGAATGAGTTTCCTGAAAGTAAATATATGAAGGAAGCCGAGAAGATATTTAAGGATTCCGAGAAGATGTTGAATGAGGATAAGCAAACAGATATAGGATAATATTAATTTAGATATTTATGGATTATAAGAAGACAAATGCTCCTGGCACCACGGTTACCCGTGACATGATGGAGTTGTGTGCAGATACCGGTAACGTGTATGAAACCGTAGCTATTATAGGTAAGCGTGCAAATCAGATCAGTGTAGAGATCAAGAATGATCTTTCTAAGAAACTGGCAGAGTTTGCTTCCTATAATGACAACCTGGAAGAGGTATTCGAAAATCGGGAGCAGATTGAAATTTCACGCTATTATGAGAAATTGCCGAAGCCGACATTGATCGCAACGCAAGAGTACGTTGAAGGTAAGATCTACTATCGTAACCCGGCTAAGGAAAAAAGAAAAATTACAGTAAATGAAATTACTACGGAGGTGTGTTCAGGTAAAGTTTGCTTGGGCACACCTCTGTTGTTTTAATCAAGGAAAAGAACAATGATACAACGTATTCAATCTATTTATTTATTAATAGTGACAGGCTTGCTGATAGCTGCCATGTGTTTGCCTGTAGGACAGTTTATTGCTTCCAGACGGAGTGACTGCATATATTTTTAAGCCGTTGGGTGTGACGCTGACGGAAGATACCTTTCAATCTACGTGGGGCTTATTCGAATTTTATTCTTAAGTACAGTCGTGGCATTCTGTACTATCTTTCTCTTTCGTAACCGAATGCTGCAGGTTCGTATGACGGTATTTAATAGTATTTTATTGATCGGGTATTATGCAGCATTTTTTGTATTTATGTTTATGCTGAAAGATGATTTGGATGCAATGACTTTCCAGTTAGGTTGGGCACTTTGCCTTCCTGCTATTTCTGTCATTTTAAATTATCTGTCTTTCCGTGCTATCTATCGTGATGAGGTAATGGTGAAAGCAGCTGACCGATTGAGATAAAAGATATAAATAACAGAAAGCGGAGATGTGTCAAAACTAAGGCACATCTCCTTTTTTTATTTTAAATGTTTTTTTCTCTATGCGACTCTTTTTTTCACTAATTTGGTAATACGCGGCTATATTCCTCGTATATTGCGTCATAATTGTTCTGATAAGAATACATATAATGCGTGCAGTCCCTCCCTTTCCTGCTTTTAGTAGTTTAGCGCACATTTTTTTTGATATTAAAAGCTATAGCAAAGAAAGCAAAGTCCATCGTAACCTTGTCTTCTCCTTTATGTCTGAACCGGCGGTATGCCATGTTGTATTTCATTTGTCCAAACACAGCTTCCGGTTCTATACACCTCCTGCCTCTATGCTTGATACCTTCCTCTGAGAGCAATATTTCCCGTGCCTGCCGTTTGTATTGGTTTAACCGGTGATTGACTTCTATAATACGATTTCCCTGGGCTTTAAAGCAACTGCCACGCAAAGGACAACCCTCGCAATTTTGTGCTTTATAACGTGCACTTTCGGTGATGTATCCGCTTGCAGTTTTGTCACGTCTGGTCCCTATACGGTTCATGCGCTGCCCCATAGGGCAAACGTAATAATCCTCTTCTGTATTGTAATGGAGACTTTCCGCATGGAACGGATTGGGCGTATAACGGGGACGCTGTTCTTTATGGAAGAAGTTATACTTGACAAAGGCTTCTATCCCGTTCTCCTGCATGAACCGGTAATTTTCTTCTGAGCCGTAACCGGAGTCTGCCACCCCGACAGCGGGTAAGCGGTTATAGCGATGTTGGAAGGAGTGGAAGAAAGGAATGAGCGTCAGTGTATCGGTAGGGTTGGGAAACAGTCGGAAGTCTATGAGAAATTGTTTTTCAGTACCTATTTGCAAATTATATCCGGGCTTGGTCTGCCCGTTCTTCATGGCGTCTTCTTTCATACGCATGAATGTGGCATCAGGATCAGTCTTGGAATAGGAATTACGTTCTCCAAGAGTGTCAAGATGATTGTCGTATTCCATCAGCTTGTCACGATACCCTTCAAGTTCCTTGAGCTGTTTCTTCTTTTCGCGCAGGGCTTTCTTTTGTTCCTTATCCTTTGTCGCAGGCTGGTGTTCTAGGACTTCTTTAAGTTCATCCACTATGTCAGAGAGCATGGCGGGAGTGAATTGGGCAGGTGTGTCTTTTACGGAGTTTTCTTGTGCAATGGCTTCGTCCACCTGTTCCAGAAGGATACGAATCTTGTCCAGCAACTTCGTGCGGTGCTTTTCAACACTCTTGCGCCAGACAAAAGTATATTTGTTGGCTTTGGATTCAATCTTAGTGCCGTCGATATACTCCACCTCAAGACTGATGAAACCTTTGTCGGCAAGGACAAGAACTAACTGGGTGAATACATTATTTATCTCCTCCTTTACACGGTTACGAAAACGATTGATGGTGATAAAATCCGGATGCTCATTACCGGCAAGCCAGATATAATGAATGTCACGCAAGAGAAGCTTCTCTATTTTACGGCACGAATAGATATTATTCATGTAGGCGTAGATAATTACCTTAAGCATCATTTTAGGATGATAAGGACAGCGGCCGGTTTCTTTATAAAGTTTATTGAAACCTTCAAGATCGAGAGTATCAACAACTGTGTTAACTATGCGAACCGGGTCGTTCGACGCAATGTTTTCATCAATTCTTTGAGGAAAAAGAACGGTTTGGTTGGGAATGTAAGGACGAAAATGTAACTTTGCCATAACGAAATACTTTATGCCTAAAGATACAAAAACTTTGGGGAATAGCAAAGCCCGGGCTTGCGAAAGTCTGGGCTTTGTGCATAAAAAAGGTTGTGCCAGAGTTTTGACACAACCTCGCTTTCTGTTATTTATATCTTAGAATTATTTCTTGAGATCGAACAGGTAAGTTATCTTAGCCACTATAGTGCCATGTGCCGAACGTGAGAAATAGTCTTTCTTGGTACTCTTATAAAAAGTCGGATAAGGCATAATAATATCTTCCTTCCACGAGGAAATTTCCGGCTTTAGTACGTAGCTCCAGTCCTGCCCCTCCCGTAATACCATAATCGAATTTATTTTCCACATCCTTATCATGCTGTTCCGGGGTTGTGAAATTTTCCCACGCATCGTTTTTCTTTCTGGTATCGCTAATAAAGAAGCCTATTTGTGGACCTGCATGGATAAAAAATTGTACTCCACGGTCTTTACCAAAAAAGCCAAATGTGCCAGAAGCGGGATTTCCACATAATTCATTGTACGCGTATATTCCAGTTCAGGGTGATCTTCATCAAATTCGCTCCAGCCATGTTGTGAGAAATTTAATTCCACTTGCGCACCGCAAATCATACTGAAGTACTTTTCAGAGATATAGCGCATTGTCAGACCGCCATTGATGCCCATCAGGTTTTTTTGCCGGACAGTAGGAGAGAAGCTGACGCTATTGATATTGATACCGCCGTTGAAACCTACTGCTAAGTTATGGCGTTGTTCCCCTATCTGTGCACTGCCGGGCAAAGCCCATACGGTAAGTAGCAGGACGGCTCCTATAATGCTTTTTATCTTCATTGTCTTTGAGTTTAAAACCTTCTGTTATCAATCATAATCCAGTTTCACCAATTCATAATTTTTGGTGAAGCGTACAAAGAATACTTTCTTGTTGATGAAGCCACCCCAATTGTTTACGCGTTGGAACTTGAATCCGGTTTGAATAGGCACCAGATCCATGAGTTGCATATTTTTCTCTAACTCGGAACCATAGCGTGATAAGCCTTTCAGGAAGAAATAACCGGTATCAAAGCCTAACATTCCATATTTGGGGTAACGCTCATCCATCTCTTTACCATACCATCTGCGGTAGTTCTTGGTGAAGCTGATAGCCGCAGGTAACAAATTGTTGGTATAGAATGATGAATAGAAGTAAGTATCCAGTTCAAAGAAGGTTTCTAAGTGATCCTTGGTGTAGGTTTGCCATTCCGGATAACCAAACAGATGGATGTTACTTTCCGGATTCTCACGAACCAATAGGGTGAGTTGAGGTAGTATTTTTATCAGAGTCACATTGCTTCCCGATGTAGGGATGAATATATTTTCCCGATCAGAGCGTAACACTGTTTTCAGGGATTCTACCGTTGCATCCTCTTTCAGGGATTTCATTGGGATAGAGCGATTCTTTAGTTCATCCTTTAATCCTTTGATAAATTCGGCTTTATCTTTTGTGCCTGTACTGGCCTCTATAAAGATGACATTGGCATTCGGGAATTGGCGAACGAAGTGGTCATATACTTCTGAGTAAAGATATGACTGGGGAGTGTTAATCTGATAGATGGCAGGGTTGCGGAATACACTGTTATCTTTTGATGAGAATGGTACCACGAGCCGAATATCATTTTTCTGGGCGAAATCAGCCAGTGGCTTGACTTGTTGTGGATATAACGGACCGAAAATAATATCCATATCCTTCATCTCCTTTTTGGAGAGGATCGGATTCAGAGAAGCATTTTCAGGACCGGAATTATAAGCGTACAAATCAATGGAAACTCCGCTGCGTTTCAAACTGTCTACTGCCATGAGGAAGCCTTCATAATATTCTATCACACGGGCAGCCTCGCTCTTGGAAACATCCAGGAAAGGAAGAATCAAGGCAGCTTTAATCGTACTGAAACGTTCTGTTGTTTTCTTGTTCTCACTGAATAATTGGGTGTCACTGGGCACTACCTGTGGCTGGGTAGGCTTCTCTACTTGCGCAGTAGGATAAGGAATACAGAGGAAAGTACCTTTCTTTATTTTGTTTTCACCTTTCAATTCCGGATTGGCTGCTATCAGTTCTGCTTCGGAAATACCATACTCACGACTGATACTGTAAACAGTTTCTTTCCGCTTAACTTTGTGCATATCCCGGCAACGAGATTGTACAGGTCCCTGAATTAAGGGAATTGCAGGCTCATTAACGGTTTCCGTAGTAATTATACCTGCTTCGCTGACGGAAGGTATGCGTATTACCTGTCCGATGCGAAAATTCTCAGCACTCAGTCCGGGGTTGGCATCACAAATAGCTTTGGCGGATATACCATATTTAACGGTCAGCCTATACAAGGTTTCACCTTGGGCTATAGTATGGAAAGTTTCTGTCTGAGTATTGGCAGCGGTGCGTGGAATGCGTAAAGTGCGTCCTACAAATATTTTTTCATCGCTTCCTGGATTCAACTTCACGATGTCCGACTGTGTGACACCGTACATACTGGATATGGAATAAAGGCTTTGCCCTTTTTCAATGGTATGCAGAAAATATGACTGGTTCTCTTGTGCAATTGCTCCGAGACTGCATGCACCGGCGAGCAGTAAGGAGCAGAAAATCCGGTTAATCGTTCTCATTCGATATCGTTGGTTTACGTTTACAATTTCCCAAAGTAGCTGCAAAGGTAAGGATTTTGCCTAAATTTAACGAAAGGAATGCGTTAAGAAATAATATTGTGCATTTTAAAACTGAAAAATCTTATGTATCCGCTGATATTCGCTGGGAAACCGTTATTTTTGCAGGTATTATGCGATGCGGATTGTTTTCATATATCGGTTGTGTGGCGATACTGTTGCTCGGGTATTTACCGGTGTGGGCTGACGGGGGAAGGACAGGACTCTTGGCAGTGTCTCCCGTGGCTATTTTGCTTTCCGAAAACGGAGCAGCTTCGGAAGAGAACGTTTCTATCTCTCCGGATGATACCTATACGGGTGCCGCTCCTCTTGAATTTCGTTTTATGTGGAGAGATGAAGACTCCGGGGAGCCATCGGATGAGACTGCAAACTTCCGTTATGAATGGAACTTCTCTCGCGACGCAGCTTTCAATGATATTTTCCTGACGCGCTTTGATGCTGAAACTATTTATAGTTTTCAGGAATCCGGTATGTTTTATGTCCGTTTGACTATGACGGATGTTGAGACAGAAGCAACGAATACCTCCGGTACTTTTATGATTCGTATTACTGAATCGGAGCTTAAAGTGCCGAATGCTTTTTCGCCTAATGGCGACGGAGTGAATGATGTGTTTCGTGTAAAGCACAAGTCGCTGGTTCGCTTCAATGCGTATGTTTTCAATCGCTGGGGACAGGAACTTTACCGCTGGGGATTGCAGAATATTGATGCAGGATGGGACGGTACTGCGCATGGAAAGAATGTTCCTGAAGGTGTTTATTTTATAGTGGTAGAAGCGGTGGGAGCAGATGGAGTTAATTACAAGATTAAAAGTGATATTAATATATTAAGATAAATGACAGAAGAAACAGAATACATCAATGTATATGGTGCGCGCGTGCACAATCTAAAAAATATCGATGCGGAAATTCCCCGTAACAGTCTTACCGTTATTACGGGACTAAGCGGAAGCGGCAAGTCGTCGTTGGCATTCGACACGATTTTTGCCGAAGGACAGCGTCGGTATATCGAAACATTTTCTGCGTATGCCCGCAATTTCCTGGGAAATCTGGAACGTCCCGATGTCGATAAAATTACGGGATTAAGTCCGGTTATTTCTATTGAACAAAAAACGACGAATAAGAATCCCCGTTCTACAGTCGGCACTACAACGGAAATTTATGATTATTTGCGTTTGCTTTATGCACGTGCCGGTATAGCCTATTCTTATCTTTCGGGTGAGAGAATGGTGAAATATACTGAAGAGCAAATCCTTTATTTAATCCTGAATGATTATAAAGGCAAGAAAATTTATATTTTGGCTCCATTAGTTCGTACTCGCAAGGGACATTATAAGGAACTGTTCGAACAGGTGCGTAAGAAGGGGTATCTCTATGTTCGTGTAGACGGTGAAATCAAGGAGGCATTACCCGGCATGAAGTTGGATCGTTATAAGAATCATGATATAGAAGTAGTTATTGATAAGCTGGTTGTGACGGATAAAGATGACGTGCGTCTGAAAAACAGTGTGGCTACCGCAATGCAACAAGGTGACGGGTTGTTGATGATACTTGATTTACAGTCCGAAAATGTACGTCATTATAGCAAGCGGTTAATGTGCCCTGTTACCGGGTTGTCCTACCGTGAGCCGGCACCCCACAATTTTTCATTCAACTCTCCTCAAGGTGCTTGCCCTAAATGTAAGGGATTGGGAGTTGTGAATCAGATTGATGTGGAAAAAGTGATTCCGGATCGGGAACTTTCTATATACGAAGGAGCTGTCATTCCATTAGGTAAGTACAAGAATAGCATGATTTTCTGGCAGATTGCCGCTTTATTGGAAAAATATGAAGCTACCTTGAAGACTCCTGTTAAGGAGTTGCCGGATGAAGCCATTGATGAAATTCTCTACGGTTCGGATGAACGTATTAAGATTAAAAGCTCTCTTATCGGCACTTCCTCCGATTACTTTGTAACGTTTGAGGGAGTAGTGAAGTATATTCAGATGTTACAGGAAAAGGATGCTTCCGCCACTGCACAAAAGTGGGCGGAACAGTTTGCAAAAACTACTGTATGCCCTGAATGTAAAGGAGCGAGATTGAATAAAGAAGCCCTTCATTTCCGTATCCATGATAAGAATATCTATGAACTGTCTTGTATGGATATCAATGAGCTTTACGACTGGCTGATGAATGTCGATCAGTATCTGGATAATAAACAGAAACAAATTGCTGTCGAGATATTGAAAGAAATCCGCACCCGTTTGAAATTCCTGTTGGATGTCGGATTAGATTATCTTGCTCTTGACCGTGGTTCTGTAACCCTTTCCGGTGGTGAGAGCCAGCGTATTCGTTTGGCTACCCAAATCGGTTCACAATTGGTGAATGTACTTTATATCCTTGATGAGCCTAGTATTGGCTTGCATCAGCGGGATAATCAGCGGCTTATTCATTCTCTGAAGGAGCTGAGGGATATCGGTAACTCCGTCATTGTTGTGGAGCATGATAAGGATATGATGATGGCTGCCGATTATGTGATTGATATGGGCCCGAAAGCCGGACGCTTGGGTGGTGAGGTTGTTTTTGCAGGAACTCCGAAAGAAATGTTAGAGACACATACGCTGACATCACAATATCTTAATGGTGAACGTGAGATAGAAATACCCCAAAAACGTCGTGAAGGTAATGGACATAGCCTTTGGCTACGTGGTGCACGGGGAATAACCTGAAAGGGGTGGATGTGGAATTTCCTCTTGGTAAGTTGATTTGTGTCACCGGTGTATCCGGTAGTGGAAAATCTACGCTTATCAACGAAACATTGCAACCTATTCTTTCGCAGAAGTTCTATCGCTCGCTTCAGGATCCCCTGGAATACGATACCATCGAAGGATTGGAAAACATCGATAAGGTTGTAAATGTGGATCAGTCTCCGCTGGGACGTACGCCGCGTTCTAATCCGGCCACTTATACGGGAGTTTTTTCTGATATTCGTAATTTGTTTGTAGGATTACCGGAAGCCAAGATACGCGGTTATAAGCCGGGGCGCTTCTCCTTTAATGTGAGTGGCGGACGTTGTGAAGCATGCCAGGGAAATGGTTACAAAACAATTGAAATGAACTTCCTGCCCGATGTATATGTACCCTGTGAAGTCTGTCATGGCAAACGCTATAATCGTGAGACATTGGAAGTGCGCTTCAAGGGAAAATCTATTGCTGATGTACTGGATATGACCATTAACCGTGCAGTGGAGTTCTTTGAAAATGTGCCGCAGATTCTGAATAAGATTAAGGTGATACAGGAAGTCGGTCTGGGATATATAAAGTTGGGGCAATCTTCCACCACACTTTCCGGTGGTGAAAGCCAACGTGTGAAATTGGCCACGGAACTTTCTAAGCGAGATACAGGAAAAACCCTTTATATCCTTGATGAGCCTACTACCGGACTTCACTTTGAGGACATTCGTGTACTGATGAATGTACTTAATAAACTGGTGGACAAAGGTAACACAGTGATTGTCATCGAGCACAATCTGGATGTTATCAAGATGGCTGATTATATCATCGATATGGGACCTGATGGTGGTAAGGGTGGGGGCAACTCCTCAGCTGCGGCACACCGGAAGAAGTGGCTAAAAGTAAGAAGGGATATACTCCTAAATTCCTGAAAGAAGAATTGAAAGGATAAATTATGAAAATTAATAAAACAAATGCAGCAAGGCTTTTGGACAAAGCCAAAATTGCATACGAACTGATTCCCTATGAAGTGGATGAAAATGATTTGAGTGCTATTCATGTGGCTGATAGCTTGGGGGAGAATATCGAGCAGGTATTCAAAACCCTTGTACTGCATGGTGACAAGAATGGTCATTTTGTTTGCGTCATTCCTGGCGAACATGAAGTGGACCTGAAGTTGGCTGCTAAGGCTTCCGGTAATAAGAAGTGTGATCTTATTCCGATGAAAGAATTACTTCCTTTGACGGGATATATTCGTGGGGATGTACTCCTATCGGCATGAAGAAAACTTTTTCTACATACATTCATGAATCTTGTCTCAATTATCCTTATATCTACATAAGTGCAGGTCAGCGTGGCCTGCAGCTTAAACTTGATCCAAATGATTTAATTAAGGAGGTTCATGCTGAAGTTTGCATCCTTTTTTCATGACTAATTTCACTTTTTTACAGGTTATTTCAGCAGAATGTATATATTTGCATTTAATAAACGAAAATCAATCTAATTACTAATTTAAAAAACTTATATCTATGTTCAAGAATCATCCTAAAGGTCTGTTGGCAGCTGCTATCTCCAATATGGGCGAAAGGTTCGGCTACTACATCATGAATGCCGTACTGGTACTGTTCCTCTGCTCCAAATTCGGCCTGAGTGACGAAACCAGTTCCATTATCTACTCAGTCTTTTATTGTGGTATCTATGTACTGAGTTTGGTAGGCGGTATTATTGCCGATAGGACGCAAAACTATAAAGGAACAATCATGTCAGGATTGGTAGTGATGTCATTGGGTTATGTCATTCTATCTATTCCTGTACTGTCCACTGCTGAAAATATTGGTTGGTTGCTTCCTTTGACTTGTGTCTCTTTGTTTTTCATTGCTTTCGGTAACGGACTTTTTAAAGGAAACTTACAGGCTATCGTAGGCCAGATGTACGACAACCTTGAGAAAGAAGCTGAGAAAAAAGGACCTGAAGCCTTGAAGCTGGCTAAGAGCCGTCGTGATTCCGGCTTTCAGATATTCTATGTATTTATCAATATTGGTGGGTTGATTGCGCCTTTTGTTGCTCCCTTGCTTAGAGAATGGTGGCTGAAGGTTCATAGCATGATGTATAATGCTGATCTGCCTGCATTGTGCCATCAATATATTAAGGAAGGTGGCAATATGGCTTCTGATAATCTCTCTAATCTGAATGAACTGGTTGTCAAAGTAGGAGGTACGGTAACAAGTGATTTGAGTGTTTTCTGTACCCAATATCTTGACGTATTTAATACAGGTATCCACTATTCATTCATAGCTTCGGTAGTAGCTATGCTTATTTCTCTCTTTATTTTCATTGCTTGTCGGAAGGTATTCCCTACACCGGGCAAGAAGGAAAAACAGGAATCGGTGACTTATACACCTGCCGAGAAAGCAGCTATGGCAAAAGAGATAAAGCAACGTTTATATGCACTGTTTGCAGTATTAGGTATCGTGATTTTCTTCTGGTTCTCATTCCACCAGAACGGACAGTCGCTTTCACTTTTTTTGCCCGCGACTTCGTAGTAACCGATAGTATTGCACCCGAAATTTGGCAAGCTGTGAATCCGTTCTTTGTGATAGTACTTACTCCGCTCATCATGCTCTTCTTTGGTACATTGGCTCGTCGTGGTCAGCAAATCTCTACTCCTAAGAAGATTGCCATCGGTATGGGGATTGCAGGACTTGCATTCTTATTCCTTACCATTTATTCGGCAATGCAAGGTTACCCGTCAGGTACTGAATTTAAGGCAATGGCGGATTCTGCCAAAGCTGGGTTGAAAGCCGGACCATGGGTATTGATAGTGGTTTATTTCTTCTTGACTGTAGCTGAACTTTTCATTTCACCATTGGGGCTTTCATTTGTTTCTAAGGTAGCTCCCAAACATATTCAGGGCTTGTGTCAAGGCTTGTGGTTGGGTGCAACAGCAATAGGAAATCTCTTCTTATTCCTTGGTCCTATGATGTATAATAAGATTCCTATCTGGCAGTGCTGGACTGTGTTCTTTGTTATTTGTCTTGTGTCAATGGGCGTTATGTTTGGCATGGTAAAATGGTTAGAACGAGTAACGGAATAATTAGAAATTAAAAATTAAAGGCTGCGCAGTTCAAAAGAGAACCTTGCGCAGCCTTTAATTTTTTCATTCTTTCATTGAATCTCAAGCCCCATTATAAAGTCATTCATATAATATCCGTTTCCTATCGGAAAATCCCCTTCCCTCAATTTCTTCATTCCCATACGTTCATAGAAATTCAGCGCTTTATTGTTACGGTTCACATTCAACTCCATTAGGCATGGACCAGGATGTACTTCCTTGATGTATTTGACGGCTTCATGAAATAAGAAGCTACCGCAATGTGATCCTTGAAAGGAGGGGAGTACATATATTTTCTGTAAGTGAAATAGATCTTCACCTTGTTGTTGCACAGATACATAACCACACACTTCTTTGTTCTTGTATCCAATGAAATATACATGTCCTTCTTCTTCCATTTGCTTGCGGATGTTCTCTATGGAGTACATCCATTCCATCATGTAATCGTTTTGCTCCGGTGAAAGTATGTCCTTGTAAGTTTCCGGAAATATCTGCCATGCAAGTTTATGAATCAGCTCACAATCGGCTGTAGTTGCTTTTCTGATAATTAACATAGTTCGTTGTATTTATATCTTTTCCGCAAAGATACATTTTTCTCTTATATGTTATTCTCTCCCTTGGTGCTTTATTAATAAGGTGTGAATAGAGAATAATGTTAATTAAATAAAACATAAGGTACTTTGTATTGCATAGTACTAAGATAATACATATATTTGTGTCATACAAAGAAAAGCTCTATTTCAATCAGTTGCTATCTTTGCTGTAAAATAGAAAATTGTCGAATCGTAAACCAATAAGAGATGGACGTAAATAATGTAAAGTCGCAAATGCGTAAGGGCATGTTAGAGTATTGCATCATGCTACTGCTTCACAAAGAACCGGCCTATGCTTCGGATATCATCCAGAAACTAAAGGAAGCCAAGCTGATCGTAGTGGAAGGAACGCTTTACCCGCTGCTCACTCGTCTGAAGAATGACGATCTATTAAGTTACGAATGGATAGAGTCCACACAAGGACCACCACGTAAATATTACAAGCTCACTCCGAAAGGGGAAGTTTTTCTTGGAGAGTTGGAAGTCTCTTGGCGTGAGTTGAATGAAACAGTGAATCATATAGCCAACTATTAGATTCAGGATATTAAAAACCTCGTATCAGTATAAATTTTAAAAACAAATAGCAATGAAAAAGACATTAACAGTAAATTTGGGCGGAACTGTTTTCCACATTGATGAAGACGCCTATCGCCTTTTGGATAACTATCTATGCAATCTGAAACTGCACTTTAGAAGACAAGCCGGTGCTGACGAGATTGTAAATGACATCGAACTCCGCATCTCTGAACTTTTTTTAGAGAAGCTGACTGCTGGCTCTCAGGTTATCACTATAACTGATGTAGAAGAAGTAATCAATCGTATGGGGAAACCTGAAGAGATGGAAACAGGGACTGAGGAGAATGCTGCTTCCGGTTCCGGAAATACGAAGGGTGCCTCCGGTGAAAGTTATGGTTCTGGTTCCTGGAATGGTGATAATAATTCTTCTTATACTTCAACCCGTCGCCGTTTGTATCGCAATCCGGACGATAAAATGCTGGGTGGCGTGATAGGGGGACTTAGTGTTTATTTAGGCTGGGATTCCACTTGGTTCCGTTTGGTTCTTGTTTTTTGTGCAATTTTTGGTTTCAAGTTCTTGATCCCTATCTATATCATTTGCTGGATAGTGATTCCCGAAGCTCGTACAGCAGCTGAGAAGTTGAACATGCGTGGTGAAGCTGTTACGGTAGAGAACATTGGAAAGACTGTAACTGATGGTTTTGAGAGAGTTACAAATAATGTAAACGATTATATGAAGTCTGATAAACCTCGTACTTCTATGCAAAGGACCGGTGATACGTTGTTAATGATTGTCGGTTGGTTCCTGAAGATTTGTCTGATTATTGTGGCTGTCATTTGCAGTCCGGTACTGTTTGTTTTCGGTATTGTATTTGTGGCTTTGCTCTTTGCCGCTATTGCAGTTGCTATTGGTGGTGGTGCAGCGTTGATGTCTTGGTTCCCGGCTATTGATTTTGTATTACCTACATCTCCTTTGTCAGCCATCGTACTATATATTGCAGGTATCCTCGTAGTGGGTATTCCTCTGGTTAGCCTTGTCTTCGCAATCTTCCGTCCGGTGTTCAATTGGCAACCTATGGTTTCCGGGTTGAAGTGGACATTGCTTATTCTGTGGATTGTTAGTGCTACCATCTTCTTTATCTGCTATACCATGCAAGGATTTACATTCCCGGAATTGCTGATGCGAGGGTAACAAGTTGTTATTAAGTTTTTCTGGGGGCTTGGAGATGTTATCAAAGATATCTCCAAGCTATTTTTTTAATTAACCATAAATCCTATAAATATGATTACATCTTTTATATGGGTGAAGGCAAAAAAGTAGATGTCTTTTTTCTTTTAGCGTTTAAAATATGGGCTACAACTATCTGTAGGACATTTTAAAAAGGGTGTAGCCTTTTAGTTTGGATGGCTACACCCTTTTACTCTTATGGTGTAGCCCTTTTGTGGTTAAGGCTACACCCTTTTTTGATGAAAGGTCACGCTTTTTGATTGAAAAGTGCTTATTGTTTACACAGAATCTCCATTAATGGCAGTTTCCGTATTTATTTTGATAATAAATATCTAAAGTTTATTTTTTCATTCTTAGCACTCTGACTCCCGTCCAATTTTTTATTTTTCTTCAGCATCTGTCCCAAAGTCACTTTAGAAATAACTACTTTCTTCTCTTTAGAAGAAGCGTGCAGCAGACTCAGTTTGCCGTTTACATAGAAAGCAATACCCATATGGGCTACATCCAGTCCCGGAGTATTTGTAGTAATAGCAATGATGTCACCATTCTTTATCCAAGGCAGACCGGCGAATGGTAGTTTATCTTTGGGAACATAATGGAATTCCTGACCATTCAATGACTTTTCTATTTCTTTCATCTTTGCTACGTTTTCCGGAGAGTTACTTAGCTGCTTGTATAGCTTGGGATGAGAAGACATGTAGGAAAGAGAAACTTGCTGTATATATGGACTGTTAGCTGTTGTTACATCTTCCAGGAAACCGTTACGAACACCATTGTTTACCCAGTCTGCAATGTAGTGCAGGCGGGAAGTATAACCGTTTATCTTTCCGTCGCGATAGCGAATCATCTGGAGCTTATCGGCAAAATCGCCTTCGGCTATCTGCCCGTCTTCGGTAGGAGAGAGGGCCATAGCAAGAGTATATTCTACAAAGGTGGTGCAATCTACTTCATCACAATTGATGATAAGTTCTTCTTCACCATCAGTAACTTCCAACGTGTGTGCTACGTAAGGAATATCCAGAAAATTTATTCCATTGTTCAGCATGGCGTTGTCTTTTTCATCTGTCTGAGCACTGACAGTAGCTACACAAAGCGCACTGAACAGGAGGGTAATCATTGTTTTCATTGTTCTTTCGTTTATTAATATAAATAAAAAAGGATGTCGCAAAAGTACGACATCCTTTTCATAAATCCTTAATTTGGACAGATTAAATTTAATATTGATAGATTAAATTTTTGTAATCCGCCTTTTTTCAAATGGTACGATGGAGAAGCCGTATTCAATGGTATTTTCTACCTACACCCATCATACGATAGTCGATAAACATATCTACCTGTTTTACAGGTTGTGGGTCGGTGAGGTGACGGTGATTCGTTTCGTTGGTACGTGGAGCACCATTGTCGATGGTTTCGCCGCTATCCAGACTTCAAGCAGATAGTTGGAAGCATTCAGTTCAAACGTACGGTCGGCAATGAAGAGTAAACCGGCTTTTTGTTTAGTGGTGAGTGCACACCAGTAAATATCCGTATGATGCTCATTTTCTTGCGGACGGATGTACGGTTCGTACAAGTCCTTTATCGGAGTAGTATATTCTCCGATAAACTGGGAAGTGCGACGATCACGATAGTTCTCTTCCGGACCACGGCCGTAGTAAGTAAGGGGTCGTTTAATATTTCCGATAATTGCATGCGCAAACCTACACGGGGTATCATTGAGTTTCCGTACCTTCGGCTACAAAGCGATTATCCACTTTGATAATGCCATTGGCAAAGACTTTATAGGTAATTTCCCCACTGCGCATCTACCTGCGGAAACGATAGGTAACTTTACAATGGACTTGTCACCATCTTTAGAAACATTGAACGATTCTGCCTTAGGTGTCTGGTAACTGGCCTCGCGCCATGCTTTCAGGCGAGTGGGAAGCTTTGCTCCGTAATCATTATCGGTAGGTGCACGCCAGAAGAAAGGTTGCGGACCTTGACCGTTATGGATATACTCTTGTTTCTTATAGATATAAGAGGTCAGCAAGCCACTTTGTTTATCAAATGTAGCTTTGAAATCATCACCGCTGAAAACAACCTGTGAAAAGACTTCATCTACTTTCTCGAAATCTTTCTTCATCAGTTCTTCGGAGACATAGTGACCGGTATTCTCGTTGTGTTCGTGATAGTTCACGCCTTTCACGAGGATAGGTTGTCCGTTTACCAACAGTTGCTTGTCCTTGATTTCCACTGTACGGAAACCTACTTTGCAGCTTGTCGCTTCAATCACATCTCCGTTCGGGCGCTTCAAGCTGACGACGAGGGTATAGAGGTTGGGCGTTTCGGCTGTCCATTGCAGGGGTTCCTGGATGGTCTTCTTGGTGAATTCCACTTCCGTTTGGTCACCGCTGACCTGAGTAGAGGACTGGGCTATCTGCTGGTCGTTCTTGTCCAGCAGGCGGTAACCAACGACAAATGGGGAATTTTGTCCGCTTTCATTGGTAAACTGCACCTTTACTTGAGGATACCGTTCCGGTAGTTTCGTCCAGAGGAGCTTCCACCTTGAAGTCTGTGAGATGGATTTGAGGCTGGGCATATAAGTAAATGT
>VOFG01000855.1_pt1 | contig 242648 bp, 275 predicted proteins | sample 5384171 | NCBI WGS metagenome assembly VOFG01 (sample SAMN12384726, study PRJNA508395) | human gut metagenome | isolation source: healthy gut F | host: Homo sapiens | reverse complement strand
CAAGTTACGTATTGCTTTCGATAAAGTCTGGAAACTAAAGGTAACGAGAATGTGTTAGTTCTCGCGTCATGCAATGGCGTGGGAGACTGTTGCTTGTTTTAGTTCGCGGCATTTCCAGACGCCTATCGGTTGAAATAAGTTAGCGTCCTCACGCTTCGCATTTTTAACTGGTAACATCTTCTTTGGGAACAGGTGAAGAAACAAAATTCAAAAATCAAACGTTAAGAATGTTCAGAGACTGTTACTTACGTGCGTATGAGTCTGATTTCTGTTGCTTGTGATGGTAACGGAAATGAGCCTTCCTTATTTTACAGCAGATGAACTTGTTGGAACTGTGTGGTCAGGAACAAACAAAGCACAAACAACTACGAAACAAAATTGTAAGCAAAACTGATTTGAGGTTGAACGTCAAGTGAGTTGAAAAGGTACAGTATATGTTGATAACGAGCCTAAAATATCAATATAATCAAGAAAACGGAAACTTCTACATCAAGTTACGACGAAGACCAAATCAGTTGACAAGCGACCACAACAATGCACATTTATTGTCGGAGATGAGGACGAACAGGATTGACTTTTGAATTTGAATAAGAAAATAACGAAAGAATCAGTATAAGAGGGACGACGCGGATATTTGGAATATCTGTGTCCGTCTTTCTTAATCTCATATGTCAGCAGTAAACTGGCATGTAGGTGCCATATGGCTTGAATTCACCAAATTACCCTATAACAATCGCTGCGAGCATCCTAAGAGGATGTTCAATATGCTATGATCCGAATACTGCACAATGGTTGGGAATATTTATCAAAATATTATAGAACTTCATTGGTGATGATTTCAAGCTGTTATATCCAACATATCAATCGCTTGATTACCATAATCATATTTTGGCTTGAAAAACACACCCAGTCCTTGAGTTCTGAATATTATCCTGTACTTGGATAAATTTAAGAGCACTGATAAAATTTGCCCATTTTACCACCGGCAAATTGCATCGAGGGACAAAATTTTGATCCTTTGTATCCGTTTAGGGAACAAACGGGGGACAAAAATGCTGATAAGCAAACAAGAGAAAATATGACTCCTAAAATAGCTTATTTTTCCTCTATTTGCGCTATTTTATCAGTATTTTACATTTGTGTACGATAAATAATTGCAAATTAATTAGTTAAGTTTACTTTACGATGCACTATTGTATTCTCACTGATTATCAATAGTTTAGATCTTAAAAGGTAGACTGCTCAAAAATTTACTGTTTTTTGCGAAAAATCAAAAGATTTAACATCATCGACTCTTCCGGAAACAGAGGAAAGAAAGAGGCAAAAACTGGCTTTGGGACCCCGACAACCTCCGTCTACAAAGATAGGGCATGTCGGGGTTTTATTTCGCCAAAATGGGCTGTGAAAAATCAAGGATGGATTCACGGATATTTTTGGATTCTCAATGAGGATTATTTTGCTTGAACGGGAGGACCGTTGAGACCAACCTTTGCATCCGGATTGCTTATAGTTTTTGCTGCCAAAGAAAAATGACAGAGTCCATTTTCATGGCGCAGCCATCTCTTTTTCTTCCTCATTTTGATCTTTTACTTTAGAACGTATATATGAATGCGGGAATAAAGTAAAGTGCGGTAACCATTATAATAGTTTGTAAATGCATATCTACTTATACAATCAGTAGCGTTGCAGACCGTATTCTTTCGCAAATAGAAAACAGTGGAAGACAAACTCCTCTTGACTGGGTATATCCTATATGTGACTTTGATATTCAATTCCTCCTTTTGCGTCCTCCTAATTATTCATGCTTAATCCTAAAAACACCCAAAACATAATGGCGCATGAATACTCTGTTTGATGTCATCTTATTGAAAGATGAGGAGAGAGGAGGCAATTCCCATGGCATATGATCATTTCTATTAAATTCCACCCCCTATTATCAGTCCAGCAATTATTCTAAAGGTAATTAGCGAAATCATCTGTTAATAATTGAATAGCAATAGATCTCTTAACATATCGTCCAAAATTTCACTGGAAACCATTTCCTGATTTTATTGGGTTTAAGAGTTGGTATATTTCCTATTTCCAGAATATTTCTAATGGCCTCTTCGAGTTGTGGTATGAGTAAATGAGAGCAACTAAATAATCTTGATTGAAATAGGCTTCAAGCCCTTTTTGTAATAATAGGAATTCTTTCTGTTTTTATAGCTGGAGATTTAGTAATAAATGACAATATATATATTGTGAAAATACCTCTTAGCTTTCCTTCTTCAATGACGGCATTGACGAAAATTGTTTCTAAACTTCATTGACATGGATATATGTGCAATTAAGTTTACCTTCTATGTCAGTTTCAATACCTCCTACGACAGCTTTTACTCGGCCTCTTTCATCAAATATTGATTGAGGAATCATATGCAGGAATGGGGCGTCTTTGACAATACGATCAAGACTCTCTTTTTCACGCTCTTTCTTAGGGATAAATGAATATGTAAAACACCCTAATGAATTTTCAACATCTTTTTTCATATAAAATAGAGTTTACATAAATCCATTCCTCTTTAGATACAGAAGTAAACTCTTGTAAAATTCAGTCATCTCATCTTGAATACCCTCTCCGAATTTATTTATCTTAATGCTTAGTTTGGCAGCTTTATCTTACAGCCATACGATTAATAAATTTTGTGAAGTTGACTATAATTTCTACTAATTGCAATTTATAGCCATATCGGAAATGATAGCATTAAAAAGATTCTTCAACTTTTTCAAATAAATCCTCTATTTTATCAGGCAATATTTTTTTGTAATATCCAGATAAAATATCTGCTAAAATCCATCAACAGCCAGGGATCTCGTTTTTTCTCTCCATATGCTGGTAATTTATATATTTGTATAAATCGAGTTTCCAAATCAGCGATTAAAGCCTTTTGTTCCTCACTTGTATAACTATTAGGAGATTCTGTGCTAATACGGTATGCCGCCCCCCATATTCCTATTGCATTTCTTTTCCATGCCTTGATATTAAGTTAGATAAAGCCAACTTAGCTTTTTCCAGCAAATCAACTTGGTTTTAATTTTTTTGATAATTTTATTGCTCGCTCAGCTTGTTTGACGCCAATATAGGATGAGATAAATAATCATTATTTATGATGCAAATTAAGGATTGTATATACGTGCAGGCAATTTCAATATCTTACTTTCTGATTGCCAGCAGCTTTAAAATCCCATAAACCAGCATAACGTGCTTTCAATATACAATTCTTGCATTATTGATGCAGTTTCCCAATATGATATTATTTCCGGGGTGATGAGTTCCCGTCTGGATATTCATGAATTCTCCTGTATTGTTGTCTTGAAAAAACCAGATGCGGACCAAAAATAGAATTTGCCATTAAAAAGCATCATTATCACTTTTGTAATCTTCTGTCAATTCAGAAGCCATAATCTTCCGCTTGATATGCTACAGAACTTTTTTCTGCATCATTGCAACTGGAATATTTTGATGCATAATCGAAATAATCGAAATGTTGCCTTCAATGTCAAATTCTGATAGTATTTTTGTATAGTCATGATAAAGTATTATTAATTGAGCAAATTATACATAATGTATTGAGAGGAAAATGGCGTGTGGAATTTACTTGCCATCTTGATGTTCTCTTTACTCAGTTTTGAAGATTCGGAGTTGTACGTGGGTATAAATGGGGATGTTTTTTTCCTGCAGGAGTGAATATTGAAACTTCTTCGTCTGGAAAAAGAGACTTGATGTCTATCACAATTGATTCACTGTTCTCATTTACCCATCTCAAATAGTTTGATTCTCTTCAGCCACCTCCTTTATCGTCTTGCCTTTATATTTTTACCAAATGTGAAAGAATCTTCAGCACGTAGAATCAGAACATCTTTAAGGTGCTCAGAAATTACATCATCAATGTCAAAGAAAAAGAAATTTGATTTCTTCGTTAGCCCATTTTGTATCCAGTTCCAATCACTGTGGATTACATCTACGACTTTCTCTCCCTTATGCTTGCCTCTTTCAAAAACATCATCCAATTCCAACACTTTGACTGGGTCATGAGTGGGGTCTCCAAGAATATCAAGCAACACCCAAGATCCACATGCTCCACATGGGACAGGCTGCGGTTCTATGTCATCTATCTTGCACCAACAATAGCAGGATCATCAGAACTATTTGCCTCACCCATTCCTGTAATAAAAGGCAAAGGCATCTCCATATTGTCCACCTTTCCCTGATGGCTTTTACTTTATGCACCTCGACATATTGCAGTGATACCAGCCTGAAACTCGTCCGTCAGGAAAACGCTGAGCAGTGAAAGGCAATGCCCTTCCCAATATTATAATATATGGAAATCAAGCTATTGTGCAATCCTTTTCCCGGATCGCTTTTATCAGTTTCTCCTTTTCTGAAATCATGTGATTATTCAATATCAACTAAGCCTTTCTTTGTATTGCGGCAATTATTGTAAAAATAATTATTAATTAGTTAGATATTTTCGTCTTAAAAGGTAGACTCCTCAAAAATTACTTGTTTTTTTTGCGAAAAATCAAAGATTTAACGTTTTTTTTCATCGGCCCTCTTCGAACAGAGGGGGCAAAAAAACAAAACTTTTGAGCCCCGACAGACCCCGTCTGCAAAGATAGGGCATGTCGGGTTTTATTTCGCCAAAAGGGCAGTAAAATCGAGGATGGATTCACGGATATTTTGGGGTTCCAATTGTGGAATCTTGTCTTTGGTCGGAGTGTCATTTTGCTCGGCTTTAATAACACCAGGAACACACATAACTTTTGCAGCCAAAAGAAAATGGCCGGAGTTTCGCCATGGCGCAGCCATCTCTTTTCTTCCTTTATTTTGACTTTACTTTATATGAATACGGGGATAAAGTAAAGTTGATGATTTCATGGAAAAGTGTAGTTCCCAAGCCTCAAATTTGATAGAAAAGTGTATAAATGAAGCCTCATTCGCTTGAAAAAGTGTGACAAAATCGATTTATTCGCTTGAAAAAGTGTTGAACTGCTTAAATATCATATCTTCTATTCTTGCGATTTTTACCTATAACACATCATTAAAAAGGTAAAAAGTAGTACATTTGCGTATTATATGATATGTTGAATATGGCAAAGAATACAATACCAAGAAAACTGGAGCAGAAGATGCAGATAGTGGGTGAGCAGATCAAACTGGCAAGATTGCAGGAATCTCAGCATGGCTCAGGTTGCCGAACGTGCAACCTGCTCACCGCTTACGGTTGGCCCGGATAGAAAAAGGGGCACCGACAGTAGCTATCGGCATTTATCTCAGAGTTCTCTATGCGCTTCAACTAGATGATGATATACTTCTCCTTGCCAAAGAAGACGCAATGGGAAAGGCTTTACAGGATTTATGTTTGAAAAAAGAGAGAGAGCATCTAAAAAAAGAATAAGCCATGAAACGACTATATGTGTTTGCTGATTTTGATTGGCTGAAAGCACCAAGGCTGATTGGAGAGCTGAGCTATGAATCACTTCGTGGCTCGGACAGTTATGGATTTTGCTATAGTGATGACTGGCTAAGGGACTATGGCAACTTGTTTCTTAGTGATGACTTGAATAACTATCCAGGGCAGCAATATACAGCTCCAAGCAAGGATATTTTCGGATGTTTTTTGATGCCCTCCCAGACAGATGGGGCCGCACATTGATAAATCGTAGGGAACAGATTCTGGCGAAAGAGGAGAAGCGCCCTGTCCGCCGTCTTTCATCCTTTGACTATCTTGTCGGAATCGAAGACTACTCCCCGCATGGGTGGTCTCCGTTTTAAGGACTCCTTGGACGGAGAATATATCAATACAAGTGAAGTTCTACAGATTCCGCCAATAACCGATATCCGTGAACTAACAATGGACAGGGGGTGGATGATTTACGCAAACAATTTGAGCAAAAATCTATAGAAAATGATTAAAATTATAGATAGTCTATACCTTACAGAGAAAGGATGTAGTATAAAAAACGCAATTATCATCCAGTTCATATTCGTCAAGGAGATATTGATGGTGCATGTGCTGTATATTCTTTGATGATGATTTACTTATCTTGAAGACGATAAGTCGAGTTCAGATTGAAGATGTATATGATAATATAAAGAAGTCGCCAGAAACGGAAAAACTATTCCATGAATTTTTTGACAAACATGGTATGATAAGAGGTGGCTTTTATTTTGATCAGCTTACCAAATTAGTCAATAGGGTTTATGGAGAGGTTGTTACTGCCCAATATTCCAATATTAATGATAATTTTAGAGAAACTGATTTTTGTGAGTTAGTAAAGACTGCAATAGATGACAATATCCCCATTATTCTTGGTATGGATTTTAAAACGGGCGGTGGTCATGCTGTTCTTGCCATTGGGTACGAATATGATGAAGATGGTATATTCAATGTGTTTTGTCTTGATCCCGATATGAATGTAACCCAACATCATATTGGAATATGGTTATTGCCTTAGATCTATTCAGCGGAAAATTTAAGCATCAGTGTTTGACTAACAATTCGTATAATTGTCCTGCAGTATATATCTCTGATGCAATATTAATTACGAAAAATAAGAAAAATAATATGAGCGAAGAATTACAACAGAAACTCCGTGACTAGCTTTGGGAGGTCGCAAACCGTTTGCGTGGCAATATGTCGGCAAGAGCGACTTTATGTATTTTACCTTGGGGTTTATCTTTTACAAATACTTGTCTGAAAAAATAGAGAAATACGCCAACAGTACACTTGAAGATGACGAAGTCACTTTTAAAGAATTGTGGAATATGACCGATGCCGATGCAATGGAGTTACAGGAAGAGGTCAAAACCAGTGCCTGGAAAATATCGGTTATTTTATAGAGCCCAAATATCTATTTTTATCTGTGATAGACACTATCAAACGGAAAGAAAATATCCTGCCAATGCTGGGACGTTCGTTGAAACGCATAGAAGACAGTACACTTGGACAGGATAGCGAAGAGGATTTCGGAGGACTGTTCTCTGATATTGATTTGGCTTCTCCTAAGTTGGGTAAGACTGCTGACGACAAGAATACATTGGTCAGCAATGTACTTCTTGCTTTGGATGATATAGATTTTGGTGTGGAAGCCTCACAGGAAATTGATATTCTCGGTGATGCCTATGAATACATGATTTCCCAATTTGCTGCCGGAGCTGGGAAGAAAGCAGGAGAGTTCTATACGCCTCAGGAAGTCAGTCGCATATTGGCGGAGATTGTTTCTATCGGCCACCAACGTCTACGCAATGTGTATGATCCCACTTGTGGCAGTGGTTCGTTGTTGTTACGTGCTGCAAGTATAGGGAAGGCTGTATATATCTACGGACAGGAAAAGAATCCGACTACCTAATAACCTCGCCCGAATGAATATGCTGCTTCATGGAATCAAGTTCAGCAACTTCAAAATAGAAAACGGTGATACACTCGAATGGGACGCTTTTGGAGATACCCAGTTTGATGCAGTAGTTGCAAATCCGCCGTTCTCTGCCGAATGGAGTGCAGCTGACAAGTTCAATAATGATGATCGTTTCAGTAAAGCCGGACGACTTGCACCGAAGAAAACGGCCGATTATGCTTTCATTTTGCATATGATTTACCACCTGAATGAAGGTGGTACGATGGCTTGCGTTGCTCCTCATGGTGTATTGTTCCGTGGAAACGCAGAAGGTATTATACGTCGCTTCCTCATAGAGAAGAAAAACTATATCGATGCTATTATCGGTTTGCCAGCCAATATCTTCTATGGTACAAGTATTCCGACCTGTATTCTTGTCTTCAAAAATGTCGTAAAGAGGACGATAATATCCTGTTCATTGACGCAAGCAAAGAATTTGAAAAAGTAAAGACTCAAAACAGGCTTCGTCCGCAGCATATACAGAAGATAGTTGAAACTTACCGTGACCGTAAAGAAATAGAAAAATACAGCCATCTTGCTACCTTAAAAGAAGTTGCTGATAATGACTATAATCTGAATATTCCCAGGTATGTTGATACCTTTGAGGAAGAAGAACCTATCGACATCAAGGCTGTAATGGCAGAAATTAAAGAACTTGAAGCCAAACGTGCTGAACTGGACAAAGAGATTGAGGTGTACTTGAAAGAATTGGGACTAGTTGAATAAGTGTAGGTATGGCAAAACAGTTTGAGATAAGAAACAGTACGGCAGAATTCCTTATCTTCGCTATTGAGGGTAAGGAAGATGGTATACAGGTGATGTATCAGAATGATACCATCTGGTGTACGCAGAAAGCTATGGCCACCTTATTTGATTGTTCGACAGACAACATTGGTTTGCACCTGAAGAATATATATGCCAGTCAGGAATTACAGAAAGAGGCAACTACCGAGTTTTTCTCGGTAGTTCAAACAGAGGGTGAGCGTCAGGTCCACAGGAAAACCCAGTTTTACAATTTGGACGCCATTATATCTGTTGGATATCGGGTAAACAGTATTAGAGCTACACAATTTCGCCAATGGTGCACTGCAGTCATTCGCCAATTCTCTATCCGTGGCTACGTGATAGACAAAAAGAGAATGGAAAACGGTTCTTTCATTGGAGAAGATTATTTTGAACATTTGCTTGCCGAAATCAGGGAGATAAGGTTGAGTGAACGCCTTTTTATCAGAAACTTACCGATATTTATGCCACTGCAATTGGCTATAACCGTGATGCTCCGACAACAAAACTGTTCTTTAAAAAGTCCAGAACAAAATGCACTATGCCGTACATGGTCAGACTGCCGCAGAACTGATCGTGAATAGAGCCGATGCAGAGAAAGAGCATATGGGACTGACTACATGGGAGAATGCCCTGACGGAAAAATTGTAAAGATGATGTAAGCATTGCAAAAAACTATCTGAAAGGCGTAGAACTGGAAGATATGGGACGTTTGGTCAATGCCGTGTTGGATATGGCTGAACGTATGGCAAAGCGTCATATACCCATGACGATGGAAGATTGGGCAAAACGTATAGACATCATTCTTGAAGCTGGTGGAGATGCAATCCTTTCTGATGCCGGCAAGGTTACAGCCGAATTCGCCAAAAAATTTGCTGAACCCGAATTTGAGAAATACCGTGTCATTCAAGACCGCTTGTTTAGCTCGGATTTCGACCGTTTTAATGAAGGTGACAACTTGTTGCCATTTGAAATTAACCCTGATAATGAATAGCGACTATAGCAAATAATAATGATAAAAAAAAGTCCTTAATGTTACTGTTTTACAATCGTTCATAATGTTATATCTTTTTATGGTTGTTATTAATTTGCTGGCAAATCACTGTAATGTAACCATGCAGACCACCTTCTGTGAAGATTAATTTTGGAATAATTTACGGTAGCCTATAATCAGCTCACTTACGGACACCCATCACCCGGTCAAAGTCTACTTTCAGGAAGCGGACAAAGCGCCCGTTCTTCTCTCGGCTGATCTGATGGAATTGCAGGATATTATAAACTGAGTCACGAGAGAGTTTGAATTTTTCCATTGCCTCCTTTGACGGTGTAGTATTCGACCTTGCTCTCCTCCGCGGAGTTCTTCGAGAGGGTCAAAGTGTAGCCTCGAGTAGAATATCTGCCCGTGTTCTTTTTCGATGGGATATTGTTGCGGTAGACATGCGAACGGATGGCGACACGTGTCATGCCGTACTTCTCCTGAATATCTTCGGGAGTGTACCATTCCGTCAGGTCGGAGTCCACCTCATATTTGGCAAAGGCAGCATCGATATGTTTCTTGCTGTAATAGTTGAACTGGCGGATTCTCACTTTCGGGACCTTGTGCTGTCGTGTATAAGGTCATACCCATTTGGCATTGACCTTATATTTCTGTGCAATCTCCTCAGCGGTGTAATACTCGGTGATGTCAAAGTCGTTTTTGCTACCAGTCGTTCATAAGGTTTGCTTTTGAGCATGAGTTCGATGTCGGCTTTCCGTATCAGCGACATCTTTCCGCTGAGCCGGGAAGCACGGAGTTTCTCCTCCTTTACCAGTTTGTAGATGTGCTGGGGGCTTACACCCATCAGACGTGCAGCCTGCGAAAAGGTGAAGTATTCCTGCTTTTCCAGCGACGAGCGCAATTTCTGCATCTCCTGCATATGGCGCAGCTCCATCTTCCGTTCCATCATGCGGTGTTTGTAACCTCGTTTCGAGCATTGCGGGCTGCAATAACAGATTGTTGTTTTCTGTGCGATGAACGGTTTTCCGCACCATTGACAAATTCTTTTTACTTCCATATTTTCGTCCTATTTTCTGCCATTTTACATGAATTTTAATTTCCCTTTTTGTCCACACATGTAAACCATTGTCAACACACGTCAACTAATGCGTCACTGTGATATTTGGACAAACCGTGAATTTCTGTCACGGTAGAAATATGTATGAAAAATATGGATAAAAACCGTTACTTCCAAATACGGTCTGGAAAATACATAAAAACAAAAGTCGCTGATATACAGCAACTTTATTCTAAATGGTTATGGTTGGTTATGGCTGTTTACAAGCCCTTATTTTCCGATGCAGAAACGAAGCGTAAAATGCTAATTATTTGTCAGCTATACGGTTGTGTGCGTCTGTCGCTGCTTCGTTGTAAATACGCGGCAAATTATTTTCGACGGATTTTCGGATGAAATTATTTTCCCCGGCAGGATGTAATGTCGCTATGTTAGTTGTTTGATTCTTTCTGCGATAAGCGCTTTGTATTTGCCTTTCATTTCTTCGGGCAGAAACGAAACGTCGATCCACTCGCCCCATTTCGGAATGGCTTTGATGAATTTCTTGAACAGGTTGTCGATTACCTTTTCGTCCATGCCCGAAGCCGTCATTGCCTGCACGAAATCGCTGCGGCGGAGCTTGCGTTTGCGGCCGTTCAGCGTCAGTGCCAATTCCTCGGTGTCTTCGGGTAAAACGAGCGCTGTCGATAGCAGGTCATAAGCCGGTGTCAGCCATAAACACCCGGATTCAGGCTATACAGCGAAAAATTTTTGAGGTGCATGTCGGCATTGCCCGTGAGCCAAAGAGAACAACACTTGCTCCCAGAAATTGACGGCATCCAGTTTCGGGGCGGAAGAATAGCGCAGAATTGTTTTGGCAATCTGCTCGTAGGAACCTTTTGTATTTGTGTTCTGTCAGTCGTTCGGAGAGCTGACAGAGGTCTTCCATCGGATATTTTTTCGCCGTGAGGCCCTCGGTCGATGCGGCGTGTGATGTAGCACAACTCCCCGTCGGCAAAGCGGACGAGCGAGTGGGGACTACCTGCATCTTCACGGCTTCGGCCATGTGCATGGTCAAATCTTCCAGTTCCGGCAAATGCGGATAATGTTCGGTCTGCGGTTTGAGGATATAGCGGCCCCACAGCCCGACGATCGTAAAGCGTTCCGGGGTGCCTTTGCCCTCTTTGGCAATGTCGAGCGACAACTTTGCCTGCACTCCGGTCAGCGTCGTTTGGCTGCGGATTACCTCGCGGGCAAGTTCCGCGATATTGGCGCGCGTGTAGGGGAGCAAAGGTACTTGGGGAGTGCCGAAAATCTTCTTGGAGCAGGATTTGTGGAAATCCCGCTCGCCGTCGGCTAATTCTTTGTAACAATATAAACAACGCTCCATGTTACTCCTCCTTTGATTCGATAGGTATGACACTGACTGCACCGATGCAGTCTTTGCAGCAGGCCAAAAGCAGCGACATCCTATCGCGGTTGTCGATTTTCCAGCTCTTTTCGGCAATGTCGAGCAGCCACCCTTCGGGAATCAATCCGTCAAAGAACGGGAACAGCACCTTGTCGCGATAGACTTGCTCCGTAAGCGGCAGCGTGAAACTGACCGCTTCGGCATCGGGCAGGCGGAGATAGTCGGCATCGTAGCGGAACGTGTAACCGGTTTCATCCTCGGTCAAAAGCCCCGCCTTGCGGTTGTAGAGATAGATGGCAGCCTGTTTCATCGGTCATCCGTTTTTGTCATCGGTACCACTCCGATCTCGGCCCCGAACAGGTTGAGAATCTGATTGACTTTGTCCAGCCGCAAAGTCGGTTTCCCTTGCTCCAGCTCGCGCACGAACCGCAGTCCCACACCCGATTTCTCGGACAGTTCGACCTGCGTCAGCCGATGCTGCTTGCGCATAGCTTTTACGTATTTCGATAATGTTGTCTGCATATTATACCTCTTTGGGTGCAAAAATAGTGAAATAATTTGTAATTATATCTTTTGGGTATAAATAGTTTGCCGTTTGTTGAAATATGTTTCATGTAAATATTATATTAGTATAGCTTATTTGAGTATTATTCGTTAATTTTGCATAAACTTCTGATACTGTAGAATTATAGGAATATGAGCCCGGAAGAGAAAGCCCGAAAGAAGATAGACCAGATGTTCGATGATGCCGGCTGGAAGGTCGTAGATAGGGATCACTATGCTCCGAAGATCTCTGCTGTTGCAATCGAAGAGGGCTTGTTGGAGCATAATCTCGAAGCGGATTATTTCTTATTTCTAAATGGCAAGGCGGTTGGAGTCCTTGAAGCAAAACGAGAAGAGGTTGATGTTAAATCCGATGTGGTATGCGCTCAGGCTGTTCTGTATGCTCGTAGTGTACCCTCTAAGTATCAGGCATATATGCTGCCGTTGCCGTTCGTCTATCAATCAAACGGCAATATTACAATATTCAAAGACCTGCGGGATGAAAATTCCGAGTATGTGGAGTTGAACAGAATCCATACGCCCAAAGAAATCGTGAAGATGCTGGGTATAACGGACGAATTTGCGGGGCTGCCGACTTTGAAGAAACGAGGATTGCGGGATTGTCAGTTTGAGGCAATCAGTGAGTTGGAAAGTAGTTTTTGTACAGGACAGAATCGTGCATTGATGGTTTTGGCTACCGGTGCGGGAAAAACTTATACGGCATGTATGGCCGCCTATCGGATGCTGTCATATACCCCGATGCGCCGCATTTTATTCTTGGTAGATAGAAACAATTTGGGGAAACAGGCAGAAGGTGAATTCGGCATGTTTCGATTGACTGAGAATGGCGAGCCATTTAATACAATTTTCACAGTAAGTCGGCTTAAATCGGGCAAGATTCCGGAGGATGCCAATGTCGTTATTTCTACGATACAGCGTCTGTTTTCATTGCTAAAAGGAGATGATATTACGGACAGTGATGACGATGAAAATTATGGTAATGATGAGATGGCGGATATTGCATTGCCTGCCAATCTGACTTTGCCGCCCGACTATTTCGATATGATTATCATTGATGAGTGTCATCGCTCTATCTATGGTAGTTGGCGAAAAGTGCTCGATTATTTCAATACGGCAAAAATGGTCGGTTTGACGGCTACGCCTGCGCCGGAAACATTGGCATTCTTCAATAATAACCGCATTGTAAACTACACGCTCGAAAAATCTATCGCCGATGGTGTAAATGTGGATTATCGTGTATACCGAATCAAAACGCAGGCTACCGAGGATGGAGGAGCAATTCGTGAAGGGAGAAAGTAAAAAAGATAACCCGATATACCGGCACGGTTGAGGATATAAAAACGCGCGAAGAATCGACATATACTAAAACAGAGCTGAATCGCAGCATAATCAATCCTGCACAAATAAAGCTGGTTCTTGAAACCTATCGGGATGCAGTATATTCCGAAATGTTCGTCGATCCACAGCGCGAACCGAATATGGACTATTTGCCGAAAACGCTCATTTTGCGCTGAACGATGCTCATGCAAGCAATATCGTCAAAATTGCAAAAGAGATTTTCGGTCGGAACGATGACAAATTCGTGCAAAAGATTACCTATTCTGCCGGAGATAGCAACGAATTGATACGGCAATTCCGCAATAACAAGGAATTCCGCATTGCTGTTACTGTAACGCTGGTTGCTACGGGTACGGATGTCAAGCCGCTCGAAGTGATCATGTTTATGCGCGATGTCGAGTCGGATTCTCTGTATACTCAGATGAAGGGGCGCGGGTGCGCACGATTGGGGATGAACAGTTGCGGAATGTTACGCCGAATGCGTATAGTAAAGACTTGTTCTATCTGGTTGATGCTGTTGGCGTAACAGAGCACGAAATGAAGGTAACCCGTCCGGGAACGGATGACGTGCCGACTCCGGTGATGACACTCAAAGAACTGTTGGAGCGTATCACGCACGGCAATGTGCAGGATGAATATCTGCGCCTTTTGGCTGCACGCCTGTCCCGTATTTATAATAAATGCAAAGCATCCGAACGCGACGAATTTGCAAGGCTGGCGAAAGCTGATATGAAAGATATTGCTGTCGGTATATACGATGCTTTGGAAGCCGATACACTTCCGCCATATATCGACATCAATGAGCTGAATAACGAGCGCAAAGGGCTGGTAGCGGCAATCGTAAACCATCCCGATGCCCGATATTATCTGTTGATTCTGAATGCAGGTTTCGTAACGATATTGCAGCCGGGCGAAGATACGCTGATATCCAAGGGATTTTCAATTGAGGAGGCACAAAATACGATTGATGCGTTTGAAACATAGATCAACGAGCATAAAGACGAGATTGAAGCCCTGCGAATCATATATAACAATCAAGGTGAGCCGATTACCTACACGATGCTGAAAGATTTGGAGAATAAGTTGAAATTTGCCAACAGCAAGTTTAATCCTACGTTGTTGTGGAATACTTATTCGCTTATAAATCCCGAAGTCGTTACTAAATTCTCGACAAAGGAGGAAAAAGAGGCTGTTACCAATATCATTCAACTGGTACGCTTTGCATTCCGTCAGATTACAACATTAAACAGCCTGCATTCTACCGCCAATCAGTATTTCAATCTTTGGTGCGGTCAGATGCAGCGAAGCATTACCGATACACAAACAGCGTTAATCAAACAAATCGTATCATACATCGCATCGAATGGTTCGTGTACGATAAAAGATGTTCGCGACTGGGATAGAACTTATGCCGCACAACTGATTCAGGCATTCGGTAATCCCGAACAGGTAAACAATTCACTCGTATCGCTCTCGCAGTTCCTAATTTATAGAAAAACAGCATAACAATATATGGCACAAGCAACCGCAAACGAACAGAACCTCACAAAAAGGTATGGACACTGGCAACTACGCTTGCCGGTCAAGGCATAGGTTTTACAGACTATATCACGCAGCTGACCTATCTTCTTTTTTTCTTGAAGATGGACGACGAAAATGTCAAGATGTTTGGCGAAGATTCCGCTATCCCCGAAGGATACCGCTGGGAAGATTTGACGAACCTCGATGGTCTTGACCTCGTCAAGCAGTATGAAAATACGCTCGAAAAGTTGAGTCAGGAACAGAACCTGATTGGAACAATCTATACCAAAGCGCAGAATAAAATCGACAAGCCTGTTTATCTCAAAAAGGTTATCACGCTTATCAACGGCGAGTCGTGGTTAGTTATGGATGGCGATGTGAAAGGTGCTATCTACGAGTATTTTGGAAAAGAACGGTCAGGATAAGAAAAGCGGTGCGGGGCAGTATTTCACACCTCGTTCATTGATTAAAGCAATGGTCGATGTTACCAATCCCCAGATTGGCGAAACAGTTTGCGACCCTGCTTGTGGTACGGGCGGTTTCCTGCTTGCAGCATACGACCACATGAAACCGCAATCGACAGACCGGGGAAACAGGATTTTCTGAAAAACAGCGCACTGCATGGTTATGATAATACGGCTTTGGTGGTTACGCTTGCCTCGATGAACCTCTATCTGCACGGAATCGGTACCGACCGCAGCCCTATTATTTGTCAGGATTCGTTGGAGAAAACCCCGTCGGTGCTTGTTGATGTAATTCTTGCTAATCCTCCGTTCGGTACTCGTCCGTCTGGCTCTGTCGATGTAAATCGTGAGGATTTCTATGCCACGACGAAGAATAACCAGCTCAATTTTTGCAGCACATGATGGTGATGCTCAAAAACGAAGGACGGGCTGCTGTCGTTCTACCCGATAATGTACTGTTCGAGGGCGGAGCCGGCGAAACTATCCGCAAAAAAGAGCTTTTGAAAAACTTTAACTTGCATACGATTTTGCGTTTGCCTACGGGTATTTTCTATGCGCAAGGCGTAAAAGCGAATGTACTATTCTTTACAAAGGAACTCCGACCAAAGATATTTGGTTTTCGACTATCGCACGGGGGTAAAACATACATTGGCTACGAATCCGATGCTGCGGCACCACCTCGATGAGTTTGTCGAGTGTTATAAGGCCGACAATATCAATGCTCGTACTGAAACGTATGATGCCGAGGCTAATCCTAATGGCCGTTGGCGTAAATATAGTGTTGAAGAGGTACTCAAACGCGACAAAACGAGTCTCGATATATCGTGGATAAAGTTTGGTGATTCCGATGCCGATTTGACATTGAGCGAGTTGATGGCAACGATTCAGCAAAAGAGCGATAATATCAGCAAGGCGGTTGCCGAGTTACAAAAATTATTGGCAAATATCGAGGGAGTAATATGGATACGAAGAAACTACGTCAAAAGATTCTCGATTTGGCTATTCGTGGTAAACTTGTTCCGCAAGACCCGAACGACGAGCCAGCATCCGTATTGCTCGAACGCATCAAAGCCGAAAAAAAGAACAATTGATAAAGGATGGGAAAATCAAGCGCAGCAAGAAGTCTGCCTCTTCCGATACATCCCCTTATGAGAACGTTGCCGTTCGAGATACCTGAAAAATTGGGCGTGGTGTAAACCGTCTGACGTTTTATTATTAATCATAGAAATAACGCAGAGGACACAATTGAGGTTGGATTTGTTCCTATGCCTTTTAATTAAGGATGGATATCATTATCAACATAGCTACGAATCGGTGCTATGGAAGACTGTAAAAACTGGGTATACTCATTTTACTAATGGTGATTTTGGATTAGCGAAAATAACACCATGTTTTGAGAATAGAAAGTCTGTGATTTTTAATAATCTTCCCAATGGGATTGGGGCAGGAACAACAGAATTACACATATTACGTCCAATTATGATAGACGTTAAATATGTTTCATATTTTATTCCTCAGAAGAATTTATTTCCTATGGTATTAAGAATTTTAGTGGAGCAGTTGGGCAACAGAGAATAAGTAAGGAGGTAATAGAAGATTTTGGATTTGCACTTCCACCACAGAAAGAGCAAAATAGAATAATAGAGGCTGTTGAAAAATGGTTCTCTATCATTGACCAGCTTGAACAAGAACAAACGGATTTAAAAAACGCCATAAAACGAGCAAAATCTAAAATATTAGATTTGGCTATCCACGGCAAACTCGTTCCGCAAGACCCGAATGACGAACCCGCTATCGACCTCCTACGGCGCATAAATCCCAGCTTCAAACCTTGTGATAACGCGCATTATAAGAACTTGCCTTCTGGATGGTCGATTTGGTCGTGGGTAAAGATATTGTCGATTACGAACAACCGCAGCCGCATATATTGTCGATTCGACCGATTCAGTGAAGATTATCCCACACCGGTTTTAACAGCTGGAAAATCTTTTATAATTGGATACACGAATGAAACAGACGGTATATGCGATAATCTTCCCTTGATTATCTTTGATGACTTTACAACAGATTCCCGTTTTCGTGGATTTTCCATTTAAGATAAAAATCTTCGGCGATGAAGATTTTGAGGTAAAAAGGAAATAGACATCCGATAATGTTGGCAATATAAAATTATCATTCGTTTAGTTGGAGACACACACAAGCGATATTGGATCTCAGAATACTCTAAATTACCAATCCTAATTCCGCCAAAGGCAGAGCAGGAACTGCATTGTTCAAACAGTAACTGACCTTTTTGGGCAAATGTTTTCCTAACATAATAGCCGAACATAAAAGGGCTGTTTTGGAATCAAAAAATTCACTGTATTTTTTAATTTCCAAAACAACTCTTTTTTGTTCGTTTATTGGTGGTAGAGGAAAAAACATTTCGTTGAAATCATTACTATTAAATCCTGCTTGGGCAGTTCGAGATATTTCTTTTAGTTTATTCTGATAAATATCTGATAAATAATAGTAATATACATAGTCTTTATTTATAGGCTGTTCATATCTGAATATAATTTTAGCCATTGCAACATTATATGCCCCATCCTCTGCAATAAAGACTTTGCCTAACGAACCGCCATAACGAGCTAATAAAATATCACCCTTTCTTGTCTGTTTGGAGGCTAATTCAATAGGTATATATACTGGTATAGGTGTATCCCCATAATCTCGAATTTGATATAGTCTAATATAATTGGGTAATCTGAACCGAACTAAAATAAGATTTCGCCGGCTGCGCTCCACCAGAAATTTCTAATATATCATTATGCTTCCACCCACACCCAACTTTCGGGTATCTCAAATGGCAAGTTCTTATAATGCGCGTTAGGTGGTTCTTGTTTATATTGTTACTGTTTCATTTCTAAAACGAAAGAGATTTATGGTAACAAAATTCGAAAAGCATCTTAGCAAGTCAGACTTGTCTAAGAATACCGTTACATCGTATGTATGGACGGTAGCCTATTTTCTTGCGCATTACAAGGAAATCAATTCCAATAACTTGTTGGCATACAAAGGGTATCTGTTGGAAAAGTTCAAGCCCCAAACGGTAAATCTGCGTTTGCAGGGGATGAACAAATTTCTTAATTTATCAAGCAGGATAAGCTCAAAATGAAGTTTGTCAAAGTGCAGCAGAAAAACTTTCTTGAAAATGTCATCAGCAACGAAGACTACAAATTCCTGAAGACAAGACTTAAAAATGATGGCTACGAGGAGTGGTATTTTGTCGTATGGTTTATGACGGCTACCGGTGCTCGTGTCAGCGAGCTATTGCAGATTAAGGCTGAACATATTACCGCAGGGCATCTTGATATTTATACCAAAGGCGGCAAGATTCGCCGTTTGTATATTCCCCAAATACTGAAAAACGAAGCTGTCGTTTGGCTTCGGTCAAAAGGGATTTCGAGCGGATATATATTTCTCAATCGCTTCGGTAAGCGCATAACCACACGCGGTATTGCCCAGCAACTGAAACACTTTGCTGACAAGTACGGCTTAAAACGGAGGTCGTTTACCCTCATTCTTTTCGGCATCGTTTTGCAAAGAATTTTCTTGACCGCTTTAATGATATTGCATTGCTTGCCGATTTGATGGGACACGAGAGTATCGAGACCACGCGCATCTATCTGCGTCGCACGGCAACCGAACAACGGGCAATCGTAGATAAAGTTGTAACCTGGTAATCCGAATCTTTGGAGGCAACGATTAAGCCTCAAAAGATTCTTTTTATCTTGTCAATCGTTGCAAATAACTCCTCGATTTTAGCGACTATGCGTTTTTGTTCAGCATAAGGCGGGATATTGATTAAATATCGTTTTAACCATTCTGTACTGATATTTAATTGTGCAACTCCTTTTGCAGAGGTAATACAATCGTTTCTGAAAGTATCTGTTTGAAAATAGTAAAACAGGTATTTTTTGTGAATAAATTGTTCGTTCATCCTTATACATCCCACACGCTGATTTAATGCAGCAGGAAGTAATTCATTGGGTAAGAATCCAACTCTACCTACATTGCCAGTTAGAGACATTAATAAATCATTCTTCTTTAAGATGAACTTCTCTATCTCTTTTATAGATGATTTTTGGATAAAACTTTGGATCATCATCCATAATTTTACCATCTTGAACATTTGTAATGCGAATGACTCGAATTCCATTTTCTACATATTTTCCACTCTGGAATGCAAATCCATTGAGTATTTCTACCATGCAGTCATTCAGGGATATACTACACCAACCTTGAAGGGCACTTTTATAATGCGCGTTATCACAAGATTTGAAAGACGGATTTATACGACGTAACAACTCGATTGCCGGTTCGTCATTCGGGTCTTGCGAAACAAGCTTACCGTGTATAGCTAAGTCCAAAATTTTTGGATTTAATCTGCTTAATGGCATTACATAAATCCTTCTTCTCCTGCTCAACGCGGTCAATAACCGAAAACCACGATTCAATAATACTAACAATGCGACACTGTTCTTTTATGGGTGGTAAGGGTATGACTAATTTGTGTAAATCATTTGAGGACAATCCCTGAATTGCAACACCCTTTCCTCCTATAAGATTTAACATCTTATACAGTAGGAATATATAGTAGTAGAAACGATGGCTAATGTTACAAAACCCTCTTAGTCGATGGATATGATTTTGGATTCTTACATCATAATCATCTGTCCATATTGCAGCCCTACCAATATCTCCTCCTTCACAAACTAATAAATCTCCATACTTTACCGTACACTTTTCTATTTCAGTATCGGTAAAAACCATTTGCTTTACAACGGTCAAGTCAAATTTATCCCAGTATAGATTTGATGTCGTTATGTAATCCATTAAAACGCCATCGTTATTTGCAGCATTTAATGCTTTTCCAGTATTATGGATAAATATATCTCCAATCGGTTGTCCACACGCCAGCTTCCGGTATTTCAAACGGCACGTTCTCATAAGGGGATGTATCGGAATGGGAAATTAGAGTTTAGTCAGAGCATATATCAACTCTGTTTTTGTATTTTTGTAACAAATGAAAGAATAAATGTGTATGTCTGAATTTAGAGAACGCTTCCAGAAACTAATAGAAGAATCATATATTCCTTTTAACGCTGACCCAGCGGCAAGAACTGATGTATGGCATCAGATTTATCGTTTAGTACTCCCCAATATTCCGGAGAAGTTATTTCGGTATCGTTCAATGAACGACTATTCTCTTACTGAGTTTAGGAATGGAATGATATCATTATGTCATGCGGGAATGTTCCCTGATAAATATGATTCATATCTATATGTCAATCATAAGAAAATCAGAGCTGATTTACAAAAAGCACTACGGGATGCGTTGCGTATATGTTTGACACATTTCACAACATCATCCTGATATTAGAGCAGAAAAAAGCCACAAAAATTTGTTATTATAGAGAATGTGGGTATGGCGATGAACAAATCATTGATAAAATAATCGAAGAGGAATACCCGGCGTTTGTTGCTCAGATTGAAACAACTGTTAAACAGCGTGAATCGCGTTTCCGCAGTCCACAAAATAGCGCTAAAATAGGTTGTTTTACAGAAAGCGTGCAATCCAAATATATGTGGGACAGATACGGCGGTGGATATAAGGGTTTTGCTTTAGAATATGATTTGAGAAATTGTATTTTTAGATATAACAAGTTAAGTCTTAATGTAAACCTTTTCCCCTATCATGTACACGGATCAAAGACCGGATGTTACATTGGACGAGGGCAATATACATACATATGAATTTTTCAAGCAAGCCGGGGATAAAAGATGGTTTGAACATCTTTGCTCTCATATTTATTTAAATCAATTATATTGGTATAGAGCATATTTGTATAAGGATAAGCAAGAATATGAGCATGAGCGCGAATGGCGTATGCTTTATTATAATCTTGACAATGAAAATAATTATGAGTTTATACCAGATGTTGGTTGTTTAAAAGCAATATATTATGGGCCGGATATTGAAGATGAGGATAAGGGTAAATTACACGAGATTGCCATATCAAGAGGTATAAAAGAATATGCTGTTGGTATAGACTATGATAGTCCTAAATACGATTTGAAGATATCCTCTTTTGATTTGAAATATTAGGCTTAAATTTCCTGTCTGTGATTCAAGATAGACTATTTTTCTCTTGAAATATTGCGGAATTTGGTTGCAGAATAGAAGTTGCCGTTCCTTATTCTGCCATTTCCTTTGGTAGCGACCAGCCGATGCCGCCGGAAAGAATATCCGCAAGGTTTGCGTAGCAACTTGCATGACCTTGCGGATTTCTTTCGGTGGCAATACCTTTGCGGACAAAGGGAATGGCTTATTCGTTTTTCAGTCGGGAGGCGTTTTCGTTCAGGCGATTGGCTTCGCGTTCTCTGAGCCTCGCCTGTTCTTCGAGTATGACTTTTTGACGAACGGTTCGTTCATATTCTTCGACATCTCTTTTCATTTGGCGGATTTTGGCGTTGTCGCGGTTTAGTTCGAAGATTTCTTCCAGTTCGGCAATGCGATCGGGTGTCGCTTCGCCTTTCATTTTGATATAGCGGTATTTCAGGTCGTTGTCGATGCGGTGGTAGTTGGGTTTAGCCGTCCAATACAGCATCGTACACAGCAGGACGATTGCCGTCATCATTCCTATCATCGTCCAAAATACTCCTTTCGATTCGATGGCGAGCGATATTCTGTGCTGCACGATTCTCGGCAGCAGTTCGGCGGGGATTTCGATTGCTTCGACAGATGTTTGCAAATTGTCTATACCGTTATGTGTGTTTGCATTGCTTCGTTCGATGCTTTCCAACCTTTCGGCAAGCTGGGTTATTATTGCCCGTTGCTGCTCTTGTTCGGAATGAACGATTTGTTCTATTCGTTGCGGCAAATCCGTATCGGTCGATTGATTATGCTTTGCCGATAGTTCGGTTTTGATTGCCTTTACCATCGTCTCCTTGAAGTCTTCGTACATTTCGTAAGACATCATATTATCTTCTTTCATAGTTGCTTGTTTTAGGGTTATAATTTCATTTTGGGTTTGTTCGCTTTTCGGTCTCGCAGTTTGCGTTTTTGTTCCATCGCAGCAATGGCCATTGCTTCGGCGACAGTGTTGAGCAATGCCGTAATGCGAGCAATATGTTCTTCGGGGCTTTCGCCGGGCTTGCGTTGGAGTTGAGCTGCCGACAATCCGACGGACGAATCGTTGGGCGGCAACGGCAATGTACCGATACTGCCGCCGAAGTTTATCGAACCTGCATTCGCTTGACCCTTATTTCCTCCACTGCCCATATTGCCGAATAGTCCAGTAAATGCCGACCTATAATTTCCTATGGCCGTATGGAATCCTTTGGCAAGCGTCGCCCGATAGTGGGTTTGCTGCTGTGCCTGCGTAAAGTGTCGGTTCAGTTTCGAGTAGCTGAATTGCCGGTCTATCTTCGAGCCTGAAAATTCGAATCCGTTCTTGCTGAACAGCACTCCTTGCTTTTGATTGGTCGAACCGCAATACTTGTAGCGCATACTAATACCTTGCTCTTTCAGCCGAAGTTCCAAATCGTTCCAACTGCCGCAATTAGGTAAATTCGTTTTGATTGCGTCGTATATTTCGTATTTGGTTTTGTCCGGTTCCCACAGGCGTTCCCGTCGTACCGATTCTTTGCCCGGCGCAAGATGCAACCCGTATTTCTCGGTTAGTTCCCGGCAGACTTTCGTATTGCGTATTTTAATATTCTTGTCCGATATAGTCTGCCCCTTGTTCCCGACCCGGTTATAGACCAGATGGCAGTGAGGATGGGATTGGTCGAGATGACGTACCAGCAGATATTGCGTGTCGGTAATTCCCATGCGCTGCATATACTCTTTGGCAATATCCCGCATCAAAGAATCGGTCATTCGCATTCTGTCTTTCGGTGAACACGAAAGGGAGATATGTCCGACGGCATTCTTGATACGCGGATTCAGTAAGATTTGGTCTTTGAAATCCTGCACCATTTCCCGAATATTCGGCGGGGTTACGCCCTCGGCATCAAGAATGCGCGATTGCTTCTTTACGACATATCCGACCGTTCCGGCGAATGACGATCCAGCGATGATTTTACCGATCATCGCGAAGATTCTTTAACAGGGATTCAATTTCTACAACAATAGCCGCATGGCGGGACACTATCCCCGTAAATCCTTTTGCATGGGCAAGGCGAGTGAGTTGATTCAAGTTGCGGGCCATGCCTTTGAGCTGGGACATGAAGTCGAGATGTTCGCGGCGCAGACGCTCACGTACATGACCCGCGGCAATCAGCAGGCGGAGGACTTCGGCTGTTCCATGACCGGAGGTGCGGACAAGCGATTTCAGTTTGAAGTAATGTTCGGCATCGAGCCGTAACGATAGCAGGTATTTCTTGCGGCGACCTTCGCTTATGGCAGGTCGCCCGCCTTTGTGAATCGGTATTTGTTTCATGGGTTGATTTCGTATAATAGACCAGCGGGATGTTGCCACCGAGGTTCGGCGGCACGTTTTTGTACTACAAAAACACAAACTTGCCTTACAATTGATAGAAAATCCGACCCGCTCCGAAGAGCCGGAGCAGGCCGGATGAAATGCTACATCGGTCGTCGTTTGCGGACAACGTAATCGACAGCTTCGCATTCTTTCTGTTCGGCTGTTTTGACGGGATTTTGCAACAGCCACCGTTCCAACTCCTCGCGGTTGAAATAGATGTTCTTGCCGTGGGGTTTGAAATGGGGGATTCGCCCTTGGTGGGTAAGCTTGTACATGTAGGTCTTCGACAGCCCCGCAAATTCGCATGCTTCGGCGAAGTTCAAGACCGTCTTTTGTCCCCGAAGCAGTTGTTCGATGCGGTCGAGCCGTTGCTCGACGGTTGTGTTTTCACTCATAATCATTCTGTTTTTAGCGTTCAATTTCTTGCACCTTTTCTCGCCTCGGCAGAGTCCGTGCAAGCACGCCTCTGCGCTCGGCTTATCGAAAAGGTTCGATAAAAGGCGTTGCGCAACGTTCGTGATGTAATTACGAGTGCAAATAAAATTCAACGAAAAGCTGTCCGCATTGGCTGCCCATGTTTCGACATTTTTGGATAATGTTTCCAATGTTCGGTGGTGATAGGGACACAAAAAACAGGATTCCGGGGTGCGAAATCCTGTTCAAAGGGTGAGGGTGCGACGATTATTCTGCGGCTTCCAGCGCCTCGATGCAATCGAGAATCATCCGCTCTTTGCGGCGGTCGATGATTTCGGCCATTTGTTTAGCGGCCGAGAGGTCTTTCGCCGTCAGCGGTTTGCCCAATTTCGAGGTGAAACAGCCGCTGTTCCCGGCGACCCGCTGCCATTTCGGGGTAATCAATCGGGATGCGCTCAACGATTCGAGCAGCAGCGCCAGCAGCTTGTTGTGCGTCGTCTGCAACGGTTCCGCGAGCTGGCAGGCCAGCAGTCGGGCAATCTCCGCTTCGGTCGTGTCGCGTTTGAAGATGCCGATTCGGTTGATGTGTTCGGTCAGCACTGCGATTTGCCGGTCGGACAGGCGCGGGCAGAAATCGGCGGGTGTTGGGTCGAAGCCGGTGCGGCTGCGCTGGGCGGCCCGGCGTTTTTCGGCTTGAGCCAGCAGCTCCGCTTCGCGCTCCTTGCGCTGTACTTCCTCCGTCTGCCGATGACGGGTGTAGTCGGCGATTTCGGTAACGGTAGATCGGACTTCGGTAATACGGGTCAGCAGTTCGTCCGCAGAGGTATCTGCCGGATAACGGGCGGAAAGATACTCGAACGTCTTGTCGATGCGGCGCTGCTCTTTGGTCGAGATGGAACCGTAGGCGAGCCAACGGTCGTATTCCTGCTTTTGCCGGCGATGTATCGGCGAGCTTCGGCAGCGGACAGGTTGCGATGTTCGATTTCGCACTCCATGTAGTGCAGCGAAAAGCGGTTGTCCTTGAACACTTCGGCGGCGAATGCCAGCCAGCTAACCACGCTGACCGTTCCGTACAACACCCATGCGACTGCCTGCCATGCACCGCCGAGCCATCGGCTTTTGGCATTCAATCGGGTGCGAACGGCCTGCAACCGCTCGCGGATTTTGCGGTTGGTGCGCCGGTGCGACAGACGTATGTATTCGATGCGGGTCATGATTGTTTTTTGGCCGCTGCTTGCAGGTCGGCTTCGAGTTCGGCGAGGCTCGCGCGGCGCTCCTCTTCGCGTAAACGCCCCTTGTAGGCATCGAGCTGTCGGGCCGCGATGCTTTCGGCGACCTTGCGGCTGATTTGTCCGGCATGTTCGAGCAGCTCGCGCCCGTTGATGACCAGAATGTCGTTCAGCTTCTTGATCCAGTCGGCCATATACATGGGCACCTGCCGCCGCGCCTGACTTTCGGCGAATGCGAGGTATTGTTCGACCAGCAGCCCGAGGTCTTTCATTTCGTCTTCGGTCAGGTAGTTTTTTGGCGGTTGCGGCATCGGCCTTGGTGATGCGCCGCGGGTTGCTCTTGTCGCAGGAGGTCATGCCCATCATCGGCAGGCGGGCATCGGCACGGCGGGCGACCAGTTCGGCAGCCGTCTGGCTGCTGATGGCCCACAGCAGTTTGTTCTGCACGATTTTGAAGAACTCGACCGTTTTTTCGGCTTTCGGGTCGTAGTCGATGCTCGTCGTATAAATGTCCTTGACCTTTTGGTAGAAGACCCGTTCCGAAAGGCGGATTTCGCGGATGCGCTCCTGCAACTCGTCGAAATAGTTCATCGACTTGCCCGACTTCATCCGTTCGTCGTTCAGCGCGAAGCCCTTGATGAGGTACTCGCGCAGCACCTGCGTCGCCCAGATGCGGAATTGCGTGCCTTGGTGCGATTTCACGCGGTAGCCGACCGAAATAATCACGTCGAGATTATAGTAGTTCGTGTCGTAGCTTTTGCCGTCGGCGGCAGTTGTTCGGAAATTCCGAATAACTGAATCGGCGACCAACTCACCCTCGGAAAAGATGTTTTCAAGTGTTCGTTGATGGTGGATTTGGCCTTTCCGAACAGCGCCGCCATCTGGTCTTGGGTCAGCCAGACGGTCTCCTCGCCCATGCGGACGTCTATTTTGATGCTTCCGTCGGCCGAGCGGTATATCAACATTTCGTTCTCCATAGCATAAAGATAGTTATAATTCCGGAATCCGGTTTACCGCTTCGCGTTTCTTCGCATCCATAATCTGCGCATAGACCTGCGTCGTTTTCAGTTCGCGGTGGCCGAGGAGCTTCGACACGGTGTAGATTTCCGTGCCGAGCGAGAGTTGCAGCACGGCGAACGTGTGGCGGCCGCAGTGAAACGTAATGTGCTTCGTAATGCCCGCTTTCAGGCACCATTCGCGCAGGGCGAGGTTGTGCCATGCGGAGTATTTCAGCCCGGCGAAGACCCGCTCGTCGGCTTTGCCGCGCTGTCCCATGTAGCGGACGGCTTGGCCGGCGATGTCGAGGTATTCAAGCCCTTTGGTCTTTTTCTGCCGGAAGACGATGCGCGTGCCGCCGTCGAACTCCTGCACTTCGGCCCACGTCAGTTTGTTGATGTCGCTCCAGCGCATGCCGGTCAGGCACGAGAAGAGGAACGCATCTTTTAGTACGGGATACGGACACTCCGTTTTGGCGAGGCGCTGCAATTCGTCGAAAGTGAGGTATTCGCGATGCACGTCCTCGATATGCGCGGGTTTGACCGACATGGCGGGCGAGTGGGGATGATGCCCTCCTCGACCGCTCGGTTCAGCGCGGCTTTGAGTTTGAGGAAATAGCTGCTTTGGCTGTTCGTCGAAAGAGCGGTATTGCTTTTGGTCTTGGCCTGCTTCGCCAGATAGGTCTTGAACCCCTCGACGAACTTTTTATCGACCATCTCGAACGTCGTATTCGTTCCGGCGTAGGCGACGAGGTGTTTCAATGCGCTGTCCCAGTTGCCCCAGTTCCCCGGCGACTCCTTGCGCTGTTCGATCAGTCCCTTGATGTATTCGACGAGGTTGGTGCGAATCTTATATTTTACCGCGAAGCCGTATTGCTCGTTCTGCTCGGCGAGCAGCCGTTTGGCCTTGACCTTCTCGGCCATTTCGAGATTGACCTTGTTGTGGTCGCGCTCCAACTTGTTTTTCGGGTCGGTGTAGAGGTAGTATTCGAGGGTCTCGAATTTACGGCGATGCTTGATGCGCCCTTCATCGTCGCGGGTGTACCCGTAATAGTATTCCAGCACCAACGAGGTCTTGCCCGTCGAGCGCTGCGGTTTCTGCCGAATCTTGATTTCCATGCGGTCGAGGTTTTAGGTTTGGTGCAAAGATAGAAAAATTTCTTTACACTTTTTACACCTCGATTGCTGATTGTTGTAAATAAGCGGCAAATTTTACACCTCGAACGATAAAATGAAGTCGAAGTAAAAGTCTATTGTTTATTTGTAAATAACTGAATCTATGAATTTTATTTTGATATTCCTTTGCGTTTGTTTTCTTGGGTTACTTTCCGATGCAGAACTTCGAGAAAATCTGATCGAGGACTTCGTCTGTGGTGATTTCTCCGGTGATGGTGCCCAGATGGAAGATCGCTTGTCGGATCTCTTCGCCGAGCAGGTCGGAGGGTAACGTTTCCAGACCGCCGAGGGCGGCGTCGAGCGCCGTGCGGGCGTGGTGCAGCGCTTCGTAGTGGCGGCTGTTGGAGACGATCGTCCGGCCGTCGTCGAGCGCCGAGGCGTCGACGGCTGCACGCAGTCTTTCCAACAGCTGTTCCATTCCCCTGCCCTCGCGGGCGGAGAGGGGCAGTGCTCCGTCGGGCAGCGATACCGGTGCGGCTGCCGGATCTATCCGGTCGATTTTGTTGGCGACCAAGATGCGGCATTGGTCGGGCCGGAGGTCGAGGGACTCGACGGCGGGGTCGGCGGCATCGAACACTTGCAGGACGATTTGCGCGCGGGCGACACTGGCGTAAGCACGTTCGATGCCCATGCGCTCGACCGTGTCGTCGGTCGTGCGCAGACCCGCCGTATCGATAAACCGGTAGAGAATGCCGTCGAGGTTCAGCGTGGCTTCGATCGGATCGCGTGTCGTGCCGGGAATTTCGGATACCAGCGCCCGCTCCTCGTTAAGCAGACGGTTGAGCAGCGTGCTTTTCCCGACGTTGGGGCGGCCGACGATTGCGACGGCGACACCCTCCTTGATGGCGTTGCCCAAGGCGAAGGAGTCGATCAGCCGGTCGATCTTCGCACCGATCCGCTCCATTGCAGCGCGGAGTTCCGTGCGGTCGGCGAATTCGACCTCTTCCTCGCCGAAATCGAGTTCGAGTTCGAGCAGCGAGGCGAGCCGCAGCAACTCGCCGCGCAGCGTTTCCAACTCGGCGGAGTAACCGCCGCGCATCTGGTCGGTGGCCAGTGTATGTGCCGCACGCGAACCCGAAGCGATCAGGTCGGCGACCGCTTCGGCCTGCGACAGGTCGAGCTTGCCGCCGAGAAAGGCGCGCGAAGTGAATTCGCCGGGCGTTGCCATGCGGGCGCCGCGGCGAACCAGCAGTGCGAGCAGTTCGCGGACGATGTACCGAGAGCCGTGACACGAGATCTCGACCGCATCTTCGCCGGTGTAGGAGTGCGGCGCACGGAAAACCGTGACCAGCACGTCGTCGAGCACGCGTGCGCCGTCGGCGATCGTGCCGTAGAGCACCGTGTAGCCGGCTGCTTCGCCCGCCCGCCGTGCGCCGCTGAATACGGTGTCGCAGATCGCGAGTGCCGAGGGACCGCTCATGCGCACGACGGCGATCGCGCCGCCTGCGGCAGTGGCGGGCGCGACGATGGTATCGTTCGGGGTGTTCATCGGCGGCGAATTTTCAGTTTTTGGCCGATACTCAGACGGTTGGCGTTGCGGATACGGTTGTCGCGCATGATCGTCTGCTGCGAAACGCGGTATTTGCGGGCGATGTAGCCGAGCGTTTCGCCCCGTTTGACGGTGTGGGTGAGGTAGCTGCTCGTCGCCGCACGTTTCTTGGCGACGTTGACCGGGTTGATATACTCTTTCAGATAGAGCGAATCCTTGCGCTGGATCTCCTCCTCGCAGGCGATGTAGCGGCAGGCATACTCCTGCGGAAGCACGAGCGTGTAGTGTTTTCCGGTGGCCGGAATGATGTCGAGCCGGTACTGGGGGTTGAGCTGGCGAAGCACTTCGATCGGGAGGTCGAGCGTCGAGGCGACCTGTCCCAGATGCATGAGGTTCGTGACGCGGATCGTGTCGACGGCCAGCGGCAGGGGCGGTTCGGTCAGTTCGATGCCGTGCTGCTGGTGGTAGGCGTAGGCGTAGGAGGCCCCGATGAAGGCCGGCACGTAGCCGCGCGTCTCGCGGGGCAGGTAGTCGTAAATCTCCCAGAAGTTCTTGCCGCCCGAACGGGCGATCGCCTTGTTGACGTTGCCCGGGCCGCAGTTGTAGGAGGCGATCGCCAGCATCCAGTCGCCGAAGACGGCGTACATGTCTTTGAGGTAGCGGCAGGCGGCGCGGGTCGCCAGCACGGGATCGTAGCGTTCGTCGATGAGCGAGTTGACTTCGAGTCCGTAGCTCTTGCCGTCGTGGGCATGAATTGCCACAAGCCCGACGGCGCCCATGCGCGACACCGCCGTGGGGGAGCGCCGATTCGATGATCGGCAGCGCGCGCAGCTCGACGGGAAGGCCTTCGCGGAGCAGCTCCTCCTCGATGATCGGGAAGTAGTACTGCGACAGCCGAGGATGCGGCTGATCGTGCCGTAGCGGGAGTTGGTGTAGCGGTTGATGTAGCCCTTTACGATGGGGTTGTAGGGGAGCTGGATCGGGCGACGCGAGCTGAGCAGCCGCCGGGAGTAGACCGAGTCGGGCGTCGCGTCGTCGGAGCCGTTTGCGGTGGTGTCTTCCGAGACGTAGCGGTCGAAGAAGTCGTCGTAGGAGGCGACGACGTTGGCCGGTACCACCCCGACAGGAGCGAGTCGCGCACTTCGGGCGAATAGTCGGTGCAGCCGCGTTCGCCGAATTTCGGCCGCTGCGGAACCTCGGCCGTATCGACGGGCTGGACGTATTTGATGATGTAGACCGTATCGGGTGCGACCGCTTCGGCCGCATTCTTTTTCGCCCGCTTGCGGGGACGCTTGCGTGCGGCGGAGGCGTCGAGGCAGAAGATCGACAGAAGGGTGAGCAGGAGAGCGTATCGCAGGGCGGTTTTCATCGGCGGACAGGGATAATCAGAAGTTAATCGAGAAGTTGAACCCGACGACCGGCCGTACGCCCGTGCCGGCGATGAAGGCGTAGTCGACTGCGGTTCGATGCGCATCGAGAGGTCGTCCGAGACGTCGAAATCCTTGAGATGCGCGTCGACGTGCGCGTCGACGATTTGAAGGATATAGAGACCCGCCGTGGCGATGATGCTCAGGTCGCGGTTGCGTCGGTAATTGTTTTTGAGGTTTTTGAGAAAATCGGCCGAATAGCGGCCCTTGAATTCGTCGGTCGACGACGCGGGGTTTTCGCGGGCAGGTCGGGGTCGTTCTTCACGTCCTCCTTCCATTGGTTGTGGGCCGCGACCTTCTGGTCGTAGTCGTAGCAGGCGGTAGGCCTTCTTGAAGCGTTGGTAGCCGCGGGTGTTCCAGTCGATGATGTAGATCATCGAGGCGAATCCGCCGATGACGAAAGGCACTTTCCAGTAGCTCTTGTTGTAGATCTGGCCCGCTCCGGGGCAGATGCAGGCCAGCGTGGTGGCCTTCTTGACGCTCGACACGTCGTTGGTGGCGAGTAGTTGACGGCCGCGTCGCCGATGAAGTAGATGTACGAGGCGATCGCTGATCCCCAGGTAAACCTGACGCCGCGTGTTGCTGCGGATCATCTTGGACTGGAGGGCGTCCAGCTCGGGCGTGCGCGAGATTCACGGCTCGGTATAGGATTCGAACTGGCGCTTGAGCGGCTTGTAGGTCTTGTTTTCGTGGATGTACAGTCCCAGTCCGGTTCCCACCAGTCCGTAGAGGATCGGGAGTTTCCAGTATTGTTTGTTGTAGATCTGGCCGTAGCCGGGGATGGGGTCGACATCCAGCAGACGCGCGACAGCGACATCGAGTCGCTCATGAACCAGTTGCGTTTCTTTTCGGTGCGGGCGGTGTCGGCCGGTGCGACGCGCCAGCGAATCGCGTCGCAGCGAATCGAGCCAGCGTCGCGCAGCAGCGAGTCACCGCCGGTGAGTTGCGCAGCAGCGAATCCTGCGGCAGGCGCGCCGCCCAGCGAGTCGGCCTAAGCAGCGTGCTGTCGACGGCGTGCGCAATGAATCGCGCCCCAGCGAATCGCGCCAGGCGCAGCGAGTCGGGCAACGGCATTCGTCCGCCCCGCACGATGGACTTTTTCCCCGGAACCGTCCGCCGCGGACGAACCGTGCGTTTGACGCGCCGCGGTGGAGCTGCGCCCCGGCGGGCAGTCCCAGCGAAAGGGCTGCGACCAGGAGCAGGAGTCTGAACCGGATTGTCACCATATATTTTAATTAGGAGCGTTTAGCAAAACGTTCGATGAACTGTTCGATGTCCCTGTCGTCCGTGAAGCCGATGACGATTTTGCCGCCGCCGTTTTTCGCGCGTTTGATCGAAATTTCCTGCGAAAAGAACTTTTCGAGCTGCTCGACCAGTTTCAGGTAGCTTTCGGGATACTCTTCGTCCTCCACATTCTGTGCCTCTTTGCCCGGGGCTTCGGAGAGAGAGCGGACCAGCTCCTCGACCTGGCGGACCGAGAGGCCTTTCTTGATGCACCTTTTCAGCACGCGCAGCTGCTGGTCGGCGGGCGCCCCGGCGATGGCTTTGGCGTGTCCCATCGAGATCAGCCCCTCCTTGAGGGCGAGCTGCACCTCGTCGGGGAGTTTCAGCAGGCGCAGGTAGTTCGACACCGACGAACGCTTCTTGCCCACCTTCTCCGACAGGGCGTCCTGCGTGAGGTTGCACTCGTCGATCAGGCGCTGCATGCCCAGCGCGATTTCGATGGCGTTGAGGTCCTGCCGCTGGATGTTCTCCACCAGCGCCATTGCGTGCAGGTTCTCGTCGTCCACCTCGCGGATGTAGGCGGGAGGGTCGCCAGGTCGGCGCGCTGCGCGGCGCGCCAGCGGCGTTCGCCGCTGATGATGACGTATTTGCCTCCGTCGCCCTTTTTCACCGTGATGGGCTGGATGACGCCCAGCGTGCGGATCGAGTCGGCCAGCTCGTCGAGCGCCTCCTCGTCGAACTGCGTGCGCGGCTGCGTGGGGTTGGGTATGATGTCGGCGATTTCGATTTCTGCCATCTGACTCATCGGTTTGAGCTTGGCATCCACGGGATCGCTGCCGAAAATGGCGTCGAGTCCGCGTCCTAATCCCTTCTGTTTCATATCGGTATTCGTTTATTTGCTGCGTTTGCGGTTGCGTTTCAGAAATTCCCGGGCCAGGGCCAGGTAGTTTTCCGAGCCGACGGCCCCGGCGTCGTAGAGCATCACGGGTTTTCCGTGCGAGGGCGCTTCTCCCAAACGGATATTGCGCTGGATTATTGTGTCGTAGGCCAGGGGGCCGAAGTGCTCGCGGACCTCGCTCACCACCTGGTTGTTCAGGCGGTTGCGCATGTACATCGTCAGCAGGAAGCCTTCGATGTCGAGGCCGGGGTTCAGTCCGCCCTTGACCTTGCGGATGGTGTTGAGCAGTTTGGAAAGCCCTTCCAGGGCGAGGTATTCGCACTGCACGGGGATCAGCACCGTGTCGGCGGCCGTGAGGATGTTGACCGTGGTGTATCCCAGCGAGGGGGAGCAGTCGATGAAGATGTAGTCGAAGCGTTCGCGCACGGAGTCGACGATGCGTTTCATGACGAAGTGAGCGTTCTCCATCTTCGGCAGTTCGGTGTCGGCGGCCACCAGGTCGATCGACGAGGGCAGCACCCAGAGGTTCTTCACGTCGGGACTTTGGAGAAGCACTTCGTCGGCCTGTTTCTGTCCGGCGATGCACTCGTAGATGCCTTCGAGGTTGATGTCGAAGCCCAGCCCCGAGGTGGCGTTCGCCTGCGGATCGGCGTCCAGCAGCAGGACTTTCTTGCCCAGCAGGGCCAGCGAAGCCGCTAAATTGATAGCTGTCGTGGTCTTGCCCACGCCGCCTTTCTGATTGGCCAATGCGATTACCTTTGCCATGTTTGAATTCGGTTTATAAGCAGGCAAATTTAGTGAAATTAAATGGAAATCCATAACCGTAGCGGAAAAATGCTTATCTTTACGGTCGGAATGAATTGATAGCTATACGATACTATGGAAGAAAAAAAATCGCCGGCTTCCGCGGCGGAGTCCGCAGCTTCGGGACAGCCGGCCGCAGTCCCGGCGGCGGAGCTGCGTCCGGGCCGCCGGAAATTCCCGACCGTGGGCGACCTGTTCGCCATGCTGGGTATCGCCTTCGGGGCGCAGATCGTCGTGGGGACCGCAGCGATGGTCTTCCTGCTTTTCGCCGGGCACGGGCTTGATTTCAAATCGCTGGAGCCGGCTGCGCTGGGCAAGGTGATGGCGGCGCTCTATTTCTGCTCGATGTCGATCACGCTTGCCGGCATCCTCTACTACCGCCGCGCGCGCGGCGGCAGCGGTCCGTGGGCGCGTTTCTCGGCCCGGGGGCTGAATCCCGCGCTGTTGCTGTGGGCCTTCGTGCTGATGTTCGCCGTCGGCGTGGTGCTCGAACCGCTGCTGCGGCTGATGCCCGAACTGTCGCTCGAAGTGGGCCGCGGATTCTGGACCATCCTCTCGCTGGTGATCTTCGCTCCGATCTTCGAGGAGCTGATCTGCCGCGGCGTCGTGCTGGGGTCGCTGCGCGGTAAGTTCGGCGTGACGACCGCATGGCTCGTCTCGTCGCTTTTCTTCGGCGTGCTCCACGGCCAGCCCGTGCAGGTGATCAACGCCACGGTCATCGGCCTGGTGCTCGGCTACGTTTACCTGGCGACCGATTCGCTGTGGTCGGTGATGATCCTCCATGCGCTGAACAACGCCGTGGCCTATCTGGCGCTGGCCACCGGGCACGGCAATGCGCTGCTGATCGACCTGGTGGGCAGCCGGACGCTTTACGTGCTGATTTACATCGCGGCGCTGGCGCTCTCCGCCGTGTCGGGCTATATGATGCTGCGCACGCTGCGGCGCATGAAGGAGGCGGAGAAAAATCCGTCCGCGGCGTAATAATCCGGCTCCGCACTGCGTTACTTACAAGTAAAAAACGTATCTTTGCCCTTCGGAATATGAATTTGCGAGCGAAAATAGCGGTCGCGGCGGGTGTGCTGCTGCTGGCGGGATGCCGGGAGCTGCCGCGTTATTTTGCCGGCGACACGACCATTGCGCGGGCCGGCGGCAAGGACCTGCGGCTGGGCGACGTGCGGTCGGTGGTCCCGCAGGGGCTTTCGGGCGACGACAGCGCGGCCTTTATGAAGGTTTACATCGACCGCTGGGTGCTCAAGCAGCTCAAGCTCCAGGAGGCGGAGACGCTCTTTTCCTCTTCGGCGGGCGACATCGACAAGATGGTGGAGGAGTACCGCCAGGCGCTGCTGATCCGCCAGCTGGACCAGCATTACGTCGACCGCTCGATCGACACGGTCTTCACCGAGGAGGAGATTGCGGCCTATTACAACGCTCACAAGGCCGATTTCAAACTCGACCGCACGATCGTCAAGGGGCGCATCGTCCGTTTCGGCGAGGGGTACCGGCAGGCCGCGAAGCTCAAGACGCTGATGGGGGCCAGGTCGGAGGCGCAGCAGCAGGATTTCAGGGACATCTGCGAGAAGAACGATTTCACGGTGGACGATTTCCGCGACCAGTGGATTGATTTCCCGGAGTTCTTGAGCTACCTCCCGACGCTGCGTTCGCAGAGCTATGATTCGGTGCTGGCGACTGCTGCCGTGCAGGAGATGCGCGACAGCCATGCGCACTATTATTTCCAGATTGATGCGGTGCTGCGCGAGGGCGAGCCGATTCCGCTCGAACGGCTGCGCGGAACGATTCGCCGCATCCTGTTCAACCAGCGCAAGGGCGAGATCATCCGCGCGCACGAGGAGGAGCTTTGCGCCCGGGCCGCGGAGATGGGCGAGGTGAAGATTTTCGCCGACGAGAAACCGAAGAAAGACGAATAAAAATAAAACGATAAACGAAACCAAGATGTTGAAAAAAGCTATGATGGCCGCGGCGCTCGCCCTGTTGTTCGCAGGCGCCCTTGCGCAGAAACGACAGGTGATGCTCGACAAGGTGGTGGCCGTGGTGGGCGGATCGTCGATCCTCTACTCCGAGGTGGACGACTATGCGCGCCAGCTGACGGAACAGCGCCGTCAGGAGGGTTACACTTCCGACCGCGACCCGATGAACGAGGCGCTCGAAGCGCTGATGACCCAGAAGCTGCTCTACAACCAGGCCCAGATCGACTCGGTGAAGGTCAACGACGCCGACATCATGGCGCGCGTCGAGGAGCAGGTGCAGCAGATGGTCGAGGCCGAAGGCTCGATCCCCCAGCTCGAAGCCAAGCACCACATGCCGATCTTCAACATCCGCGAGATCATGCGCCAGCGTTACGAGGAGCAGGCCTATGCCAACTCCATGCAGACCGAGGTGGTCGACAAGGTGTCGGTGATTCCGGGCGAGGTGGAGCGTTTCTACAAGTCGATCTCGAAGGACAGCCTGCCGATCGTCGCCGACCAGTATGTCTATGCGCAGATCACCAAGTTCCCCAAGTCGATGACCGCCGCCAAGCAGCGCACCCGCGAACGGCTGCTGGACATGCGCGAGCGCGTCATCACCGGCACGGCGAAGTTCGAAAACCTCGCCCGCATGTATTCGCAGGACCCCGGCACGATGATGCGCGGCGGCGAGATGGACCCCTCGACGCTCGAACAGCTCGACCCCGCATTCGGCGCGGCGCTGGAGAAGATGCGCCCCGGCCAGATTTCCGAGGTGGTCGAGTCGCAGTTCGGCTTCCACATCATCCAGCTTCTGGACAAGCGCGGCCGGCTCTATCATTTCCGCCACATCCTGCTGCGTCCGGTCTACACGACCGAGGAGCTGGGCGGTTCGCTCAATACGCTCGACAGTCTGGTGAAGGTGATCCGCAAGGATTCGATCACCTTCGAGAGGGCTGCGCTGCTCTATTCGGACGACGCGCAGTCGAAGATGAACGGCGGCATCGTCTCGAACCACGACATCCTGGAGCGTTTCAACGCCTTCGACGCCAAGCTGACCGTCACGAAATTCCTCAAGGAGGACTTTGGCCGCTTCAAGAGCCTCGATGATTACAACGCCCTGAACCGGCTCAAACCCGGCGAGATTTCGGAGGCCTACCTCACCGAAGACATGCTCGGCAACCAGATGGCCAAGATCGTCAAGCTGGTTGAGGTGATCCCCACGCACGTCGCCTCGCTCAACGAGGACTACCTGCGGCTCGAAGAGATGGCCTTGCAGGACAAGCAGGAGCGGGTCTTCAAGGAGTGGCTTTCGAAGAAGATCGACGGCATGTACGTCTACATCGATCGCCCGAATTCCGCAACGGGGAGTTCGAGAACAAACACTGGGTGAAATAGGCCGTGCGCAGGCTCTTGTCCATAGCCGTAGGGATACGGTGGCCGGCCCGTTTTTGGCCGCCATCCGTTTGGATTGCGGCCATAGCGTTCGTATTGCTGGCCGTCGGCGCGACGATGCCGGAGGGCGAGAAAAAGCTCATCGACCTCAAGTCGGACCTGATGGGCCCCATCGCCCCGGGCGATTCGGTGGTTTTCCTGGTGGGGAACTTCGCCGCACAGCACAACGGCGCCGTCATCACGTGCGACTCGGCCGTGCGTTACTCGGACATGCGCATCGAGTTCTTCGGCAACGTGCTCATCAACAAGAATACGACCTACATTTACGGTGACCGGGCCGAGTACGACGGCGAGCTGAACGAGGCGCGGGTCTACTCCGACATCGTCAAGGTCGTCGACGGCGACGCCACGCTCTACACCTATAAATTCCTGTTCAACACGAAGAAGAACATCGGCGAATTCGCCGACGGCGGGGTGATGCTCAACCGCGAGAACCTGCTCGAATCGGTCCGCGGCTACTATTATGCCGACACGAAGGAGCTGATCGCCGTCGACCGCGTCGAAATGCGCAACGACGAATACGAACTCAAGGGCGATTCGGTGGTCTACAACATGGCTACCGACAACGCCTTTTTCTTCGACCGCACCAACATCTGGAACAAGGACGGCGACTACCTCTATGCCGACCGCGGCAGCTACGACAAGGGCGGCGAACTGTATACCGTCACTCGAAAACGGCTATATCCTCACCGAGAAGCAGGAGGTGTGGAGCGACGATCGACTTACAAACTCGCCGGGACATGCCGATACTGCGGCGGCAATATCCAGATCGACGACACGGAGCACAAGGTGATCGCCTTCGGCGACTACGGCGAGTACTGGAAGGAGCCGGGAAATGCGTTCCTCACGCGCCGCCCTGCGGTGGTGAGCTACGATACGTCGCAGGGCGATTCGCTCTTCATGGCGGCCGACTCGATGTTCCTCTATACGATCGATCCGGCCAGGCAGCGCGCCGATTCGTTGCGCGCCGCAGCCCGTGCGGCCGACTCGTTGCACGCCGACTCGTTGCGTACCGATTCATTGCGTGTCGATTCGCTGGCGCCCGCCGCTGGGGATTCGGTGCAGGGTGTGCGGCCCGAGGCGCCGATCGCTCGCGGCCCGCCGGGGATCGTTGTCCGAGGGGCGGGGCGACGCGAAACGGAACGGAACGGAGCGCACCGATTCTCTGGCGCCTCGACGGGCCCCGATTCAGCCTGCGTCCCGGGATTCGCTGGCGGCGTTCCGGCTGCATGTCGATCCTCCTTCGATTCGCTGGTCGGATACGATGCCCGGAAAGACCAAGGAGCAGCGCAAACAGTTGCTGCGCGAGAAGCGGCCGCACGCGAGAAGGCCGAACTGAAAAAAACTGCGATGAGATGAACGCCAAAAACGCCAGATAAGACGCGGCCAAACGTCTGGCGCAAGACGCGCGCGAAACTCGACGCACAGCGCGCGAAGGATTCGTTGCGCAATGCCCGATTGGCGGCCAAACGGGCCCGAAAAGCCGCCCGCGGCGTGCCGGTCGGGACTCCCGAACCGGTCGACAGCACGAAACTCGATTCGCTGATCGACCGGCATACGGACCGGGAGCTGGACTCGCTGGCGGCGGACAGCCTGCGCAGGTGGCGGCGGATTCGCTGTCGCTCGACTCGCTGGGGCTGACGCCTGCCGATTCGCTCGATTCGCTGGCGCGCGATACGATCTACCGGTTGGTCAAAGGATTCCGCAACGTGCGTATCTACCGCTCCGACTTCCAGTCGGTATGCGACTCGATGGTGGCCATCACGCGGATTCGACGATCCACCTCTACATCAATCCCGTGCTGTGGAACCAGGGTAACCAGATCACCTCCGACGTGATGGACATATTCACCGAGAACCAGCAGATCACGCGCGCCGAGTTCATCGGCACTCCGATGATGGTCTCCCAGCTCGACACGGTCCATTACAACCAGGTGGCGGGCAAGACGATGACCGCCCTGTTCCGCAACAACCAGATCTACCGCAACGACGTGAAGGGCAACGCCCAGACGATCTACTACATGCAGGAGGACGAGCCGCCCGAGATCACGGGCATGGGCGTCATCGAGAGCGGCGACTGTTCGTTCTATATCGAGGAGAAGCAGGTCGTGAAGATCACCTACCGCAAGGACCCCGTCTATACGATCTATCCGATGGACAAGATCGCCCGAACAGGAGGAGGAGAGCCTGCCGGTCGTTCCGCTCGCCGGAAATGCGAAAGAGACCTCGCCGTAGAGCGGGGTCTCTTTTCGTATCGAGGCGGGTGGGGACGAGGCCGAGCCGCCGGTTCTCAGGGGCGGACGAAGGTCAGGCTTCTGTCCTCTTCCGCGAAGAGCACGGCGGTATTGACCAGTGCCAGATGCGAATAGGCCTGCGGAAAATTTCCGAGCAGTTCTTTCGTATCGAAATCGATATCTTCGCTGAACAACCCCACGTGGTTGGCGCAGCGCAGGACTCCGTCGAACAACCGTCGGGCCTCCTCCCGCTCTCCGATGACGAAGAGCGCGCGTATGAGCCAGAACGTGCAGATCGTGAAGGCCGATGCGGGCATACCGAAATCGTCCTCGCTGTTGTAGCGATACATCAGGCCGTCGTGCAGCAGCGCCTCCTTGACCGCCCTTACCGTTCGGCTGTAACGCGGGTCCGTCGCCTCGATGAAACCGTAGGGTTCCATGAGCAGCAGCGACGAGTCCAGCGCCAGGTTGTCGTAGGCTTGCGAGAAACTTCCGATTTCCTCCTTCCATCCGTTTTTCATCACGTCGTCGCGGATGTCGTCGGCCTCCCGCCGCCAGCGGCGGCCGTACTCGTTTTTGCCGAGCAGGTCGGCGACCTTCGCGCCCCGGTCCAACGCCACCCAGCACATCACTTTCGAAGAGACGAACTGGCGGCTCCGGCCGCGGATCTCCCAGATTCCCTTATCCGGTTTGCGCCACTCTTCCGTCACGGTCGAGAGAATGTTCTTGACCATCTCCCACATGTCCTCGATTTCGTCGAGCGAACCCGGCATCAGGCGGTAGTATTGGTAGATCAGATCCATCAGGTATCCGAACGAGTCGTTCTGCCGCTGGTGGTAGGCATCGTTGCCGATGCGCACGGGTTTGGAGTTCTTGTAACCCGACAGATGATCCAGTGTAGTCTCGGTCAATGTCCGCTCGCCGCGGATGCCGTACATGATTTGGTAGGGCTCGTGCGTGTTGACGAACGTCGACTGGATGAAGCGCATGAACCGGGCGGCCGCTCCGGGGTGTCCGATGCGGAAGAGCGTCTCGATGGACATCGAAGCGTCTCGGAGCCAGCAGAAGCGGTAATCCCAGTTGCGGACGTCGCCGGCGCTTTCGGGCAGACTGGTCGTGAGGGCCGCCAGCACGGCGCCGTTGTAGTAGGACATGAGTTTCAGTGTCAGCAGGCTCCGTTCGATCACGTCGTTGTAATAGGTGAATCTTTTCGTGCGGTTCGTCCAGTTGAGCCAGTAGACCAGCGTGCGGCAGTATTCGAGTTTTTCGCGTTCGATGTCCACCGGAATCACTTTTTCGTTGTGCGACAGCAGGAAGAATTCGTCGCGTTCGAGGACGATCTCCTCCCGCCGTGCGATCTTTCCGAGCGGCAGCGAGGCATAGAGATAGAGCCGGTTCTTCGGGTCGGAGAGGCTGTGGCTTTCGATGAATTCGGGCGTGACGGTCTGCTCCGTGCGACCGCGGGCATAGTCGGGCGCAGGGGCGTAATGTACCCGCAGGCGCGGCCTTCCCCTGACCCACCGGACGTAGCGGTAGAGTTCGGGAGGCATGTAGTGTTCGTCCCTGCGCGAACGGTAGCAGGGCATGAAATCGAGTATGACGAACTCGCCCTCGGCGGCCGAGAAGGTCGTGGCGAGAATGTTCGTGGGGGGATGTAGGCCTGCGAAATGCGGTATTCCTCCGCGACGTCGAATCCGAAGCATCCCCCTTTCCGACGGTCGAGCAGCGATGCGAACACCGATGGCGAGTCGAAGTCGGGCAGGCACATCCATTCGATGGTTCCGCGTGCGGAGACGAGTGCCGCCGTACGGCAGTTGCCGACGACGCCGTAATTCAGATTATTGTCCATATTCCTCGGTTCGGCGGCCGGCCACCAGTTTTTTCAGATTGTTCCATGTCGTGCGGATCGCGTGTTTCACGCCGGCCGGGTCGAAACTGCCGCGGTCCCGGGCGAGGAGTTCCAGCAGAGGAACGACCTCGCTTTGTTCGGGCATATTGTAGCGGGCATGCTCCGAAGCGTTGCCGACCTTGATCGAGAGGGGCTCGGGGCGGCAGGGCCGCGAACATGTCGTCGTCGGTGGTGTCGTCGCCGAGCGCAAGGATGAAATCGTAGCGTTCCTGCCGCAGCAGGCGGAGCGTTTCGGAGCCTTTCGTGAAGCGGGGCGACTTGATCTCCACGACCTTGTCCCCTTGCAGGATGTGCAGGTTCAGGCGTGCGCACAGCGGCATGAGCGCGTTGACCAATTGCTGTGCGCGCAACTGTCCCAGCCAGCTGTCGGCTTCGCGGTAATGCCATGCCAGCGCCGTCTGTTTGCGTTCGATGCGCGAGCGGGGCGTCTTCCGTGCGAAGTGTTCGAGCAACGCCGACAGCTTCGGATCCCACGAGGCGGGGCGGATGTTACAACGCCATGCGCCGCGATCCTTGTAGAAGGCACCGTGCTCGGCAGCGAGCGATACGGGCAGTCCGCCGAACCACTTTTCGAGCGTCCCGGAGTCGCGGCCGCTGCAAATGACCACGCGGTTCGCGGCATCCGTTCCCAGCGTACGGAGCAGTTCGCAGAGCCGGTGCGAGGGTACGGCCTCTTCGGGACGGGAACGGATCGGAGCGAGCGTACCGTCGTAATCGAACAGCAGCAGCCGTCGTTTCGCACGACGGTATGGCCCGACGATCTCGGCCGCGACGGTTTCGGACGTCAGCCGTTTGCGGCGTACCGCTTCGTTGCGGCGGCAGACGTCGGCCAGCTCCTTCATGAAATCGGCTGCCCATTTGTTCACGGTCTGCGTCGATACGACGGCCTGCATCCGTTCGATGCGCCGCAGCTGTTCCTCGACGGGCATCGTCAGCGCACGGTGAATCGCCGCCGCGATCTGCTCCGTGTCGTTCGGATTGATCGGGATGGCGTCGGCCAGTTCGACGGCGGCACCGGCCATTTCGCTGAGGATCAATACACCGGGGTTGTCGTTCTTGACGGCTACATACTCCTTGGCCACGAGGTTCATCCCGTCACGGAGCGGAGGTGACCAGCGCCACGTCGGCGACGTAGTACATGGCCGCCAGCTCCTCGAACGAAAAGCCGTGGTAGAAGTAGCGGACCGGCGTCCACTCCATCGTGGAGTAGCGTCCGTTGATCGCCCCGATCTCCTTGTCGATCTCCGTCTTCAAGTCGGCGTAGGAGTTGACACGGTCGCGCGAGGGAACGATCACCATCGCCAGCGTCGCCTGCCCCCGGTATTCGGGATAGCGTTCCAGAAACGAACCGAAGCCGCGGAGCCGATGGAGAATTCCCTTGCTGTAATCCAGCCGGTCGACCGAGAGGATCAGCTTGCGGTCGCCGAACTGTTCCCGTGTCTTCGCGATCAGCGGTTGCGCTCCGGCGTTCGAGGAGATGCCGTGGAAGGCGGCGTAGTCGATGCCCATCGGCAGTGCGTCGACGCGGACGCAACGATTGCCGATCTGCGTCTCGTCGAGCCGGAAATCGATGTGCAGCACCCGTTCCGCCGTACCGATGAAGTGGCGCATGTAGTCGTGGGTGTGGAATGCGACCAGATCGGCTCCCAGCACGCCCCGCAGGATCTCGGCCCGTTCGGGCAGGATGCGGAAGAGTTCGTACGACGGGAAGGGGATGTGGTGGAAATAACCGATGCGCAGCGCGGGACGATGTTCGCGCAGCAGTCCGGGCAGCAGCATGAGCTGGTAGTCCTGCACCCAGACGATGTCGTCGGGTTCGATCCGGCGGAGAATCTCTTCGCAGAAGAGCGCGTTGACTTTCCGGTAGGCCTCCCAGAAATCCTTGCGGTAGCGGGTGAACGCGAAGAAATAGTGGCACAACGGCCAGATCGTGCTGTTGCTGTACCCTTCGTAGTAGTTCGCGATCTGTTCCGGCGTGAGGAAAATGGGGTGGAAGTTCATTTTCGCCAGCTCTTCGCGGATGCTCCGCCGGTCTTCGTCGGTCTCTACGTCGACTCCCGGCCAGCCGATCCAATGTTTTTCGTAACGGGTGTGCAGGGCACGGAGACCGGTCGCCAGACCGCCTTCGCTGCGGGTGAAGAGGTAGGCGCCGTCGCGGTGTACGGCTTTCACGGGCAAAGTCGGTTGATATGATGTATAATTTCATATGAATAAAAGATACAAAGGGAGCGCCATATCTCTTTTTCAGGTGTCAATATGTTGAATATGAGGGGATGTGTTTTTATGGCGGATGCGGAAGACCCTATCGTTTTGAGAGGCGGCGTCTTGAAATGAGAGGGTTCCCGTTCGCTTTTTCTGAAATCGGTGCGCACGTGCGGAGGGGAATTGCGGTCGGGGAATGGATGGCGGGGATTTGGCGGTTGCCGGAATTTCCCTATCTTTGTGGAAACTACAAACCAGCTTTTCTATGAAACATCTTTTGCTGGCGGCCGCGCTGTTCGGCTGCCTGACCTCTGCGGCCGAGACACCGTGGAAACCTGCCGGCGACCGGATCAAAACCCGTTGGGCCGCCGAGGTCGATCCCGCGGCTCCGCTGCCCGAATACCCGCGTCCGACGCTCGTGCGCAGCCGGTGGCGCAATCTCAACGGCCTGTGGAACTATTCGCTCACGCCGGCCGGAGCGGCGGCTCCGGGCGAAGCGCAGGGGCGGATTCTGGTGCCCTTCCCGATCGAATCGTCGCTGTCGGGCGTGCAGCGCGGCGTGACGCCGCAGGAGGCGCTGTGGTACGAGACCACGTTCGAAGTGCCCGCCGCATGGCGCCGGGGCAACGACGTGCTGCTCCATTTCGGCGCGGTGGACTGGCGTGCCGAGGTCTATGTCAACGACCTGCTCGTAGGCAGTCATACGGGCGGATATACCCCCTTCTCGTTCGACATCACCCCCGCGCTTTCGGCCAAAGGGGTGCAGAAGCTGACGGTCAAGGTGACCGATTCGACCGACAAGGGTTTCCAGCCCCACGGCAAACAGGTGCTCGAACCCCACGGCATCTGGTACACGCCCGTGACGGGTATCTGGCAGACGGTGTGGATCGAACCGGTTCCTGCTGCCAACCGTATCGAAGGGATCACGACGCGCAGCGACATCCGCGCCGGCGTCCTTTCGGTCGACGTGAAGACCGCCCGCACGGGCAGCGACCGCGTCTGCGTGACGCTCTCGGCCGATGGCAAGACGTTGGCCGAGCGAAGCAGCATGGCCGGGCAGCCGGTGCACCTCGCCGTCGAACATCCGCGTCTGTGGAGTCCCGACGACCCCTATCTCTACGACCTGACCGTGACGCTCGTGCGCGACGGACGGGTGATCGACCGTGCCGAATCCTACGCCGCGCTGCGCGAGATCGCCACCGGGCGCGACGCCAACGGTATCGAACGCATGACGCTCAACGGCCGGCCGCTCTTCCATTTCGGCCCGCTCGACCAGGGCTGGTGGCCCGACGGCCTCTACACGGCCCCGACCGACGAGGCGCTGCTCTACGACATCCGGTTCACGAAGCAGCTGGGCTTCAATATGATCCGCAAACATATCAAGGTCGAACCCGAACGCTGGTACTGGCATTGCGACCGCGAGGGAATCCTCGTTTGGCAGGACATGCCCAGCGGCGACATGTCGACGGGCAAGTGGGAGCCGCACCGCTACGGCGCGGGAACCGACGCCGAGCGTTCGGAGGAGTCGTTCGCCAATTATTATAAGGAGTGGGGCGAGATCATGGATTTCTGCGGCCGGCATCCGTCGGTGGTGGTTTGGGTGCCCTATAACGAAGCGTGGGGGCAGTACCGCGCCGAGGAGGTGGCCGACTGGACCAAGCGCCGCGACCCGTCGCGGCTGGTCAATCCGGCCAGCGGAGGCAACTACCGCGACTGCGGCGACATGCTCGACCTGCACAACTATCCCGAACCGAAGATGTATCTCTACGACGCCAAGCGGGTCAACGTGCTGGGCGAGTACGGCGGCATCGGCCTGCCCTCGAGGGGCACCTCTGGTCGGCGGACAAGAATTGGGGTTACATCGAGTTCAAGACCAGGGAGGACGTGACGGATCGCTACGTGACCTATGCCGAGAAGCTCATGGAGTTGGTCGAGCGCGGGTTCAGCGCCGCGGTCTATACGCAGACGACCGACGTCGAGGGCGAGGTCAACGGGTTGGTGACCTACGACCGCGAGGTGGTGAAGGTCGACGTCGACCGGCTGCACGAGGTCAACCGGCGGCTGGTGCGGTCGCTCGACCTTTGAGGCCGGAGAAGACGGTAAGATACGGGCGTTTCGGCGCCCCGTTTTTCGTGTCCGTTCGCAATTGTATCCCGCGTTCGATTTCTAATCGTTTCGATGTCGCAGGACGATACGGCTGTTTCTCCGCCCCGCGCGGCGGCCTGCAACTCGCCTGAACGGCTCGTACCGTTTCCTCCGCCCGCGGCGAACCGTAGAGGCGCGAGGGGCGGATAGGCTCTCTTTCCTTTCGTCCGAAATGTCAGAATTAGAAATTTAAATGTCAAAAAACATACTCCCCGATCGGCGGAAAATGGCTAACTTGCAATCAAAATGGCTAACGATTAATCTTTAAACGAAAACCTGACGATGAAAAAATGGACAATCCTTCTGCTTGCGCTGCTCTGCTCGACGGCGGGCGCGGCCGCGCAGGATTTTTCGGTGGTGAATCCCCGTTGCGAATACCGCGATGAACCGCTGGGTATCAATACGCTGACGCCCCGTTTCTCGTGGCAGATCAGCGCCCGCGACCGCGGGTTCCTGCAATCGGCCTACGAACTGATCGTGGGCGACGACCGTGCGGCCGTCGCTGCCGGCCGCGGCAATCTGTGGCGGGTAAAGGCCAAGGGCGCGGAGTCGCTCCACATCCCTTACGCGGGCAAGGCGCTCGAATCGGGCAAGGAGTATTATTGAGCGTGCGCGTCTGGAACGCTGCGGGCGAAGTCTCGCCCTGGATGCCGGTCAACCGCTTCTCGACGGGCTGATGTCGCCCGACGCATGGTCGGGAGCCCGCTGGATCGCCATGGAGGTGCAGCCCGACAGCCTGCGTCTGGTGCCGGGCGAGGAGTATAACAAACTCACGATCGGCGACCGCATCACGGCACCCAACCGCCTGCCGCAGTTCCGCCGCGAGATCGACGTCCGGAAACCTGTGAAACGGGCCATGGCCTACGTCTCGGGTCTGGGGCAGTTCGAGTTCTTCATCAACGGCGACAAGGTAGGCGACAACTTCCTCGATCCGGCGTGGAGCGACTACGACAAGATCGTCTGCTACGTCCCCTTCGACGTGACCGATCGTTTGCAGCAGGGCGCCAACGTGCTGGGCGTGATGCTCGGCAACGGCATGTACAACGTGCCGCGCGAACGCTACTACAAACTGCTGATGACCTACGGCTACCCGATGATGATCTGCAAGGTGGACGTCGAATATGCCGACGGCACGCACGACGTGATCGTCAGCGACGGCAGCTGGCGCACGACGACCAGTCCGGTGACGTACAGCAGCATCTTCGGCGGCGAGGATTACGACGCGACGCTCGAACGCACGGGCTGGATGAAGCCCGGTTACGACGATTCGTCGTGGCAGGAGGTGCTCTTCACCTCGCAGCGCGGCGAGCTGATCGCCCCGAAAGCGCTGCCGGTGAAGGTCATGGAGGAGTTCCCCGTCTTCAAGATCCGCAAGACCAAATACGGCAAGTGGCTCTACGACATGGGTCAGAACTTCTCGGGCGTGGCGCGTCTGACGGTCAAGGGCAAGCGCGGACAGGCGGTGCGGATGAACACCTGCGAACTGTTCGATCCCGCCGTCGACTCGATCCAGATCCACGGCGGCTACCGCGGCGAGACGCGCTACACCTATACGCTTCGCGGCGACGCGGAGCCCGAGAGCTGGGCGCCGCAGTTCACCTACCACGGCTTCCGCTACGTGCTCATTGACGGCGCCGTGCCGGCGGGCGAACCCAACCCCGAGGGGCTGCCCGAAATCGTGGACGTGCGCGGTCTGCATATCCGCAATTCGACGCCCGAATCGGGAACGTTCGTCTCGTCGAACGACCTGCTGAACAAGACGCAGCGGCTCATCGGCTGGGGCATCAAGAGCAACATGGTGAGCTATCTGACCGACTGCCCGCACCGCGAGAAGTTGCCGTGGTTGGAGCAGCTGCACCTGATGTTCGGTTCGCTGCAATATACGTTCGACATGTTCAGCCTCTACGAGAAGATGCTCGACGACATGGCCATGGCGCAGCTGCCCAATGGACTGGTGCCCGACATCGCCCCCGAATACGCGCTCTTCCGCGAGGCGTTCCGCGACTCGCCCGAGTGGGGGCAGCGCCTTCGTGCTGGTGCCGCTCTACCTCTATGAATACTACGGCGACGGTACGATGCTGCGCAAGCACTACGAGGCGATGGGCCGCTACGTGGACTACCTGACCTCGAAAGCCGACGACCACATCCTCAAACACGGTCTGGGCGACTGGTTCGACATCGGTCCCAAGATGCCGGGCCGCGCGCAGCTCTCGTCGCTCGCGGCGACGGCCACGCCGATCTACTACATGGATGCGCTGGCGATGGTCAAGGGCGCCGAGCTGCTCGGCAAGAAGAAGGATGCGGAGCGCTGGCAGAAGCTCGCCGATGCGATCCGCACCTCCTACAACGAGAAATTCTTCCATAAGGAAGGTTGCTACTACGACCGCAACAGCCAGACTGCCAACTCGATCGCGCTCTGCGCGGGTCTGGTCGATCCGGAGTACCGCCAGGGCGTGCTCGACAACGTGGTGAAGGACATCCGCAGCCGCAACAACGGCCTGACGGGCGGCGACGTGGGCTATACCTATATCCTGCGTGCGCTCGAAGCGGGCGGCCGGTCGGACGTGATCTTCGACATGAATTCGCGTTACGACGTCTACGGTTACGGCTACATGCTGGCACAGGGCGCTACGGCGCTGCCCGAATCGTGGCAGGTGGTGCCGATCAAGTCGCACAATCACTTCATGCTGGGACATCTCATGCAGTGGCTCTACACCCATGTCGGCGGTATCCGCCGCGACACGGGGGCGCTGGCCTACAAACGGTCGGTCATCCGACCCGAGGCGGTGGGCGACCTGACGATGGCGCGCGTGAGCTTCGAGTCGCCCTACGGGCAGATTCGTAGCGAGTGGTCGAAGGGCGCCGACGGAAGCTTCGAGCTGCTGGCCGAAGTTCCCGCCAATACGACGTCGACCGTGTGGCTGCCTGCGGCCGAGGATGCCGCCGTCTTCGAGAGCAACCTGCCCGTGGAGAAGGTCGCCGGAATCGAGTACCTCGGCTATAAGGAGGGCTGCAAGGTCTACGCAGTCGGATCGGGAACCTATCGGTTCGACGTGCGTCCGCAGAGATAACGACACTGGAAAGGTTTGAATTGGTAAAGGGAGTGCCGGCACGCAACATTGCGTGCCGGTGCTTTTTGCGGGCATTCGTCGGCGGAGAACCGAAACAGCGGGGGTAGACATCGGTCCGTCCCGCTGTTTGTCCGCTACCGGTTTCGTCGGCCGCGTCAGAGAACCGCACCCAGATCTTTTAGGGTCGAAACGAGTCTGGCCGTATCGATCTCCTGTACGGGGCGGCGGCTCGCGACGCTCTGCGCGGCGGCGACGCCCGCGGCCTGGCCGGTTCCCATGCAACTGGCCATCACGCGCAGAGAGGCGAGTGCCTGACGGTCGGCCGACAGGCAGCGGCCGGCCACGAGCAGGTTCGGGTAGTTCGGAGCGATAAGGGCCCGATAGGGGACGTAGGCCGGTTTGTCGAGATCGATCCGGGTCTGGTGCGTGCCTTTGCTGGCGTGTATGTCGATCGGGTGGATTCCGCGGGAGATGCTGTCCTCGTAGCGGTAGGCGTTGACATACTCGTCGGCCGTTACCGTATGTACGCCGCATATTCTTCTCGATTCGCGCACGCCGGCCTGCGGTGCGGTGGAGGAGACGTAGCAGTCGGCGAATTCGGCGAAGTTCTCTTTGAGGATACGCGTGAAGGTGAAGATGTCCTCCCGGAGCTGGCACTCCGCGGCGCTGAAATTGCGGTTGTCCGTGGCATCGGCCGCCCTGCGTGTGATGTTCACGGCCACGCTGCCTTTGTGCATGACATTGTTGAACCACGGGCCGCCGAAATCGGGCAGATCGGCTCCGGCCGCCTTCATGGCCAGCAGTTTTTCGCGTACGGGTTTGCACTGGCTCGGTCCGTTGATGCCGTTGTGGTACATGCACCTGTTCAGCAATTCGCTCTCGGTGTCGACTCCCGAAAGGATGAAACAGTACGAGGAGGGTTGCAGCTCTCCGTCCGGATTCGGCTGCATCGGCACGTCGGCCATGTGTGCCAGATCGCCGTCGCCGGTACAGTCGATGAAGACTTTGGAGGCGAGGGTTTCGAGGCCGTTTTTGTTTTCGATAATCACCGTTTCGATTCTCTTCCCCTCCATTTCGCAGCCGATCATCGCCGAGTGCATGTACATGTCCACGCCGGCTTCCCGGATCATCCGCTGACAGCAGAGTTTGTAGAGTTCGACGTCGAAATCGATGTTCGCCTTGGGCCATTCGATGAAAGCGCCGCCCATCGACTCCAATCGCTTGACGAACTCCCAGGGGATTCCTCCGATGACCAGTTCGTTTTTGAGTGCGAATACGCTGATCGGCGCGACGTATCCGATCGTAGCCATCCCGCCGAAGAAGCCGTATCGCTCGACGATCGCTGTCTTCGCGCCTTGCCGTGCCGCCGCGATCGCCGCGATGAATCCCGCAGGGCCGCCGCCTGCGATCACGACGTCGTACCGGCCCGCGAGCGGGGCGAGCTTCCGGATTTTCCGGCTGCCGGCGTCCGATTCGTCGCATGAGAGCAGTGCGGGCGACACGGCCAATGCAGCCAATCCGGCTGCTGCTTTTTTCAGGAAAAGTTTCCTCGATATCTTTTTCATACGGTGTTTGGGAGATTTCTGAATTTCTTTCGGGCGATTTATGCAGGCAAGCTATGAAAAAAATCGCAAATACGCAAGAATCCCGAATCCGGCACCCTTCCGCCGCACGGCGAACGCGCCCGTTCCGGAGGCGTCGTGCGGTATGCCGGGACGGCTGGGTGCGCCTCGTGCGTTCCTGAACCTGTGCAGGTCCCGCCGATATGAACGCTTGCGGATCGGGGAGCTCCCCGATCCGCAAGCGATTCTGTTTCGTGATTCCGTTGGGATTCGAACCCAAGACCCACAGCTTAGAAGGCTGTTATAAATAATTACTTTACTTGCTGTTTACTAAATATTTACGATATTTATTCGAAAATATTCGAACAACATTAGGATAACATCTGCATCGATCGAGTATAATCTGTCTATTTTTTGAACCCGATTGGCTGAGGGGATTTGCGCGCCTGCGGAACCTTCACGGAGAGTGCCGCAATTGCCTCGTAGATATTGTCCAATTCCTGGCGCATATCCTCCGATAGATCGCTGACCGCTTCGGCGTTGTCCTTGCCCGTCTGCTCCAACAACGCCAGCCGTGCCCGAATTTCGGCCAATTCTGCCGTTACTGTCGTCGTGGTCATGATGTAGTTGCGCATCGCTACGAAAGCCCGCATAATAGCCCTATTTACCCGTATGGCTGTCTCACTGCGCAACACGCTCGAAAGCATTGCGACGCCCATTTCCGTAAAGGCAAAGGGCGGATATTTGGGATACTTGCCTCGTCCGTCGATTTCTAAGATCACATTTTGTGACCTTATTCTGTCTTTCAATGCGTTATACTCGTTATCCGAGAGTTCAAACATAAAATCGTCGCCTTCGAAACGCTCAATATTGCGTCGTACCGCCTGTTTGAGTGTTCGGGTCTCCACTTGGTAGAGTTCCGCCAAATCGAAGTCCAGCATCACCCGCTGGCCCCGTATTTCGTATATCTTACTTTGGATGGGTTGCAGTTCCATGAGGTATTATTAAAATGCTATCGCAAGGGATAAGCCTGCCGGAGAGTCGAGACAAGCGTTATCATCCTTGATGAAAAATGGTTTTTACTTTTGTGATTGTATTTGCATTTTGTATACTATCTGGCATCTCTATTCCAATTAACTCATATAACTTTTTATATTGGGTGATTTTTGCGTTTGCATATTGGGTAAACGCCTGTTCCGTATATCCAACTTTGTATAGTCTATGAATATCCTCTGAAAAAGATTCAATTAAATATTTACTTATCATTTCTGGAGACTCGCCTTTCATCAGCATCGTAGAAACCACCCAATTTCGGCCTCGTTGCGGTTCTTTTACCACAGAAATGCAAATCTTCTTAATGTCATTTGTCATCCTCCATAATTTGAAGAATAATATAATTGACAAGATACCCACCGCCCATACAATTAGCATCATTACAAAAAAATCTTCCATATCTTATAGTTTTAAAGTTTAGATTAATAGCATTACATCGAATTGATCACCCCATCATCCACATCTATCACATTACTTTTTATGAACCCACCTGCCGATTTTTCCGTTCGAAGAATCGAATTCAAGATAGTTCATTCCGAATATGCGAGCATCTGTAGTGTAGTGGTAATTCTTTATATAATAATTCCCATTTATATTTTCATAGGTAAAGGTGAAATAGGCAACAATATGGAATGCGTCAACTCCATAGTTTTGCGGTCGCTCTTTTAAATAATTCCATTCTTGTAGTAGTGACAAAGATGGAATTTCTCCAACATTTATGTAATGATTTTTATTACTAAATTCAATTGTACACCGATTGACGGATTCCTCAATTTCATATAATGATCTCCATATAGGGTCGCCATTCTTATCTTCTCCTACATATCGAAAAGGTTCATTATATGATTTCCCATTTTCATGATACGGAAAATACTCTTCGAAAGATTCGTTGGATATAGTGATGACAGTCTCCTTTTCGCAACTGATCCCAACGATCACCATCAAGAACGATAACAGATAAATCTTTTTCATAATACAATATATTGTTGTAATTATACTATAAAATATTGCGCTTAATTACTCCCGTCACCCGCAATAACCGTCGGACATCTTCAAACGGGATTTCGAATTCAGGGTAGAAATATTCTCCTCCATTGGGCCGTTCTCATGCTTCATGTGGTTGTCGCTCATGCAGCGGAATGCCTTTTTATCTTTGGTGTAATACAGCCGTTTGAGAAAACGGTTTTCTTCCGTCTCTATCACGTACACAGTTCCGGGTTCAATGAAATGTTCGTTATATTGGCGCAGTCCGATCACGCATCCGGCAGGATAGTTCGGAACCATGCTATTGCCGTAGACACGCATCGCAAATTCGCTGTCTTTGAGCAGGCCGCCTATTTCGATCACACCTACGGGTGCCGTCTGCGTCATCTCCATACCGTACTCGGTTCCTGCTGCAACCTCGGCGTCATAATACGGGATCACTCTGCCAGAGCCGATCGTGGTCTTACTTTCATTTAATTCGGCAATATCAACCTGAATGTCTCCAAACTTATCTATAAGTTTCGCAATAGTCTCTTTGGGAGTAGCGTCTTTACCCCTCTCCATTTGAGAAAACAAAAGACTGCCCAATTCCTAAAAAACTCGGCAACCTGTTTTTGTGTTAGGCCTTTTGCTTTCTAAATATACGAAGATCAAATTTCATAAATTTTTTCTTATGAATATTTCTTATCTATTTATTTGATATTAGAAATATATTTCTGATATTTGCGTCATCAACATAACCGAACACGACAAAGGTACGGAAGAATTGACGATTTTAGAGTGTAAATATATACAAATTCCAATCTACATAAAAAAATAACGTAGCATCAACCCGATAACCATAAAAGCAAATGAAACATATGCAACCCACTCGCAAATCGAAAAGAACATCAATTTACCGGAGACTGAAATTGTTTTGTATTCGCCGTCGACGGAAACAACGTCGGGAGGAAGTTTCAATTCTTGACTTAAGGTATCGAATCGTTTTCGATATTGCGCCTTACCCGATTTGTGGCGTAAATATTTCGATATAGAACGAGACCAAGAGCAAGCAAACATATTCCGTTTAGCGATACTGTCGCAATGTTTGTCCAATATAAACGACATGAATAGCAGGCGGATATGTACTCCGGATTGTCCGATTCGGGCCGAATTAATGAACACGCCAAAGTAAGGATTGTTGCCGAGGCTATGAACATCGTGGAGTGAACGCGGTATTTCCAAATAGCCAGTTCGTTCGTCAGTGAGCATAGATCTTTTGCAAGGGCATCTGCATACTTCAGAACATCTTCAAAGTTAGCGTTGTCGGGTTGCATAGGTCGGATGTATAAATACAAATCGGTGACACTCATAAAACCGAACAATACAAACGTTCGGAAATATTTACGGATTCAAAGTATAAATATCTACAAAATAAACGAAATACGCAAATTATGATTGGAATTTATTCTGACGCAGACATTCAGCATAATGCTTTTGCAAAAGGGATTAGGGAGGTCGATCAGCGAAACGATCGGACGGAATCGATCAATATACGCAGAGAGATTCGCTATCAGCTGGGAGGCCGGACGCCTTTCCGATTGCATGGGATATTTGTGCGAGGATTGAGCCGAACACAATACTGCTCACGACAGGACGGAGAGGTTGCACATACGCCTGCCGAGCGGGATGCCTTGCAACGCATCTTCCGAGAGCATGGGGTTAGATCGCCGTGGGGGTTATGAAAACGGACCGTCTGCTGACGCCCCGCGAGCGCGAGATTCTGGGACTGCTGGCGATAGAAGGGCTGACGGTAAAGCAGGTTGCCGACCGGATGTGTGTAGTCGTGCAGTGCATCTACAATCACTTGCAAGTGATGTACGACAAAGCAGGCGTGAACCGCGCCACGCATTCGCTGGTGAGTTGGTGGTATCGGCAAAATTTCGGGATCACCTTCGACATCCCTGACAAGGCGCGTAAGATTGGCGCGATGTTGCTGCTGGCGCTTTTCGCCGTCGAGGTGACGAATACGAATCTGATCTGCCGAGTTATGCGGGCGCGGCGGGGTAGAAGGAATGAAGTAGAATTTTTGATTGAAGGTTAATAGAGCGATGAACATCCGAGATATACAGAATGCGCTGATCGAAGTCGGCCGATCTCGTGGCTTTGGCCGTGTGCCGTCGTAATGCTCCGAAGTCGGACATGATGACACGTCGGAAATTGTACGAGAGCTATCCCAACGACTGGCTCGACTATCATATCAAGCGGAAGAATATCCAGGGAATAAAGGCCGGAGCGGCTAAAAACTCTGCGATACTGTTCAGCCGGCTCGAAGTCGAAGCGCTCCTGAAAGCCGAGAAGATCGACGGGGCAGGATTGAAATGAGAGCGTCCGAAGCCGGAGGTGTTCATGATTGGTGTTTTTGAGAGAAGGGTGTTTTGCGGCTTCGGGGCTTAGCAAAGGTTTGCGCGCCTTTAATGTGCTGTATCTTTTCATATTTATTATTGTATTCCTCGCTGTCCTCCGTGAGGCTCGCAGCAGGACGACGGCCGGGAAAGACCGGCAAATGGTGTAGTGGCGGAATGGTAGACGCACACAAAAAGATGGGCTGATAGTGGTCGGGCAACGCAAGTTGCGGAGGACGCTCCTCGGAAAGCAGTCGTGCAGGTTCGAATCCTGCCTACACCACAACGATAGCCACCCGCAGAGGTGAGGGGTTTGGTGCTCTGGCAAAATCACCCCCAGCCCGCAAGGGCAGAAAGAGATCGGGTAGGCCGATAATACCCAAATCGGCGGGTCGTGGGCAAGACTCGAAGAGACAGCCCCGCGACGGCGAATAGCCGAAGCGCAACAAACCGGCATAGGCTCCGAAGCTGCGACGACACGAGCGGCAAGGACCACCGGGACAAATGAATCCAGTGCGCCGTGGTGTAGGGGGCAACACGTCACCCTTTGGAGGTGAAGTCGCAGGTTCGAATCCTGCCGGCGCGACAAAATAAAAAAAACAAATGAAAAAAGACGAACTTCTCACGGTTTTCGGTACGCACGATATCCGTACCTTACCGGAATGTATCATGAGCCTGCTATTCGGGGATCAGGAAGTCCGCGACGACGTATTTCGCGAACTTATCCGCTGCCATGCAGGCGATCTTTCCTACGATTGGTTTCAAGAGGTCTACGAAGAAGAGTTATCCGAGCGGCGGAAGAAGGGTCAAGATTTCACACCTCGGGAGGTCTCTATGCTTGAAACGCAACTTACCGGTGCGCGCGAAGGTGTTATCCACGAACCTACTGCGGGGACAGGAGGGCTCATTATTCAGTATTGGTGGGAGCTGGCATCGAAGCAATTGCCTTGGCGTTTCAAACCGCACACCTGTATATTCACATGCTGGGAACTCTCAGATAGATCGATTCCAATTCTACTGTTGAATATGGCTATTCGCGGTATGATGGGAGAAGTGTTCCATGGGGATGTTCTCGAAAATGTGGCCAAAGCCCGTTATGTGCTTCTTAACGAACAGAATGATGGGCTGGCATTTTCGGATATCGTTCGTGACGATCAGTATTGAGTTATACGCATGCTAATCACGTGCATAAGCCAATGCAGCACGACTTATTCGATTAAAAAGGAGGATTTATGAAATTCGATGTCATAGCACAAGAGTGGTTCCACTCCAAGGTAGGACTTGTGAAGGATAGTACCCTGTCGGCTTATTATCAACAACTTCGCAGCCATATTCTGCCTTACTGGAAAGACATGGATGTGGAGTCATTCAAAAAGAATGATGCGCAGCTATTCATCGGCCAAAAGTTTCAAGAAGGCTTGTCGATGAAAACGGTGAAGGATTTAGAGATTACATTAAAACAGATTTTGCTATATGCCGTAGATGAACACGACATGAATGTTCCCCTGCTTTTAAGTTGAAATATCCTACGGCAAATCTGGTTTCCAAAAGAAGGAGCTTCAGATTTATAGCCTCGACGAACAGAGGCGGATTGTACAATATTTCAGAGAGCATCCCTCTTATCGCACACTGGGAGTAGTTATTGTAATATGCACGGGACTTCGCATCGGCGAGATTTGCGGTCTGAGGTGGTCAGATATATCGTTAGAGAGCAATATGCTGCAAGTCAACCGTACTGTTGAACGGATTGTCGATTATTCAACTGGCAAAACCAAGGTTGTCATCCAGTCCCCGAAGACGATCAACAGCCAACGTTCCGTACCTTTTTCCGAGTTGGCTTGCAGATATCCTGATCTCCTTTGCTGCGCCTTGTCGTTCGGACTATTACGTGATTTCCGGTTCGGATAAACTCATCGAACCGCGTACTTATCGCAACTATTATCGGAATTTATTACTCAATAAGATAGGTTTATCGCGGTGTATCAAATTTCACGGATTGCGACACACGTACGCTTCGACACTGATTACCAACGGGGCCGATGTGAAAACGGTAAGTACAATGTTGGGTCACAGCACAGTCTCGACGACATTGGATATTTATACGCACTCGACATTGGAGTCTCGTCGAAAGTGTGCAGAAACGATCCTGATGAAATAATGCCGAGAGATGTCACCGCAAGTATCGAGACAATTATCAGCAACCATAAGTAAGTATTATTCCAGATGGCTTAATGCTTGCCGGCGCAAATCGGCATTTATTGGGATGGATTCCTATGCGGAAGATTTCCTGCATGATGCGTTGTTGTTGTTTCTCCGAAAACCGGAGAAGCATATTCAATCAGTATTATCTGACGAATCCCGTGGTGATAATCATCTATACAATCTCATTTTGTCGATGATAGACCATAAAACAACTGATAGTGTCCGGGCCAGACGGTCGTTGTTCAACATTGATGACCAATATAAAGATCTTCCGCTATCCGGAGATGATCAGATAAGATGGGCAGAGCTGTCCGAAGAGGATTATGCCCGATTTCGTGAGGTATCATGCAATTTAAGAAGCGACGATTTTCTCATACCTCTTCCTAACGGGATGTATGTTCGTCCAACCCAAGGATGGGTCAGCGGGTGGGTACATAGCTATTCGATAAAAAATAGAAGATACACGTATTGGCTGTACAGCGCCTTCGTGGGATCGCGTAGCAAGGGAGAGCACCCACGAAGATTGAAAACATCGTCGTCACGTCACGAGGCATATATGGCGTTGATGGAATACAACAAGCTATGATTTTTTTGCAAATTCAAAATGAATCGCTATATTTGCAATGCGAGATCGATACGATGATCGTATCAAAAGAACATAATTAACGCTTGTAATAAAGCGTTGCCCTTTGTCCACTTCTACTACGGTAGTCGTGTCGGTCTCGCAAACTGATAGGGGCAACGCCTTTTTATTGCCCTATACATACAAACTTTTAACTGACAATGCGAGACCAAGTTAAAAGTAGCCGACCCGCGAAGAACAGTAGCGGGGCTACATCCGTACCTTACCCGTACAGTCACCTCACGAAATCGGAGATCGTTCGATTGTTCCACCTTGAAGATATTCAAGAACCACTCACGCCGCGCGAATTCACGCGCTGCGCGATTGCTGTTGTCTCCCGTTGGTGCGACAATGTACTCACGGGCCGCTACTCGTCCGTCGAAAGTGTGGGCAGCAAGCTCGACTGTCTGGAACGCATCTACAAGAACCGATAAAATAAACGATCATGGATTCATTCGAATTGAAGCCCGCGCCTCTCTGGAAGAGAGTGGCCGGTTATTTCTGGTGCATGTGGTATAAACGAGTCCATACTCAGCGTCGCAAACGCGATCTGTTCCTCTATCGAGAGCGCAAACGTCTCTCCGAACCGCAAGTGTTATGGCCGAGCTTGTGATCCTTGTTCTTTTCTCGTGTGCGATCCTGGCTGCCTACGGGTTTGCGGCCGCGCACAGAGCATATTTCGAACGGAAGTTTAACGAATTCTTCAACGAACGATGAAAAGCAATGTCATCATGACCCGCCCGCTGGGTAAATTCGAGGTATACCAACGCACGAGAGACGGCATGTTCAACGCGACGTCGTTGCTTGCGCAATGGAACAAAGCCAAGAACAGCAACAAACGAATACAGGACTTCTTTGAAAATCAGAACACCAAAGATTTCATCGAGGCGCTGATGGAGGAGGAAAATTTAAAGGTGCCAAATTTGGCATATTTAAAAACACGCGGCAAATACAACGGCGGTACATGGATGCACCCGTACCTGTTCGTGAAGTTTGCGATGTGGCTCAATCCCCGCTTCGAGGTTAAAGTCGTGAAATTCGTTTACGACCAGCTGATCGAGTACCGGCATCATGCGGGCGACAACTACAACGTACTTGCACGGTCGATCGCCGCGCTTCCGGATGTGGATTATTCTCAGGTTGCGCGGGGTTTGAACTGGATCGTCTTCAACAAGCATGAACGCGACATCCGAACACGGCATCGCCGAATCAGCTTCGGGCGTTGGACGACCTGCAACGCAAACTGGCCTTCTCGGTCGATATGGGGTATATCCGGACGTTCCCCGATCTGATGAACTCCATGCGGAGAATCTACAATCGTCAACATGCAAAATTCTGAGAAAAGCATGAAAACGCCAAAAGAAGAATACGCGGTTTATCCGAGTTTGAGTGTACCGGCCCGTTACGGGTATGACCTGCACACGAAGTCGAAAGACGAGCCGATTGTGGTGGTCTGCGGTATCGAGGAACCGAAAATACATCTCGTTCCTTCCGAACTGCAAGAGTTCGCCAGACAGATTAACGAAGCGATCACCCATGATCTCGGGCTGGAATCCGGAACCTGCGAGGTTGAATATAGAGGTCTGACGGCTTCGGTCGATTTCTACGCGGAATACGAATCGCGCATCGGCGGCAGCCACGACGACGGCAGTGTGGAGCGCTACGCCGAATACACGGGCGACAGGGTATGCGTTCGCGTGGTATATGACCAATATGGCCGAGAATATCCGGACTATGCAATAATCCTTGAAAAAGCAACTCAACTAACCAATCTGTCACACACGAAAACGAGAATCGAAATCTACGAGATCGCCCGCCCTGCGAACATTGTAGCATCGGGTTGTTGGAGCCGCAAGTTGCGGACGCAGGAGATACGCAAAGAGATCGCGTACATGATGCGCCATCTCGATGCGAAGAAGTTCACGCATCGAATAGTCGAGGAGGAGTAGGCTATGGAGACACGAACTATCACCCCGAACAGAAGGAGGCATTGGATCGACGTCTTCCCGATGAAGCCGTCTCGCAGCATCCGACGAAGAAGTTCCTGTCGTCTATCAAGTCGATTTATGTAACGGAACGGCTCAACGAGGTTTTCGGCGTAGGCTCATGGCGTGTGGAGACGGAGATCGTCGAACGTTCCGAGCGCATGGTCGTCGTCAAGCTACGTTTTTCGATCCCTGAATACGGCATCTATTACGAGTGTTTTGGCGGCAACGATAACGCCGATCTGGGCGACGCCTGCAAGGGAGCGACCACGGATGCGCTGACGAAGGTTTGTTCCTGGTTGGGTATCGGAGCCGAGGTATTCAAGGGCAGACAGACCGGCGCGGGGGCGCCACCTCAGAGCTCCGTGCAACGCCTGCCGGCTGCTCCCGACCCGATACCGGCTGCCGCAGCCGTGCAGGCAGCTCCGAAGAAACGGATCACGGCCGATATGCTGAACGATCCGGTCTTGCGCGATCAGTTCATGCGCTGGGCGTACAAAGGGCAGTACGACGGTCAAAGACCCGACGAAATTCGATGTCATCGCCTTCCTTCGTCGCACTTACGATGCGGACGATACGACGGCGGTAGTCTTCGCCAAATTTTACGACGAATATCTAAACAGTAAACAGCAGAAAATATGAACACACAACCTGTATTGATACGCGAGACGAGCAGCCCCACGGAGCTGGCGAAGCTCGCCGTCGACGCCGTTACCCGCGGAGACGTCGATCCGCTCGTCGCTTACGAGAATATATCCCGCATGGAGAAGGCGATCGAGCTGTTCAAGAAGTCCGAAGAGGTGCGCGACATTACGTTGCGCGAACTGGCTAAATACGGACACGGGAAAACATCCTCGGACTGTACGATCGAAGAGGTGGAGGCCGGCGTCAAGTACGACTACTCGGGCTGTAATTGCCAGGCTTTGGACGACCTGTACAAAAAATGCGTGATGCGGTCATGGCCGACATCAAGGAGAAGGAGAAGATATTGCGGGCGTTGCCGGCCTCCGGCCTGACGGATCCCGCCACGGGCGAAATTTTCTATCCTCCTGCGCGAAGCAGCAAGACGACACTTAAAGTAACCTTCAAAAAACGGTAGCAATGGCAGATTTAATCAATGTATCGCTCTGCGTGAGCGATATTCCCAGAGACAAAATTTTCGTCGCCGAAAACGGCAAGAAGGACATTTCGATATGCGTTTCGGAGCTTCGCCAGCCGGATCAGTACGAGAATACGCACTGCGTATTCATCCGTCAGAGCAAAGAGGAACGCGAACGAAAAGACGCGCGCACGTATGTCGGCCGAGGCAAGTCAGTTATCTTCCGTCCTGCGGAACCTACGCCGGATCAAGTCTCCGATTTGCCCGTAGCGGATAATACGGATGATCTTCCCTTCTGACGATGGATATGCGGATTACCGATGCGGAGGCGCGGGAAGCGCTCCGCATCCTCCGCGTCCTGTCCCGCATCCGCGGGCATACGTTGCTGACTGCAAAGGAATTGGATGCGTTACGCCGCGGAAGGTTGTTATTGAAGAAAATAAACAAACGTCATGACAAGGATCGAACAGATACGCAGGAGGCGCGAGACATCCAGAATCTTCTTGAATGTACGACTTTTTCCGACATCGATTCGATGGTGGGGCGGCTGGATCAACTGGGTGTATATTATGCTCGCAGCGGGGCGTTGCTGAGCGAGGTGGTCGGAATGCGCGATGCAGCTGTGGCCAAGCTGTTTCACGACGAGAAAGAGACTATTCTCAGCCTTTCCCCGTCGCTTGCGAACAAACTGATCGGCAGTGCGTCTTCCGAGCTGAATGCCCTTGAAAAGTGGCTGGATCGGATCAATGCGGCGTGCAAGCACCAATGCGACAACCTTCGCACGATGATAAGTTTCGAGAAAGAGAGGATGCGATTATGAGCTATATAGACCTGATACGCAAATTTTGGCAATTGGATGCAACGTGGCAATTTGGCTGCTGTGAATCGAGGCTTTACTTCTACCTTGTAGAACAAGCGAATCGGTTAGGCTGGCCGAATAGCTTCACGCATTCCGACAGAAGGCTGTCCGAGAATGTAGGGGCGTCACGCAATGCAATTTCGAGAGCAAAAAACCGATTGGAGCAAGCGGGTCTGTTACATATCATAACGGGAGGACGCGGGAAGGGGAACCGCACAGCTTTTTCATTCGTTGAAGAACCGAATCCCGAATCAGGCATCGTTTCAAATGGCTCAATTGGCTTAAATATGAGCCAAAACATGAGCCAAAACATGAGCCAAAACATGAGCCAAAAACGGAGCCAAAAACGAAGCCAAAACGAAGGCGATACTTCTTGTATAGAAGATAGACTAGACAAGAATAATATTACCCCCTATAATCCCCCTAATGGGGAGATAGTCGTACTACCGCCCTTCTCGGAGAAGGCAGAGGTAACTGACTCCTCCAACACCCTCCCCCAGTTCCGCGGCACCCCCTCCCGCGAGTTCTTGGAGTTTCAACGATGGATTTCGGAAAATGCACCGCGAGTCGCGAAAATGAAAGAGCCTTTTTCCGAGGCGCAATTCTCGGCTTTAAAAAGAGGCTTATGCTCTTGACTTCATCCGCGACCTATTGCGCGCGATGCATAACTACGAACCCTTGCTGAAACGCAATCGTTCGGCCTATCTGACATTTCTGAATTGGGCGCGTCGGCGTAATGAAACGTCGTTGCCCCGTTCGAACACTCGGCATCCGGCTACGACCTACCATGCAAAAACCGACTCAACATTATGATGAATTCTGAATATGTCTTACGAAGAAATACTCAAACAACTACAAACTGAGGGTAATCCGGTTCCATGCGCACGCTTCCGGTTTCGGATACCCGATGCGCGGACGGAATTGAAAAACGCGCTGGTTACTGTGCTGTCGGCAATGGGAGAACGATTGGTATGGCTTCCCGAATACGACAAGGTTGCAGCGTGGTTGTCGGATAACAACGGTAAGGGACTTTTGCTGTTCGGTAATTGCGGACGCGGAAAATCCCTGATAACCCGCTACGCCATTCCCATGCTGTTGCGCAAGTTCGCTAATCGAATCGTTACGGTCGTGGACTGCGGAGCGCAGGACGTATGTATCGACGAGGTATTAAAACGCAAGTTCATCGCATTGGACGATATAGGTGTAGAGGTGGATCGCGTCGAATTCGGTACACGCCGGAATGTGGTAGTCGAGATCGTGAACAAGGTGCAGGATAACCCCGATCGGATGGTTATAGCTTCCTCAAATCTGTCGGGTGAAGGCATCAAGGAACGCTATGGTGACCGGATATATGACCGTATTAAATACCTGTGCTATCGTGTTGCGTTCAATGGAAACAGTCTGCGCAAATGAGGCACGTTGAATCTCGTTTACAACAGTCGTTCGTCCGCTGGTTCCGGATGCAATATCCGTCCTATGCACTATGTCTGACGAGTGTCCCGAACGGCGGACTCCGGAGTAAGACCGAAGCCGCAATCATGAAGGCCGAAGGTATGACGGCCGGTGCTGCGGATTTGCTTCTGCTCGTGCCGAGGGGCAAATACGGATCGCTCGGCTTGGAGTTCAAGACACAGGGAAAGGGCAGTCGTCAGAGTGCCGTACAGAGAAGATGGCAGGAATCCTTTGAGGCTGCGGGGAACAAGTATGTTGTAGTTCGCACGCTCGAAGATGCTATTGCTGCCGCAAATCAATACATGAATCAGGATAAACAAATTTACCACAATGGAATCAACGAAACAGATTAAAATCGAAATCCGCAACCGTTGGACTGGCTCGGTCGTATTTGAATACACGAAAGAGGGAAACACAATCACCGAAACGGTTTTGGATGCTATTAGGCGCGGTGCTGATCTGCGCGATGCCGACCTGTGCGGTGCCAACCTGCGCGATGCCAACCTGCGCGGTGCCGACCTGCGCGGTGCCAACCTGCGCGATGCCAACCTGTGCGATGCCGACCTGTGCGATGCCAACCTGTGCGGTGCCAACCTGTGCGGTGCCGACCTGTACGGTGCCGACCTGTGCGATGCCAACCTGAGCGGTGCCAACCTGCGCGATGCCAACCTGCGCGGTGCCGACCTGCGCGGTGCCAACCTGTACGGCGCCGACCTGCGCGGTGCCAACCTGCGCAATGCCAAAGGATGTTATCTATCATGCCCGACCGAGGGTAGTTTCATCGGTTGGAAAAAAGCCTCTGGGCATATCGTAAAATTACGAATTCCGGAAGATGCACGGCGCAGTTCGGCAACGGGACACAAATGCCGTTGCGATAAAGCATACGTCATGGAGATTCAGAACATGGACGGCACCAAGGCAACTGAGGATACCGTTCGTTCCGACCATGACAAAAAACTTCGTCTACACTGTCGGTGCTACTGTGGAAGTTCCGGATTTCGACGATAACATGTGGAGCGAATGCGCACCGGGTATTCATTTCTTCATCGATCGCAGGGCAGCGGTGGAGTACTAATGACGCACGGTTCTCTATTAATTTGATTCACACATTCAGAAAATACCTCGCCAAACCGCGGATTCTCGGACGGATCGAGGCGTTGAAAAAAGAGAAAAAAGCCATGAGTAAAATCTTCATACCCGACAAAGATCGCCGTCTCTTTACGCTCGAAGATGCTATTGCTGCCGCAAATCAATACATGAATCAGGATAAACAAATTTACCACAATGGAATCAACGAAACAGATTAAAATCGAAATCCGCAACCGTTGGACTGGCTCGGTCGTATTTGAATACACGAAAGAGGGAAACACAATCACCGAAACGGTTTTGGACGCTATTAGGCGCGGTGCCAACCTGCGCGATGCCAACCTGTGCGATGCCAACCTGCGCGATGCCAACCTGCGCGATGCCGACCTGCGCGGTGCCGACCTGTGCGATGCCAACCTGTGCGGTGCCAACCTGCGCGATGCCGACCTGTACGGTGCCGACCTGTGCGATGCCAACCTGCGCGATGCCAACCTGTGCGATGCCAACCTGCGCGATGCCAACCTGCGCGATGCCGACCTGCGCGGTGCCAACCTGTGCGATGCCGACCTGCGCGGTGCCGACCTGCGCGATGCCAACCTGCGCGGTGCCAACCTGTGCGGTGCCAACCTACGCGATGCCAAGGGATGTTATCTATCATGTCCGACTGAGGGTAGTTTCATCGGTTGGAAAAAAGCCTCTGGGCATATCGTAAAATTACGAATTCCGGAAGATGCACGGCGCAGTTCGGCAACGGGACACAAATGCCGTTGCGATAAAGCATACGTCATGGAGATTCAGAACATGGACGGCACCAAGGCAACTGAGGATACCGTTCGTTCCGACCATGACAAAAACTTCGTCTACACTGTCGGTGCTACTGTGGAAGTTCCGGATTTCGACGATAACATGTGGAGCGAATGCGCACCGGGTATTCATTTCTTCATCGATCGCAGGGCAGCGGTGGAGTACTAATGACGCACGGTTCTCTATTAATTTGATTCACACATTCAGAAAATACCTCGCCAAACCGCGGATTCTCGGACGGATCGAGGCGTTGAAAAAAGAGAAAAGCCATGAGTAAAATCTTCATACCCGACAAAGATCGCCGTCTCTTTACGCTCGAAGATGCTATTGCTGCCGCAAATCAATACATGAATCAGGATAAACAAATTTACCACAATGGAATCAACGAAACAGATTAAAATCGAAATCCGCAACCGTTGGACTGGCTCGGTCGTATTTGAATACACGAAAGAGGGAAACACAATCACCGAAACGGTTTTGGAAGCTATTAGGCGCGGTGCCAACCTGCGCGATGCCAACCTGCGCGATGCCGACCTGCGCGATGCCAACCTGCGCGATGCCAACCTGTGCAATGCCGACCTGTGCGATGCCAACCTGTGCGGTGCCAACCTGCGCGATGCCGACCTGTACGGTGCCGACCTGTGCGATGCCAACCTGCGCGATGCCAACCTGCGCGATGCCGACCTGCGCGGTGCCAACCTGTGCGATGCCGACCTGCGCGGTGCCAACCTGCGCGATGCCGACCTGCGCGGCGCCGACCTGCGCGGTGCCAACCTACGCGATGCCAAGGGATGTTATCTATCATGTCCGACTGAGGGTAGTTTCATCGGTTGGAAAAAAAGCCTCTGGGCATATCGTAAAATTACGAATTCCGGAAGATGCACGGCGCAGTTCGGCAACGGGACACAAATGCCGTTGCGATAAAGCATACGTCATGGAGATTCAGAACATGGACGGCACCAAGGCAACTGAGGATACCGTTCGTTCCGACCATGACAAAAACTTCGTCTACACCGTCGGTGCCACAGTTGAAGTTCCGGATTTCGACGATAACAGGTGGAGCGAATGCGCACCGGGTATTCATTTCTTCATCGATCGCAGGGCAGCGGTGGAGTACCAATGACGCACGGTTCTCTATTCAGCGGCATCGGCGGCTTCGACTTAGCGGCTGCGTGGGCCGGCTGGACGAACGTCTTCAACTGCGAGATCGACCCGTTCTGCCGGCGCGTATTGAAGTATCATTTTCCCGAATCGGAACAATGAAGACATACGAACAACAGACTTTACCGTTTGGCGCGACCGCGTCGACGTGCTCACCGGCGGTTTCCCGTGCCAGCCGTTCAGCCTCGCGGGCAAACGCAAGGGTACGGCCGACGACCGCTACCTCTGGCCCGCAATGCTCGGAGTTGTTCGTGACTGTTCGACCGCGCTGGGTCGTGGGCGAGAACGTTCTCGGAATCGTTAATTGGTCGCAGGGAATGGTTTTCGAGCAGGTGTGTGCTGATTTGGAGGCGGCAGGATATGAGGTGCAAGCGTACCTTATACCAGCTGCGGGCGTCGGTGCTCCCCATCTGCGATACAGAACATGGTTTGTTGCCCACCGTGGTGACGCAAGGGCTGAAAGTTCATGGCAAGAGCGGTTCGGAGCCATTGTCGCCGGCGATGCTTCCGACACCGGTCGCGTCGGATTGCGGGAGCGGGCGTGTGAACAGGAGCTTGTCGAAGGGTGCATCCGAGCGGCCGACGCTCGCGCTTGCAGCGCGGATGGGGCTGTTGTCGATGCCGACGGCCTGCGATGCGAAAAACAATTCGTTTCCTCTCAGTCATGCGAAGCGGAAGAGCGGAGCCGTCCACGACGTCATGATTTCGCATCCGTCCCGAACTGGGAAGGGTTCCCGACTGAGTCCCCGATATGTGGCCCAGATGATGGGCTTTCCGCCGGACTGGACGGAATTACCTTTCCGGCATGGCGCCGCGAGTCGATCAAAGCCTACGGCAACACCATAGTCCCGCAGGTGGCGCTGCGGATTTTCGAAACGATAAATGAATACGAAAAGCAATGAAGACAGACAAAAAGATTCTCGATGCGTGTTGCGGAGCCCGTATGATGTGGTTCGACAAATGTTGTTCAGAAGCTCTATTTATGGATATTCGCCGCGAGGAATTCATCGCTTGTGATGGGCGTCGTGTCAAGGTGGATCCCGACATAGTCGGAGATTTTCGGGCTATGCCTTTCGACGATGAATCGTTCCGGCTGGTTGTATTGGATCCGCCGCACCTCAGAAAATTAGGCGGCACGTCATGGTTGGCTCAGAAATACGGAATGCTTCTTCCTTCTTGGGAAACGGATATACGTGCTGCTTTCGATGAATGTATGCGGGTCTTGAAGCCGGAAGGAATTCTGATATTCAAATGGAATGAAGATCAGATAAAAGTTCGGCAAATATTGGACATCATCCCCTATAAACCGTTGTTCGGACACCCGACATCCAAACATGGGAAAACGATATGGATGTGCTTCATGAATAATTAACCAAGATAAAGGAAATCAGATATCGGATGAAAAGATTATGTTCAACGACCGCTACGGCTTGACGCAGGCGGTCATCGAGGGGCGAAAGACCATGACGAGGCGGCTGGTTCCGTGGGCCCTTACAGAGCAATGGATGGAGTTTGTTTCTGATGCCCGAGCGTGGGCGGCGTATATGTCCATGAAAGCGAAAAAGAATTTTACGAGAGGGAAGCACCCCGCTACAAGGTCGGCGAGGTCGTGGCCGTGGCGCAGAGCTACAAGAGTTGCGGCAATTACCACGTTCCAAAGGAACATGCAGGATGGGGCAATAAGCTATTTGTAAACCCTGCACTGATGCCGTACCGAATCCGCATCACCGGAATCAAGTGCGAGCGGTTGCAGGATATTTCGGAGGAGGATTGCATGAAGGAGGGTATCTTAGGGGATGTAGAGTACGACAAATACGAAGTTTACGGCCTTTTTTGGAAATAGCGATGATGGGTTTGACACTCCCCGCGAAGCCTTCGCTTCGCTGATCGACAAGGTGTCCGGACGGGGAACATGGGATCGGAACCCGTGGGTGGTGGTTTACGAATTCGAATTGGTGAAATAGTATGGAGTTTACAACACCGTGCTTTGTCCGTGTCGAGGATGCGGAAAAGCGAAAGGAGCTGACCGAATGGCTGAAGGGAATCGGGTATCACGTCTGCTCCTGCTGCCTATTTGACGGCTGTAACACCCTGCATTGCAGAGGGATTGATCGGCTTAAAATCGCTTACGAGGTGCACGGGATCTGCGACTACGACGAGGAAACCCGATATTCCATCGACCAGTTCAAGGCTGAAAATGTTGCCAAAGGACACCCAGCCATAGACTGCGGCGAGAATATCGAGCTGTTTAAGGCATTGGCGGCGATGAACGACGAGAACGATTACATGCAGTGGTATGTAAACGAAATTACGGATAGATGGTCACTATGTATCGGTATGGATCATGTTGAAGACGATCCGATCATATCTAAATGGGAGGGACTTGCTCGGCATAAGGCCACCGCCGAGGAGATTATCAAACATTTCAAGAAATAGCGAGATTCTGGCAAAATCTCGAAATAATTACAAAAAAAATTGGAGACTATGAGAGAAATTAAATTCCGAGGCAAACGCCCTGATACAATGGAATGGGCTGTCGGTAGTCTTGTGGAGTGTTTTAATGGGAAAACTGGCATTGTTTCGATGACAAAATATTCGGAAGAGAATGGAATAAAGGCAATCATTGACGAAGTTTACCCCGATACAATCGGCCAGTACACGGGTCTGAAAGACAAGAACGGTGAAGAAATTTGCGAAGGGGATGTACTGACCGATAAGTTCGGGAGCATCGGAGTGGTCGAGTGGCGAAACTGTGGGTTCGTTGTGAACTTCGGCGACGTGGATATTTTTCTTATTTCCGATTGCTTCGACGATTCCTATCAAATGTGGGCAATCGGCAATATGCACGATAACCCAGAATTACTGAAAGGAGTAGAATAATGAAAAGTGAAAGAGCTGAAAATTACTTGTACGATCACGAGTGCAGCTATCCGTATAGCGGGTATGTGACAATGCAGGATGCCGAAAGGATGGCAGGACTTGCCGAGCAAGAAACCGAGGAGCGGATGCGTGAAAAGGCAATAGAGGCATTCAAATCCTCATGCAAATATAAGGACGGTTGTGACGGGGAGCGGTAGGGTGTGCGACCCTGCGCTGTGTGAAGATTTGAGATCATTTATCCAAAAATTGGATGAGATATGAAACTGACGAAAAGCGAAGAGTGGATAATATCCTACCTGAAAGGTAAAGATTATGTGTCGCCGTCGGTGATAGGGACTGAACACGCTCGAACTTTCGGGTTTTCCGGAGCACACCATAGTTGTTGGGCTTCCCCTATCTGTTTAAGGCTGGTAGAAAAAGGACTTTTACTTCGGAATAAAAAAGGTTGCTATAAACTGAACGAAATATGAAAACGATTAAAGAACGGGCAAAAAAGTATGCTCGAAAAGTGTGGCGTGGTGGGACGAGAGAATACGGCAGTCACATGAAGTTAACTGAATGTGACTTTATTGCAGGTGCCCAATCCGAGCGGGAAGAATTGACCCGCTGGCGCAATCCGAAGGATTCACCCGAGCGTGGCAAGGACGTGTTATTGAAAATACAACTTGTTGGGAATGACGAAACTATGTATTCCGTTGGATATTGGTATGACTCTTATTTCAGTAATACGCTCGGACATCACGGTGTCGTTATCGGCTGGCGACCGATTTACGAAAACGAATAGAACGATGGACATCTTGACTCCACATGACGGCGTGACGAACGATAAGATAGCCAAAGCGCAGATCGAGGCCGTCGAACGAAAGCAGAACGAATACAAACTGATCGGGCAACTGGTTCGGGTGCCCGGTCATACCCTCTATAAATTCAATACGGTTACGCGGACAGCGTCGAGAGCGGAAGTGGAGGTGTCGGCCGATTCGTGGCTGAATCCTGAGAACATGAAGGTCGAGAGCGACCGCAAATCGCGTGTCAAGGTCGAAAAGGACTGTTACTATGAGCAGGCATTGAACATGAAGAACTTTATCAAGCGCCTGCGCCGGCGGGGGTATCGTCGGAATGGACGAGGAGGTGAAACTCGAAAGGTAGGGAAGCCATGAAACCCAGAGATGAAAAACGTTACTCCCGTCCGGTCGGCGAGCGGTTCGTGTATGAAGGCGAGACCGTAGAGGTTGTAGGGTATGATCGAAATAAAGAGGGATGTGCATGTCGGGATTGTGCGCGTTTTGGCAATTGCTCTTACAACGAGATGACAGGCAACTGTCGTTGGTACGAACGAGAGGATGGGACGGATGTAATATTCCGGAAAGTAGAACAGGTGAACTGTTTGATATAAAAAGAGGCGATCCCGAAAGATCACCCCTCACCCAAGAACAAAGGTAGTAATTAATTCGGGATTTGCAATGAACCATTTTATCTCAATTCAGGCCGCAGCCGATGAGTACGGCATTTCGACACGATGGATATGGAAATCGATTCGAGTGGATCGGACACTCGGCACAGTCGTCCGCAACGGGCGGATCTATCTGCGCCGCATCGAGTGGGAGGCATTTGTCGAACGGCATCCCCGACTGATCGAAGAGTGGCATGATTTACATGCACACCTACAATACCGCTATATCGGGCAATGAAAAAGAGCGAAAAGTTGAAAGAATCGTCTCCCCGATAGGCGATCTTTGCATATATGGGCAAGCTCACGATCAAACAGGAAAAGTTTTGCAATAAGTACCTCGAATGCGGTAATGCGTCCGAGGCATATCGCTATGCTTACAGATGTTCGAACATGAGCGATAACACGGTATGGAATAATGCCTATCTGCTATTACAAAACAGCGAGGTTGCAGCGAGGATCGAATATCTGAAAACTCACCTTGCCGAGGCTGCGGGCATCTCGGCCTTGCAGATCATCCGCGAGCACCAGAAGATCGCCTTTTCGGATGCGACCCGCATTCGTAACGGCTGGATGTCGCTTAAAGAGTTCGAGTCGCTCACGGACGATGAGAAGGCATGTATAAAGTCGATCAATACCAAACAGGTCAAACGGATCGCTTCGAATGGCGATGAGATTGTCGAGGAGTTCGTGAAGATCGAGTGCTACGACAAGCAGAAGAGTCTCGACAGCATCATGAACATGTTGGGTTACGCAGCGCCGAAGGAGGTGAAACTATCCGGAAAGATAGAAAATCCTGCCGTCGCTCCCGTCGTCATTCAAATAGACGCGGAGGATGCGTTGTCGATCGAAAAACACCGCCTGCCGATGCATCGTCTGCCTGACATCCGCACCTATCGGGGAAAGTGTATCGTTACCTCATGTATCGGTACATGCAGTACAGGGAACAGGATGCGGTGTTGAAGATTTTTAATGAAGGGTCGAGCCGTTCGGGGAAGACCTACGATGCCTTCGATTTTCTGTACGACATCTGTACGCTCGCACTATCCCCGCTCAATATCTTCGTATATCGAAATACGTTGCAGGCCTGCAAAGGAGATCACCCTTGCCGATTTCCGCAAGAAACTGACCCTGCGCGGCGTCTACGATCCCGATGCGATGCGCAGCGAGAATCAACATCCCGACTACTATATCAACAACTCCGTGATCCATTTCCGCGGATTGGACAGAATGGATAGCCGTGAAGGATACGATTGCGACATCATCTACATCAACGAGATGCTGGACGACATCTCGAAGCAGCAGTACAAAAAATATCACGATGCGCTGCACGACGATGGTCATCGGCGACTGGAATCCCAAATATACCGAACATTGGGCCTTCGAACTGGAAGGGCAGCCGCACACCTATTTTACGCACACGACATACAAAGACAATCCGTTCTGCCCGCCTGGGGTCATACGAGAAATCGAATCCTATGAACCTACACCGGCGAACATTGCTGCGGGCACGGCCGACGAGTGGCGATGGAAAGTCTATGGATTGGGAATCCGTGCAGCGAAAGAGGGTCTTGTCTATCCGAATATCGACTGGATCGATGAATTTCCGTCCGACCTGGAAAGGGTCGTGTTCGGCCTTGACTTCGGATTTACGAACGATCCTACGGCGCTCGTCCGTCTGGGGCTTCGGGGGCTTGATCTATACATGAAGGAAGAGTTTTATGCACCCTGCTCCGATCCGGCCTTGCTCTACGATGCGATCGAGGGGTGGTCGGGCGGATGCCCATATTCGCCGACTCGGCGGACAAATACGCTAAAAATCCCGAATCGATGGTCGACGGCCTGCTGCTGCGCGGGCTCAGCGTGGTGAAGGCGAAGAAATATGCCGGTTCCGTAACGGACGGAATTCACATGGTCAAATCGTTCCGCCTTCATATCGTCCGCAGCCGTAATTTCCAAACCGAGGCCAATTCCTATGTGTGGGATTCGGTGAACGGCATTACGATCAACCAGCCGATCGACAAATTCAATCACTTGTGGGATGCGGCCCGATACGCTGTAATGGAGTATCTCTATTGGGTCTGCAACCGCCGAAAATGAAAAAACAGCGAAAAGTTCGGAGAACCCTCTTTTATCGCCCTTACATTTGCTTCAAAGGCTATGTGCAATGAGATTCAGCTTGAAGTGGCGAAGTAAGAGTCAGGACTTGACGACGAAATCGGAGTGCGGAACTCCGACAGCGGAGGAACAGCGGTTCGTCTCTGTGCGCGATTTTCTCTCGGCAATGGGATTGGGCAGCGGTAGTACGATCGACTGCGACACCGTTGCCGGACAGACTATCGCTTACGCTCGGTGCAGCGCGTTGTTTTCGGTCGTGACCAAGAAATCCGCGGCAATTCGCAACGCCCGCTGGTGGGCTGTCGATCCGTCGGACGACGCTCGCCAGGTCGCAGGTCGCACGGAGGAACTGAACAGGTGGAAGCATCCGAATGACTTTCAAACGATCGAAGATTTCACGGCGATGATCGAAGCCTTCAAGGATATTTACGGAAAAGCCTATATTCTTCGCTGGGAGCCGGTCGGTGTGCCCACGGCCTACGAACTCTACGTGATTCCGAATCCGCTTGTTCAGGAGGTGACGACCTCCGAATTCACCGGTTTCCGGCCCGATCCGCAGATCGATTATTATATGGTTTCGATCAACGATTATCAAATTCGTGTCGATCGGGATCAAATGTTCGTCGTGCGGGATTCGGCCTATAATCCGAATATCTTCGGAGCATCGCAGTCGCGTCTGTCAGCCTTGCAGAACGCCGTCAATCCTTTCGTGTCGTCATTCGAGGCGCAGAACGAACTCATCATCAACAGAGGGGCATTGGGTATCATCTCGTTGAATAGCGAGGATTTCCGGACATCCGTGTTGCCGGAGAACAAGGAGGATCGGGAGCAGGCACAAGCGGCCCTGCGGCGATACGGCGTGATGAAGGGCCAATATAAGTACATCGTGACCGGATTGAAGGCTGCTTTCGTGCAGATTTCGGCCAACATGAAGGACATGAATCTCACGGAGGTGCAGCGCAATGCCAAGAAGGAGATCGCCGATGCCTATCAAGTGCCGTATGTACTGATCGACACCGAAGGTACGACCTATGCGAATCTTACGGCGGCCGAGGTCAAATTGTACAACGATGCGATCAAACCGGATGCAGAGCGAATATCGGAGGTATTGAACGCGGCGCACGGGTTCGATGGATTCCGCATCGTTCCCTATTTCGATCACCTGTCGATCTTCCAGGAAGCGAAGCGGCTGTATGCCGACTCGCTGACGGCGGCCGTGACGGCTGCCAGCAGCGCGATCGCCTCCGGTCTCATTACCGAGCAACAGGGGAAAAACATCATTGCAAACATTCTGGAATAATGGACAAACTACTGTATAAAAAGTCATGAGCCGCGGCGGGGCTTTCAAGCAAGCGCCGATATTGAAGGCCGATGTCGTGGACGAGGAGAAACACATCATTCTCGTGAAGTTCTGTTCGTTCGGAACGGTCGATTCGGACGGCGACATGCTGATGAAGGGTTGCATCAGCAAGAGTATTCAGGAGCGCGGGCCGGCGTCTGCGACGAACCGGAAGATACAATTCCTGTGGCAGCACGAGACGAAGAACCCGATCGGCCGTATCCTGTCGATCGAGGAGAAGGACGACGGCGGATACGCCACGGTGCAGCTCTCGGATTTCGATGCCGTGCCGGACGCTCGCCGCGCATGGGTGCAGATGCACGAAGGGGTGCTCAACCAGTTCTCGATCGGCTATCGGTATGTATGGGACAAATGCGATTACGATCCCGATCTCGACTGCCTGATCGTGAAGGAGATTATTCTGCACGAGATTTCGGTCGTCACCTTCGGCGCCAACGAGCACACGGAGTATATCGGCGACATGAAAGCCTTGGACGACATGGAACGATATGTCAAGGCATTACGGGAGACCGCGCCCGATGAATACGAAAAAGTATACAGCAGAATACTGTCGATGTTCAAAGCCGAGCCGGCCCCCGCGCCACTCACTTCACGCAGTTCGGTATTCGAAAAATTAGGTCAAATCAAAAACTGAAAAACATGGCATTCAAATTCAAGAAATTCGAACTGCCCGACAGCGGGGAGTTCTCGGATGTGGATCGCAAGGGCATGGAATTGCTCGGCAAGCACATCAACGACCAGTTCGAAATGCTGGCCGAGGGGATCAAATCGGAGGAAGAGATCGTCGAGTCGGTAAAATCGTCGCTCGGGAAACTGGGCGTGTCGGCCGAGAAGATCGCGGAGATCGAGAAGGCTCTCAAGGAGCAGGGGAGCGAGATTCGCCGTTCGATGAGCGGCAGCGCCGGCAAGGGCCGCACGATCCGCGAGCAGATCAAGGCGTTCCTTTCGAGCGACGAGGCGAAACGCGCTTTCGCGGAGAAACGCAATACGGCGCTCGAACTGGAGATCAAAGCGGCTGCTACGACGATCACCGTGGCGGCCAATACCGCGGCGGTTGCAGCGCTCAACACCGAAGTAGACCGCACTATCCATTACGCGCCGAGCGAAGACACGCGCGTCGTAGAACGGTTGTTCAAGGGCTCGACCAACTCGCCCAATATCACATGGGTGGATCGCAAGCCCGGCAACGGCGCTCCTGCATTCATCGCCGAGGGGGCCTTGAAGCCCGTTATGGACTGGTCGTATGTCCCTGAGACGTCGACGGCGAAGAAAGTGGCCGTATCGGCCAAAATCTCTTACGAGATGCGCGACGATTTCGACTATATGCAGTCGGAGATCGACAACATGCTGCGCACGTCGCTCGTTCAGGAACGCACGAAACAGCTGCTCACCGGTGACGGCACGGGCGTGAATCTCAAAGGCATCTTCACGGCTGCTGCTACCTATACGGCCACCGCGCTCGACGGGACGGTCGAAATGGCGAACAAGGCCGATGCGATCCGCGCAGCGATCCTCCAGATGCGGAACCTGAACTTCTATCCCGACGTGGTGATGCTCAACCCTTCGGATCGGGCCTCCATCGACCTGACGAAGGATTCGACGGGTCACTACATCTCGGACGAGCTGTTCCGGCTCATCCGCGGGGTGGAGATCGTGGAATCTACCTATGTCAAGGCCGGCGATTTCCTCGTTGCCGATACGAGCAAATGGAACGTTCGCCCGTACAAAGGCATTCGCGTCGAATTCGGGTGGGTCGACGACGACTTCCAAAGAATCTCTTCACGGTCATCTGCGAGGAGCGTCTGCACTCGTACTTCGCATCGGTCGATCAGGGGCGTTCGTCAAAGGCGCGTTCGCGACCATTATCGCCGCCTTGCAGAAACCGGCTGCCGAGCCTTCGAAGGTGGCAGCCTAAGTCAAACACGTTAAACGAACAAGAATATGGCAACGAAAGAAGAAAAAGACCAATGTGGACTTCAACGATCGCGTGACGGTCTACGGAACCGGCGGCCCCGGCAATACGCTGGAGAAGGGCAAAGCCTATAAGGTGCATCCCGTACATGCCAAGACGCTCATCAAGTTGGGCCGCGCCACCGAGAAACGGTGAAGTAATTTCAGGACGCAGGGGTTTGATCGCCCCTGCGCCCGCTAAATACATTTTCCATGATTATCGACAATACCTATTTCGAAAAGGATCCGATCTACATCTCCGGCATCGCCAATCGGAAGGACGACAAGCCGACGGCGCTCGCTCAGGCACTCATCGATTCGGCGAACTCCTACATCGCCATTTACGAGCCGAGATTCCTCCGCAATCTGTTGGGTGAGGCACTGGCAGAGACGGCGGAGGAGAATCCGCAGATCGTTGCGCTGCTCAGAAACGAAGCGGTCAAGACCTCGCCCATTGCGAACTATGTCTATTTCTACTGGCTGCGCACGCATACTACGGTCGGCACACCGGCCGGCGAGAAGGTGCAGCGTGGGGAATATTCGGACGAAGCGAGTCCGCGCATCCGTGCCATAGAGGTTTGGAACGATATGGTGCGCCAGTGCTGCGTCCTGCGGCCGAAGCTCGTCGAACTGGGGGCCGTGCCGGACTATTGTTCGGCAATTTTCGAACCCGCAAACTTATTCGGATTATGATCGTCAAATCGACCGACACCGTTCGGGACATCATCATCGGCAGGGCGGCATTGTTCAACCTCGAAAGCCGTAGGTTTGCAGAAGAGATCAGGAGACGGGCGGAACCGGAATGCTGCGTACTGCATCGGCGGTGGCTGCCGGACAGGCGTATTGCGGCCCGCGATCCGAAACACATGACGATGCGCGATCTGGCGGTGCTGAACGCGACGAACCGCTCCACCGATTACTTCGTCAACGTGTTGTCGCAAATGCTCGGCATCCCGAAAGAGAAGGTCGCGGATTTGCGGTTCATCCGTGCGTACCGCTACTTTCTGCACTGCATGGACACGCTCGCGGCCATCTCGAAGAGATTCGCCGATCTGAAAATCGAACCGACCGACGAGGAGCGGCAGGCGCAGATCGACCGCCCCGACCGAGGCATCGCCGCCGTGGTGCGCAAGTACGTGCAGATCATGAACGGCGCCGTATCGCTCGCGTCGGTCTGCGGCATGGAGTGGAGCGTCGTCTACGAAGCCTTCGAGTCGACGACGAACGACGTGATCGAGCAGCGCAATCTCAGCAGGATACAAACCTCTAAAATCAAAAGAAGATGACCGACAACAAGGAATACGAGTACAGGGTCGTCGGGCAGACGCCGCCGGCCCGCCGTATCGTGGGAGTGAAGATAAACTCGCTGAACGACCATATCGACAAGGCCGCCGGGGCGTGCGGCTTCGGTTCGTATATCTATGCCCGCCTTAAAGAGACGAACTACATCCTGGGAACGATCACGGGTATCCGGTCGTCGTGCGGCAATTCTTCGAGACGATCACGCCGACGGATCTCGATGGCGTCTACAAGCGCGCCTCGAAGTTCCTCTTCTGCGGCGACCTCGGCGAAGCGGAACCCGATACCGCGACGCGCAGGTCATGCCGATCGTCGAGGAGATGATCGACCGCTCGGCGGAGTTTTTCGAGGCATTGCGGGATCGAGGAGTCGAGGTGCAGGTCACGAAGATCACCCCGTTCGCCGCCCGATTCGATCAGCTGGTCTGCGGAGTCGAATGCGAGGCGACGATGACCTATTCGACCTGCAACAATGGATAGGATCGACAAGATACTGCGCTATTTCGATCCGCAGCGATTCATCGAGGTGTGCGAAGCGCGGTTCGATACGCTGCGCACGCAGGTCGTGGCGAATCTGCAAACGAAGACGGGCAGCAGCGGAAAGCGGGTCAACAGCCTCGGCGTGCCGGAATGGGCCACGGGCGCGACGGCGGCATCGCTCCAAACGCAGGTCGAACAGAACGACGACGGTTTCGAAGCGGCGTTCGTCGGCCGGCAGGGGATCGCCGGCGTCGACGGGGGACGTTCTGCGGGCGATGTGCAGGCGCAATACGCCTCCTTCGATGCTTTTCTCCTTGCGATCGAGCGATGGGCGCAGGCCAAAGAGGGGCTCTACGGCATCGAGGAGATCGACGCCTACGCCGTGGCGGCGAACGTATGGAGCAAGGGCACGGTGCTCTACCGCGAGGGCGGCGGTACGGAGATCCTGTTCGACCTGTTGCAGCCGGCCGTGGACGACATCGACCGGCAACTCTCCGAGCAGCTCGACCGCAGCGTGTTTACGATGTTGAATGAAACAATCAGTGATTATGCCTAAATATAGATTAACACCCGCCATTTCGCTGGCGAGAAACTACAATACGGTCGGAGTCAGCGAAGCGCCGACATCAATGCGGCCGTTGTCAAAGTCGGCGGCTATACGTTGGTGCGTTCGATCATCAACGGTTCGGCCGTATTCCCGATGGACGATCTGTTCGAAATCATCGCACAGGACGGGAATGCGCAAACGACGATCAGCCTCGAAGTAGACGGGCAGGCGATTGCCTCGTCGCCGCTCTATCTGCTCAAAGGGGCGTCGGCGCGCGCGATGACGAACAATGCGCAGGCCGATACCCCGATCAGCTGGCCCCAGCCGTCGAAGATCGTGGTCTTTCCGGCGTTCGATTACAGCGAGCAGATCCTCGTCAACTCCTATACGGGCGCCATGCAGGACTTCGCTTTCACCGATGCCGACAGCGGCCGGCGGGAGGTCTATTCGCGTGTCGATCCGTGTTCTCCCTTCCGATGACCTTCTTCCGCGAATTCGGAGGCGGCGAGCGGCAGTTGATCGTCTCGACGGGCGGCACGACCGGCGCCGTGAAAGCGCGCGTCTGACGGTCGTGGTGAATCCTTGCGACAGCGGATCGTTCGTGCGCTGGCGCGATGCAACGGGATTGATGCGTTACTTTCTCTGGCATCCGACCGAGCGCGTCGACGACGTATCCGAAGACAGAGACCTTCGAAACGCTCTCCGAGAAACTGACACCCGAACGCCACCGCACGATCACGGCGACCACGACCCATACGCTCCATAGCGGACTGGTCGACCGTGAACTGTTCGACCTGTGCGCATCGATTCTCTCCGGACGGGAGGTGCAGCTGTACGACGCCCGGCGGAAGGTGTGGATCGACGCCTATGTCGAAGACGGCGACATCTCGCGGACGAATGCCTGCATGCAGGACTGCGTGGTAGAACTTTCGATAAAGCACTTGACGCTATGACGAAGGAGCTCTACATAAACGGTCAGTTGTGCGATCTGGAAGATACGCCGTCGCTGATCTTCCAGTCGCCGGTCTTCAACGATCTCGACGTGATCCAGAGCAACCGCAGCGCGGAGATCAATCTGCCGCTGACGCCCCGCAACCGCAAGGCCTTCGGTCTGATCGACCGCATCGACATCTTGGACGATTCGGCGGCATACAGGAAGCATTCGGCCGCGTACTACCTCGGCGGCTTTCCGGTCTTCACGCGGGGGTATGCGATGGTTACGGACGTAACCGACACGATCAACATCACACTCGTGTGGGGCAACATCGACAACTTCCAGCCGTTGTTCGACGCTTCGCTGCGCGATCTGCGCGAGCAGATCATCGAGGTGGCAGGAGCGGATTATGTCGAGTGGAACGAGAATACGGAGTATTTGAAAACCGGCGCAACGATACCGCCGCAGGTCGCCGGATTCTTTGCAGTGGATTTCGGTGCGGCTCTTATCGAGTATGCAAAAGACTCTTCCGGTAATTGGGCCGTACCCGCAGAAGGTCGTCCATTTTGGAAATACACGCATCCGTCAATTCCCGTGATAAAAGTCCTCGAAGCAATAGAACGGTACCACGGTATTGTGATTGCAAACAAAGCCGCGTTAAGTCGTGCAAGTTACGGGCGGGATTTTATCCTGCCGCTCGTGTCGAAAAACGCAGGGCCGGATAGCTGGTACTCGGATCGGTTCGAGGCAAGTTCCGGATATTTTACGAATAGCGATGATGGGTATTATCCGCTGTTTTTTTCGACGAGGAAAATGCGACTTGGGACAAGAGGGGATCGGTATCAAGGTGAAGATAGATAGCCCAGCTTCCGATGACATCGTATTCTACAAAGAGTTCTATATTGCCAATACGAAAGTAGTAGACGTGTCTATACTTAGTTATGACGGGAGGCCTATTGTTTTTAACGGACATCGACGGGATGCGACGAAACCTGTCACATTGCGTCTTGCCGGCCGCAAAACAGATGATACAGAACAGGTGTTGCTCGAAGTGTCCGACATTGGGGAATTCGGTAGTATTACCCGCTTTTCACTCAGCGACATTTTCGATAAAAAAGAGGTAAACGTCGAGGAATACAATGTGGTCTGGTGGAGTTTGGAAAATTTCGTTACGAACGGCGGCAACAAAACCTACGTGTCGGCCCGATTCATCATCACGCCCCATTTCGACGATATATCGTTTCCCTCTCCGTTTCCGATTGCCGAGAACCTGCCGGATATGACGCACGCGGAGATCCTGTCGGCATTGATGACAATGGCCGGACTTTTCGCCTATCCGGACAGTTCGGATAACAATACGATCCGCATGATGTCGCCCGATCAGTTCTATAATTCGACGGACACGATCGACTACGACTACCGCATCGTCGATTCGGGAGACGACCGGACGCCGAACACGCAAACCGACAGACGAATCGTCGACAGTCATCTCGACGCAACGATTCAGGATTGGAGCCGCAAAGTGATTCTGAACGATCGGGGCGAAATCTGGCGGCCGGAGGGAACGGAGTTCACGATGGGGATTATGCCCAGACCAACACGCTCGACTACGACAACGACGAGGACGCCGAGATGTTGAACACACAAGGCATCATCTCCATCGACAACGAGAACATTGAGCGGGAGAACGAATTGGTATCGTTGGATTTCTCGGCTTCGACCAATCGTTTCTACAACAATCCGAACAGCATCCACGACACGACGACATTTGCCGTAGTTCCATGCTACGATGTCAAAAGGATAAAGACGGGAATACCACCGATGTAACCTATAACGAACCATCGGCCCGCATCCTCACCCTGACGGACAGAACCTCCGACGGAATAGCGCATTTTTGGTATGGCGAATTCCCCGCACGATGTATTTCGGCGGGTCGGAGGGTATCGTGGCGCAACGGTATGCAGCCTACCAGCGGATCCTGAAAAAGTTCCGCATGATTACGGTCTACGTCAAACTGACCGTGGCCGACATCTGCAATCTCGACTATACGCGGCGGGTTTACCTCGATGTATACGGATGCTATTTCGCCATCTACTCCGTCACGACCGGTGAGGACGGTATATGCGAGTGCAAATTGATCAAGCTGTAAAAAATAGAATAGCGATGATTAAAATACCGATAAGAGCAATCAAAATGCCTACTATGGAGCCGCTGGAGTTGTTTTCACTTAAAATGGTAGTAACGTAGTCTTCATATGACATCAAACATCCCTTTGCATATGTCCACCTAACAAGATTACCTTGTGTGCACACATATTTATGGTCGGGCGTGATTTCCTTGATGCGCATCTGTTGCCACGTAGCCGTATGAACAACAAGAGTTCCCACGGGCCATTCCCCGACAACTTTTTGTTCGGTTTTTTGTTCGGACGATGTTTGCTCTAAATCATGAGAACTCATTGCAGCGGTAGCTTTTTGAGTTGAAAGATTAGATAGTAAACCCTTGATTTGACCTACATCGTTCGTCATTCCCCAGAGTTTGAAGAAAAAAGAACGATTTGCAGAATGCCGAATACCAGCATTACGATTCCGATGATTGCATAGATGCCTGTCATGATGATTGAGATTTGGTTAAGAACAAAGATATGAAAAATAAAACAACTTATCAAAATGGAAAACATTGATAAAATTATCAATATCCGCGTAAAATACTCGGATTTGATCAAGGGAATGTCGAATCGGCTAAACGTATCGATACGCTCAACGACCGTATCTCCGAATTGAAGTCCGGTTTGAAGGGACTTAAAGCCGCACGCAAAGCCGGAACGATCGACAAGGAGGCCTATAATGAACAGGTAGCCCAAACGACGCAAGAGTTGGTTGCGAACAGGGAAGAGGTAAAGGCGCTCCAATCGGCGATGCGATTATACTCGCACGAGATTCAGGACAATATCAAAGAGGAGAAGAATCTCGAAGGTTCGGTAAATGGATTACGTGCATCCATTCGTAACCTTACGGCGGAATACAATGCACTGTCGGCCGCCGATCGAGAGGGTTCCGTAGGCAATGGGATAGCGGAGCGAATATCCAAGATGCAGGCGCAAGTCAGTGCGGCCGAACAGCGGCTGGGGAATTTCCGTTCGAATGTGGGTAATTACCAGTCGGCATTCAACGGGCTGAATGTATCGGTGTCGCAGATCGTCCGCGAGTTGCCGTCGGCCACAATGGGAGCGAATATGTTTTTCCTCGCCATCTCGAACAATATCCCGATGCTTGTCGACGAGATCAACAAACTTCGTGCGGCCAATAAATTGGCCATGAAGGAGGGCAAGCAGGGAGTACCGATCCTCAAACAGCTGGGAGCTGCTGTGTTCAGCTGGAACAGCCTTATATCCGTCGGCATTACCTTGCTCACGGTATATGGGAAAAGGATATTGTCAGCTGGATCGGGAATCTGTTCAAGGGGCGAGAGGCCGCCATGACAATGGCGGAAGCCCAGGCAGAGGTGAATAAGCAAATGGCAGAATCTTCCGGCAGTTATGGCGATCAGGTTGCCCAACTCAGGGCCTTGCAGCTGCAATGGAATCAATTGGGAGATGATCTCAAAGCAAAAACAGAGTTTGTCAAAAACAACCGAGAGGCGTTCGATAAGTTGGGAGTAGCTATAACAACGGTTGCGGACGCCGATAATCTGTTTATTCAGAATACGGATGCGTTTATCGAAGCAATGAATCTGCGCGCGCAAGCTAATGCTGCGAACGAACTGGCAACTCAAAAGTACAAAGATGCGTTGATTGCCCGACAAGAAGCGGAAGACAAGATAAAAAAGAGGTACAGTTGAAAAGGTCTACGCGGGACCTGGTTTGCGCGGAGGTGCCAATTTTACATATCGTCGTAGAGCATATACCGAAGACGAGAAGAAGGAAATATTAGCCGAGGTCGAAGCCCTCGAAGCGGAAGCATCGGCATTCACGCAATTGACTGTCGCACGAAATGCAGATGCAAAATCAATCCTCGACAGAGCGGGAATAAAAGAATCTGAGAAAAGTTCAAAATCGGCGAACGACGACCCGTATGCCGATGAATCCGGCGTAAAAAAGCAGAACGAATGATGGAGGGGTATTATGTCCGCAGCAAACAGGAACTTCAAAAATGGGTTGACGAGCAACGGGAAATCATTCGTAAGATGGGTATTGACGTGACGGGTGATTTCGAAAAAATCCTGTCGCAGATGGACAAGGATGTATCGGCCGAGTTCATATCCCAATATAATCAGAAACAGTCCGAATACCGGAATCGGATTCTGAATGCGCAGGCCACAGGCGGAGATGAGGCCGCGCAGAATGAAACCGTTGCCATTCTTCGGGAACAGTTGGCCGAATTCGATTCGTATGCCGCAGCGTACCGAGCAATGGGGGATTCGGCTATCGAAATAGACAACCGCCGGCTTGAAATGCTCATTCGCCTGCATGACGAAATGAATAAAGGAGCCCAAAAAGAGGCGCAGAGCATGCAAATGAGTTTCCAAATAGCCAGCGATCTCGCGGGAGCACTGGCCGGTTTGGCGGAAGAGGCCGGTGCAGGTGCGCCGGTTGTTGCAGTGTTAGGTATGGCCCAAGCTATCGCGTCAATGGGTGCAGCGTTGAGTAAGGCGTTCTCCACTGGCAATATTTGGGAGGGGCATCGCAGCTTCCATTACTGCTATTGCGACCATTACGAGCGTTATATCTCAGATGAAATCGTTGAATAGTACTGCGGCCGAGGAGGGCGCGAAATACCACTATGCCCGCGGCGGTCTTGTGACCGGCCCCGGCACGGGTACGAGCGACAGCATCCCTGCGCGGCTGTCCAACGGCGAGGCCGTGATGACGGCCCGTGCGGTCGTGGATTGGGGGCCGGTGCTCTCGATGATGAACGTGTCGAGCGGCGGCAACGCCATTCCGACGCGGCATCTTCCGGAGAAGAGTTCGGGGATGCGTCAGATGGAACAGATGTTCGAGCGCGTGATGCGCCGGCTTCCGAACCCTGTCGTGACGGTCAGGGATATAAACAACGGTCAGCGGCGGGTCAAGGTGCAGGATGAGACGGCGCGCTACGCCGGACGCAAAAGGTAAAAAACAGCGAAAAGTTCGGAGGAACCCTTCCTGCGTATCCTATATTTGCTTCAAACACGAATTAACCCTTTTATAATAAATTAAAAAAAACAATGGCAGAATGTATCAATGATCTGGCAGGCGATATCCTGCAAGATTGCAACACGGTCTATGGGGTGGGCGTCGAGAAGATTGCCTATCTTATCAAGAAGTCCGATCTGGACGAATCGGCGACGACCTACACCAAACCGAAGATCACCAAGATCGCACTCAAATCCGGCAAGAGGGCCTATCGGTTCTCGATTCCCTCCAAAACGCCCTACAACGGGCTGATCTACGAGGATCAGAACGCCGAAATCGGCATCGCCATCAACAAGACGCTGCCGCTGCGTATGCTGGCCGACAGCCCCGCGAACTCGCAGAACATTGAGGCGTTCAAGAACGAGGACTGGGTCGCTGTCTACGAGAACAAGGCGAAGGGTGCGGACGGCAGCCAGGCGTTCTGTGTGATCGGCTACGAACAGGGCGCATCGATGCAGAACGCGACGCTCGACAAGTACGGCGACGGCTACAACGGAGGTTGGGGCGGCGACCTGATCGAGCAGAACGCACCGACGCCGCAGATCTTCTTCGACGCCGGCGGTATCGACGCTTCTCGCGCCGCGCTGGAAGCATTGTTATGTACTCCGGCCGAGTAGGGGGTATGCAACCGTTGGACTGGTACATGGAGAGGTGCGCATCGGGCACCTCTCTGTGCATGGAAGAGAAGAAGCGGATCGAATCGGATTATCGGGAAGTGTTCGGGCGTCCGATGCTTTCCGATTTCAGCGGCCGGTGTCCCAACCGGTTCCGTGATGCGGCCGCGATGATCGCCTCCTATTTGCGGAAGGAGCAGAAAGGCGCAAACGGCGGTTACATGCTCAAATCCGGCATCGTGATCCGCTATCGCGGAAAACTCTACACACACTTGAATCTGACGGCCGCAGCGGCTCGGCATCATCTCAGACAACATCCGTCCAACGTACACGATTTCCTGCGTCTGGGCGATCTACCCAAAACCGAATGACACTATGGCAAATTATAAGATCAAAGACTTACAGCAAGCTCAGACCCTGAACGGTGCGGTTGCGTTGGAGATTCAGGACGGGGATAGCACATCCACCTTCGCCACGCTCGACCAGATCGCCGAGTTTCTGGGGAACACAACCCCTGTGGTGTTGTTGACCAAAGCTGGCCCCATAGACGACAGCTATCTGCCCGATATGTCTGCCTCTGAAATCGCGGCAGCATACGATCGGATCGTTGCGGATCCGATTCACACGGTACCTGTTGTCAGGATTCCCGATAACGGAGGACAATACCTCGTACCGTCAGGATATGGAGTGCATGCCGATACGAAGGCCGTCATCGGATATTATGCATCGCAGACATACGTGCTCCCGTCCAGTCTTACGTTGACATCGGAAACATTTACCTTATTGAGACTGCCGTATACGGCATCATCGATGGAGTGGGCCGATCTGCTCAACAACACGGCCCTTCCCTCCGGTTATCTCGGCATCGATAGCGACAGTACGAGCGAAGAGATCAGTGCGGCCGTCGGGGGTGTAGATGCATTCAGAAAGTTATGCTCGAAGTTGCTCAGGCGAAACTGTATCGTCGTTGTGTCGACCGATCCCGCTGCGGCGAACAGGAATGCATCTATTCCTGTGATAGTAGATGTAAATAGGAGTGTTGGTCTGCCACTGAAAATAACACTCGAAATCGAATATATATCTTCGGGGAAATACATTGCATTGACCATTACAGAGTCAGGAGGCACCTTTTCGGCGATGCGTACCTCTGTGTCCGTATCGGATATTCCCGATGCACTCGCCGGCAAAGCCGACCTCGACTCCGCGACGGGATATATCAAATCGTCGCAGATAGCCCCTTTGCAGGGGCGTCAGACGGGAGTAAATACCTCGGATGGATATTTTTCGTCAGACGCTCCGGCATTGTTGTTCGAAGGGGATCGGACACATGAAATATGTTTCACGACAGGAGATGACGTAACTACGGATCAAAGGCTATTTACGACTGCAAGGGGCTCCCAAAGCAACGTTCAACTGTTCGTCTCTAATGGATCGATGTATGCGTACATAGGGTCACAGTTAATGAATGCGGGTCGGGTGTCTCCTGAAACATCATACCATGTGCTACTTTCGGTGGATGTTGCGAATACAACGGGGAAAGTATATGTAAATGGAGTCCTGACAACTCAGACATCTGTTTTTCCCAATTATCAAAATGCGAATGTGTATATCGTCGGCCGGCTTACCTCGGCTTACATTTTCAAAGGAATTGTCCGTTTTCATCGCATCTTCAATTACGCCCTTACGGCCTCGGAGGTCGCTACGCTGTGGAACGGCGGCGAGCCCGAACGGTATATGCTGCCTCTGTCGGGTGAGATGCGCACCGGACTTGTCGCCGAATACATCGCCGCCGGTTTGTTGGCAGACAAGTGGCGCGACACGTCGGGCGCGGGCCTCGATCTGCCGTATGTTCCGACCGCAACGGGCGGCACGGCAGAACTGTCGTATCAAAGTGTCCCGAATCAAGGCGAAATAGTCATAGACAGCGGTATATTCTTTACCGATATTGCCGAAGGAACAGCCAATAAACGGATCGACGTACCGAGAGGATATATGTGGCTCTGGCCGTGGCCGTTTATAATTACAATGCGTCTGCATTGACAAATGTCATCGTGCAAAACTGGACGGATGAACGGGCGTTCATATACGGCGCGACGGTCTATAACGCACGAGCCGTGTATTCAGTCTCTGCCGCCGGTAACAAATCCATATATAATGGGACAGGTATTACGATAGACCCTACTGTCCAATATCTTAAAGTTATGGCGACAGGAAATACAACGTCCGGAGGTATGCGAGTAAGAGTAATATGTAAATATTTAGGGGCATGAGAAAGAAGATCGATTTCCGCCTTATAGCGAGGCGGAAGCGATGCAAATCGTGGAGGACGGCAGCGTCCTGTGCAACCTGTACGGGGGAAAGATTACCGATGAACGGGGATTGGAAAAATGGAACTACACGGATTCCGGCATTCTGTTTCCGCCCGATTCGGAAATTCTGTCGCTGACAGACGACGAACGCCGGCAGATAGAAGAGGAGTACAACCGTAACGAACTGACCCTCGCCGAGCTCGAAGCCGAGCGGGTGGCGCAGCGCGAAGAGGTGGAATCACTGCATGTACACGACGCCTAACCTTTGAAATCGCTATGGAATACCTCCCCGCAATCATCAGTGCCCTCGGAACTATTATCGCTGCGTGGTTCGCCTATAACCAGTACAGCAAAAACAAGCTGACCGACCTGAAAATCGAGAAGTTCAAAAAGGACGAAGAGACGAAAAGTATCCGTCGGGCCGACAATTCGTCTATCGTATACGGTGAGTTGTGGAGCGTTCTGCACGAGCTGGATGCCGATCGGGTCTATATCGTACAGCCGCATCCGCTCGGCAACGAAAGCCTGCTGTCCGTCTATTACGAGGTCAAGCGCAAAGGGGTGGAACCGATGAAACCGCACATGCAGGGCCTTCCGATTTCGGAGGTGCCGAAGTTCAGCAGCGATCTGGTGAAGAACCTCTTCCTCTACATCACGGACATCGACGAGCAGGTGAACGACAAATATGCGAAGTCCATCCTTTCGAGTTACGGATGTCGGGCGGCCATCATCAAACGGCTCAACGACAACCGCCACGACTGGATAGGCAGCATCTTCTGCGAGTTCACCCGCCCGCTGTCCGTATCGGAGGAGAATGCGCGGGAGATCATGCACACGGCGGCCATGAACATCCAATACCTGCTGCCCGAGTATCGATAACATATATTGTTTTAACCTTAGTACTGTAAAACCATGAAAAAGCAAGTCAAAATCGCGCTCTGCGTGTCGGCCGCCGTCATTGCGCTGGTCGTTCTGTTCAATCTCCTGCCGAGCGGCATCCGCACCACGGCGACGCTCTGCGCAGGATTCGGGGCGGCCGCAGGAGCCGCCGCAGGCTGGCAGGCAAAGATGTGGTATGACCGAATGAAAGGATAGGTATGGCAACGTATTTCACCCTTTCCGAATTGCTGCGTTCCGATACGGCCGCAGCGCGCAGCATCGACAACGCGCCGTCGCACGACGTCATTCGCCGGCTCAATGCGCTGATGGACGAATGCCTCGATCCCGTGCGCGAACTTTGGGGCAAGCCGATCGGCGTGAACAGCGGCTACCGATCGCCGGCGCTCAACGCAGCCGTCGGCGGAGCTGCGGCAAGTCAGCACATGAAGGGCGAAGCGGCCGACATCACCACCGGCAGCGTCGCGGATAATCTGCGGCTGTTCGAACGCATCGCAGCCAGCGCGATCCCCTTCGACCAGCTCATCGACGAGAATCGGGGCCGCTGGATCCATATTTCATACCGTGCCGACGGAAGAACCGAAGGCAGGTGTTGCATCTGTGAGACGACTGCTCGCATACTTGTTGGCCGTGCTCATCGTCGGTTCACTGTTTTTCGGCTGGGGCTACCGCCGCGGGGCGGCTTCCGTCGAAATGCGCGACAGCACCGTTACCCGATGGGTGCCGTGGCCGGTTCCCGTGTACGACACCATTCGGGAATCTTATCCGGTCGCGGTGCGCGAACCGGCCGATACGGTGTGGAAATACATGAGTGTAGATACAGCCGCAATCATCGCCGACTATCTGCTCGAACGGGATTACCGGCTGGATTTCTCCGCCGATTCGACCGGAACATTCCTTGTTGATGCGACCGTAGGAGAAAACCGGCTGTTGCGGGCTTCGGCCGTAGTAAAGCCGGTTTTCCGTGAGATTACGGTTACAAAACTGCATACTGAGGTGCGGCCGCCGCGCTGGGAAATGGGGCTCGCCCTCGGAATCGATCCATACAACCAGTGGGCGGGCATCTACGGACGCTATACGAGAGGCCGATGGAGCGGTGAGGTCATAGTAGGGTATGATCCGATCCGGGAAAAACAATATGTCGGCACGAAAATAGGATGGGCCGTGTTCCGATAACTCGTTGCCGGAATTATTTCCCGATTCCGCTCCAATCGAAAAGATTCATTACGGCTTTGTTGGCGTCGAAAATGACACGCCAGTTTTTCACGAGGTAAATATCGGTGACTTTCATGGATGTGTCAACGTGATTCAACGCTTCATGAATCACGTATTTGTCCAGTCCGGCTCCGCCCTCCTCTCGGGGAGTCCGCGCTATGGTTGCCCAGGAGTGCCGCGCAGCGTAGAACGTCAGGCCATCGACGCCTATCGCCTCGCCGACATCTTTCAGGCCTTTGTTGATCGCTTTGTTGAATGACACGCGATCTTTGTAGCGGAGGTAGAAGTGAAGCAGCCGTTTCCCCGTCTTATCCGAATAGCGAGCGATCAAAGGGCTGACGCACGGCTCTATCCGAACGTGTATTTCTGCACGGTCCGTGCGGCGGGATGCGGTTTTTGCCGGAAATACACGATTTCGTCCTTCCTGGCCGGCGGGCAGGTCAGCAGATCGGCGCTGTTCATCCCCATCAGTGCGAACGACAGGAGGAAGCAATCCCGCGCCATCCGAGCGCGTTCGTTGGCGAGTGGCGGCAAGTCGATTATCTGCTGTATCGACTCCGCGGAGATGGCTCGTTTGGCCGTCGGCGCGGGTGTTTCGAGGCGCAAGTTTCTGAAAGGGTTGCCCAGAATATTCATTTGTCCGAGTTCTTCATCGTTGAACTCTTCCTTCGCGCGGTTATAGATGGTTTTGATGCGCGAAATATACAGAGACAGTGCCCTGTTGCCCTTGTTTTTGGTTGCAGTTTCACCTTTCTGCTTTCGGTTGGCGCCTCGTTGCGAAGGCTCCGATTCGATGAATTGCACGAATCCTTTGATGAACGGTGCCGTGATCTCGCCGATGTCGAGCGTATCGCGGCCAATGTATCGTCTCAGCGCGTTGAGGGCTGTCATGTAAATCGATGCCGTACCGGAATTCATCCGCGCCGCTTCCTGCCTCATATACGCTATGAAATCGAGCCGGAATCGCTCTCCGCCTTTCAATCCTGATTTGATGCGTGCGACGAGTTCGTCGATCTCCATTTCCTCGACGGCGTATCCCATGTCGTTGCAGAGGTCGATGCAATCTTCGACCAGTTCGCGGCATTTGCGGCTGAGTTTTTCATCCTTGATTTTCAATCCCCGCGTCAGATCATCGGGCAGTGCATAGAGCGTCGTGCTTATCCAGCGGCTTTTTCGGTGGTGGGTTATGCGCAGCTTGATATTGTAAGTACCGTCTGCGCGTCGCTGGTGGGCAAAGATACAGGTTCGGAAGGTCGCCATAGCTGAACAACATTAGAACAACAATTGCAGACAAATATATACAGAAAGTGTCAAAAGTAAGCGATTTTGATGTGTAAATATTTGTTGTAAAGAAACCGATAAGACGACAAAAACCGCCTCTCAATACTTTGAGAGGCGGTTTTTCTTTCGTGATTCCGTTGGGATTCGAACCCAAGACCCACAGCTTAGAAGGCTGTTGCTCTATCCAACTGAGCTACGGAACCGTCCGTCCGTATCGGATGCAGTACGTTTTGCGGCACAAAAGTAATATAAATACACAGACTTTCCAAACCCATCCGACGGAGAATCGCGGCGGCGGGGTGTGGTAATGGGAGGGCGGATCGCGACGGCGCGAAGCGGCGTCTGCCGCAGTGCAGGTCGGGACGTCTGCCGGAACGGGCCTCAGCGTGCGTCGACCGCCGCCCGCAGTCGTTCGAGCGCTTCGGCGAGCCGGATGCGCGGCAGCCCGACGTTCAGCCGCATGTGTCCTTCGCCGCCGGGGCCGAACATCTCGCCGTCGTTGAGCGCCAGTCCGGCGCGTGCGACGAAGAGGTCGACGAGCGCATCGTGGGCCAGCCCCAGTTCCCGGCAGTCGAGCCAGACGAGGAACGACGCTTCGGGGCGGATCGCCCGGATGCGGGAACGTATCGCCGCAGGAAGTCGTCGGTGAAGTCGACGTTCGCCTCGACGTACCGCAGCATCTGCCGCCTCCATGCGTCGCCTTCGGGCGTGAAAGCCGCCCGGGTAGCGACGACCGAGAGCAGGGGCGCCTCGTGGAACTCACCCGCTTCGAGCCAGCCGAAAAAGCGGCGGCGCAGCGCCTCGTCGGGGACGATCGCGTAGGAACTGACCACGCCGGCGATGTTGAAGGTCTTGGTCGGGGCGCCGAAGGTGACGCTGCAATGCGCCGCCGCGTCGCTGACCGATGCGAAGGGGCGGTGACGATGCCCGTAGAGCGCCATGTCGCAGTGGATCTCGTCCGAGACGACCACGATGCCGCGGCGGTCGCAGATCGCGGCCAGCCGGCGCAGCGTCTCCTCCGGCCAGACGATGCCCGCGGGATTGTGCGGGTTGGAGAGTAGCAGCAGCCGGCAGTCGTCGTCCAGAAGGGCTTCGAGCTGCTCGAAGTCCATTTCGTAGCGGTCGCCCGTGCGCCGCAGCGGGTTGCAGACCACGCGGCGTCCCATCTGTTCGGGGACCAGCCGGAAGGGGTGGTAAACGGGCGGCTGGATGACCACCTTGTCGCCCGGACGGGTAAGTGCCAGCACCGCCATGCCGATACCCTTGACGATGCCGGGAATGAAGCGCATCCACGCCGGATCGGGACGCCAGCCGTGGCGGGCTTCGATCCACACGGCGATCTGCGGCCAGTAGTCGTCGGGCAGTTGCGTATAGCCCAGCACGGGATGGTCGAGCCGCCGCCGGAGGGCGTCGAGGATGAAATCTGGCGTTGCGAAGTCCATGTCCGCCACCCACAGGGGCAGCAGCTCCTTGCTGCCGAACACGTCGGTCAGCGTGTCGTACTTTACGGCGTTCGTGCCGTGCCGGTCGACGATCCGGTCGAAATCATAGGTTTTCATCGATGTCGTGCGACGGGCGTCTACCGTCTCTTTTGAAATAGTCGTTGTAGATCTTGATCCCGAAGACGATCGAACTCATGATCGTCGTGAGGAGGTTGGTGACGAACAGGGGAATGTTGCCTGTCAGGATGCCCTGCACGGCGAAGCAGGCCGAGCCGAACCCCATCATCAGGAAGGTGCCCGTGGCGATGTCGTCGGTGGAGCGGGTGCGAACGGTACGCACGGTCTGGGGCAGGTACCCGAAGACCATAGCGATGGCGGCGATCGAGCCGATAATATCCGATGGATGCATAGTGCGCTTCTTTTTGCAAATATAGCGAAAATCCCTATATTTGTATCGGTGGATCATCCCCCGTTTTAAAGATCGAAAACATGAACGGTTCGAAAAACAAATTTATGGAGCTGGCGATCGCGCTCTCCGAGAAGAGCGTTGCCGAGGGCGGCGGCCCGTTCAGGGGCCGTCGTCGTGCGTCGCGGCGAGGTGGTGGCCACGGGGACGAACTCCGTCACGCTGCTCAACGATCCCACGGCGCATGCCGAGGTTTCGGCCATTCGCGCCGCCTGCGCCGCGGTGAAGGATTTCAAGCTGGAGGAGTGCGAAATCTATTCCTCCTGCGAACCGTGCCCGATGTGCCTGAGCGCGATCTACTGGGCCGGCATCCGCAAGATCTATTTCGCCAATACGCGCGAGGACGCCAAGCGGATCGGCTTCGACGATTCGTTTATCTACGACCAGATCCCGCTCGCCCCGTCGCGGCGGACGGTTCCCTCCGAGGAGATGATGCGCGCCGAGGCGTTGCAGGCCTTCCGGCTGTGGGAGCGGAAGGAGGACAAGGTCGAGTACTGAACCTGCGACGGCTGCCGGTGCACGGAGTCGGTCTCCGGCACGCAGGAGCGAACGGTGTACGGCCGTCCGCAGAGGTGGTGGGCGTGCGTGCGGCCGTCGGGACTGCGGCTCGGAACACGCTTGCGGAGGTGTCGTTTAGGGGGCTCCGGTCGGCGGCGTTTTTGGCCGGCGGAAATTTGGCCGCGTGGAAAATTCTTGCTATCTTTGCCCCGCTGCAAAGTCCGCGAGGGTTTTGCGCTTTTGATAACTGATTAACAATTAAATTTTTACAAGCAAATGGCTGTTAAAATTCGTTTGGCACGTCACGGAAAGAAAGCTGCGCCTTTCTATCATATCGTTGCCGCAGATAGCAGAGCGCCACGTGATGGCAAATTCATCGAGAAATTGGGTACCTACAACCCGATTACGAATCCTGCTACGATCGAGCTCAATTTCGAACGGGCTCTGGATTGGTTGATGAAAGGCGCGCAACCCACGGACACCTGCCGTGCGATTCTTTCGTACAAGGGCGTACTCTACAAGAAGCACCTGCTGGGCGGTGTAGCCAAGGGCGCTTTCTCGGAGTCGGATGCCGAGGCCAAGTTCAACAAGTGGATGGAGGAGAAGCTGGGCAAGATCGCTTCGAAGGAGTCGAAGCTCGCCACCGACGCCAAGGCTGCCGAGAAGGCACGTCTGGCTGCCGAGGCCAAGGTGAAGGAGGAGCGTGCGAAGGCGATCGCCGAGAAGAAGGCTGCCGAAGCCGCTGCCGCCGCTGAGGCCGAAGGGGCTGCCGCCGAGGGCGAAGCCGCCGAAGCGCCTGCCGAGGGCGAGGCTGCCGCAGAATAAGGCTTTTCGATTATTGGATAGGGAATTCCCTCTGATACCCTGCGAGGGTGTCGGAGGGAATTTTCGTGACGGAGCATACGAGGTCGGGCGGGGGCTTCCGGTCGGCAGCATGGCTGTCGGGTCCGTTCGGACGGAGGCCGCATCGATCATCGATTGCTGAAATTTAATTCCGGATCGTTATGTTGTTACCTGTTGCCAAAGTGACCAAATTGTTCGGCGCCGAACGGGGCGGAGGCGTCGTCGTGGCGCTCTATGCGGAGTTTCCGGAGGATTTCGCGCCGGAGTCGGAGCCGTTGTTCGTGCGCATCGATTCGCTCGACGTGCCGCTGTGGTGCGAGCGGTTCGAGCGTCGCGGAGCCGCGGGCGCGCTGGCGGAGTTCGCCGACTGGGATACGGCGCGGCGAGCCTCCGAACTGGTGGGGCGCGAACTCTTCGTCGAGGCCGACGAGGAGCGTTCCGACGATGAGTTCTATATGGAGGATCTGATCGGATTCGCCGCCGACGTGGACGGCCGGCAGGGCGAGGTGACGGACTATTACGACAGCGAGGCCAATCCGCTGTTGGGCGTGACGATCGACGGGCGCGAATACCTCGTGCCGGCCGTCGGGGAGTTCATTGCGGAGATCGATTTCGAGGGCCGGCGCCTGCGGATGACGCTGCCCGAGGGGCTGCTGTCGCTGAACGACTGAAAAATTCGAAGTGAAGACCATGCAGCGCGTTGTCATAGGACTTTCGGGGGGCGTCGACTCCTCGGTGGCGGCTTACCTGCTCAAAGAGCAGGGCTACGAGGTGGTGGGCCTCTTCATGATTAACTGGCACGATACGACGGGTACGCTCGAAGGCGACTGCCCGTGGCACGACGACCGCGTGTTCGCCGAGCTGGTCGCCAGGCGGCTCGACATTCCCTTCCACGTCGTCGACCTCTCGGAGGAGTACCGGCGGCGGGTGGTCGATTACATGTTCGCCGAGTACGAACGGGGACGCACGCCCAATCCCGACGTGCTGTGCAACCGCGAGATCAAGTTCGACGTTTTCCTGAAAGAGGCGTTGCGGCTGGGGGCCGATTTCGTGGCGACGGGACACTATTGCCGGCGGGAGTGCGTCGCGGCGGCCGACGGCACGGAGCATTACCGCCTGCTGGCGGGCGTCGACGGCAACAAGGATCAGAGCTATTTCCTCTGCCAGTTGTCGCAGGAGCAGCTGTCGCGGGCGCTTTTCCCCGTCGGGGGCTTACCAAGCCCGAAGTGCGGCGCATCGCCGAAGAGCAGCACCTGGCTACGGCCCGGCGCAAGGATTCGCAGGGCATCTGCTTCGTCGGCAAGGTCGACCTGCCGGTTTTTCTGCAACAGAAGCTCGCGGCCAAACGGGGCAACGTCCACGAGATCCGGGCTGACTGGCCGAAATACGCCCGCACAGCGGCTCCCGACGACCTTCCGGCATTGGCCGAGCCGTGGCGCTACACCGTGCGCGACGGCAAGAAGATCGGCGAGCACAACGGGGCCCATTTCTATACGATCGGCCAGCGCAAGGGGCTGGGGATCGGCGGCCGCCGCGAGTCGCTCTTCGTGCTGGCCACCGACGTCGGGCAGAACGTGATCTATGTCGGCGAAGGCGACGCGCACCCGGGGCTCTACCGCAAGGCGCTCTTCATGAAGGCCGGCGACCTGCACTGGATCGACCCCGCCGAGCGGATGCGGGCGGGGCAGCGGCGGCGTTTCCGAGTGCGTATCCGTTACCGCCAGCCGTTGCAGGGCGCCGAACTCGTCGTGTGCGACGAGGGCGGGTATCTGCTTTCGACGAGCCCCAGCGGGGCGTCACGCCCGGCCAGTTCGCCGTCTGGTACGACAGGGGAGACGCTGGTTGGTTCGGGGGTGATCGACCGGTAGCGGCCGAACGGAACGAGGGCCGGCAACCGATGTTGCCGGCCCTCGCTGTGCGTGTGCATACGGATGATCACTCTGTCCGTTGCCCGATGTAGAAGACATAGCCGTAACGACGGCCGTAGCGACGGTACTGCTCGATCTCCTCTTCCAATCGTTCGACGAAATGTCGGGCGAGAGGGGCGTCGTCGTAGGTTGCGAGAAATTCCCGTGCGCGGGCGGCTGCCGGTTCGTAGTAGTTTTTCGTCCAGCAGGAATCGGGCAGGATGAAGTGGGCGACGGGACGGTATCCGGCCCGTTCCATGCAGCGGATTTTGCCCGAAATGTCGTCGATTTCAGGGAAGTTGTCGCGGAAGAATCCCATTTCGTCGGGCCGTGCGGACGATAGCCACGAACACTCCGTGACGGCGATGAACCCGTCGGGTTTGAGGAACCGCCGCCACTGGGTCAGCCCCTTCTCGAAGCCGATGTTGTAAATGGAACCTTCGGCCCACAGCAGGTCGAACGACGCCTCGGCGAAGGGCAGCGACAGCATCGAGGCGACGATGCCCGTGACTTGCTCCGTCCGGCCTTCGGTCTCCATTCGCCGGTGCAATCCCTCGATCATTTCGGGCAGCAGGTCGACGGCCGTGACGGGGCCGTCGAGCGCCGATGCGAGCACCGCCGTCTGGCGTCCGGTGCCGCAGCCGATGTCGGCTATACGGGGACGGGGCGGCAGTCCGTCGATGAAGCTCAGCGCGCGGCGTGTCTGGGCGTCGTCGCCCGGGCCTTGCCGGTCGAGACCGGCGAAAAACGCTGCGATGATTCGGTAGTCGAAGTCGGAGATCAGGTTATACTCTTTACTCATTGTCGTTGTTTGTATTTGTGCATCTGCGGGGAGCCGCCGAGCGGATCCTTCGGATGCGAATGAATGGATAACATGAAAAATCTCCCTGGACGCAATGTCCGGGAACCCGATGTGTCGGAATCCGCGACGGTGGGCGGATTCCTATGAAACCGAATCCGGTTTGAAAAACGTGTCGTACATCCGGCGTGTTTATTTGCGTCAAAGATAGGTTTAATTTCCGGAACGGCAAATCGTGCGGGGATATTTGTCGGGCCGATGTCCGGCGTTCGCCTCCGTTGCCGCGTGCGGAGGGCGGTGCGGCCGCGGTCGGACACGAAAGCCGGCGCGATTTTTTTGAGCCGTCGCTTGCGGGATTCCCGTTTTTACAATCTTTACCTACGCTAAATCGTCGAACGTGCCGAAGTTACGGATCATAGTGGGATGTATGGCGGGTTTCTGCCTGCTGGCCGCAGGGCTTCGGGTTCGCGCGCAGCCGCCGCACGGCGTGGCCTTTTACGATGCGGACTGCCTCTACGACACGGTGCCGTCGCCGTTCGGCAACGATACGCGCTATCTGCCGCAGGGAGAGATGCGCTGGACGGGCGAACGCTACCGTCGCAAAGTGATGCAGACGGCCGCCGTGATTGACTCGCTGGGACTGCCGCTCGTCGGGTTGTACGGCGTCGAGAACGAATCGGTGGTGCGCGACGTGGCGGCGGCTTGCAAGGGGCGACTACGCTTACCTGTTTCGCACGACCGACAGCTACAACGGACTGGATTTCGCCCTGTTTTACTTCGGCGACCGCTTCTTCCCGGACAGGGTGGAGGCGGGCCATTTCTGGATGACGGCGGCGGGCGAACTGCGCGGAGCAGGGCGCGTGTGTCTGCTGATGAGCGCCAGCGACCGCTATATCGGCTACAAGATCGAGGAGCACCGCCGGCAGCATCCCGACGAACGGCTGCTGGTCGCGGGGCGCACGGCGGGTGCCGAGCCGCAGCGCTGCGGACTGTCGGAACCCCTTGCGGCGGCACGCCGTGCCGGACGGGGTACGCGCCGTGCGGGGAATCGCTGGGAAATGCGCAGCAACGTGTTGATCGATACGGCGTTCCGTGTAGTTCGCGGCGATGTGTACGCCCGCCGTTGGCTGTTCGACCCGTCGGGCGAAGCGCCGTGGGCGACCTATACCCGCCGGCGGTATGGGGCGGGCCGGGCGCTAATTTGCCGGTATTCTGTTATTTCCGGTGAAAATCTTTGGCCCGTCACGAAAAAAATATTATATTCGCACTCCCTTTGTAGGAAGAAGTTAAAAATAACAACGAATAAACTTTAAGATAGTTAAATTTTTTTTAGGAATTATGGCAGATGTAAAACGTGTTTATACCTTCGGCAACAAGGCCGCCGAGGGAAATGGCAAGATGCGCGAGTTGCTGGGCGGTAAGGGTGCCAATCTGGCCGAGATGAATCTCATCGGCATTCCCGTTCCCCCGGGCTTTACGATCACGACGGAGGTATGTACGGAGTATTACGCTCACGGAAAGGATAAGGTCATCGAGTTGCTGCGCCCCGAAGTGGAGCGTGCGGTGAAACACATCGAGCAGCTCACGAACATGCGCTTCGGCGACAAGACCATGCCGTTGCTGGTCTCGGTGCGTTCGGGCGCCCGCGCGTCGATGCCGGGTATGATGGATACGATTCTGAACCTCGGCATGAACGACGTGGCCGTCGAGGCAGTGGCCAAGCGCACGGGCAATCCGCGTTTTGCATGGGATTCCTACCGCCGCTTCGTACAGATGTACGGCGACGTGGTGCTGGGTATGAAGCCCCAGACGAAGGAGGATCATGATCCGTTCGAGGTGCTCATCGAGGAGCAGAAGGCCAAACGCGGCGTGAAGCAGGATACCGAACTGACGACCGACGATCTGAAAGAACTGGTCGCTGCGTTCAAGGCCGCCGTCAAGAAGCAGACGGGCGAGGATTTCCCCGCCGATCCGTGGGATCAGCTGTGGGGTGCCGTGTGCGCCGTTTTCGGTTCGTGGATGAACGAGCGTGCCATTCTCTACCGCAAGCTCAACAACATCCCTGCCGAGTGGGGTACGGCCGTGTCGGTACAGGCGATGGTCTTCGGCAACATGGGCGAAAATTCGGCGACGGGCGTAGCCTTCTCGCGTGATGCCGCCACGGGCGAGAACATCTTCAACGGCGAGTACCTCATCAATGCGCAGGGCGAAGACGTGGTGGCGGGTATCCGCACGCCGCAGCAGATCACCGTCGAGGGGTCGAAGCGTTGGGCCAAGGCGCAGAATATTTCGGAGGAGGAGCGTCGTGCGAAATATCCTTCGTTGGAGGAGGTGATGCCGGCCGTCTACAAGGAGCTCGACGAGATTCAGCATCATTTGGAGAAGTACTTCACCGACATGCAGGACATCGAGTTCACCATTCAGGACGGCAAGCTGTGGATGTTGCAGTGCCGCAACGGCAAGCGCACGGGCGCTGCGATGGTCAAAATCGCCATGGACATGCTGCGCGAAGGGCTGATCGACGAGAAAACCGCCGTGCTGCGTTGCGAGCCTGCCAAGCTGGACGAGTTGCTGCACCCCGTCTTCGACAAGACGGCGATCAAGCACGCCGAGGTGATCGTCAAGGGTTTGCCCGCATCGCCGGGCGCCGCGACGGGGCCGGTGGTCTTCTTCGCCGACGATGCCGAAAAGGTGTTGGCCAAGACGGGTCAAAAGGCGGTGCTGGTGCGTATCGAGACTTCGCCCGAAGATTTGAAGGGGATGCTCGACGCTGCGGGTATCCTCACCGCACGCGGCGGTATGACGTCGCACGCGGCGGTCGTTGCGCGCGGTATGGGCAAGTGCTGCGTGTCGGGTGCCGGCGAGTTGAAGATCGACTACAAGGCACGCACGATCGAGGTCAACGGCTATACGATCAAGGAGGGCGACTGGATTTCGCTCAACGGTTCGACCGGCGAGGTCTACCTCGGCCAGGTCGCCACGCGTGACGCCGACCTGAGCGGCGACTTCGGCAAGCTGATGGAGCTGGCCGGTAAATATTCGGTGCTGAAAGTGCGTGCCAACGCCGATTCGCCGAAGGATGCCGAGCAGGCGTTCGCGTTCGGTGCGGAGGGCATCGGCCTGTGCCGCACGGAGCACATGTTCTTCGAGGGCGACCGCATCAAGGCCGTGCGCGAGATGATCCTGGCCGACGACGAGGCGGGCCGCCGCGTGGCGCTGGCGAAGCTGCTGCCCATCCAGCGCGGCGACTTCGAGGGCCTCTTCAAGGTGATGAAAGGATACCCCGTGACGGTGCGCCTGCTCGATCCCCCTCTGCACGAGTTCGTGCCCCATTTCGAGAAGGAGCAGCGCGAGCTGGCCAAGGAGATGGGCGTACCCTTCGAGAAGATCGCGGCCAAGGTCGAGGAGCTGAGCGAGGTCAATCCCATGCTGGGGCACCGCGGCTGCCGTCTGGGAAATACCTATCCTGAAATTACGGAGATGCAGACGCGCGCCATCATCGAGGCTGCGATGAATGTCCGTGCGGCGGGTATCCCCGTGCATGTGGAGATCATGGTGCCGCTGGTGGGCAACCACAAGGAGTTGCGCTACCAGAAGAATATCATCGACCGCACGGCCGACGAGGTCTTCGCCGAGCGTAACGACAAGATCGACTATATGGTCGGTACGATGATCGAGGTGCCGCGTGCGGCCGTGACGGCCAACCAGATCGCCGAGGTGGCGGAGTTCTTCTCGTTCGGCACGAACGACCTGACGCAGATGACGCTGGGCTTCTCGCGCGACGACATCGCCAAGTTCCTGCCGGTCTATCTCGAAAAGGGCATCTTGAAGAACGACCCCTTCCAGATCCTCGACCGCAACGGCGTGGGACAGTTGGTTCGGGAGGCCGTGCTCAAAGGTCGCAGCACGCGTCTGCAACTCAAATGCGGTATCTGCGGCGAACACGGCGGCGAACCTTCGTCGGTAGAGTTCTGCCACTATGCCGGCCTGAATTACGTCAGCTGCTCGCCGTTCCGTGTGCCGATCGCCCGTCTGGCGGCCGCCCACGCTGCGCTGACCGGAAAGTAGTTGATTTGTCCGGAATACACAAACGGCCCGCTTCGAAGCGGGCCGTTTGTGTTGAAAAAGGCGGATTCCATTGAAAAAAAATAACAACTTGGCAAAATTTTTTCTATTTTTGGAAACTGGAATTTTAAATCTATAAGAAAAAGATGAAAAAGTTGTTATTGTTGCTTGCGGCTGTCGTCTGCATCTCGACGACGGCTTCGGCTCAGGACAAGGGCGATTGGGCGATCATGCCGCGTATTAACATTTACACGGCGTGGGATGCGGATACGGTTTTCGGCATCGGAGCCGCTGCGCGTTACAATGTTCTCGACCAGCTGCGTCTGGAACCGGCGCTGACGTTGCTCTGCCACGACGGCTGTTCGATCGATCTGAATTGCGACGTACACTACCTGTTCCCCGTAGCCGACCGTTGGAATCTCTATCCGCTGGCGGGTATCAGCGTCAATGATTTCGGCGACTGGTCGGCCGGCATCAACCTCGGTGCAGGGTTCGACTATGCGGTAGCCGACCGGTGGGATATCACCGCAGGCTTGAAGTACATGATCGAGACGCACAAAGAATTGGAGCAATCCGCTGATTATTTCGGTAGGCGCTTCCTATCGTTTCTAAAAAAGGTGCGTTCCGAAAAGAGGAGGGCTGCGACAAATAAGTCGCAGCCCTCCTCTTTTCATACGGTTTCACCGGTTATTTCCCGACCGACTGCGCCAGGATGAAGCGGTAGCGCGCCGGATCGAGCCGCAGCAGGAGAGCAGTTCGTCGGCTGCCGCACTGCCGCGCGTGATCGACCGCAGCGCATGGCCTGCGGTGTAGAGGTTGACGTTCTCGGCATAACCTGCGGCATCCATTGCACAGAGCATCAGTACGTTCTCTTCGGGGATGCCCTTGCCTTCGTAGGTTTGCAGGTCGGCGATGTAGACCAGGTTGAGCGGTGCGGTCGCCACGAAGGGCTGGCGTCCTGCGGCGGCGCGGTGGTCGCCCTCGGCTACGCGGGTCAGCGTCTGTTCGCGGCCGTCGTAGCGGTAGATGCCCTCTTCGAAAACGGCATAGACCGTGATGGGGTAGAGCGCCAGTGCTGACGGCGCGGTCAGCTTTCCGTCCGTGCGGTTCTCGCCCGCTGCGGCCCACAGTACGCCCGAAAGCTCTTCAAGCGAGAGTTTCTCGGAGCCGAACTCCCGCCACGAGCGGCGAGCGGCAAGCGCCTCGTTGATCGTCGCTCCGGCCTTGGCCGCAGGTGCGGCGAGTGCGATGCATTCGGTCATCTCGACGGGGGTGGCCGCCGGCTTGGGCGGCTGTGTCGCGCACGCTCCCAACAGGGCGGCTGCGACGAAAAGCAGGTTTTTCATGGCTGAATGGTTTTAACGGAAAAATGTTGAATTTCGTTCGTCCATTTCTCGCCTCGACAATTCGAGTAAACTCGATTGCACTCGGCTTGACGAAATGGTTTGTTTTTTTGCAGTCGTTTTCTCGCCTCGGCATAGCCCGAATTTTGTTCGCCTCTGCGCTCGGCTCGGGGAAAACATCTGTTTTCGATCGCCGTTCCCCTGTTTCCGGCCCGATACGCGGCGGTCCGGTTCGGCCCGACGAAGACGGCGTTCGAACAAAAAGATACGATTAAGCCGGGCGCCATGCAAATTTATTTGCATGGCCGAGGCGAAGTATCTAGGACGAAGTCAAAGATACGAATAAACGGGCACCATGCAAATTTATTTGCATGGCCGAGGCGAAGTATCTTCGGCTGACGCCGAAGATAACGATTTTCCGTTTTTGAGCAGGCGTTTCCGGTGAAAAAGTTGTAATTTTGTCGACTGATAACGTAGCACAGGAGTCATGACAGGACAGATCGTAGGCGATACCGAATGGAACGGGCTGCCGATGCCGCGCCGGCTGTGGGCGATTCTGGCCGTCACGTTCGGCGTGGCGCTGTCGGTACTGGACGGTACGATCGCCAATGTCGCGCTGCCGACGATCGCCCACGAGCTGGGAGTCTCGTCGGCCGATTCGATCTGGGTGGTCAATGCCTATCAGCTGTCGATCGTCGTTTCGCTGCTGAGTTTTTCGACGCTGGGCGATGTCGTCGGCTACCGCCGCATCTACATCGGCGGACTCGTCTTCTTCACCCTCTCGTCGGTAGGCTGCGCTTTTGCCGGCTCGCTGGAAATGCTGATCGCCATGCGGGTGATTCAGGGATTCGGCGGTGCGGCTGTGGTGAGTATCAATACGTCGATCATCCGTATCATCTACCCACGCGACCAGTTGGGGCGCGGCATGGGCGTCAACGCCACGGTGGTCGCCATCGCCTCGGTGGCGGGGCCGACGCTCGCGGCCGCGATCCTTTCGATGGCGTCGTGGCACTGGCTCTTCGCCATCAACATTCCGATCGGCATCGCGGCCGTCTGGCTCAGCATGCGTTTCCTGCCGTACAATCCCGTCCGGCTCTCCGACCGTCGCTTCGACTGGCGCGACGCAGTGATGAACGCCCTGACGTTCGGGCTGTTGATGGCCTCGGTCGAGGGTTTTTCGCACGGGCTCGATCCGCGCATCGTGGCCTGCGGCGTGTCGGCGTTCTGCGTGGTGGGTTATCTCTTCGTGCGCAGCCAGCTCCGGAAACCCTATCCGTTGCTGCCGTTCGATCTGCTGCGCATCCCGATCTTTTCGCTCTCGGTTTTCACGTCGATCTGCTCCTTCGTCGCGCAGATGCTGGCTCTGGTGGCACTGCCGTTCTTCTTACAGAAGGAGCTGGGTTACAGCGACGTCCAGACCGGACTTCTGCTCACGGCGTGGCCAGCCGTGATCGTCGTCGTTGCCCCCGTGGCGGGGCTGCTGGTCGAGCGCGTCCATGCGGGTGTATTGGGCGGCGTGGGACTGACGGTCATGGCTGCCGGACTGTTGTTGCTGGCCCTGCTGCCCGACCATCCGACCGACGGGGCGATCATCTGGCGGCTGGTGGTGTGCGGCGCGGGCTTCGGGTTGTTCCAATCGCCCAACAACAGCATCCTCATCGCTTCGGCGCCCGCCTACCGCAGCGGTTCGGCCAGCGGGATGCTTGCCACGGCGCGGCTCATCGGTCAGACGACCGGCGCGGCGCTCATGGCGCTCTTTTTCCACCTCTTTCCGTCGAACAGCACGCATCTGGCGCTCTATGTCTCGGAGGCGTTGGCACTGGCCGGCGCGTTGGCCAGCAGCACCCGCATTTCGCTGGCGTTGCCCGAGTCGCTGCGTCGTGCGAAAGAGTCTTAAAGTCCTGCCTCCTCGTCGATCAGCAGCACGAGAATTCGTCCGGCGGGATAACACCGTTCGAGCCATACGCGCGAGTTGCAGATGCGCTGCGGCGAGTTGCAGTCGGCGCAGAGTCCCGTCACGGCGCACGGGGTGCGGAATCCCGTGTGGCGTGCGACGTTCTTCGGCCCTGCGATCTGCTGGACGCGCCGCTCGGCGTCGGCTTGTGTATCGACGATTTTGTTGCGACCGGCCAGCAGCACTACGCGGCGCGGCCCGAAGATCACGGGCGCGGTGCGGTTGCCCACCATGTCGACCCAATAGAGCGATCCGCCGAGCGTGACGGCGTTGACGCCCGTCATGAAAAAGTCGGCGAGCAATCCTTTGCGCCGTACTTCGAGCTGTTCGGGTCGCGGCAGGGCGGGATCGAATCCGTCGATGAATTCATAGCGGCTGCCGTTGCGCAGCTCTTCGACGATCCCTGTGGCGCGCAGCGTCATCGAATCGCCGTAAGAGATCGACCGCGGTGCGCAGCGGGCGATCTCGTCGCGCAGCCTCCGGCCCGCTTCGGCCAGGTCGGCGACGCACACGGCTTCGAAACCGTGGCGGCGGAGTTGTCGGGCGCAGGCGGCGAGGCGCGTCGGGGGAAGTCGGGTGTTTCGTTTTGCATGATTGAATTTATAGTTTCGTTTCGTTACATCGGTACTTCGATCAACAGGAGGTGCGAATTCTCAGTGCCTCGCAGCGCGACACGTTCCGTCCGGCGGATGCCCATGCCGTCGCGCATGCGGAGCGTCTCTCCGGCCGCTTCGACGACACCTTCCAGCACGAAGAGGTAGACGCCGTGATTGGCGCCGTGCAGTTCGTAATCCGTTTCGGCGCCGGACGTCAGGTCGAGCGTCGAGAGCCATGCCTTCTGGTGAATCCACCCCACGTGCTCGCCGCCTTCTCCTTTCGGTGCGACGATCGGGCGCAGCCGGTCGGGTTCGGCCTTTGCGAGGCGGATCTGCTTGTAGCGGGGCGTCAAATCGTCACGGTCGGGGAAAATCCAGATTTGCAGGAATTTCACCTCCCGGTCGGGCAGGTTGTTGAATTCGCTGTGGACGATTCCCGTGCCGGCCGACATCACCTGTATTTCGCCCGGCCGCAGCACTTCGCCGTGGCCCATGCTGTCTTCGTGGCGCAGCTCGCCCGACAGGGGATCGAGATGATCTCCATGTTGTCGTGCGGGTGCGAGCCGAAACCTTCCCCGCCTGCCACCGTGTCGTCGTTCAGCACGCGCAGCGCACCGAAATGAATCCGTTGCGGGTTGTAGTAATCCGCAAAGCTGAATGTGTGGAACGTCTGTAACCAGCCGTGGTCGAAGTAACCGCGCGTGGCGGCCCGATGAATGACTTTCTCCATAAATAATGCCTTTCGTTTTGTCCGCGTCCGGTGCAAAAGCCGTTCCGATTTGGTCGGGAGCGGGTGTCCGGTTCCGGTTGAGAAAGGTACTGTTTTTTCTTGAAAATACGGCGGCTGCGGGTACGAATCTTTTTCGGCACGCTTCGCCGGTCAGGCTAAGGCCGGTTTCGGAAACACGGACGGACTGCCTGAAAAAGGCAGTCCGTCCGTTTGTGCGGGAGGGGTGCGGTCAGTATTTTTCCGCCTCCGTGAAGTCGTTGTCCGCAGTGAAGGTATCCTGCGTGTAGACATGGCCGAAGCTGTCGGTCGCACGCACCTCGATGGCGGTGGCGGCCGCATCTTTCAGTTTGTACTGATACTGGTGATAGCAGGGGCTCGTACCGCTTTCGGTGGGGTGGTGTTCGACGCCGATGTGGTATCCCCGAATCCAGCGGTCGCCGTAGTTTTGCTCGATCGGGCTCATGTCGCTCCACGTTTTGCCGCCGTCCTCGGACAGCTCCACTTTCCACGTCGTGCCGTCCATGCCGGCGGCGAAGACGTTGGCTACGACGACGTCCGCCCCCAGATCGTATTTGTAGGTGGCGTAAGGCCCCGCGAAGACGGCGTCGCCGTGATAGAGGCGTATCTGGTGATCGTCGGGACGCTGCGAGGCCTTGAAATAGGTGTCGACGATCTTCGTTCCGTCGATCTCGTAGACCATGAAGCCGTTGGGCGTGCCGTCGCCGCCGCAGTTCGAGCGCCAGAAATAGCCGCACGTACCGCCGTGGATACGTTCGAAGAGGTTATGCGAGCGCATGTGATAGGGCTGGAAATAGTGCGTGTGGGCGCACATCAGCGTAGGGTTCTGGTATTTGGAAATCAGGTCGAGCACCTTCTGGCGGTTGCGGTAGTTCGTGTCGCGCAGCGGGATGTGGTAGTAGAGCACGATCATCTTGCTCGTGGGGACGAAGGACAGATCCTTTTCGAGCCACGCCACCTGCTCGTCGGTGAAGCCGCCGGTGTAGTCCTGACCCGAGAAGAGGCAGTTGTCCATCGCGACGAAATGCACTTCGCCGCGGTTGAACGAGTACCACCGCGGGCCGAGCACGTCGCGATAGGTGTCGCCCGTGTAGTCGACCGAGCTCTTGTCGTGGTTGCCGATGGTGGTGAAGAAGGGGACGCCCGTCTCGCCCAGCGCACGCTTCATCGAGGTGAAGGTCTGTGCGTCGCCCTTGCCCAGGATGTCTCCCAGCGCGATGCCGACGGTCGGGATCGTGTAGTCGGCCTTGATCTTCTTGACGTCGGGCACGGTCTCCGTGCGGAAACGCTTGATGTGCTCGTCGTTGTCGGGCTGGGGATCGCCCAGTCCGAAGAGCAGGAAGCGGGTGTCGCTCTGGGAGAGTTTCGTCAGCGTGAAGTCGGCGCGGTAGGGCTTCGTGCTGCTGCCCGTCAGCGAGTTCGCCGCCTGGTAGGTTCCCTGGTAGGAGCCGTAATTCGCCTGCGTGGGAATTTCATAACCCGACGGGGCGGAGATGAAGACGTACTTGGCGTTGGCGCTGCGCACGATCTGGTAGACGCCTTTCGCATCGGTGGCGACGACGCTGTAACCGTCGCTGACGACGATGCCTTCGAGGGGATTGCCTTCGCTGTCGCTCACCAGCCCGTAGAGGGTGATGCCCTCGTCGGGCTTGATCTCGGGTTTCTCCTCTTCCGTGCCATCCTGGCCGTTATTGCCTCCGCCGGGCAGTTGGGGGACGACCGGATCGTCTCCGCCGCAGGCGATCGTCGTTGCGGCCAATGCTGCGAACATCGTGCGGCGCAGCAGATTGAAGATAGGATTCATTTTCATTGCAGTTGCATTTTAGTTTCAGACCAGATGTCCGCCGGACATCTGGTCTGAGGATTGTTTACCAATTCGGATTCTGTTGGATGTTAGCTCGTTGCAGCTCTTCGGTCGGGATCGGGAAGAGATAGTGCTTTTCGAGGAACACGCGGTCTTCCTTCCAGAAGCGTTCCATGCGGTATTTCTTGCCTCCTACCGAGATCTTGCCGTCGGGGTCTTCCACGGGCCTCATGCCGCAGATGCGGTGTTGGGTCTTGGGATAGGCGCCGTACTTGGCGAAGTACTGCTGGGCCTTCTCGTCGTTGCTGCCGGGTAATGCGTTCCATTGCGACTCTTTGGCCAACTCGGTCGGACTGGTCGGTTCGAGATAGAAGCGCGTGGAGAAGAAACGGCTCTTTTCGTGGTAGAGTTCGACGCGGCGTTCGCGCAGGATGTAGTCGAGCAGCAGCTCCTTGTTGGTCTTCGCAGCGGGCGGAATGGGAGCCATGAACGAGCGTGCGCGCAGGTCGTTCATCATGTTGTAGACTTCGTCCGTCGCACCCTTCGAACGGGTGACGGCCTCGGCGTAGACGAGGTAGATCGTCGCCAGACGGATCAGCGGAGCGTCCATGTTCCAGTCGCCGTCCATTCCTTTCGTGTAGTAGCCGTCGAAGAATTTGTGGGTGAAGTAGCCCGTCGTCGTCGAGTTGGCGGCATTGAGGGCGTCGGCCCCCGTTGCCGTATTGATCCACTTGCCCTTGAACATCGCGCCGTGGTAGGTGATGTCGCGGTAGAAACGCGGGTCGCGGTTCTCGTAGGGGTTGGCGTCGTCGTAGGCCTTGGCCATATCCTCCTCGGAGATCAGACCGCCGTAGAGCGCCTTGTGGTTCTCTTTGAGGGCGTAGATCGGGTAGCCGTAGCCGTCGGGGCCGATCACCTCGTATTCGTCGACATGCTCCTGCACGGGAACTTCGCGCGCCTGTCCCTGCGACGAGGGGGGATACATGTCGTTGTGATAACCGACGGTCTTGGCTTGAAGGAAGAACCAGATCCATTCGCATTTCTTGGCGTCGAGCGAGCGGGCGGTTCCGCTGAACAACTCCCACAGACGGGTGTAGACCTTGCCGTTGCTTTCGTCTACGTTGCCGAAGTTCGTCGTGTTGCTCTTATCGGCTCCCTGGTAGAGCGAATAGCGTTTTTCGCCGGTGTTGGTCGTGAAATCGATGACGGCCTTCGCTGCCGCGGCGGCAGCGTCCCAGCGGGCGGGATCGTAACGCTGGTACTCGGAGGCGTAGTTGCGGTTATCGCCTTTGAGCGTCGAGCCGTTGTAGAGCGGCGTGGCGGCGATCCAACGCGCCAAGGCTTTCAATGCCAGGCAGGCACCTTTCTCCACGCGGCCGAATTGTTCGGCTAGATAGCGCTCCGGAACGCGGTTGTAGGCTTCATCACAATCACGGCAAATTTTTTCGACGATCGAGTGGACGTTCTCGCGCTCGAATTTCGGCAGGTTGTTGGGGTCGACCGTGTAGTCCACGTAGGGGCATTCGCCGTAGCTCTTCAACACGCAGTAGTGCAGGTAGGCGCGCAGAAAATAGACTTCACCGACACGTTGTCCGATTGTTCCGGGGTGTACCTGCGAATCGGGCGTGTTGTATTTCTCGATGCCTTCGAGAATGACATTTGCGCAGCGGATGTCCTGATAGAGCGCAGGCCAGAAGGTGTGGCAGGCGCCAGCGTTGGTCGTGGCGTTGCAAGAAGTGTAGATCTGCGCTCCTGGTTCCCAGTCGCCTTCGTTGAACTTGTTCGACCAGCCGTTCTCGGCCGACGAACCTTCGCATTCGTCGGCGAGGGTCGAGTCGCTGAAAAAGCGGATATGCACCAGCGGTTGGTCGGCCGCACGCACGTAGAAATAGAGACGGTTGATAAGTTGTTCCGTTTCGTTGAAACGGGTGAAAACGTCTGCTTCTGTCAAGTCTCCCTGCGGGGTTTTGTCGAGGTAGTCCTCGCAGCCGAACAGCGACAGGGCCGAACAGCAGAGGAGCAGGTATTTCAATATGTTTTTCATAGTCGATTCGAATGATTTGGAATGGTTAGAATGTCATGTTGATGCCGAGGTTCACGACGCGCTGCACGGGGAACCAGCTTCCGTCGCCGTTCTTGATTTCGGGGTCCATGTCGACGTCGCCCAAGCGGTCGAACGTCAGGAGGTTTTGTCCCTGTGCATAGATGCGGACGCTTTGATACCGGCTTTCGACGTCCAGGCCTTGGGCAGCGTATAGCCGATCTCGACGTTCTTCAAACGGATGTAAGTCGCATCGTAGAGGAATAGACTCGAATACTGCTGTTTGTTGTTGTTGTGGATGCCGTAGTGCAGGGCGGGATAGGTCGCCGTGGCAGCCGTTTCGGGTGTCCAGCGGTTGAGGTGCATTCGACGGACTTTACCGATGCGCGACTGGTCGTAGAGCGGGAAGTCCCATACGGCTGGGCCGCTCAGCTGCACCGAACAGAGCGCCGAGCCCTGCCACAGCATACTGAAATCGAATCCCTTTGTACGACAGCCCGACCGGAATACCGTACTGGATTTCGGGAGTACGGGGATTGCCTATGGCCGCACGGTCGTAGTTGTTGACCACGCCGTCGCCGTTCATGTCTTTGTAGACTACATCGCCCGGCTGTACAGCTCCCCACATGCCGAATCCACTGCCGCCGTTCATGGCGTTCAGGCGATCGGCTTCGTCCTGGTCGGCGACGAAATGGTCGAAGATGTAGCAGAAGTTCTCTCCCACGCGGCGGCCGGTCTGGTAGCGCCACGGGCAGTCGCGTCCGTTGTTGTCGATGTAGCTGATCTCGTTGCAGAATTTCACCTTGTTGCGGGCGAAGGTGAAGTTCGGGCGGATCCAGTAGCGGAAATGCTGTCCGATGCGGCCGTCCCAACTGAGCTGGAACTCGATACCGCGGTTGTCCACGATACCCGAGTTGACGATCGGGGCGGTCTGTCCCACGATATAGGGGAAGCCGAGTTTATTGTCGTCTTCGAGCGAGGTGAGAATGTCGTAGCGGTGCTCTTTGAAGACGTCGACCGAGAGGATCAGCCGCTGGTGGAAGAATTCGGCGTCGATACCGAAGTTGAACTTGCGTGCTTTCTCCCATGTCAGCGACGGGTTGGCGAAGACACCCTCGATGAGAGTGGTGCCGTACGGTTTCCTGTTTTCGCCGAAATAGATGTTCATGTTGTCGTCGGATGAGTAGTATTGTAGGTAGGCGAAACGGAGGTTGTCCGGCATTTGGTCGTTACCTACCAGACCGAATGACGCACGCAATTTGAGGTGATCGATCCAACTGACATTCTTCATGAATTCCTCCTGCGAGACGACCCAGCCGATCGAACCTGCGGGGAATACGCCGAAGCGGTGTCCGCGTGCGAAGTTCTCCGAACCATTGTAACCGAGGTTGAACTCGAAGAGGTACTTGTTCTTGTAGTCGTAGGTTGCACGTGCAGACATGCCCATGTAACGGAAAGGAACCTCATTGTTGACGATTTTGTTCTGCATGTAGTAAAGCAGCATGGCTGTTACGTTATGGTCGCCGAACTTGCGGTTGTAGTCCAGTCGGGCCTGGAAGCGCGACGTCCCTTCGGGTTTCCCATGACTGACCGTGTTTTTCGGAGCGTCGTCGGTGGTGCGCTGGTTCGCGTTCGTATAAGAACCGTTTTGTATCCAGTAACCGGCATTGTTTTTCCATTCGTCTTTGCTGTTGTTTGCTAGTGACCAAATCGAATAACCAGGGTAGGTGAGGTTGCCGATACCGAAGGTCGCCACGTTGTTGGCGATCGTGTGTTGGTTGAAGGTGTCGTAGGAGAACTGCGCGGCAACGCTCAGACCCTTTGGTGATGAAGTCCAGGTCGTGGCTCAGTTTGAACGATCCTTGCAGGTAGCGGCGCGTGCGCTTGCTGAATCCCGTGCGGGTCAACTGACCGAGCATGTTGTAGCGATAATCGACATCGCCGTAAAGCAGATAACCTCCGTTCTCCTCGAAATTAGTCTGGTTTACCTCATTGCCGTTATTGGGCAGCACGATCGGCAGGTAGGGCGGCTGCGTGTTGGCCAGCGAGATGATGTTGGCCGCCGTGGCGCCGGGATAGCTGTATTCCGTCACGCGGGCACCCAGATCGACCGAAATTTTCAGCCGTTTGGTGGCATCGACGTCGACGTTGGCGCGGAAGTTATAGCGCAGGAAGTTGTTGGCGTTGTCGGCGTTCGAGAGTTTATAGTTGCCGCCCTGCTTGTAGTAGCTTCCCAGGATAAAGTAGCGGGCGCGGTCCGTGCCGCCGCGTACCGAGAGGCTGTAATCCTGCAATACCGAGGGCTGGAACGCATAGTCGAAATAATCCCAGTTGTAACCCAGCCCGTCGGAGTTGTCGCCTTTGGCGCGGCGGTAGTTATCGATTGCCTCCTGTGTGAATAACGATGGGGCATCTGCTGTCCATGAGGGGTTGTCATGAAGCATCGCCTCGTTGTAGAGCGTCGCGTAGTCGGCCGATCCGAGGTAGTCGGGGTAGCGGATCGGTTCGCTGATGCCCACCGAGGCCTTGAAGTCGACGGTCGGTTTCTCGCCCTTACGGCCGCGCTTGGTCGTCACGACGATCACGCCGTTGGCGCCGCGGATACCGTAGGGTGCCGTCGCCGATGCGTCTTTGAGGATCGTGAAGGTCTCGATCTCGTCGGGAGCCAGATAGCTCATGTCGCGCTCGATACCGTCGACGATCATGATGACGCCCGACTGTCCGTAGGTCGAGATACCGCGGATGTTGAGCTGTGCGGCGTCGTTGCCCGGCTCGCCTCCGGAGAACTGGTTCACCAGCAGACCCGGCATACGTCCGGCCAGCGCGTTGTTGATGTTGGCCGTGGGGGACTGTTTGAGGTCTTTGGTCGTGATCGTGGCGATCGAACCGGTGATCGTCTCCTTTTTCTGGACGTTGTAACCCACGACGACGACCTCTTCGAGCGCCTTGCTGTCTTCGAGCAGCGTGATGTCGATCTTCGTGCGGTTGTTCACGTTGATCTCCTGCGGTGCGTAACCGATGTAGGAGACCATCAGCGTCGCGCCGCCGTAGGGGACGTCGATGCTGTAACTGCCGTCGGCGTTCGACACGGTGCCGAAGTTCGTACCCTTGACGATAAGGGTCACGCCGATCATCGGGTCGCCCTTGTCGTCCTTGACGAATCCCTTGACCGTCAGTTTCGACGACTGAGCTTGTGCGGCCGGTGCCGCATCCGCCTTGCCCGGAGAGGCCACGGCGGCCTCTCCCAGGCAAAACAGACACAATATCAGTGTTAAAAAAACCGTATTTCTTCATGACTGTATTGTAGTTCTAAATAGGGTTAATAGGTTTACTCTCTGGTGGTAATATTGATCGTCGTTCCGGCCGAATTGCTCTTCGACGCTTCGTCGCAGACGGTCTTCGTGTCCTCCGTACCATTTTCCCAGGTCTTCTGGAAGACGTAGACCTTGTCGATACTCGTCGCACGGTAGACCGTCGCGTCGATGACGCAGTCGCTGGTACAGTTGGTGATCGTGGTGGCGACGTCGTTCTCGATCGCTACGATGCCTGCGACGCACGGACGCCACCGGTCGCCTTCGTTGGGCTTGTGGTTGGGTGCGACAGTTATGTTGCCGTAGTTTTCGCAGTTCTCGAAGACGGCGTCGTTGCCTCCCCGATACGGCGATACCGGCGATGTCGCGCTCGACAGCCGCCGTCAGATTACCGCGGTTGACACAGTTGCGCAGCGTGAATGCGCCGTTGACCTTGCCGGCGATGCCGCCGAAATAGTAGACGTCGTAGTCGGCCATCGACGGGCTGCTGATGTGGCCCTTATTTTCGCAGTTCTCGATCACGGCCGGTGTGTCGATCTTCTCGGCGATACCGATGATACCGCCCAGCGATGCCGTCGAAGCGGCCAGGTCGCCTTCGTTGCGGCAGTCGCTCATCGAGAGGGTTCGTTGGAAGTCGATGGCATCGTCGTTTGCGCCTACACAGCCGATGATGCCGCCCGTACGGCGATAATTCGTGCCTTTGGCCGTGCCGAAGGTGATGTCGCCTTTGTTTATGCAGCGGACGAAGGTGCCGTAACCGTTGCCCAAAATGCCGCCCAGTGAGTGGTATTGGTGGCCGGGATCGGCGAATGTGACGGAGAAATTGCCCTCGTTGGTGCAGTCGGTGAAATTCCAGAATGCTTTTTCGGCCGAGCCGACCAGACCGCCGAACATACCGCTGTCGGGTTTGTTCGAGAAGTTGAATTCGAATTTACCGCTGTTCGAGCAATTGGTCAGCGAACCCTTCGTGTTGATGAGTGCGCCGCCGACGATACCGCCGATAAACATCGTACGGCCCGAACCCGGAATGTTGAACATACCGGTATTGTGGCAGTCGGTGTAGGTCGAACCGGCTTTGTCCTGACCGACCAGTCCGCCGAGGTAACCCGAAGTGGAGTTGGTCTTGTCGGCCGAGTAGGTGACGGTCGCCGTGTTGGTGACACCGGTCAATGCGGCGCCGTTGTTGTAGATGGCGAGGGTTCCTGCTACGCCGGGATTGGGCTGTGTAACCGTCATGCTGCCGGCCAGCGTCAGATTCTTCACCGCGGCCGTTGCATCGAGCGTGTGGAACAGGCCCAGCTCCTGGCGTCGCCGTCGTTGAGGCTGACCGTGAGGGTATGTCCCTTGCCGTCGAAGGTGCCGGTGAACGGATTTTCGGCCTGCCCGACGAAGCAGGTCTGGGAGAATGCGCTCAGGTCGACGTCCTGCAACAGGATCACCGTGCCCTCCTGCATGAACTCGTCGAGCGGCGCGGCCTCCGTGACGGCTTTGCCGAAGGCCACGAAATCGTCGCCCGTGGCGATGCCTTTCAGCGAGAGCTGCGTTTCGAACGATTCGGTCAGCTCCTCGGCCGAAACCGCATCCAGTGTGACCGTGCCGGCGGGGATTCCGACCCCTTCGGCAGGTGCGGTGACTTTGAGCATCGATGCGGCGATATCCAGTTCGACCGTCCAGCCTTCGGGGGCCGTGATGTCGCACTTGTCTACATACTGCATCGTGCAGGGGATGTTGCGCTGTTCGCCGAAGACGAAGCGGTCGATCGGCTCTGCGAACTGGATGACGGGCATCTTGGTCGAGAGCTCGACGCTGATCGACGACGATTCGCCGGCCGTGCCGCGGACGCTCAGCGGCGTCACCTTGACCGCACCGGTCAGCGTCGGATTCTGACTGTCGGGCATCGGCGCCGTGACGGTCAACTGGTTGTTTTCGAGGTCGGTTTCCGTCGTCCAGCCCTCGGGAGCTTCGACTTTGAGCGAAGAGGTGTTTTCGCACGAGAAGGGGAAGACGAGGCTCTTGCCGTAGGAGAAGATGTGGTTTTTGGTCGTCGCGTCGCCGTCGAAGGTCAGCGAAATGCTCTCTTCGAGGGCGGCTACGCTGAGCGTGTAGCTCATCGTGCGTCCGGCCTGCGAGGTGATCGCGATCGTGATGTCGCCGCCGGCTTCGGCTTCCAGATCCGGGCGACGGGGCCGTCACCGTGCAGCTCCGCGAGCTGGGGATGACGCTGCATTTCCACCCTGCGGGAGCCGTGACTTCCGTGTAGGTCACGAATGCGCTTTTCAGCGTGTAGGCGGTCGTCGCGCCGAACTTCATGCTTTGGAGACCTTCGATGAGGGTGCCCTCCGTGTCGTAGAGTTCGAATTGGATCGCTCCGTCTTCCGCGTCCACGTCGTCGATGCCGCACGATACGACGCACAGCGTCGCGGCGGCAAGGAGCGTGTTCAGAAGAAAAAGAAGAGATTTTCTCATAGATGAAAGTTTTAGATTATTAGAATTGTAGAAATAATCGCACATTGCGAGTCGGTCGCAATGCGGAAATGGTTCAGGTCGGTGTATATATAAAGGAATCATTCGGAGAATGAAGGTTGGTTGCGGAAGTATCGCGTGCGGATGCCCTTTTCCGTTGGAAATAAGGGCGAAACGAAGTCCGATTCAGGTAGATCAAAAGTAGACCTTTGACCGATACGAACCAATGGCGTCAAAAGAAAATATAAATCCGATTTTGCTGTAATATATTCGTAATCAGATGGATATTTCGATTCGTCCGGTTCGATTATATGAATTGCGTATGAATCGGAACAGGCCGCGAACCGTCGGATCGGTTACCGGATTTCCAGTATTCGCTTTTCGAACTCCTGCGGAGGGATCGTCGCGGCGTTTCGCAGCCGGTTGCGGTAGGTGTAGACCGTGTTGATCGAGATGTGCAGGAATTGTGCGATCTGCGCATTGTCGGTGATGCCGAGCCGGATGACGGCCAGCAGCCGGAATTCGGTGTTGAGTTTGGTGGATTTGAGCCGCTCCGTTTCATGCAGCAGCGCGTTGATCTGTTCGATGAAGTCGGGGTAGATCGAGAGGAAAACGGTGTCGAACTCGTTGAAGAAGGCCTTGTATTCCCGTTCGGTGGAGGAAGGGGCGCAGTTCGCGCAGAAGGCGGTCCAGCCCGTGCGTATTGAAGGTCTTGAAGAGTTGGACGCGGAAACGTTCCAGTTTGTTGATATAGAGCGTGCTGAGCTGCATGTAGTGACGGATGTACTTGTCCTTGACCGTGTTGGCTTTCGACAGTTCGTCGTTGATCGTCTCCTGCTGCCGGTTGATGACGCTGAGGCGTTCGTTGAGTTCGCGCAGCCGCTCGTTGTCGTTGGCGTGTTGCGTTTGGAGTTGTTTGATGGTGCGTTTCTGCCGCAGCGTGAAGACGAGATTCCCGTGAGCAGCAGAATCGTGCCCGTCACGACGGCGAGCAGGAGGTAGAGCCTGTGCTGGTGGCGGGCGATCTCCTGCATGAAACTCTGGTTGATCTCGGTCTTCGTGCGCGACGCGATCAGGATACGGTTGACCGAGTTGCAGTCAATCGCGTCATCCAGACTGCGCGTGATGTAGCGGTTGGCGCGCACGAGATCTCCCCGTCGGAAGAGCAGGTCGGCCAGTCGCGGCAGGGCGCTGTATGCGAGGCTGGGTACTTCCAGATCGTAGATTGCGGTGAGCGTCAGGTAACGCAGACGTTGCTCGTCGTCGCCCAACCGGCCGTATGCGTCGGCGAGACTGTTGGCGATCACCGCCTTGTTCGGTGTGGAGTTGTCGTTGCGCGAAAAGAATGCGTTCAGTTCGCGGATGCTTTCCTGCGGATCTCCGCCCTCTTCGTACCGCTTGTCGTGGCGCATCAGCGTGCAGGTGAGCCGGTTGCGGTCTACGACCAGCAGCACGGAGTCGCGGTAGAGGCCTTTCAGCCGTCTGTATTCGCGTTGCAGCGGGCCGGCCATGGCGGTTTGCGCCATGGTATGATAGAGTTTCAGGTAGCAGTTGTAGTAGTCCACCGAATCGAATTCGGGGCCGTGGGCCGGAATCGCTTCCAGTTGGTCGGCCGCGGCCTTGTACATTCCCAGGAAGATGAGATTCTTGCAGCGGATGAGCCGTGCGGCGTTGATCCGCTGCGGATCGCCCAGTTGGCGGGCGTACGTTTCGAGCCTGTCGCTGTAACGGAGCGCCGAGTCGAGCTGGAACTTCTGGAATTCGTTGTAGAGATGGAGGGCGGCGGCATACCTGTCGCGCGGGGTGCGGCTTTTATGCAGATCGTTGCGGTAGGTGTCGATCCGGTGGAGTTTGAGCCGGATCGCCTCTTTGCGTTCGGCTACGAGCGAATCGAGCCGTCGGAGAAGTTCGTCTTGGGAGAGGGTCAGTAGCGGGTCGAAATTCCCCCCCCCTCCGCATTCCGGGAGTGGAGATCACTGTTCGTAGCGGCCAGACAGATGTTCCATCCGATGAACAGTCCGCCTATGATCGAGAGGGCGTAGCGGTACATTTCCGTTTTAGATTTGGGTTAGTGTCAACAAATATACGCTTTTTCCCCGAAAAACAAAGACCCCGCCGACAGTTTTCCGGCTGTCGGCGGGGCGGATCTCCGGGGCGGGGTTACCGCCGTTCCGGAGTGTTCGGCGACGTAACGCCACAGAGGGGCGGCCATCAGTGCTTGCGGGATGCAATTCTCTTCGAGCAGCCGGCGCACCTCTTCGAAGGTGAACAGATGGATGCGGATGTCCTCGCTCGCTTCGAGGTGCTGCGTCGAAAGCGGCTGCACGCCGGTGGCGAGGAACGTGTAGGTGAGGTTGGTGTGGGTGGCGGGGTTGGCCGAGAGCACCATGTACTCTTTCCACTCGCCGCCGCCGTATCCGGTCTCCTCGTAGAGTTCGCGCCGTGCGGCGTCGAGCGGCGTGGCGTCCTGCGGGTCGCGCACGCCGGCGACGATCTCGTAGGAGGTGCGTCCGAGTCCGTGGCGGTATTGGTCGATCAGGAGGAACCGCCCGTCGTCGGTACATGCGATGACGTTCACCCAGTCGGGATATTCCAGCACGTAATAGGAGGGGATGCGTGCGCCGCCGGGGAGTTCGACGGCTTCGCGCCGCACCGTGAACCACGGCTCATGCGCCAGATATTCGCTGTTCAGGACTTTCCAGGGTCGGTGATCGGGTTGTTTCATGGGAATTCGCTTTTCGGCAAAGATACGATATTTTTGCGTTTCCCGTGCGGGAGCGTATGCGATTTGCCGAAAGGCGGCACCGCGGAGCGATGCCGGCAGTTCGCCGACATCCCGCGCGGCGGACTGCACTGCGCTGAGGCTCGTGCGGAACCTGCCGCCGTCGGCGAATCGCAGAAGATACCTTGAAAGTGCGGGGAATTCCTGTGGATAAATGTTGAATTTCATCTATTTAACCTCGTTTTGGATCGTCCGTTCCGGCAAAGTGCTTGAAAAAGTTGCTTTTGTCTGCGTTTATCCGTATCTTTTGGTGCGTAAAATTTCTTTTCGAGATGATTCCTTCTTCGCAGCGAAAAGCCATTGCCGATCTGCTTCGGCGCGAGGTCGTGCCGGCGATCGGGTGCACCGAACCGATGGCCGTGGCGTTGTGTACGGCGCGTGCCCGCGAGTTGCTCGGCGGCCTGCCCGAACGTATCGAGGTGCTGTTGAGCGCCAATATCCTCAAAAATGCGATGGGCGTCGGGATTCCCGGTACGGGAATGATCGGGCTGCCGATCGCCGTGGCGCTCGGCGCGCAGATCGGGCGGTCGGAATGCGGGTTGGAGGTGTTGCGCGACGTGACGCCCGAAGCGGTGGCGCGTGCGCGCGATTATCTTGCGGCCGATGCCGTGTCGGTCGCGCTCAAAGAGGGATCTCCGAGACGCTCTATGTCGAAGTGCATTGTACGGCGGGCGGACGGCGGGCCGAAGCGGTGATCGCGGGTTCGCACACCCGCTTCGTCTATCTGGCCTGCGACGGCGAGGTCGTGCTCGACCGCCGGACGGGTGCGTCGTCGCGAGAGGAAGAGCGGTGCGTACCGTTGACGCTGCGACGGGTTTTCGACTATGCGCTGACGGCGCCGCTCGACGAACTGGCGTTCATCGACGAGGCGCGCCGGCTCAATATGGCTGCGGCCGAATTGGCATTGGGCGGCGAATACGGTCATTCGCTGGGGCGGACGCTGCGCGGCCGGAGGGAGCTGCACGTCATGGGCGACAGCCTCTTTTCCCGGATGCTGGCCTATACTTCCGCTGCGTGCGACGCCCGCATGGCGGGTGCGATGGTGCCGGTGATGAGCAACTCCGGCAGCGGCAATCAGGGATCGCGGCCACGGTGCCGGTGGCCGTCTACGCCCGGCAGACGGGCGCTTCGGAGAGCGGACGCGCCGTGCGCTGGTGCTGAGCCACCTGACGGCGATCTATATCAAACAGAGTTTGGGGCGGCTCTCGGCGCTGTGCGGCTGCGTCGTGGCGGCTACGGGTCGAGCTGCGGCATCGCCTACCTGATGGGCGGCGGTTACCGCGAAGTGGCTTGTGCCGTGCAGAACATGATCGCCAATCTGACGGGGATGATCTGCGACGGTGCGAAGCCCAGTTGTGCGCTCAAAGTGTCGAGCGGCGTCTCTACGGCCGTGATGTCGGCGCTGCTGGCCGTCGAGGGGAAGTGCGTCACCTCGGCCGAGGGGATTATCGACGACGACGTGGATCGCAGCATCCGCAACCTCACGGCGATCGGCCGCGAGGGGATGGCGGCTACCGACCGGCTGGTACTCGACATCATGACTCATAAGAAACCTGCGGACTGCGAACGCTGAACGGCGCCCCTCAGGGACGCCGTTTATTCGGAGGGGCGGGATCAGTGTGAGGCTCCGCCCCAGAGGTTCAGGATGACGACACCGGCCACTACCAGCGTGATGCCCGCGATGCCGGTCAAGGTCAACTGTTCGCGGAACAGCAGCACCGACAGCAATGTCGCAGCGACGATTCCCAGTGCGCACCACGTGGCGTAAGCGATGCTCAGCGGCATGTAATGCAGCGCTTTCGACAGTGCGTAGAAGCAGAATACATAGGCTGCGACGCATCCCAGCGACGGCCATAACCGCGAGAATCCTTCCGTGTATTTGAGCAGGGTCGTTCCTGCCAGTTCAGCGGCGATCGCTGCTGTCAGCCAGATGTAACCGATCATGATGTTGCCCGTTTCGTTTCAAAGGATAGCCCCTGCCGTAATCGACTGTAATCCCCGATGCCGGAGTCCGTTTTTATCCGAAGGCGGTTTGTCCTGCTGTAAAGATACGAATAAGCGAGGGCAAAAAGCAAACTCGCTTGCATTTTGCCGATTCGGCAAAGCCAAAGATACGAAAAGCGGAACGCAGAAGCAAACGCCGGTCTGATTATGCCGGAACGGAATTACGAGGCGTCGGCCGACGATAGGAAAACCCCGATGTCCGAGGATATTTCAGCCTGAATCCGGACGGGGCAACGCCGCCGCTCGGGGCGCTCTGCGCGAAGAGAGATTGTTTCCGAATTCTCTGCGGTTTCTCTTTCCGACGTGTTTATTTCGTCTTGTATGAACAGCGGTACTTTCCGCCTGCAAGCCGCTGCAACTTGCTTTTCAAAAGATTACGGCGCAGCGGCGAAAGCCGGTCGGTGAAGACCTTTCCTTCGATGTGGTCGTATTCGTGCTGGATCACGCGGGCGGGCAGTCCGGTGAACTCCTCGTCGTGTTCCACGAACTTTTCGTCGACGTAACGCATCCGGATCGAGACGGGACGGCGCACGTCCTCGTGCAGTCCCGGCAGCGAGAGACACCCTTCGTTGAAGAGCGAAGTCTCCTCCGAGCGTTCGTAGATTTCGGCATTGATGAAGGCGCGGCGATAGTCCGCCAATTCGGGATGGTCCTCGCCCCACGGCGTGCAGTCGACGACGAACAGGCGGATGTTCTTGCCGATCTGCGGTGCGGCCAGCCCACGCCGTCGGCTTCGCCGAGCGTGAGGAACATGTCTTCGACCAGTTTTGCCAGATCGGGGTAATCGGGCGCGATATTTTCGGAAGGGTTGCGCAACGTCTGCGAACCGTAAATGACAATCGGGTAAATCATGGTGTTATTCGTTCTTTTTCCATAGTCGTTTTTCGCCTCGGCAATTCGAGTGAGCCCGATTGCGCTCGGCTTAACGAAAACGCTCATTTTCATGCTCCATTTCTCGCCTCGGCAATTCGAGTAAACTCGATTGCACTCGGCTTAACGAAATGGTTCGATATTTTTCCTCCGCAGGCGTCGTGGTCGCCGCGGCGGGGTTATCTGTGTTGTTCGGCGCGGCGGCTCGACATGAAATCTTCGAGGATGATCGTCGCCGATATTTTGTCCACCAGCGCGCGGTTGCGGCGTGCCATTTTGCGCAGGCCGCCGTCGAGCATGGCGCGGTGGGCGATCGCCGACGTGAACCGTTCGTCGTAGAGGACGACCTCGATCGAGGGGTAGGTACGGTGCAACCGCGCCACGAGCGGCAGCACGAAGCGCATCGTTTCCGACGGGGCGTGGGCGAGCTTCTCGTGGTCGTGGTAGCGGTAGTTTTCGTTGCCCATGCCGAGCGCCTGGTGCCAGGCCAGACGATGCTTCTTCCAGTAGTTGAACCACTCCATCTCCGTGCCGGGCTTGCAGAAGAACTGCATCTCCATTTGCTCAAACTCGCGCATGCGGAAGATGAACTGGCGGGCCACGATCTCGTTGCGGAAGGCCTTGCCGATCTGGGCAATGCCGAAGGGCAGCTTCATGCGGCCCGTCTTTTGCACGTTGAGGTAGTTGACGAAGATGCCCTGTGCGGTCTCCGGACGCAGATAGACCGTGTTGTTGGCGTCGGCAGCGGCACCAAATTGAGTGGCGAACATGAGGTTGAACTGGCGTACGTCGGTCCAGTTCTTCGTGCCGCTGATCGGGCAGACGATGCCCTCGTCGAGGATGATCTGCTTCAGCTCCTCCAGGTTGGGACCCTGCATGGCCTCCGTGTAGCGCTCGTGGAGGTCGTCGCGCTTCTTCTGGTAGTCGAGGACGCGGGGGTTGGTGGCACGGAATTTCTCCTCGTCGAAGCTCTCGCCGAATCGCTTGGCGGCCTTCTTGACCTCCTTGTCAATCTTCTCCTCATACTTGCCGATCTGGTCCTCGATGAGGTTGTCGGCACGGTAGCGCTTCTTCGAGTCGCGGTTGTCGATCAAAGGATCGTTGAATGCATCGACATGGCCGCTGGCCTTCCACACCGTGGGGTGCATGAAGATGGCGGCGTCGATACCGACGATGTTGGAATGGAGGAGCACCATGGACTTCCACCAGTACTCCTAACTGGTAAATTTTGGATTATAACGGGAATAACGGAAAGCTCGTGTTGTACCTGTGCGTTAGGCACGGGCCGTCCGTCTTTATAGAGTATACCAGTACTTTGTCAGCTTGCGGATCGCGTTCGTGTCTTTCGCACAGTTTCGTTCGAAGGAGGGTTGCGATCCGACCGGATTCGAAAAAAATTTCCGCGACGCGAAGATCGCGGAAGGTTCTGTTTTTCGGTTCCGGAAGCGACGGACAGGATTCGACTCGGAAGGAACCGGCGGATGCCGGTAACGGGGCCTGTCCGTAAAGCACGGATTTAATCTCGTACTGTTATGGACATCAAATTTTTCGTGCCTTATGTCGAGGCGAAAAAACGGCTCGATATTCGGGCTTCGATCGTGGGCCGCTGGTTGGAAGCGGGTTCGTATGAAGACCGGCGCGGCGACGGGGTGTGGCGGAGGGTTCGCACGTCGCGTATGAACCGCGATTTTTCCGTCTGGCTGCTCGATTTCAAGAGCCGCGGCCGGCTGGTTCGCACCGAGGTCGCACCGGAAGAAGACGTTACGGGATCGTTCCCGACATTGATCCGGGCGAAATCCCCGATTTGAAGGAGTTGCCCTATGTCGCCGGTACGCAGTCCGTACAGCACGATGCAGAGACCGACAGCTACTATGAGGTGGGCGAGGCCGGTCTGCTTTCGGTCAGAAGGGGATATTCGGATTACATGGATTATCGTTTCAATCGTCGCAGCGGGGAACTGGTGCTTCCTGAGGGGCGGATGCTGGTCATGCGTCTCGACGAAGAGGAGATGTGGGTGATGGATCACGACCAGTACGAACTGGAATATCCGACCGTCGAGCGTTTCCGGCGATTGAAATAGATGATACGCGGAGTCGTTCCGCAGAGGGGAGCGGGGATTTCGTGCGGCGGCGTTTCAGAGCAGTCCGGTCGACCGGAACGAGAAACTGCCGGCGCGGGCGACGATGATGGGTCGAGCAGCCGGATGTCGAACAGCGCGGCCGCCTGCGCGATGCGGGCCGTCAGCATCCGGTCGGGTTCGCTCGCTTCGGCGCTGCCCGAAGGGTGATTGTGGACGAGGATCAGCTGCGTCGCCAGCAGTTCGAGCGCCCGTTTGACGATGAGGCGGTGGTCGACCACCGTTCCCTGCACGCCGCCCTGACTGATGCGCTGCCGTTCGATGATGCGGTTCGACGACGAAAGGTAGACTGCCCAGCACTCCTCGTGGTCGAGCTGTTCCAGCTCGGGGCGGAAGAGGCGGATCACGTCGTCGCTCGTGACGAGCGTCGTCGTTTCGGCCGCTTGCGCTTGCAGGATGCGCCGACCCAGTTCCGCGGCGGCCGCAATGCGTGCCGCGCGGCGCTGACCCATACCTTCGACCATGCGAAGCCGCGGCAGCGGATCGCGGCCGAGCCGGGCCAGAGCTCCGTCGTAGTATTCCAACAACCGTTCGGCCAGTCGGCGGGCCGCCGCTTGCTCGCCGCCTTCGCCCAACAACAGCGTCAACAGTTCCGTGTCGTCGAGCGACGCGGAACCCCGTGAGGTGAGTTTGTCGAGCAGTTGTTTCATGGGAGAGGTGAGTTGGGGACTGGTCCGCATCAGCGGCTTTCCCCGCCCAGCCGGAGCCGGTCGACTTTGTCGAGCAGTGCGGCGCAGGTTTCGTCGGAGAAGCTCTGCGAAACGGAGTAGGCCGCCTGCTGCTCCGCCTCCTTTTTCGACTCGCCGCTGCCGTGTCCCACCTCCATGTTGTCGATGAGCGCCGTCGAACGGAACAGCGGATGGTTCGCCGCCGAATTCTCCTGCCGGGTCGTACGGAAACGGATCGTGTGGTGGTTTTTCTGGCACCACTCGATCAGCCGGCTCTTGAAATCGTTCTCCGACTCGGTCAGTTCTTCGAGCGACAGGTGTTCGCGGAAGAGACGGTTGATGAGCAGCCGGTTGACGAAATTGTATCCCTGATCGAGGTAGATCGCACCCATCATCGCTTCGAACGCATCGCCGAAGATGTGCTTCTGCGCCAGCGTATTGCTGCTCCCGTCGAGAATGACGTAGCGGTCGAGACCGATCTGGCGGGCGATCGCGTTGAGCGACTGGCGCGAAACGATTTTCGACCGGAGCTTGGTCATGAATCCTTCGTCGCGGTCGGGGAATTCGATGTAAAGGTAGTCCGACGTCACGGCTTCGATCACGGCATCGCCCAAAAACTCGAGCCGTTCATTGTTGATCTGCCGTCCGTCGGCTAAAACTAAAGAAGCTGACTTGTGAATCAAAGCCAGCTTGTAAAGTTCGATGTTGTGCGGAACGAATCCGAACAGCCCGTCGATCGCGCGGTAAAACTCCTTGTCAGGGCCGAAATTGCACCGCCAGGGGCGTAACAGGAAATCGATCACCTCCGCCGGAGTTAGAACTTGCGGAAAATGATCGTCGAGTTGTGACCGCCGAACCCGAACGTGTTGCTCATCGCGGCCTTCACATCGCGGTGTTGTGCCTTGCCCAGCGTGAGGTTCAGTTTGGCGTCGATCTCCGGATCCAGCTCCTCCACGTTGATCGTGGGCGGTACCACGCCCCGGGTGAGCGCGAGGATGCAGGCCAGTGCCTCGATGGCGCCGGTGGCACCCAGCAGGTGACCCGTCATCGATTTGGTCGAGGAGATGTTCAGGTCGTAGACGTGGTCGCCGAAAACGCCTGCGACGGCTTTCAGCTCGGCGATGTCGCCCAGCGGGGTCGAGGTACCGTGAACGTTCACGTAATCGATCTCTTCGGGTTGCATCCCGGCATCTTTCAGCGCGGCTTTCATCGACAGGATGGCACCCTTCCCTTCGGGGTGGGGAGCCGTGAAGTGGTGTGCGTCGGCCGATGCGCCGCCGCCTACGACTTCGCAGTATATCTTCGCACCGCGCGCCTTGGCATGTTCGTACTCTTCGAAGATCAGCGCGCCGGCGCCCTCGCCGATCACGAATCCGTCGCGGTGTACGTCGAACGGGCGCGAAGCGTGCTGGGGGTCGTCGTTACGGGTCGAGATGGCCTGCATCGACGAGAATCCTCCCACGCCCGGTTCGTTGACCGAAGCCTCCGAACCGCCCGTGACCATCACGTCGGCCTTGCCCCAGCGGATCTGGTTGAAGGCGTCGATCATGCCGTGGTTCGACGAAGCGCAGGCCGAAACGATACAGTAGTTAGGGGCCCATGAATCCGTACTTCATCGAGATGAAGCCGGCCGCGATGTCGGCGATCATGCGGGGAATGAAGAACGGGCTAAACCGCGGGGTGTTTCCTCCCTCGGCATAGCCCGTACATTCGTCGAAGAACGATTTGAGTCCTCCGATACCCGAACTCCAAATGACGCCCGCCTGCTCCTTGTCAAGCTTCTCCATGTCGAACCCTGCGTCCTCCACGGCCTGCGTGGCGGCGATGAGGGCGTACTGGGTGAAGAGGTCGTACTTGCGTACCTCCTTGCGGTCGAAATACTGGGAAGGGTCGTAATTCTTTACTTCACAAGCGAATTTCGTTTTGAATTTCTCCGTGTCGAAGTGCGTGATGGGGGCGGCTCCGCTGACACCTTTCTCGAGATTCGAAAAATATTCCTGAATAGTATTGCCGAGTGGGTTAATCGTACCTACACCTGTCACCACTACACGTCTTGCTGTCATATTGAAAATCGGATTGATTGAAATGAAACGAATTGCTGCGAAGAGAAACTTATGGCGAAATTATTTCTTGTGCTCTTCGATATACTTGATCGCGTCGCCGACCGTCGCGATCTTCTCTGCGTCCTCGTCGGGGATCTGAATATCGAAAGCCTTCTCGAACTCCATGATGAGCTCTACGGTGTCGAGCGAATCCGCACCGAGGTGGTTGGTGAAGCTTGCTTCGGGTACGACTTCCGACTCTTTGACTCCCAGCTTGTCTACGATGATCTCGACGACTTTCTGTTGAACTTCTGACATGATTGTAATTTTTAGTTAAACAAATATTGTTGAAAATACTTTTCTATTTTCACGCAGAATTTTTCGCAAAAATAACACTTTTTTGTTACATTTGTCATACTCGCAAAAGATTTTATCAACACGATTGTCCACAAATCACGGATTTTTTTATTTAAGATATTGAATAATAGAATATTATGAGATTATTGCTGATATCCAACTCGACCAATGCGGGGGAGGCTTACCTCGCTTATCCCATGCCGCGTATCGGAGAGTTCCTGCGCGGGATCAGGGAGGTGGCGTTCGTCCCCTACGCTGCCGTCACCTTCTCCTATGCCGACTACGAGCGGCGCGTGCAGGCGCGTTTCTCGGAACTCGGCATCCGCGTCCGCTCGGTGCACCGCGCCGCCGATCCCGCGGCGATGATCCGCCGTGCCGAAGCGATTTGCGTCGGCGGCGGCAACACCTTCGCGCTGGCCAAAAAGATGCAGGAGCAGGGGCTGATGCGGGCGATCCGCAACCGGGTGAAGGCGGGTGTCCCCTACGTGGGTTGGTCGGCCGGCAGCAACGTGGCCTGCCCCGCGATCTCGACGACCAACGACATGCCGATCGTCGAGCCGGAGTCGTTTCGTGCGGTGGGTGCGGTGAAGTTCCAGATCAATCCCCATTACCTCGACGCCAATCCCGAGGGACATGCCGGCGAGACGCGCGAGGTGCGCCTGTTGGAATTCGTCGCAGCCAATCCCCGCCGTTACGCCGTGGGGTTGCGCGAGGGGTGTATGCTGCGCTACGAGAACGGCCGGTTGGAGCTGTTGGGCAGCCGTCCGATGCGGATTTTCAAGAAGGGACTGACCCCCTACGAGGTGCAGCCGGGCGACGATCTTTCGTTTCTATTATAATTAAGGTATATATGATGACTATTCGTGAAATCGAGTCGGGGAGCGACATCATGGAGGTGAACAGGCTGGCGGGGCTGATCTGGCACGAAGCCTACCGCGGGATCGTCTCGCGCGAGCAGATCGCCTACATGATCGAGCGGTTCCAGTCCGTGCGGGCGATTACCGAGCAGCTGGCGCTCGAAGGCTATCGCTATTTCCTGATGGAGGACGAAGGACGGGCCGTCGGTTACTGCGGCGTGCAGCCGCGCGACGGGCGGCTGTTCCTGAGCAAAGTCTACCTCTTGCATGAGGCGCGGGGGCAGGGACGTTTCCGGCAGATGCTGGAATACCTGCGCGGACTGTGCCGCGAGGTCGGCGCACGGACGATCTGGCTCACGGTCAACCGCCGTAACGAGCGGGCGATCGGCGCCTATCGCCGGGCTGGGTTCCGCGAGGTGCGTGCGCAGGTAACCGACATCGGCGGCGGATATGTGATGGACGATTATATCATGGAATTGGAGACGACTCCGCAAAAGGAATAGACGATGAATGTGTTGATTATAGGCGTCGGCCTGATCGGCGGATCGTTTGCGCTGGCTCTGCGCGACCGCGGGCTGGCGGAGCGCATCGAGGGGTGGAGGCGTCGGAGGAACATGCCCGGCGGGCGCTCGAACGGGGGCTGGTCGACCGGATCGTGACGCTCGAAGAGGGGCTTCCCTCGGCCGATCTGATCGTGCTGGCTACGCCCGTCGATACGATTCCGCTGCTGACGGTGAAGATTCTCAACCGCATCGCGCCTCATCAGGTCGTGATGGACACCGGTTCGATCAAGGGCGAATTGTGCGAGGTGGTGGCCATGCACGCCCGCCGCGGACGGTTCGTGGCCACGCACCCGATGTGGGGTACCGAGTACAGCGGTCCCGACGCCGCCAGCCGCGGAGCCTTCGCAGGCCGGACGGCCGTGATCTGCGAACGCGAACGCAGCGACCGGGATGCGGTCGAGACCGTTGAGCGCCTCTACGGGGCGTTGGGAATGCCGCTGGTGTCGATGGAGCCGGAGGAGCACGACCTGCATACGGCCTATGTCTCCCATATTTCGCATATCACGTCGTTCGCGCTGGCGCTCACCGTGTTGGAGAAGGAGCGCGAGGAGCAGCATATCTTCGACCTGGCGGGCGGCGGCTTTGAATCGACGGTGCGACTGGCCAAGAGTGCACCGCGCACGTGGGTGCCGATTCTGCTGCGCAACAAGTACAATGTGCTCGACGTGCTGCGCGAGCATATCCACCAGTTGCAGATCATGCGGCGCATGATCGAGCGCGACGACGCCGAAGGGTTGACGGCGGCCATGCAGCGGGCCAATGCCATTCAGAAGATCCTGCCGTGACCTTTCCTCCGTCCGCCGATACGGGCCGCCGTGGCGAACAGGCGGCCGTCGACTACCTGCGCAGGGTAGGTTTTGCAATCCTCGAACGCAACTGGCGATCGGGGCGCTACGAGTTGGACATCGTCGCGCGGCGATGGGACGAGCTGCATTTCATCGAGGTCAAGACACGCCGTGCGGGCGGCCTGACGACGCCCGAGGAGGCGATCACGCCCCGCAAGTTCGCCTCGCTGCGCCGTGCCGCCGAGGCCTACATGGCGCAGCATCGCGTGCGGCTCGAACCGCAGTTCGATCTGGCGGCGGTCGATCTGTTTCCGAACGGGTCTCTGAACGTGCGTTTTACGGAGCGGGCGATGGAATGCAATTGGTAATTTGGGTTTTAACGCAAAAATAGTTACCTTTGCCGAACTCAACTTTCGATAACAGCGCATGTGGTTGTATAATTTGGGTATTTCGCTCTATGCCGGAGGCATCCGCCTGGCCGCTCTTTGGCACGGAAAAGCCCGGCTGTGGAGCGAAGGCCGACGGAATATATTCGAACGTATGGAGGCCGCCGTCCGTCCCTCCGACAGGATCGTCTGGGTACATGCCGCTTCGCTGGGGGAGTTCGAACAGGCCCGTCCGATCATCGAACGTCTGCGGGCGGAACATCCCGAATACAAGATCCTGCTCACGTTCTTCTCCCCGTCGGGGTATGAGATCCGCAAGAATTACGAGGGTGCCGATTATGTCTTCTACCTTCCTGCCGACACCCCTCCAACGCCCGCCGTTTTCTGGACATCGTCCACCCCGAGATCGCCATTTTCATCAAATACGAATTCTGGATCAACCTGCTCTCCGAACTGCGGCGCCGCAAGGTGCGGTCGTATATCGTTTCGGCGATTTTCCGCCGCAATTCGGTCTTCTTCCGTCCCTACGGCGCCATGTGGCGGCAGGCGTTGGAGACCTTCGACACGCTGTTCGTGCAGAACGTCGAATCGAAACGGCTGCTCTCCGAGATCGGGTTCGACAACGTGGTCGTCGCGGGCGATACGCGCTTCGACCGTGTGGCTCAGATCGCCGCAGCGGCGCAGCGGTGGAGACGATCGAACGCTTTCGTGGCGGCGGTCGTCTTTTCGTGGCCGGATCGACGTGGGGGCCCGACGAGGAGATTCTTCTGCCGCTCGTGAACGCCAATCCGGATGTGAAGTTCGTCATTGCGCCCCACGAGATGGACGAGGGGCGTATCGCGCATCTGATGCGTAATGCGAAGGGCGGCGCCGTGCGCTATACGCAGTGCGATGCCGCGACACGGTTCGACGACGTACAGGTGCTCGTGCTCGACACGATGGGGATGCTCTCGTCGGTCTACGGATCGGCGACCTGGGCCTACGTCGGAGGCGGGTTCGGCGTCGGCATCCACAATACGCTCGAAGCAGCGACCTTCGGCCTGCCGATCGCCTTCGGCCCCAATTACGGCAAATTCAAGGAGGCGCGCGACATGGTATCGCTCGGCTGCGCTGTGTCGGTGCGCACGGCCGGCGAACTGGCGGCGTGGTTCGCGCCGCTGTGCGACGACGAGGAGACGCTCCGTCGTGCCAGCCGCACGGCCAAGGATTACACCGCGCGCAACCAGGGCGCTACGGGCATCATCCTGCGCAGCATTTTCAATTCATAACGGATCGGCGCGGTTTCCCGACGGCCTGTCCGGACAGAAATCACCCCTGCCGCAACTGCTGCGGCAGGGGTGTTCCTTGTTCGAACGGAACGAGGTTTTACCGGTAATACGTTCCCTCCCACACGCGGGTGTTGCCCGCGCCGTCGGTGGCCGTGAGGCGCAGCGTATGCTCGCGGTTGCGGCCGAAGAGTTCGTCGTCGAAGTAGTGGGTGTAGGTGCCCTTCACGCGGTTTTCTTCCAGAATGGCCATGCGGCCGTCGACGAAGCAGCTGACGGAACCGACGCCCGAGAAGTTGTCGCCGACGGAGAACGTGACGCTGCGCTGTCCGCTCAGGTCGTGCGCCGTGAAGCGGGGGCGGATCGTGGGGCGCACGGTGTCGGCCACGACGAAAAAGGTTCCCAGCGAGCGGGTGCGCAGGCGGATGCGTCCGTCGCTCCATTTGCCGCCTTCGTAGCGCAGCTTCCCCTTGGGCGAGAGCGAGGCCAGCACCGCGTGACGGCGCAGCTCGGGCGGAACCTGCGTCGCGTCGATCCACAGCGTCGCGTAGCGGTGCATCGGCAGCCGCACGTCGAGGATCTCGACGCCGCGCGACAGGAAGAGCAGCGTCGAGTCCTTCGGCTGCGGTTCGTCGTGGGGCCGCTGCGTGTAGAAACACGATTCGTAGAGCGTTCCGGCGGGAATCTCGATCCGCACGCCGTCGCCCTCGCGGTGGAAGTCGCGGTCGTGGCGGACGACGGGCAGCGAATCGCACGCCGGTGCGCGGAACGAGCGTTCGTCGGCCTTGCCTTCGACCGTGAAGGCGAGCACCGAACGGTTGCCGCAATCGTCTTCGGCCGTGATGCGCACCTCCTGCCGCCTGCCTGCGGGGGTGGTCAGCAGCGCACGGTTCTTCATCGTCGTGAAGAAGCGGTCGGGACAACCGGCCGGCTGCGTGAGGCGGATCACCTCGTTGCGCGACGAGAGCTGCATGGGATAATAGCTCACGGCGTTGCAGTAGCGTGTGTCGCCGAAGAGGAACCCGTCCATGCGGTACTCGTAGCGTACCTCTCCGTCGACCTCTTCGGTCAGGCGGTAGATGCCGAAGGTATTGTGGACTTCGTCCTTGCGGTCCGAGCACTCGACGATGAAATAGCCGCGCCGCCCGACCGCGACGGGTTGCGTCTGCCGCAGCGCATAGTCCCCTTCGCTGCGGCGTACCACGTCGAAGGTGCGGGGGCGGCTGTGGACGGGAACGTCGCCGAGCGAGTCGACCTCGACGTAGTGCAGCCGCATGATGCGAGGTGCGATACGGTCGCGTACGGGCAGCAGTTTCGCGGCCAGCGTGTTGAGTGTCCGCTGGTCGGAGCTGCGGCGCACCTCGAAGTGGAGATGCGGCCCGAACGACATGCCCGAATTGCCCGACAGGGCGACCGTGTCGCCCGCGCGGACGGGGAATAACGAAGGCTTGCAGGTGAAATCGACGTTGCTGCGCCCCTGCTCGTAGCGTTTGTAGCGCAGGTAGGATTCGATGTCGGTGCGGAAGCGTTCGAGGTGGCCGTAGACGGTCGTCGTGCCGTCGGGGTGCGCGATGTAGAGTGCGCGGCCGTACCCGCCGGGCGAGACGGCAATGCGCACCACGTAGCCGTCGGCGGCAGCCACGACGGGCTTGCCCGTCACGCCGTCGGTCTTGATGTCCACGCCCGAATGGAAATGGTTGGGGCGCATCTCGCCGAAGTTGGCCGAGTAGAGCCCCGCCACGTTGCGGACGGGGAAGCGGTAACGTTCGGATCGAGGTTCCTGCGCGGGGGCGGCCAGAAGCCCGCCCGAAAACAACAGCGTTAAAAGAATGTGTCGCATGAGTCGTCGGTCGTTGCGATGAGCGCGTCCGCCGCGTCGCGCACGGCTTCGTAGTCGTAGCCCTGTGCGAGACCGTAGCGGATCAGTTTGTTTTTCAGTTCATAAGGTGTTGCGGCGCGGGTGGTGCGCACCTTGCGGCGCAGCAGGTCGGCCAGCCGTTCGCGTGCCGTACCGGCATCGAGCGCCGCGAGCGCGCGCTCGATCGTCTCGCGGGCGATGCGTTTGCGGTGCAGCGCGTCGGCGATCTTGCGTGCGCCCCAGCCGCTGAGGTTGATCTTTTCGTGCACGAAGGCTTCGGCGTAGCGGGCGTCGTCGATGAATCGGTCGCGGCGCAAACGTTCGAGCACCTGTTCCCGATCGGCCGGTGCTACGCCCCAGCGTGTCATCAGTCGGCGTGCGTCCTCCTCCGAGCGTTCGGCGCGGGCGCAGAGGCGCATCAGCGCGGCGAGCGCCTGTTCCGGTGTCTTGGTGCGGGGCGCCGCGTTTATTTTCTTGCCGTACAGCATAGTATTCTCGGTTTGTCGTTGATGTCGCGTCGCACGGCGATGTCGCCGAACCCTTCGTCGGCGAGCAGCCGCGCCGTCTCGTCGGCCAGCCGTTCGTAGATTTCGAACCAGAGCCGTCCGTCGGGGCGCAGCAGCCGGCGTGCGGCGCGACCGATCGCGCGGTAGAAGCGCAGCGGATCGTCGTCGGGGACGAAGAGCGCTTCGGGCGGTTCGTAGTCCCGCACGTTGACGTGCATCGCCGCGCGGTCGCTCTGCGGCACGTAGGGCGGATTGGAGACGATGAGGTCGAACGCCGCGTCGGGCAGTTCGTGCAAGCCGGCCAATGCGTCGGCCTGCACGAAGCGTACTTCGGCGCCCAGCCGCACGGCATTGCGGCGTGCGACGGCGAGTGCCTGCGGCGAGAGGTCGACGGCCGTTACGCGCGCATCGGGGATAAGCCGCGCGAGACTTACGGCGATGCAGCCGCTTCCGGTTCCCACGTCGAGCGCTGCGGCTCCGGCGACAGCTCCGGCCGCGGCGGCTGCGACCAGCTCCTCGGTTTCGGGACGCGGGATCAGAACGCCTTCGCCGACTTCCGAAGGTCATGCCGCAGAACTCAGTATGCGCCAGCACGTATTGCACGGGGCGTCCGGCGGCCAACTGGCGGACGGACTCTTCGAGGTCGGGGATGTCGGCCTGCGCTTCGGGGGCGACGACGTATTGCGTCAGCGTGATGCCGCACCGCTCGAAGGTGAAGCGGCGGGCGATCTGCTCGGCTTCGCGCGGCTCGTAGAGCGGCGCGATCGCACGGCGGATACGGTCGATCACTTCGCGGCGCGTCGGCATCGGTCGCGGAGTTTGAAGTCGGCGAGTGCGACGGCCATCGCCGCTTCGACGACGACGGCCGCACGCAGGGGCGATGCAGGCGTCGTGCCGTCCCCGTATGCGGAGCGGTGCGACGCGGCCGGCGGCGAAGTCGAAGGTCTGCTGTTCGCGGGCGATGCTGGCCGTCGGTTTCACGGCCGCGCGCACGATGAGTTCGTTGCCGTTGGTTATGCCGCCCGCGATGCCGCCCGCATGGTTGGTCGCCGTGCGGCCGTCGGCGTCGGCGATCGGGTCGTTATGGGCGGAACCGCGCAGGGCTGCTGCGGCGAACCCGTCGCCGAACTCCACCCCTTTGATCGCGGGGATGGCGAAGAGCAGGTGTGCTGCCGCGCTTTCGACCGAGTCGAAAAAGGGTTCGCCCCAGCCGGCGGGGATGCCCGCTACGCGGCACTCGACGATGCCGCCCACGGAGTCTTCGTCGCGCAGGGCGTCGTCGATCGCGTCGTCGAACCGTGCCGGATCGGTCTGGCCGCCGACGGCGGTCAACCGCGTGGAGAAGGTCGCACCGCCGAGTATTTTTTTCGCTACGACGCCCGCGGCTACGAGTGCCAGCGTCAGTCGGCCCGAGAAGTGGCCACCGCCCCGCGGGTCGTTCCACCCTTCGAACTTGACGGCCGCCGTGCGGTCGGCGTGCGAAGGACGGGGCTGCGTGAGCAGGTTGTCGTAGTCGCCCGAACGGGTGTTGGCGTTTTCGAAGACGAGCGTCAGCGGTGCGCCCGTGGTGTGTCCCTTGTAGAGTCCCGACACGATCTGCGGCAGGTCGTTTTCCTGGCGCGGCGTCGTCCCTTTGGCGCCGCTGCGGCGTCGGGCCAGGTCGGCTTCGAAATCGGGAATGTCGAGCGGAAGCCCGGCCGGTACGCCGTCGAGCGTGACGCCGACCTGCGGACCGTGGGATTCGCCCCAAAGGGTGATGCGGAAGAGAGTGCCGAAACTGTTCATAGGTATGGATCGGTTAAGGCTGCTACATGCCATTCTACACCGCCGCACCTCAAAGCCCTGCCAGCCAGGCGGGCCTTGCCCGAAGCCCCCGCTAAGGCAGGGGTTTGGGGGTGGGTCCAATCTGTAAACGCGGCATAGCCGCGAACGCTCCGACAAGCGGGCGTGTGCAGCGGTCCGAAAAACCGACGAGGTGTAAAGTTAGATATAGCAGTCATGATTAATTTACGCGCAGCGATTCCAGGTCTTCGAAGAAACGCGGATAGCTCTTGGCCACCGCTTCGGCCCCTTCGATCGTGATCGCACCCGACGAACGCAACGCCGAGACGGCCATCGACATGGCGATGCGGTGGTCGCCGTGGCTGAATACCCGTGCCGGACGGATCGCACCGCCGCGGATGCGCATGACGTCGGGCGTCGAGAGGTCGATCTCGATGCCGACCTTGGCGTACTCCTCGCGCAGCGTCTCGGCGCGGTCGCTCTCCTTGTGCGCAAGGCGCGACGTGCCTGTGATGAGGCTTTCGCCTTCGCAGGCGGCGGCCAGCGCCGCCAGCGGCGGGAAGAGGTCGGGGCACTGCGTGGCGTCGAACTCGAAGGCCCGGAGCGGACGGCGGCGGACGGTGATGCGATCCGCTTCGTGGATCAGCTCCGCGCCTGCCCGTACCAATGCGGTGCAGACGGCCGTGTCGGCCTGCTTCGAAAGGATCGACACGTTGTGCAGCGTCACTTCGCCGGCAACGGCTCCCGCCACGAGCAGTGTGGCGGCGGCGCTCCAGTCGCCTTCGATGCTGTAATCGGTCGGTCGGTAGCGCTGGCCGCCTTCGATGTAGAACTGGGTGTAGCCGTTGTGGAGGATCTCCGCACCAAGCGGTGTGCCGCCTCGACCGTCATATCGATATAAGGTGTGGAGACGGCGCGCCGCACGTCGATCGTGAATTCGCCGCGGGCGGCCGGCAGCGCGAGCAGCAGGCCGGTGATGAACTGCGACGAGACCGAACCGTCGACCTCGACCGTCGCGCTGTGCAGCGGGCCGCAGACGTCGAACGGGAGGAACCCGTCGCGGTGGCGCACCTCGACGCCCAGCTGCCGGAGCGGGGCGATCATCATCGTCATCGGGCGGCGCAGCAGCGTCCCATCGCCCTCGATGCGAAGCGGAACGCCCGCAAGGGCTGCGATCGGCGTGAACAGCCGGGTCGAAAGACCCGATTCGCCCACGTGGAGCGTGCGCCCGCGCGGGGCCAGACCGCCCCGTATTTTCAGTGTATGAGGGTCGACGACCGTGACGTCGGCACCCAGCGCTTCGATGCAGCGCATGGCCGAGCGGGTGTCGTCGCACAGTTCGATGTTACGCAGTGTGGATTCTCCCTCTGCCAGAAGCGCCGCCGCGAGGGCGCGCTGCGCGTAACTTTTCGAGCAGGGGGGAGTAAGCTCTCCTTGTATCTCCCCCGGCGGGACGGATCTATCCATAGAGTCGTTCGCAGTGGTTTAACTATTCGGTCGTTGTATGTATTCGTGCGGCGGCGTGTCGGGCTACTCGTGCGTAGCTTCGGCATCGGTTTCCGAAACGGAGCGCTGCGCTTCGGCGCCCTGCTGCCGTAGGCGGTCGATCGTCGGGCTGCGGCGCAGTTCGAAGTGCTTGCCCAGATAGCGTTTGCGCACTTCGGGGTCGGCGGCCAGCTCCTCCGGCGAACCCGTTTTGAGCACCTTGCCCTCGTAGAGCAGGTAGGCGCGGTCGGTGATCGCGAGCGTTTCGTCGACATTGTGGTCGGTGATGATGACGCCGATATTCTTGTTTTTGAGCGTGGCGACGATCGACTGGATGTCCTCCACGGCGATGGGGTCCACGCCGGCGAAGGGTTCGTCGAGCAGGATGAACGCCGGATTGATCGCCACGGCGCGGGCGATCTCCGTGCGGCGGCGCTCGCCGCCCGAAAGCTGGATGCCCATGCTTTTGCGCACCTTCTCCAAGCGGAACTCCTTGATGAGCGCCTCGACGCGCTCGGCCTGATACTCCTTCGAGAAACGGGTCATTTCGAGTACGGCGCGGATGTTGTCCTCGACGCTCAGCCGGCGGAAGACCGAAGCCTCCTGCGCCAGATACCCCACGCCCATCTGCGCGCGGCGGTAGACCGGTTCGTCGGTCAGTTCGGCGACGCGGCCCTCGTTGTCTTCGAGGAAGATTTTCCCCTCGTTCGGCTTTATCAGCCCGACGATCATGTAGAACGTGGTGGTCTTTCCCGCGCCGTTGGGCCCCAGCAGTCCGACGATCTCTCCCTGGTTGACGTCGATCGAGACGTGGTTGACGACCGTGCGGGCTTTGTATTTCTTGACGAGTTCGCTTGTGAAAAGGCGCATTTCTTTTGATAAATTTTCACAAAGTTATGTTTTTTTCCGAAATATTTTTTATCTTTACATAAAATTTCATTTCACTAAGGAGTCTGTAAGCACAATGAAGCAAATCGAAGATACTTTGTTACACGGGAAGCTCAAGGAGTATTTCGGCTTTTCGTCGTTCAAAGGCAATCAAGAGGCTGTAATCCGCAATGTGCTTGCTGGAAAAGACACGTTCGTGCTGATGCCCACGGGCGGCGGCAAGTCGCTCTGTTACCAGCTGCCGGCGCTGCTGATGGACGGCGTGGCGATCATCATTTCGCCGCTGATCGCCCTGATGAAGAATCAGGTGGACGCCATGCGCACTTTCTCGTCGGAGTCGGGCATCGCCCATTTCCTCAATTCGTCGCTCAACAAGACCGCCGTGGCGAAGGTGCGCGCCGACGTGTTGGAGGGGCGCACCAAGTTGCTCTATTTCGCCCCCGAGTCGCTTACCAAGGAGGACAACGTCGCGTTTCTGCGCAAAATCAAGATATCGTTCTACGCCATCGACGAGGCCCACTGCATCTCGGAATGGGGCCACGACTTCCGGCCCGAGTACCGCCGCATCCGCCCGATCATCAACGAAATCGGGCAGGCCCCGCTGATCGCCCTCACGGCCACGGCCACGCCGAAGGTGCAGCTGGACATCCAGAAGAACCTCGGCATGAACGACGCCTCGGTTTTCAAATCGTCGTTCAACCGTCCGAATCTCTATTACGAGATCCGTCCCAAGAGCGACGTGGACCGCGACATCATCCGCTTCATCAAGCAGAAGGAGGGGCGCAGCGGCATCATCTATTGTCTGAGCCGCAAGAAGGTCGAGGAATTGGCCGAGCTGCTGGTAGCCAACGGCGTCAAGGCGTTGCCCTATCATGCGGGCATGGATGCGGCCACGCGCGCCAAGAATCAGGACGACTTCCTGATGGAGCGGGCCGACGTGATCGTGGCCACGATCGCTTTCGGCATGGGTATCGACAAGCCCGACGTGCGCTTCGTCATCCATTACGACATTCCCAAGTCGCTCGAAGGGTATTATCAGGAGACGGGTCGTGCCGGGCGCGACGGCGGCGAGGGTCACTGTCTGGCCTTTTACAGTTACAAGGATATCCAGAAGCTCGAAAAATTCATGCAGGGCAAACCGTTGGCCGAACAGGAGATCGGCAAATTGCTGTTGCAGGAGACGGTCTCTTATGCCGAGAGTTCGATGTGCCGCCGCAAGACGCTGCTGCACTATTTCGGCGAGGAGTATACGGAGGACAACTGCTGCAATTGCGACAACTGCCGTCATCCCAAACCGAAGGTCGATGCGCGGGCGTCGCTCGTGCTGGCGCTCGAAGCGCTGCGTGCCATCGGCGACAAGTTCAAGGTCGATCACCTGACCAACCTGCTGACGGGCCGGCTGACGGCGCAGATCAAGAGCTACGGCCACAACAAGCTCGAATGGTTCGGTGCGGGCGAGGAGCACGACGCCAAATATTGGGGTGCGGTGATGCGTCAGGCGTTGATCCTGGGGCTGGCCGACAAGAATATCGAGAATTACGGATTGATTTCGATCAACGCCAAGGGCGAGGAGTATCTCCGTTCGCCCTTCCCGTGATGATTACGCTCGACCACGACTACGACGCCGAGGAGCGCGAGGCCGAAGCCGCCGCACCGGCGGGCGGACGGGGGGTGCGGCCGACGAGGAGCTTTTCTCGATGCTCAAAGACCTGCGCAAGAAGGTCGCCAAGCAGCACAGTCTGCCGCCGTTCGTCGTGTTCCAGGACCCGTCGCTCGAAGATATGTCGATCCAGTATCCCGTGACGCTCGACGAGATGCAGAACATCTCGGGCGTCGGCGTCGGCAAGGCGAAGAAGTTCGGCGCCGAGTTCATCAAGCTGATCCGCGCCTATGTCGAGGAGAAGGAGATCATCCGTCCGCAGGACATGGTCGTGAAATCGGTGGGCAACAAGTCGGGCAACAAGATCTTCATCATCCAGTCGATCGACCGCAAGATGGATTTCGAGGATATCGCCCGCGCGAAGAACCTCGATTTCGACGAACTGCTCACCGAGATCGAGGGGATCGTCAATTCCGGTACGCGGCTCGACATCTCCTATTATATCGATGAGTTCATGGACGAGGACAAGGCCGAGGACATCTACCTCTATTTCAAGGAGGATGCCGAGAGCGATTCGCTCGACGAGGCGGTCGAGGAGCTGGGCGGCGACTACACGGAGGAGGAGATCCGGCTGGTACGTATCAAGTTCATGTGCGAGCAGGGGCAATTGATCCGCGCCGTTCACGTGGGGAGCTTCGGCGGATTCCCGACGGTCGGGCGGCCGGAAGGAGACCGCTTCGAGCTGTTGACCGTATCGGACGGGGTGCCGTGCGGCGGATGCGGAGGCATTCATGCCGCCGGAGGCTGCGGACCGTACGACTCGCACACCTCCTCGGCGGTTTCTTCATGAATTCGAAAACGTTTGTCCCGAAACAGATATTCGGATGAAAAGATTGGTTGCTTTATGGTTGTGTGCGACGGTGTGGCTTTCAGCCGGAGGCCAGTCGCGGGATTGGGCGAATACGGGACGGTCGATTACCGAAGAGTGGTACTCGGCTCATCCCTCGTTCTTCGACGCGAACGGTTTCGCCGCACGCGGTATCAGCGGACAGGTGACGGCGCAGATGTTGGCTCGGTTCCAGTGCGACGTGGTGGCGCTGCGGCCGCGGGCGGTCGTGATTCTGGCCGGAACGAACGACATCGCGCGCAACAACGGCCCGATCGACGAGGCGGATCGCCGACAATATCCGCTCGATGGCCGAACTGGCGCGGGCGCACGGGATGCGGGTCTTCCTCTGTTCGGTGCTTCCGGCGGCGCGTTACGGCTGGCGCCCCGAAGTGACCGACGCTCCCGACCGGATCGACCGGCTCAACCGGATGCTGCGGGAGTATGCGCTTGACAACGGTTGCGAGTGGGTCGATTTCCACCCCGGCCTGGCCGACGCCGACCGCGCGCTCGACGCCCGCTACACCCGCGACGGTGTGCATCCGACCTCCGACGGGTTCGATGCGATGGAGGCGATCCTGCGGCCGTATCTGAAACGTTACCTGCGCTGATGTGTGTCCGTCCGTCGATTCCGGCATCGAATATGCACGTTCGTTCGCGGCGGGACGAATCCCGCCCGTAAATTGCAAGTAAGATGAAGACAAGACGATTCTGGGGGAGCGGCGGCCGGTGCGCTGGCCCTCCTCGCGGCTGCGGCGACTGCCGATGCCTGTACGCGGGCGGTCTATCTGGGGCGTGACGGGTTGGTCATTACGGGGCGGACGATGGATTGGAAGGGGGAGATCGGGACGAATCTCTACCTCTTCCCCCGCGGCATGGAACGCGCCGGATACGACCGCGACACGACGCTTCGCTGGCGTGCCAAGTACGGCAGCGTGGTCGCTTCGGCCTACGATTTCGCCACGTGCGACGGCATGAACGAAGCGGGGTTGGTAGCCAGCCTGCTCTTTCTGCCCGAATCGGATTACGGCAAGCAGGGCAAGCGTCCCGTGATGGGGATCGCGATGTGGACGCAGTACGTGCTCGACAATTTCGGAACGGTGTCCGAGGCGGTCGGTGCGCTGCGGGGCGACGGGATTTACATCGACGCGCCCGACATGCCCAACGGCACGAAGTCGCGCCTGCATCTGGCCATTTCGGATGCGACGGGCGACAGCGCCATTTTGGAATACATCGACGGCCGGCTTCGGATCCATGAGGGCCGGCAGTATCGGGTGATGACCAATTCGCCGCGTTACGATCTGCAACTGGCCGTCAACGACTATTGGGAGGCGATCGGAGGTTTGAAGATGCTGCCCGGAACGAATCGTTCGAGCGACCGTTTCGCGCGGGCGTCGTTCTATATCGGCGTCATCCCGCAGACGGCCGATGCCGCGGTGGGTGTACCTGCCGTGCTGAGCGTGATGCGCAACGTCTCGGTGCCGTTCGGCATTTCGACGCCCGACCAGCCCCATATCTCCTCGACGCGCTGGCGTTCGGTCTGCGATCAGAAGAACAAGGTCTATTATTTCGAGGGGACGATGGTGCCGTCGCTGTTCTGGGTCGATCTCAGTCGGGTGGATTTGTCGGAGGGCGCTCCCGCGCGGCGGTTGACGCTCACCGGCGGGGAGATGTATGCGGGCGACGCGACCTCGCGGTTCGTCGTCTCCGAGCCGTTCGAATTCCTCTACCGGCTGCCGAAGCCGTAATCTGCGTCCGGAACGGCAACCGCCCCGACTGCACTCATTGCAGTCGGGGCGGTTGCCGTAGGGTCGGGTGTGGGGCGGACTCTTTCCGACGACGGTCAGGCCCACATCGGTTTCAGGACGCCGAACAGCAGGAAGGCCACGATGAACGTGACGACGATGTTGAATGTCTGCGCCGAGAGAAAGGCCCACAGCGCGTTGCGGTTCTCTTTGGAGAAGATCTCCGAGAAACGTGTTTCCAACCCGATGCAGACGAAGGCGATGCTGAAAAGCGTGTTGCTGAAATTCTTCGCCGTGCCGCGCACCGCGGCGTCGGGAGTGCCGGCGCCGCCGTCGAAGAACAGGCTGAAGAGGAGCGAGACTGCGACGAACCCTACGACGAATTTCGGGAAACGATCCCAGATCACGCCGGCCGACGGCTTCTCCTGCCCCTCGCGGCCGCGGTACGACCAGTAGAGCGAGATGACGAAAGCCGCCAGCCCCAGCAGCACGTTTTGCGACGACTTGACGATCACGGCCGTCTGCTCGGCCGTTTCGCCCAGCAGTGCACCCGACGCCACGACCGCACCCGTCGTGTCGATCGTTCCGCCCATCCAGGCGCCGGCCACCTCTTCGACGACCTTCGGATCGCCGAGCAGTGCGGGCAGGACGAGTTTCGCCAGCCACGGCATGACGTACATCATCGGTACGGCGCAGACCAGCACCAGCGAAATGATGTAGGAGAGTTTCTTGTTGTCGCCCCGGATCACGCCGCAGGTGGCGATAGCGGCCGAAACGCCGCAGATCGACACCGAACTGGATAGCATGGTGGCCATTTCGTCGTCGACCTTCATGCGGCGCGACCCAGAAGGCGAAGTACCAGACGAGGAAGACGACGATAAATGCCTGTGCGAGCGCATAGACGCCCGAATGGAGGATTTCGCCGAAGAGGATCGTCGCACCCAGACAGACGATGCCTATTTTGATATAGAATTCGCTTTGGATCGCCGGTTTCAGCCATGCCGGAACCCGGAAGAAGTTGCTGACCGCCAGGCCGAAGATCACCGAGAAGAAGACCGATTCCAGTCCCAAATCCTTGAACAGCGGGACGGATGCCACGGCCTGCGCCGCCAGCGCGACGGCGAAAATCGCCAGCAGCGAGCCGAAGATTCCCTTGACCGGACGTCCCAGCACGGCCATGCAGAGGCAGGTCAGCACGAACAGGAAGGCGAACATGCAGCCGGCTTCGAGCCACGCATCGCCGCCGGCCAGCGTCTTGGGCATGGCCGGCATTCCGGCGGGAAAGAGCAGTGCGAGCGCAAGGATCGTGACGCCGGCCAGTACGATCACCCAGTCTTCGGTTTTGAGTTGAGCTAAGAGGTTTTTCATCTTGCGGAACGGTAATTCATTGCGTTTCTGCGAAAATTCGACGCCGCAAAGATCGGCTTTTCCGGTCGGATTTCCGTACGTGTAAATACTGATTTTGACCCTCTTTTTTCGTCGGAAAGCGGGTCTGTTTCGAGGGCGCAGCCGGGGAGGATGACTTGGGAACGTCGGGGGGATCGGGACGTGCGAAACGTCGGGACGGAATCGGCCGCAGGCGGTTCAATCCCTCGGTGGTTTTATGCGCGTCGACGGCTGGCTGCGGTGCGGTCGATCGCATTGCCCGTACATTGCGAACGGGGTATCCGGAGCAGGGGATCCGGCCGGTTGCCGGATACGATGCGTCCCACGAGAGGGGGGGGGAACAGAGAGGCGGGGCGTCGTTATCTGCCCAGCTCGGCCAAGTGCTTTTTGGCTTCTTGAATACCGGCATCCGCAGCTTTCCGGTACCACCGTTTCGCTTCGGCGAGATCTTTCGGGACGCCATAGCCGTGTTTATAACACCAGCCCATCTCGAATTGTGCAACGGCATACCCCTGTTCAGCAGCCTTTCTGTACCACTTTACGGCTTCTGCGTAGTCCTGTTCGACGCCTTCGCCATCATAATAGCAGCCGCCCAGATTCTTCTGTGCAACGGCATCTCCCTGTTCTACGGCCTTACGGAACCACTTTACGGCTTCTGCGTCGTCCTGTTCGACGCCTTTGCCCCAGTGATAGCAGGTGCCCAGATTGTTTTGTGCACTGGCATACCCCCTGTTCAGCGGCCTTTCTGTACCACTTTACGGCCTCGGCGTAGTCCTGTTCGACGCCTTTGCCGTTTTTATAACACCAGCCCAGATTGTTCTGTGCAACGGCATTTCCCTGTTCAGCGGCTTTTCTGTACCACTTTACGGCCTCGGCGTAGTCCTGTTCGACGCCTTTGCCGTTTTGATAACACCAGCCCAGATTGTTTTGTGCAGCGGCATTTCCCTGTTCAGCGGCTTTCTGTACCACTTTACGGCCTCGGCGTAGTCCTGTTCGACGCCTTTGCCCCAGTGATAGCAGGTGCCCAGATTGTTTTGTGCACTGTCATACCCCTGTTCAGCGGCCTTTCTGTACCACTTTACGGCTTCTGCGTCGTCCTGTTCGACGCCATAGCCGTGTTTATAACACCAGCCCAGATTGTTTTGTGCACTGGCATACCCCTGTTCAGCGGCCTTTCTGTACCACTTTACGGCTTCTGTGTAGTCTTTTGCAACGCCTTTGCCATAGTAATAACAATCCCCGAGACTGTTTTGTGCGATACGGTTTCCCGCTTCGGCCGCTTCGCACCACAGTTTTACGGCTTCGGCATAATCGCCGGCATCGTAGGCCGTTTGTCCGCGTTCGGCCAACACATCGGCCTCGGCAGCCAGCCGCCGCTCGCGCACAGGCCGAAGCTCGACGGTCAGCAGATCCTCCATCTCTCGTTGTCCTCGACCGTCTGCACCCATTGCAACCGGTCGTCGGGACAGTCGAGACAGACGGCTTCCAGTTTGTGACGCCCCTTGCGCAGACGGATGACGGTGTCGCTTCCGGGGCGGACGGTGCACAACTCCTTGCCGAATTTCAGTATCCGGCAGGGCAGGTCGGTCTCGACATGGAACAGCGCGCCGCCCTGCTCCTGCATGGCTGTGCGTCCCGCCCGCTGCAACAGCGGCTCGATGCGTTCGCGCACCATCTTGTCGACCGAGACCTTGAACAACTGTTCGAACATCACCTGCGAGAACTGATGCTGCCCCAAGCCCGCTTTCAGCGTGTCGGGAATATCGGGCGGAAACCCTGTGAACGAGCGGTCGGGGTCGATGGGGATGAAGTGGCGGTCGTGCTCCAAGGCGTATTCGATTTCGCGCCGCACCCAGTCGTCGGCGTTCGCGCAGCGGTCGAGGGCATGGGGCGAGAGGATGACCATGAAGATCGGTGCGGCGTCGATCGCCTCCATGATGCGGCGGTCGAAAACACCGTCTTTCAGTTCGTCGAAATCCAGAAAGACGCGGTAACCGCGCAGTTCCAGTTCCGATTTGAGCGGTCGCGCCAACTCCTTGCCGCCGTCGCGGCGATAGCTGATGAAGATGTCGTAGGCCATGACGATGAATGGTGTTACAGATTCCAAAATTAATAAAAAGTGCCGTCGCCGCAAATAATCGCGTCGAAATAGTTACCTTTGCCGTGCGGCGGCGCGCGGTGCGCCGCCGGATTCCGTAAAACGATTGCCGAGTGGGTGAAGTCAGGGCGAAAAAGGCTTTGGGCCAGCATTTTCTGGTCGATCTGAACATAGCGCGCAAAATCTGCGACGCCCTGTCGGGCGGTACGGCCGAGGCGCCGGCGCCGGTGTTGGAGGTGGGATGCGGCATGGGCGTGCTGACGCAGTTCTTGCTGCGGCGCAGCGACATCGTCGTGTGGGGCGCCGAGATCGACGCCGAGAGCGTCGACTACCTCCGTGCCCACTATCCCGAATTTACGCCGCGGCTCATGGCGGGCGATTTCCTGCGCATGGAGTTGCGCGCGTTGTTTCCCGACGGAGTGCGTGTGATCGGAAATTTCCCTTACAACATCTCTTCGCAGATTTTTTCAAGGTGTTGGAGCATCGCGACCTTGTCCCCGAGTGCGTGGGCATGATCCAGCGCGAGGTGGCCGAGCGGATCGCCTGCCCGCCCGGATCGAAGGAGTACGGCATCCTCTCGGTGCTGTTGCAGGCGTGGTACGACATCGAGTACCTCTTCACGGTAGGGGAGAAGGTCTTCAACCCGCCGCCCAAGGTCAAAAGCGCCGTCATCCGCCTGCGCCGCAACGGCGTCGTGCGGCTGGCGTGCGACGAGCGGCTGTTCGTGCGCGTGGTCAAGGCTTCGTTCGGTCAGCGGCGCAAGATGCTGCGCAATTCGCTGCGCGCCGCCTTCGGCGATTTCGGCGGGGCGGAGCATCCCTTTTTCTCGCAGCGCGCCGAACAGTTGTCGGTGGCCGATTTCGTGGCGCTCACGCAGTGGGTGGAGCAGCGGATCGGGGGCTGACCCCCCCCCTCGGCCGGCCGGATAAAAACGCCTTCGAACCACGGTTCGAAGGCGTTTTTCCATAAAGTGTCGAAGGGCTTACCCCGTGCGTCGATGTATTGCACGCGCCCTTCGTAGCTTCCCGTGAGCGATGTCTGATCGCTTCCTGCGAGGGTCAGCCCGTCGAACGAGATTTCGTACCACTCGCCGTCGCGCGCGATCGTGACGTTGCCTTCCGTCAGCTTGCCGATCGCGGGCGAGCCGCTGAAATATTCGGCGAGGAACGAGGTACATGCGGCGTTGTCGCCGCCCCAGATGCCCACGCCCGACTGTCCGTTCCGTACGGCGAACGTGCCTTCGGGCACTCCGTCTGCGTAATCGTTGGCTGCGTCGCTGCGCAGGTCGAAATGGAGGATCGAGCCGTAGTAGCAGTTGCCGACGGCGTCGCGCGTGGTGAGATAGCCCCGGTCGACGAGCGTGATGTACCAGTTGGTCAGTCCGTCTTTCTCGCCGTAGCAGACCACGTAGACCTCGCGGGGTGAGATCGAGGCCTGCTCGGAGGTGTTTTCGTAGTAGATCTGTCCTGCGAAATCGGCCTTGAACGGAGCGTCGTATTCGTCGACGGCGTCGACCGTGACCTTGTACTCCTCTCCGTCGCGTTCGACGGTGACCGTTCCCGTCGAGAGGTAGGTCATCTCCTCGTCGTAAGTCGCCCATGTGACGGTGTTGGGAGCGTAGTCCTCGGTGATCGTGTAGATGCCGGCGGGGATTCCGTCCTGCTCGGTGGCGTCGGGTGCGACGTTGAATTCGAAGATACTCAGCAGGTGCGTGAAGTCGGCGTTGTCGAAGTCGATGCCCCACGAGTTGTAGCCGTCGTCGGCGTAGAATCCCGAGGCGCCCGCGTAGCAGTAGGTCGTCGTCGCGTCGGGCGTGGCGTCGACCCCTTCGAGCGTCATCGCTCCCGAATAGACGGCCGTGATTCCGAAGGCGGGCGAATGGTCGTCCTCGAAGGCGACCTGTACGCGGTAACTCGTATCGGAGGGTTTGTTGCCCGGTACGCGGCTCAGATCCAGCACGCCGCCCACGATCGGGGCGACGGCTTTCTGCGAGGCATAGTACCAGCTGCCCGTCGCCGCGTCGGCGCCGTCGTTCGACCCCGGCACGCAGTCGTTCGCACGCGAGAAGTCGTACCGACCGAACGGCGAAGCGCCTTCGTCCGCACGGAGCGCGACGCGGATTTCGGCGCCTTCGGCGTCGGTGAGCGTGAGCAAGTATCCCTCGCCTCCCTCTTTGTCGAATGCCGCTTCGCGGACGAGTTTCGCGCTTTGGGGCGTGAATGAGACGTCGGCCGTGAGCTGGCTCAGCGGTTCGGGTTCGGGGATGGGCGCGGGGCCGTCAGTACCCCCCCTCGTTCGCGTCGTCGCTGCACCCTGCCGCAAGACCCGCTGCGAGTCCTGCCAGCAACCAGAAAAATTTTTTCATTGCAATCGTTTTATTAAAACCTAACTTTCCGAAAAGTCCCTGCGGGACGAAGACAAAAATAACGCATTTCGTCCGGAAAAGCAAATTCCGGCTCCGTCGGGCCGGAATCGGATGGCGGCGGCCGAACTGCCGGCGTCCCGTCAGAGGACGCTTTCCGGTCCTCCCGCCACGACCGTGACCAGCGCTTCGCGCGGCAGGTATTTCACGGCGAGCCGCTGCACCTCGGCGGGGGTAATGGCGCGGATGCGTTGCAGATTCTCGCTCACGACGTCGTTGCGTCGGCCGCAGAGGATGTTTTCGATCGTGACGTCGGCGATGCCGAACGGCCCGTCGAGAATACGCATCATCTCGCCCGTCATCATGTTGCGCACCAGCGACAGCTCCTCCTCGGCGACGGGTTCCGTGCGCAGCCGTTCGATTTCGCGGTAGATCTCTGCGAGCGCACGGTCGGTCGCGTCGCGCGCTACCTGCGTCGCGACGGCCAGGTAGCCTTCGCGTTCGAGGTTGACCATCGCTGCGACCACGCCGTAGGTGAACCCGTTCGCTTCGCGCAGGTTCTGCATCAGGCGCGACCCGAAATAACCGCCCAGCAGCATCGCCACCACCTGCATCCCGACGTAATCGGGGTGGTTGCGGCCGAAGAGCAGCCGGCCGATGCGGATCGACGACTGTACGGCCCCTGCGTGGGGGCACTGCGGCATGGGACGTCGTGACTGCCGGCGGGAACGGTTCTGCGGCGCGGTCGGCGCCTGCGGGCAGCTGTCCGGCCACCTCGGCCACTGCGTCGACGACGGCCGCGTCGGCTGCGCCGCTGCACACCACGGAACAGTTGCGGGCGGTATAGTGGCGTGCGTAGAAATCGAGCAGGTCGTCGCGCGTGAGGTCGTCGTAGGCTGTTTCGGGCCATGTTATTCCGTAGGGGTGCGCAGGGCCGAAAAGCGCGCGGGCGAAGGCTTCGCGGGCCTCGGTCTCGACCTTCATGCGCTCGATGCGCAGCCGCTGCTTGCGCTTTTCGCGGTAGGAGGCGACCTCCTCTTCGGGAAAGAGGGGTGAAGCAGGATCTGTTCGGCGACGGCGAGCGTCTGCCGGAAATATTTCGACAGGGAACAGAAGCTGATGTAGACGTAGTCGCGGTCGACGTTCACGTCGAAATAGGAGCCGTAGAAGTCGAATTGTTCGGCGATCTGCTGCGAGGTCATGTCGCGCGTCCCCTCGCTCAGCAGGTTGGCGGTCGACGTGGCGACGAACGCCTTGCGCTGCTGCGCCGAGCCGGCGCGGAAGACGAAGCTGACGCGCACGACCTCGAATTCCGCGGCGCAGAGCGTGTGGATCGTCACGCCGTTCGGGAGCGTGCGGCGGAGGGGTTCGTGGAGCGATATGTCCGACGGAGTGGTGAGTTGCGGTTGTTTCATCGTGTCGCGCGGTAGATAAGGGTGGAACGGCGTGCGGCGCGGAAGGTGCGGCGCGCGAAGTCGGTCAGTTCGGCCGCCGTGACGGAGCGGTAGAGCTCCACCTCGCGGTTGACGAGGCCGGGATCGCCGAGCATTTCGTAGTAACCCAGGTTCATCGCCTTGTTCATCACGTTCAACTCGCCGAACAGGGCGTTCGCTTCGAACTTGTTCTTCACCTTTTCGATCTCGTAGTCGCTCGCGGGGAGGGTTTGCAGCTCCTCGATTTCGCGGGCGAAGGCCTCTTCGGCCTCCTCGACGGTGCGTCCCGGCAGCAGGTGCCCCGTGAGGACGAAAAGCCCCGGATCGACGTCGCCCGTGATGTAGGCGTTGACGCTCGAAAAGAGCCGGTCGCGCTTGACGAGCCGTTCGTAGAGCCGTGCCGAATCGCCGCCCGACAGGATGTCGGAGGCCATGTCGCCCAGATAGAAATCCCGCGAAAGGCGGTCGCCCATGGGGTAGGCGACCGTCACCGCCGTGGCCGGTACGTCGCGCTCGACTTCGAGCCTACGTTCGGCCGTCTGTTCGGGTTCGGCGGGCAGCGGGCCGGCTGCGGAGGGCGTGTCAGCGATCGGGGCGAAGTAGCGTTCAGCCAGTTCGAAGACCCGCTCTTCGTCGATGTCGGCCGAGACCGACAGAATGGCGTTCGAGGGGTGGTACCAGCGGCGGTAGAAGGCGCGCACCTCGTCGATCGTCGCGCGGGCCACATGGTCGGGCGTAAGCCCGATCGTAGCCCAGCGGTAAGGGTGGAGGGTATAGGCCAGCGAACGCAGCAGCATTCCCTGATCGCCGTAAGGCTGATTGAGATAACGCTGCTTGTACTCCTCGATGACGACCCGTTTTTCGGTTTCGAGCGCTTCGGGCGAGATGTCGAGTCCGGTCATGCGGTCGGCTTCCAGCCAGAGGGCCGTCTCGATATTGTCCTTCGGCAAGGTAATATAGAAGTCCGTATAATCGTTATTGGTGAAGGCGTTGTTGTCGCCGCAGGCCATCTGCACCGGCAGGTCGAAATCGGGCACGTCGCGCGTGCCGCGGAACATGAGGTGTTCGAACAGGTGCGCGAAGCCCGTGCGGGCGGGATCTTCGTTGCGCGCCCCGACCTTGTAGAGGATGTTTACGGCCGCGAGTTTCGACTGGCGGTCGCGGTTGACGGCCACCGTCAGCCCGTTGGAAAGGGTATGTCGTTTGTACGGTATCATCGTGTGGGGTTTGAGGCGGAGATAGTGCAAGTCGCGTGCAGAATCCGATGCGTTTTTCTGCCGGAACGCCGCCTATCGGGCCGGAATTCTCCGAGTGCAAAGATAGAGGATTTCGGCGGAGAAAACAACCGGGCGGAGTGTGAAAAGAATAACATTCCGACTGTTAAAAAACTAACGCAAAAAATGCTGGGTACTCTTGGGGAATTTTATACCTTTGCATCAGTCTTGCGCGCATGTATGTGTGTAAAATGTTGAAAATTAACAATTTTCAAGTCTATTGATATGGCAGAGAAAAAATTTATCACCTGTGATGGAAATTATGCTGCGGCACACATCGCCTACCTGTTTTCGGAGGTGGCTGCAATCTATCCCATCACGCCGTCGTCGACCATGGCGGAATTGGTCGACGAGTGGGCGGCCCAGGGTCGCAAAAACATCTTCGGAGAGACGGTCAAGGTCGTCGAAATGCAGTCGGAGGCCGGTGCCGCGGGTGCCGTGCACGGTTCGTTGCAGAGCGGCGCGCTGACCTCGACGTTCACCGCATCGCAGGGGTTGCTGCTGATGATTCCCAATATGTACAAGATTTCGGGCGAACTGCTCCCGGGCGTGTTCCACGTCTCGGCGCGTGCGCTGGCCGCGCAGTCGCTGTCGATTTTCGGCGACCATCAGGACGTCATGGCGACCCGCCAGACCGGATTCGCGATGATCGCCACCTCGTCCGTACAGGAGGTGATGGACCTCGCGGGCGTGGCGCACATCGTGGCGCTCAAATCGCGCGTGCCGTTCCTCCACTTCTTCGACGGATTCCGCACCTCGCACGAGATCCAGAAGATCGAGCTGATCGACGAGGCGCGCCTTACGGCGATGCTCGACCGCGACGCGCTGAAAGAGTTCCGTGCCCGCGCGCTCAACCCCGAGCACCCCGTGACGCGCGGTACGGCCCAGAATCCCGACATCTATTTCCAGACGCGCGAGGCCGCGAACAAGTTCTACGACGCCGTGCCCGACATGGTGGCCGAGGCGATGCGCGAGATCTCCGCGATCACGGGCCGCGACTACAAGCCTTTCGTCTATTACGGTGCGGAGGATGCCGAGCATGTCGTCGTGGCGATGGGTTCGGTGACCGAGACGCTCAAAGAGACGGTCGACTACCTGAACGCCCGCGGCGGGAAGGTGGGTGTGGTGACCGTACACCTCTACCGTCCCTTCTCGGTGAAATACCTCGGCGCCGTGCTGCCCGAGACTGTGAAGCGCATCTGCGTGTTGGATCGTACCAAGGAGCCGGGAGCCAACGGCGATCCGCTCTATCTGGAGGTGGTCGAGGCGTTCGCCACCTGCAAGGAGATCCCCTGCGAGCGCAAGCCGCTCATTATCGGCGGCCGTTACGGTCTCTCGTCGAAGGACACTACGCCGGCGCAGATGCTCGCCGTGTTCGAGAATCTGAAAGCCGGCGAACCGAAGAACCAGTTCACGGTGGGCATCGTCGACGACGTGACGAATCGTTCGCTGCCCGTGGGCGAGGAGATATCGATGGCCAAGCCCGGTACGTTCGAGGCACTCTTCTTCGGACTGGGCGCCGACGGCACGGTGGGTGCCAACAAAAACTCGATCAAGATCATCGGCGGCACGACCGACAAGTATTGCCAGGCCTATTTCTCCTACGACTCGAAGAAATCGGGCGGCTACACCTCGTCGCACCTGCGTTTCGGCGACCTGCCCATCACGTCGCCCTATCTGGTCACGACGCCCGATTTCGTAGCGTGCCATGTGCCGTCGTACGTCGATAAGTACGATGTGCTCAAAGGGTTGAAGGCGGGCGGTTCGTTCCTGCTCAACTCGGTGCACGACGCTGCGACGACCTGCCGCACGCTGCCCGATCACATGAAGGTCTATCTGGCCAAGAACAAGATCAATTTCTATATCATCAACGCCACGAAGATCGCCGCCGAGCTGGGACTGGGTTCGCGCACGAATACGATCATGCAGTCGGCGTTCTTCAAGATCGCCGGCGTGATTCCCTTCGACAAGGCCGTCGAGGAGATGAAGAAGGCCATTGCGATAAGACCTACGGCAAGAAGGGCGAGGATATCGTCAACATGAACTATGCGGCCGTCGACGCCGGCGGCAAGCTGGTCGAGAAGGTCGAAGTGCCCGCCGAGTGGGCGGGATCGAGGTGAAGGAGGCGTCGCACGGCGTGGACATGAAGCGTCCCGAGTTTGTGCGCAGCATCGTCGATCCGATCAACGCACTCAAAGGCGACCTGCTGCCCGTTTCGGCCTTCAACGGCCGTGAGGACGGTACGTGGGACAACGGTACGGCGGCGTGGGAGAAACGCGGCATCGCCGTGAACGTGCCGGAGTGGCAGATCGACAACTGTATCCAGTGCAACCAGTGCGCCTACGTCTGCCCGCATGCCGTGATCCGTCCGTTCCTGGCCACCGACGAGGAGGCCGCCGCATCGGGCGTAGCATGGAAGCAGGGCCTGGGCGAGACGAAGGAGTACAAATTCCGCATCCAGATTTCGCCGCTCGACTGTACGGGTTGCGGTAACTGCGTGGACGTCTGCCCCGCCAAGCAGAAGGCGCTGGTGATGAAACCGCTCGAATCGCAGTTCGATCAGCAGAAGAACTGGGAGTACTGCAACGAGAAGGTGGGCTACAAGGGCGACGCGGTCGACAAGACCCGTTCGGTCAAGAACCTGCAATTCACGCAGCCGCTCTTCGAGTTTTCGGGAGCCTGCGCCGGCTGCGGCGAGACGCCCTACATCAAGGCTATTTCGCAGCTCTTCGGCGACAAGATGATGGTGGCCAATGCTACGGGCTGTACGTCGATCTACTCGGGTTCGGCGCCTTCGACTCCCTTACTGCACCAATGCGCAGGGACAGGGCCCGGCGTGGGCCAACTCGCTCTTCGAGGACAATGCCGAATTCGGTCTGGGTATGCACGTGGGCGTGGAGAAGCAGCGCGACAAGATACAGCACCTCATGGAGCGGGCGATCGCCGAATGCACGAAGTGCTCCGACGAGTTGAAAGGCGTGATGAAGGAGGGATCGAAGCGCGCGGTTCGTCGGCGCGTTCGGCCGAGGTGTCGGCACGGCTCGTCCCTGATGATGGAGGCCTGCGGCTGCGACACCTGCAAGGAGATTCTGGCGATGAAAGACCTGCTGGTCAAGAAGTCGCAGTGGATCATCGGCGGCGACGGCTGGGGCTACGACATCGGTTACGGCGGCGTGGATCATGTGCTGGCGTCGGGTATGGATGTCAATATTCTGATCGTCGACACGGAGGTCTACTCCAATACGGGCGGTCAGTCGTCCAAGGCGACGCCGGTGGGTGCCGTGGCGAAGTTCGCGTCGAGCGGCAAACGCATCCGCAAGAAGGACATCGGTGCGATGGCCATGACCTACGGCTACGTCTACGTGGCGCAGGTTTCGATCGGCGCATCGCAGATGCAGCTCTTCAACGTGCTCAAAGAGGCGGAGGCCTATCCCGGCCCGTCGCTCGTGATCGCCTATGCGCCGTGTATCAACCACGGTATCAAGGGCGGCATGACGCGCACGCAGACCGTCGGCAAGGAGGCCGTAGCCTGCGGTTACTGGCACCTGTGGCACTACAATCCCGAACTGGCCGAGCAGGGCAAGAATCCCTTCGTGCTCGATTCGAAGGAGCCCGACTGGTCGAAATTCCGCGAGTTCCTGATGAAGGAGGTGCGCTACACTTCGCTGTTGAAGACCTTCCCGGCCGAGGCCGAGGAGTTGTTCGAGGCAGCCGAGGAGAATGCCAAGTGGCGTTACGCCGGTTATCAGCGGCTCTCGAAAATGGAATATTAGTCCCGCATGACGAATTTTGCCGGAAGGATGCAGGATTTGCCTTCTTCCGGCATTTTTATTGAAAACAAGATCGGAAACCGATCGAAACCAAAAATGATTACGAAGATGAAACAGATTTTAGGAGCGGCTGCGGCGATGCTGATGCTGGCGGGCCTGCGGAAGCCCGAAGACGAACCTCCCGCTGGAAGGGACGCAGTGGAAACTCACGGAGATGGACGGCAAGGCCGATCCCGCCTTCGCGGCCGGAGAGGATACGTTCAATTTCACGCTCGACCCGTCGCGGATGATGGTCTACGGCGTGGGTGCCTGCAACCGCCTGTTCGGCCCCTACGAACTCGAAGAGGGGAACGGACTCGACATCGAGCGGCTGGCCAGCACGATGATGGCCTGCCCGAACATGGATTTGGAGAGCCGTTTCGCGAAGCTGCTCGAAGAGGCCGACAAGTACGAGATCGACGGCGACGTGCTGACGCTTTTCGACGACGGAAGAAGGCGCGCTCGTCTTCAAGGGAACGAAGGCCGAACCGCTGCCTGCGGCCGAACCTGCGGCTGTCGGGGAGGCTCCCGCAACCGATTCGGTGAAGACCGTCGTCCCGCCGAGAAACTGACGCCCGCCGAGAAGAAATAGGGCGGACGGTATTTGTCGAAAACGGCGATCCCGAAAGGGATCGCCGTTTTCGTGTTCGTGTTGGATGGGGTATTATCCGAACAGTTCGTTGAGCACGTGCGCCAGCCGGTAGCCGGCGTAGAGAATCTGCCGTTCGGCGATGGGAAGTGCGGGATTGAGGAAATCCTCCCATACGTCGGGACTTTTGAACTGCTGGTCGGGCTGTGCCAGCACGTAGATTTGCCGGCAGTAGACGGCGCAGTCGTGGAACCAGTCGCGCACCGATCCGGCGGTGATGGCCTTGATCTCCCGCTTGGTGCAGCGGTCGAGGATGTGCTGGAACTCCATGCCGCTCCATCGCACGCTGCAGTCGAGCACGTAGCTGTCCCAGACGCCGTGGTAGTTGAGCTTGCGGCCGTCGACGTAGATGTTGAAGCCCTTGATGCCGGGGTATTTGACATGCGTCGGGCAGTGCATGTCGCCCACCAGATGCACCAGATACTTGATGCTGACCACGACCGTCGAGTCGTCCAGCGACTTGTAGTCGCGCAGCAGCTCCATCGTATCCTCGATTCCCTTGATCGCATTGCCGTCGGGCTTGCGCGTGGGATCGTACTCGTCGTTCTCGTCGACCCAGGCGGTATGCCACAGCGAGGTGTGGGCGTACTGCGGCTCGAAACGGTAGGCGTCCATCCACGAAGCGTAGTGTACGATGGAGGTGCCGATGTACTTTTCGATTGTTTTCTTCGCTTTGGGCGTAAGGTGGCATTCGGCGATGTAGGCGATGGCGTCGTGGCCCATTTTTCCCCAGCCGAAAGCGGAGTCGAAGCAGAGAATCAGCGCCGCGGAGAGCAGGAAGAGCGTCTTTTCATTTTCGGTATCTGCGGGATCGGTTAGTCGAACAGTTCGTTGAGCACGTGTGCCAGCCGGTAACCGGCGCGCAGGATTTGCCGCTCGGCGTATTCGTGCGTATGGTTGACGAAGGACTTGGTTTCGTTCTTGTCGAGTTTCTCATTGGGGCCGACCAGTTCGTAGATGTGGCGGCTGTCGCGGGCGTTTTCGTGGAACCAGTCGCGCAGCGTGCCGGCGGTGATCGTCTTGATCTGCTGTTTGGTGCAGCGATCCAACTGATGCGCGTATTCGAGGTAGCCCCAGCGGTGCGAACGCGAGATGATCTGGTCGTCCCATACGTTGTGGTAACTGCACTTGTCGCCGTTGAGGTAGACGTTGTAGCTCTTCTGGTCGGCGTACTTCACGTGGACGGGGCAGTGCATGTCGCCTACGAAGTGGATGATGCAGCGCAGGCTCATCACGACGGTCGAGTCGTCCTGCTGTTTGTAGTCCTGCAATTTGGCGATCGCGTCTTCGAGTGCGAAGATCACGTCGCCTTTCGGACGCGGTGCATAGACGAGATTCTTGTCCACGGAGGCCGTGTGCCAGGCGCTGGTATGTTCGTAACCGGGCTCGGCACGCCATTCGTCCATCCAGGTGGCGTAGTAGACGATCGAGTGGCCGAGGATTTTTTCGATCGTTTTCTTCGCCTTGGGCGTGAGGTTGCATTCGGCGATGTAGGCGATGGCGTCATGGCCCATTTTTCCCCATCCGAAGGCGCTGTTCGAGAACAGTACGAGAGCGCCGCCGAGGAGCAGCAGACTTTTTTCATAAGATTAGAAAGTTAGGTTAATAGTCGATTATCCCAACAAAAATAGAAAAAGAGCAGGAGAAATCAAAACTTCCGTGATGTTTTGTTTCCTATCCTTTCTTTTTCGGCAGAATTGTCGGCCATAACGAAAGAGACCGGAATTTACCGGTCTCTGTGAGTCGATGCGCGGACGCCGGCGGTTCAGCCGATGGCGCAATTGTGCGCGCGGCAGACGAACCACGGATTTTGCAGGTCGCGCTTGTTGTAGCGGAAGGCGGCGCCGTCCGCCAGCGCTTCGAGCCGTCCGCCCGCTTCGGCGAGGATCAGTTCGCCGGCGGCCGTATCCCACTCGTAGGTGTGGGTCGTGCGGACGTAGTAGTCGACCCGCCCTTCGGCCAGCAGGCAGAATTTGTAGGAACTGCCCTGCTCGATCACTTGGGCGTCGGGATAACGACGCCGGAGCGCCTCGACGTGGGCGAAGGTTTCGGGGGTGTTGTGCGAACGGGAGATGGCGATTAAGGGGTGCGCGTGCCGTTCGGCGACGAGCGGCAGCCGGCAGGCTCCCGTTTGATTTCGTCGAAGGTGTAGGCGGCGTCGGCGCTGGGTTCGACCCTGTCGCGCACATAGGAGCCGAAGCCCCGGTCGGCGAAGTAGATCTTGTGCAGATAGGGGACGTAGATCACGGCCGCCGCACAGACGTTGTTCTCCATCAGGGCGATGTTGATCGTGAACTCGTTGTTGCCGGCGATGAATTCGCGCGTGCCGTCCAGCGGATCGACCAGCCAGAAGAGTTCCCAGTTGCAGCGCTCCTCGTAGTGCATTTCGCGGCCGTCCTCGCTCAGAATCGGGATGCGTGTCTGTCCCAGCGTGCGCTTGATCGCCTCGTGCGCCGCACGGTCGGCGGCGGTGATGGAGCGGAAATTTCCGTCGTACTTCGACAGGTCGTAATCGTCGCGGTGTTCGTAGATCCGCATTACGGCGGCTCCGGCACGTACTGCGGCATTGAACGTATGGGGTAGCAGAAAGCGTTTGATCTGTTCGCTTAACATGGTTTCGGTCGTATTGATACTCATTGGCCCGTTCAAAGATAACAATATTTTCGATATTGCGTATATAAAACGTAAAAACATACCGCTTATTGCTTCTCCGGAATGCCGGAAAAACCTTCGGAAATGCCGTTGCGGCGGTATCCGGTTTCGCAACTTCCTAAAAATATGCCAAAACGGTTTGCCGACGGCGAAAAATTTACGGGGCCCGGATTGGATATTCCGAAATATTGCGTATATTTGCGGACTGAAATTTATGTTTGAAAACATAATCGACACAGATGTACGTAATAGTAGAGATTGCAGGTCAGCAATTTAAGGCTGAAAAAAGGTCAGGAAGCTCTATGTTCACCGTCTTTCGGGCGAGGTAGACTCGTCGGTGAGCTTCGACAAAATCCTGCTCGCAGACAACGACGGTCAGGTCAAGGTAGGCGCACCTGTAGTAGAAGGCGCCTCGGTGAAGTGCAAGATTCTGAAACACTTGAAGGATGACAAGGTCCTCGTGTTCAAGAAGAAACGCAGAACAGGCTATCAGAAGCAGAACGGACACCGTCAGTTCCTGAGCCAGATTCTCGTGGAAGAAATTGTCGCATAACCTTAAATTTAGAGAAACATGGCACACAAAAAAGGTGTAGGTAGTTCAAAGAACGGCCGCGAGTCGGAAAGCAAGCGACTCGGAGTGAAGCTTTCGGTGGTCAGTTCGCTAAGGCTGGCAACATCATCGTTCGCCAGAGAGGTACTGTCCACAATCCGGGCGAAAACGTGGGTATCGGCAAGGATCACACGCTCTTCGCACTGGTTGACGGCACGGTTTCCTTCTGCAAAAAACGCGAAGGCAAATCGTATGTAAGCGTAACGCCTCTGGCCGAGTAAGCCGGGCACGACGGATACGAAATCCGGTCTCCCTGGAAGGGAGACCGGATTTTTGTATAGTAGCCTTTGTCCGGTTTCGGGAGGTCGAGATAGGGCGGCTTGCGCTCGCCGGGACTCGCATCGGTTCCGGCGTCGGCGAACAGCGGACGGACCCGCGGAAATCAGAGATTCTGCGGATAAGCGTTTCTTTTGCGGCGGGATCGGTCGTTCCGCCGTTTCGTCTTCGGACGTGCGGGGCGACGGTGCCTCCGCCGGTCAGAACAGTTGCAATTTCACTCCGAACGACAGCCCGACGATGTCCCAGCCGTCGAGGCTTTTGTTGGTGACGGCGCTGATGAGGTAGAGGTCGCAGGTGCTCAGTTCGTAGTAGGCCGTGACGCCTTTGAGCAGCGAGCGTGTGCAGCGGTTGGTATAGAGCGTCAACCGCTGTCCGATGAAGAGGAAGGTGTGTATCTTGGTGGAGAAGGTGTAGTACTTGCGTGGATAGCGGTCGGGTTCCTTGACCCAGAACTTCTCGCCGATGATCGTGTTGACGTACATGCCGCAGTAGAAAGGTTCGACGGCGAAACGGTTGCCGCAGGCGATGCTCCACGGGATGTAGCTCTGTTTGGCTGTGGTGGTGACGTAGAATTTGTCGGCCTTGCTGCGCGGCAGGAATCCCAGGTAGAGATCCGTCTCCCATTGACATTTGCGTCCGTAGTCCCATCCGGCACCGAAAGAGAGGAAACCCATGCCGCCGGCGTATTGTACCTGACGTGGGTGGGGATCATGCGCCGCCATCCGTCGCGGCAGGTATGGCGGCGCCGGTCGAGCGGCAGCCGCTCGATCCGGTGCGTCTGCACGGCGGGCAGGGTGTCGCCGGCGAGCTGCGGCAGTTCTTCCGTACGGCCGGCCGGAGAGAATGCGATCGTTGCGGGGGCGATGGCGGGTGCGGGCGGATGCAGCGGCAGAGAGTCGGCGGCGGGGACGGCGTGTCCCGCCCCGCAGAGCGGAAGCAGGAGCAGCAGGCTAAAAATCGACCTTATCATAGCTGTATCCGTCGGGGTGAGCGTATATAGGATATAGGTGCGTTTCTCGATGTTCGGGCAGCCGTAGTACATCATGCCGTCGCCGAAAATATCCTCCTCGATCCAGCGGTGTTCGTGGCCGAAGATGCAGCAGAGCGGCTGGGAAAGCGCACGACGTAGTGTTCGAAGACTTTGGCCACGTTGTTGTTGAACTGGAAGTCGTAGGGGCGCACGTGCATGGCGAAGATCGTGCGGCGCGCCGGCGGTGCGAACGAGCCGTATTCGTGTTCGAGGAAATCGAAATCGGGGACGGGATGCGAGTAGTCGTACTCCATGGCGTTGGTGTTCAGACAGACGAAGCGCACGTCGGCGGCCGTGAATGCGAAGTCGGACGGTCCGAAAATCTTCTCGAACACCGCTTCGCCCGTACCCTGGCAGTCGTGATTGCCCAGCAGGCAGACGTAAGGTACGCGCAGGCGGTTGAGGATGTCGCGCTGCCACATGAACTCTTTTTTCAGCCCGAAATCCGAGAGGTCGCCGCCGTGGAGCACGAAGTCGATGTCGTCGCGGGCGTTGAGCGCTTCGACGGCTTTTTCGGTTTCGTCGTACCAGCGCTGCGTGTCGCTGATCATGGCGAAACGCACGGTCTGCCTGCCGCGGCAGGCGGATTCGATGCGGGCGATGTTCTTGGCGTTGATATCCTGCTCTCCGCTTATGTCTGTGTCGTAGGGGTGGTATTCGATATGGTCGCAGCCTGCGGCGAGCAGCGGGAAGCAGGAGCAGACCGGTTCGTAAAAGGCTTCTCATGGCAAACGGTTTCTTTGGAACAAAGGAATCGTTTTTACGCCGCCGCAAAGCCCGATACGTCGGACGATCTGTCAAAAATCACCGATTTTCGCTGCCGGCCGCATCCGTGTCCGGGAACAAACGGATTCCGCAGCGCCGAAAGCCCATTACCCGGTTTTCGGCGCTGCGGAATCTCTTCGTGCGAGCGGACCGTTATTTCTGTTCGTGCTCCACGTCGCAGCCGGCGCAGTTGCCCGAGCAGAGGCCCGACGTGTCGGAGCAGTCGGCCTGCTGCATCGCTTCGCGCGTCTCCTGCACGGCGCATTTGATGCCGCGGCGCTGCATCTCCTTGTTGGTCGAGATTTCCGAATCGATATGATGGCCTTTGAGCATGAGCGTGAGCGACATACCCGCGACGAAGAGCGCGACGGCCGCGACGGCGCACAGAATGACGATGATCCAGTTGGACATAACGAATTCAATCTTAAAAGTTTCCCGACTCCGACTTGAAGTCTCGCTTCATGGAGGAAAAAGGGGTGGAAAATTTGTGCTTTCCGCAACAAATTTATACATTTGTCTGCAAAACGCAAAATGCCTGCCCCGATCGTTCGCACGGGACGGTCGCCTGCGGCACGATCCCTGCGGGCGGATGTCGCGGCGGACGGAGGCGGACGCCGGCGACGTGCGCGCCGGAGGCGGAAAACAACGAAGAGCAATTATGAAAATCGTCATAGCAGGAGCCGGAGAGATGGGCAGCCATCTGGCGACGATGCTGAGCGGCAACGGCCACGACATCACGGTCATCGACCGCGACGCCAAGGCGCTCGAAGAGGTGGGGACGCTGGCCGACATCATCACCGTCGAGGGGGACTCGACCACCTTCGAGGCGCTGCGCAAGGCCTCGACACGCAAGTGCGATCTCTTCATCGCGGTGAACCACACCGAAAACGACAACATCGTCGCGGCGGTGATCGCCAAGCAGCTCGGTGCGCGCAAAACCATCGCCCGCATCGACAACAACGAGTATCTCGAACCCAACAACAAGGAGATTTTCATCGAAATGGGAATCGACTACCTTTTCTATCCCGAAAAGGTCGCGGCGGCCGAGGTGGTCGATCTGCTGGGGCACACCTCGACGACCGAATACGTGGATTTTTCAGGCGGACGGCTTTCGCTGTCGGTCTTCAAATTGGAACCTACCTCTCCGCTCGTCGGCAGGGAGCTGGCCGGCTTTTCGGACAGCGACGCCGAGCTGAGCTACCGTACGGTGGCCATCACGCGCGACGGGAGGACGATCATTCCCCACGCCGAGGAGCGTTTCGAGGAGGGCGACACGATCTACGTGATCGCCCGTCAGGATGCGGTGCGCGAGGTGAACGACCTGTCGGGGCAGTCGCACATCGAGGTGAAGAACCTGATGATCCTGGGCGGATCGCGCATCGGCGTGCAGGTGGCTTCCGAGTTGCAGAACGAGGTCAACATCAAACTGATCGACTACAACGCCGAGAAGGCCTACCGGTTGGCGGAGCTGCTGGACAAGACGCTCATCATCAATGTCGACGGCCGCAACACCGAGGCGATGCTCGAAGAGGGACTGCCCAATATGGACGCCTTCCTGGCCGTCACGGGGCGCAGCGAGACCAACATCCTCGCGGCGCTGCTGGCGCGCCGCATGGGGGTGAAGAAGGTGATCGCCGAGGTCGAGAACCTCAATTACATCAATCTGGCCGAGAGCATGGGCATCGATACGATCGTCAACAAGAAGCTGATTACGGCGTCGAACATCTTCCGTTTCACGATGTCGTCCGACGTGCAGGCGATCAAATACCTCACGGGCAGCGAAGCCGAGGTGATGGAGTTCATCGCCAAGCCCAACTCGCCCGCTACGCGCAGCCGCATCAAGGAGATGGGGCTGCCGGAGAATGTCATCATCGGCGGCATCGTCCGCGGCGACAAGGTCGAAATCGCCGTCGGGAGTACCGAGATCAAGGCTTTCGACCGTGTGGTGGTCTTCGCCCTGCCGGATGCGGTGGAGCGGGTGTGCGATTTTTTTAATTGATTAACGGCGGCCGGCCCGCTCCGTATGCGATCGGAACGGATGGAGGGAGCGGCGAGGCGCAGTTGTAACTGATTTTCCGGTGTCATTCAAGAGTACGATTTTACGGACTTTTTTCTCGTTGCGCAGCCGTTCGGTCGAACGGTTCCGGCGTCGTCCCGCCGAGACGCAGCGCAAAGAACTCGAACGGCTGCTGCGCGAATGCGCACGAACCGAGTTCGGACGACGGTACGGTTTCGGGGAGATCCGCACGCCCGAAGCGTTCGCGCAGCGGGTGGAGCGGTTCGATTACACGTCGTTCAAACCCCTACGTCGAGCGGATGATGGCGGGCGAGGCCGATGTCGCGGCGCCCGGCCGGGTGCGGTGGTTCGCCCGTTCGTCGGGCACGACCTCCGAGCGGAGCAAATACCTGCCCGTCACCGACGTCTCGCTGTGGCGCTGCCACACGCGGGGGCTGCGCGACGTGGCGACCCTCTACGTGGGGCAGTATCCCTCGACACGGGTATTCGAGGGGAAGACCCTGACGCTCAGGGGGCACCTGTTCGAAGAGCGGCGGAATCGTCGTAGGCGACCTGTCGGCGCTGCTGGTCGAGCGAACTTCTTTTTGGAGTGGCTGGTTCCGCACGCCGCGCCGCGAGACGGCATTGCTGGCCGATTTCGACGAGAAGGTCGAACGCATCTGCCGCGAGTGCGCGTCGGAGCGGGTGACGGCCTTCGCCGGTGTCCCGTCGTGGAACCTGGCGCTGTTGCGCCGCATGGTGGAGTACACGGGGCGCCGCAACCTGTGCGAGGTATGGCCGCATCTGGAACTGTTCGCGCACGGAGGCGTGGGGTTCGAACCCTACCGTGCGGCGTTCCGCGAACTGATCCCTTCGGCGGGGATGCACTACATGGAGACCTACAACGCCTCGGAGGGATTTTTCGCCATCGCCGACGATGCGTCGCGCGACGACATGCTGCTGATGCTCGATTACGGCACCTATTACGAGTTCCGCGACGGCGACGAGGTGGTGCCGCTCGAAGGCGTGCAGGCGGGGCGGAGGTATGCGATGCTCATTTCGTCGTGCAACGGGCTGTGGCGTTACGAGTTGGGCCACGTGGTGGAGTTCACCTCGACCGATCCCTACCGGATTCGGGTCGCCGGGCGTACGCGCCAGTTCATCAACGCTTTCGGCGAGGAGGTGGTCATGGAAAATGCCGAACGGGCGGTGACGGTTGCCGCCGAAGCCACGGGTGCCGTGGTGTCGGAGTATACGGCCGGTCCCCGCTACATGACGCTGCACGGGCGGGGCGCCCACGAATGGATCGTGGAGTTCGGCCGCGCTCCGGAGAGTTTCGATGCCTTTGTCCAAAAGCTCGACGGCGAACTGATGCGGCTCAACTCCGATTACGAGGCCAAACGCCGCAGTACGATGGCGCCGCCCGAGATGCATGTCGTTCCGGCGGGTACGTTCGCCCGCTGGATGCTCCGGCGCGGCAAAAACAAGGTTCCGCGCCTTGCCAACGACCGCAGGGTGTTGGAGGATGTGCTGGCGACGACGGCCGAACAGGATGCGGCGGTAGGCGTGCGGGGGTAGCGGCCCTGGCGGCTGTGGTGTCGCGGTTCGCCGGCAGCGGTCGGAGTTGCACGAGCCGTTTCGTGTGAGAGCACTTCGCCGCACGGGGCGACGGCGCGCAGCACTGTCGGGAAGATGGCGGCAGGAACGTCTGGCGGCAGGTGTGAATTGATAACGAAGGAGAATATAGAGTTCCGATTTCGTTTGAACCCCTCCCGTTGGCAAAGGGAGGGGCGAAGGGGGGAATGTCGGCATCCGCGCAGCGGCAATGCGCGGCGTGAACGTCCGGCGGCAGGTGTGAATTGATAACGAAGGAGATTATAACGACATGTACATTGCAATTGCGGGAAATATCGGCAGCGGAAAGACGACGTTGACCGAGATACTGACCCGGCACTACAACGCGAAGGCCTACTATGAGGAGAGCAACAATCCTTATATCGGCGATTTCTACAACGACATGCAGCGGTGGGCGTTCCACCTGCAAATCTATTTTCTGGGCAGTCGTATCCAGCAGACGCTCGATATGCTCGCATCGGGCGACGACGTGATCGTTCAGGATCGCACGATCTACGAGGACGCCCACATCTTCGCCGACAACCTGCACCAGATGGGGCTGATGTCGACGCGCGATTTGGAGACCTATATGGGGATTTTCCGGCTCGGTTCGGGGTTCATTCCCCGCCCCGATCTGCTGATCTATCTTCGGGCGAGCGTGCCGACGCTCACCGCGCAGATCCGCAAACGCGGGCGCGACTACGAAATGAATATCGACGAGGACTACCTCTGTCGTCTGAATACCAAGTACGAACACTGGGTCAACGACATCTACGACGGCGAAGTGCTCCTGGTCGACAAGGATACGGAGGATTTCGTGGAGAATCCCGCCGTGTTGGAGAAGATTTGCCGGCGGATCGACCGGTTGCGTAACGAACAGAAGCGTTGACGATGCTGCCTGCGAAATTCGTCGAACGCGTCCTGCGCGAACTGGGTCCGGACGAGGGCGGCGCGTTGTGCCGTGCGCTGACGGGCGAACCGTCCGTTTCGGTGCGGCTCAATGCGGCCAAGGGACTCGCCGCACCCTCCGGCCGTCCGATCGGTTGGAGCTCGGGGGGATACTGGCTCGATGCCCGTCCGTCGTTTACGCTCGACCCCGATTTTCACGCAGGACGCTACTATGTGCAGGAGGCGTCGTCGCAGTTCGTCGGTCATATCGTCGCGGCGTGCGGCGGAATCGGGGGCGGGCGCGTGCTCGATCTGTGCGCCGCTCCGGGAGGGAAGACGACCCTCTATTCGACGCTTGCGGGGCGCGGCGGGTTGGTCGTAGCGAACGAGATCGTCCGCAACCGTGCCGCCGTGCTGGCCGACAATGTCCGTAAATGGGGCGTGGGCAACGTGGCCGTGACAGTCAACGATCCGTCGCAGGTCGCCCGTCTCGAAGGGTGGTTCGACGCGGTGGCGGTCGATGCGCCCTGCTCGGGCGAGGGGATGTTCCGCAAGTTGGAGGAGGCGCGCACGGAGTGGAGCGAGGCCGGCGTGGCGCTGTGCGCCGAACGGCAGCGGGGTATTCTGCGCGAAGCGTGGCGGACCCTGCGTCCCGGCGGATTGCTGTTGTACAGCACCTGTACCTTCAACTTTACGGAGAACGAAGGAGTGCTGCGCGACTTCTCGGTGTGGGCGGCCGGCGAGACCGAACCTGCCGAACGGATCGCGGTCGATCCGGCGTGGGGCGTCGTGTGCGGCGCGGAGGGTGATTTCCAGACCTTCCGCTTCTATCCCCACAAGGTGGAGGGCGAGGGCTTTTTCGCGGCGGCGGTGCGCAAACGTGCCGCCGGCGGCGAGCGGCGGCGAGTGCCCAGACCGCAGCGCGACCCGCTGGCGTGGGCCGACCGCCGTGCCGTGCAGGAGTTGGAGCGGTGGGTGGAGGAGCCCGAAGCGATGCGGTTCGCTGCCGTGGGCGATACGTTCTACGGCTATTGGCAGCCGCAGACGGAGGCCGTGGCGATGCTTTCGGGTGTGTTGAACGTCATTGCGTCGGGGGTGGAGATGGGACAGCTTTTCAAGGGCGTTCTCCGGCCGGCCCATGCGCTGGCGCTCTTCACGGGGCTGCGCCGCGGGGCTGCGGCCGTGTGCGAGTTGCCGCCGGAGGAGGCGCTGCGCTACCTGCGTCGCGGCGAGGTGGCTGCCGACCGTTTCGCGGAAGGGATGAATCTGGTGACGGCCGACGGTGCGGCGCTGGGATTCGCCAAGCGGATCGGGCGCCGTTGCAACAATCTGTATCCGAATTCGCTCAGGATACTCAAAGGATAGGACGATAAATTTTACGGGATATGGCAAAGAAACTGTTTTATTCGATGGGCGAGGTGTCGGAGATGTTCGATGTGAACCCCTCTCTGATCCGGCATTGGGAGTCGAAATTCGAGGTGCTGAAACCGCAGAAGAACAAGAAGGGCAACCGGATGTTCACGCCCGAGGACGTGGAGAACCTCAAACTGATCTATCATCTGGTCAAGGAGCGCGGGATGACGCTCGACGGCGCCCGGCGGGCGTTGAAGGGAGGCGGTATGCCGGGCGTGGCGCGCGATATGGAGCTGCTGGAGCGGTTGCAGTCGATCCGCGCGCAGCTCGTTGAGGTGCGCAACGAGTTGAAGGAGAGTGCCGAACGGGCGATCGTAGTCGATTCCGACGTGCCCGAAGCGGCACCGGCGCCGGTTGCGCCGGCGGCAGAGGTTCCCGCGGTACAGTCGCAGGCCCGGCGGCGCGGACGCCGCAAGAAGGAGGAGCCCGAACATAAGGAGTTATTCGCGTTTTACGAACAATCGCTTTTCTGACCATGAAGATCAAGGAGATAACCGACGCGATCGAGCGTTTCGCGCCGCTTGCGTTGCAGGAGGGATACGACAATGCCGGTCTGGTGGTGGGCGATCCCGAACGGGAGGTCGGCCGTGCCCTGCTGGCCGTGGACGTGACCGAGGAGGTGCTCGCCGAAGCCGAGCGGGAGGGCTGCGACCTCGTCGTGACGCATCATCCGATCGTCTTCCACCCGCTCAAACGACTTAACGAAGCCGATTACGTGCAGCGGTGCGTGGCGCGGGCCGTGCGCCGGGACATCGCGCTCTACGCCTGCCACACCAATCTCGACAGCGCCCCGAACGGCATGAGCTGGCGGCTGGCCTCCGAGTTGGGAATCGGTTCGCTGCATGTGCTGGCGCCGTCGCCCGACAAGGGCGAGGGGGTGGGTTTCGGCGTGGTGGGCGAGCTGCCCGAAGCCGTGCCGACGCTCGACTATCTGCGCGAGGCGGGGCGGCGGCTCCGCGTCGGGGCGTTGCGCCACAGCCGGATCGTGCACGAACGGGTGCGCCGCGTGGCGGTTTGTACCGGTGCCGGCGGGTCGCTCCTCGGCGAAGCCCTGCGTGCGGGCGCCGAGCTCTATCTGACGGCCGATCTGAAATATAACGACTTCATGGCCCCTTCGGGACGGCTCACGGTGGCGGATATCGGCCATTTCGAAAGCGAATATTGCGCAATTGAGATTTTATTTGAGATTTTTTCGAAAAATTTGCGTACCTTTGCCGTTCGCAAGAGCCGCTGCTCTTGCAATCCGGTGAATTACCTTTGTTTATGACGTTTTCGGTGGCGCGAGGGCCGGTCTGCTTGCAGGCTGCGGTCGGGCGGAGAGGACGCAGAAAAGAAGTTCAATCATTAAATACGACATATGGCAGCACAGAAGAAAACAGCCGAAGTCGATTACTCCATGCAGGAGAAAATTCTGGCACTCTACGAGTTGCAGAAAATCGATTCGAAGATCGACGAAATCAACAAAATCAAAGGCGAGCTTCCGTTGGAGGTACAGGATCTGGAAGATGAGTTGGCCGGTCTGAACACCCGTATCGAGCATATCAACGGCGAGATCGAGGAGTTGAACGCCCTGACGAAACAGCGTAAGCGTGAGGTGGACCAGGCCAAAATCCTCATCGGCAACTATAAGGAGCAGCAGAACAACGTGCGGAACAACCGCGAGTTCGATGCCATTACCAAGGAGATCGAGTATCAGGAGTTGGAAATCGAACTGGCCGAAAAGCGTCTCAAAGAGTACGCGGCCGCTGTCAAGGCCAAGAAGGCGCTGCTGGAAGAGACCGAAGGGATCGTCGCCGACCGGAAAGCCGATTTGGAGGTGAAACAGGGCGAGTTGAAGAGCATCGAGGAGGAGACGGCTTCGCAGGTCGCCGAATTCGGCGAGCAGGCGGACGTCGCCAAGGCCAAGATCGACGAGCGCCTGCTGGCAGCCTACAACCGGATTCGCAGCAACGTGCACAACGGGTTGGCCGTAGTGACCGTCAAGCGCGATGCGTGCGGCGGCTGCTTCAATCGGATTCCGCCTCAGCGCCAGGCCGATATCCGTCAGGGCAAGAAGATCATCATCTGCGAATACTGCGGTCGTATTCTGGTCGCCGACCCGACGGCGCGGAAGAGTAGTCCGGTAACGGGACATAGCGGAGGTTTCGTCTCTTTCGAGGCGGAACCTCCCTCTTTTTTGCGGTGTCCTGCGGGCCGTGCCTCCGGCGCGGTCGCTGCCGGTCGGGAACATGTCTTCTTTCCGCCGATTGCGGGGCGGGAGGCAGCGGTTGCGCTCGGCCGAACGGCGGGATTGCGCGGAGGTTTGCACGGGGCGGTGTCGGCGTGCTGTCGGCACCCCGTGCCGTGGCTGCCGGAGTTTCGTCGCAGAGCGAGACGCCGCGCGGCATATTTTAGGAGAAAACGTGCCAACTTCTCCAAATAATCGTTACCTTTGCACAATATATATTGGAAAATTAAAATTCCTGATAGATGAAAATCGCTCTTGCTCAGTTGAATTATACGATCGGCGACATTGAAGGGAACAAGTCGAAAATCATCGGCGCCGTCGAGCGGGCCAAGTCCGAGGGCGCCGATCTCGTCGTCTTCGCCGAGCAGGCCCTCAGCGGAACGCCCGCCCTGGATCTGTTGTGCAAAACGACGTTTATCGAACTTTGCGAGGAGGCGTTGGACGAGATCGCTTCGCATTGCGGCCGTATCGCGGCCGTCGTGGGTGTTCCCGTGCTGACCGAATGCGGTACGGTGAGCGCCGCCGCCGTCATCCAGCATGGCGAGGTCGAGCGTTGCATAAGCAAGCGTTTCATCACCGCACGCCGCGAAATGGGATTTCTCGTTCAGGGAAGCGGCTGCGAGACGATCACGATCTGCGGCGAGCGGGTGGCCGTCATCGTGGGGGACGACCTGAGCCGCACCTCCAATTTCGACAAGTCGGTCGATCTGATCCTCAGCATCAACGCCCGCCGTTTCGGCAAGGGAATGATGACCTATCGCTACAACACGATGCACGATCTGGCATACGTGGAGTCGAAGCGCATCATGCTCATCAACCAGGTGGGCGGTTCGACCGAAATCGTCTACGACGGCACGTCGGCCGTCGTGGGTGCCGACGGGCAGATCGAACTGCTGATGAAGAGTTTCGAGGAGGATTTCGCGATCTTCGACACGCGGGCCGAGCACGAACCGATCGCGGTGCCCTATACCACCTACAAGGATCGTACCCGCATGGTCTATTCGGCCGCGGTCTGCGGTCTGCACGACTATTTCGGGAAGAACGGCTATACGAAGGCCGCCATTGGCCTTTCGGGCGGTATCGACTCGGCGGTGGTCGCCTGTCTGGCCGTCGATGCGCTGGGGCGTGAAAACGTCAAGGCGCTGTTGATGCCGTCGCAGTTTTCGTCCGACCACTCGGTGGTCGACGCGCGCGAGTTGGCCGACAATCTGGGAATCGCTTACGACGTGGTTCCGATTACGGAGGCTTACAAGGCCGTCGTCGATACGATGAAACCCGTTATCGGCGGTACGGCGTTCGACGCGACGGAGGAGAACATCCAGGCGCGTCTGCGCACGGTGATGCTGATGGCTCTGCAAAACAAATGCGGGTATATCCTGCTCAACTCCTCGAACAAGAGCGAAAATGCACTCGGTTTCTGTACGCTTTACGGCGATACGGCCGGTGCGTTCAGCGTGACGGGCGACCTCTACAAGGGCGAGATCTACGATCTGGCCCGTTACATCAATAAACTGCACGACGACGTGATTCCCGACAGTATCCTTACGAAGGAGCCGTCGTCGGAGCTGCATCCCGGTCAGAAGGACAGCGACATCCTGCCGCCCTACGAGGTGGTGGACGCCATTCTGTTTCGCATGATCGAGGAGGGGCAGCACCGCGAGGAGATCGTCAATGCGGGTTTCGACGCCGAGGTGGTGGAGAAGATTCACCAGATGCTGATGCGCAACGAGAAGAAGCGTTACCAGTTCCCTCCCGTATTGCGGCTTTCGGCCTGCGCGTTCGGTCACGAACGCATCCTGCCGCTGACCAACAAGTACGGCGATTAGGCGGCGATGACGCGGCCGATCGAACATATCGCCACGGTTGTACGCGCGGGCGATGGAGTCGTGGAGGTGGAGCTCACGGCGCAGAGCGCCTGTGCCTCCTGCCACGCACGTATGGCGTGCGGTATGGGCGAATCGACCCGAAAACGGATCGAGATCGCGACGCCCGAGGCCCCTTCCTTCACGGCGGGGGAGCGCGTAACGGTCTCGGTGGAGCGGAATATGGGCATGACTGCGGTCCTTTGGGCCTACGTCGTGCCCTTCGGCGTGTTGTTGGGGGCGCTCGTGGCCGCATCGCTGGCCGGCTGGAGCGACGGTGCGGCTGCGTTGGCGGCTGTGGGCGGCATCGCTCTCTATTACGGGACGCTCTACCTGCTGCGGGAGCGGTTGGAGAAGAAAATTCATTTCAAAATTCATAAACAATAATGGAAGTATTGCTTTATACGATCCTGACACTTTGCGTGCTGGGAGTATTGGCGGCGATCGTGCTCTATTTCGTCGCCCGGAAGTTCCGCGTCGAGGAAGATCCCCGCATCGATGTGGTGGAGAAGATGCTGCCCGGTGCGAACTGCGGCGGCTGCGGCTTCGCCGGCTGTCGGGGAATGGCCGACGCGCTGGTCAAACGCGAGGATATTTCCGAGTTGTTCTGTCCGGTGGGCGGCGCCGAGGCGATGAAGCAGTGCGCAGCGTATCTGGGCAAGACGGCTCCCGAAAAGGAGGCGCAGACCGCGACCGTACGTTGCGGCGGAACGTGCGCCAAGCGTCCCCGCACGAACCGGTTCGACGGTGCACGGTCATGCGCCGTGGCTGCGTCGCTCTACGTGGGGGAGACGGGCTGCGTCTACGGCTGTCTGGGTTTCGGCGACTGCGTGAGCGCGTGCGCTTTCGGTGCGCTCTCGATGGACCCCGAAACGGGACTTCCGGTGGTCGACGCCGACAAGTGCACCGCCTGCGGCGCCTGCGTCAAGGCATGTCCGAAGGGGATCATCGAACTGCGCAAGAGGTGGCCCAAGCACCGCGCCGTCTATGTGTCGTGCGTCTCGAAGGACAAGGGGGCCGTGGTGATGAAGGCCTGCAAGGCGGGCTGTATCGGCTGCGGCAAGTGCGTAAAGGTCTGTTCGTTCGACGCGATCAAGGTGGAGAACAACCTGGCTTACATCGATCCGCTGAAGTGCAAACTGTGCCGTAAGTGCGTCAACGAATGCCCTACGGGCGCGATCCGTCTGGTGGGCATGGAGCCGCTGCCGCGCGAACCGAAGGCCGCTCCGGCCGCCGCCGTGAAACCCGCGCCGGCGAAATCTGCGGACGGCGAGTCCCCGAAGAGTGAATAATCAAACAGGAAAGAGTTATATGAAGACATTTCCCATCGGCGGTGTCCATCCGTCGGATAACAAATTGTCGCGGGCCGTGGCCGTCGAGCGCTTCGCGCTGCCCGACGAAGTGCGGATTCCGCTGGCACAGCATATCGGCGCGCCGGCCGTAGCGAAGGTCGCCAAAGGCGACAAGGTGCTCGCGGGGCAGTTGATCGCCGAAGCCGCGAGTTTCATGTCGGCCAACATCCACGCTCCGGTTTCGGGCACGGTGACGGCCGTCGACCTGCAACCCAACGGGCAGGGGGTGCGTCAGATGATGATTACGATCAAGCGCGAAGGCGACGAGTGGGTGCCGGAAGTCGATCTTACGCCCGATCTGGTGCGCGAATGCACGCTCGAACCCAAAGAGATCCTCGACCGGATCAAGGCGGCCGGCATCGTCGGCATGGGCGGTGCGACCTTCCCCACGCACGTGAAGCTGTCGGTACCTCCCGGTAAGAAAACCGAATTCTTGATTATCAACGGAGTGGAGTGCGAACCTTACCTTACCTCCGATCATCGCACGATGCTCGAAAAGGGCGAGGAGCTGATGGTCGGTACGACGATCCTGATGCGTGTGCTGGGCGTGAAGCAGGCGCAGATCGGTATTGAGAATAACAAACCCGACGCCATCGCGTTCCTGCGCGAGTTGTCGAAGCATTACGAGGGCGTGCGGGTTACGCCGTTGAAAGTACGCTACCCGCAGGGCGGCGAGAAGCAATTGATCGCGGCCGTCACGGGGCGTCAGGTGCCGCCTCCGCCCGCCCTTCCGATCGACGTCGGCGCCGTGGTCTGCAACGCCTCGACGACGGTGGCCGTCTACGAGGCCGTGCAGAAGCGCAAGCCGCTCGTCGAGCGGATCGTGACGGTGACGGGCAAGGGCATGAAGACGCCGTCGAACTATCTGGTGCGCATGGGTACGCCGATCGCGTCGCTCGTCGAGGCGGCGGGCGGTCTGCCCGAAGGCGACGTGAAGGTGCTCAACGGCGGCCCGATGATGGGACGCGCGATGGTCGACCTGTCGTCGCCCGTCACGAAGGGCTGTTCGGGCATTACGGTGCTCGGCGGCGCCGAGGCGCAGCGCGGCGCGGAGAGCGCCTGCATCAAATGCGCCAAATGCGTGCAGGCCTGCCCGATGGGGCTGGAACCCTATCTGCTCTCGAAACTCTCGCGCAAACAGTTGTGGGGAGCGTCTCGAAGGCGAGGAGGTCACCTCGTGCATCGAATGCGGATGCTGCCAGTTCACCTGTCCGGCCGACCTGCCGCTGCTGGACTACATCCGGTTGGGCAAGCAGCGGGTCATGGGGCTGATTCGCGCCCGTGCGGCGGCCAACGCTCCGAAAAAATAGAACGAAGAAAACAAAAACGGATAATCTATGGCAAATCAATTTTTTGTCGCGCCGTCGCCGCATGTCCACAGTGCGGAGTCCACGACGAAGATCATGCGCGACGTGGTGATCGCGCTGCTGCCCGCGCTGGTCGTCTCGGCGCTGCTCTTCGGTTGGAGCGTGCTGGGCGTTACGGCGCTGTCGGTGGTGTGCTGCGTCGTGTTCGAGTATCTGATCCAGCGGTTCATGCTGCGCGGCGCTCCGACTGTGGGAAACCTCTCGGCCGTGGTGACCGGCGTCCTGCTGGCTTTCAACCTGCCGGCGTCGCTGCCCTGGTGGATCGTCGTGATCGGCGCTTTCGTGTCGATCGCCATTGCCAAGATGACTTTCGGGGGGCTGGGCAAGAATCCGTTCAACCCCGCGCTGGTCGGGCGTGTCTTCCTGCTGATCGCCTATCCTGCCCAGATGACGTCGTTCCCGCAGCCGGCCGGTGCCGTGGCCGATGCCTTTTCGGGTGCTACGCCGCTGGCGGCGGTCAAGTTCGGGGCGGTGTCGGCCTCGGCGATCGACTATCAGGACATGCTCTTCGGGTCGATTCCCGGCTCGCTGGGCGAAGTGGCTGCGCTGGCGCTGCTGGCGGGTTTCGTCTATCTGCTGTGGCGTCGGGTCATCACGTGGCATGTTCCGGTGACGATTCTGGCCACCATGGCCCTGTTCGCCTTTTTCGTGGCTCTCGGCCGCGGTTGGACGGGCAGCCTGCTCTACGAGTTTCCCGCTTTCCACGTGCTGGCGGGCGGCGCCATTCTGGGTGCGGTCTTCATGGCCACCGATTACTCCACCTCGCCGATGACCGTGCGCGGCGGTGTGATCTACGCCGTGGGGATCGGCGTCATCACGATGTGCATCCGCCTGTGGGGCGCCTATCCCGAGGGCATGTCGTTTGCGATTCTGGTGATGAACGCCACCGTGCCCCTTATCAATCGATCTGTCAAACCCAAGCGTTTCGGCGCCAAAAAGTAGGAGGACGACGATGAAAAGTACACTTTGAACATGGTAGCCGTGCTCTTCACGATCACGCTCGTCGCGTCGGCGGGGTAGGCTATGTCAATATGATTACCGTCGGGCCGATCGCCGAGGCCAAGGCTGCTGCGACCCAATCCGCGCTGCGCGCCGTGCTGCCGTCTTTCGACCGGACCGAGACGACGGAGCTGACGCTCGACGAACTGCCCGTTGCGGTGCATACGGCACGTTCGGGCGAGGCGGTCGTGGGCTATGCCGTGGAGACGGCGAGCAAGAACGGTTTCAGCGGCATGATCCGCATGGTGGTAGGGGTTCGACGCCACGGGACGTGTGCTCAATGTCAACGTGTTGGAACAGAACGAGACGCCGGGCCTGGGAACGAAGATGGCCGACGAGGGCAACCCGCTCTTCGCTGTTTCGAGGGCCGCAATCCGGGCGAGATGAAGCTCGCCGTGAAGAAGGACGGCGGCGACGTGGATGCCCTGACGGCGGCGACGATTTCGTCGCGAGCCTACGTCGACGCCATGGCGCGCGCCTATGCCGCCTACAAGCAGATTGCGGAAGGGGTTGCTCCGGCCGCTTCCGATACGGCTTCGGGGGCTACGGCGACGGGCGGCGATGCTGAGGCCGCGGCCGATTCGGCTGCGGGTGCGACCGCACAAACGGGCGATAACGCTCAGAAAGGAGGAGACAATGAATAAACTGCAACTGATCCTCAAAGGGATCGTCAAGGAGAATCCCACCTTCGTGCTGGTGCTCGGCATGTGCCCCACGCTGGGTACGACGACCAGTGCCGCCAACGGATTCGGCATGGGCGTGGCCACGATGGCGGTGCTGATCTTGTCGAACATCGTCATTTCGCTCATCAAGAACTTCATTCCCGACAAGGTGCGCATTCCGGCCTTCATCGTGGTGATCGCGTCGTTCGTGACCATCGTGCAGATGCTCATGCAGGCCTTCGTGCCGGCGTTGTACGCCACGTTGGGCGTCTTCATCCCGCTCATTGTCGTGAACTGCATCATTCTGGGCCGTGCAGAGGCCTTCGCCTCGAAGAACAATGCCTTCGATTCGGCGCTGGACGGTCTGGGCATCGGCCTGGGCTTCACGCTGTCGCTCACGGTCATCGGCACGATCCGCGAACTGCTGGGCAGCGGCGCCGTGTTCGGCTATTCGCTCGGTACGGCCGACTACATGCCGCTCGTATTCGTGCTGGCGCCCGGCGGATTCCTCGTGCTGGGGTATCTGATGGTCGTATTTAACAAATTAGCCAAGAAATAGTCATGGAGCAGATAACATACTTTGCAATCGTCATCGGAGCCATCTTCGTCAACAACGTCGTGTTGGCTCAGTTCCTCGGCATCTGCCCCTTCCTGGGTGTATCCTCCAAGGTCGAGACCTCGATGGGCATGGGAGCGGCCGTGACCTTCGTCATGGCGCTCACGGCGCTCGTGGCGTGGTCGATCCAGACTTATATCCTCGATCCGTTGCAGATCCAATACATGCAGACGATCGTCTTCATCCTCGTAATCGCCGCGCTGGTACAGATGGTCGAGATCATCCTGAAAAAAGTAAGCCGGCGCTCTACCAGGCGCTCGGCATCTTCCTGCCGCTGATCACGACGAACTGCGCCGTCCTGGGCGTGGCGATCCTGATGATCCAGAAGGAGTTCACGCTGTTGCAGAGCGTCGTCTATTCGGTCTCCACGGCCCTGGGCTTCGCGCTGGCGCTGGTGCTTTTCGCCGGTATCCGCGAGCGGTTGGAGTTGGAGGACGTACCCGAATCGTTCCGCGGAACGCCGATCGCGCTGGTGACGGCCGGCATTCTGGCCATGGCCTTCATGGGCTTTTCGGGGCTGGTGTAGACCTTTGTCGGGACGAAAACGAAAGGGCTGCGACATGTCGCAGCCCCTTCGTTTTTATCGAGACCGATTATTTGATGATATAGACCTTCTCGCCCTTGCGCTGCATGTGGAAGTGCTCGCGGGCGTATTGTTCGAGGAAATCGTCCTGTTTGAGTTGTTCGATAAGCGCACTGTCGCGTGCGATCTTCTCCTCGTAGAGCGCTTTTTCGCGCTCCAGTACCCGAATCTGGCTGCGGATCTTGAATGCGTGGATCAGGTTGCGGCCGGCGGCGAACGCTGTCAGCACGATGATCAGAAGCGTCGCTCCGATCCAGAATTTGCGCACCAGACCGCGTTTCATCGCGTCAGGGAATGTGCATGAATTTGTGCGTCTGGATCGAGATGTTCCACTGCGGATGGGCCTTCGCATATTCGACCAGCAGCGGCATCATCCGTTCGTAGACGCTCCATTCGGGTTGGAGGTAGAGCAGGCAGTCGTCGCCTACGCGGGCGGCGTTCTGTTCGGCCCATTGCAGGTCGTCCTCCCGCTCGACGATCACCTTCAACTCATGCGCCCGCCGGAAGGCTTCGTCCAGCGGCGGTTGCTGCCGTTTGGGCGAGAGGCACACCCAGTCGAAACGGCCGCTGAACGGATGCGTGCCCGACGTTTCGAGAAAAATTTGCAATCCTCTGTCGTGCAGGGTCCGCGTAAGTATGTCGAGCGGATAGAGCAGCGGTTCGCCGCCCGTGATGACGATCGCACGGGCAGGGCAGGCCAGCGCACGGTCGATGACCACCTGCACGTCGACGGGCGGGTAACGGCGGGGATTCCACGTATATTTGGCGTCGCACCAGCGACAGCCCACGTCGCATCCGCCCAAACGGATGAAATAGGCGGGTTTGCCCGCGTGGAAGCCTTCGCCTTGAATGGTGTAGAAGTCCTCCACGAGCGGCAGTCTGCGGCCGCCGTCGAACAGTGCGGGATCGGTGTCAATCATTCGTTACGACGTAAATATCTTTGAGATTGCGGCCCAGCTGGTCGTAGTCGAGTCCGTATCCCACGATGAATTCGTTGCCGATTTCGAGGGCGCGGTAGCGGATCGGCAGCGGCTCGCGGTAGGAATTCGGCTTGAAGAAGAGCGTGCAGACTTCGACGCTGGCGGGATTGCGGCGCATGAGGTCGGCGTACATGTGGGCGATGCTGCGTCCCGTGTCGACGATGTCCTCGACGATGATGACGTGGCGTCCTGCGATGTCGTTGTTGAGTCCCAGCAGGCACTCCACGTTCCCCGTCGAACAGGTCCCTTCGTAGGAGGCGAGCTTGACGAACGAAATCTCGCAGGTGAAGTCGATCTTCTTGATCAGATCGCTCAGGAACATGAACGCACCGTTGAGCACCCCGACGAAGATCGGACGCTCCTTGTCGCCGTAATCGGCGTTGAGACGCTCGGCGACGGCTGCGACGGCGCGGTCGATCTCGTGGGCGGGGATCATCACCTCGAAGGTTTTATCGTTCAGCGTTACGGTTTTCTTCATATCGTTTTTACGGTTTTTGGTTCGGTTTCCGTTTCGATGAAAATACCTTCCAAAGGTAGTGCTTTTTTGCGGAATAATTCCAAACCTCGCGCGCGAAACTTTCGTCGGGGAAGCGGGTGTGCGGCGGCCGCACGGTCAGAGGTCGATATTCAGGCCGAGGGTGTAGTTTCTACCGCCGAACCGTAGTTGTTTGAAACCTCCGTCCGCAGAGAGCATCTGTGTGAGATAGATTTGGTTGTCGTCAAATGATTCAAGGAAATCCTCTCCTTTTCGAACGGCGATGGCCGTCACTCCCAATCGTAATCCGATGCGTTTCGTGATACGGTATTCGAGTTCGGCGTTGGCGTGCAGGCCGAATCCGGCGTCGTGATACTCTCCGCTGCGGAGGAATCCTATGCCCATACCGATCCGTTCGCGCAGCAACAATTTCTTACGGGCGAACCGCTGGGCGGCGCCTATTTCGGGGGCGATGTAGTGCATGTGGTTGCATCCTCCGGTGGAGAAGATCCGGCATTGCCAATACGTTGCATATTGATCGTAGATTTTGGCGGTATGAGCGTAGTCGTCGTACCCGTAGATATAACGCACTCCAAAACTGATGCGATAGATGGCATTTGTATAGGTGTATGCCGTTTCGAGACTCCAGCTGCGGTGGTTGTTGCGATGCCATGGAATGCCGGTGACATCAAGTGATGTCCAGCCGGAGAGATAGCCGGCCGCCAGGGTGAAGGCGTGGGCCGGTGCGCGGCGATCGGCACGGAGATTTTCATCGCGTTTGCGCTGTGCTTCCATTGTGTGCTGATAGCGTATGTCCCGTTTCCGCTCCCCTTCGCTGTAATAGCGGGGCAGGATCGAAGTCGGCTGCGTAGTACGGGGCGTCGCAGTCGCGCAGCGTCAGCAGTGTCCCCGCCGCCGTATGGCTGCGTCCCCAGAGGAAGCGCCTCGTCGAACAGGTCCGCACGACGGCCAGTTCGGCCCCGTTGCGTGCGGCCGCCCGGCGTAACGGGCGGGTGATGTCGCGTTCGGCGCGGCGTGCCGTACCGCACATCCGGATAGGACGGATCCGGAAATCGGCGATCTTGCGGGCCGAGTCGGGCGACTCGACCGCCTGCATGATGCGCACCGAATCTTCCGGTATCGGGGCCTGCGGCGTCAGGTTCGTCAGACGGGCGGTCGGCGTACATCCGCATAGAGCCGACAGCATGACGAGGAGGTATCGCTTGAAACGTCCATGGTACGAGAGAGGATTATGCTCCCAAGATAGCGAATAAATCGGCCGTTTCAAAGGATTTTCGGCCTTTTCGGAATATTTTCCGGACGGAAGCAGTTCTTCGGCCTGCGGGTACGGGCTCAGGCGTTGTGTTCGTACCCGCGCCAGTCGGTCTCGACCCGTCGGCCGCGGTCGAGCCAGACGATTGTGTCGTCCTCGGCTTCGGTGACGGTGCCGATCGGGTAGAGCGGGCGGCCGAAGCGGGATTCGAAAGCCCGGCAGAGCGCCGGCAGGGCTTCGGGTGCGGCCGTGAAGAGCAGCTTGTAATCTTCGCCGCCCGTCAGAGCCGTCACCAGATCGGAGTCGGGTGCGATCGGGATGCGTTCGAGATCGACCGTCGCTCCGACATGCGACTGCTCCGCAATATGCCGCAGATCGGAGGCCAGTCCGTCCGAAAAGATCGGTCATGGCGTGCACCTCCGTGCGTTCGCCGAGCCAGAGACCTTCGGCCGTCTGTGCGACGGGTGCGTTGTGTATACGGGCATTGGGAGTGTCGAGGTTGCCGGCCAGCAGGTCGCGCAGTCCGGCACCCGAAGCGCCGAGCACCCCTGCCACGACGATCGCGTCGCCCGCACGGGCGTCGCTGCGGCGTTTGATGCAGTGGTCGGCGGCACGGCCGACGACCGTGACGTTGACCGTGATGTCGTGCCGCGACGAGGTCGTGTCGCCGCCGGCGAGCATCACCCCCTCCTCGGCCGAGAGATCGCGGTATCCCCGTAGGAACGCTTCGGTCCATTCGTCCGACACGTCGGGCGGCAGTGCCACCGACAGCAGCGTGGCGACGCTCCGTCCGCCCATGGCGGCCACATCGCTCAGATTGACCGCGAGCGCCTTGCGGCCCAATTCGTAAGGGGGCGTGGTGTTGCGCAGGAAATGAATGCCCTCGGTGAGCAGATCGGCGGTGAAGAGCAGCGACTCGCCGCCGCCGATGCCGAGTACCGTGCAGTCGTCTCCCGGCTCCTCGAAGCCGTTGCGGGGCACTCCGGCGAAGAGTTGCCCGATGCGGGCGATCAGTTCGAATTCGGTCATGGGACAAAGATAGTGCAAGGCGAGGGCAGAACCAAATTTATTTGGTTCTGCCGAGGCGCCGCCTGTCTAAGCGGAGGCTTGTCCTCCGCAAAGTGTGAAGCCGAGTGCAAAAGCAACCTGCGATTGGCAATTTAAGAATTAAAATTAGGAATTCCGTTCCGTCATCCAGAGGATGCGTGAGGACCGGTTGCTGCCGTAGCTGCGGGCCGAAGTCTGCGGAGCACGCCCACTGTGGCGGGCTTCCGCGGGCGGAGGCTTCGGCCCGCGCGGTGCTGAGCGCCGCAATGTTGCAGCAGGGTATCGTAACGGCTCGGCAGGATGCTGTTTTAATCTTAATTGCGGAGCTGACGTTTGCTTCTGCACTCGACTTTGCGTATCTTTGTCCTCGAAATATATAAGGATGACCATGAAGATTTTGATTCTGAACGGCCCCAACCTCAATTTGCAGGGGCGGCGCGATGTGGCGGTCTACGGGTCGACCGCTTTCGAGGAGTATATCTCACGCGGCTGCGAGCGGTTTTCCCCGACGTCGGACTGGACTGTTTCCAGTCGAACGTCGAAGGCGAGTTGATCGATGCGTTGCATCGCAGCGAAGGCCGTTACGACGGCGTGGTGTTCAATGCCGGAGGATATACCCACACGTCGGTGGCGCTGCGCGATGCGGTGGCCGCCATCGCGACGCCGGTGGTGGAAGTCCACATCTCGTCGATCCTGGCGCGCGAGGAGTTCCGCCACGTGTCGCTGCTGGCGCCCGTCGTGCGGGGGTCGATCATGGGTTTCGGTCTCGACTCCTACCGTTTGGGGGTAGAGGCACTTCTTTTGCAGAAATAATTGAAATCAGTCTACGATTATGATTAAACGAACGAAAATAGTGGCGACGCTCTCGGTGCAGCGTTGCACGGAAGAGTTGGTGCGAAGCCTGTTCAAGGCGGGAATGAACATCGTGCGGATCAATTCGGCGCACGCCTCGCTGGAAAATGCCGCCGAGATCATCCGCATGGTGCGCAGCGTTTCGAATTCGATCCCCGTCATGCTCGACACGAAGGGTCCCGAGATTCGCGTGACGCGCATGGACGACGCCTATCCCGACGGCATCCGCTTTGCGGCGGGCGACAGGGTGAAGGTGCGCGGGACGAGCGTCAAAACCGATATTCCCTCGACGCGCGAGGTGATCTACATGAATGTCGAGCACATCGTGCGCGACGTGCCGGCGGGGGCCACGATGCTCATCGCCGACGGCGAAATGGAACTGCATGTCGAACAGAAATCGGCCGAAGAACTGGTATGCCGCGTCATGCGCGACTGCACGCTGCGTTCGCGCAAGAGCGTCAACGTCCCCAACGTGTCGATCGACCTGCCTTCGGTGACCGAGAAAGACCGCATGTACATCGAGTGGGCCACGGAGAACGGCGTCGATTTCATCGCCCACTCGTTCGTGCGCAGCGCGCGCGACGTCGAAGCCGTGCAGGCGATTCTCGACAGCCGGAACAGCGGCATCAAGATCATCTCGAAGATCGAGAACCAGGAGGGATCGACAACATCGACGAGATCATCGAAGCCTCCTACGGCATCATGGTGGCGCGCGGCGACCTGGGCGTCGAACTGCCTGCCGAGATCATCCCCATCACGCAGCGGATGATCGTCGACAAGTGCATCGCCGCCAAACGTCCGGTCATCATCGCCACGCAGATGCTCTACTCGATGGTCGGTTCGCCGCGTCCGACGCGCGCCGAGGTGAGCGATGTCGCCAGCGCCATCTACGAGCGGGTCGACGCCGTCATGCTGAGCGACGAGACCGCTTCGGGAGCCTATCCCGTGGAGTCGGTCGAGACGATGGCGCGCATCGCCAAGGCCATCGAGCGCGACGAAGCCTATTCGACGCCCTTCATCGACATCCACATGGTGTCGGTCAACCACGAGATTACGGCGCAGATCGCCCGTTCGGCGGTGCGCGCTTCGACCAACCTGCCGATTCGGGCGATTCTGCTCGATACGCTGACGGGCCGCACGGGGCGTTACATCGCTGCGTTCCGCCCGACGACGATCGTCATCGCGGTCTGCTACACGTTGCAGGCGCAGCGCTTGCTGGGACTCTCGTACGGCGTCATGCCGATCCTGCGCAGCAAGAGCAAGGAGGACTCCTATCATTTTCTGGGCGACGCCATGGAGTTCATCAACCAGCGTTACCAGGAGTTGACGGACGAGGATATGGTCGTGGCCATCGGCGGCAGTTTCGGTGCCGTGCGCGGCGCCTCCTACATCGAGATCGCCACGATCGGCGATATCAAGCGCCGCAACGAGGAGCGTCGGGCGCAGTTGAAATAGCGCGGTATGGGCGGGGAGTTGCGCGATAAGGTCGCCAGCGGCGTGGCGTGGAGTCTGGGCGAGAAGCTCGGAACCATCCTGTTGCAGATGGTCGTCTCGATCGTCGTGGCGCGGCTGCTGATGCCCGACGACGTGGGGCTGATGGCGCTGATGACCTTCTTCTCGTCGCTGGCGCTGGTGGTCGTCGACAGCGGCTTTTCGCAGATGCTCATCCGCAAGGGCGATCCTGCGCAGGGCGATTACAAGTCGGTCTTCCTCTTCAACGTCGTCGTTTCGTGGATCGTCTACGGCGTGCTGGTGGCTGTCTTTCCTGCCGTAGCGGCTTTTTACGGGCGGCCGATTCTGGCGCGTATCGCGCCGGTGCTCTTTCTTCTGGTGCCGGTCAATGCGCTGGGTACGATCCAGAATACGATCTTCATGCGGCAGTTCCGCTTCGCGCTGCTGTCGAAGATCACTTTCGTCGCGTCGCTTGCGAGCGGTGTGCTGGCCGTGACGATGGCGCTGGCCGGATGCGGCGTGTGGAGCCTGGTCGGGCAGCGCCTCTCGTCGATCGCGGTGCGGGCGCTGCTGCTGTGGTTTTTCAGCGATTGGCGGCCGCGCCGCACGGAACGGGCTTCGACGCGCCCGCTGCGTGAAATGGCTCCTTACAGCCTGCGGCTCATGGCCACCGACCTCATCTCGGCGATCTATACCCGTGTGGCGCAGCTCTTCATCGGCAAGATCTACTCGACCGATCTGCTCGGCTATTTCTATCAGGCGCAGAAACTCGAAGAGCTGCCCGTCACGTCGACCGTGCAGTCGGTGCAGAACGTCACCTTCCCCGCTTTTTCCAAACTGGCGGCCTCGCCTCGCAAATTCGCCGAAAGCTACCGGCAGGTGGTGATGATCGTCGCCTTTCTGATGTTTCCCGCGATGACGGGCCTCTCGGCCGTCGCACCCGATCTCTTCGCCCTGCTGCTGGGCGAAAGGTGGATGCCGACGGTGCCTTATTTCGAGGCGATGTGCCTCGTGGGGCTTTTTCACGCCGCTGGCGATGATCGCCTACAACGTGCTCAAAACCCTGAGCGACGGCCGTGTGGTGGTGCGGTTGGAGGTCGTCAAGCGTGTCTTGATGACGGGCGTGCTGGCGGTGACTATTCCGCACAGCGTCATGGCGATCGTGTGGGGGCATGGTGGCCATGGCGGCCATTGAACTGGTGCTCAATCTCGTTGCGACGACGCGGCTCTGCACGCTGTCTCTCTGGCGGTTCGTGCGGACGCTGCTGCCCATCGCGGCCGTTACGGCGCTGATGTACGGCACGGTGGTGTGGGGCGTGCAACCCCGTATCGCCGACCTGCACCTCGGCTTGCGGCTTATGGTGCAGCTGATCGCCGGCGTCGCGGTCTTCGCCGGTGCCGCGGCCCTTTTCCGGCTGGAATCCCTGCGCGAGACGCTGGCGATCGTACGGAAGTTATGGCACAAAACCTGTTGATGTAGTCTTCCGACGATGTGGGCATAAAACCGGCTCCCGGAACTTCGCAAGAAGTTCCGGGAGCCGGCGTGACAAGCGGGGCGGCCTTATGCCGTGACGTCCGCTTTGTAGTAGGTCTTCGCCTCGCAGTCGCCGCGCAGCACGGCCAGTGCGTTGCGTGCCAACGCCTCCAACTCGTTCTCGCCGGGGTAGACGAAGACCGGGGCGATGAAGTCGACATGCGCGGCGATGAAATCCGTGAGCCGCTTGTTGTGGGCGATGCCGCCGGTGAGCAGGATCGCATCCGCCTTGCCTTTGAGGGCGATGGCCATCGCCCCGATCTCTTTGGCCACGTTGTAGCACATGGCGCGCAACACCAGCATCGCCTGCAAATCGTTGTTGTCGATCCGCCGCAGGATTTCGGGGACCGACGTCGTGCCGAGGTGTGCGAGCAGGCCGCCGCGGCCGTTGATGAGTTTCTGCAACTCTTCGCGGGTGTATTCTCCCGAAAAGCAAAGGTCGATCAGCGGTCCCGGAGGCAGCGTGCCGGCGCGCTCCGGCGAAAACGGCCCTGCGCCGTTGAGGGCGTTGGAGGTGTCGATCACGCGCCCCTGGCGGTGCGCGCTGACGGTGATGCCGCCTCCCATGTGCGAGACGATCAGGTTCAGCTCTTCGTATTTCCGACCCGTTTCGCGGGCGTACCGGCGTGCGATGGCCTTCTGGTTGAGGGCGTGGAAGACCGATTCGCGCGGCAGTTGGGGCAGTCCCGAAATGCGTGCGTAGGGAATCATCTCGTCCACCACGACCGGATCGGCGATATAGGCCTTGACACCGACCTCGGCTGCGATCTCCTGTGCGATCAGTCCGCCCAGATTCGAGGCGTGCTGCCGCCGGGCGTGGAGCAGGTCGTCGTGCAGTGCGTCGTTCACCTCGTAGACCCCGCCCTCGACGGGATGAACCAGCCCGCCGCGGCCGATGACGGCAGAGAGGGTGCTGATGTCAAATCCGCGTTTGCGCAGCGATTCGAGCACGAGGTCTTTCCGCCATTCGAACTGGTCGCCGATCGTCGCGAACGCGGCGATCTCGGCGGCGGAGTGGTCGATCGCCAGCGAAAGGACGGGCTGCGTATCTTCGTAGACGGCGATCTTCGTGGAGGTCGAGCCCGGGTTAATAGCCAGAATGATGTAGCCTAGCTCATGGTCGGGGTGCGTATTGTCGGTTCGGTCGGGGCTTCCAGTGTGTCAGCGGGCGGCCAGGCAGGCCAGTGCGATGGAGTACATCTTGGTCAGGCGCGAGTCGCCGCGCGAGGTGAGCACGCAGGGAACCTTCGTTCCCATGACCATGGCCGCCAGCTCGGCGCCGCCGAAATGCGTGGCTGCCTTGAAGAAGACGTTGGCCGATTCGATGTTGGGGAAGAGCAGGCAGTCGGGATCGCCCGCGACGGCCGAACCCTTGACTTTCTTGTGCTCGGCGACCTCCTTGTAGAGCGCTACGTCCAGCGACAGCGGTCCGTCGACGATCGCATTGCCCAATTGTCCGCGGTCGCCCATTTTGGCCAGGATGGCCCCTTCGGTCGACGACGGAACGCTCGGCAGCACTTGTTCCGAGGGTGCGATGCAGGCGATTTTCGGCGTGTCGATGCCCAGCAGCCTGGCAGTCTGGATGAGGTATCCGATCAGCTTCTGTTTCTGTTTGAAGTCGGGCGCGGGGATCACCGCGACGTCCGAGATGCAGAGCAGTTTGGGAAGCGACGGCATTTCGAGAATGGCCACGTGGCTCAGCACGCCCTTGGGCGGAAGAGACCCGCATCCTTGTTCAGGATGCCGCGCATGTATTTGTCGGTCGAGACGAGTCCCTTCATCAGGACGTCGGCGTCGCCCGCCACGACGGCCGCGACGGCCAGCCGCACGCAGTTGACGTCGCTCTTTTCATCCACGATCTTGAAGATCGAACAGTCGATCCCCTCGGCCCCGCAGACCTCTTCGATGACCTGTTTGTCGCCGTAGAGGGTCGGTTCGACCAATCCCTCATTATATGCGTCGTAGACGGCGCTGAGCGTGTGGGAATCCTGGCCGTAGGCGACGGCCAGCCGTTTGCGGCCCTTTTTCTGGGCCTCCTCGACGATTTGCGAGATTTTGTAATCATTGCTGTATGAAAGTTCGTATTAAACGTTTCGGGCGTTGTTTTCCGCTTCCCGTGTCCGGAACCGCCGCCGGAAGGCTCTGCCGGTTCGGTCGGGGAGTGCGAATCCGCTTCGTTGCCCGTCGAATCGAAGGGTTTTTCACCGATGCGGGATCATCGGGATCATTTGACCAGATTGTAGGTGTCGGTGGCGATCATCAGCTCCTCGTCGGTAGCGATGACTGCGACTTTGACCCGCGACGCGGGCGTCGAGAGGATTTTGTCCTCGCCCCGCACTTCGTTGGCCGCGGGATCGAACTCCACGCCCATGAATTCGAGGCCTGCGCAGACCGACCGGCGCAGTTCGCGCGAATTCTCGCCCACGCCGCCCGTGAAGACGATGAGGTCGACCCCTCCCATCTCGGCCGCATAGGCCCCCACGAACTTCTTCACACGGTTGTAGTACATATCACGGGCCACGATGGCACGGGGATTCCCTTCGTTGTAGGCTTTGTCGATGTCGCGCATGTCGCTCGACAGATCGGTCATGCCCTGCACGCCCGAACGCTTGTTCATCATCTCGTCCAGTTCGGCATAGCTCATTCCCTCCTTCGCGCCGATGAACGTGATCGCCGATGCGTCGATCGCTCCGCAGCGCGTGCCCATCACCAGCCCGTCGAGCGGCGAGAAGCCCATCGACGTATCGTAGGATTTGCCGTCGAGCACGGCCGTCACGGAGGCGCCGTTGCCGATGTGGCAGGTGACGATTTTCGATTTTTCATAGTCGAGCCCCGCCAGTTCGGCGCCTTTGCGCGCCACGTAGTGGTGGCTCGTGCCGTGGAAACCGTATTTGCGCACGCGGTATTTTTCGTAGTAGGCGTGGGGCAGGGCATAGAGGTAGTTCATGGCGGGAATGGTCTGATGGAACGAGGTGTCGAAGACCGTCACCTGCGGCGTACCGGGCAGCACCTTCTCGATCGAGAGAACGCCTTCCAGATTGGCGGGGTTGTGCAGCGGCGCGATCTCGAACAGCGAGCGGATCTTCCGCTTCACATCTTCGTCGACGATGCAGCTTTGGGGGAAGAATTCGCCGCCGTGCGCCACGCGGTGACCGACGGCTTTGATCTCGTCGAGCGACCCGACGACGCCGTGCGCCGGATCGGTCAGCGCGTCGAGTACCAGGCGGATGCCGGTCGTGTGGTCGGGAATGGCGCGGTGCAGCTCGAAATTCTCTCGTCCGACGGGTTTGTGGGTGAGGACGCCGTCGCTGAGTCCGATGCGTTCGACCAAGCCTTTGGCCAGCAGCGTGCTGCCGGTCTGCTCCATGTCGATCACCTGGTATTTGATAGAGGAACTGCCGCAGTTGAGTACTAAGATAACCATGTCTATTGTTCGTTTAATTACTGATTGTCGGATTTTTGTCAAAAATAGTGAAAGTTTCCGAGAAGCGAATGATTTTTCGTCAAAAAGCGATGCTTCGGACAGCAATTCGTCCGAAACGGAAAGTCGTTGCAGGCAGGACGCTACGGAACGGGGTTGCACGGCGCGGGTACCGCGGTGTTCCGGTCGATGATTTCCGCGCGTCGTTCCCCTTGTCCGGAATGACACTTTCTGTCGTCTTGGGAAGGACGCCTTGGAGGGCGGTGCGAGAATCGTATACAGATTGTCGGGAATATATGCCCCCTACCGCCGTTTGTCAGCCCGCGGCCGGCGGAGGATGTGCCTGCGGGCTGCCGCTCTTCGGCCGCGGCCGAAAACGCATATTTTTTAACAGAATCTGGCTGTGAAAGCGTCGGAAACATCCCGACCTTCTCTTCGGGAATTTCCTGCAAGAAAATCTTTACCACCTTTTGGTGACAAAAGGTGGTGCCAAAAGTGTCCGCAGGGCACCTCCGTCGGGATCGGACGGCGGTTCTCCCTGAGCGGGCACGCAAGATCTACGCCGTTTGCGCAAACCCGATCCGGGCGCTCGAACCGCCGTTCGATCTGATTCCTCCTCCGGTGCAATGCCGGAGGATGTTATGCGCTTCGCGCAACGATGATTATTCGGTTGCGTCCGTACCTGGCAGGCCCTCGGCCCGCCCGATCGCACTGCTTCCGCTACTTTTCGCGGTACTTGATCTTTTGGTGCTTTTGGATCAAGCCAAAAGCACAAGAAAAACTGAGAAAGGGGAGAACTTCCCGATCGATTCTTCGGGAAGAATCCCGCGTTTTCGACGGTGCATCCGCCGCCCGTTCTCCTTTCCCGATTTTTCGCAAGGCGGAGCGATGGGCGCTTTGCGCAGCCATTGTCTGCGTTATTTCTCGTACTTGTAACCTACGCCCTTGACGGTGATGATGTGTTCGTCGCCGATCTTCTGCCGCAGTTTGCGAATGTGGACGTCGATCGTGCGGTCGCCGACCACTACGTCCTCGCCCCATACGCGGGAGTAGATCTCCTCGCGCGAGAAGAGCCGTCCCGGATCGGACATCAGCAGCGTCAGCAGCGCGAACTCCTTGCGCGGCAGGGAGATCTCCTCCCCGTTGCGTTTGACGATGTAACGGGCCGGATCGATCGTGACGCCGCCCGTATCGCGGGGTGCCGCATCGCCGGCGCCGATGCGTTTGAGGATCGCTTTCAGACGGCTGACCAGGATGTGCATCTTGATCGGTTTGCTGATGTAGTCGTCGGCTCCGGCGGCGAATCCCGTGAGCTGGTGCTCGTCTTCGCCCAGCGCCGTGAGGAAGACGATCATCGTGTCTTTCAGTTCGTCGTGCTCGCGCAGGCGGCGGCAGGTTTCGAGCCCGTCCATGCGGGGCATCATCCGGTCGAGCAGGATCAGATGCGGATGCACTTCGAGTGCGCGGGCGACCCCTTCGGCGCCGTCGCGGGCGGTGAACACTTCGTAACCTTCGCGTTGGAGGTTGTAGCGGACGAATTCGAGGATGTCGTCTTCGTCGTCGACCAAAAGAATGCGGTGACTCATAATCGGTAGCTGGTGTGAATGTGCCTCTTCGTTTCCCGCGTCCGGCTCGGCCCTCAGGCGGTCGCTGTCTTCGCTCGACGAAAACGGCCGTTAATTTCCCGCTAAGATAGTTAAAATCCCGAAAAAAATTGTGAAAATCTTCTGAAAATGGTATCTTTGCCAGATGTATATGCGCGAGTATATACCATGGTTAATCAAAACTTAGCGTAAGATGGCTACTAAAATCACCAACCCCTCTGTTCCGGAGGAACAAGTCAGCAATGCTGAAGATGTGCAGAAAACGTCCGCTTCCGAGGCTCCCGCAGCGGAGCTTGTAACCGTCGCCGTACCGGCCGAAGATCCCGCGGGGGAACCCGTGGCGGCCGCCGTCGGGGGGAGACTGCCGCCGAGCCGCCCGTGGAGGCTGCCGCTCCTGCGGAGGAGCCTGTCGGGGCCGCACCGGTGGAAGAGCCGGAGACGGCTGTTCCGGCCGTAGCGTTTGCCGGGGAAGCGGGCGCCGCACCGGCCGAGGGGATCGATTTCGCGGACGAGGAGGCTGCATTGGCCGCGCGGAGCGCGGGGCTCGACGAGGAGGAGCCGGCAGACGGTGAAGCGGTGGACGAAGGTGCGGCCGGAGCGTCGGATGCGCTTTTCGACGGCCGGAGCGAGGAGGAGATGGTCTCCCTGTTCGCCAAGATGCTCGACGAGGAGCCGGTGCAGTCGCTGCGCCGGGTGGTGGAAGCCGTCAAGATAGCCTTCTACAAGGCGCACCGCGCCGAGGTCGAGGCGCAGCGCAGGGCTTTGTCGAAGCCGGCGGCGACGAAGCGGAGTTCGTGCCTGCTGCCGATGCGCAGGAACTTCGGCTCAAAGACCTGTTCAAGGAGTACCGCCGCCGCCGCGACGAGTTCATCGCGTCGCTCGACGCCGAGAAGGAAGCCAACCTGAAAATCAAGTTGCAGATCATCGAGGAGTAGAAGGAACTGGTCAACTCGGACGAGACGCTCAACCATACGTTCACCAAGTTCCGCGAATTGCAGCAGCGCTGGAAGGAGACGGGGCTGGTTCCCCAGCAGAACGTCAAGGATCTGTGGGAGACCTACAACCTGCATGTCGAGAATTTCTACAACTTCATCAAGATCAACAAGGAGTTGCGCGACCTCGATCTGAAAAAGAACTACGAGCAGAAGCTCGCGCTGTGCGAAGCGGCCGAGGCGCTGGTTCTGGAACCGTCGATCGTGGAGGCATTTCACAAATTGCAGAAACTCCACGACGAGTGGCGTGAGACGGGCCCCGTCGCCAATGAGTTCAAAGAGACGCTTTGGGAGCGTTTCAAGGAGGCTTCGAGCCGTATAAACAAGCAGCATCAGGCCTTCTTCGAGAACATCAAGGCCGAGCAGACGAAAAATCTCGAACTGAAAGCGGGACTCTGCGAGCAGACCGAAGAGCTTGCCCAGCAGCTCTACACCACGCGCAAGGAGTGGAACCGGGCCAGCGACCGTCTGTTGGAGATCCAGAAGGTGTGGAAGACGATCGGCTTCGCGCCGAAGAAGGACAATACCCGTATCTACGAGCGGTTCCGTACGGCGTGCGACCGGTTTTTCGAGGCCAAGCGCCGCTTCTATGCCGATGTGAAGACCGAAATGGAGCACAACCTTCAATTGAAGAACGAGCTGTGCGAAGCGGCCGAAGCGTTGCAGATGAGCGAGGAGTGGAAGAAGACGACCGATGAACTGATCGCCTTGCAGGCTCGCTGGAAGGAGATCGGCGCCGTGTCGCGCCGTTACTCCGATCAGGTGTGGAAGCGTTTTCGTGCCGCGTGCGACAAGTTCTTCGAGCGCAAGGCGGCGCACTTCTCGGACGTGGACGGCCAGTACGAGCAGAACCTCGTCCGCAAGCAGGCGCTTCTGGACGAAATGGCCGCAGCCGACGTCAAGGAGGGCGGTTTCGAGATGATCAAGGAGTTCCAGCGCCGTTGGAGCGAGATCGGTTTCGTGCCCATCAAGCGTAAGGACGAGATACAGAAGCGCTACAAGGAGTGCGTCGATACGCTCTTCTCGGTGCTGCGCGGTTCGGAGCGCGACCGTTCGATGTCGCGGTTCCGCGAGAAGGTCTCGGCCTTCAAGGCGTCGGGCGACCGCCGGATCCGCACCGAACGCGACCGTCTCTACAATCGGGTGAAGCAGTTGGAGTCCGACATCGCCCTGTTGGAGAACAACATCGGTTTCTTCGCCCATTCGAAAGGCGCCGAGGCGCTGATCGCCGACGTGCGCGAGAAGATCGAGCGCGCCAAGCGCGAAATGGCCGACACGATCGAGAAGGTGAAGCTCATCGACCGCGAAGCGTCCCGGGAGATCGGAGGATCGCGAGGCATAGGCCGCCGTTGCGGCCGGCGGGCCGACCGTGCCTGCGAGGGTGCGGCCGCGGACGAGTTATTAACAAAAAACTTTTCAGACCATATACGTTCAAAAGAGGATATGAAACTCAAAAAACCGAAGTACATCTTTGTTACCGGCGGCGTGGCTTCTTCGCTGGGCAAAGGCATCATCTCGGCATCGATCGCCCGCCTGTTGCAGGCGCGCGGCTATACGGTGACCATCCAGAAGCTCGACCCTTACATCAACATCGATCCCGGGACGCTCAACCCCTACGAGCACGGCGAGTGCTACGTCACCGAAGACGGTACGGAGACCGACCTCGATCTGGGGCACTACGAGCGCTTTACGTCGATCACCACCTCGAAGGCCAACAACGTCACCACGGGCAAAATCTATAAAAGCGTCATCGAAAAGGAGCGCCGCGGCGATTACTTGGGCAAGACCGTGCAGGTCATCCCCCATATCACCGACGAAATCAAGCGGCGCATTCAACTGTTGGCGCAGCAGAAGGTCTACGACATCATCATCACCGAACTGGGCGGCACGGTGGGCGACATCGAGTCGCTGCCCTTCATCGAGTCGGTGCGCCAGCTGCGCTATGCGCTCGGCTACCGCGATACGGCGCTCGTGCACCTGACGCTGATCCCCTACATGGCCGCTTCGGGCGAATTGAAGACCAAGCCTACGCAACATTCGGTCAAGGCATTGATGGAAAACGGTCTGCAACCCGACATCCTGGTGCTCCGCACCGAACGGGCGTTGTCGCAGGGGCTTCGCCGCAAGGTGGCGCTCTTCTGCAACGTCGACGCCAACGCCGTGATGGAATCGATCGACGTGCCTACGATCTACGAGGTGCCGTTGCGTATGCACGATCAGCATCTGGACGAGGTGGTGCTCTCGAAACTCGACCTTCCGGCCGACTGCGAACCCGATATGGAGCAGTGGAAGGCTTTCGTGGAGAAGGTCAAGAATCCGCACCACAAGATCGAGATCGCGCTGGTGGGAAAATATACCGAACTGCCCGATGCCTACAAGTCGATCAGCGAAGCCTTCATCCATGCCGGCGCGATGAACGACTGCAAGGTCAAGCTGCGTTACGTCAATTCGGAGAAGATCGACGATGCGAACGTCGACGAGATACTGGGCCGGATGGCCGGCATCCTCGTGGCGCCGGGCTTCGGCAACCGCGGCATCGAGGGGAAGATCGCGGCCGTGAAGTATGCCCGCGAGCACGGCGTGCCGTTCATGGGCATCTGTCTGGGTATGCAGTGCGCCGTGATCGAGTTCGCGCGCAACGTATTGAAGATGAAGGATGCCAATTCGACCGAAATGGAGCCTTCGACCAAGCATCCGGTCATCGACCTGATGGAGGAGCAGAAGGGTGTGACGGCCAAGGGCGGCACGATGCGTCTGGGCGGTTATCCCTGCCAGTTGCGGCCCGATTCGAAAGCCGCCGCCGCTTACGGTGCGACCGACATCGTCGAGCGGCACCGCCACCGTTACGAGTTCAACAACGATTATCTGGGCGATTTCGAGTCGCACGGCATGATCCCCGCAGGCGTCAATCCCGAAACGGGGCTGGTCGAGGTGGTCGAGCTGACCGGTCATCCGTGGTTCGTCGGCACGCAGTATCATCCCGAGTACAAGAGTACGGTGCAGCGTCCGCATCCCCTGTTCGTGGCCTTCGTGGCTGCGGCGTTGAAATACAGTGGTAACTAATCCCCTCGCGTCGAGAAATTTCGAATGGATAAAAAATCAATCATAGGCATCGTACTTATCGGGATTCTGTTTTTCGGTTTCACGATTTACAGTTCCCGGCAGCAACAGAAATATCAGGAGGAGCTGGCCGCTTATCAGGCGGCCCATCCCGAATTGACGCAGCCCGTCGTCCCCGATTCGTCGGCCGTGGCCGCAGCGCCGGTCGTGGAGTCGCTCGGTGCGGCGACGCCCGATTCGACTCGTCTGGCACGCGAAGTGGCCGTGCTGGGTGATTTCCTCGCCGCGGCCAAGAACGCTGCGCCGCAGGAGATCGTCGTAGAGAACGACGTGATGAAGGTGCGCTTTTCGACCGGAGGAGGCATCGTGCGCTCCGTGACGCTCAAAGACTATACCCGTTACGGCCGTCAGGGCGAACGCAACGAACCGATCGAGATGTTCGTCCCCGAAAGCGCGAAGTTCGATCTGTCGTTTTTCATCAAAACGGCCTGAACAACGTGAAGGTCAATACGTCGGAATATACCTTCACGGCCGATCCGGTCATCCGTACCGACACGGCGCAGATCGTCCGTATGCGGCTGCCCGTCGCCGAGGGCGCGGCGTTGGAATACCGCTACGTGGTCTACGACGAGGCGACGCCCTCGCGCGACTATCTGGTCGACTACACGGTGCGTCTGGTCGGGATGGCCCCCCTACATGGCCAACCAGAGCAGCATCGGCATCGCGTGGAGCAACACCTCCTACCAGAACGAGCGCGGTTTCAAGAACGAGAACATGTACACGACGGTCGCCTACCGCGTTCCGGGCGAAGGGTCGATCGACGACCTGTCGATGAGCGAGGGGGCCAAGGAGGAGAAGATCTCTTCGTCGGTGGAGTGGATCGCCTTCAAGCAGCAGTTCTTCTCGTCGGTGCTCATCGCCCGCGACGACTTCCTCTACGCCGACGTGGCGTACGATACCGCATCGCCCGATTCGGGGCTTATCAAGGCTTTTTCGGCCACGATGGCCGTACCCTATACGGCCCAGACCGAACAGTACGACTTCTCGTTCTACTTCGGTCCCAACAAGTACGCCGTGTTGAAGAAGATCGACGACGCACAGGGCCAATCGCTGCTGCTCGACCGGCTGATCCCCATGGGCTGGGGCATTATCGGGTGGGTGAGCCGCTGGCTGGTGATCCCCGTCTTCGATTTCCTGCGGCAGTATATTCCGAGCTTCGGCTGGATCATCCTCATCCTGGCGATCCTCATCAAGATCATCGTTTCGCCGCTGACTTACAAGAGCTATATCTCGCAGGTCAAGATGCGCATCATCAAACCCGAGATCGACGCCCTGAATGCCAAGTATCCCAAGCAGGACGACGCGATGAAGAAGCAGCAGGAGATGATGGCCCTCTACAAGAAGGCGGGCATCAATCCGCTGGGAGGGTGCATCCCGATGCTGATCCAGCTCCCGATCCTGATCGCCATGTTCCGTTTCTTCCCCTCGTCGATCGAGTTGCGGGGGCAGTCGCTCTGGTGGGCGCACGACCTGTCGTCGTACGACAGCATCCTGAATCTGCCCTTCTCGATCCCCTTCTACGGCGACCACGTGAGTCTGTTCGCGCTGCTCATGGCGCTCTCGACCTTCGGGTTCTCCCTATATGAGCTATCAGCAGACGGCCTCCGCACAGCCGCAGATGGCGGGCATGAAGTTCATGATGGTCTACATGATGCCGATCTTCATGCTCTGCTGGTTCAACGACTATTCGAGCGGTCTGTGCTACTACTACCTGCTGTTCAACCTGCTGACCATCGCCCAGACCTTCCTGATCCGCCGCATGGTGGACGACGGGAAGATTCACGCCGTCATGGAGGCCAACGCCAACAAGGCGAAGAACAAGAAGAAGTCGAAGTTCCAGTTGCGCTACGAAGAGCTGATGCGCCAGCAGGAGGCGCAGAGCCGTTCCGGAAAGAAAGGCACGAAGCGCAAGTAGGCGGAACGCTTCCCGTTCGGGGGACCGCAAACGAAAAAGGATACGACGTGCGTCGTATCCTTTTTCGTTTGCAGGAAGCTGCGTTCTATTTTTTCAGGTCGTTTCGTGTCGGATTTCCGGGTGCGATCTTGACCAGCACCACCCCGTGGGGCGGGGACTTGTGTCTCGAAGCCCTTGTCGGTGGTCGTGAGGTCTTTCTGTCTCCACAGGTCGCGCACGACCTGCGTACCCCCCTGATGCCGAGTTGTTTGAGCGTGAAACCGATCTTCGCGGGTTCGAGGTTTTGTTGAACAACCCTACGGCCATCGCACCGTCTTCGAGGTGCTTGACGTAAATCACCCGTCCTCCTTTTTTCCCAGATCGCCGCGGCGTGCACGCCCAGCGGATCCTGGTTGACGGCGATCACCTCGTCGTTGGTAAGCAGCGATTTCGTGAAAGGATCGAGCCGTGCCAGATCGCAGCCGATGAGCAGCGGCGAAGCGAGCATGGCCCAGAGCGACATGTGCGTATACTGTTCGTCGGCCGTGAGCTTCGTATAGTGGAGCTTGGGGCCCCATCCGACGAGTCCCACGACGAGCATGTCGGCGTCGGGCCAGTGTCCGGGGCCGCAGAAGGGCGCCCAGCGCTGCTGTTCGAAGCCGATGGATGAGATGCTTTTCCACGTGTCGCGAATATCGCCCGTGGTGCGCCAGCAGTCGGTATACTCCACCCATAGCGGAGCGTCGGCATAGGGTGCCGAGTTGGAGATGCTGTATACGATGTCGCGATCCGTTGCGCGAAGCGCGTCGTGCATCTCCTTTACGTGGTAGAGATCGTTGGGATTCCAATCGTATTTGAGGTAGTCGATCTGCCAGTCGGCCCACTGGCGTGCGTCGGCCTCGACGAAGGAGTAGGCGCCGTGGCGGTACATCTCCTTGCGGTCCTGCCAGTAGTTGCCGCCGGGTTTCTCGTAGCGGAAATTCTCGTTGTGGTTGCCATCCTTGATCCACTGGTTCTCGCCGTCGGGGTTGTCGGAGTACGATCCGATGTGCGCGGCGTAGGTTCCGATCCAGGGCGAGGAGTAGATGCCGAGTTTAAGTCCCATGGCGTGTACCTGCTCCGAGAGCTCCTTCATGTCGGGGAACTTGTCGTTGGTCTGGATGGCGTTGTAGCGGCCGCCGCGCCGGCCCTGCCAGCCGTCGTCGATGTTGATGTACGTCCAGCCGTGGTTCACGAGCCCCGACTCGACCATCGCACGAGCCGAGGAGAGGACTTGCTCCTGCGTGACGTCGCGCGCCCAGCAGTTCCACGAGTTCCAGCCCATGGGCGGCGTGAGGGCGATCCGCTCGCCGATGACGATGCGAAGTTCGCGGGTGGCTTCCCCGAGTGCGTTGCGTGCGGTGAGTTTGACGAGGTAGGTGCCCGGCTTCTTGACGCGGCCCGTGATGAAGCCGGTCGAGGGATCGAGGGAGAGGCCTTTGGGCAGACCTTCGGCGGCGAATGTCATGGGTCTGTCTCCGGATGCCGGTATGGCGAAGAGAAACTCCGAGCCAGGACGGGCCCCGAAGACCTTCGCCCCGTGGATGCGGGGAGTAGGCGGCGCGGGCGGGGTGAGAATGTACTGCGAGAGATCCGGCACCAGGGCGTCGGGGGCCGACTGGCTCCATGCGGGTGTCCACAGAAGCGCGGCCGCGAAGAAAAATGCGAGTAGTCGTTGCATGATTCGATTTGATTTAAGTTAGACATCTATATATTAATGTACCGATCAAAACATAGGATGTCTTCATACAAATATAGGATTTTTTCTTTGAAAATTCGAATACAAGTCCTTAAAAGTCAGTCGTAACGGTCGGATTCTTTCATTTTCTTTGAAAATCTTTCCGAAAATCGTGCGAAATCCGACTTCGTGCGGTTTGAGTTAAGGAAGTTCGTATTGGAAAATATTGGCGCGGCGTCGGTTGCCGTCCTTTTCGATTGCGAGGCGAATCCCAGAAAGAGTTTCCCGCGCCGGATTTTCACCCCTTCGGACTCGATGTATCCGCTTTCGGTGATGCCCGCTTCGGTCAGCGCTTTCAGATCGGAGACGGCCCGAACTTTCGTGCGGGACTGTACGATGCGGCCTTCGAAATCGTAGACTGTCATGTAGGCTTCTCCCGTCGTACCGTCGTTGTTTCCGCTCGTTCCCTCCATGAGATACATGCGGCCGTCGTGTATCTCGTATCCCTGCCATGCGATGGCGGGCGTCGGGATGCTGAATCGCGCGAGAGGTTGCAGCCGCGAGAGATTGCGGACACGCACCTCGGGCGTGACGTCTTTTCGGAGCGGATAGCTCTCCGTTTCGCCGCCGTAGGAGAGCGGTTGCAGCGTGACGGTCTCTTCGGGAAGGGCTTTCGCTTCGCTGAGCGAATAGACCACCCAGCAGTAACGGCCCGGAGTGTCGACACGGGTGTAGAGGATGGCCAGCTGGTCGTTCGCCGCGTCGACGGCGGGATTCATGTTGAGGCAGCCGGCTTCGATGAAATAATTTTCGTCGGAGTTCCACGGGTAATGGGTCGAGCCGGGGTTATAGCGGATGCGCGAGACGACCTGTTCGTGCCAGTAGTTGCCGTCGTCCACCCGATTGGCGTAATTGCCTACCCAGACGAAACGCTCGTCGCCCGCCTCTTCGACGGCCATGTTCGAGGAGTGGCCGTGGAAACAGAGGGTCATGTACTCCGTAGCCTGTCGGTCGGGCATACTGCGCGAAACCAGAATTTTGTATCGATCGGTCACCTGCGTGTAGAAAATTTCGCCGCGGGAGTCGACGTCGAAGCCCTGCATGACCGTATTGGCCGGCAATTGGACGAACCGGCTGAAAATGATTCCATCGCTCAGCGGCGCATCGATCCACGTCGTGTTCGAGGAGCGGACCGTGATGCCGATCGCGCATCGGGCGTCGCCGGAGGCCGTTTCGGCCGTTACGGTCGCCGTACCGACGTTGCGGCCCGTGACGATGCCCCGTGCATCGACCGAAACCGTCTGCGGCGAAGAAGAGCGGAATGTCACGCCCAGCGGGTTGCCGTCCATGTCGTATGCGGTGTCGTTCGCATCGCCGTCGTGGCGGATGCGCAGCGTCGGGCGGTAGGTTTCGCCCACTTCGAGCGTTTTCGATGCGTTTTCGAACGAGAGGGCCGGCGGGGTGTCGGACGTTTTGTTTCCGTTCGAACAGTTCGTAGCGGCGAGGCAGAAGCCTGCTGCGGCGAAGATCAGGGAGCAGGTCATGACGAATGATTTCAACCGGCTACCGGTCCTGCCTGCAAACGGCAGGACCGGTAGCCGGTAGTTGCTGTGATTCATGGGAGGGATCATTCGCCGGCGTCGATCAGTACGGGTTCGAATTCGCATACCGACACCAGTTTCCTGCCCGGACGGCCGGATTCGGTCATTTTCAGCCGCAGGTAGCGTCCCGCTCCGAACCATTGTTCGCTGCGGAAATCGCCGACGACCGTCTTGCTGCCCTCGAAGTCGAAGGATTGCAGGGGCATCCAGGTTTTGCCGTCGTCGGACATTTCGATCCAGCCCGCTTTGAGGTCGGTGACGTAGCTATCGTTGCGGCGCGTGAGTTTCATGCCGGCGTAGTAGCAGGTCTTGCCCAGATCCCAGTCGATCGTCACGGGGGAGCGTTTCGATGTCGCCTTGGCCGATATCGTTGTAGCGGTTCTCGAATTTGGTCGATACGTCGCCGTCGATCGTCAGTTCGGGGCCGCGGCCGGTGTACCACGAGCTGCATGCCACGAGGATCCATTTGCTGCGGTCGGTGAAGAGGGGATTGAGCGCGATGTGGTAGAGCACGGTGTTGTCCGCTCCGATCTTGAATTCGGAGTTGCTTTTCAACTGTACGGCCAGCGTGTAGAAGCGGTCGGGCGTCAGCTTCGACTTGTCGATCTCGAAATGCGACACGGCCTCGCGCTTGCCCACTTCGAGCTGTGCCGGCGTGAAGGTGACGGCGTCGGTCGGGATCGGCAGGTAGTTCGTACCGTGCTCGGCATTGTAGGCGTCGAGCACTTCGTCGCCGTAGACGTATTCGGTCGTGGTCTCCCACTTGTTGTCGAATTCGACGTAGGCGGTGAAGTCGAGCGTCTGGGAGGAGCCCAGATCGCACTCCACCACGCCGGCGTTTCGAACCAGCACCTGGGTCTCCGCCATCTCGGGATTGATCAGGATGCTGCCGAGCTCCTCGTTTACCTTCGAAGAGGAGGAGGTCAGGCGCAGCGGGATGACGTAGGACGTCAGATCGCCGAGCTGCTTGATCGCCGAGCAGTCGAGCTGCACGGTGAACGTCGTCGAGGGTGGTCGGCATCGACCGATCCCGTACTGTTCACCAGCCGGTAGCAGGCGGGATCGAGCGCCGTATAGGCAGTGCCGTTGGCTTCGTTGTAGGCCGTGAGGACGTCGTCCGAAAGTTCGATCCCGAGCTCGGAGGGCGTGACGGTGTATCCGCTGCTGAAAGCGCGGAAGGAGTAGTCGATGGTCTCTTCGATATCGTAGAAGAGGGCTTTTGCAGGTCGCTTTCGAGCAGATAGACGACCGAGTCCAGCAGGTTGTCGTTGCGGTGATCCGCTTCGCAGCCGCCGAGCAGCAACGCTCCGGCGACAGGTATGATGAACTGTTTGAGTTTCATGATTGTCTGAATTGAATTAGGGTTACCAACCGTAGTTCTGCGTGCAATTCGTACGGTCCATCTCCTCCTGCGAAATGGGGAAGAGGTAGCCGCGCGGCGAGAATTTGCGATGTCCGTCGCGGGCGCTGTCATGTGCGCAGAGCGTGCGTTTCCAGAAATCGCCGTTGGGCTTGTGGTCTTTGGCGTCGACGTTCATGCCGTAGACATCGCCGTGCTCCGTTTCGGCTGTCATCCATGTGCGGATGTCGAAGTAGCGCAGGTGCTCGTAGCACAGTTCGACGCCGCTCGCGTCGGATCAGTTCGCGCATCTGCGTCTGGTTGCCCACCGCTTCGGGGTAGACTTTGTCGATGTCGGGGACGCCCGCGCGCTTGCGCACCATGTTGAGATAGGTAAGGATGTCCGGATTGCCGGGATCGTATTCGTTGAGCGCCTCGACGTAGTTGAGCAGAATCTCGGCGTAACGGATGATCGGCCAGTCGAGGTAACCCCATGTAGCGATGTCGTATTTATCGCCGTTGGTGGCTGTATCTCGCGTGTAGTCGATGAACTTGTGGGCCAAGTATCCCGTCGCTGTGTAGTTCTGTTGCGTGGCTCCGTAGCCCGAATTTCCGCCGTTGTAGAACTGCATGTCGGTTTTCTTCACGTTGCCGCTGTGCCATGTCATGCCGCTCCAGAAGACGTTGATGTAGAAGCGCGGTTCGCGGTTCTGATACATCATGAAGGTGTTTTTTTCAACTCGTCGCCGTAAATCGGATGCGTGAAGGTCGAGAATCCCGTCTCGCTGTATCCCGATTCGGGATCGATGATCGGCTGAGCCTGGTCGCCGTTCGTATATCCCGTGATGGGATAACGGCCGTTGGCCATGGCGAAGGCGTCGACCAGTTTCTGCGTCGGGCCGTAGGAGCCGTAGGCTCGGGTACGCGCCGCACGCGGTGTCGTGGAGACGCCCCAGTTATAGGCGGTGACCAGATAAGAGAAAATCCGTTCGGTGACGCCGTTGACCGGACCGACCTTCGTGTAGAGGTCGTGCATGCTCGTATAGGGATCCGTTCCGTCGGCTCCGATGAGACCGTAGATGTTCAGGTCGATCACGTCTTCGGCGGCTTGTGCGGCCGTCTCCCCATTTCTTCTCGTCGTAGACCGTGGGGAAGAGCGGGTTGCCGTACTTGTCGATCACGCCCTTGTAGAGGTCGTTGCCGTTGAAGAGTTTGCGGGCCGAATAGAGAAGCATCCGCGAGCGGATTGCCAGTGCGGCGCCCTTGGTAGCGCGACCGTAGTTGGCCGTCTCTCCCGTCCATACATCAGGCAGGCCCTTGCTGGTCTCCCACAGTTCATTCGCCACGTAGTTGATGCACTCCTCCCACGTGTTGCGTTCGCGTTCGTTCAACCCCTCCTGCGTGAAGTCGACCGGATCGTCGCCGATGAGGAAAAACGGGCCCGTAGGCGGACATCAGCAGCGAATAGTAGTAGGCGCGCAGGAAGCGGGCTTCATTGTAGTGATAGCCCTTGTCAATTTCCGACATTTCGGGACATTCGAAGACGTGCTGCATGAAGTAGTTGGCCTCGCGGATACCCTTGTATAGGTTGTTGTAGGTTTGCGAACGATAGATGTCGTTGTTCGGATTCCACGTATCGTAGTTGATGAGCGAATAGTTGCGGCCGGTGAATACGATCGATCCGTCGTCGTCGCAGCATGACCACGGCAGTATTTGGCCGCTGGGGTCGCTGTAATTGGACTGGTAACCGTAGACGTTTGTTAGATACTGCTCCGTGGTTTTGGCTTTCTGGAAGATTTGTGCCGCAGTTAGTTGTTCATCGGGCTGGCGGTCGAGATAGTCGTCGCAGGCTACGAACGCGGTGCCGGATAATAACAGCAATCCGAATGTTTTCAATATGTTTTTCATAGTCGTTGTCGTTGGTTTAGAAGCCGATCGTAAGACCGATGTTGATGATGCGGTTGTTGGGGTAGTTCGTGGCGCCGGTCTGCAAGTCGGGGTCCCACAGTTTGAAGGGACTGAACGTGAACAGGTTCACGCCGGAGAGATAGACGCGCATGTTCTGCATGGCCATCTTCTGGGAGATGTGCTTGGGCAGCGTATAGCCGATTTCGAGGTTTTTCAGGCGCATGTAGCGGCCGTTGGCCATCCAGAACGAGGAGTTCTGGTTGTTGTTGTTATTCGTGCCGATGAACAACCGCGGATATTTGGCGTCGAGCCGTTCGGGCGTCCAGTAGTTATCGTAGACATCGGAGAAGAGGTTGGCCTCTCGGCTGTTGCGGGCGATGAAGCCTTGCGTCTGGTCGGTGCGCGTCGAGAAATTTACGTGGCCGACGCCCTGGAAGAAGGCCGAGAAGTCGAACGCCTTCCATTGCAGCGAGAAGCCGAATCCGTAGACGATCTCCGGAATGGCCGTGTAGCCGATCGGTTTGACGTCGTAGGAGTCGACCACGCCGTCGCCGTTGAGGTCGAGGTACTTGATGTCGCCTGGTTCGACGTCGCCGAACGATTGCTTCGGCCATGCGTCGATGTCGGCCTGATCGCGGAACAGGCCGGCCGCTACGAGGCCGAACGTCTGGTAGCGTGCCTGTCCCGTGCGGTTCATGTAGAGGTATTTGTAGTCGGGTTGATCCTGGTCGACGATCATGTTGCGGGCATAGGTGAAGTTACCGCGCACGGTCAGATGCAGGTCTTGGCCGATCGTCTGGTGATATTCCAGCGAAGCGTCGACGCCGCTGTTGCGCATCTTGCCGATGTTCACCCACGGCTTGGTACTCAGACCGACGTAGACGGGAATCGACGCACGTTTCAGAAAGATGCCTTCGCGCCTTTCTTTGAAATAGTCGGCCGATATTTTCAGCTTGCTGAACAGCGACAGGTCGACGCCCACGTTGAGTTTGTGCGCCTCTTCCCAACCGACGTTGGGGTTTGCCCAGTCGCCGAGCCGTGTGCCGGCATAGGATTGGGTGCTCGTACCGAAGTTGTAGGAGTTGCCCGGAACGACCGTTTCGTTGTAGATGAAGCGGCGCACGTTGTCGCCCGTGCCGATCTTGTCGTTGCCCACGATACCGTAGGAGGCCTTGATTTTGAGCAGGTCGATCACGCCCCGCACCGGTTCGAAGAACTTCTCGTTGGAGATCACGTAGCCGGCGGCTACCGACGGGAAGAATCCGAACCGTTTGCCCGGCGAGAAGTTTTCCGAGCCGTTGTAGCCGAAGTTGCCTTCGATGAAATAGCGGTTGTCGTAGCTGTATGTGATACGTCCGGCGATACCCTGGTGCCGGTAGGGAAGGGCCAGTTCGGGCTGCGACTTGTTGATTCCTACGTTGTTGCGCTGCGACTGCTGGTAGAGGAAAAGCGCCGAGAGGTCGTGCTTGCCGAAGGAGCGCGCCCAGTTGACCGACGCTTCGAGGTAGACCGAACGGTAGCCGCTGTGCGACTCGGAGTAGGTCAGGTTGTCGGCGCCGATAACCTTCTGCTGCAAGATCAGGTCGCCGAACTCGTCTCGGCCGCTGGCCATGTACTGCGGGGGTGTCTTGGTGCGTGCCAGATGGTTGTAGTTCTTGGCGTCGAACGAGCCTTTGACGGTGACGGTGAGCCCTTTGGTTACCCAGTCGCCGAGGTCCTGCGTGAGCGAGAAGAGCGACTGCGCCGTGTTGTAGAACTTCTCGCGGTAACCGGTCTGCGTCAGCAGCACGTAGGGGTTCTCGCCGTTGTTGGCGCCGGGGCCGGGCAGCAGGCCGTTGGAGTAGACGGCCGGAAAGACGTTGGGAGCCGATTTGACCGCATAGTCCCAAATCGTCGACGCCGCCGTTCCCGGTTCGTTCTTGCGCTCGAAGGTGGTGGCCAGGTTGACGTTGAGCTTGGTGTATTTGTGGAGCTGCACCTCGACGTTGGAGCGGAAGTTGAACTTGCGGAAGAAGACCGACGTGTTGTACTCCTTCATGTTGTCGCGGGCGAACAGACCGTCTTCGTTGTAGAAACCGCCCGAAATGTAGTATTTGGCCGTGCTGCCGCCGCCCGTCACGTTGACGTTGACGCGCTCGTTGAACGAGAGATCCTTGTAGAGGTAGTCCACCCAGTCTACGTTGGGATAGAGGTCGGGATCGGAGCCGTCGCGGTATTTCTGGATGACTTCGGGCGTGTAGACCTCGCTGCCCGCGGCGGCGTTCCACAGTTCGGCGAACTGCACGGCGTCGAGCATGTCGGGGACTTTGGTAGGCTGCACCATGCCGGCTTCGAAGCGGATGTTGATCTGGGGTTTGCCGACGATACCCTCGCGCGTGGTGATGAGGATCACGCCGTTGGCGCCGCGCACGCCGTAGATGGCCGTCGCGGCGGCGTCTTTGAGGATCGAGAAGTCCTTGATGTCCTCGATGTCGACCAGATCCAGATCACGTTCGATGCCGTCGACGAGCACCAGCGGCGTCGTGCTGCTGCCGAAGGTCGAGATGCCGCGGATCCAGAAGGTCGAGCTGGCGCCCGGTTCGCCCGAACGCTGCACCGAGATCACGCCGGCCAGCTGGCCGGCCAGGTTGTTGGAGATTTTGGCCGTCGGCATCCGGATGTCGTTGACCGAGACCGAGGCGATCGACCCCACGACGCTGGCCTTCTTCTGCGTGCCGTATCCCACGACGACCACTTCGTCGAGTTCGTTGCCGGCCGAGAGTTCGATCACCTTGGGAAGGTTGGTGACGGGGAACTCCTGTGTCTGATAGCCGATGTGGAGACGGCGATGTAGCCGTAGTGTCCCGTGAAGGTGTAGTCGAAAGCTCCGTCGACGTTGGTGTTCGTTCCCAGCGCCGAATCTTTGACCCAGACCGTCGCGCCGATGATCGGCTCCTTGGTCTCGGCATCGATCACGCGGCCCGCGATGTGACGCGTCTGCGACGCCTGCTGCGCAGCCTCGGCGCGCGGCTGCTCCTGCGTAAGGATGATCGTGTTGTAGCGGATCACGTAGCTGATACCCGTGCCGCGGAGTGCATCGGCGAGCAGCTCCTCGACGTTGTGTTTCGACGGATCGGCCTTGATCGTGATGTTGTCGGCCAGATTACCTTGGTAGGAGACCTTGTAAGAGGTCTGCGCTTCGATCTGTCGGATCAGTTCTTTCAGGTTGGTCACGTTCCCGATGCGGATCGTGTTTTGTTGCGCCGTCTGTGCGGCGTGGGATAATTCCCCCCCCCACGGGATTTGGAATGTCAGGTAGAGAAGCAGCAATGCCCGGACATGCCATGAACCGCGAAAATTCTGTTTCATAGACGAATGGTTTAGGTTAAGTTAGTTAAGATCGTGACGCATGCCGTGTGCCGGCGGCCGCGTCTTTTTCTATCTCGGACAGTTATTCATAAAATGGTGATTTTGTCGCCGTTCCGGGTGAAGCGTGTATCGGTCGAGAGCGTCACGATTTCGAGGACATGGCGCAGCGGCATGTTGTAGTCGAGCGTGCCGGTGAAGAGGATCTCTCCGAGCGCTTCGCGGCCGAAAGCGATGTCGCAGCCGTAGTGGGTGCCGATGCTTTCGGCGACCTTCGACAGCCGGACGTACTGGAACGAACGCAGTTGCGCATCGAGTTCCGCATCGACGTTGACTTCGCGCAGCATCAGTTTGCGGTTGGCCGGATTGTACGAGATCTTTTGTCCGGGGCTCAGCGTCACCGTGCGGTCGCCCGCGTGGAAGTCGACGACGCCTTCGATGAGCGTCGTCTCGATGTCCGAACAGTCGTCGTAGGCTTTCATGTTGAATTTCGTGCCCCGCACGACGGTGCGGGTCTCCTTTCCGGCGTCAACGGTAAACGGTGCGTCGGCCATTTTGCGGATGTCGAAGAAAGCTTCCCCCGTCAGATGCACCGTGCGGCCCTCGCTGCCGAAATCGGATGCGTAGCGCAGCTGCGAGTGGGGCATCAGTCGTACGTTCGAACCGTCGGAGAGACGGATCGAGCAGGCCCGCTCTTCGGTCGTGACCGTACAGGTGCGGTCGTCCGCAGACCGGTAGGGAAACAGCAGCGAACCTGCGGTGAGGAGTCCGACGGCGAAGACGGCCGCATAGCGGACGACGGTGCGCAGCCGTTTCGTCGGTGCGGGGCGCCTGTGCGCCTCGATGCGCCGACGCAGCGTCTGCCAGGAGAGATTGGGATCGACCGCGGCTGCGGCCGACAGGCGTTCGCCCGTGAAGAAAACGAGGTAGAGCCGTTCCAGCCTGCGGCGGTTCTCGTCGGAGGCGTCGTACCATCGTTCGACCTCGGCCGAGGTCGTGGCGTCGAGTTTTCCTCCCAGAAATTCGATCAACAGCGTATCGTCGATTTCGATCATGGATGTCGGGGTTTTGATAATAATACGTCCCGACATGAAAAGTTACTAAGGGGAAAAGGCAGTTTTCTTTCGTCGAAACCGGAAAACCGGTTGCGGTACGGTCAGACCAGATCGTTGCGTCCGGAGAGTGAGAGCAGCCAGAGCAGCAGCGGCAGGTAATCTTTGAGGGCTACGCCGAGTGTGCGCAGCGCCTGCGAGATATGGTAGTTGACCGTTTGCGGGGAGACGCCGAGTTCGGCGGCGATCTGCTGGTGCGTCATCCCCATCCGGCGGCTCATCTCGAAGATGCGGCGCGTCTGTTCGGGCAGACGGGCGAGCGCTTCGTCGTACAGACGCGACAACTCGGAACCGAGATAGAAGTCGGGGGATTCGAAACGTTCGGCGAAGCGCTCGCTCAACTGCTGGTGGACGCGCTGCCGGACCTGCCGGTGGGCGATGCGGTCGAACGCCTTGTTGCGGACGATCATAAAGAGCAACCCTTTGAGCGACAGCTCTTCGAGCAGTTTGTCTCGGTTTTCCCAGATGTAGAGCATCGCGTCCTGCACGATGTCCTCGGCCGTCGAGACCGGCACCCAACGCGACGCGAAACTGCACAGGCCGCGGTAATAGAATTTGTAGCAGGCTTCGAAGCAGGCCATGTCGCCGCGGTGGAGCCGGCGGATGACTGCGCGGTTGTCGTCGAGATCGTATTTGGACTGAAAAATCATCGTTGCTCGTTGTCCGTTCGAAACCCAAAGATACGCTTTTTTCCGAAAAATCGTCGGGAGAGGTGAAAGAAATGGCCTTCCGGCCGATCTCGTCTCCCCGTTTCATTCGGGTGTCGCGGAGCTTTCCGGAGGATGCGAAGGGGCGGCCCGTCCGGCTGATTCCCGAAATTTTCATCGTTTTTTTCCGGTCTCGTACCGTGGTTTGTCGGCCCTCCTGCCGGGCTGCCGTTCTGCGACTTGTCGCAACTCGTTTTTGCCTCGGCAAAAGCCAATATATTTGCATTGCGCTCGACTTTTCGTATCTTTGACTTCGTCTTAGATACTCCGTCTCGGCATAATCAAGCTGACGCTTGCTTCTGCACTCGACTTTTCGTATCTTTGTCCCCTATCGATTTCAAGCCGGAAATTTTATGGTATTGGCAGAACAGATCAAGGAGGCGGCGAGCCGTCGGGATACGTTGGAGAAGTGTCTCGACATCGAACGCAAGCGCATGGATTTGCAGAACGAGGAGGAGAAGACGCAGGACCCCGACTTCTGGGACGATGCGGCGCGTGCGCAGGAGCAGTTGCGCCGGGTGGCGTCGATCAAGAGCTGGATCACCGATTACGACACGATCCGCAAGGAGGTCGAGGATCTGGAACTGATGCCCGATTTCCTGAAAGAGGGGGTGATCTCCGAGGAGGAGATGGATGCGCACTATGCGCAGACGATCGCGCACATCGAAGCGCTCGAACTGCGCAACATGCTGCGTCGCGACGAGGACAAGATGGGCGCTATTCTGGACATCAACGCCGGAGCCGGCGGCACCGAGGCGCTCGACTGGGCGTCGATGCTGCTGCGCATGTACACCCGCTGGTGCGGGCCCACGGCTACAAGGTCAAGACGCTCGACTACCAGGCGGGCGACGAGGTAGGCGTCAAGTCCTGCACGCTCGAAATCGAGGGCGACTACGCCTACGGCTATCTCAAAAGCGAAAACGGCGTGCACCGCATGGTGCGTCTGTCGCCTTTCAACGCCAACAACAAGCGCCAGACGACCTTCGCGTCGGTCTTCGTGTCGCCCGCTGTGGACGATTCGATCGAGGTGGTCATCAACCCCTCGGACATCGAGTGGGACACGTTCCGCTCGTCGGGCGCCGGCGGTCAGAACGTCAACAAGGTCGAGACGGCCGTGAGGCTGCGCTATCACGGCAAGGATCCCGATACGGGCGAACCGGTCGAGTTCCTGATCGAGAACATGGAGACGCGCTCGCAGCTGATGAACCGCGAGAATGCGATGCGCATTCTGCGAAGCAAGCTCTACCAGCGCGAACTGGACAAGCGCATGGCCACGCAGCAGGCGCTCGAAGCGGGCAAGAAACGCATCGAGTGGGGGTCGCAGATCCGCTCCTACGTCTTCGACGACCGTCGTGTGAAGGATCACCGCACGGGTTGCCAGACGTCGGACGTCGACGCGGTGATGGACGGCGAGATCGACGCCTTCATCAAGGCCTACCTCATGCAGTTCGGCGCCGAGGCGTGAGTGGAAATAATAAAGGTATTTCGATAAATAAATTGCAGTATCCGTTATGAAAGACTTGACAAAACTCACGGATCGTATTTTCTACGTCGGGGTGAACGACCGCACGAAGCATCTTTTCGAGGGGCTGTGGCCGCTGCCGCTCGGCGTGTCGTACAACGCCTATCTGGTCTGCGGCGAGCGGACGGCGCTCGTCGATACGGTCGACGCCTGCTTCACGGGCCGTCTGCTGGCCAACGTCCGCGAACGGCTGGGCGACAGACCGTTGGATTATCTGGTGATAAACCACATGGAGCCCGACCACTCGGCTTCGATCGCCGCCGTGCGGCAGGCCTATCCCGCCGTGCGGATCGTCGGCAATGCCAAGACGCTCCAGATGATCGAAGGGTTTTACGGCATCGCCGGGGGCACGGTCGAGGTCAAGGAGGGCGACACGCTCGATCTGGGCGGCAAGACGCTGTCGTTCCACATGATCCCGATGGTGCACTGGCCCGAGACGATGGTCACGTGGTGCGCCGGCGACCGGACGCTCTTCTCCGGCGACGCCTTCGGCACGTTCGGCGCACTGAACGGCGGCGTGACGGACGAGCAGCTCGACGTCGAACCCTTCTGGGAGGAGATGCGCCGTTACTACGCCTGCATCGTGGGCAAATACGGCCAGCCCGTGCAGCGCGCCCTGGCGAAGGTCGCCCCGCTCGACATCGCCATGATCTGCTCGACGCACGGCCCCGTCTGGCGCCGAGAGATCGCCCGCGTGGTGGAGCTCTACGACAAGGTGAGCCGTTACGAGGGCGAGCCGGGGGCGGTCATCGCCTACGGTTCGATGTACGGCAATACGGAGCAGATGGCCGAGACCGTCGCCCGCGGCCTGGCCGCCGCAGGCGTGCGGCCGATCGTCGTCTACAATCTTTCGACGGCCGACGTGTCGCAGGTGTTGCGCGACATCTTCCGTTACGATACGCTCGTCGTCGGTTCGCCGACCTACAACGGCCAGCTCTACCCGCCGGTCGATGCGCTGCTGCGCAAGATCGCCGAGCGCTGCATTCCGCACCGCCGTTTCGCCTGCTTCGGCTCCTTTACGTGGGCCGGTGCCGCCGTACGTCGTATGACGGAGTTCGCCGAGGGGATGAAATGGCCGGTCGTCGGCGCGCCTGTCGAGTTGAAGCAGGGGTATTCGACGGCTGTCGAACCTGCCTGCCGCACGCTGGTCGATGCGCTGGTCGAAGATATGAAACGATAAAACGAAGGCGATGCGCAAACTCTTGCTTTTTTTCGCTGCTGTGCATGCTGCTGCCGGTCGCTGCGGCGGCCGCGCCGGAGGGGCGTGCGACGGGGTGACGGTCGGGGCGGCCGATACGGCGGCCTACTTCCCGCTGCTGCGCGGGCGCCGCGTGGCCGTGCTTGCCAACCAGACTTCGCGCGTGGGCGACGAGCATCTGGTCGACCTGCTGCATCGCAGCGGCGTGCGCCTGACGGCGATCTTCTCGCCCGAACACGGATTCCGCGGGACGGCCGATGCGGGCGAGCACGTCGCCAGTTCGGTCGACGAGCGCACGGGGGTGCCGATCCGTTCGCTCTACGACGGCCGCACGCGCCGACCGTCGGACGAGGCGATGCGCTCATTCGACGTGTTGCTGGTCGACATGCAGGACGTGGGTCTGCGTTTCTACACCTACTATATTTCGATGCTGCGCATGATGGATGCCTGCGCCGATTTCGGCCGCGCGGTAGTGGTGCTGGACCGTCCCAATCCCAACGGATCGTACATCGACGGCCCCGTGCTCGACATGAAATACAAGTCGGGCGTCGGCGCGCTGCCGATTCCCGTCGTACACGGACTGACGATGGGCGAGATCGCCCGCATGGCCGTGGGCGAGGGGTGGGCGAAGCCGTGCGACCTGACAGTCGTACCGTGCCGCCGCTATACCCATGCCACGCGCTACGAGCTGCCCGTGGCGCCGTCGCCCAACCTGCCGACGCAGCGGTCGATTTACCTCTATCCGTCGATCTGCCTCTTCGAAGGGACGGTGGTGAGTCTGGGGCGCGGCACCGACCGTCCGTTCGAGTGTTACGGCCATCCCGACATGCCGGCCGACCGCTACGGCTTCGTCTTCACGCCGCGGCCGACAGCCGGCGCGAAACATCCTCCTCTGGAAGGACGCCTATGTCGCGGTGTCGACCTGAGCGAGAAGCCCTGCGAGGAGATTCTCGCCGAGGGGCTGACGCTCGACTACGTGATCGACGCCTATCGTGCGCTGGGGTTGGGCGAGGCGTTCTTCACTCCGATGTTCGAGAAGCTGATCGGCGTGGGCTGGGTGCGCGAGATGATTCTCGACGGCCGTTCCGCGGCCGAGATTCGTGCACGCTGGCGGCCCGACGTGGAGCGTTTCGCGAAAATGCGCGAAAAGTATCTGATTTACGAATAGATGGACTGGTCTGACAGACAACCGCCTCGAAAGAGGCGGTTGTCTCTCTATCTGCGGGAGGGGCGAAGGGCAGCGGAGCGGACGGCTACTCTTCGTAGAGATCGAGATACTCATAGCTGTTGCCCACCCGCGCGAGATACCGTTCGAACTCCGTGCGGGCGATGACTACCGTGGCGCGGCAGTCGTTGGGATGGAAACTCAGCGACGGGCAGTACAGCAGGTTGCGGTCGAGAAAGAGGTGAACGTGATGCTCCGCGTCGTTGATGAGCCCGAACGGCGAGACGGAACCGGGTTCCAGCCCCAGATAACGCATCATGCGCTCGGGCGAGGCGAACGACAGTTTTCCCTGATGCAGCCGCGCTTCGAGGTCGTGGATCGAGAGCGTGCGGTCGCAGTCGAAGCAGACCAGATAGTGCCGATTGCCCTTGTGATTGCGGAAAAAGAGGTTTTTGCAGTGTTTCGACCCGTCGTCGCGCCAGTGGCGTTTGGCCAGTTCGATCGTGGGCGAAGCGGGGTGGAAATAGAGGTCGTAGGCGATGTCCGCCGCATCGAGCCACGCCGTCACGGCATCGATCCGTTCGCTGTCGGAGGGTTTATTCCACATAGAGCACCAACCCTTTGAGATACTCCCCTTCGGGGTGATAGATGTTGATCGGGTGGTCGGCCGGCTGTGTCAGCTGGTGCAGGATGCGCACGTTGCGGCCGGCGATGGCTGCCGCCGAGAAGACCGTCGTGCGGAACAGCTCCTTCGTCACGGCCTGCGAGCAGGAGAAGGTGAAAAGGATGCCGCCCGGCCGGATCTGCGACAACGCCCGTGCGTTGAGGCGCTTGTACCCCTCAGCATGGCGTTGCCCAGCACCTTGTGGTGCTTGGCGAAGGCGGGCGGGTCGAGGATGATCAGGTCGTAGCGGTCGCCGATCTGTTTGAGATACTCCACGGCGTCGCAGGCGAGCGTCGTGTGGGGAAAACTGTCGCCGAAATTCAGCCGCATGTTCTCGTCGGCCAGCTGCACGGCGCGCTCCGAGGCGTCGACCGAGCAGACCTCCTTCGCTCCGCCCGCGGCGGCGTAGACCGAGAAGCCTCCCGTGTAGCAGAAGGTGTTGAGCACGGTGCGGCCCGCAGCGTAGCGTTCCACCAGTTCGCGGTTGCAGCGCTGGTCGAGGAAGAAGCCCGTCTTCTGTCCCTCCTCCCAGTTGACCAGAAAACGATGGCCGTTTTCCGACACCTCCTGTGTCGGAGTTGCGACTTTGCCCATCAGGTATCCGTCCACGGCGTTCAGCCCCGCCTTGTAGGGCACCGTCTGCGAACTCTTGTCGTAGACGGCTGCGAGACGCTCGCCGTAGACTTCGCGGAGCGCCTCGGCGATCTGCATCCGCGAGCGGTACATCCCCACCGAATGGCACTGTACGACGGCCGTCGTGCCGTAGATGTCGATCACCAGCCCCGGCAGCGAGTCGCCCTCGCCGTGAACGAGCCGGTAGCAGGTCGTCGCGGCATTGCCGATCAGACCGAGCGTGCGCCTCACTTCGCAGGCCGAGCGGATGCGAGCGCGCCACCATGCGGCGTCGATCGGCTCCTGCGCGAAGGTGAGCACCCGCACGGCGATCGATCCGATCTGGTAGTGGCCGCGTGCGATGAAATCGCCGGCGGCGGTATGGACGTCGACGATCTCCCCCTCGGCGATCGTGTCGGAGGGACACTCCACGCGGCCGATCGCGCCCGAGAAGATCCATGGGTGACGGCGCAGCAGCGACTCTTCTTTGCCTCTGCGCAGGAAAATACGGGGGTGGGTCGTCATTTGTCGTTCGGTTTAAGGGTATGTTGCAGCGTGCGGTAGATTTCGGGGCAGATCCATGCGTCGGTGGCGGCGTAGCGCATCTGTTTTTCGGTAAGCTGCGCCGCTTCCCAGTTGCTCAGCCGCTGGGCTTTCGAGACGCGCTTGCCCAACACGATGGCCGAAAGCTTGCGCAGGCTCTTCTCTTCGATGCCCCAGTCGGGGGCCAGTTGTTGCAGGTCGACGAAGCCGCCGGGCCGGAAGCGGCGCAGGGCCAGCAGCGAGCGGATGTCGCCCGCCACGTCGGCGCCGATTTTCAGAATCGCCTTGTTCTCCAACAGTTTGACGAGCTGCTTCTCGAAGCGCATCCTATTGAGGCGGAACAGATAGCAGCGCCGCGGCGTGGAGAGTTGCAGCAGGGCGACGCGGTAGGTGACGCCCGCCTTGAACGAGGGGCGCGTCTCGGTGTCGAAGCCCAGCACGGGCGACGACGCCAGGTCGCGGCAGGCAGCTTCGACCTGCTTCTCGTCGTCGACGATGACGATCGGGCCCTCGAAGAGCACGGCAGGCAGCTTTGCGGTATCTTCGTTCGATATGTGCCGTTGAAACGGTCGTTTTTCCATGCGAATTCTCTCAGGCGACGCAAAGTTACCGATTAATTGCGAGTTTTCCGCTCTCCGCCGTCGAAATTTTACCTGCGTGCTGCAATCGTTCGACGGCCTCCAACACCCGTTCAGCGTCGCAGCGGAAGCGCGCTGCCAGCTCCTTGACCGCGAGCGGTTCGGCGTCGAGCTGTCGCAGGATCTCCTCGTCGAGCGGAGCTTCGGCCGATTTCGCGCGTTTGCGCGCCGCCAGACAGATGTCGCAGACACCGCACGGCGCGGGGTCGGCCGCACCGAAATAGCGTTCCAGCACCGTGCTGCGGCACTCGGTTTCGTTGGCGGCGTAGGCGATCATGTGCGAGAAGCGCTCTTCGGCCAGCTCCTGACGGCGGCGGTAGGTCTCGGGGGCGATGTAGAGGTCGGCCGCCGGCAGCCGCTCGCAATCGAAGAAGAGCATCGGCGCCTGATTGGCCGGAATGTAGCGGATCACGCGCATCTGCCACAGCCGCTTGAACAGCTCCTTGACATGCTCGACCTTGTAGCCGCTCGCCGCGGCGATCTCCTGCTCGTCGATGGGGCGGAAATCGGTGAAAACGCCGTCGTAGAGCCGTAGCACGGTACGGATGAAGTGGTCGAGGTCGTTGCGTACCACGCGCAGTTTGTAGAGGTCGTCGCGGCTGATGCAGAAGAGAATGCGCGCGGGGTTGCGCATTTCGTCGGTGAGCGTCAGATAACCGTTCTGCTGCAACAGTTTCAGCGCGCTGGCGACCTTGCCGCCGAAGAGGCGGAACTTCGCGCAGAAGTCGTGGATGTTGAAGACGAACGACGCCTGCTCGCCGTCGCCGATGCCGATTTGCAGGTAGGAGCAGACTTTTTCGTAGATATCGCGGATCTCGTCGAGCGGCGGGAATTGCAGGTCGAAGCGGCGCTGCACGCGCTCGGCGTCGTCCGGGGCAACGAGCAGCACGGCATAGGCGCGCTTTCCGTCGCGTCCCGCACGGCCCGCTTCCTGATAGTAGCTTTCGAGCGAGTCGGGCATGGAGTAGTGGACGACGAAACGCACGTCGGCCTTGTCGATTCCCATGCCGAAGGCGTTGGTGGCCACCATGATGCGCGTGCGGCCCGCGAGCCACTCCTCCTGCCGGATCGAGCGTTCGGCGTTGGCCAGGCCGCCGTGGTAGCAGGTCGCGGCGACGCCTGCGTCGCGCAGGAATTCGGTGAGCTGTTCGCAGCCGTCGCGCGTGCGCACGTAGACGATACCGCTGCCGGCCACGTTGCGCACCACGCGAAGCAGTTGCTCGTTTTTGTCCTCGTCGTGCCGCACGGCGTAGGAGAGGTTGGGCCGTGCGAACGAGCTGCGCAGGACGTGCGGTTCGGCGAAGCGCAGCTGCCGCATGATGTCGCGGGCGACAGCGGGTGTGGCCGATGCCGTGAGCGCCAGCACCGGCACTTCGGGCAGCCGTTCGCGCAGTTCGGCGATGCGCAGGTAGGAGGGGGGCGGAAGTCGTAGCCCCACTGCGAGATGCAGTGCGCCTCGTCGACGGCCAGCAGCGAGACCCGCATCCGCTCCACGCGCAGACGGAACGCCTCGGTCACGAGCCGTTCGGGAGCCACGTAGAGGAATTTGACATCGCCGTAGACGCAGTTGTCGAGCACGATGTCGATTTGCCGCATCGAAAGTCCCGAATGGATCGCCGCCGCGTTGATGCCGAGCCGCCTGAGGCGGTCGACCTGGTCCTTCATCAGGGCGATCAGCGGCGTTACGACGATGCACAAACCTTCGCGCAGCATTGTCGGCACCTGATAGGTGAGCGACTTGCCGCCGCCGGTGGGCATCAGCGCCAGCGTGTCGCGCCCCTGGCAGACGGAGCGGATGATCTCCTCCTGCACGGGACGGAAGCTGTCGTAGCCCCAGTAGCGTTTGAGCGTGCCGAGCAGTTCGGCGTGTATGTCGTCCAGCGGTTGCATGTCGGGCGGATGATGTACGGAGCGTCGGCGAAACCGTTGCGGTCCGATTTGCCGTAACGCCGCCTGTCGGGCGAAATTCCTCTTTCGCAAAGATACGCATAAGTGAGTGCAATGTCAAATTTATTCGAACATTGCCGAACGAGAGTATCTGAGGCGTCGGCCGAAGATTGCGGATTTTAGCCGGATTCCGCACGCCGGACGGCGGCTATCCGCCATGCGGCGCACGATTTTTATGCCGGAGGCCGCCGCCGGTGCGTTTTTTTCGTACAGCCTGCCGCTTTTCTGCTTATCTTTGACGCCGTTATGACAATCAAACCATCTGAAATGATGAAACACATTTGCCTGCCGATACTCTGTGCCGCATGTGCATTCGTATCGTGCGTGAGCCGCCGGGTGGCCGAACAAACCGTGGTGCAGCGCGATTCGCTCGAAGCGGTGGTTCGTGCGAAGGATTCGCTCATCGAGGTCGTCTTCGCCGACATCAATGCCGTCACCGAGAATCTGGCGCGGATCCGTACGCGCGAAAACCTCGTCGCGCTCGCGCGCAATGACGAAGGGGTGCGCCGTCCGATCGAGGAGATCGATGCCGACATCGCCGCGATCGACCGGTTGTTGCAGGAGAACCGGCAGAAGATCGCTGCGCTGCAACGCTCCTCGGCGCAGTTGCGCAAAGCCGACCTGCGCATCGAGGGACTCGAAAAGATGATTCGCGGCCTCGATGCCCAACTGACCGCCAAAGAGGGCGAAATCGGTCGTTTGCGCGGCGAACTGTCGCAAATGAAAGCCCGGATGGAGACGCTTGCCGAAGAGGCCGCCGCCCGCAGCACCGAGGTCGAACACCTCTCCGGCGAAAAGGCGCAGCTGGAGGACCGGCTCAACACGGTCTATTATATCGTGGGAGCGGAGAAGGCGCTGCGCGATTCGGGGATCGTCTCGAAGCAGGGGTTCATCGGGCGCACGCTCACGGTGGGCGATCCCGGCGACCACGATCTGTTCATCCGGGCCGACGCCCGCACGCTGACGGAGATCCTCGTCGAGCAGAAGAAGGCGACCGTCGTCACGCCGCATCCCGCCGATTCGTACGAACTGATTACGAATGCCGACAAGGTGGTGTATAAGTTAGTCATCACCGATCCCGAACGGTTTTGGAGTTCGTCGAAGGTGCTGGTCGTAAGTTACCGGAAGTAACCGTCGTCCCCATTCTGAGCGAAGTGCGGGAGCGCAAGGCGCGGAATTGCGGCTCCGCGCCTTGCGTCGCAAAGGGCCTGCCGGTGAAAATCGCGGGTGCGGCGGGTCGGTTTCGCGGAATTCAGACGCCTTCGGTCGCACCTCGGAAATTTCGTTTCGGCAAAGTGCGAATAAATTTGCTTCTGCGCGCGACTTTTCGTATCTTCGACCGGAATCGCCTAAAATTGCAAGATTATGATCTCGTTGTTCAAGAAGAAGGAGGCGCCGGTCTATCCGGCCGATACGGTGACGTCCCGCGACGGGCGGCCGATCGTCTTCACGTTTTTCAAACACGCTTCGCTGGCCGTCGATTTCGACGGGCGGCGCATCTATGTCGATCCGGTCGGCGAGTATGCCGATTACGCGCATCTGCCGAAAGCCGATGCGGTGCTCGTCACCCATTCGCATTACGACCATCTCGACCGTGCGGCCGTCGAGGCAACTGATGACGCCTGCGACGGCGGTCGTCTGCGACAAGACCTCGGCCGAAGCGTTCGATTTCGACTGCTACACGATGGTGCCGGGCGCTGTGACCGAACCTCTCGACGGAATCCGCGTCGAGGCGGTGGCGGCTTATAATACCACCGAAGGGCACCTGCAATTCCATCCCAGGGAGCGGGAGGATTGCGGCTACGTGCTGACGCTGGGCGGTACGCGCGTCTACATCGCCGGCGACAGCGAGCCGACGCCCGAAATGCGTTCGCTCGAAGGGATAGACATCGCGTTCCTGCCCGTCAACCAGCCCTATACGATGACCGTCGATCAGGCGGCCGAGGCGGTGCGGGCGCTACGTCCCGCGATCTTCTATCCCTATCACTACGGGGAGGTCGAGCAGATCACCGATCTCGACCGGCTGGCGCGCGAGGTGGCGGGGTTGACCGAGATGCGGGTTCGCCCGATGGAGTGATGCGATTGCGGTCGGAACGCAGGGGCGGCAGTGCGACACTGCCGCTCTTTTCGTTGTTGTCGGCGATGCGGGCGTGTGGCGTCGGAAGGGAGAGGGTGGATGCACTTGTCCGGAAGGGAGGGGTTGTCGATAATTTTTCATAACTGTCGATCACGAAGGATCGGAGCGATCGGAGGATACGGTCGGATAGGAAAATGCCGCCGTCGGGCGACGGAATGTAAGCGGAAAAAGGATTCTCTCCGATAATTCGGATGAAAATAATCGGGTCCATTTAGACGAAAAAATCGTATTTTTAATAAATAAATGTTATTTTTTGAACATCGGAGTTCCGATTCTTTAAAATAACCCTTAATCTCTGTGCTCTTATGAAAATCTGATGAAACGCTTGGCTGCGACGGCCTTCTGCCTTGCACTGCTGCCCCTGACGGGTTGCGGCGACGACAACACGGACGATCCGTTAATCCCCCCCTGACGCCCCGGTGATCGAGGCGGCGACGCCGGCTGCCGTACCGGCGGAAGGCGGCGCGATCTCGATCGATTACGAAGTGAAGAACCCCGTCGAGGGAAAACGCCTCTCGGCTCAGAGCGACGACGCATGGGTGAAGGAGTTGACCGTCGGCGACGAAGCCGTGACGGCACGCCTCGAAAAGAATCTCCTTGCCGATCCCCGCACGGCCACGGTGACGCTTCGTTATGACGGCGCCGAAGCCGTGAAGGTCTCGGTCGTGCAGGAGGGTTATCTTCCCTTCCTGATTCAAGTCGCCGATATTACGATGAGCGATGCGCGGATAACGGTCTATCCCGAAGAGGAGGGGATGTATATCGCCGCGGTGGATTTCGCCGAAGGGTTCGATGCGCAGAAGATCGCAGCGGAGAACAAGGCGATCTTCGCCGAACATGCCGCCGCCGAACAGAAAACGCTCGCCGAGTTCATCGCGGGGTATGCCTATAAGGGCGAACAAACGTTCCATCCTTCGCGCCTTTCGCCGAAGAGCGACTATGTGGTCTACGCCTATGGAGTCGATGCCGAAGGAAATGCGACTACCGATGTGATCGTGGAACCGTTCAAGTCGCTGCCCGTCGAGCCGGGGCCCATGGTCGATTGCAAGATCGACATCGTTGCCGAGAATCTAACCTCGACGTCGGTCAAGGTCGTTTTCAATCCGTCCGATCCGACGGTGCAGTATTTCTATACGATGCTCGATCAGGCCGGATACGAGGATATCAGCAAAGACTGGCCGGGTTACATCTACGAGTATATGGTTTCGCAGCTGACCGACGACGGTCTTCCGTTGTCGACGATCGTGATGCTCTCCTGTTCGGTCGGCCAGCAGGAGGTGCAGAGCAAGACGCTGCAACCGGAAACGACCTATTATGCCTGCGCCGTGGGCGTCAACTCGAATGCCACGATCAACACGGAGGTGGCGGTGCAGAAGATCGTCACGCCGCCGGACTCTCCGATTGATTACGGGTTCGATTTCGATTTCGGTGAGGTGACTGCGACCGGCGCTCGGGTGACGGTCTCGCCGCGTGACGTGAGGGCATTCTATTATTGGAACGTAATGACTGAGGAGGAGTACGGTGAAATGAAGGGCGATGAGTCGAAAATCGCAGCCTATTTCGAGCAGAAGATGATCGAACAGCGCAAGGCCCAGATGGGAGACTATGCCGACTGGTATCCGCTTCCGGAGTTCATCGCCTCGCAATGTTCTTCGGGTTTCGATGGTCCGGACAGTTATACCTTCGGTACGCTGACGCCGGAGACGACCTATTACGTGTATGCTTTCTGGGTGGACGAGCAGACCGGTGAGCCGGCTTCGGTTACGGCATTCAGCGAATCACCCTTCAAGACCGAAAAACAGGTGATTTCGGCTGCCGTGGCTAAACCGTCGCTATGGTTGACCGACGGCGACGATTGGGCCGAACTGAACCCGCTTGGCTATGGGCACTTCAAAGGATATGCGATTCTGGGCGCACGCATTGCACCTGCCGAAGGGGCCGTACACTGGTACTCGAACATTTATAAGGCGTCGGACATCGCCTCGACGGACGATCAGCTCTTGGCTTCGTCGCTCATCAACAGCAAATACTACATGGACAAGACATCCTATAATCTCTCCTACGGAGTAGAGTGGGGCGGCGACTACGTGATTGTCAGCGTCGCGGTCGACGCCGCCGGTGCCCGCGGCCCCGTGCAGCGCGTCGCCTTCAAGGCGGAGAAGAGCGCCGCCGAACCGCTCGAATCCATTCCGGGCGAATGATTCGGCACAAGAAAGAAAAAACCGACAGCATTTGCTGTCGGTTTTTCTTTGCTGTCAGGCGGAACGTTCGAACATCCCGTTCGTTCGGATTCGTCGCCGGACTACTTCTTCGCCGCGGGGCAGTCCGCGCACTTCTTGTCGCAAGCGGCTTTTTGTCGCAAGCGGCGGCGCAGCATTTCTTGTCGCAGTCGCCCTTCTTGCAGCAGTTCTCCTTGCAGGCAGTCCCTTGGCAGCACTTCGCGTCGCAGGCCTCGGCCTTCACGCGGATTTTGGCGAAGCCCTTGACGAGACCTTCGGCGTCGTTCTTCGATGCGTCGTAGACGACGGTCACCTCCTTGCTGGGAACGTCGACCTTGACATCCTTCACTCCCTTCTCGAAGGGAATGTTGTCCATGATGCGCTTGGCGCAGTGTTCGCAATCGATGTCGGTCTTGAATACCGTCGTTACGGTCGATGCCTTTTCGCATCCTTCGCTGCGGCCGAGCCGGTGCCCAGCCCCAATGCTGCCATGAGGCAGACGAACAAAATCTTTTTCATACTCGTTTCGTGTTGGTTTTAACTGTTAATATTAAATTAGGTTCCACCGCAGGCCGGTATAGAACGTCGTTTCAGACCTTTTTTGAAGCCTCCCTTTTCAAAGGGAGGTTTGGAGGGATTGTCTGCACGGTTCTATATCGGCACTGTAAAACACTCTCAATACAAGTTCCACCGCAGGCCGATATAGAACTTGCGTCCCATCAGCGGGCCCCACACCACCGATGAGTTGAAGGCGGTGGAGAAGGGATGATCGGCAGCGAGGATCGGGTGCTCCTGCTTGTAGTTGCCGATGTTCTCGCAGCCGAGGTAGAGGTCGAGTTTCTTGATCTTGCGGCTCACCTGCGCGAAGAAGACCGGGTACTTGGGCGAGCTCCGTCACGGTCGGGTCGCCCGTCTGCGAAGGCAGGCGCATGGGGCCGTTGAGCTGTGCCGTGGCGTCGAACGTCCAGCGGCGGAACCGCGTGGCATACTGGATGTTCAGCAGCGCCTTGTAACGGCTCACCAGCGGCCGTTCGACCTGCACGCGCCCGCCGTCGGGACGGTCGAGCGTCATCGACGAGTTGGTGTAGCGGTAGGTCGCGAAGATGTCGAGCCGCTCGACGGGCGTCCAGTTGAAGTCGACCTGATAGGTATCGGTGTAGGAGCGGCCGTCGGTGTTGTAGAACATCACCTCGGTGGCGCTGTACTCCTGATCGGCCACGACCTGGTTGTAGAACTGCGTGCGGAAGTAGTCGAAACTCAGCGTGGCGTCCTCGGGCTTGACCAGTCCGAACGTCTGCGTGAGGCTTCCGCCCACGGTCAGCGCCTTCTCCATGCGGTTGAAATCGCGGTAGAGCGTGTGGAAATCGTAATCGCCGTTCCATGCGTAGCCGTCGAAGGCGAAACGGCGGCCGGTGGCCAGGACGCCGATGTTGTCCGTCACCAGATTGGTCGAGCGGTAGCCCAGACCCGCCGAGGCGCGCAGCGTCAACAGACGCGTGATGTTCCATTTGATGTGGCCGCGCGGCGTGAAGTAGTATTTGTCGTAGAACGAGTTGTAGTCGCCGCGTGCGCCTGCTACGAGCGAGAACTTGTCGCGGATCGAGTAGGTGTATTCGGCGTAGAGGCCCGCTTCGTTCTCGCTGTGGTCCATATCGTAGCTGCGCCCTTCGATCCGGCCGTTGTCGACGAAATCGTTGACGAGCCGTTCGTTGAACGATTGCAGGTGGGCCGAGACGCCCATGATGAGCGACGAGCGGTAGGTGAAGTAATGGCTGTACATCGCATTGAGCGACACCGAGTTTTCATTTCCTGTATAGTCGTTCAGGCCGAAGTAGGAGCTCTCGTTGAAGTGGTCGAAATCGGCCACGAAGGCGATGTTGGAACGCATCTCGTCCTGCTCGTCCTTGTCGTAGACGGAGGCACCGACGGGCATGCCCAGTTTGATGTAGCCGTTGAAACCTCGGTTGCGGATCTGCGAACCGTAGAGCGAGCCGCCGTCCAGCGCGCTCTGGCGCATCTGATCGCGCATCGAATTTTCGTAGCCCATGCGGCCGCCGAGACGGTTCTCGGCCGTGACCTTGAAGCCCCAGCGCAGTTGCAGTCCGTTGTCGGCGGCGTAGAGCCAGCGGTTGGCCACGTGCATCGCACGCGCCTCGGGCAGGTCGCGGAAGCCGTCGTGGTTGTGGTCGTAGGATTTGGTGTCCATCGAACCGTGTGCCAGCACGATCGTCGTGAGCTTCTTGTCGCGCGTCACGGGCAGTGCCGTCGAGAGGTTCAGCTCGGGTTTGAGCTCGTCGTCGAAATAGAGGTTCACGAAGAGCCGTTCGTCGTCGGTGGGCTTGCGGTGTTCGAGATTGATCTGGCCGGTGATCGCTTCATGTCCGGCTGTGACCGACGAAACGCCCTTTGACACCTGAATCGAATTGAGCCACATGCCCGGCGTGTAGCTCAGTCCGTAGGGGGCCGACAGCCCGCGCATGATGGGGCGGTTCTCGTCGAGAATCTGCGTATAGGTGCCGGCCAATCCGAGCATCTTGATCTGCCGTGCACCCGAGATGGCGTCGCTGTAACCGACCGTTACCGAGGCCGAGTTTTCGAACGACTCGGCCAGATTGCAGCAGGCCATTTTGCAGAGGCCCGCGAACGAAATGGTTTCGCCTTTGAGGATACCGTCGCGCTTGACGTAGTTGCCGCCCAGCGTGCTCTCGACCACGACGCCCTCGATGTCGACGCCTTCGGAGCGGAGCCGGAAGTTCTGTTCGGCCACTCCGTCGGCGATGCGGATCGTGTCGTTGACGTAGCCTGCAGATAGGAGGCCACGAGCCGGTCGTAGTTCTTGACGCGGTGAACGGTGTAGGCGCCCGTAGCCGAGGTGCTGGCGCCGATCGTGGTCTCGGCCCAGTAGACCGATGCGCCGACGAGCGGGTTGTTGTCGGCGTCGGTGACGACGCCGCGCAATTCCTGGGCCGCGACGTTCGACGCGAGGCCCAGCAGGGGGAGAAATAAGAGTGATTTTTTCATCTGTGATTCCTGTTGTGAGACATAAAACATGCTCCCGACCGTCCGTACAGGGTCGGCAGCGAGGGGTTTATGCCATAACAGGAGGTGCCCGCAATCCTTTGTGCAGGATGAACGGGGCCACGTCGAGCGGAATTTTCCGCCGTGTGCGATAGGCCGGATGCGCCGGCAGCGAAGCCGCGTCGGGTACGCTCTGCGACCGGAACGGCGGCAGAACGGCTACGGGCGCATGGTGTTGGCGGTGCGAGGCGTCGCCGTTCGAGCAGACATAGAGCTGCCGGTCGGCTTCGTTGTGGTCGCTCAGGCAGTTGCAGCGCACCGAGGCGCTGTGGTGGGCCAGGCAGACGTCGCATTCGTGGCGACAGACGTGTTCCACACCGTGGAAATCGCGCAGATGATTCCAGATCATCCATGCGTCCGTACTCACCGAGCCGATCTGGCCCAGCAGCAGGACGAGGAGAAAGAACATCCGGCGGAGTTTCATATCGTGCGCTTTACGTTAAATCAGTTTGCAGTCGCGGAGTTTTTCGACCCATGCCGCGGCGTCGCGTGCGGCGGTCGCGTCGTCGACCTCGTACCGTTCGGTGAGCAGGCGTGCCGCATCGTCGACGGAGAATTCCTTGCCCGCGAGGGCGTTCCACAGGTAGAGCGCGCTCTCGTTGAGCGAAATGATCTTGGTCATGTCGACTCCCAGACGGCCCTGCATGATGACGACGTGCTCGCCTGCCATCTCCCGAACCTTGTATTCTTCGCGAATTTTCATCGTTCGATTCTCTCTTAACGCAGCAAAGGTACGAAAAATTTTCCAGCCGTCATCGATTTTTCCGAATACCGCTCCTTTTTGTCGAGTCCGTCGGTGCGGAAGGGGCGGGGAGACGATGTCGGTTTCCGGAGGCAAATATAGCGGGAAATTCTTGCAACCGGGTTGCAAAGCGGGCGGCTGCCGACGGACGGGGTCATACATGCCGTTTCGCGCGGCAGTCGGGGCACAAACCTTTGAGCAGGTAGTCGATCTGCCGTACCTCGAAGCCGGCGGGATAGCGTACGGCGGGGATATGCGTGTAGTCCAGACAGAAGGTTTTGCGGCAGGCCTCGCAGTGGAAATGGCAGTGCAGTTCGTCGATGCCGCAGGGGCGGTCGTTGCGGCAGATGCAGTATTTCGTCGAGCCGCTGCCGTCTTCGATCTCGTGCAGCAGGTGCCGTGCAGCGAAGAGCAACAGCGTGCGGAAGACGGTGGATTTGTCCACGCTCTCCAATGCGTCTTCCAGTTCGCTCATACTGAATGTGTCGTGAAAACGGAGAGCCGTTTTGTAGATGAGCAGACGGACGGCCGTGGGGCGGATGCCGTGGCGCGTCAGCGTCTCCGTGTAGTCGGGTCGGTTGGTTTCCATAGGGCAGGGAAGGTCAGTATTTGAGACGCGCCGCGACGCACCGTCCCGTGGCCGCGAGCCGCTACGTCTACGCGGAGCTTCGCGACGACCGCGGGTCGCTGGTGCGGCGCATCAAGCTCCTGTCGCGCGACAGCGTGTACAGCGGCTACCTTCCGACGCAGTCATTGGAACGCTTCGGAGACTACTCGCTTACGGCCTACACGCTCTACATGCGCAACCAAGGGCCCGACTATTTCTTCAAGAAGCCGCTCACGATCTGGCCCTATCAGGAGAGCCGCAGGACGCAGCGCAACACCTCGGTGCGCAAAGTCTCGGACTTCGACGTCTCGTTCTTCCCCGAAGGGGGCTACCTGATCGACGGCTATGACTGCTGCGTGGCCTTCAAGGCACTGGGAGACGACGGCGGGTCGGTCGAGATCACGGGCGTGGTGAAGAACGACCGCGACGAGGTGGTCGACACGCTTCGCACGCTTCACGGCGGCATGGGCTGTCTGCGCTTCACGGCCCACACGAGCGAACGCTACTACGCCGAATGCACGATGGCGGGCGGTAAGACCGAACGCTTCGACTTGCCCGCATCGAACAATCTCGCCTGCGTGCTTCGCGTGTTGCAGACCGAACGGGACTTTACGGTGATGGTGCAGTCGGGACGGCCGCTGCCCAAGGGCTTGCGGCTGCTGGTGCACTGCCGCGGAAACATCTGCTACCATAAGCCGTGGAACTACGACTACGCCGTCGCTGATCTTCCGCCGCAGCGACCTGCCGGGCGGCATTCTTCAAATTCTGCTGCTGGACAAGGCGGGCAACGCGCTCTCCGAGCGTCTGGTCTTCAATCGAGGCGAAGAACTTGCGACGACCGACATGCAGGTGCGGGGTACGTTGAAACAGCGGACGAAGGTCACGCTCGCCGTCACGGCGACCGATCCCGACGGAGGTCCTGCCGCGGGCGATTTCTCGATCGCGGTGACGGATCGCGCGGCGGTGCCCTCGGCGACGTCGGGCAGCATCTACTCGACGCTGCTGCTCACTCCGAGCTGCGGGGTACGATCGAGACGCCCGACTGGTACTTCGAGGGGCGGGACGCCGCACGGGTCACGGCGCTCGACGCACTGCTGCTCACGCAAGGATGGCGGCGCTACGACGTGCCGGCCGCGGTACGGGGCGAGTATGCGACGCCGGCCTACCCGCTCGAAGTCGGGCAGGAGATCACGGGACGCATCAGCAAGGCGGACTGTGGAACCGCAAGAAGAAGCTCGAGCCGCTACGAGATGCGGATGATCGTGCCGCGGTGGCACTACTCGTTGCGCCGTCGATCGACAAGGAGCGTTCGCGCTCAACGGCTTCGACTTCCCCGACAGCACGCTCTACGTGCTGCGTCCCGCAGCAGCGCGGGGGTGCTGCCGGAGGCAACGGTGAAGGTCGCGCGCGATTCGTTCCCCGAGGTGGGGACGCTGCCCCGCGTGCCGGCAGGAGCGGCAGAAGCCCTACATCGCCCAGGCACGGCACTACATCGAGCAGCGAGGACAGACCGACATGCGGAACATCCTCATCGACACGGTGTATGTCACGCATCACAAACGCCTCGAATCCACTCGACCCGAGCATCGGCTGGCCGCACGCACGTGGACGGCCGAGCAGATCAAGGAATCGGGAGCCGGAACCATCCTCGACTTCATCGCAAGAATGCCGGGAATATTGATGCGAGGAACGAATATTCTTTACCGACGGGAAAAAGTTCAATTTATGCTTGATGGTTTGATTGAGGAGCCGCTTGAATATTCGTTATATCATGGTACGGGAGAGAGCTCTAAAACGGCTTAATGGCTCAAATGGAATGAGTGCTCAGGAATTTTATAATCCATTGATGAATCCCCAAAAGAAGAGTCGAAAAGAAATGTTGATTATCAGAGGATTATGATGAACTTCCTTCATTCCTCTGGTATCCGTTGAATATTGTCGAGCGAATTGATCTGATCGAAAGCAGTAACATGGTATTGTGGGGTGCAACTTCTTGGAGACAAGTTGGAATCATTTCGATTACGACAAAGAAAGGAAAAGATTTGGACGATGCGACCCGCAAACGCTGATCCCGCCCGCGATGTGGAATTCGTCTCTCCTTTGGGCTATCAAACCCCTGCGGAATTCTATGCTCCGGCATACGCGACGGAGAAGGCCCGTCGCTCGATGGTTCCCGACTACCGCACGACGCTTTACTGGAATCCGACCGTCAAGCTCGACGATACGGGACAGGCCACCGTCGAGTTCTACACCTCCGACGCACCGGCCGACTACGACATTACGATCGAGGGCATCACGCAGACGGGGAAAATCGTTCGTACAGTGAAGATCATTACGGAGTGAATGGAATCCCGCTTGCAGGCGGATGAAAATCGAGAATAAGGACAGGAGCGTTTGCAAGCGGTCGGAAAAGCAGGGGCGAAAGTTCGTTACCGGTTGTGTCGGTACGCTTGCCTTCGGTCGGGAAACATTCGGCACACCTTGTCGCTTCGTTCGGATTTCGGGCGGAAAAGATTGAGCGGGTGTCGGCCAAACGACCGAAACCCCGCTCGATGTCGCGGTTCGGCTGCTCCGGACGAACCGGACTGCAACCCGACCGCACGATCCCGACATCCGGCGGCAGCGCCTGCGGATGCCGTCGACCGGCTATTTAACTGCTTTTACGATTGCCTCGAATGCTTTCGGCTCGTTCATCGCCAGGTCGGCCATGACCATTTCCCCTTGAACCAAAGTTACCCTTGGCAAGCTTCAAAACCTTTTTTCTTCTTGCGCGTGACGCAACAGCGTTGACTGAACGTGGCATACTTAAAAGTTTTTGATAGAGCTGTCAGCGACGTGATTCTCTCACGTTCTTCGGGGCTGATTCGCTCCGTGTTAATAAAAAGTGCGAACTCCGGCCGGATTATTTCACCAGCAGGTTCTTGATCTTGGCCTCGTCGGCCTGCGAAACCGTGCCCGAATAGCAGAGGTTGCGCTTTTGTTTCGTCGTCTTTTTGGTCAGGATGTGACTGTGATAAGCGTGTTTGCGCTTGATCTTACCTGTGCCGGTGAAAGTAAAACGCTTCTTTGCAGCGGCATTAGTTTTCATTTTTGGCATTGTCGTAAAAGTAATTTAGTTAAACATAGCGTGCAAAGATACGAATTATTTCGGAGATTCTTCGCTCGGCGCCGTTTTTTTACGGCACGCCGCCGGTCGGGCCTTTCCGCTGCGATCGCTATCTCGGGGTGCGGGTGCCCGATTTCGCGGGCGATACGTTGTGTCGCACGGGTCGAAGAGTGCGCCGCGGAGACCCGCTATAAGGGTGTACTTCGCAGTCTTCGGCCCGCAAATACTCCGGCAATCGATCCTCACGTCGGAATTCTTTCAGGTTCTTCTTCCGGATGACGGAACGGAATGTTTGATCCTTCATTTTCAAGAGCGAACCGAAGTTCGCTTTTGCACGTGTCTTTTCGTATTTCGGCATCGCTTCGGATCCTCAGCCTCGGCAAACTGCGAATAAGATTTGCTTTTGTCAGCGGCTTTTCTTATCTTGTCCTTCATATCAGATGCCGTCAATCATGAAAGGAAAAACGATGAGGATTGCCGTTGTCGCCTGCCTGTGTTTCGGCACGGTTTCGGCACAGGAGCAGTTGCGCGTGCGCCCGGCCGAGGTGCAGCAGGAGGATGTCGTGGCGGCGCTCGGGGCGTTGGGCGTCGATGTGCTGCGCTTCGATTTCAGCGATTTCACACGTGAGAACTACGATGTGGCCGTCTATCTCGACGAGGCGGACAGCACGGGAACCGAACGGTTGTATACCGTACGTGCAGGCGGTACGCGGCAGCAGTTGACACGAATGTCCGAAGAGGTGCGAAGGGGGTTCAGGAAGGAGCTCCACCTGCCCGAAACGACGACCGAGTATGTGCGGGGACGTTCGCTGACGCTGATTTTTTCGCAGAAGAACGATTCGACGAAGCTGCTGACGGTGCATATCCCCGGAATGATGCGGTTCAGTCTGCCGCTCGAATTACGCGACAGTGGGGCGGGCGGCGAACCTCGCTATTTTTACAGCTTGCGGCCGTTCAAGCTCTCGGCGGTCGAAGCCGGAAGCGAAGAGATTCCGTTGGCGTTTTACAGTTCGGGCTGGTACGATCCGAAGGCGGGCGTCGTGCGCAGTTGCGGCGTTTCCGAAATCGATCCCGCGTTGACGGACGAACTGGTCGGATTGTCGCCGCACTATTACGTCGTAGGCGTCATATTCGAGAAGAAGGAATAGCGTTCCGGCCGCAGGCCGGAACCATCTTATAGGATTAGGTTATGACTTGGGTTTTTATCTTTCGGCTGGTGGTGGCCGGCCTGTTGGGTACGGTGGTCGGCATCGAGCGCGAGTGGCGCGTCAAGGAGGCGGGATTCCGCACCCACTTTCTCGTTTCGCTGGGCAGTGCGCTCTTCATGATCGTGTCGCAGTGGGGCTTCGAGGAGTTCCTCGCGTATCATGACGGATTGCGGCTCGATCCGAGCCGCGTGGCGGCGCAGGTCGTCAGCGGCATCGGTTTCATCGGGGCCGGCGCGATCATCTTCCACCGCCAGATCGTGCGCGGCCTGACCACGGCGGCGAGTCTGTGGGCCATCGCCGGCGTAGGTATGGCTACGGGGGCGGGGATGTACGGCGTCGCGGCGGCAGCCACGGTGCTGACGCTCGTGGGGTTGGAGGTGCTCAACCTGATCTTCGGCGGGTTGGGGGCGCACCGTACGGCGCTCGTCTTCTCTGCCGTGGAGCGCGAGGCGATTCAGGAGGCGCTGGAACTGTTGCGGACGCGCGGTTACGGCATCGTCTCTTATGAGTTGGAGAGCGAGCGTACCGCGTCGGGGATCATCTATCGGGCCAATTTGTTGTTGCAGGCGCGCAAGAGCCGCAAGGGCGATGCTTTCGTCGAGTTGTTGCAGCAGGACCCGCGCATCCTGGTGGAGCGGATCGCCTGACGGAGAATGCGCGGGAACGGTCGGTGCCGAAACGCGCGTCGATACGAAAAAAACGCTCGGGATTTGGAAATGCGAATCCCGAGCGGCTTTATCGGCGGAGAGGCGGCGACGCCTCTCCGCCGTATGCGGATCAGTAGCGGAAAACGTTGGCCCAGCGTTTGGCTCCGGGGCCGTGCGTGGCGAATCCGATGTAGAGCCGGTCGTGCTTCATCTTGATGCCTTCGGCCTCGATGTATCCGTTGGAGTCGCTGCTGCAAATGCCCGCCTCCACCAGCGCGTTCACGTCGTTGATCGCTCCGACCTGCGTGCGGGGAACGACGATGTTGCCTGATATATCGAGCACCGTGACGAATGCGATCGACTTGGGCTGTTTTCCGGCGGCTTCGCCTTCGTAGAAATAGAGCAGACCGTCCTGTACGTCGAATCCCTGGAAATCGTATTAACTCAGATTGTCTTTGCCCGGTACCGATATCGTGAACGAACCGAGCGGTGCGATTGATGTGAGGTCGTGCGCCTCGATGGTGCGAGTCTCGGTTTTCTGCGGGGAATCGGCATCCTCGCCGCCGTATGTCTGGGTGCGTAGCGTCACCTTGCTCAGGGTGTCGCCAATGCGTCGCTCAGCCGGTAGAAGATAAAATCGCGGACGCCGGTCGTCGAAGCGGTGATGCAGAGGATGTCGTTGTCCGTGTCGATAGCCGGATGGACGTTCCACTTGTCCTTGATGAAGAAGGTGTCGCCGCCGCACAGATCGAGCTTCCGGTTTTTGTCAGGGAGTATTTCAGTCGGGAGACGGTGTTGCTCTGGCTGTAAGAGCCGTCGGAGAGTTTGTTGCCGTTGCTGCCGATCCAGATGTAACGTTCCGCGCCCTGTTCCTCGACTGCGAAATTGGTGCCGTGACCGAACCAGCGCAGCATCATGTAGTCTTTGGGCGATTCGTTGGGGGCGCCGCGTAAGACGTAGAGCAGTTCGGGGTCGTTGCCGCCTAATTGGAGATACCAGAGCGTGCCGTCGGTCTCGACGTCGAAACTCTGCATGATGGTGTTGCGTTGCAGGTAGACCGACCGGCTGTATACGAGCGCGTCGTCGAAAGGCCGGGATAGTTCGGCAGCCAGCGATTCGCCGGTTCCGTCGTGCACGGTGACGCGCGTCGTGGCGTGGACGCTGTTGTCGGGCATCGCGCAGCGGATCACCGTCGATCCGATGGCGTGTCCCGTGAGGCGTCCCTGTGCATCGACGCTGGCGACGGAGGGATCGCCGCTGCTCCATTGCAGGTTGTAGGGGTTGGCGGTCGTGTCGTACCATGTATTTTCGGTCGAACCGGGCCGGTATAGGCGGACACGGAGCTGCACCGTTTCGTCGAGTGCCAGCGTTACGTTTTTGCTCTCGAAGAGGAGCGAGCCGATCTCCTCCGTCTCTTCGTTGTCGTCGCAGGCTCCGAAGAACAGCGCCGTTCCTGCGATGCAGAGCGGCAGGATGCTGCGGAAAAGTGTGGTGTGTTTCATTTTTGTGTGCAATGTAGTTTTGTTCGTTTTGTTTCTCGCTGTTTTGCTGACGAACAAAGATAATAAAAAAAGTATTTGTCCATTATTGAAGGGGGCTTTTTTGAAACTTATAAGCGTTATTTTATAAGTTTTTGATAGATAAAGTGTTAGGTTGTTGAAGAAGAACGGTCGAGACCGTATAAACCTTTCATTACCGTATATCCTACTCTTTTCATGTAGGTTTCTATGTAGGTTAATTTAGAGCAACTAATGCCTACTAATGGTAATTAAAGCAACAACTTAACACTTTATCTTTATGTATACGATCAATATCCGGGGTAAGATGAACCCCAAGGACCAGAAAATGGTCAAGCTGGAGCTGATTTTCTTCAAAACGGGCTATGCTCGTGTCCCAAAAAGTTCTCAATATTACCGGCCTTTTTAAAGAACTGGGATGCAAAATCTCAATGCTTCAAGACAGGAACGCCTGACGCAACGACCAAAAACAAGTTGTTATTTGACATTAAGACAAAGTATCTTCATGTCATTGACACATGGGAAAGTGAAGGCCGAAACTGGTCGCCCGTAGAAGTTTCTCATTACTTTGACGTCATCAAACAAAACAAGCCCGAGGTTAAAGTAAAGTCCGTAGCTCAGATGATTGATTCCCTGATTCTACGATTTAACGAAAAGAAGCGAATAAAAAAATGGGCAAATAATAGATAGCAGTCCTAATGCACGAATCTACATGCAAATGAAGCGTTCGCTATCATCTTTACCAAAGAAAAATACGATAGAGCGTTTTCATCCTATCACTTTATTGATATTACCGAACAATTTTTGCTGGATTATGCATTTTGGATTAAAGAAACTGGCATAAAGAACGGGAATAAAGGTGGTCTTACAGGTAAGCTTAGAAAATTAAGGGCTATATGTAATTATGCATATAAAGAAGGCATGTATGGGGTCAATATGGATGCGTTCCTTTGCTTGGGAGATGATATCAAATGGGATGAAACTACCTCAAAGGCCGTTTCGGATAAGGTCATTGAAAAAGATTGCTAATATTGACCGAACTTTGTTCTCGCCGAAGGAACAATTACATCTTGATTTATTCTTATTCAGCTACTACACTGGCGGAATGGCAAGCGTCGATGTGTGTAATTTGACATGGGATTTGGTTGAAGACGACCGCATTGTTTACGAACGTATCAAGTTCCCTAAAACGGCCAAGCCCATACTTATAACCAAAGCCAAGATGATCATGAATAAATATGTTAGGGGCATGTTATGGGAACTATGTTTTTCCGGTCTTTACACTTAAGCATACAACATCTTCAAAGAGGCAAACACGAGTAAAGCAAATCTCTAAACTTGTATCCAGGACTTTGACCAAAGCGTTCAAGATGCTCGGTATCACTGAAAATATCACATGGTACTCCGCTCGGGGCTCGTTTATCTCTAAAATGGTTGACAGCGGGAAACTTGCAGGAGTGGTTGCTGAGATGGCAGGAAACAGCCCGATGACAATATACAAGCATTATTATAAAAACACAAAACGAGATGAAATTAAACTGGAGATGGAAGCCATGTTCTGATTTTGCATTATATTTGCGAACGAATAATAAAGAAGCATAGAGATATGAACGAACTACTTCAAAAGATCCAAGAAGCGTTTGATGCCTTTGCAAAGGATGCCAAACTCCAGGAAGAAAACGGGAACAAGGCTGCGGGTACACGTGCACGCAAAACATCATTGTCCATTGAAAAGATGATGAAAGAGTTCCGTAAGACTTCCTTGGAAGCGTCCAAAAATAATAGGAACAGACGTTTCAGGTAGCTTTGCTACCAAAATATGAGAAAGCGTTAGCTTTTGTTTTGCACCGAAATCTGGTAAATTTCTCTCATCCGCAAGACAAACAGTTTGCGCCCACATTTTGCGTGGGCTTAACTTGTTTGCGGATGGGTTTTACCAGAACCTCGGTGCTACGGGTTATGTCCCACGCTTTCTATTTTGGCATATAAAATGCTTGACGGGACTTTGAGCTACGATGATCCGTTATGGAAACGACTATATTGGATGAATTGCTGAAAATTCCAGCAGACGCAACCAGCGCAGTAGTAATGGGAGTAACCATGCAGGTGATTGACCCGGTGCAGGCTCAAAAGATGCTGGACACGGATCCTGAGGACAAACACGTACACGAATGCGTTCTGGCAAACGGACGATTCTTGTTTGTTTGTGAAAACGGGATTTTAAGGTCCCTATACAAAGTCTTAGGGGACCCTCGATAGTCCAGTCTTATTCAAATCATCTGACTTTTTCAGCAAAGGCCTTGCTGGGTTTGAACGCGGGAATCGTGTGCTCCGGTACAATGATCGTCGTGTTCCGGGAGATATTGCGGGCAGTCTTGGCAGCCCTCTTTTTAAGAATAAAGCTACCGAATCCACGGAGAAAAACTTCCTCTCCCCCTATCAGCGAAGACTTAATACCCTCCATCACGCCTTCAATCACCTGAGCTACGATTGCTCTTTCTATACCGGTTTGCTGCGATATTTCCTTATCAAATCTGCTTTCGTCATAGCGGTTCATATTATTTGTTATTGCCCGAGGCAAAAATACAAATTTTATTCATTATCCATCGCATCTTCAACCGTATTCCTGTCTAAACATTCACAGTTGAGACTTTCTATTCTTTTGATACAAATAAAGTATCAAAATGAAGTTAGTTCTCAACAGAAAATTCAAAAGCACCTCCTACACGATTGGTGACTTATTCATCGACGGCAAGTTTTTTTGTAACACCATCGAGGATACCGTTCGTGAGTTGCCGGTAACCTGTCCGGATACGACTCGCGGGCGCTCATGCACCTGCAAGGAAAAAGTGTATGCCCAAACAGCCATTCCTGCCGGTACATATAGGATAACTCTTGAGTATAGTCCCAAATACAAGCGGAAGATGCCTTACCTGCATGATGTTCCGCACTTTCTGGGTATCCTTATCCACTCCGGGAATACTGAAACCGATTCTGCGGGATGTATCATTGTAGGAAAGAACACTGTCAAAGGGAAGGTTCTTGAGTCGAAAGTTACTTTTCAGAAGCTATACTCGCTTCTTGAGGGGCATGATGATATAACCATCCAGATCGTATAACGAGATGGCTGTTAACAGACTCAAGGCTCCCAGGAATGTCCGTATTGACTTTGCGCCATCTCCCCGTCAATATGAGTTGTGGAAGTTGTTGCAGCCGAACTCCTGCCCGCATTGTGGCGGTACCATAGAACAGGTGTTCATCGGTTATGATCAGCAGCAAAATCCACAGTATAAGCCCCAATGTACCAAGTGTAAAACACAGAACTTGCCCCAGTTAATTCTGGGTGGCGGGGCGGCCGGAGGTGGAAAAGCCGGACTCCTGGATTCAAAGGTTTGCACGCCTTTCGGATTCCGCAAGATTCGGGATTTGAAAGTAGGAGATATCATTTCTTCTGCCACAACCGGTAGACAACAGCGAATTATCTGGCTACATCCTATTGAAGAACATGACTATTATCGTATTCATTTTATTGATGGTACACATTACGACTGTTCTTCAGGTCATTTGTGGCAACTGCATTTAAGCCGAAAAAGGACGAAACGCAAAGATGCAGAAGGAATGTATGTAATGAAAGGATATGGAGTGCCCGGATGATTCATGACTGGATATGTCGGAAAAAGTCGGGAATGTACAAGGGAATGAATTTAATTATCCCCTTTGTGTGCTCCTGTACAATTTACTGTGGGCAACAGATATAAACAGACAAAACCCATAGAACCGTATGTCCTTGGAGCCCTTCTTGGAGATGGTTGTATAACGCGTTCCGTCATTGAGGCCAATGCAGTCCAACTTACAACCAGGGATGATGAGATTGTTCAGAAATTCATGCAATATGGATATGACATGGGGCATTCTCAAGCAAAAGCCGGAAGCCGGGCCAAAAGTTATATGATTTACAACCGGGCCTTGGTGGAGGCATTATGCAACTTGAAGTTGTCGGGCTGCGATTCATCCAACAAATTTATTCCTGACCAGTATAAACTCGCCACCATTGAGGAACGCAAAAGGCTTATTCAAGGAATAATGGATACTGATGGCTATGTCGATGAACGTGGACACATTTCTTATTGTACCACGAGTCGAAGACTGGCTGATGATGTCGCATTCATTATCCGTTCGTTGGGTGGCATAGCAACCGTAAAAAGGAATCCGTCCGGTTATAGGGATAGAAGCGGTTGCCGGGTTAAATGTAACGATTCATATGACGTGTATATCCGCACACGGATGAATCCTGATCTTGTGAGTCTTTCAAGGAAAAGATGTCGGTGCCGTCATGAATATAACGGAGGCGTATCAGAGCTGGGGAAAAGAATTATTGATGCGGAATATATCGGTAAACGTGAGGGACGCTGCATAACCGTAGATGAGCCTTGTGGATTGTACATCACGGACAACTTTACTGTAACGCATAATTCCTATATCGGTAGTGTATGGCTCGTTTCATCGTGCATTCGCTTCGAGAACATTCGAGCGGTAGTTGGACGAAAGACCCTCAAATCGCTAAAAGAATCGACATGGAACACCATTAAGGCCATATTGAAAGATTGGGGCTTGAAGGAGGATGTCAATTATAAGATCAACAATCTCGAAGGTACATTGACATTCTGGAACGATTCGGTAATCATCATGAAAGAGATGGCCGATATTCCCAGCGACCCGAACTTTGAGCGCTTCGGCTCTTCGGAATATACCATTGCTTTGGTGGATGAGGTTTCCGAGATTTCCGAGAAAGCGGTGGAAGTCCTTTTCTCCCGATTGCGTTGGCGTATCCATGATACTTTCAAGACACCGCGGATGTTGCTGACCACAAACCCGACCATTACATGGGTTCGTGCCCGCTTTGTTCAGGACGAGAATGGCGAAAGTGTGAAATGCCGTGAAGGGGAAGCGTATGTCCCGTTCAGCGTTTTTGACAATCCCAACATTGCTTTCAGGCAAGTGTATGAAGCCGCCCTTAACAAGATTCGGGACCAGGCAACCAAAGAGCGATTGTTGTACGGCAACTGGGATTTCGTGGAAGCGAATGACATGGCGGTTTATAACAGTTTCGACGGGGCTCCCGGCATCTCGTTACCGGACTGAAAGAAAAAGCATACGATCCGACCAAGTCCGCTCATCACGGTGTGGGACTTCAATGTGGCGCCACAGATGTCCGTGCTTTCCGCTCAAATTGATTATGACAACAAGAAGGTATACATTCTTGAGGAAATACTCGGCAAGCCGGAAGACAAGGAAAAACAACACCCCGGCTCTTGCCCGTAAGGTGAGAATGAAACTATACAGGGACAAGCATATCGGTGGCGTGGATGTGACCGGTGACCCTTCCGGTTACAACGCTCCACCACCAACGAGGACGGCATCAACAACTATACCATCATCACGGACACTTTCGGCAGAGGAATCCTGCGACCGAAGGTAAAGCTATTACGCAAGCAGCCTCCGCAGGCTACACGGTGCGAGTTCGTCAACGAGGTATTCGGGGGCTATGAAGGCTGGGAGATACAAATCGATATCAAATGTCGCAAACTTACCCAGGATCTGATTTACCAGCTTCGTAACGAGGACGGTACCAAGAGCAAACAGAAGACCACCGACCCGAAAACCGGTGTCAAATATGAACGGTACGGGCACTTGTCCGACTGCCTTGACTACCTGCTCTGTTACTACCTGCGTGACAGCTGGTACAAGTTCAAGAGCGGAGGCGACGGGAACGGGTATGTGGTATCCACATCGGTAATTCAGGAAGGATTTTCATACTAATAACGGAACAAGGATATGTACAGACGGTTTCTCAATAATGACGACTATCTTGGGATAATTACTCCGGAAGCCCTGGCACAACTCACGCGGGGCAATGATGCACGATTCATCCAGGCGGAAGAATCGACGGAGATGAGTATCGTGGAATATTTGTCGGAGAACTACGAGATTGAAAAGGAACTTGCAAAAGGAAAATATATCGCCGAATACGACCGTCGGATTACCTATCCCGTGGGTGTGCATGTCTATTTCGAGGGACAAATCCATGAGGTGATACGCTCCGTCAGCGGCTATCGCAAGCCGGCAACGGTTGTCTATTGGGAAGAGAGTTCTGATATCCGTGTCGATGCGGGACAAGTTGTAAATTATTCCCAGTTCAACACCTATTATCCGGGAGATAAAGTGAATTATAACGGCATTGTTTATACTTGTCTTAATGAAAACGGGTACAAGTTCGATGATGTCCGTATCCCGTTGGTCGGCGGTTGGATCGAGGCGGAAGCCTCGTTATGGCAGCCTGTCGAGTATCCTCTGTGGGCAGTCGTCGAGTATGAAGGAGCATTCTATACTTTGATGACGCTTGAAGGTTTCGATTACAATCTTGACCCGATGGTTTCCGACTGCTGGGGAGCCATAGCCGATTACGATTCATCATACAATGCCTATGAGTTGTCGGAACACGAATATGTCGTTTATGACGGACGGGTATTTTACCCGGAAACGGATGTGAACGCGGACACACCGCAAGTCGGGCAGAACCTCTCGTTGCATGACCCCCGCAACTACAATCTCAAGAAGCACATGGTCCGGCTGGCCATCTACGAACTCACGAAACTCATTGCTCCGAATAATGTCAGTGTTGTCCGCATGCGCGATTACGAGGATAGCATGAAATGGCTCAATGATGCAGCCAAACTGCGGCTTAATCCGCAGATTCCACGCAAAGTCGATGACTCGAAGAAACCTGTTCCAGAACCACCACCCCTTGTATTCTACCCATATAGCCTGATTTAATGTTACGGGAACCCGGATTTGGCCCTTTAATCGGCTATCCTCAATCATTCCGGTAAGTTGGATGTGCGGAGTGATCATCTCCACTTTTTGCCGGAGCAGCGGAACGGTATCGCGTATAAAGACCGTATCCTTCACGACAGCATCAATCGGGCCTTCCACTTCCAACTGGTGCTTGGCGGCGGCTTCGAGATTCTTGATCTTCACCCCAAGTTTTTTATGGTCTCGGCATCCTGTGCACGGAAGCGTTTGTACTCTTCCACCGTCAGCCGTAACCCTTTGGTATCGACAGCGAGTGTTGTGGAATCGATACGCATACGGCGCACCTCAGACAGCAAAGCTGTATTGTTTGCCTGGTAGCGGTCTCTTTCGTTTGCCAGGTGTACGTTCCTGCGATATTGGATATAGACGATGCCCGACAGCAGCAGTACAGCCACGAGCAGATACTTTGACAATACTTTACTCATAGACTACAGCACTTTCAGGAATGAACCATACAAACTCATCCAAATAAGCTTCATCAAGGAATACCATGCCGCCACGAGGGCTGGTTTCCATAAAGGAGAGTTCCTCGACGACAAGCCCTTTGCGTCCGACAAGTTCGTCCAGATGCATTTGTGTCAGCTCGTCAGAGGCGACAATGGTCACATAGGCATTCTTTATCATAACATCCGTCTCTCGTTTATTCTCTTCAATGTTGAGACTGACATTTGAGCAGTTCCCGTATATCCGCACGAATCTCGTGTAAATCGTTCTGCACCGTGTTGAGCTGCATCATGGTCGCCTCGAACACGGACTTGTCCAGCTTCATGGCGTTGATGCGGTCATACTGATCCTGATTGTCGCTTCCAATCCGGCACATTTTGTTTCCAGTTCCGCAATTTGAGCCGTGTTGTTGATGTGCTGAATATAGAGGGTCAGTGCAAATGTCAGTACCGCAACAATGATTTTGAAATACTTGAGTACGAATTCTTTCAGTTGTTCCATAATGGTAGTATTATTCGATTAGTATAGAGAACGCTTCCTTTATTGCCCTCAAGAGCAATTCTGCCGCTGCACTGTTCCAGAATCCATAAACGACAAGTGCGACCAGAATCACCAGATATACCCACCATGCCACCTCGTTTTTATCAATCTTCCCTTTCTTCATCTTGAGACGGGTTTTGTTGGGACTATCACGTTGAATATCACATTTCCGTCACCACCCTCAATACGCAGTCTGGCTTTCTTCCTTGTGTTTGATGGGGAAAATATCCATCAGCGCTTTGGCGGCATTCACGGAAACGGCCCTGAGGGGGAGCCGGAGAGAGGGGACACCGAAGCGGTCTGTAAAAGTCCGCCGTTGCCGTTTCGTCCATGACGGCTTTCAACGTCTCTGTAACCTGAAGTTTCACAGCCATAGTTTCCATTTCGAACCGCTCCGACGAAAGCAAGCTTTTGATATGAGCCAGCACATGAGGCTTGTTCATGAGGTAGTTCGCAGCCGCATTCGGGGTTTCTGGTGTGTTTCTCTCCAAATACTTCGACGTAACATTTCTTCGGGCGACCGGCAAACTCCAGCCCACCGTTTACATACAGCTCGCAGAATTGAAGTTCCTCCTCAGAGAGCTGTTTAAGTTCCTTATCTTCTGTTGTATTATTTATTCCCTGCATAGTGTTCTTTCTTTATTCAAGAATAGGTTCATTCTCTTTTTGGGGGGTTTTCAAAAATTCGATTTCTCCTGTATCAACTGTTCCATCAGCGCCTCGTAAAGACCTGAGCCAGCGCATCAGCACAGGCCTCAGCATCAGCCAATGAGTTGATAAGACGCATATTGAACTTGATTTCGAGATCATAGCCGCTTATAACTGCCATGAGCTCGTTCCCATCATAGTTTACCGCCCCATAAGTCATTCTGTCGGCAGTCCTGAACGTAATGGTTTCAGGTATTTGCCAGCCGCCCCAAGGCAAGCGTGTCGATGTAGTGCGGCTGGAAGTTGCCGTAATAGTCCCTGCTCCCGGAAAAGGTCTTTTCAAACTCGGCGGCCAGTCCGGCATAGTTCACCAGCTGTTGCAGGAATCCGATGTCGAAGGCGATGTTCTGTCCGACCAGCACGGGCTTGCACTGGTTGCCCTTCGAGAGGGTGCCGCGTTTGGCGAAGGCGATGACTTCTCCGGCCACCTTCTTCATGTCCATACCCTGCGTGCGCAGCATCTCCATGGTAATGGCGGAATAGTCCAATGCCGCCTGTTCGTACTTCATCGGGACATATTCCGGTTCTTTCGCCTGTTCATGGCGGGTACGCAACACCTTGCGTCGGGGAAGCCCCGCGTCCTGTTTCCCGTAGGGGGCGATATACGCCTGGTAGCGGTCGAATACCTGCCATGTGTCGAAACGGACGGCCTGCAGGGCGATCTGCGTGCAGGCGCATTCACGGCAGTCCAGCCCTCCGGTCTCGAAATCCAGCCCGATGCCTACATATATTTTCTGTTCAGTCTGTGGTGCCATATCTTTTCAGGATTGGATGAATAACAATGAGTTCTTATAGGTCTGCAATGTATTGCAGCCGTTGTAGTCGCTGTAACGGATGACGGCCGTGAGGATGACCACCCGGTCCTTAAGCGACTGGATCTCGGTGCGGTGCTCCATGTAATAGTCGTTCCAGCACACGCACTCCGCCAGGCGGTTGTTCTGGGAGAGTGTCAGCCTGGCGAAACGCTTCCGGCTTCCCGTCTCCCTGTCCTTGTAGGTATGCTCGGCTACATCCACCACCGTGGCGCAGACAGTCGCACGCCTGCCGTCATTCTCGTCCCGTGCCACCTCGTCCAGGGTCAGGTAAGAGGCTTTTCCCTTGACCTGCCTGCGGGCTTCCGAATTGTCGAAGATGCGGCGGTAGTCGATGCTGCCGATGCCCGACACGGCAATCTGCTGCTGCGACCAGAAGAAATGCCGCCCGCGCATGTCCTGCGGGAAGTCTTTTTCGGAAAGAGAAAATCCCAGTTCCCGTGCGGCGCGTTCGAGCAGCGCGCAGCGTTCGGTAACCGCCCCGACTTTTTCGATGCGGTCGAAGCATCCGGCAAGGATCATGTGCTTGACATGCCGGGCGTTCACGGGGACTTTCACGGCCTCTTCCGCGTTGTCGGGATCGTCCCAGTAACTGTATTTCTTGAGCTTGTAACGGAATATGCGGTGGATGAAGTTCTCGATACCCGTATATGCCCCGCCCCGGTCGCGTTCCGTGACGATGTATTCCACTGTCTTGACACCGACCTGCTTGATACGGGTAAGCGACCAGAAGATTTCATCGGTGGCATAGTCGGTGAAGAACTCCGTCCCGGAGCGGTTGATGTCCGGCGGCACGATCTTGGCCGACGAGCAGCGTTCCATCTCCGCCATCAGCGAAGGAATCTCCTTGTCATCCGCCCATTGCAATGCTACGGTATAGAATGCCGACGGGTAATTGGCCTTGAGCCAAGCCCCGCAATAGGCTGTAGGGCGTATGCCGCGGCATGGGAGCGGTTGAACGAATATTTCCCGGCCACCTCTATCTTGTGCCAGATTTCCTCCGCCTCATAGTCCGGGCATCCGTTCCCGACGGCTCCGGCAATGAAATCCGCCTTCAGCGTGGCCATCAGGTCGGCTTTCTTCTTTCCTATGGCCTTGCGCAGGAGGTCGGTCTTCCCGAGGTCGAATCCCCCGAGCGTATGGGCGACGGACATGAACTGCTCCTGGTAGACCATGATTCCGAAAGTGTTCTTCGTCGCTTCATAACAGCCGTAGTTATAGACCGGGGCCACCTCGCCACGCCTGAAACGGACATAATCATCGGTGGCACCGATGTCGAGCGTGGCGGGGCGGTACAGGGCATTGACGGCGATCAGGTCCTCGATACACTCCGGCTGTACATCCTGGATAAACCGGGTAATGCCCGGTGAAGAGAACTGGAACACATTCTGCGTGTTACCGTCCGAGAGCAGCCGGTAGGTCTTCCCGTCTTCCAGCATATCCTGCGTGATACGCCCGATGGTGAGTTCCTGCCCGAAATTCCGGTTGACCAACGCGATGACGGCACTCAGTTTGGCAAGTTCCTTTGTCGCCAGCACATCCTCCTTCAACAATCCGATCTCATCGACCGAATAGCCGTCGAACTCCGATACCAGTGCCCCGTCCATCTTGCGGACCGGCAGGAAATCGAAGCATTCGGCGGGCCTGCCGTCCCGCGTGTCCGGTGTGACAACGATGGCCGAGGCGTGTATGGAGGCCGCTTTGGGCTGTCCGAGCAATCCTTGCACGTCCTCGATGACCAGCGGATAGGTCTGGATAAAGTCCCGAAGTTTTCTGTTGAAGGCAGCCTGTCTGAACAGTCCTGTCCAGTCCGTGCCGTCATCTATCATGGCGGTAATATAGTTCACGATGGAGTGAGGCACGCGGTGTACGCGTGCCACGTCCTTCAAGGCGGCTTTCAGTTTCATCGTGGTAAAGGTGCCGGCGGAAAAGACACGCTGGCGGCCGTCCGCGTTGTACCGTTCTTCCAGGTAATCCTTGATCTCCTGCCGCCGGTCGGAGGCATAGTCGACATCTATATCCGCCTTACGGGAGGGCGGAATGTCCGCCCTCCACAAGTCCTTTCCCCACGAACGAATCCATTACGGTGAATGCTTCATTCGCTTTTTTAATTGTTACGTTTGTCACTTTCATTTTTTATACTTTTTATAGTGGACGATATCGCATATCGTCTGTTTGCAAACCTTGAATTGTTCAGCCAGTTCATTTTGCATGACTCCCGACCGGTGTAACCGCCTGATATGATCCGCTTGTTCATTTGTCAGTTTGGCGTTCACACTGTTCTCTCCATAATCATCCCTGAGTTTATGCACCATAGAATGCATGACGTTTTCTTGCCTGGTACACATTTCCAGGTTGTCACTTCGATTATTGTGCTTATTGCCATCCTTATGATTAACCTCCTTTGCCGCATTCCAATCATCAAGAAAATGTTCTGCGACAAGTCTATGGATTAATTTTTTACATATTTTTCCGTCAGAGGCCAAAGAAACATTGTAATACGGGGATGTACCCCCGACCCACGGTTTGATGATTTGTCCGTTCCTCCAATTTGGGATGTGGCATTACGGACATATCTTCCGACACTTCTAATTCTACCGCAGGAGCTTACTTGATAAATTCCCTCGTAATGATGAATATCTTTCCAAATTTCTTCCTCGTCCATTATCGTATATATTTCTTGTATCGTATTATCGCGCTTACCGTCTGGCGGCTGACGCCGTACTGTTTTGCCAGGCTGTTCTGGGAAGCCTGGCCGGAAGAATATCTCACCCGTATCTCTTCCGCCTTGTTGGTCGCGCCGTAATCCCGTTTGAGGCCACCCGCTATGGCATGTTCCATATTCCGCTGGTGCGTACACATTTCCAGGTTATCCGCACGGTTGTTGTCGCGGTTCCCGTCGATATGGTTCACCTCCAGTCCCGGATTCCAGTCGGGCAGGAAATGCTGTGCTACCAGACGGTGCACGGAGAACTTCTTCCCGACACCGCCCTTGTAGAGCCGGACACAGTCATAGAGCGAAGTCGTCCCGCACCAATGGCACATAATGCGTTCGGGTTGTATCCAGGTAATGCCGTCATGCGAAACCTGCCGTTCCAGACTCTTGACACGCCCGAGGTCGCTGATTCTATACTTCCCTTCATAGTTCTTGATATCCACCCAGATTTCCCGGGTGTCAGCCATGGGTTATACGGTTTAGTGCTGTCTGAAAAATTTCCCGGTCTATCTCCACGCCGACGAACCGGCGTCCCGTATTCCGGCAGGCCACGGCCGTGCTGCCGCTGCCCATCGCAAAGTCGAGGACGATGTCCCCTTCATCGGTGTAGGTGCGTATCAGGTATTCCAGCAGGGCGACAGGTTTCTGTGTCGCGTGCAGGCAGGAGCGTTGCTTGTCGGTCTTGAACTTCAGCACGCTGCGCGGATAGCGTTCCGTGGATATGTAATCCCGGAAATTGTCGTGCTTCCGGTATATCTCGCCGGCATCGCATTTCCGCTGGTGTTCGGCCATCACGACCTTGCGCCTGTGCCCGTCCGTCTTGATCGGATGATACTTCGGCAACCTGTCGTAGAAGACCAGAATGTCCTCGTGCGCCTTCATCGGCATACGCCCGGCATTTAGGAAGCCTGTCGCCTGCGTCTTCTCCCATACCCAGGCATACCGCAGCCTGCGGAGATTGGAGCTGCCCAGCAGGCTCGTAAAAGGATGCTGGCAGAACAGCAGTACGGGAGTGTCGGGCCTGGATATGCCCTGTACGGCATTCCACATCCCGGGGATGTCTATCACGGCATCCCACCGGCAGTGTGTCGTACCGTATGGAGGGTCTGACAATACCATGTCGGCGGTGATGCCTTCTTCAGCCAGCAGGGGCAGCACATCGAGTGCATCGCCCCGGTAAAGGTCGCAACCGTCATAGGGACGGTGGTGTTCGTAGGTCGGATTCATGGGTTTCGAGTTCCTTTAGGTTCCACAAGCAATCTCGGCGGTCAAAAAGGATTTCGTCGCCACACATCAATTCATCTGCGTATATCGTCCGCTCTTCTCCGTTACGGATTACCCGCATCCGGGCATCCGTGCACAGACGGTAAGTCTTGCCTTCAGATTCCATCTCCACATAGCGTTCGCCCTTGCCGAGTGTGATGTCCGGGGCAAGCACCGTCAGTTCGTCTTTCCAGCTGAGCCCGCAGCGTTCCGGCACGAGGAAGCGCGAGAAGATAAGGTCGTATTTCAGCGGGTCGATGGAGGTTATGCCAAGCAAGTAGGAAACCAGCGAGCCCCCGGCGGAACCGCGACCTATACCAGTTGCGATGCCTCTCCGGTGCGCCTCCCGCACCATATCCCACTGCACCAGGAAATAGTCCACATTGTCGGTCGATTCAATGATATAGACTTCCTCGTCCAGCCGTTCCCGATAGCGTTCCCGCTCCGGTTCCGGCACTTTCCGGTCCAGCCCGTCGTCAAGCAGTCGGAGGAACATCGTACGGCGGTCACCATACCGTTCCCGCTCTTCCGGTCGCATACGGTATTCCGGCATGAACATTCGCCCGGTCTCGAATGAGGCGTCCGCACGTCCGGCAATCTCCACCGTGGGACGGCACATGCGCCTAAACAGGGAATCGAAGTCCCATTGCCCGGAGAACAGAGGACGGAGCGTGTCATACAATTCATCCGCTGTCTTGAAATACTGGTCATCGCTCTGTTCATGGGCGGCTCCCGTGGCAATCTTGTTCACCACGATTCTGTACCCTGCATCGTCCTTGTCCATGTAGTAGCAGTCCGGAATCAGGACTGGTTCTACTGTAAATGAATCCGTGTCGGCATCATAACAGTTGCCGAAATAATATTTCAGGGCTTCTAGTTGCTCCCTGTCGATGCGGTCCGCCTTGTATTCGTTGGCGTCGACCTGGTAATAGACCGCTTCGGCACCTTTCCGGATACGCTTCACCTGTTTGGGGTGTCCGGCCATCCAGTAGACGGAACGGATGGCGAAAACCACCACACAACCTGCGGCATACATCAGCAGCTGTTCATAGCGGAGGGTGTTGTCTTCCGAATCGACCATGACGGCCCGTTGGATGCGCAGCAGATTATGCAGCCCCTCGTTATCCAAGGCATAAATCTTCAGCCCGACACGTTCTTCTTCGTGCATCATTGTCAGCGAGTAGCCGAATATATGTTTCAGCCCGGTATTGGCGCACTCCTTCTGAAGGT